>OIEN01000049.1_pt1 | contig 99521 bp, 88 predicted proteins | sample 1581741 | NCBI WGS metagenome assembly OIEN01 (sample SAMN01760944, study PRJEB22395) | human gut metagenome | reverse complement strand
ATTCATAATCAATAATCAGATTTATTTGTTAATCAATATTTACATTTTATTTACAATTGTGAAAGCGTATAAACAGTTTACACGGAGTGAAAAAGTTATAAATAGAATTAATAAGTTGTCTAAAATATATTAAGAAAATTAATCTATAAATAAGTGACACTTTTGAAATCTTTCTTCATTTTTAAATAAGGCTAAATTTGTTGATAAATATCGCAAAAATTTTGCTTTTTTGCTAAATTAGAAATCTTTTTTACATAGGATATTAATTTTGTATTAATTCGCTCGATGTTTTTCAATCCATAAATATAAGTTAGTGCAAAAACATCTTGGTCGGAATTATTCGTAAGTAAAATTACGACACTGAAGGAGAAAATATGAAACAAACAAAATTATTACTCATTAGTGTTTTTGCTTTAGGCGGATTGCTTTCAGCTACCTCTTGTGGCGAAGAAGTAATGCCAACACTTTATAATGTAGAAACTAGTGCAGGAGCAGGCACAACAATTACTTTAAGCGGTGATAAAACCAGTTTTCAACCAGGCGAAATGGTTACGTTTACTGTTGCTTTAACATCAACTGATGGCTCACAAGAATTAAAAACAGTAATGTTTGGTGACACTTCATTAGCAATTGAAAGCGATGGAACGTATGAAATTGCTATGCCAAGTGAAGATGTAACAATCACTACAACAGCCGGACCAGTCGAAGTCACAGATTACGCTGTAACTTTTAATGAAGGTGATGGTTCAACAATATCTTTAACTACTGGCGATGGCGCTACAAGATTTGCTCCTGGAGCAGAAGTTTCTTTTACGGTTGCTCTTGATGATGAAAGGATAACAACATTAGATTCTGTAACTGTTGATGGTAAAGCAGTTGAAGCTATCGATGGAGCATATACATTTACAATGCCAAATAAAGATGTTGAAATTGCAACAACAACTACAATCTTGGGCGATGGGAGTTTGTTAAATATTAGTGATGTTGCGTTCGAAGTTAAATCTATTGAAGACGTACAAACTTTATTAACTCAATCAGCCGAAAAAGAAGCTGATTATATTAATGGTGGTCGTGTAGTTGAAGATGGAGTTTCAAGTTACGATCAATCTTATGATTATGCATATTCAATAGGAAGTGATAACAAACTTTCTTATGAAGGGACCATGACCTCATATGATTCTGCTGTTTTAAGTAGTTATGTTTATCATGAGGTTGGATTATATGATGCTACACACTATTATGAATTTACCTATAATAGCACTAGCGGTGCAAGTGTTAATGCGATGAGTGTTGTTGGTGATGATGCAACTTATTCATCAGGAACCATTAAGGAAAGTGAAGCCAAACAAAATGTTTCGATGGCTGGGTTTTCAGAAACAGCTGCTTCATATATGGAAAACATTGATACAATTAAAGAGCGATCACATAGTGATGACAATAAATACTTAACTATTGTTGCCAGCGGTGAAAATGTTGGCTATGCTGAATATACAAAATATGACTTATCTTTAGTTTTTGATGGCGATGGACTCATTAGACAAGCGGAATTAAAAACTAACGTATATGATATTGATGACTATGACAAAACTACGCAAAGTTTAGTTGAAGGCGCAACGCCAACTGGTAGTGGGTCATCAAGCTTAACTACTGAAAGAGGCTACAAAAAACCTTTAGACTCTAAATATGATGTCAGAGATTATGTAGTAAACGATTATACAGTTATTACCGGTGAGAGCTTTGAAGGCGAAAGCACATCTTTTACAGGTGGTGGTGAAGTTAATAATGGTTCAATTTTATCATTTACTTATCGTAGTAGTGAATTAAAACCAATGAAGTTGAATCCTCGCCCTGTACAAATTGTTTCTGATGTTGAAGAAATAGCTACCCTAAGCGGTTCATCTATTTCTGTTAAAAAAGAAGGTGAATTTACAGTTGTTTTTGACAACGGATTAGGTGATTTAAAAGAATTAACTTTTACTTCTGTAAGACCAAAAGCAAGAAGAATTTCCGCAACAATGTCTTCAACAACAATTTTTGTTGGAGGTAATGCAACAGTTTCAGCCGAAATTACACCTGAACAAGCTTTACAAGACTATACAGTTTCCTTAAAAGAAGGTTCTGAATGTACAGTTGATATTACAGAAAATGAAGATGGAACATTTAATGTATTTGGTAAAACTGCAGGAAATGGAACTTTAATTGTTACTTCTGCAGAAGATTCTTCAATATACGAAGAAGTTGAATTTAGTGTAGTAACCCCACCAACATATGAGGATTTATATCAATTTATAACTCAAAATACAGTAAAGGGACAAATTCATTATTCGTATGAAGATTTATATGTATATGTCAATTTCAATGACGATGGTACAGGTGAATTTAGGGTAGATGATGACTATTATGGTATTACTTACGGCAAGGTAGTTACATTTACATATACACTTGACCAAGAAACTCTTCAGTTTGCTTTTGAAACCACTGGTGACATAACTACTTCAAACACTTATTCATTATATTCTATTAGTGCAATAAGCAATTCTTCACTCGAAATAACTATTGATCGTTATGGAAAACAAGAAGACCCATGTGTTGCAACTTCAATAGGTGAGAAAGTTGATTTAGAAACATATAGAGAGTAATGTAAACATATACAAACTTATAAAACACGCAATAAGTCTCAATTTTTGAGACTTATTGCTTTATTTAGACAAAGGAGATTTTATGAAAAAAAGGCTAATGCTACTTGCTTTAACTGGTTTTTTACTATCTGGATGTGGTGAACCAAGTAATAATGAACCAATAAATCCACCAGATGAAAATGAAGATAATGATGATAAACCAGATAATCCAGATATCGATCCAGGTGATGAAGAAGAAGTAATTAACCCAGACATAACACCATTCACAAAAATTAGCGAATTAACTAAATATATTAACGAAACTGTTCCTGCTCTAGAGCAAAATAATGGAGTAACTTTTGAAAGAGAGTTTATTTATTCTTACGAAGATATTTATGCAACTATCACAAGAGAGATTAAAGAAACAGGAACAAGTTATTCGAACGATACACTTGTTATTAAAGGAGAAAGAACATTATCTCGTGATTATCCTGAAGATGATTATTTAGAAGATGAAAAAGAAACAGATACATATGACTCAATAACATCTTTGAAGGATGGAGTTTATTATTCTATTGTTGATTACAAAGAGTCTAATGATAATGATGATAGTTATAAAGAAGATTATAATGCTGAAAATGAAAGCAAATATAAGGAAAATACATCTTTATCAACTTATAAAAATTTAAGTTCATATCTTGATGATTATGTAAAAGGCAAATATGTAACAAATGGAGCTAGCGATAAAGTTACATCAACAGTTGATACAACAAGCGGAAATTTTGTTACAACTTTTACAATGACAGATGAAACAGAAAATGAATATGGAAAGTATTTAACCGAAGCTAGCTTTACTGTTAATTTTCTAAAAAATGGCAATTTTGCAGGGTTTTTATTTGAATACGATGAGTATGCATATGGGTATGATGAACTAGGGAACTATACTGATGAAACATTCCTAATCTCTAGCATCACAGAAAAAGTAACATTAGGTTATGGAGATAAAACAGAATACGATTTTTCTGAATTAGATCCTGTTGATTACTTTATGACTGATTTTGATGTTAATGTCTGCGTATTTGATACAATTTTAGGCGAATCAACACCTGCAGATATTAATGCTTTCCCATATGATGAATATATTTCTGTTGAAGCAACAAATGTGGTTCCAGAAAAAACAATTGATAAGGATTTAGAAATTGTGAACTCTTCTAATCAAGAAGTTATTGTTGAATCTTATGGTCAGTTTAAAGCTATTGGGCTAGGTAAAACAACTTTAACAGTAAAATCAACCTATGGCTTAACTAAGGAGATTGAAGTAACAGTTGTTGCTCCAGACTTAACAGCAATCTCGCCAAGATTTACTAGTGAGCTTCATTTTGTTGGGCAAGATGAAACTTTATATATCGATTATGAATCAGAAAACACCTTAGATAAATTCTATATAAAGAATTTAAGTGAGGACGTTGTTAATATAGGCGAAATTGAAGATTTAGTCGACGGCATTGCTTGTGCTGATTTAGAATTTTTAAAGGCAGGTAAAGCGACATTAGAGTTTTATAGAGAAAAAGATGACAAATTATTAAATACGATTACTTTTGAAGTTGTTGAAGCTCTAAGTGATGAAGAAATGAAATCAAATTTAATTGGTACGTGGTATGGAGATTTAGAAAATACTCATACTGGTGAAATGATTAAAGAGGCTGTTAAAATCGAGTTTATTGATGAATCTAAAGCCGAGCTTACACTTTTAAGTGGCGATACTGGATTTACGCTTGATGTCAATAAGCCTTACGAATTGAATTATAGTTTTAAAGAAAATCCAGCAACCGAGAGCAGAAAAGATCGAATGGAAATTGAATTTTCAGACCTTAAATTTATGGTTGCTGATGAAGAATATATTTATGATTCTAATGCCGGTTTCTATTATCGCGATGGCAAAACTCTATTAATATCGTTTACTATTTCAGATAGTCAACAATTTGGTTTTACCTTAGAATTTGATGCTTATAAGAAATAGGAAGGAGAAAATTGTTATGAAAAAGAAACTATTACCGATTTCTATATTAGGTTTAACTTTTATTTTAACTGGATGTCAAACGACAAATCCTAATCCTGCTCCTCCAGTTGATGATGGAGAAACTGTTAATAAATCAACAAGTAGCTTAAGCGATACAGTTGATTTATTGGTTGATAGTCTCTATAGAACTGAAGTTTATAATTCAAGTGAAGTTAGTTTTAAAACTACAACGCAAATTGATGATTCAACAACTCAGATTCATGAAGGAACTATGGAAATTTATAGTGACGAACATGCTTCTGAAACTGGAAGGGACGAAATCACTTACAATGACGGCTCTACTTATAAAGACACTTATACGCGTTATTTAGGTATTGATAGTATTAATAATCAGCGTTATCTAAATAGGGTAACCGATTATAATGCAGGAAATGTTCGTAGTGAGTGGGTTGATTCGGCTTATCGCTTACCAGTTTTAACAACTGAGGATCCAGACTTAGTAGAAGGCGAAGATTATTTGCTTGAAGGTAGTGCTGTTGGTCAACTTACTTATCAAGTTTCTCTATATTTAAATAATTTTATCGCTGGTAACCTTTTAAATAATGTTGATTTAGCGATGGCTACTCTTCCGGATGTTAACGTCGAAGAGCATTTATTTACCGACTCTTCAAAAGGCACAAATTACACAACTTACACATTTGATTTGTACCAATATAATTATGACGAAGAAGGTGACACCATTACTAATGGATACGAATTCTCGTTTAAATTAGATGAAAACGATCGACTAGTAGAAGGAAAAACTGTTTTACATTACACTCAACAAAGAGGAGAAGAAGTTTATAAAGAAACTACAACTGATGAGTATTCTTTAAAATATGAAACTAGAAAAACATCTAGTCAAAGTACCACTTTACTAAATCCTAATGATTACTTTTTATCAGAAGTTACTGGCTATAGAGCTTATTATTTAAGTTCAAACTATGAAGAGGTTGAAGCAGATTTAAGCAAAAATTTACCTTTACATCGTTATATTTGGTTTGTAGCCAGTGAATATAAACCTGAAAAAGCTATTGATTTGACATTAAGACCTATTTCAACAACTAATGAAGACGTCGTAGAAGTAAATAGTGAAAATATTTATACTGTTGGGCCTGGTAGAGCAACTGTTGTTTTTGAAACTGCAACTGGTATTAGAATAAGAAAAGATATTGTGGTTAACGATTATGTTGAAATTGAAAGCATTAACTATACCGACGCTTCTAGCGGAATCGAAATTGGAGATGTAGTTGATGGTAAAACAACAAGATATATCTATACTGATACAACATATAGCGGAATCAGAGTTAGTGGGACACCAAGTTCTTCGCTAAAGAGTGATATTAAATATGAAATTACTGAGGGCGCAGATTTAATAAGTCTTACTGACAATAGTGCAAGTTCTAATTATTATGATTTCACACTTGCTGTAGTTGGTGGTAAAGCAGGAGATAGAGTAACAATTAAGTTTACCAGCACTGCTGATGAGTCAATTAGTTATGAAGTAACTTATATTATTAAAGAAAGATTAAGCGTTGATGAGTTATATCAAAAAATCTTGGTAAACGAATATAACTGGGATAACTTATATGGTGAATCAGGTGGAGTTCTTAAATTTACTAGTAGAACAACTTTTGAAGTAACTTATTATGGAAATTTCGCTGACAAAACTGATGTACTAGGTACAAATAGTTATTCGTTTACGTTAAATGAGTCTAATAATACTCTTGAAGTAACCAAAAAGAGTGGCGAGTATGACTACGAAGGCGCAAATTATAATGGTGGCGAAATTAGATTAGATGGCGAAGTTATCACACTTACTGTGAATGATACAGATTATGTACATAGATACACAATCGCGGAGTAAAATATGCACAAACTGATAAAAATCCCTGCAATTCTTAGTTCTTTTCTGTTTGTTTTAGTTGGCTGCTCTAATCAAAGTGAGCAACCACCTATTGAAACTCCTGTTGAAGACTATCGAATTTTAACTAATGTTGGTATTGGTAGTTCAATTGAAATTTTAACTGAAGCTAATGCTGATGGTCTTTTTGATGAAAAAAGTACAGTTGAATTTAAGATTACTCTTGCTGAAAACTATGAACTTAAAAGTGTAAAAGTAAACTCTACTGATTTATCTCTTACTGAAAATAATATTTATACTTTTGTGATGCCTAGTGAAGATGTAACTATTTTTACTACCACATCAGAAGTGGTAGAACCACCAATCAGCGGAGATACAATTAATTCTTTTGAAGGTCTACTAGAAATCGTTCCAAACTTGCTTGCCTATGATAAAGGAATAAATAAGCAAGTTTATACTACCGTTCAAAGAGACAATTATTCAGCTTTAGATATTTACGTAACTCAAGAAGGAACAATTACACAATATAAAGATTTATATGTTGATGAATTCAGCCAATATTATGATGATGATAGTCAAAATAAAACGAACGGCATTGTTCAAAGAGGTATTACAACCTACATGAACCAAGACGTTTTTTATCAAATTACAGATTATTCTGGAGATGATTCATCTGACAATGTTCAATATTCTTTATATAGCGAAGGCCAGGAGGAATATGTTTTTGGAGCTGGGTTTGGTCATTATTACTATTATAATTATCTTTCCTTTTTGTATGCTGCAACAGAAGCGTACTCAGACGGAGTATTAGAAACAAACTTTAATAAAGATAGCTTTATTAATGATGGAACTCTAACTTTAAGTGTGCATTTTTATTCAGGTGACGTTGACTCACCAGATGTTGAGCTCACAAGAAACGACACACTGACTATTGAAAGTGGCGTGGTAATTAAAGCAGAGGTAGAATCATTTTATGGTTTGGCAGGTGCGACAAACTTCAATTATCAAACTAGTACAATGGTGTTTGAAAAAGGCGATATTGTTAACTATACCGGCGAAAGATTAGATCCTAGCGAATATCCACTTAGAACTAATTAAATTTAAAAAAAGCTAAAAAAAAACAGGGATTTGAAGAGTTTTTCTCAAATCCCTTTATTTTTTATCCGCACATTATCTCGAAATAATAGAATGGAATTTCAGCAGATAAGGCACTTGAAATTGTAATTAAAGCATAGCCAACAGCCTCTTCATTTGCGTAAACTAGCATTACTGAACCGTTAGTTAGAAAGTCATTTAATGTGCCTTCAGTGTAGCCATAGTCAATCAAACTTGTAATATAAGTTGTAATATCACTTTGGTCTAAATTATAGATAATTCCACGAAGGTATCCACGCATTGTGGCCCCTTCAAAATACCAATTATAATCAGTAAAATATGTAACAACATTTTCGGTATTTTTAGTAATTTCAAGTGGGAGAATGTTTTCTTGAAAATCAGGGCTAATAACTGTATTAATAAATTCTGCATCCCATGAATTACCAATTGCGTGATCAAATAATTGGAAATTGATATTCAAAACGTTTTGGTAAACATAAGGCATAACCATTAAATAAGTGTTATCATCTAGATTTTTTTCATAAGCTTTTAGATAAGTTAGACCATCTGTCATATAATTTTGAAAGACTTCTTCATATGTATTTTCGACAAAGTCATCGTAGGCAATAGTTGAAATGTATTCATCAAGTAAATTTTTATCATATGTTGAAAATTCAAATCTTACGCCTGGAGCAGCTTGACTGTTAAAATCAAAGATTTGGTAAACATCATAATTATTGTTAAAAAGATCGGTTCTAGGTAAGTCAACGCCGAACAAATTATTGAAGTAGTTAGATTCGTTATCACTCCAACCGGAGTATAAGTCGAATACATTAAATGAGATTTCGTTTGAGCTAGCAGTATTTTGAGATTCGTCTGTTACTGTTAAAACTGCTTTATAAGAGCCTTCTTGAGTTACTCGATAGTTTGTTTCGGAGATTGTTTCGTTTGTTCCATCAGGTAATTTAATGTTAATTTCAATTACTAAATCATCACTTGATGTGATGTTGTCTTGAACATCTATATTAAAATTTACTTTTGAATTTAACACATAATTTTCTTTATCAGTTTCAAAAGTTGTGATTGTTGGTGCGTCTTCATCACTAGATGCACATGATGATAATAAAGCTAATGGTAAAACGAGTAATAATGATTTTTTAAAATGTAATTTCATATAATAACCTGTCCGATAAATCTATACATAAAAACTCTACTAGAGAATTAAAAAATGTAAAGAGAAAATATCTAAAAACACCTATTTAATCGTATATTTTATTTACAATACTAAATATTAATTAGGTGTTAATTTTAATCATTTATTAATGGTTTCTAATTCAAGTCTAAAATTAGTTTGATATAATACTTTCGTATGCAGAAAACTTATAGAAAAACTTATCAAATAACAACTAATATGCTTGATTGTCACGATTGCTTGAAGATGTCTACGCTTTTAGATGTTGCACAAGAAGTTGCTGGAGATCACGCAGAAGAACTTGGATGTGGCTTTGAAACAATGATTAAACAAGATTTAATATGGGTCATTGTTAGAAATTACGTGGAGATTATTAAAAAACCAATTAATTTTAAAGAAATAGAAGTTGTAACTTATCCACTCAAACCACGTTTTGTTGAGTTTAATCGTGAAACTGAATTTTATCATGATGGTGAGCTATTTGCCGTTAGCCGTTCTACTTGGATGGTTATAAATATTAAAGACTTTAGTGTTAAAGCACCTGACTTCTTTAAAGACTTCGATGATGATTTAGGATACTTTAAAAGAAGAATTAGAAAATTACCTGTTATTGAAAAATCTCAGCTTCAAAAAGTTAAAGAAGCCGAAGTCTTATATTCAATGTTAGATCATAATGGACACATGAATAACACTAAATATGTCGATTTTTATCTAGATATATTTAGACCTGAATTTAGTGTAAAAACGTTGCAAATCGAATATATAAAGCAAAGTTTTTTAGATGACAAACTTAGTCTTTATATAAAGGAAAACGAAGGAAAAAGATATTTATCTGGCTATAAAGATGATGAATTAAAATTCTATATGGAATGTGAGGAGTTTAAAGAATAGTTATGAAAATTAGTGAGAAAGTTTCTAAGGCTTTAAAAGAAGGTAGACCTGTAATTGCTCTTGAGACAACAATTATTTCACACGGCATGCCTTATCCAAAAAATGTTGAATGTGCGCTCGCTGTTGAAAAAGTAATTGAAGAAAACGGCGCCGTTCCAGCTACAATCGGAATTATTGAAGGCGAACCAATTATTGGTATGAGTCATGAAGAAATTGAGCTTTTTGGAAAAACAAAAGGTATTGAAAAAGTTTCTCGTCGTGATTTACCTATTATATGCGCCGAAAAGAAATGGGGGGCTACAACAGTTAGTGCTACTATGATTCTTGCTGAACTTGCCGGCATTGAATTCTTTGTTACTGGCGGTATTGGCGGTGTTCATAGAAAAGCACAAGAAACTTTTGATATAAGCGCAGATTTAGATGAACTTGGAAAAACCAATGTTTCTGTAATTTGTGCTGGACCTAAAGCTATTTTAGATTTGAACTTGACTATGGAATATCTTGAAACAAAAGGCGTTCCAGTTATTGGCTATAATACTGATAAATTACCTGCATTCTTTACAAGAACTAGTGATTTAAAGGTTGATTATAATGCTAAAACTCCATTAGATATTGCAAAAATTGTAAAAGCAAAAAGAGAATATAAGTTAAATGGTGGCGTTCTAATCACTAACCCTATTCCAGAAGAATTCTCTATGGATCCATCTTATATAAATGCTGAAATTGATAAAGCATTAGAAGAAATGGAAAAAGCAGGGGTCAAAGGTAAAGATGAAACTCCTTATTTACTTGCTAAGATTGTTGAACTTACTAAAGGAAAGAGTTTAGAAGCAAATATTCATTTAATCTTAAATAATGCAAAGCTTGGTGCTCAAATTGCATCAGAATATGTTAAATTAAAGTAAGTAGATTTACTTTAAGGAGAAAAGATGGATAAAACATATTTATTGATTGGCGGAAGTAATGTCGATTATATAGCTACAAGCCGTGATAAACTTCAAAAAAGAGTTTCTAACATTGGTGAAGTTAGTATTTCTTTTGGCGGAGTAATGAGAAACATTGCAGAAAATTTAGCACGTTTAGGTAATAAGATTGATTTTATTACTGCAATTGGGGAAGACGCTAATGGAAAGGAAATGAGAAACGAACTCATAAAACTTGGTATAAACGTTATAACTCCAAAGACTGATTATCCTAGTGGAAGTTATGTTGCAATAAATGATGCTAATCATGATATGGTTGATGCAATATGCGACAATCGAATTATCAGAGACTTAAATACTGAGTTTTTAAAGTCACAACATGATTTAATCGCATCGCACGAATATGTGATAATGGATGCTAATATTTCTGAAGAAGCAATTAACTATTTATTCAATACTTATCCATCTAAAAAATTTATAGTAGAAGCCATTTCTCCATCCAAAGTTTTAAAGTTTAAAAACTATTTAGATAAACTATTTTTAATTAAATGTAACATTCATGAAGCTAGAATGCTTATGGGCATTGACTTAATGGAAAAAGATTTAGTCAGTGGCTTGCTTGCAAGAGGCGTTAAAAATGTTGTTGTATCTCATGGTGCACATGATGTTTATTTTGGAGAAAATTATCGTAGAGTAGATCTTGTTAAAGTTAATGAAGTAAAAGAATTTGAAAATACAACTGGTTGCGGAGATGCTTTAACAAGCGGAGTTATAGACTATTTCTTAAGAGGAAAGAAATTAAAAGAAGCAGTAGCTTTTGGTAATGAACTTTCTCGTTTAACCCTTATGAGCAAAAGTGCAACAAGTAAAGAGATCGAAAAATATAGACATTAATTTTTTCTTTAAAACATTGGTTAATACAAATAAGCAAATTTATTAGTTATATAAATTACTCTTTGTTAAATTATAAACTTCTTATTGATATAGAGATTAAATAAGTATTCTTTTATAGGTGGTCCCTTATGGATAAAATTTTAGTAATTGACTATGGTTCACAATACAACGAACTTATAGTAAGAAGAGTTAGAGATTTGGGCGTTTATGCTTTCTTGGTTGACAATAAAACAGATTTATCAACCTTTGATAAAAACGAAATAAAGGGAATTATACTTTCTGGTGGTCCAAATTCTGTTAATGATCAAAATTCACCAAAGATTAATCCTGAAATTTTCTCTTTTAATGTACCAATACTAGGAATATGTTATGGCATGCAAGCCTTAGCTCATTATTTTGGGGGAGTAGTTCAAGAAAACGTTGTTAAAGAATACGGCAATACTGAAGTCGTGTTTAATGATAATTCATTACTTTTGAAAGGCGTTAATAAAACTAGTCAAGTATTTATGTCTCATTCTGATACTGTTTCTAATCTTCCACCAGAATTTAAAAGTATTTGTTCATCTAAGATGTGCTTAAACGCTGGAATGGAGAATACTGAAAAAAGAATTTATGCTCTTCAATTTCATCCAGAAGTTAGAGATACGATAGAAGGCAAAAACATAATTTCTAATTTTTTATTCAAGATTTGCAATGTTTTTAAAAATTGGAGCATTGATAATTGGATAGAAGACAAGGTTAAAGAAATAAAAGAATTTGTTAAAGATCAAAAGGTTCTACTTGGAATTAGTGGCGGTGTAGATTCTTCTGTGTGTGCATTATTAATTCACAAAGCTATAGGAGACCAATTATATCCATTATTCATCAACCATGGTTTACTTAGAGAAAATGAAGAAAAATTAGTTCTTGAAAGTTTTAAAAACAAATTTAATATCAAAGTTTATTATAAAGACGCTTCTGCTAAATTTTTAACATTATTAAGAGGCGTTACTTCTCCTGAAAAGAAAAGAAAAATTATCGGAAAAACTTTCATTGATGTTTTTAAAGAAGAAGCATCAAAACTAAAAGATGTGTCTATTTTAGCTCAAGGAACTTTATATACAGACATTGTTGAAAGTGGAAAAGGCGGAAATTCAAAAGTCATAAAATCTCATCATAATGTCGGAGGGTTACCAAAAGAACTAGGATTTAAACTTCTTGAACCTTTGAGTGAATTATATAAAGATGAAGTTCGAGAACTAGGAAGAAAATTAGGTCTTGATGATTCCTTTGTTTCTCGTCAACCTTTTCCTGGCCCAGGACTTGCAATACGAATAATTGGCAATATCACCAAAAAGAAATTAGAAATTGTAAGAAAGGCTGATGTTATTTATCAAGAAGAGATTAAAAAAGCAGGGCTCGACAAAAAGATATGGCAATATTTTGCTGTTTTAACTAATACTAGAACCGTTGGAGTTATGGGTGACAATAGAACTTACTTATACACAGTAGCTTTAAGAGCGGTTGACTCAATAGATGGTATGACTGCAAGAAGCTACCCTATTCCTTTTGAAGTTTTGGAAAAAATAAGTTCAAGAATTGTTAATGAAGTGCCATACGTAAATAAAGTTGTTTACGATATTACCTCTAAACCTCCTTCAACTATTGAATGGGAATAAATTGAAACACCGTAAAAGCCCAGTGTTTATGCGGGTTTGCGGCGTTCGGAGAAGTCTTTTGATAACAGCCATACAAGCGCCATTATTCTTGCAGCCCGGTGGTTTTCGGGTTACAGAATGATAAAAGGCGGCTTGTGTGGCAGAAGAAATCCATATTACAAAGCCCTTAGCTGTGGGTAATTGCTCATAGCTAAGGGCTTTTTGTCGTTCTTATTCATCTTTTTTGAGCTTGTCCTGAAACGCTTCTACCAGCGTATCGCTTAACTCCTGCGAAGGCGCTTTCGCCCAGAGCTGCGTGCTATCGTATTTCGGATAGTAGTAACGCCAACGGTCATAATCGTCCTTGCTGATTTCACCGGCAGAGAGCTTGTTCGCCTGCTCTTTCCAAGCATGGAGCATTTGCAGCAGCTCGTAAGCCTCTTTGCCCTTGTCTTTGTTGACCTTCAGGCAAACTTCTCCGTCCGCTTCGCTGATGGTCAGCCCATAAACATCTTCAAGGGTAAATAAGGTGTGCATAAGACCGATCTGACTGTCAATATCAGGAACATCAAGAGCCTGCGGGGAAACATCAAGCACCTGCGCCAGTGCAGCCGTTAAATCCGCCTTTGGTTTGCGGGAGCCGGTTTCATATTGCGCCAAGCGTACATCGGCACTCCTTTCGGGAAAACCGACAGCCGTACCAAGATATTTTTGCGTCATACCACGCAGAAGCCTGAAAAAATGGATTCTCTCACCAATCGCCATAGTGTTTACACTCCTTGCTTATGTATCTGCACATAGTATAGCAGATATGTTTAGTGAAAGTCAAGAGAAAATAAAACAAAAAAGTTTAATATTTTTTCGTAAGCCGCTTGACAAAAGCAAATATGTTTAGTATAATGAAATAAGATTAAGCGAATAAGCTTAATGTACGTCGTGCATCACAGTAATGGCGTACCCGCCCGGGCAAATCGGAAGGCGGCAAGAAAGTATTCCGACACGAAATAAATGAATTTGAAAAACAGAAGGGAAGGTGATGTATATGGAAAACAGGTTTATCCGTGCCGACGATGTGGCGCAGGAACTGAATGTATCCAAGCCCTATGCCTATAAGCTCATCAGAAAGCTGAACGAGGAGCTGAAGGCAAAGGGGTTTATTACGATTGCGGGGCGTGTCAACCGCCAGTATTTTTATGAAAGGCTCTATGGAGCTGGAAAGGAGAAGGAATAATGCCGGTATTCAAAAATGAGGACAACGGTACTTGGTATGTGATGGCAAGATATGTGAACTGGAAAGGCGAGCGCAAGCAGAAATGCAAGCGTGGCTTTACCACAAAGAAAGAAGCGCAGGAATGGGAGCGGATGTTCCAGCTACAGAATTCCTCCGACCTTGATATGAGCTTTGAGGCTTTTACGGAGCTGTATATCAAAGATGTGAAAAACCGCCTGAAGGAAAACACTTGGCTTACAAAGGAGCATATTATCCGCACGAAGATACTGCCCTTTTTCGGTAAGCTGAAAATCAGCGAGATTTCCACAAAGGAGATCATCACTTGGCAGAATGAAATGCTTGCCTATCGTGACGAGAAGAAAAAACCTTACTCACAGACTTATCTGAAGACGCTGCACAATCAGCTTTCCGCTATCTTCAATCACGCTGTGCGCTACTACGAGCTGCACTCCAATCCAGCCGCAAAGGTGGGAAGCATGGGCAGTGAGGAACACAGGGAAATGCTGTTCTGGACGAGAGAGGAATATAAGAAGTTTGCTTTTGAGATGATGGACAAGCCGGTTTCCTTTTACGCCTTTGAGATGCTCTACTGGTGCGGTATCCGTGAAGGAGAACTGCTGGCACTGACACCTGCGGACTTCGACTTTGGCAAGGAAACGGTCACGATCAATAAGTCCTATCAGCGTCTGCACGGGGAAGATGTGATTACCACGCCGAAAACAAAGAAAAGCAACCGCACTATTAAAATGCCGCATTTTCTCTGTGAGGAAATGCAGGAGTATCTCGGTATGCTCTATGGCTTGAAGAAAAAAGACCGTATCTTTACGGTAACGAAAAGCTACCTTCATCACGAGATGGACAGAGGGGCGAAAGCCGCAGGCGTGAAGCGCATCCGCATTCACGACCTTCGTCACAGCCACATCAGTTTGCTGATCGATATGGGATTTTCGGCGGTGGCGATTGCCGACCGTGTAGGACATGAAAGCATTGAAATCACTTATCAATATGCACACCTGTTTCCGTCAAAACAGACGGAAATGGCGAAACGATTAGACGATTTAGGGAAAGGAGATTTTGAAAATGTCAGCTAAGAACAGAGATAACAAAAACCGCTGGAGGAATATCACGGTGGGCTTTCGAGTATCGCCCGAAGAAAACGAACGCATTAACAAAGCGGTTGCCTTATCGGGATTGCCGAAACAGGAATACTGCTACCGCCGCTGCCTGAATCAGGATGTGGTGGTACAGGGTAATCCGAGGGTGTATAAGGCTCTTAAAACAGAGCTTGCCGCCGTCCTTGCGGAGCTGCAAAGGATTGAAGCGGGAAACGGCATAGATGAGGAACTGCTCAATGTCATTGAACTAATCGCTGTCATTCTCGGCGGCTTGAAAGGAGAGGAACAGGATGAATAAGCAAAAAGAAATGACCGCCCGAACATCATCTGTTGGCGCAGATGATAGGCAGTCACTCCATGTAACTAATTACAGTATAGCCAATCAAAACGGAAATATCAATGCTTTTCTTCTGAAAGGCGGTGGTATGAATGGCTGAACTGAAAATTATCAGCATGGATGAAGTGCAGAGCAAGGAAGTAAACTGGCTTTGGTATCCATATATTCCATACGGAAAAATCACAATCATTCAAGGCGATCCCGGTGAAGGCAAGACAACTTTGGCGTTAAGGCTGGCGGCGCTTCTCTCCAAAGGAGAGGCGCTACCCTACGACGATACCGAGCGTGAGGCTGTAAGAATTATCTATCAAACGGCTGAGGACGGACTGGAAGATACCATTAAGCCGAGACTGGAAGCTGCTGAGGCAGACTGTACTCAAATCAAAGTCATAGACGAATCGGAAGCCCTTGATGAACGCATTGAAAAGGCAATCATAGAAGTCGGTGCAAGGGTGGTAATCCTTGATCCGATTCAGGCGTATGTGGGTGCGAATATCAATATGAACAACGCCAATGAAGTCCGTAATGTGATGGCGCAGCTTGGACGGATCGCAGAAAAATATGACTGCGCTATTCTGCTGGTCGGTCATATGAACAAGGGCAGCGGAAATAAATCGTCCTATCGTGGGCTTGGCTCCATTGACTTTCAGGCTTCGGCACGAAGTGTTTTGATTGTCGGCAGAATTAAAGACAATCCGCAGATCAGGGTGATGGTGCAGGACAAGTCCTCCCTTGCCCCTGAAGGCGAGCCGATTGCTTTTGAGCTGGATAAGGAAAACGGCTTTCGCTGGATCGGTCATTATGATATATCGGTGGACGATTTACTCAGCGGGATTCCAAGAGAAAAGAAATCTGAACAGGCAGAAAATCTTATCCTTGAATATCTTTCAAAGGGCAAATATCCGCAGAAGGAGCTGGTAAAGAAAGCACAGGCGATTGGTATCTCCAAGCGTGTGCTGGACGAGGCGAAGAAAGCGCTGAATGTCCAATCGGTTAAAGAAAGCAGTCAGTGGTACTGGCAGATTCCCGAAAAAATGGAGTGAGTTTTTTCAAGGTTGCAACATTGCAAAAGCTGGCACACCTGCAACCTTGCAATGTTCCTTTTTCGGGAAGTAATGAAGTTTAGACGGGGTTGCAAGGGTGTCCTTTTCAAAGGACAGCCCTTACGGGGGAGTTGTCCGCAGACAACGGGGCAACGCCCCATAACCCCCTCGGAGAGCGCAATAGCAGCTTTTGATGGCAGTAGGCTGTCAAAAGTGCTTTTGAGTTACTCTTGGCAAGAGTAACAGAACCGAGGAAGAACGATTTTTAAGAGATTGGAGGTGTAATTTATGCAAAGAACGATCAGCGCAATGGTCGGAAAAGGCTCAGTCAACCACAACAGCCGCAAATTCAAAGCGGAGAATGTAGACGGCAACCGCACTCATCTCAATATAGATTACTGCAACGAGCCGATAAGGAAAGTGTATCACGAATTATTCGATGATGCGCTGAAAAGATACAACGACAGGCAGACAAGAGCTGACCGAAAGATAGAAAACTACTATGAAAAAATCCGCAGTTCCAAACAGGAAAAACCGTTTCACGAACTGATTTTGCAGATAGGCGATAAGGAAAATATGAGCGCTGAAAGCGAAAACGGGACGCTTGCCCGACAGATTTTAGATGAATACTATCGTGGGTTTCAGGAGCGAAATGCGCAGTTAAAAGTATTTTCGGCTCATCTGCATATGGATGAGGCAACACCGCATCTGCACATTGATTTTGTTCCCTTTACCACCGGCAGCAAGCGTGGACTGGATACAAGAGTGTCGTTGAAACAGGCGCTTGCAGCACAGGGCTTCAAGGGCGGTACTCGTGGAGATACCGAGTGGAATCAATGGGTAAGCGCAGAAAAATCCGCCTTAGCGTTTGTTATGGAACGCCACGGAATTGAGTGGGAACACAAGGGGACTCATGAAAAACATCTCTCTGTTTTGGATTACAAAAAGCAGGAGCGAGAAAAGGAAATTAACGCTCTTGAAGATAAGCTTGTCGAGAAAAAAGATGAGTTTCGTGTTATGGCTGACCGTATTAAAAACTTTGATAATGGCGAAAGAGCGTTGCAAAATCTTGATGAGAGTATCATGAACGGGCCTGAATATCAGCTCCCTGAGCCTTCTGCGATGATGTCGGCAAGGAGCTACAAGACAAAGTTTGTTGAGCCGCTTGTAGCCCGATTTAAATCTTTAATCAGCACCTTATTTGCACGATATTTCAAGGCGTTGGACAGTTATCACAGGTTGAACATCACAAACGGAAATCTATATCGTGAAAACGAAAAGCTCTCAAAAATTAACGGTAAGCTTACCAAAGAAAACACAAGGCTGAGGGCTGAAAACAAAGATTATTCGCTGCTTCGCAGAGTATTCGGACACAAACAGATAGACAGCTTGCTTGAACAGGCGAGAAATCTCAAAGGTCAAAAGCGTGATTACACACGCTCAAGATAAATCATTTTTCAGGAGGAAAACAAAATGGCAAAGATGATTTTTGAAGAACTGGGCGGCACTTATATACGGCAGGGAGATTATTTTCTTCCTTGTCTGTCTTTACCCGCCGAAAAAGAAACCAAGCCTATCGGCGTATGGGGGCAGCGGCATTTGCGCTATCTCAAACAGTACCGCAAGGTGCTTTATACCAACCTGCTTACAAGCGGCAAGCTGAACAGCTATCTTGTGGATATTGACGAGCAGGCGGAAGATACGTTTCTTCGGCTGGTAAAACAGATAGCGGAGCGAGAGGGCTTAACCGAACAGCTAAAGGCAGAAAATTCAATGCTGTGGGTACAGACAATGAACAGTATTCGTAATAGAGCAATGGATATTGTAAACGAGGAAATTATCTATAATTAAAGCATTATAACGCATACAACTGTAAAATTGTGGCGGGTAGGGATAAACTCCTTACCCGTCTTTTTTTGCTCTCTTAAACGCTTAAACAGGGCGGTTTGACACCGAAAAGCGTTACATACTTCACTTGTTAGTCACAATCTCTTGACTTTTTGAACTGCGTTCAGCATAATGTATTTGAACAATGTTCAAAAGGAGGTATAGTGTGGATAATAAAGAAGCCATTATACAGGCGACGATTAAACTAATTGAGGAAAAAGGGGAACATTTAGACGAAGTTACAGTCCGTGAGATATGCAAAAGAGCAGGCGTTGGATTAGGCCTTGTAAATTATCATTTTGGAAACAAGGATCAACTCATCGAGCAATGTATTGAGCGTATGATAAACGGAACAGTTGAGCATTTTCAGAATATACGAGAGAAAACAGACGGCTTTACTCCTTTTGAGAAGCTCACTTATCTCGGCAATATAACCCTTGATTTTCTGTTTGAACATTATGCCATTTCCAAAATTTCTGTTCTTACCGATATGCAGTCACCGAAAGAAAATGACAACACTTACAGAACTTATGCGGCATATCTTCCGCTTGTTGCAGCCTGCCGTCCTGACCTTGATGAAGCGGCGATAAGACGAAAAACGCTGTATTTGATTACCGTTATGCAGCAAATGTTCCTACGATACGAAATTATATCGCAAATATTGGGGATTGACCTTAGACAGAAAGAAAACCGCAGGAATTTTCACACACAAGTTTTACACGATATTTTGGAGGTATAAAGAGTGAATATAACAGTGATAAACGGAACGGAAAAACACGGCGTTACCTATCGTCTAAAAGAGATGTTTTTAGCAGACTTTAGTGATAATGCGAATATTACAGAATATTATCTTCCAAAGGATTGCCCCGCTTTCTGCGCTGGCTGCACAAACTGTATCTTAAAGGGCGAACAGAAATGCAAGGATGCTGAATATATCAGGAAAATTGAAAAATCACTTTTGGAAGCGGACTTGATTGTGATGACATCGCCTGCATATGTCTTTCATGCGACCGGTGCAATGAAAGCGTTACTTGACCATTTTGCCTATCGTTGGATACCGCACCGTCCTGCTCCTGAAATGTTTGGAAAACGAGCTGTCATCATAACACAATGCTTGGGCAGCGGAGCAAAATCTGCGGCAAAAGATATGAAGCACAGCTTATCGTGGTGGGGCATTTCCAAAATCGAGATATTTACCGGTGCATTGATGAGCGATATCGTCTGGGAAAAATTGCCGCAAAAGAAACAAGCCGAGCTTGCGGGAAAGCTTCAAAAGCTGTCTCGGAAGTTTGCTCATATAGATTATACAAAGCCCGCACATACAAATTTGATTACGAAATTTAAGTTTTTCTTCTGCCGTATGATGCAGAAATCCATACATAGATCAGATCCCGAATACCTTGACGGAAAGTATTGGGCGGAGCAAGGCTGGCTTGCCGACAGCAGACCGTGGAAATAGTTTGTATTGTATGGAAAAATACTTCTGCAACCGCAGGTTGACACATTTCAAACCGCCGTTTGGTGGTATGCAACCTTTGAAAAGAGTATCCTATACATAGAAATAGGGCGATTGCACTACAGTATCAAACGGAGGTAAATGATTATGATTTTAGCGGATAAGATTATTCGATTGAGAAAAAGAAATGGCTGGTCTCAGGAAGAACTGGCTGCAAAAATGAATGTGTCCCGTCAGGCGGTATCCAAATGGGAGGCTGCACAGACTACACCGGATTTAGAAAAAATTCTTCAGCTTGGAAATTTGTTCGGCGTGACGACCGATTATCTTCTCAAGGACGAAATGGAAGATGAGGAGTTCACAGATGAAACAGATATACCTGTGAAACGGATTACTTTGTCACAGGCAGATCATTTTTTGAAATGGAGAAAGTCTGCGTCCGTAAAAATTGCCGTAGCAACTTTTCTTTGCGTTATTGCGGTAATCCCTCTTTTGCTTTTGGGAGCTGTGTCAGAGGTTGCTCTCTCCATATCTGAAAATGTCGCCGGAGGGATCGGGCTTGTTTCTCTGTTCGTTTTTGTTGCTGTTGCAGTTGCGATCTTTCTGCACTGCGGCTTTAAAAATGCACCCTATGACTTCATTGAATGGGAATAATTGTTTGTTTCAAGTTATCCATTTTTAAACATAGATAAAAGAGTATAAGAGAAACAATAGTTAAAAAGCAAATCTTTACCCAAGTTTTGACTAAGCGGAAAGTCGCATCAATATCTATAAGATATCTGCATTCTTTTCTAGCCAATCTTTAAAATACAAACATTTCCTGGCGCAATATGTTTTAAAGTAGTCAAAATGTTATAAAATTCTATAGATCCCAAAAGATTAATTGAAATTGTATTTGTTGTTTCTCTTATAGCAATATGTCAAAGAACATGAGAGAAAATAAAATTTGATCCTCTCACTAATATAAAGGAGTTTATTTCAAAATTTTTAAAAATAATTAATAAAATTTTTAAAATGTTATATTAGATATTTTTGTATAGCTGAATCTTGATTAGAGTAGTTAATAATTTTAAGTTTTCCTTTACTACTTATTTTTGAGGTATATTAACGTGGTTTGAATATATCAATTAGTAAAATAGCAAATTTATACATATTAAAAATTGGACACAAATATACGAATATTAACTATTTTTAAATAAAAACAATGCAAATCTTCGATATTTTTACATTAAAAGTAATGAATTTTAATGATGTGATATAAGTTTTTAAATGTTATAATTAACTCGATTTATGGAGGGTAACCTAAATGAAATATAATATTGAAAAACTTGATAATGGTATCGAGCTTGTACACGTTGATAATGAATTAAATTTGAAAGCAACTTTAGCTAGTTATGGAGCAGGTGTTTATGAATTAAGTTATAAAGACAGACCTGTAATTTTGGAACTTGCTGATTTTAGTGATTATATGCATTCTTCCGCCTTTTATGGTAAGACTTTAGGTGTTGTCGCTGGAAGACTTAAAAAAGATGGAATCTTAGAAGGCGAAGAATATCATCTTCAACCAGATGGACAATTCGATTTTGCTTTACATGGTGGTAAGTTAGATTCTATGTCTTATAAAAACTGGAAAACCACAGTTAGAGAAAGTGCTAAAAAACTCAGTGTTATTTTTTCATATACTACTAGAAAAAATGAAAATGGATTCCCAGGCAAAGCTAGAATAACAGTCACTTATGAATTTAATAAAGCTAAAGATTCATTTAAATTGCTCCAAAAGGCAACAACTCCAAGTGATGCTGCTTTTGTTGGCTTATCAAATCACATGTACTTTAATTTGGATTCATTAGATATTTCTCAATATTATTTAAAAATGAATTGTGATAAAGTTGCCGTTACTGATGAAACATTATTAATAACCGGAGTTAGAGAAGTTCCAGAAGAATACGACTTTAGAAAATCATCAAAACTTAATCCAAGACTTGATAAGATTGAAAAACATGATTTTAAAGGAACAATTGATGATACATTCTTATTTGATGACAAATTAGGTAAAGTCATGCTTAAAGGAGAAGATATCACATTAAATATTGTTACAGATTATCCTGCAATGAATATTTATGTCGATAATACAATGTCCCCACTTCGCTTTAAAAATAGAGATGATTTTAAAAAGAGAAGAGGCATTGCTCTTGAACCACAAATGTTCTTATTTGATCGAGAGTCTATCACCTTAAGAAAAGGAGAAAAGTATTCTCATTATATTGAGTATAAATTCAAGGAGACCAAATAAGTATGATTAGAGAGGTAATTAATAGTTTAATTGATTATGCTTCAATTCATTTAGGTCTTGAAGGGTTAGACCGTGTTTATGCACGTAATATTGTTTTAGGCGAATTAGGTCTTGAATATCCTTCTGATAAAGCTGTTTTTTCAATTGAAGAGATTGAAAAGATGGAAGTCCCAGATTATTTTATAGAACAAATTGAAAAATATTTAAAAGAAGAAAAGGGATATTCTGATAAAGAAGCAGAACTTAAAGCTGTTTTAATAATGGGTGTTGTAACTCCTTCCCCAGAAGAAGTTGTTAAAAAGTTTGAGGAATTAAGAAAATTTGATAGTGCACGAGCATTAGATTATTTATATAACTTAGGAATTAAAAATTACTATTTCCAAAAAACAATGGTTGATAAAAACATTGTTTGGAAAACTGATTACAAAAGTAAAAACATTGAAATTAGTATTAATCTTTCTAAACCAGAAAAAAGCAACAAAGACATTGCTAAACTTTTAGAAAAACCAAAACCAAGCGATATTAAGTACCCAAAATGTTTGTTATGCTTAGAAAATATTGGTTTTTATGGAAACGATCACCATCCAGCTAGAGAAAACATTCGTTTTATTCCTGTCGTTTTAGATGGAGAAGTTTGGTATTTACAATACTCACCTTATGGATATTATTATAAACATTGTATTTGTTTCTCTTCTAAACATTCTCAAATGGTAATTAATGAATCAACATTTAGAAAACTTGTTGATTTTGTTGATGCATATCCATCTTTCTTTATCGGAAGTAATGCTGATTTACCAATTGTTGGTGGTTCAATTTTAAATCATGAACATTTCCAAGGTGGTGAACATATTCTCCCTGTTATGGAAGCAGATATTAAAAAAGAATATAAGCTTACAAAATATCAAAGTACAAAACTTTATAAACTTGATTGGTATAACTCAACCCTTTTAATAAAAGGAAAAGATAGTAAAGAAGTGGTAGCCTTAGCTAATGATATTTTGAAGGCTTGGAAAACTTATAATGATTTAGATAATGATATATTATCTAGTGATGAAAATGGAAATCATAATACCATCACCCCATCAATTAGAAAGATTAAAGATGAATACTATCTTTATTTAATCTTAAGAAATAATAGATGCGATGAAAAATATCCTGAAGGCATTTTCCATGCTCATCCAGAATATCATCACATTAAAAAAGAAGGCATTGGTATTATTGAAGCCATGGGCTTATTTATTCTTCCAGCAAGACTTGTTAGACAAGAAAATGAGATCAAAGAAGTTCTGGCTTTAGGGTTAAATAATGAACAAATTGTTGAAAAATATCCTGATTTAGCAAGCTTTTCTAATATGATAGAGGTTTTAAGAAAAGGATATTCTGCTTCAAATATTGATAAAAAAATTAAAGAATATATCGAAGATACTTGTAAAAACATTTTAATGAACACTGCAGTATTTAAGGATGATAAAAAAGGAAATGAAGGCCTTGATAAATTTATTGGAGGAATAGACTTATAATGGAAAAATCAGATTTAAGAAAAGAATTTAATAAGATTTTTAAAGTTGAACCTGAATATTATATTGATACAGGCGGACGTTTTGAAATCTGTGGTAACCATACCGACCACAATCATGGGCTATGTCTTGTTGCTAATTGCTCTTTAAGAATTAAAGCTTGCGTTAATAAAAACGCTAATAAAGTTAGAATTAAATCACAAGGCTATTCTTTCTTTGAGTTTAATATTAACGATTTAGAGTTTGATTCAAAAGAGTTAAACAAAACATTACTTCTTGCTAAAGGTATTCTATTTAAACTCAAAGAACAAGGTTATAAAATCGGTGGCTTTGATGCTTATATAAGTAGTGATATTCCTGATGGAAGCGGTGTTTCTTCAAGTGCCGCTGTTGAATCACTTTTTGGTTATATAATTTCTTATTTATATAATGATGGAAAAATATCTCCTTTAGTAATTGCTAAAACAGGTCAATTCAGTGAAAACAATTATTTTGGAAAACCAAGTGGATTATTAGACCAAGTTGGAACTTCTTTTGATTCATTTAACTATATTGATTTTAAAAATATTGAAGAGCCAACAATTACTACCTTGCCTTTTAATTTTCCTTTAACTTTATATCTAATTAAGTCAGTAGGTGATCATGCTAACTTAACACCACTTTACGCAGCTATACCTAATAATATGAATAAAGTTGCAAGTTTACTTGATGGTAAAAAGTTTTTAAGAGACTGTGACAATAAAGATATTTTTGCTCGAATTGATGCTTTAGATATTGATGAAAGCGTTAAAAAGATGGGAAAACATTTCTTTATTGAAAACGCCAATGTTTTAAAAGCAAAAGATGCTATTGAAAGAAATGATCTTGAAGAATTTTTAGATGCAATTCGTGCTAGTCAAAAGACCAGCAAGGAAAACATTAAAAATACATTCGTTGAAGGCGAATATAAAGATTCGCCACAAAATATTATCGATGATGTAAACGAATTTATAAAAGATCACGGCGCTATTAGAATTCATGGTGGTGGATTTAAAGGAACTGTTCTTGCTTTTATTAAGAATGAGTTCGCTGAAGAATTTGATAAGTTTTTAGAGAAAAAGTATGCTAAATCGAGATATTTTAAAGTTAATATCTCAAATCATGCTGTTAACTTTGAGAGATTGTAATTATGATTTTTGATGTAATACCAGAGCCTGCTGTTCCTGAAGACTTAAACATATTTATTTGGCTTGGCGCTGTTGCAGGATTAATTGTTCTTATTTTGATTGCTTATTTTTCATATAAGTTCATTAAGGAGAAAAAGCTAGAAAAACTTACGCCAGAAGATTTAGAGAAAAAGAATAAAAAGAATGAAAAAGAAGAAGTAATAGAAGAAGCTAAAGAAGAAAACACAGACATTAAAGGCAAGTAGTGGGAACTTTCATTGTTATTTACTCTTTATTATTGACCATAATAAGTGAAACTTTATTCCTTTCTGTTTTAACGACTAGTAAAAACAAAGAGAGTTACATTATTTTTATATTAATAAATGCGTTAACAAACATTTTAGCTCAAATAGCAAACTACTGTTTTGTTAACTTATGCTTATTAAATTATTATTTATCACTTTCAATAATTGAATTCTTTGTTTTTCTTGTTGAGTTTATTTTTTACTTTTTGTATTTCAAAGATTGGAAGATAGCTACATTCTCATTAATTGGAAATGCATTTACTTTATCTTTAACTTTTGTGGTAAATGCAGTGATAGATAACATAGTTTTACTTATTCTCTTGCCGATAGTTTTAACTATTATTTTTATAGTAATAACCTATTTTATAAAGAAGATTTATGATTACTCGAGAATTAAAATTAAGCAAGAACATGAATAGCAAATTTGGAATTAACTTGAGTTTTGCGGGATTTTTCCATTTTCTAGCAGACTTTTTGCCTGTTTCTACACTATATTTATATGCTTCAAGTGCAGAGGATTTCTTTTTTCTTGTTGTGACTTACAATCTATTAGCTTTTGGTTTACAGCCATTTATTGGCCTTTTAATAGACCGTTATGAAAGAAGTGAAAAGAGTTTTTGTGTTTCTTCCATAATACTTTTATTACTTGGTGCGTTATTAACCTTTAATTTTTACTTAAGTGCAATTTTATTAGGTTTAGGAAATGCTATCTTCCATGTAGCTTTTGCAAAAGAAGTAGTGAAAAAAGCAAAAAGCAGTTTTCCTCTTGGAGTTTTTATTGCTCCTGGAGTGCTTGGTTTAGGAATTGGGTTTACTTTTTTAAATGATTTTTTAAGGCTCGCATTTATTTTTGCTGGTTTTATAGGCTTATTTCTTTATATAAGATTTAAAGAAGACTACGGCTATGAAACAAGCGAAGAAGGTGCATCAAAAAGAAATTATAAACCACTTAATTTCACTCCAATTTTATATGTAATATTTATTTGTTTAACTGTTTTGAGCATCTTTTTTAGAGGAAGCTTAGGAAAACTCACTCCAACAATAGATGTTGCTTATCTGTTTTTATACGTTAGTATTGTTTCTTTTGTTGGAAAATTTATTGGTGGATTATTTACAAAGAAAATATGCTTAATTATCTCTTTTGTTTTATCTATTGTTTCTGCTTTTTTCATTAATACAATTTTTGGTTTACTGATTTTTACTTTTTCTATAAATATTTTAATGCCATTAACATTAGATTATTTAAGAAAATCTTTTTATAAATATGAGGCTACGAGTTTAGGATTAAGTGCTTTTGTTTTACTTATTGGTACATATTTGTTTAACTCGATTGATCAAAATAGCAAACAGATATATGTTATTGTTTTCTTAGTTTTGCATTTATGTATTTTGGCTTTTTTCTTCTTTTTAGAAGCAAGAAAAAAGAAGAATTAAATACAGTGCTTGTATTTTAGAGACCTAAGAAATAAGAACTAAAACAAATATAAAAAAAACACAAAGCGCAAGTCTTTGTGTCAAAATAAGTTGAGTATTGCAGTCTTTTTAGTTATTTTTGAGTTTTTTATCCCAGTCTTCTAATTGCTTTTTAGTTGGAACAAAAACGTGATCAATGTTTCTTCCTATTTCATTATAGTCGAAACCATAGCCAACTAAGAATTTAGCTTGATTCATTGTGATACCAACGACATCAGCAGTAAGATCAACTTTTCTAAGTGGCTTTTTATCAACAAAGCAACATATCTTTATATCACGAGGATTGTAGTTTAATTGAATATATTGTTTTAAATAGTTTAAAGTTAAACCAGTATCGATAATATCTTCGACAATAACGACATCTTTCCCTCTAATGTCAGTGGTAATGTCTTTTTTTAAGTGGATAACGCCTGTAGAAGATGTACCGCTATAACTAGTAACTTGGATAAAATCCATAATAAAATCAAAGTTTAGTTTTTTGATTAAATCCATCATAAAAGGTAAGGCGCCCTTTAAAACTCCAATCAAAACAGGAATTTTATCACTGTTTTGATACATCGAATTTAATTCATTTGCACATTTAGTAATAATTTCATCGATTTCTTCTCTTGTAAGTACAATTTCTGGTGTCATAAATAGCCCTCTATAAATATATAAAGATAATAGAGAGTTAGAAATTGACCTTCAAGAAAATTTATGAAAATTCAAAAAAATTAATTTTGTTTTAATGGTTACATGTTTCGATTGAAAGCAAATATTCTTATTTTTTTGAATTGTATAGAGAAATTTACATTTTTGGTATAGATTTTTCTATTATTTGATGAAAGCGCTTACATTAAAATTAATGTCAAGTAGGGTAACTCGTGCGAGAGTATCTTATTTAACGGAATTAAATAGGAGGATAAATTTATAATATGAAAAAAAGATTAATTCCATTATTTGCTTCAGTTGCATTATTAGCAGCTGGTGCTAGTTCATGTGGTGAGACCGAAAAATGGTCATGGGAGAAAGCTACTGCTGATGGCGAATTTGGATATATTGTTTGTATCGGTGAAGACGGAAACCCAGAAGCTATTGATAGAACACAAGGTTGTAAAGATGCTATCGAAGAAATTTGTAAAGATGCTGGACTTAAACCTGTTTTATTAGAAGAACATATTTGTGTTGATAATGCTGGTTCATGGTCTGATACAGAAGCTCAAAACTTTGTCACTAGAGCCGTTACCCAATATGCCGGAAAATTAGATTTTATTGTTTCAAATAATGATGGTATGGCTGTTGCAGCTTCAACAGCTAATGGTTTAACTCCAGGGACACCTATCGTCGGCTTCGATGCATTATCATCTGCTTGCGATATGATTATCAATGGAAGTCTTGCTGGTTCTGTTTCACAAAACGGCGATGATCAAGCTTTAATTGTTGCTACAATGCTTGGAAATATGGTTGCTGGAAATGATCCTATTATCGATAAAAATTATGGCGGAAGAGCCGAAATCGTTTTAGATGATTTAGATCAACATTTAGTTTCTACAAAATTAACAGCAGTTACAGCTACTAATGCTGCAGAAATGAAACCTGGAAACTATGTTACTGATCTTGATAAAATTAGCGGTCTTTCTGATAAGAACTTATTAGTCGTTGAATATAACGCAACTGATAACTTCATCCAAGAAACATTCCATAAAGCTTTACCACATTACGCTACAACTTTAGGCTTTGGAACAGCTGATTATATTCAAGGCGATGGTACTGATGACACAAAATTACAAGATTTGTTAAGAAACCAACTTAAAACTAAAACTTATAGTGCTGTTGCATTAAATGTTATTACTCACACTAATTATCAAGGATATTTAGATATTATTCGTGCAAGTGATGCCGACCTTCCTGTTGTTTTCTTCAACAGACAACCAATGGCTGATAACGATAAGACAGCTGACATTTCTGGTATCGCAAATACTTACTTTGTTGGTTCAAGCTCTTCCGGTCAAGGAACTGCTCAAGGACAAATCATTAAAGATTGGTACAATAATTTAACTAAATAGTTTCTAAATTAAAATTATTGCGCCCTAATTTAAAATTATTAGGGCGCTTTATTTAAGAAAGGCGTTATCAAATGGAAGATTCAAATCAATATATTTTAGAGATTAGTAATTTATCTAAGTCATTTGGTAAGAACCACGTTTTAAAAAACATCAACCTAAAAGTTAAAAAAGGCACTGTCATGGGGCTTATGGGCGAAAATGGCGCCGGCAAGTCCACTATGATGAAGTGTCTATTTGGTATTTATGCAAAGGATGACGGTGCTATTGTTGTTGATGGAAGACCAGTTAATTTTTCAGGGCCTAAAGATGCTTTGGAAAATGGTGTTGCAATGGTTCATCAAGAGTTGAATCAATGTTTAGATAGAACGGTCTTAGATAATATGTGGTTAGGAAGATATCCAACCAAATATGGTATAGTAGATGAAAGATACATGTTAGACGAGACAAAGAAACTTTTTGCTCGTTTAAATATGGACGTAAATCCTAAGCAAGTAATGAGAACGATGTCGGTTTCTCAAAGACAAATGGCTGAAATTGCAAAAGCCGTTTCATATAATTCGAAAATCATTGTTTTAGATGAGCCAACTTCATCTTTAACTGAAAGAGAAGTAAAAAAATTATTTTCTATCGTTGATGATTTAAGAAAAAGAGGAATTAGTTTTGTTTACATTTCCCATAAAATGGACGAAGTTTTTGAAATTTGTGATGAAGTTTCTGTTCTTAGAGATGGCGAAATGATTATGACTAAGAAGACTAGCGAAACCAATATGAATGAATTGGTTGCAGCTATGGTTGGTAGATCCCTTGAACAAAGATTCCCACCTGTTGATAATGTTCCTGGCGACACTATACTTGAGGTTAAGGGCTTATCAACAACTTACGCACCTTTGCTTAGAGATATTTCTTTTTCAGTTAAAAAAGGTGAGATTTTTGGTATTTATGGACTTGTTGGTGCAGGTAGAAGTGAACTTCTTGAGGCACTTTTCGGTTTAAGAACAATTAAAGCTGGCAAGATTACATATAAAGGCAAAGACATACATTTTAATAGTTCAAAAGATGCTATGGATTTCAATTTTGCTTTCGTTACTGAAGAAAGAAAATTCAATGGTATGTTTGCAAAGGGTGATTTAACCTTTAATACCACAATTACCTCGCTTGACAGATGTATGACTGGTTTTTGGTTAGATAACAGAAAGATGCTCGAAGCCGCCAATAGAGAAATTAAAAGAATGCATACAAAATGTATGGGTGCTGGTGATTTAATTACAGCTTTATCTGGTGGTAACCAACAAAAAGTTATTATTGGTAAATGGTTAGAGAGAGATCCTGAGTTATTCTTACTTGATGAGCCAACTAGAGGTATCGATGTTGGAGCTAAGTACGAAATTTATCAACTTATTATTAATATGGCCAAAGAAGGTAAGACTTGTATAGTTGTTTCTAGTGAAATGCCAGAGATTCTTGGTATTACCAATAGAATTGCTGTTATGTCAAACTATAGACTTGCAGGCATTGTCAATACTAAAGAAACAAATCAAGAAGAATTACTTAGACTTAGTGCTAAATACTTATAGGAGAATTCATAATGGAAAATTTGGATGTAACATTAGTTCCCTATGAACAAGTAGGCGAAAGAATCGCTGAAATGCAAAATAAAATAGATGAACTAAGATTGAATGGTGTTACTAAGATTAGTAATCTTAAAAACGAAAATTCAAATATAAAAAGAAACAAACAAATTGATAAAGAAACAAAAGAGAAGATTCTCGCCGAAAACGTTGCAAAGATTGAAGAAGCAAAAGCGGTTGCAGCTGAAAACAAGGAAGAGATTTCTACTCTTGTTAAAGAGCTTGATAATTTTATCAAAGCTAATTACGATTCCTACATTAAACAAATGATGGCAGTTCATGCCAAGAGAAAAGAAGAATATCTCGAAGAGTTTAATAAAGAAATCGCTAGAGAAAATGAGTATTTTACAACTCATATGACTCAATTATCACCAAATAAAAATGAAGATGTTGATGCTAAAAAAGATTTAACTTTAAAGCATAAACAAATCATTAACGACGCAAAAGTCCTCTTAAATGATAAACTTTCTAAAGATAAGGATGAGCTCCATTTATTAAAATTAGAAAAATTTAATGCAATTGATGCTTCACATAATAAGCACATGCCTATTGGTGATACAATTCAATTAAAGGCTGAAAATTATAAACATCAATTCACTTGGAAACAATTCTTACTTAATAACGGATTGTATTTAGCTATTGTTGCTTTACTTGTTGTTGCAATTATCTATTATGCTTCAACTTCTGGCAGATTCTTGTTAGATATGAACGTTATTCTTCTTACATTACAACAAGCAGCGCCAAAAATGTTCTTGGCTCTCGGTGTTGGTGGATTAATTGTTCTTGCTGGTACTGATTTGTCTGTTGGTAGACTTGTTGGTTTGGTTTGTGTCTTGACATGTATGTTGTCAACAACAACCGGTACGACAACCTTAACTTTCTTCGGAAACAATCCTGATTTCAGTGCTATGCCTCTTGGACTTAGAGTCTTATTTGGCTTCTTATTATCTCTTGTCTTCTGTGTTGCAATTACATCTATTGCTGGCTTCTTCTCAGCAAAGTTCAAAATGCATCCATTCATTTCAACACTTGCAACTCAACTTATGACTTATGGCTTACTCGCTGGTATTACTAATAGTAGTTATACTGGTGGTATTGATCCAACAGTTCAACGTATTTTCTCTGGTAATATTGGAAGTTCCGGATTCAACGTTATGATTATCTATGCAATTATTGGTATTGCTGTAATGTGGTTTATTTGGAACAAAACAAAATTCGGTAAAAATATGTTTGCTGTCGGTGGTAATCCAGAAGCAGCAGCCGTTAGTGGCATCAATGTCTTCTGGGTAACTATGGGCGTCTTTATTCTTGCTGGTATTTATTACACATTTGGTGGCTTCTTAACTGGTATGAAGACTGGTTCTGTTAGAGCTACAACTGGTGGTGGTTATGAAACTGATGCTATCGCAGCTTGTGTTGTCGGTGGTGTTTCCTTCACTGGTGGTGTTGGTAAAATTAGAGGTATCGTTATTGGATGTATCTTATTCGAATTAATCTCTGTTGTTTTACCATATATCGGTATTACAGATGCTAACTTCCAACTTGCAATTAAAGGTTTAATTGTTCTTGTTGCTGTTACATTAGACTGTGCAAAATATTTAAAGAAAAAATAATTAAGTTTTGCAAAGATTTTAGTAAAATTAAAGGAGCAAAGAAATTTGCTCCTTTTTAAAAACTAGGTGATTTTATGAGTATTTATGTTTTCTTTTCTGTAGCATTGATTTGTCTACTTTCAACCTATTTATGTTCTATTCAATACATAAAGTCTTTACGTAAAGAAACAAGTAAACAAATTAGCGATACTGCCTTAATCGCGGTCAGTGTTTTATTTGGGGCGCCAGTATTATTTGCGATGTGGTGCGCTTTTGATGAAATAAGAACCGAAGATAAATTTAAACATTATAGAGTTTTGATTTCATCTATTGTTCTTTCAATAATTCAAATAATTGTAGTTGTATTATTATTTGTGTTTGGAGTGATTGAACTGGCAAGTAATGAGGTACCAGTTGAGGATCCTGCAGCATTATTAAAGATTTTTATCAATTAAAGTTCATCAATGTCGTAGAGGATTTTAAATAAAGCGGTTAGGTTAGCTAAACGTTTAATATGGAAAGTATAATAATCTCCTGATTGTTCAACAAAGTAATAAAGGAGAAGTGCGTCGTAATCTATTTCGTCTTTCACTCTTGTAAAAGTAAATAATTTTTTTGAAAAGAAACTTGCCGACATTTTTTCTTTTTTCTTTGGCTCCTCGTTTTTGTTTAATTCAGCAAAAGAATCCATTAAATTAAAAAGATAATATGCAGCAGAGTTATCAATGAAAATTATATCGAAAGAGTTTGTAAATAAATCTTTTAATGAGATTTCACCTTGATAGTTTGGATGCTTTTTAAATAATTTAATTAAATCTTTAGAAGTATTAAAGCCTTTCGCAAAGCAAATAGATAGTTCGCCATCTTTTTTTGTTGTGCAATGGAACAAATTTTTTGCATCTATAATTAGATTATTCAAGCGTTTTTCATCAATATTTTCAGATACTGTTGCTAGAAGATATTTAATAGTTTTATTTTTATTTACGAATCTAAAAATATTAGATGAACCATCGAAATTAGTTAATGGGTCATCGTTGGCAATTAAGCGGAATTTATAATTTGATAAATCAGATTCTGAAATATTCTCCTTAACTGTCAAACAATCTAAATCACTGATTGAGACGAAATCTTCCTTTTTGCCTTTTACTAAAAAATGGATTTGGTTATTCCTAGCTGTGTAAACTCTTATTGCTTGAGATACAAATTGAGGGTTTTTAAAACTTTCGGCATCAATATATACGTTTTTCATATTTACAATTATAGTATAAATAAGAAGAAAATTTGCTTTTAACTTGTATTTTTGTGAATTTTTACAAATGAACAAGCGAATATTGTAAAATATTGTACATGAAGAAAGTTTTAATTATAGCCTACAAGCATACTAATATTACTTCAATTACTGAAGCGATTAAAATCTATAGAATTAAGCATAAAGATTTATTGTTTACATTATTAAGCGATAGCTTTAGCTATAAGGAATATTGTAAAAACATCGATGGTTTGAATGTTCAATTCATAGAAAATATTAACTCTGTGGAAATTAGAGATATAATGTGTGAGTTTGATTTTGTTATTGATTTATGCAACGAATTCGAAAATCAAAAGCCAACTTTCTTTTTTTATAGTAAGAAGAAAGACGAATTAAGCTTTTTGGTCCCATTTAATAACAATGCTTATGAAAATGCTTTTGATGTAATCAATTTTCTTTACACTAGATTACTTATATCTTTAGAAATTGACTATATTGAGACAAAAAGATATTTAAACGATGCCTTTATTAAAAGATTGGAACTTAATCAGAATTTTAGAGGTGTATTCGACCCATCTAATTTTTTCAAACTAAGTCAAGGAATTCATCTTGTAGAAGAAAGCAAACTCGATTTTCTTAAATCTTTTTATAATGCTTTAAATGATAAGCAAAAAGAAGCTAGTCAAAAGAAAACTATAGGTGGTTATTTTTCAAAGATTGTTTTCAGTTTTCAGAAAGACGAGACTTATGATCGAGCAGCTTATAACTTGTTTTCTTACCCAATAAGTTTAATCGAAAATACTATTGTAAGTACTGTTAGTGAGCACTTTAATAGTTCAGAGTTTATTTTGCTTTTTATGTTATTTAGTAAAATGAATAATTCGAACTGATTATTTCGCAAACATATCTTCAAGTTTCATTAATAACTCTTCACTAATTTTGCCTTCTAAATCTTCCTTTTTAACAAGTTTAAAATGTTCGTAAGTGAAAGAAGGAGAGACCATACATCCAACTAAAGTATAGTTTTTACCTGAATATTTAGATCCAAAGATATGACCTTTCTTTACTAAATATTGTGGAGTAGAATCTTTAGAATTTATACCTAATTTAATTTCTTTATAGTTTAAATTTTCATCAAGTTCGATGATGGTACAATCATCTCCGCCTTGATAATACCAGAGCTCATCTTCTTTTAAAACATGCAAATGAGAGATGTCGTTTTCTCCAAGTAAAAAGAGAATTGATGAATATAATGATTGATTATTTTGATAATTAATTGACGAATGATAAGTCTCTTTAAAATATCCTCCTTCAACGTGAGGAATCATTTTAAATCGTTTAATAATTTCTTCTTTATTCATATTTACAATTCTACTAAAAAGAGACTTATATTGAAATTTTTATATTCAAAATATATAAGTAACACTATCTAAAATTCATATAAAAAATAGTGGTTTTTTGATAAAATAATGGCTAGATATGTATAAAGTAATCATTGTTGACGATGAGAGTGCAGTAAGAGAAAGACTCTACAACCAACTTATTAATTTCAACCACGATTTTGAAATAGTTGGGCAATATGAAAACGGCTATGATGCCTTAATTAGTGGCACGCAGTTATGCCCAGATCTTTTAATTACCGATATTAAAATGCCTTATATTGATGGTATTGAATTAATTAAAAGAATGAAACAAGAATTACCTCTTTTACAAACAATTATAATTAGTGGTTTTGATAGTTTTGATTATGCTAAACAAGCTATATCTTTAGGCGTAATTGGCTACATTACAAAACCTATTACATTAGGTGAACTTGAAGAAACAATTTCTAAAGCCAAAAACGAACTCGATAAAAGGATTAGTATTGATGATGATATCGAATCTTTAAAGCGTAGAGCTGATAGTGGTCTAAAATTAATGCAAAATAATGATTTATCAAAACTCATTACCTTAAAAGATATCCCTGAAAACTTTAAAGAAAAGTTAGAAGCAGATGGACTAGATTTAAACTACAAATATACAATTTTAGGTGCAATAGATTTTGATGATGAAATAGTTCAAATATCTTATGACAAAATGGAACTCGTAAGTCTATATTTAGAAAAATATATCAAAGAAGAGTTTGAAAAAACTAATATGAACTATGTTCTCTTTGATAATTCTTCTGAATTTGGTTTATTTATTTTATCGAATTATCCATTTCAAAAAGAGCAACTTCAAGAAAAGCTTGTAAGAATTTTAGCCAAAGTTAAAAGAGGTTGTCAGACTGAAATGTCAATAGGTTTAAGTGAAATTAAAGATGAAGAAAGCGAGCATAAAAGTTATCGAGAGTTATATCGTCATGCTTTAAGGACTCTTGAATATAGAACAGTTATTGGAAGTAATATTGTTATTTTCTTTGATGATATTAATAAAAACAAAACAACTAGTGGTAAAGTTGATGAAAATGAATTTAAAAATATTACTTATGAAGTACTATATGGTGAACTTTCCAATGCTAAAGAAAGAATTACTCGTCTTTTAAATACAATTACAACAGATAACTTTAAAGATACTTATTTATTTATTTTAAATAACTTAATTGATGCATTATTAAAAGCTTGTGTTTCTCTCCAATTACTTTTTGCTACTTATATGAATTATGATGAAATAATAACAAAGGTGCACTCTATAAAAAACAATGAACAACTCTTTGACTTTATCAATAAGTTAGTTGACAACATTGATGCTTTAAATAAAAGAAGTAGACAAAGCGGAGTTGAAACTTCATTTAATCAAATCCTTGTTTATATTCGTAACAATTACAATAAATCGACATTGTCTTTAGAAGATGTTGCTAATGAGCTTGGATATTCAGTCAGTTATATTAGTGCAATTTTAAAGAAGAATAATACATCGTTTACTAAATTCTTAACCGATATCAGAATGGAGAAAGCAAAAATTTTACTTCGTAATCCAGAAAACAAACTTTTAACTATTGCTAACGAAGTAGGATATGACGATCCATATTATTTCTCGCATTGTTTTAAAAAGAATACAGGCCTTTCTCCTGTTGAGTATAGAAAGAAATGAAAAATAGAACTTTTTCAATTAGATTTAAGTTAACTTCTTATACAATTTTATGTTTCTTTCTTTTCTTATGCTCAATTAGCGCGATTGCTTCTGGTTTATATTACACTTCAGTTGCACAAATAATTGATGAACAAATAATTAATACTTCAAAACAAGTTGTTTCAAACTATGAACTTTATTTTGATAGCGCAATAGAAGTCTCAAACTCTATTCAAACAAAGATTGATAACCGCAATGTTTTAAATGAAAAGGCTGCAATTCGCAGTTATTTTGATGATGTTAAATCAATTAAAGGAGAAATATTATCAATTGCATTTTATGATGAAAATGGCGATTTGATTGTTGCTGATTCTACCTTTGATACAGTGAATAATGATAACGTTTATGAAACTAATTCATTTCAAAACGCTATTAATGAACCAGTGATTAACATCTTTAGTGGTGTTGGTTTTGAAGATGATAGATACGCTTTTACTTTGTCTCGATATATGTCATTTAATAGAAGTGAAAATCATGGCGTTGCTTTAATTGAATTTGATTTTACAAAGATTGTTAGGTTAATTTATCAAAGCGATTTAGGTGAAAACGGTCATATTGCAATCTTTGACCGAGATTATAATGTTGTTTATTCTTCACTTCCTGAACTTATTGACGAAGATTTAATTGAAACAAAAAACCTTGTTCTTGGCTCAGCAGGAGTAACGATTAATCATCAATCTTTTAATCTTTATATTTCAACAATTACAAATACAGGATGGAAAGTTTCTGTTTTTACCAATAATTCTCAAATTTATTCTGTTTTATATAATTTCATTATTATTGTAATAATTACAATTCTTCTTCTTTCAATTCTTTATATTTTTATTGTCTATGTAATTGTTAAACAAGTTACTTATCCTTTATATCGCTTACAGGCTGAAATGAACAAAGTTAAAGATTTAAATTATGATGTTAATCGTTCAAAACTAAAAAAGGGCAGTAAAGAAATTATTCAACTTGATGCAACATTTAACGAAATGATGCGAAGAATTCGCTATCTTGCAGACAAACTTTTACAAGAACAAGAAAATCAAAGAAAGAGTGAATTGAAAGCTCTACAAAATCAAATTAATCCTCACTTTTTATATAACACTTTAGACTCAATTATCTACATGATTGATAAAGGCGAAAACCAAAAAGCCGAAGAAATGATTGTTGCTTTATCAAAGTTTTTTAGAATTTCTATTTCTAGAGGAAAAACTATTATTCCTTTAAAAGACGAAGTAGAGCATGTTAGAAATTACTTGCTTATTCAAAAAATTAGATTCGGTGATCAATTTACTTATTCTATTAATGTTGATCCTTCCTTATACCAATATTCATGTATTAAATTAATACTTCAACCACTTGTTGAAAACGCTATTGAACATGGTTTAAATGATAATGAAAGTGGTGGAAAAATTGAAATTATTGGTACACAAAATGAAAACTACATTATCTTAAAAATTAAAGATAATGGTTATGGGATTAGCGAAGATAAATTAGAACAAATTTATAAGAGTTTCCACGATGATTCGATTCATCAAGGTGTTGGACTTAAAAATGTATATCAAAGAATTAAAATTTATTATGGTGAGGAAGCAGACATAAAAATTGATTCTTTGTTTGATGAAGGAACAATAATTTCAATTTATATTCCAAAGAAGAAGGCTGTCAAAAATGAAGAAAAATAGTAGATTTGCAGGGTTTTTACTTAGTATCATAAGCTTAATATCAATAAGTGTTGTGAGTTGTGGGGAAAGCAACAATCATATTTCTTTGTTTATTTATAGTTCTACAGATACTTTTATGCAAGGTTATGCTGAACAAATTCAAGATACTTTAAGAGATAAATATAACGTTGTAACTTTTAATGGTGAAAGCAGTCAAACTTTACAAAACGATCAAATTGTTGGAGAAATTAACAATGATGAATCTAAGTTTTTACTTATAAATCTTGTCGATAGACTGGCTGCTAGAACAATAATTGAAAAATCAGCTACAAAAGAAAAACCAATTGTCTTTTTAAATCGTGAACCACTTGAAAGCGATTTAAGTGGAAGTCGACTAGCATATTATGTTGGCGCTAAACCTGAAAGTGATGGAAGTCTTCAAGCTGAAATCATTGATGAATTTTTTGGCGGAAATACTAAATTTGTTGAATCTTATGATAAAAATAAGAACGGAAAACTTGATGTTTTACTAATTAAAGGCGAGCAAGGCCATCAAGATACTGAAAATAGAAGCCAATATTCGATAAATGGCCTTAAGGATTTAGGTTATGATGTAAATATTCTTGATACTAGATTTTGTGATTGGAATAGAGAAACAGCATTTAGTTATGTTCAAGAAGTTTATGCTGATTATGAAAATGATTTAGATGTAATTATTTCAAATAACGATGATATGGCTTTAGGAGCAATAGATTATTTTAAAACTCTAGAAGATTATGATTCTTCTAAACCTTTATATGAACAATACCCATTAATTATTGGGGTTGATGCAACAGAAGTTGGTTTTGAAGCTGTTCAAAATCAAGAAATGTATGGAACAGTACAAAATGATTATGAAAAACAAGTTGCTATTATTGATGAATTAATTGATTATCTTTTAAATCATATTGATATGTCGACTTTCCCATATAAAACTGATTCAGGTAATTTCTTTAGAACAGATGGTATAAAAATCACACAAGAAAATTATAGTGAGTTTATTGATACTCCACAAATTCAATGAAAAACCTTGCAAAAATCAAATATTTTTTGGTATTTCGTGTTTAATTTATATATAATATACAAGAGGTAGAAAATATGGATATAACTTTAAGACTTGTTGACGAACTTGGCCTTGAGCAAAGAAAAATCGAGGCGGCTATTAAATTAATTGATGAAGGAAATACAATTCCTTTTATTGCTCGTTATAGAAAAGAAGCAACGGGTAATTTAGATGATGCAGAATTAAGAAAACTTTTTGATCGTTTGACATATCTAAGAAACTTAAATGAAAGAATTGAAACGGTTTTAAAGTCAATCGAAGAACAAGGCAAATTAACTGATGAATTAAAGAATCAAATTGAAAACGTAAAAACTTTAGCGGAACTTGAAGATTTATATCGTCCATATAAACCTAAAAAGAAAACAAGAGGAAGTATTGCTAAAGAAAAAGGGCTTGAACCTTTAGCTGAAATTATTTTAAAAGAAAACACCTCTCTTAATCTTTATGAAGAAGCCAAGAAATATATAAATGAAGAAAAGAAAGTTTTAACTGTTGATGATGCAATAAACGGAGCAAAAGATATTGTTTGTGAAGTTATTAGTGATGATCCACTTATTAGAAAATTTATAAAAGAACTAATAGAGAAAAAAGGTTCTATCTCTTCTAAAGAAATTAAAAAGGACGAAAAAGATACTTATAAAATTTATGCTGACTACACCGAAAGCGTTTCTTCAATAAAGCCACATAGATATTTAGCTATTAATCGTGGCGAAAATGAAAAATGTCTTAAAGTAAGTGTTGTCTATGATGAAGACGAAGTTATCACTTATATAAGAAAAAGATATAACAAGAAAAAAGAATTTTTCGATATCTATACAGAAATTATCGCTGACAGTTTAAAACGATTAATAAAGCCTAGTGTTGAAAATGAAATCAGAAATGATTTATTTGATAAAGCTAGTGAACAATCTTTTGAAGTCTTTAAAAAGAATTTAAAAAGTTTATTAATGTACCCACCTCTAAAAAATAAAGACATTTTAGGTTTTGATCCAGGTTTTAGAACAGGATGTAAATATGCTTTAATTGATAAACTTGGAAATCCAAACAAAAAAGTAATAGGCGTTAGTCACATTACTTCAAATTCTAAAGAAGAAGTTGAAGAAGCTAAAAAGAGACTTTTACCAATTTTAAAGAATAACCATATTGATTACATTGCTTTAGGTAATGGAACTGCAAGTAGAGAAAGTGAAGCCATCTTGTCGTCACTTATAAAAGAAAACAACTTACCTATTAAGATTTATATTGTTAACGAAAGCGGGGCAAGTGTTTATAGTGCTTCTAAACTTGGAGAAGAAGAATTTCCAGATTTACCTGTTGAAAAAAGAAGTGCCATTTCTCTTGCTAGACGATTAATGGATCCGTTAAGTGAGCTTGTTAAAATTGATCCTAAGGCCATAGGCGTTGGTCAATATCAACATGATTTGGATCAAAAACGACTTGGAGAAGTTCTTGAAGGCGTTGTTGAAGATTGTGTTAATAATGTTGGTGTAAACTTAAATACTGCTAGTGTTTCATTATTAAAATATGTTTCTGGCATTAATAAAACAATTGCTCAAAACATTTATGATTATCGCGAAAAAAATGGAGAATTCAAAAATAGAGAAGAGTTAAAGAAAGTTCCTAAGCTTGGAGAAAAAGCCTTTGAACAATGTGCTGGATTTTTAAGAATTGTTGATGGAGAAGAACCTCTTGATAATACTGGCGTTCATCCTGAAAGCTATAAATATGCCAAAGAAATAATTAAAGAAACAAAAATTGATCTTAAAAACGATGATGAAGATACATTAAAACTTAAATTATCTTTATTTAATGAAGATAAATTCCCATATAATAAAGAACTTGGTTTATTAACTTTAAAAGACATAATTAAAGAACTTGAAAAGCCAGGTAGAGACATTAGAGATGATGTTAAAATTGTTGAATTAGACAATAATGTTAAATCAATCGAAGACTTAAAAGTTGGTATGATTTTAACAGGAACAGTAAGAAATATTGCAGATTTTGGTGCTTTTGTTGATATAAATGTTCATCAAGATGGTTTAGTTCATATAAGTGAAATTGCAAATAAATTTATCCGTCATCCTAGTGAAGTTTTAGCAATCAACGATATTGTTAAAGTAAAGGTCATTTCTGTTGATCCTTTAACTAAGCGTATTGGTTTATCAATTAAGCAAGCAAAATAAGTTTTTGCAAAAATTTTGCAATAAAAGAATATAATTAGATAACACTAACCAATTTAATTTCATATAATATCTTTGGGGTTGATAAAAGTGCATAGAATAACACAACAAAGAAAGAGCATTTTAGAAATTATCAATCGTTTAGGGCATGCAACTTTACCTGAAATTCAAGATAACTTAATCTATAAAGGTGAAAATGTTGCATTATCAACGATTTATCGTTCTTTGGAAACTCTTGAAAAAGAAAATGTTATTCGTCGAATTCCATCAAAATATGGTCAAGACTTCTATGAATTTTATGAACAAACAAAACACGATCACTTTGTTTGCGTAAAATGCGGGAAAATTTATGACATACCTAAAAAGAGAACTAATGTTGGATTTTTAGAAAAAGAAGGGAAGTATGTTCAAGAAGTAGTTACTACATATTATGGAATTTGTAATGACTGTCATGAAGATAATTAAATGCTTAGGCATTGGTTATAATGAGGAGGATTTATGAAAAAATATTTATGCTTAGTCTGTGGCGTTGAATTTGAAAGCGACGATGAAAATCCAGTTTGCCCAGTTTGTGGTGCAAGTGGTGCAGATTTACAAGAAGTTAAAGAAGAAAACTAATTAATTTTTAGATAAGGAGAATAAAAATGGCAAATAAATACGCAGGTACACAAACCGAAAAGAATTTACAAACAGCTTTTGCTGGCGAATCACAAGCAAGAAACAAATACACTTACTTTGCAAGTGTTGCTAAAAAAGAAGGTTATGAACAAATCGCAGCTATCTTCTTAGAAACAGCTGACAATGAAAAAGAACATGCTAAATTATGGTTCAAAGAATTAGAAGGAATCGGCGACACAGCTGCTAACTTAAAAGCTGCTGCTGAAGGCGAAAACTATGAATGGACAACCATGTATAAAGAATTTGCTGAAACAGCTGAAAAAGAAGGATTTAAAGAACTTGCAATTAAATTCAGATTAGTTGCTGAAGTTGAAGCAAAACACGAAGAAAGATATAACAAACTTTTAAAGAATGTTGAACTTTGTGAAGTATTCAAAAAAGACACTGGTATTACCATCTGGAAATGCAGAAACTGTGGTTATATCTATGTTGGAAAAGAAGCACCAAAACTTTGCCCATGCTGTGCTCACCCACAAAGCTTCTTCGAAGTTAACGCAACAAATTATTAATTTAAAAAGTAATTTTATGAATCTGGTCGCTTTAAAAAGCGACCTTTTTAAATGCACAAAATATCTATTAATGAATCAAAATCTATGCAAATATCCACTTTTTTGCTTTTAAATTTGTTTTTATTGTCGTTAATATGTAAGCATATAAAGCTTTACATTTATATGAAAGACCTTTTTCGGAAAGGTCAAAATCGAAAATCAAATTCTTATACAAACTGGTGAATAGATTAATGTCACATTCTTTTCGTAGAGTTTTATTCATCTAAAGAAAGTTTTATAATTTATTCATTAAAGGAATTTTAATTTTATGAACGTTAAATATGCTGTTATCCCTTGCGCTGGTAAAGGGACAAGATTTTTGCCTATTACAAAAGGTGTCGCAAAAGAAATGTGTCCAATTGTGGACCGTCCAACACTTGATTATATTGTTGAAGAGTGTTTACAAGCCGGAATTACTGATATTGTTTTCGTAATTTCGGAAGGAAAAGATGACATTAAAAAATATTATTCTTTAGATGAAGATTATGAAAAAGATTTAAGAGAACATGGTAAAAATGAATTTGCTGATATAATTCATAAGATAGCTACAAAAGCTAACTATCATTATGTTATACAACATGAACAACTTGGTTTAGGACATGCAGTTTTACAAGCAAAAAGTGTTGTTAAAGACGATAACTTTGTTGTTTGTTGCGGAGACGATATTTGTACTTATGATGGCGATTCACCTGTTAAACAATTAGTAGAAGCTTTTAAGAAAGTTGGCGGAAAGACTGTTGTTGGTGGCCAAAAAGTTAAACATGAAAGTATTGTTAAATATGGCGCAATGAAAGTTAAAGAATCGCTTTCAGATCGTCTTTATGAATTGTCAGGAATTGTAGAAAAACCAAAACTTGATGAAGCCCCAAGTGATTTAGCAAGTTTAGGGAAATGGGTTTTTAATGCCAAGATTTTTGATGAACTTGAACATACACCAAAAGGAGCAGGTGGCGAAATTCAATTAACAGATGCTATTGCTCAAATTATGAAAAAAGAAGAAGTTTACTACTATGATTTTGTTGGTAAACGTTATGATTGTGGCGATAAATTAGGTTATCTAGAAGCAATTATTGATGTTGCTTTATCTCGTGATGAATTTAAAGAAGGTTTAAAAGAACATATAAAATCATTAAATATTAAATAAGTTTCTTTATATTTATATAGAAATTAATCTTTTATAAGTAAAAATTGTAAAGAGTGTAAAATTTACATTTTCTTTACAATTTTTTACATTTGTATGATATTTCTTAAAGTTTCTTCTCTATATAGTTAATGGCGTAAAGAGGAGAAAGAAATGAAAAACAGATTTTTATTACTCGGTGCTATGGCACTTGTAGGTGTACTCGGAGTTGGACTTGCTTCCTGTGGCGGAAGTGATGGTGATACTATTAAACTTTATTCAAGAGAACATGGTAGTGGTACTAGAGAATGTTTCTTTGAAGGTATCGGTTATGGCGATGTTAAAAAAGACGATAAATGGAACGAAGGCGTTGTAGTTTCTAGTGCTTCTAGTAATGGCGCAATCATGACTAGCGTTGGTGATGATGAAAATGGTTTAGGATATTGTTCACTTGATTCCATTGATACAGTTAAAAGTATTAAAGGCTTAACTTTTGAAGGAGTTGCTGCTAGTGAAGAAACTGTTGTTGATGGAACATATAAATTACAAAGAAATTTCAACTTTGTTTCTGCAGATAGCTCACTTTTAGATGCTCAACATGCTTTAGCAAAAGATGCTTTTGTTGCATTTATGACTGAATCTAAAGAAGGATTACAAGCAATTGCAGCAGAAGGCGGTATTTTAACAAAAAGTGTTGCCAGTGCAAAATCTTGGAGTGAAATTGCTACAAGCAAATTCCAAAATTTAAATATTAAGGGAGTTACAATTAACGCTTGTGGATCAACTTCAGTTGAAAATGTTTTAGGTGGATTAGCTTCTGCTTTTAAAGAAGCAACAGGTTGCACAGTTACTCCAAATCAAACGGGTTCTGGTGATGCTGTTCCAGGTATTACTGGTGAAAAAACAACTCAATATGAAATTGGTTTCTTATCAAGAGAAATTGAGGCTGATGAATTAGCTTCTTTAACTGAGGCAAATGCAAAAGGATCTATCTGTAAAGATGCAGTTGTCCCAATTGTTAATGCTGCTAACACAAAAGTTACAAACTCAACTGCTGAAGCTTTAGCCGCTGCTTATAAAGGTGAAATCAAAACTTGGAGTGAATTTGCTGAACTCGTTGCCTAATTAAAAAGAGGTTATGTTAGAGAAGAGTAAGCAAGAAAATATAACTACAAACGAAGATAAAAAATTTAAGAGGAAAGATATTACCGATCAAATAGTGAGGTATATCTTCCTCTTTATTGCTATATTATGTGCAAGCTTTGTTATCTTTATTGTTATATTTATCTTAGAAAAAGGTCTTGAACCTTTTATTAGAAATTATTCAACTACAGAAGGAGAATGGTTAAGCCAAGATTTTGGTTTATTTTTTACTAATTCTAGATGGTTATATAATGGCCAAGGTGGAATGGGTTTTCTCCTTTTAACTACTTTATATACAACTTTAATTTCATTAATTATTAGTGTGCCGGTTTCTATTTTTACGGCTCTTTTTGTCGTTAGAATGGCACCAAAGAAAACTAAACCGGTAATTAAAACTTGTGTCGAACTTCTTTCATCAATACCATCTGTTATTTATGGTATTTTTGGAATGGGCGTTATTTGTCCAATTATTGCTAGTCTCCCTGTTGATACATTTGCTGGAAATACAATATTAGCTGGAGCTTTAGTACTTGCTTTAATGTCTATTCCAACAATTACTATGGTTTCAATTAATGCTGTTGAAGCGGTTGATAAAAGATTGATTGATGCTTCAATCGCTCTTGGAGCAAGTAGCGCACAAACAAATATTAAAATTGTTCTAACTTCTGCAAAAAGTGGCATTTTTGCGGGGATTATTTTAGGAGTAGGCCGTGCTTTAGGCGAAGCAACAGCGGTTCAAATGGTTATTGGGAATAACTCCTTAGGTACTGGATTTTATAATCCATTCAATCCAGGTATGACTTTAACTAGCGCTATGTTAAGTGGTATTGGTGAAGCTAGTGGACTTGGGTACGACGTTCGTTTCTCTCTTGGTATTGTTTTAATTTTAGTAATTTTAGCAATTACTGCTATCTTAAATGTTATTAAAAACAAAATGGATACTATTAAAACAAAAAATAGCACAAGTATCTTTACTAAAATTAAAACTTTCTTTGACCAAGATATTGCATTAGTGAGGACTTATATAAATGATAAATTTAGAAAAAATAAAAAATAAGTTTAAGCCTGATAAGTCCTTAAATGGATTACCTCCAGAAACTAAAAAAGTTTTTGTGAAAAGAAAAATCAAAGATTTAGGAATTAATGGTAGTACTATAGTTTTTGGTCTTTTCACTGTAGCTATTTTAATCTGGATGGTTGTATATATTTTCACAACAGGAAGCAGCACACTTACTTGGGAGTTTATTACAAGTGATTATACAAGCGAATCCTTAACTCTTTCTCCAGAAGGAGGACAGGCAGAAGCAGGCGATATGACATTTGAAAACTCCACAAATGCTGAGTATTTTTCTTCAAAATGGGGAGTAGCTTTTGAGGATGGTAAAGACAATTTACAAAATGATATAGTCTATTTAATCCATATTGAAGAGGGTTCGCCATTTAATGATTTTGTAAATACTAATGGTGAAACTGTAACATTAACAAGTGATTATTATTGTAACTACATTTCAATTAGTACAGATGGAAATGATTATTCACAATTAGTTGGATCTGAAATGTCAGCTCAAGAAATGGCTAATAAATTAGATGGAGCAAACTATATTTTTACAGCTAATTTCCGTACTAAAGGCGAAGGTATTAGAGGTTCGTTATTAATAACCTTAAGTTTAATCGGATTTTCGTTATTATTTTCTTTACCTTTAGGAATTGGCGCTGCAATTTATTTAGGAGTTTATGCTAAAAATAATCCATTTACTAAAGCAATTAGAACTTTAATTGATGTTACAAGTGGTATCCCATCAATTATTTTTGGTTTAGCTGGAGCAGTAATTTTTATCCCTTTTGTTAATGCAATAAGTGGAACAAGTGGAGGCAACATTTTTTCAGGATCACTAACGATGGCAATAATGCTTTTACCAACCATTGTTAAAACAACAGAAGAATCAATTAATGTTATTCCAAAAAGTTTAACTCAAGCTTCTCTTGCTTTAGGAGCAAGTAGGACTCAAACCACGTTTAAAGTAGTTTTACCAAATGCTATGCCTGGTATATTAACCTCAACTCTTTTATCAATTGGAAGAATAATTGGTGAATCGGCGGCTTTAGTTTTTGCGATGGGTTCTGCTATTGGAAATAGTGCATCTCTAACGAATGGTTATGCTTCACTTGCTGTTCATATTTACGTCATTCTTGGCGGTGAAGCGCCAAGATATCAAGCAGCTTGTGCTATTGCAATTATTATTCTTGTTGTCGTTTTGATTTTGTCTCTATTAGTAAAACTCATCTCGCTTAGATTAAACAGATTTAAAGGAGCTCGATAAATATATGATTGAACTAGAAAATGAAATAAAAGAAGAAACAAAACCATTCAATCAAGACATGTCTAATGTTTTATTAAATGATGAAGAATTTAAAAACTCAGATAATATTGTTTTTTCTTGCAGAAATGTTGATTTATATTACGATAATGGCGATAAACACTCTTTAAAAAACATTAATATCGATATTTTAAAGAATAAAGTTACAGCTTTTATTGGACCATCAGGATGTGGAAAATCAACCTTACTACGCTGTTTTGACCGTATGAATGATTTAATTGATGGATGCAAAATAACTGGCGATATTAAATATAATGGTCAAGATATAAATAATATCAACACAATTTTATTAAGAACTAAAGTTGGAATGGTTTTTCAACAACCAAACCCTTTTCCAATGTCTATTCGAAATAACATATGTTATGGACCACGTTGCCAAGGTGTGAAAAATAAGGAAAAACTTAACACAATCGTTGAACAATCATTAAAAGATAGTGCTTTATATGAAGAGGTAAGTGATCGACTTGATGCTAGTGGTCTTTCATTAAGTGGCGGTCAACAGCAAAGACTTTGTATTGCTCGAACAATAGCAATGTCTCCTGAAGTTATTTTAATGGATGAACCAACCAGTGCTCTTGATCCAATTGCAACTTTAAAAATTGAGGAATTAATTAAAGAATTAAAGAAAAAATATACAATTATTATTGTTACACACAACATGCAACAAGCCGCTAGAATTAGTGATTATACTGCCTTCTTTATGCTTGGTGAACTTGTTGAATTTAATAAAACAGAAGAATTTTTTGCTCACCCACGTGATAAACGTAGTGAAGATTATATTACAGGGAGATTTGGATGATGGAACTAAAAGAAAAGATTGATTTAATTAATAACAATCTTTTAAAGATGTTTGAATTAACTATTTCTTATTTAGATAATGCTTTTTCATACTATAAAGATGAAAAATGTACTGATGAAGAAAAAATAAATGATGATATTGTTGATAAACTTGAGAGACAAGTCGAAGAAGATTGTTTATTAGTTATTTTAAAAGAAAGACCTTTTGCAAGCGATTTACGTAAAGTAACTGGTATTTTTAAACTTGTTGAAGATATTGAAAGGCTTGGAGATCACGCAGAAGACATTGCCTGGGTTAGTAAAAATTTATATAAAGCTAAAGAAGCATATCGTTCTGAAAAGATTGCAAAAATTATTGAGGTTGCTCTTTCTATGGTCACAGATTCTTATAAATCTTTAGCAAGTGGTAATCCAGATTTAGCAATGGATGTTATTAAAAGAGATGATATCGTCGATAGATTATATCTTGAACTTTTAAGTGAAATCCCTGTTTCTAAAGAAAAATATGCTTTAAATGACGCCTACGTTATTTATACAACTCTTTTAGTAAAGTATGTTGAAAGAATTGCTGATCATGCAAGTAATATTGCTGAGTGGTCAATCTATATTCAAAATGGTTATTATAAGGATAAAGTGATAATATAAACAATATGAACAAGCCTTATCTAATTTATTCATTAGAAGATGACAAAAATATTTCTCACATAATCTCTTTAGCTTTATCTAAGCAAGGTTATGAAATACAAAGTTTCTTTGATTTTGCTTCTTTTATTAATGCTTTTAAAGAAAGAAAACCTAATATGATCTTGCTTGATTTAATGCTACCCGATGCAAGCGGAGAAAGTATTTTAAGACAAATTAGAAGTGATGAATCTAATGATGCAATACAAATTATTATTATCAGTGCTAAAAATTTAACCATTAATAAAATTGATGGATTAGATTTAGGTGCTGACGATTATATTGCTAAGCCTTTTGATATTTTAGAACTTATTAGTAGAGTAAACGCTCGTGCTAGAAGACAAATCAAAAAAGAGAATTATAGCGTAAGAAATATTACTTACGATTCAATTAATAATAACTTTTTAATGGGTAAAGAAGTGATTCATTTCACTAATAGTGAATTTAAAATTTTTCAACTCTTATTTAAAAGAAAAGGTGAACCAGTAACTAGAGACGAATTCTTCTCTTTGATTTGGGGAAGTGAAAAAAGTTATGAAACCCGAATTTTAGATATGCACATTAAAGAAATTCGTCGAAAAATTGGTAAAGAAAACGCCGATTTAATTCAAACAATTTATGGCGTTGGCTATAAGATGAAGAATGAATAAAAGAAGTGTTGTTATTGATTTTCTTTTTGTCTTCTTTTTAACTCTTATTATTTTAATAAGTTCATTTTCTACATCTTATGCTTTATCAAATAATGAAGCTAGAGATCGATTAAGAACTTACGCTGATAACGTAAGTTTCTCTATTTCTAATGGTGTAGATTTTTCTGAGATAGAAACAATATATTCTAATGTTATTGATTTAAGAGTTACTGTTTTTGATAAAGAAGCAAATGTTTTACTTGAAATCAATAACGATGAAAAAGAAGCTGCACAAGAAGATAGATTAAATGAACTAGTTCATTATAGTAACAATTGTTACTATAAGAATTCTTTAACTTTGGGATATAGTGTTCTTTATTATGTTTTAGAAACAAATGATAACTTTATTAGAGTTGGGTTACCTCGCTCAAACATTGAAAGTACATCTTTTTATATTTTAATTATTGGCAGCGCAATAGTTTTAGTTATTGATATCGCTTATGGTTTTTTCAAATATAGAATCTATAAAAAAGCAATTACCAAACTTAAAGAAAATGTTGAAAACCTAGAACAAATCGCTGGATTAAATTATGATTTATCAACTGATGATGGCTATAAAATTATTGATAAAACTCTTACTCAAACAAGCGAAGTTATTAAAGACCAAATCGATAAATTGAAGTCAGAAAAAGTAAAAACTGATTATATTTTAGACTCTATTGAAGAAGGCTTTATTGTTTTAGATGGTGACAATAATTGTGTTTTAATCAATAAGTTTGCATTAGAAAAATTAGGTTTAAATAAAGAACATACATTAGGTAGCTCATTTAGAGTATTAGCCTTAGGCGACGAACTAAATAATGGGGTTTTGCAAGCTTTTCGATATAATTCGAGTACTTTTGACAAGCAAATAGAGGGCAGAATTTATCAATTTCTGTTAACTAAAATTGATTTAAGATGGCTTGATAAGAAAGGAAAAAGTGGAATTGGAATTATCTTTTTTAATGTAACAGAAGATCGATTAAATGAAAAAATTAGACGTGAATTTTTCCAAAATGCTTCTCATGAATTAAAAACTCCTCTTACCACAATTATTGGTTATGAAGAGATGATTGAAAATGGATTAATCGACGATCCAAAAGAAATTGAAAAAGCGCGAGAAGCTGTAATTAAAGAAAGTAAGAGAATGGAAAGCGTTATTGAAGATATGCTTGCTCTTTCTTCTTTAGAGTAAAATATGTCAAATGAAAAAAGGATTGATATAGATGCCAAAGAAATGGTTAATGATATTGTTTATTCTTTTGAATATTTATTAAACGAAAAAGAGATAGATTGTAGATTAAAATTAAGTAGCGTTACATTAAAAATGGTTCCTAAAGATTTTGATCGCTTAGTAAGGAATTTAGTTAGCAACGCCATTAAATACAACAAAGAAAAAGGAAAAATTTTCATTACCTTAACTAAAAAATATTTAAGTGTAAAAGACACAGGAATTGGAATTGAAGCAAAAAATATTTCGCGAATTTTTGAAAGATTTTTTAGGGTTGATAAGGGCAGAAGTCGAGAACAAGGAGGGACTGGCTTAGGGCTTGCTATTGTTAAACACATCTGTCTAAATTATGGCTTTAAAGTTGAGGTAAAATCTAAAGTTTTAGAAGGAACCGAATTTATCGTTTATTTTAATGCTGAATAAGCGTCAAAAAATGAAGAAAAAACTTAGCTTTAACTATGTTAACTTTATAGAAAAAGCGCAAATTTTTTATGCTTGATTTTTCACTTAAAAAAGTTGACTTAGATATATGAAAACTATATAATTTTCAAGACACTAATCTAAAAAATTAAAGTCCCGGTAAGATTTTAAGTTTTATGGAGGATAGTGAGATGAACAGAGAAACTACAAGTTTAAAAAAAGAAGAGATTGTTCGCAAATGGTATGTCGTCGATGCAACAGACAAACCATTAGGTCGTTTAGCAAGTGAAATTGCCGTTTATTTAATGGGTAAAGAAAAACCATCTTGGACACCAAATCAAGATTGTGGCGATTACATTATCGTTGTCAATTGCGAAAAGGTTAAAATCAATGGTACTCATAAACCATTAAACAAAAAATACTACAATGCTAGTGGTTATAACGGTGGTTTACGTGTTAGAACTCTTAAGGATATGCTTGAAAGATATCCAGAAGAATTATTTGAAAGAGTTGTTTGGGGTATGCTTCCTAAAGGAAGACTTGGAAGACAAATGTATAAGAAATTATTTGTCTACAAAGGTGCTGAACACAAACACGCTGCTCAAAACCCAGAAGTCTTAACTTTCAAAAGTTTAGGAGGTAATAAGTAATGGCTGCTAAAGTTAAATCTTTCTACGGTACTGGTAGAAGAAAATCCAGTATTGCTAGAGTTTATGTCAAACCAGGAAAAGGTGTTATCACCATTAACGGACTTGATGTTAAAGCTTATTTCCCACACGACACATTAGTTATTGATTTAAAACAACCTCTTACTGTTTTAGGCGTTGAAGGAAAATACGATGTAACTGCTGAAGTTTATGGTGGTGGTTACACTGGACAATCCGGAGCTGTAAGACTTGGTATTGCTCGTGCTTTACTTGAAGCTGGCGAAGATAGAAAAGCATTAAAAGTTGCTGGTTTATTAACCCGTAACCCAAGAGCAAAAGAAAGAAAGAAATACGGTCTTAAAAAAGCAAGAAGAGCTCCACAATTCTCAAAACGTTAATCGTTTTCAATTGTTGTTCATTCAAAAGAAGTATCTATCATGGGTACTTCTTTTTTTAACTTTTTTTGATGGAAGTTCACTAATTTACCCCTTTTACCTTGAAAAGAAGAAAAGATAATTTATATAATTCAGTTATGAAAACTTTAGAACAAAAATTACATAGTAAAAGGATTAAAAAACCTAATTGGATTATTTATAACTTTTTAGGTAGATTATGGCAATTTACAGTAGCAAGAAAATATAAATTAAAAACAACATTTATTGATGATCCAAAAAAAGAAAAAGGTTCTTATATTCTTTTAAGTAATCATGCTAGTAGAATGGATTATATTTTTACAGCGATTCCTTTATTACCTCATACATTTAACTTTGTAGTTGGCTACAATGAATTTTTTAGAAGCCATCTTCATGGAATTTTTTCTTTAATGCATGAAATTCCTAAGAAAAATTTCACTCCTGATTTATATGCAATCATGGAAATGAAAAGAGTTATTAATAATGGTGGAAGATTAACTTTATTTCCTGAAGGAGTGTCTTCAATAAGCGGAGGAAGTCAACCTGTTGCACTAGGAACAGCTAAATTATTAAAGTTTTTAAAAGTTCCTGTTTATCTTTCAAATATTAAAGGCGCTTATTTGGTTTCACCTAAGTTTAATTTAAAAGAAAGAAAAGGCCCTGTTGAAGTTAGTTTTAAAAAGTTATTTTCTGTTGAAGATTTACAAAATCTATCTGAAGAAGAGATTACAAAAATTCTAAACACAGAAATTAGAACTGATGATTATGCTTATAATTTAGAAAAGAAAAATATTTATAAATCTGATTGCATTGCTGAAAATATTGAACAACTTTTATATAAATGCCCAAAATGTGGCCATGAATTTGAAAATATTTCTGGTTCTGATTTTATTGAATGTAGCTATTGCCATAACAAAGTACTTATCGATAATACGTATAAATTAGTACCTATTAAAGAATCAAAAACTTTTAAAACACCTAAAGAGTGGTTTGATTATCAAAGACAATGTGTAAAAGAAGAAATTAATGACCAAAACTTTGAACTTAAAGAAGAAGTAGATATTGGTTTTCTTCCAAAATATGAATATTTAAAACATCAAAAAACAAGTGAAATTGAAGGTAAGGGTATTTTAAGAATAAATCATGAAGGGATTTTCTTTGATGGAACAAGAAATGGGAAACCTTTTAGTTTCACTTTAAGCTTAAAAGAAACTCCAACTTATGGAATGTGCACTGATGCAAGTCGTTTTTATACCTTTTTAAAAGGTGAATTTATTGAATTTTATCCAAAAAGAAAGTCTGTTATTAAATGGCTTTTAGTAACTGAAGAACTTCATAGACTGCATGGCGGTTTATGGAAAGATTACGATTTTTATGCAAAATAACGACGAGTTTATTCGTAAATACAATGAATTAGATTGTTTGATTGGCGAAAAGTTTAATAGAGAAAGTGACGATTCTTCAATATATTTTTTGATTAATAAATATAGAAGAAGTCGTATTGAAAAAGAAAGAGTTTATTCAACTAAACTAGATTCAATAAGAAAAATAAGGAATTTAATGGTTCATGAATCAGGCATTATTGATGAATTATTTACTGTTTCAGACGATGTAATAAACTTTTTAGGTGAACTAATTGATTATTTAAGAAATCCTGTTAGAGCAAAAGATGTGATGACGCCACTTTCTAAATTAATTTATGGAAAGAAAGAGGACTACTTATATTATTTGATCGAAAAGATTGTTAAAGATGGTATTTCAAATATTCCAATTCTTGATGAAGAAAAGAAAGTAATCGGTGTTTTCAATAGCGATGTATTACTTAATCTATCTTTAGACAAAGTTAAGATAAATAACGAGACTAAAATTTTGGATATCATGAGCTATGTTAAACTTAACAATCAACTTAATTTAAGATTTATTTTTGTTACTGGCGAATATGAGATCGATGTCCTTAATGATTATTTTGCTTTTTCTAAGGAACAATATAAGAAAAGATTACCAATTATTTTTGTAAGTGTAAGTGGGAAAGAAACTTCACAATTATTAGGCATTGTTTCGCCTATTGACTTGATAAGAAAAGGTCAATAATTTTTAAAAAGCCTTGTAAAACCCAATTATTTTTCCAAAATTATATAGTCTAGTTAAAAATAAAATTAGACAAATAGACTTGTTTAATTTATAATACTTTTGCTTTGCAGATGTGGTGGAACTGGTAGACACGCAAGACTTAGAATCTTGTGCTTAACGGCGTAGGAGTTCAAGTCTCCTTATCTGCACCATTTGATGTGAATAGGTCTGATTCAATAATATCGGCCTTTTTTTATGAAAAATATCGATTTTCAGTAAACGTAAATATTTTACAAATGGGCAAAATTTAGGGCCATCTACATAGGGTTTAATCGTTAAAGTCCGTAAAAGTTCGTTATTTTGCCTACTTCAACTCTCACATAATTTATTTACGTTTACTCTACCCCTTACACGATTTGTTTTAAGAGTGCTAAAAATTACGTGATTTCCATGATATCAGCCTTGACTACTTCTAAATTATTGATGGAGAGTGCAAAAATACATGTGATTTTTAATATAAACGATAAACATTGATTTTAATTTACGTGTGGAAATTATTGTATACTTTATTGTATACTTCTTTCAATTTTTGAAAAAAATGAAGTAAATAAGTTTAAAGTAACCAATAAAGTATCCAATAAAGCAAATGGCACTAAAGAAAAAATAATTTCTGCAATTAGAAATAATCCAAATGTTACTATAAATCAATTAACGGAAATTACTGGTTTGTCTGAACCAAGAGCAAAAAAGAATTTAAAACAATTAGAAGATGCTGGAATAATTACACGAATAGGTGCAAATAAAAATTGGTACTGGGAGGTACTAAAATGATTCAACAAATGAACTTTTGGGATGATTCATCTCAAGCAATAAAAGCTGGCGTTTAAAATTCGCACGATTCGAAGTAGTTGTGTTAAATTGTATTAAACCTTTAACATGAGACAACTTATAACTAACATGTTGGTACAAAATAAGTGTGTCAAAATCAATGATGATTGTCAGAGAAATCGGACATTTTTTATAATAATAATTGATTACTTTCTTTTTTGAAAGTAAAATGAAATTACTTTCGTTTTGGAAAGTAAAATAAAATTACTTTCTTTTTTGAAAGTAATAATAGATAGATTTAATTATCACAGAACGTTTTCGATATTTTGTGACTAGTTTATGTGAGGTAAGAATATGGATTTTAAAGGAAGAGAAGAAGAACTCAATTTGATTCTTGATAAGATTAATTCGAATGCGAAAGAACTTGTTTTAATTTATGGTAGAAGAAGAGTTGGCAAATCAGCATTAATATCAGAGTCCTTAAATAGAATAAATATTCCCGCAGTTTACTATCAAGTTCCTAGGACAAATTTAGAGATGAATGGACGCTCATTTGCTATGGCGATTAAAACTAGTATTCCAGAAATTGAAACATCATCTAATTTTTATAATGATTTAGACGCCATTTTTACCTTGTCTGAGAAAAAACCGGTTGTACTTGTTATTGACGAGTTTTCAAATTTGGAAAAAATAACGCCAGAAATTACAGGTTATTTGCAACAAAAAATAGATTGTGCAAGCGGCAAAATTAAGATAATTCTATGTGGCTCTTATATAGATATGATGAGAAAATTAGAAGCTTATGATTCTCCTTTGCATGGGAGATTTACGCTTACTATAGATCTAAAACCATTTGATTATTTAGATGCAAGTCTTTTTTTCCCAAATCTATCAAGCGAAGATAAATTTAAGTTTTATGCTGTTTTTGGCGGATTGCCATTTTCTCTATCGCAAATTAACCCTGAAGAAACTTTAGAAAAAAACATTAAATGCTTATTTCTTGAAAGAGATTTAACATTAACTAACGAAATTGTTCAAGGTATTTTTGGGGAAATTCAAAAAATAAATAGCGCAAATGTTATTTTTAATTTAATAATATCTGGCAATACGAAATGGTCAAAATTGCAGCAGAAAAGCGAATTAGGATCAAAAGCAGTTGCAAATGCATTAAAGGAGCTTTTAAACATTTCTGTGTTGGGAAAAAGACAACCTATTAATGAAGAGGATAGTAAAAAGAAAATTTTTTACGAGATTAAGGATAATTTAATAAATTTCTTTTATAGTTTTGTTTACGACGGATTAACACTTATTCCTAGTATTGGTGTTGATATTTATTATGACACATATATTAAAGAAAGACTTGAGGCCGAATACTTTCCAAAGATTTTTGAAGCAGTATCCAAAGAATTTTTAACACGTGCAAATAAAGCTAAAAAATTAGACACACCATTTTATAAAATTGGTAGTTATTGGTATGACGATCCAGCAAATAAGACTAATGGACAATTTGATGTAGCAACGATGGACAAACTTGGCTACAGACTGTTTGAGTGTAAATACACTAAGAATCCTATTGATTATAAAGTTATTTATGAAGAAAAAAGACAAACATTTTCATTGCCAATTGGTCCTGTGAGACTAGGATTTATATCAAGGAACGGATTTGAATTGGATGAAAATGAGAAAAAAGATTTAACACTTTTTACCTTAGATGATTTTTACCATATTGACGAACTTTAAAAACAAAATCTATTGTTAGTAAATTTTTGCTCTTTAAGTGCAAAAGCAAACAACAAGCAAGTTGAACATGATAAAATTAATCCAATAACAAAAGTTTTTACAAAAAATAGTATGAGTGATTTATTTTTAATTTATGAAATTGAAGGTGCTACAAAAGTCCCTCAAATAAAAGGCGATAAAGCTTATGACTCCATTCGCATTAATTTTGATGAGGAAATAGACGATTGTGATGAAGATTATTCTTATTTTGGATATTTATATGATAAAAAAATTACTTATGAGGATTTTAAATCTAAAAAGATTAAAGATACTGCAAGTTTTAAAGAACATGCAAATAGACTTTATGAAACTATTTTAAGCAAAAATTATTTTAATAACACAAGTGAGCTCGCTAAAGAATTTGAAGAAGTTAAAAATAAATATGAAGATTATTTAAAAACTAGACATACTATAAAAGATAGCGATCCAATTGCTTTGAAATTTAGAAATTTTAAAGAAAATCATCCAATAATTAATAACAAACTCGATCCACGTTTTAATGGTTTTTTTGTTGACGAAGAAATAAACGATCCATCAAGGCCAGATGTTAAAATGGTTACTCACTTTTTTGATTTCCATCCAGAAATTAATTATGAAGATTACTGTGAGTTTATTAAATATTATTTTCCGATATATTTAAAAGTTAATATATGTGAAAAAGAAGGCGAAATTAATTGGATTGAAAATGAATTTAAGATCGTGGTTAAAAGTATAAAAAATCTACTTAGAGATCATGATAGAGTTGGGCTTGTTCGTCTTGCAACAGATGTTACATTACGATATATAGATAGAGAAAAAGGAAGTATTAATGACTTTACAATTAATGACTATCTAAAATTCCATTGTCGAATTATATATCGGTTTACAAAATAGAATGGCGGATAAAAAACTAAAATAATTGGGTTTTGCAACGTTTTTTAAATTTCTTGAGTCATTTTTTTGACAAAACAGCTAAGCTTATTATATTTTATTAATATATAATAAAGAAAAACCAATAATTTTTCTTATTGTTTCGTATTTATGTTATGAGAGTAGAACGACTAGAGAACTATGTAGTCCAATTTAAAAAAGGAAACTTCGACTTGTTCGATGAATTTTATGAACAAGTAAAAAGACCTTGTTTTTATAACATCTATTCTCTGATCAAGAATCATGATTTAACTGAGGATCTTTTACAGGAAACCTTTGTACGTTTTTTAAAGAGTGTATCAACACTCGATGAAAACGAGAACGTTTTAGGTTATCTAATTCTTATCAGCCGAAACATCACTCTTGACTATATTAAAAAACATTCTCGAGTACGAGAATTTTATGAACATGAAGATGTTGAATCAAGAGATGAAAATGAAATTGATAAAACTATTTTACTCGACAAAGTTAGTAAGATTCTCAAAAAAGATCAACTTGAAATCTTTACGTTACATGTACTTAGTGAACTTACTTTTGAAGAGATAGCAAAGATTATGAGAAGACCACTAGGTACAATTTTATGGAGTTATAACAACTCAATAAAGAAACTAAGAAAAGAGATAAAGTTATGAGAAAAATTGATGATGAAAAGATTGTTAATAAGTTTAACGAAACAAAAGACTACGAAATTAAAACCTCTTCTAGTGAAATTCTTAACCTTTTTAAAGCTCAAGAAGAAGTAAAAGAAAAGGAAACTCCTAAAAGAGAGCATTTAAAAAAGAAATATGTTTTTGGTGGAATTGGTTTATCAGTTGGAGCTATTGCCATTTGCTCATTAGCTTTGTTTTTTGTTATGAATAATGGAGGAGAACAAGGCAACGTTAATCCGCCAGTTTTAGAGCCAATAACTTCATCAAATGTTTTAGGTAATGAACTTTTGACTTTATCTAGTTTCAATTCGTATGGAGAAAACACCGTTAATAATCGTTTAGCATTATTTAAAAAGAGTAAATCTATATTAAAAGAAACTGATTTTGAAAAAATAGTTAATGATTATGATTCTATTCAAGGTGGAATATTAAATATATTAAATAAAGAAGAAAATATAAAAGTTGAAGTTCAAAAAGAAATCAACTTTGTCTATGAAAATGTAACCTATAGGTATTGTGATAATTATTATTCATACACTGATGATTTTAATGCTCCATTTATGAGTTTTTATTATAACGATTTAAGTGAGGTTAATTTTTCAACAGAGTTTAGTAGAAATGATAAGTATTTAGTTAAACTAAATGATTCTTATTATGATTGTTATATTGCGCAAGAAAGCGAAATTGAAGAAGATGAAAAAGAAGAAGAAATCAAAATTTTGTGTACCAATGAACAAAACAATGAATTCATTTTAATTGAAAAAGAAAACGAATATGAAGGACGCGAAGTTGAGAATTCTTATTCCATTTCTTATTTTTCATCTTTATCTGGTTTAGAAAGAGAAAATTTTGATTACACTTTAACTTATGACCTTGAAAAAGAAGGAAATAAAGAAGAACTTGAGATAAGTGTAGAAACTCCTCTTTCAAAAAGTGAATTTCAAAACATTTCTTTAAAAAATAATCATCCATTAACTTATGAATTTTTGGTTGAATATGAAAACGAAATTGATGATATCGAAGTAGAAGATCTTTTAGTAACTTTAGCATATGATAACGATCAAAGAATTTATACTTCTGATAGATACGATTACCAAATTATAAAAAAATAAAAAAATTCCAATAATTTATTTTTCTCTTTCGTATTTATAGTAAATTCTTAGGGAGGAAATAAATTTATGAAAAAAACGTTATTTGTAATTAGCTTATTATCAATGCTTGGATTAGGAGCAGTAATGCTTACAAGTTGTGATTTAGGAAATGATACAACCAAATTAGGAGATGTTGAAATTCCAACAACTTCCAAAAAAGAAAATACTTTCCAAGCCACAACAAGTGTTAGCTTGTTAAATTCAATCAATAAAACTGGAGCATTAAAGGCTCATAATCCAGTTAAACTTAGTAAAGACTTTAATAGCAAAAGCGTTCAAGAAGACTTAACCCAAGTTTTACCTCAACTTAATCTTATGATGGACAATGGCTTTGATATTAGTTCAAATGTCGAAGAAGTATCAACTGAAATTGAAGGTAAAACTTATACAATTAAGGAAACAGTTTCTTATAAAGACTTCGATAATGAAACAGTAACATATTCTTTAATTTATAATGCAAGAAGTCATGAAGAACGAGATGATGATGAAATCGAAAAATATACTTATATGGAAGGTTATGTTCTTTTAAATGATGGTAACTACGAATTTACAAGTATTATGAAAAATGAAGAAGAGCGGGACGAAGAAGAAGTTGAAAGAAATTTTAGAATTAATTTAAATAATAATTCTTATATTTTTGTAGAATCTTCTATGGAAAATGAGGGCAACGAAAATGAAGAAGAATATGAATACACCTATATAGAAAATGGACGTAAAAAGATTGAATATTCTATTGAAATTGAAAAAGAAGGATTTAAGGATTCAATCGAAATCGAATATAATGAAAAAGAATTTGAAGTCAGTAGAACAGAAAGAGATGGCAAGATTCTATTCTTTGTAAAACTTAAAGAAGGCAGAGGTTATCGCGACTATCTTACTTATGAAAAAGTTATTAACGAAGATGGAAGTGTTAGTTATATCCTGTTAACAAACCAAAAATAGTTAAGATTTGAAAGGATTTTAACGAAAAACAAGCAAAATAAAAACTCGTAGGAAACACACTTACGAGTTTTTTGAAGATGTTTTAATTATTATTTCTTACTTAATGCAATTATTGTAATGACTAAGCTATAAAGTCCATAAATTGCAAGAACAACACCAAAGGCAATCCAACAATAGGTTTGCATATCTGGAATTGCAACAAATAAGATACCAACAACAAGTAAGATTACACCAAGAATTAATTCGGTAATACCAGCATTGTTTCTGTGAAGTGCAAATTTAACGATTGCATCTAAAATAAGTAAACTTCCAAGAACAATTAAAGCAACAAAAATGATGTTTTGTAATACTAAAATTAAAGGAACATAATCGCACATTGTAGCGATGCCGACGCCAAGTAAAATACCACCAGCAACACCAAATGGCATAACGAATGATTTGGTGTCATAAACACTTCTAAATAAGAAGAAAACACCATAAACGACTAATGCAAGACCTACTAAGTATTTAATAATGTCTTGGCTAATGACTGAACAAGCAATTAAAATACCAACAATGATTAAAAGGACATTTTGGATGATTTTAAGAGCTCTAGCTTTTGAAATTTTTGAGTTTGCCATAATACCTTTCCTTTCGATTAAATTATAGATTTATATTTTAACATCGACAACCAATTAAAGTGCAAAGTATTATAAAAATACGAAGATAATCGATATAATATTTATATGTATAAAAATTCTGTAGTTAAGGCAATTGGTGAAACTCCGTTAATAAAACTGGAAAACATTATTAAGAAGTATGAATTAACTTTTAATATTTTTGCTAAACTTGAAAGATCAAATCCAAGTGGTAGTGTTAAAGATCGTGCGGCTTATTTTATTATCAAAGATGCTTTTGAAGATAAAAGAATTAATAAAGATTCAATTATTATTGAAGCCACAAGTGGAAACATGGGCATTTCATTATCAATGATAGCAGCATCTTTTGGTTTAAAATGTATTATTTGCATGCCTGAAAATGCTTCAAAAGAAAGAGTTATGATGATGAAAGCTTATGGAGCTGAAGTCATTTTAACTAAAAAAAGCGAAGGGATGGCCGGAAGTGTTAAACTTGCTGAAGAGCTTGGAAGAAAATATAAAAATTCATTTTTGGCTCATCAATTTGAGAATTTAAGCAATGTTAAAGCTCATTATGAAACTACATCTTGGGAAATATTAAAAGACCTTGAAGGAAAGCTTGATGTATTTATGGCTGGAGTTGGAACAAGTGGAACTTTAATTGGAAATGCTAAAAGATTTAAAGAGGTAAATTCATCTATTGAAATTATAGGGATAGAACCAAAATCTTCCCCTTTATTAAATAAAGGAATAAGCGGACCTCATTTAATACAGGGCTTAGGACCTAATTTTTTACCAAAAATATATGAAAAAGATTTGGTGGATAGAGTTATTGATATTACTAATGAAGAAGCTTATGAAGGAAGTCGAGAACTTGCAAAAGTAGAAGGACTACTTTGTGGAATTTCTTCTGGTGCCGCCTTGATGGGTGCTTTAAAGCTAGATAAAGAAATATACAAAAACAAAAATGTCGTTATTATTTTGCCAGACAATGGAGAAAGATATTTGAGTGTAGAGAATTTATATGAATGAGAAGAGTATTGATGGCCTTTATCAATCAATGATAAAGACAGAAAAGAAAAACGATTGGTTAAAACTTGATCGTGATGAATTAATAAAATTTTATAAAAACATTAGAACTGCAATGTTTTTGGATTTTTATAACGAAAAAATTAGTAGAAGCGAGATTGATAAATATATAGATAAAAGTGTATTAAATCTCAAACTTGCTTTTAAAGATAACTATGATAATTATAAAGATGCTTTAAAAACATTTTATGATAAATTACCTGTTTTAAGGGAAGAACTTCTTTTAGATATAAAAGCTATTTATGATGGTGATCCAGCATGTGATTCATATATTGAAGTAGTTAATGCTTACCCAGGATTTTTAGCTATTAGCGCATATCGAATTGCTCATGAATTTTATCTTCTAGGTCTAAAATTTCCAGCACGAGTTTTAACTGAATATGTTCATACTAGAACTGGTATTGACATTAATCCAGGAGCAAAAATTGGAAAATCTTTCTTTATAGACCATGGAACTGGAATTGTTATTGGTGAAACTACTGAAATTGGTAATAATGTCAAAATTTATCAAGGAGTAACTCTTGGCGCTTTATCTTTAAAGGAAGGGCACTTATTAAATGGAGTTAAACGTCATCCAACAATTAAAGACAATGTCACTATATATAGTGGCGCCTCAATTTTGGGTGGTAACACTGTAATAGGAGAAAATTCAATCATTGGTAGTAACGTCTTTATTGTAAAGTCTGTTTCACCAAATGCCATGGTTAAAAATAAATGTGTTGAAGAACCAAATAAAGGAATTTAAGTCAAAAACACTGCAAAAATTTAATATTTTTGTGAAATTGTTGTCTCTTAAAGATACTAGAAAGACCTATAAAACGGTCTTTTTAATTTTGGGTTGTTCGCGAGTTCGAATCCCTCGCTATCCGCCATTTTCAAATTTTGCGTAAAAAAAATAGGACCTTTGTCCTACGATGTATATCAACAAGCAAAGCTTGAAATTCTTTTTCTGGTGCCTTCTGTCGGACTCGGACCAACCACCTACTGATTACAAGTCAGTTGCTCTACCAGATGAGCTAAGAAGGCATTTATCTTGGTGGGCGTTATTAGGATCGAACTAATGACCTTTTCCGTGTGAAGGAAACGCTCTCCCGCTGAGCTAAACACCCAACTAAATAACGCTCTTTATGTCTTAAATTTTGGTGGGCCTTAATAGACTTGAACTATCGACCTCACCCTTATCAGGGGTGCGCTCTAACCAACTGAGCTAAAGGCCCACAATTGCGCTTCTTTAGACGCTCAATTACTATACACTAAAACAGGAAGATAAATCAAGCATTTTTTTCTTGGTTTTGCTGTTAAAAATTTTTCGAAAAATTGTTATCAAAATATCATCAACAAAACTATAAAGATAAATATCTCTAATTACATAACTTGTGTAATTATTTATTGATATTTAAAAATTAGATTCTATGATAATTATTCGGAAATGAGTGGACTATGATTTCGATTTATGTTTTAAGTGCTTTGACTATATTAGCTATGACTTTATCTTTCTTTCTTTTTCCTACTATTAATATAAAAGGAAAAAGAATAGATACTTACTGGTTAATAACGACAATTGGAGCAATATTAATTTTACTTTTTAATATACGTACTGCCGGAGACATACTGAATTTATTTATTCAAAACAATTCAACAAATCCATTTAAGATTATTGTTTTATTTCTTTCTTTAACATTTATTTCGAAATTTTTGGATGCTGTAGGATTGTTTAACTTTCTTGCAAGTAGAGCAAGTAGAATTGGCAAAGGTAATCAATTTATCATATTTACAGCATTTTACTTTTTAATATCACTTTTAACTATCGCAACTAATAATGACATTATAATTATTGTTACACCAATTATGATTTACTTTGCTAAGGCTTCAAAAATTAAGCCAATGCCATATTTGATTATGGTTTGCTTTGTCTTGAATACTCTTTCAACAACTTTCTTAACAACAAACGTCTCAAATTTATATTTGGGTTCCTTTTTTGGAATAACTTATTTTGATTATTTAGCTAAATTAACTCCGGTTTCATTGATCTTAATGCTTATCTTGTATGTTTTGCTTATATTAGTTTTTTATAAGGACTTAAAAGTTAAAATTGAAGTTGAAGTAGAAAAAGAACCAATAAAAAATAAATTTTTGTTAGTTTTAGGATTAACATCTTTAGCATTAACCACTGTCTTTTTAATTATTTCTAATCTTATTAATGTTGAAATGTATCTCATAACTTTAATTTTTGCTTTGGTAGATTTATTAATTGGAAGCATTTATTGTTTCATTAAAAAAGAAGATAAAATTTATATACTTAAACCAGTTAAAACTTTGCCTTATGAGTTTATACCATTTTTAATTTCGATGTTTATTATAATTTCGAGCTTAAATCAAACCGATTTATTATTTCAAATTGGTAATTTATTAAATTCGATTGAGCCTATAGAAGCAGAAGTATTTGCTTATGGTTTAACAAGCGCAATAAGTGCAAATCTTGTTAATAACGTTCCTATGTCTTTACTTTACGCCAATATTTTAAACGCTAACGCTTTAACAACAGTGGATAATGTTTATGCAGCTATTCTTGCAAGCAATTTATGTGCTTTGATTACTCCTTGTGGAGCCTTATCAAGTTTAATGTTTATGAGAATATGTAAAGAAAACGAGGTAAAAATTTCTTACCTCGATTATATGAAATTTGCTCCATTAGGAATTATTTTACTTGTTATAGGTATTGGGCTAATAATAGTTTTTTAAGAAAATAGTTAAGAATTAAAGGTTTTTTGGTTGGATATTGGGTTTATTTTCTTGACTATCGTCAGATTTTAATTTCTTTTTTAATGGAATATAGATGTAGATTATAAAACCTGTTGTTAAGATAATGCATGCAACAAGCCAAGCAAAAGGATCAGCAAGGCATGTTACAATATAACTTCCTGGATTGTTATATAAATCTATTGAAGTTGATATTGTTTGAACAAAAATATATGGCCCAAATGAACAAAGAAGAGTTCTAGCAAGAAGTTCACCAACACCAGCCAAAAATGGTACAAGTGGTTTTTCGATTCCTTGTAGAGAACATCTTAAGATAAATAACACACCTAAAAATGGAAAGAAAGGTACAGTAAATAAAACGTTTAAGCGACCAAGATATGATGTTTTTTCACTAATACTTTCGGAAGAATAGAATATTTTTAAATATGTATCATCTATTAAAAGAAGCAACGCAAGACAAAGCAATATAACATACATAAGAAGCATTAATATTACAGCTGTAGTGATGCCTTTTTTAACTCTTTTATATAATTTCGCACCATAATTTTGCCCACAATATGATAACATTGCTGTTCCTAAAGCGTTTAAAGGCGTCATTAAGAATGTTTGAACCTTGTTTGCTGCTCCGTAAGCGAGCTGAGCAGGTCCATTATCTATGACTTCTCCAGCTAAAGTGGTATCAAATTTAATGATGGTTGATTGAAGTGTTATTAAACCAATTGCGAGTATTGAGAATTGAAATGCTAATGGCAATCCAAGTTTTAAATGTTTCCAATATAATTTCCATTCGATATTTAAATCTTCTTTTTTGAATCTTAAGTAAGGATATTTTATAAAGGTATAAATGTAACATAAAGCGGCTGAAATACCTTGAGCTAATATTGTTGCGATGGCTGCTCCAGCAACGCCCATATGAAAAACAACAATAAATAATAAATCGAGGAAAATATTTAATATAGTTGAAGCGATTAGGAATAAAAGTGGTGTAATAGAATCACCAATTGATCTTAAAAGCGAACAAATTTGGTTGTAAGCTACTTGGCAGATCGTTCCTAAAAATATAATAAAGATATAAGTTTTTGCCGCTTCATATGTTTGACCACCTGTAGAAGCACTTAACCCTACTAGTGAAAGTAGTGGATCTATTAAAGAAATAGAAATAATTGTAAGAAAAATAGAAATAATAAAAGATAAGACTATTTGTGCAAAGAAAGACTTTCTAACACCAACTTCATCATGTTCGCCTTGGAAAGCAGAAGATAAAACGCTAAATCCTGCTGCGCACCCATATGCAAACTGCAATACAATATACGTTAAGGAGCCAACGTCATTAACACCATTTACTTCATTAGCAGATAAATTCTGACCGACGATTATAGCGTCAGTTAAGGTGTAAATTTGTTGAAAAATATAAGATAGAAATATAGGAACCATAAATATAAGAATAACCTTATAGATTTTTCCTTGTGTCATGTCTATTGGTGCAAAAAGTTTTTTGAGCATAAAAAGTTCTCCGGAATTTTCCGCTAAATATTTAATCACAAGTAGTAGTGATTGTGAATCTGTTTTTAATAGATTTTCTAAAGTATATTTTTAGGACTTTTGTAGTACAATTTTTTGTAATTAAAGAATAGATTCATGCTTGTACTAGAGATGTACTAAATTTCTACTTTTTAATGAAAAAAGCGGGGTTTTGCAGCCTTTTAAATTAAAGAAATAGGAAACTGCTTTGTTAAATTTTAATTTTTATTTTTTATGTTCTATTTTTTTGGTAAAAAAAAGAAATTCCATAGAATTTCTCCAACGAATAAGAATGCGTTTAGTGAACTAACCGCAGCCATTAAGAATTTATCTTAACCTGTGTCGTCTAAAACAATTAATTCACACATTTATTAATATAATGGTTTTTTTAAAGAGCGCAAGTCTAATACATTAAAATTTACAAACAATTTACAATCAAGTTTCTTTGTAAAGAAGTAATTTATATTTCGAGCGAAAGGATGATTTTAAAATGTCGATTATTTTGCTAAAAATAGGTTGACATAATGTCAGTAATCGTAATTTAATCATATTTAGAAAGAGAAAAAGTTATGACAAAGTATCAATTACAACTCGTTAAAATTTGCTTAGCAGCATTATTTCTTGCCCTTGGATGGCTTATGCCTTTTTTAACAGGGCAAATTCCTAAATTTGGTAATATGCTTTTACCAATGCACATTCCTGTAATGATTTGTGGATTTGTTTTAGGCCCAGTTTACGGAGCATTAATTGGTTTTATTACTCCATTAACCAGATCTTTAATTTTTGGTATGCCACCTATTTTACCTACAGGTCTTGCTATGTGTTTTGAACTTATGACTTATGGTTTTATTTGTGGTGCTGGTTTCTACTTATTAAATAAATATGTTAAAAAAATCCCTACAATTGCTTCTATTTATATTTCTTTAGTATCTGCAATGATTATCGGTAGATTAATTTGGGGATTCTTCTATTTCTTATTTAATTTTGCAGTTGCTGATGCAGCACCATTTACTGGAATCTTCTTTTTAACAGAAGCTTTTGCAAATGCTTGGCCAGGAATGATTGTTCAATTAGTTTTAATTCCTGCAATTGTTGAATTATTATATTCTCAAAAGGTTTTACAAAACTTATTACCTGATTATGCAAGAATATTTAAGAAAAAAGGAACTGAAAATACTAATACAGAAAATATCTAGTATTTTATCAAGAAAAGAAAACTGTATTGTTGCTATAGATGGCAACTGTGCAAGTGGAAAATCTACATTGGCTAATGAACTTAGCCAATTTTTTGATACAAGAGTTATTCATTTGGATGATTTTTATCTTCCAAGAGGTCAAAAAGACTTGTCTAGTTCAAATGATGGAAATATAGATTTAAAAAGATTTAAAGAAGAAATAGTTAATCATTTAAATGAACCTTCTTTAGAATATCGAGTTTTCTCTTGCAAGGAGCAAAAAATTGTTTCAAGCACTATTTTAGACAATAAACAATTAACTATAGTCGAAGGAAGTTATTCTTTAAATCCTTATTTTAATAGATATTATGATCTCTCTATTTTCATGAAAATTGATTCCGATACCCAAATAAAAAGATTAAAAGAAAGAAATAAAGAAAATTATCAAGACTTCATAAACAAATGGGTTGTTTTGGAAAATAAATATAATAATTTTTATCAAATTGAGCAAAAATCAATGTTGGTAATATTTAACAATGATTGATTAGTTTCGAACGAAAGTTTTTTTCTTTATATATGAAAAAAATTTTTATAAAAATGTAAATATTATAAGTTTCGTATATTGCTTTATAGAAAAAATCTATATATGATTTAAGTAAATGTAAGGGCTTTCATCGTGAAAAAAATATACTTAAATCTTAAAAGATTTGATATACCACAAAGTTTCGGTGGTATAAACAAAGATAAAGAAAACGAAACTTATGGAGCAAAGATAGCTGGAGGAATTGAGAAAATGAATCTTTCTCTTCCAGTTACTATTTATTTTCAAGAGTCTAATCTCTTAAGTGCTTTATCATCTGTTGATAAAGTTAGAATTGGTTGCCAAAGCGTTCATTACCAAGATGTTAGTGTTGGTGGAAACTTTGGTGCTTTTACAACTTTTAGAACCGCTAAAGCAATGAAAGGAATCGGAGTTACTGATACAATCATTGGTCATTGCGAAGAAAGAAATCATTTGAATTATCTTAATCAAACATTTGGCGGTCAAGGCGATATTAATAAGATTCTTAATGAAGAGATTAAAAGAGCACAAGAAGCAGGATTAGATGTTCTTTATTGCATTGGTGAGAAAGCTGAAGAACAAGATAGAAAATATGATGTGCTTAGACATCAATTAGAAGTTGGTCTTGCTGGTACTGATTTATCTAAAGTTACAATTGCTTATGAACCTGTATGGGCAATTGGACCAGGTAAAGTACCTCCAGGAAGAGAATATATTGATGATATTGCGAAATTTATTAAAACTGTAGTTAATTGTCCTGTTGTTTATGGCGGCGGATTAAAAATTGAAAACGCTGAAATGATTGCTTCAATTCCTGAAGTAGATGGAGGATTAATTGCATTAACTAAATTTGGAGCCGATTTTGGCTTTACCTTAGAAGATTTTGAAAAAATTGTATTAACTTACGAGAAAGGACTAAAAAAATGAAAGTAAAATTAGAGTATGGAGATGGCCAAGTAAACGTTGAAGTCCCAGAAGGTAGTGACATTTTTGAAACAGGAGTCACAGTAAAAGATCCAGAAGGAATTAAAGACGTTAAAAAAGCTACTCTCGATGCAATTTTACATCCTTTTGATATGAAGCCTATCAGTGAACAAGTTCACAAAGGAAGTAAAATTACAATCGTTTTCCCTGATAAAGTTAAAGGCGGATTCCAAGATGATTCACATCGTAAAACATCCATTCCTCTTATTATTGAAGAATGTATGAAATATGGTGTTGAAGAAAAAGATATTCTTCTTATCTGCTCCAATGGTTTACATAGAAAGAATAAACCTGAAGAAATTAGAAAAATTTTAGGTGATGAAATTTTTGATCGTTTCTATCCAAAAGGACAAATTATTAACCACGATAGTGAAGATTGGGACCATTTAGTTGATTGTGGAAACGAGCCAAAATATGGTGCAAAAGTTGTTATGAACAAATATGTTTATGATAGCGATGTTTGCTTCTTAATTGGCCACGCACAAGGTAACCCATATGGTGGATATAGTGGTGGTTATAAACACTGTGCAACCGGTATTTCTAACTGGGAATGTATTTCCTCACATCACTGTCCAGCAGTTATGCATAGACCTGATTTCGTTCCAGTTTCTTCACATTCATTAATGAGAAAGAAATTTGATGCAATCGGCGAGTGGATGGAACACAGTATGGGCAAGAAATTCTTCTGTGTTGATGCTGTTTTAGATTCATTCTCACATCAAATTGCTGTTTATGCTGGTGAAGCTCATAAAGTTCAAGAAGAAAGCTGGAAGATTGCTGATAAGAGAACTTATGTTAAATGGGCAAAGAAAAAATATGATGTTATTATCTTTGGTTTACCAAATGATTTCCAATATGGTACAAGACAAGGTAGAAACCCAATTCTTGTTGAACAAGCTATATCTGCTCAAGTAATTAGACTTAAGAGAGTAATGTCAGATAAACCTGTTATCATTGCTTTATCTCAATGTGATGGCGATTTCGGTGATGAAGAATTCCCAGCAATGAAAGATGTTTACAATTACTTCCAAGAACATGGTAATACTCTCCCAGAAATTGAAGATTATTACAATTCAATGGATGTAAAAAAATATATTGAACTTTACCGTCATCATTATGCATTCCATCCATATCATGCTTTCTCTATGATCTCTTGTGCTCATATCGCTGAAAGAGATTGTAAAGCAGTTTATATTGTTGGTGCTAAAGCTCCAGGAACTGCACGTGAGATGGGTATGAAAACAAGAAGCACAGTTATGGAAGCATTCGAAGATGCTAAAAAATATGTCGGAGATAATCCAAATGTACTTGTTCTCCCAATGACATTTAAGAGACCATCAGTACATCTTTGCATGGAGGATGAAAAATAATGGATGAAAAGATTTTAAAAATTCATGGCGAAGAGTTAACTAAAGGCAAAGTCCCTATCGATATATATAAAGATAAGGAAACTACCTTTAAAGCAATGACAGACTTAATGTGTGATACAATCGTTGAAAATAACAAAAAAGCCTGCAGAACTCTATTTATTTGTCCACTTGGACCTATCGGACAATATAAATATTTCGCTGAAAGAGTTAATAAAGAAAGAATTGATTTACATAAAGTAACTTTCATCAACATGGATGAATATATGCTTGATGAACATACAATTGCTGGAACAGATTTCAAACTTTCCTTCAAGAAAACTATGTATGAACTTTGCTACAACAAAATAGACAAAGATCTCATTATGCCAGAGAGTCAAAGAATCTTCCCAACACTTGAAAATAGAGATTATATTGACGAAGTAATTAAAGATCATGGCGGAGTTGATATCTGCTTTGGTGGAATTGGTATTACTGGTCATATGGCATTCAATGAACCACCATTTGAAGGCGAAAAAGTAAACGAAGAAGAATTTGTTTCTTCTAGAACAAGAGTAGTCAAAATTACTGAAGCAACTCGTGTTGTTAACTCAATGGATGATTATGATGGCGCCTACTATATGATGCCAGAATATGCTATTACAATTGGTCTTAAAGAAATTCTTGAAAGCAAAAAAGTGCGATTATATTGCTTCAGAAATTGGCATAGATCAGTTGTCAGACGTGCAAGTTTTGGAGAATGCAGCGTTGATTTCCCAGCTTCATTACTTCAAAAGCACAAAGACGCAAGGATAGGAATTAGCGAAGAACTCGCTAAGTAGGAGAAATATATGAAGGATAAAAAATCTATGAAAGTGAGGATTGAAGAATTCAAAGAAAAATGGAATTCATTCAAGGCCAAACTTACTCCACGATTCGTTATTGAACGTAGAGAAAAGAGAGTAGCCGAAATTGCTGCCGTAGACTTAATGACACTTTCGAAACCTGTCAACGATGTTGAAACAAGCGGACCAAAGAAAATGAAAAACTTTTCTACTTGGGCTGGTTGGAAAACTTTCCTTGTTGGCGTTTTAGGTGTTGTTTGCGTTATTTGTATTTGGTGGCTATATTCTTATATTGCTACTGACGTATTGGGCGAAACATCTTGGCTTTCTTCACCAGACTTAGTTTGGCAAAGATTTGTCGAAATGTGCGCAAACGGAAGACTTTGGATGCACTTAGGCTATTCAGTATCACGTGTTTTAGTTGGTTTCTGCATTGCATGTTTAACTTCTATTCCAGTCGCGTTTTTAATGGCGTGGTATAAACCAGTTAGAGCGTTCCTTGATCCATTCGTTCAATTCTTAAGATGTATTCCACCAATTGCTTATGTTCCAATCGTTGTTGCTGCAATGGGTGCTAATGAAAATCCAAAATACTTCATTATTTGGTTAGCAGTCTTCTTAACAATGACAGTTACCATTTATCAAGGTATTAGAAACGTCGATTTAACGTTAGTAAAAGCTGCTTACACATTTGGAGCTAGAGATAGAAATCTTTTCCTAGGAGTTATCGTTCCTAGTGCATTCCCATTCATCTTAACTGCTATGAGATTAGGTGTTGGTGCTGCATTGACAACCTTAGTTGCTGCAGAAATGACTGGTTCTCAATATGGTCTGGGTTTCTTTATCAACAACCAAGGCAACCAGTTGAGAATGGACTATGCAGTCATGGGTATTGTTGTTTTAGGTCTCTTCGGTATCTTAATGGATAAAATCCTTCTTGTAATCGAAAGACGTTTAACTAGATGGAAATAAGGGGTATCTTATGGAAAATAAAAACGATGTTGTTATTAAAATTGATAACGTTAAAAAGATATATCCTGTTGAAAACGGCAATGACGTTGTCGCTTTAAATGGTGTTAATTTAGAAATAAAAAGAAATGAATTTATTTGTGTTGTTGGCCCATCTGGTTGTGGTAAAACAACTTTATTAAATATCATAGCTGGTCTTGAACAACCAACAAGTGGAGAAGCAACAATTCATGGAAGACCAATTCTTGGACCTGGTCCTGATAGAGGTGTTATCTTCCAACAATATGCTTTATTCCCTTGGTCTACAGTTAAGAAGAACGTCATGTATGCTACAAAGTTTGTAAAACACGAGACACAAGCTACAAGATTTAACTGGAAAACATTTAAGAAAGAGCCTGTCTTTGTTGATGATGGCAATGGTAATAAAGTTCCAAAAATGATAAAAGCTCATTACACAAAGGTAGAAAGAGAAGCAATTGCTAAAAAGTACATTGATATGGTTCAACTTAATGGCTTTGAAAACAAATATCCAAAAGAATTATCCGGTGGTATGAAGCAAAGAGTTGCTATTGCTAGAGGATATGCATTAAATTCAGATGTTTTACTTCTTGATGAACCATTTGGTGCACTTGATGCTCAAACAAGATCACAACTTCAAGAAGACTTATTAAAAACCTGGGAAAAAGAAAGAAAAACTTGTTTCTTTATTACCCATGACGTTGATGAATGTGTCTTGCTTGCCTCAAGAGTTATCATCATGAGTGCAAGACCTGGACAAGTTAAAGAAATAATTGATATTGACTTACCTTATCCAAGAACACAAGCTACAAAACTTGAACAAAAATTCCAAGATTATAGAAATCATATTTGGGATGTTGTTTATAAAATGTATGTTGATAGTGGAAAACACTAGTACATATAAAAAACTGATAATTACTTTAATTAAAGGAGAAAACAATGAAAAAAATTAAATTATTTAGTTTAGCTGCCGTTGCAACGCTTAGCTTAGCTGGCATTGTTAGTTGTGGTGGAGGCGATGAACCAACACCTGATCCTGTGCATCCTACTTTAGAAACTGTTAGAGTTGGCTTACATACCAATTATGGTGCTGGGGCAGGATACAGTGCTTTAAACCAAGGCTTTATGAAAGAAGAAGGAATCAATATGGTTCCTACAACAGGCGCAGGTCCAGCACTTGCTACATCACTTGTTGAAGGAAATCTTGATGTTTCCTTTATGGGTGGCGGTGTTGCTTATCACTATTTTGCTACAAATCCAAAAGTTAAGATTGTTGCTTTAGATAACTTAACAGATGATGATAGATTAATGGCAAATCCAAGTGGTCCAGGAAAAGACTTAACAACAAGTTCTTCCTTAGCAGAAATCGGAAATGCTATGAAAGGAGCAAGAGTCGCTTTAGATTTCAACCAAACTCCTGCAACATTCTTATCGACTTTATTAACTGCAATCAATAAAGAATTACCAGCCGGACAACAACTTTGGTATACAAACTCAACTGGTGATAAATTACCTGCAGGTTTAAGTTCATATAGTGACGATTGTGACTTTGATGCTATTCAAGCCGATAACCAATCATTAGCAACCTCAGCTTCATCATATGATTTCTGTATTGCTTACGCTCCAGCAGCAACTCTTATTGAACAAAGAGGTGCTATGAAAGTTGTTTGTAAAACATCAACACACTTTGCTGATTCTTATGCTCCATCAACATGGGCTGTTAATGTTGAATGGTTAAATACACATAAAGAAACCTTTAAAAAGTTTATGAGAGGCCTTGTTAAAGGAATGAACTTCAGACGTGATCATCCAGCAGAATGTGCACAAGATATTGAAGATGTCACTTCAGGTTCTGTTGCAGCTGATACATTAGCTACTGATATTGCTGTTTGGTTAGGCGACAAGGAACAAATTGAGCTTGATAAAAGCGGAAATATGAAAAAATATACTGAAAATATTAGACAAGGACAATTAGCTGGACAAAACGCTGATCTTTGTGATCCTAATACAACAGTTGATAAAGCCTCTGATTTCAGTTATTTATTAGATGCTTGTAAAGCAATCTCAGCTGAATAATTACTTAAATTTGGAAGCCCTTAAGAGGAAGTGAAAACTTCCTCTTTTTATATGTTTATTATTAGAAGTAAATTGTTAAAAATAAAAAAATCCCTTAGTTTTGCAAGGGATTTTTTAAATTTAATTAACTTTTCTTAACTTAAGCTAGTGCTATTGAAGACATGATAATTAAATAAATATTAATGATAATAATTGCGACTGTTGTTGCCATATAAACAATTTGTACACCTTTATTACCCATCTTTTTATTAAACCATGTACCAAGAAGTGAACCGATAATTGAAATAGGGACAAGGATGATTAAGAATATCCACCATGATTGATCAGCTGTAGTAGGAAGTTGATCAATTGTAAATAAAGTTACAAATGTTCCATCAATTCCAGCCATTACAATTTTTGCCATTTGAGAGAATATAATTGTAATAAGAGAATTGATTGCAGCTTGCTTCATGCTCATTCCAAAGAACAAAAGTAAAACAGCAACGTTAATTGGACCTCCGCCAATTCCTAAGAATGTTGAACACACTCCTAAGAAAATACCAATAATGATTGTTACGATAAAGTTATTAATATGCATTTGTTTACCTTTTGGTAATAAAAGTTGCATATAAATAAGAACAAATATTAATAATGCAATTAAAATTGAAGATTGAATGATAATTAAAACATCACCATTTGAAGAATCTTTAACAAATTGGAATAAGAATTGTCCAACAACTCCTCCAATAACTGCGCCAACACCTAAATAGACAGCAGTCTTCCAATTTTCAATTTTACTTTTTGATGCAACATGTCGAATAATGGAAGTTGAAGTACCAAAGACAACGCACATTGTTGAAATCATATTAGTGATTTCAGGGGTTGAGAAATAACCGAAAGCGTCAAGTACAGGTCTAATAATAACCCCGCCACCTATACCTGCAATCGCTCCAATAATAGATGCAATAATAACTACAATTGGAAAAATAAAATAGTAAACCATATTCATATTGTAGACCAAACGAAACTAATATTAAAGAATGTATTATTTATAAATAAATAATACATTTAAAAGATAATTATATAATTGCTTGTTTAGTCAAGAAACTTTCGTTTCATTTGTCAAAACGAAAGTTTTATAGTATAATCGTAATACGAGGATTTAAAAATGAAAATTAATAAAAGACAAGGGGAGATTGTAGAACTTGTTGATAGTGAAAAGCAAGTAACAGTAAAAGAACTATCAGAAAAACTAGGGGTTAGCGAGGTTACTATCAGAAAAGACCTTGATACTTTAAGTGAGTATGGCATTTTAATAAGACACCATGGTTATGCGTTAAAGAAAAATACTGCTGACATTACAAATCGACTTTCGATTAATTATGAAACGAAAAGTAAGATTGCTAGAAAAGCTAATACTCTAATTGGTTTTAATGAAACTATTTTAATTGGTAGTGGTTCAACTTGTGCTTTATTAGCTGAAGAAATAGTTAAAACAAAGCCTAGTGTAACAATAATTACGCATTCAATTTATATTGCTGAGCATGCTTCTAGACTTGGAAACAATAAGATTATTTTACTAGGTGGTGAATATCAAGCCGATGCTCAAGTTATGGTTGGACCTCTTGTTAGATCGTCTGTTAGACAATATTACGTTGATAAAATCTTTTTAGGTACTGATGGTTTTATTAAAAACGTGGGCTTTATGGGTAGTGATGTATTAAGAACAGAAGCAGTTAAAAATATGGCTGAAAGTGCAAGAAATATTATTATTATCACTGACTCCTCTAAATTTTCGAAGAGAGGTTTACTTGTCCAATTTTCTCAAAAAGATCCAGCCAGAATTATTACAGATAAAAAATTGCCTGAAGATTATCAGGAATTCTTCAAGGCAATTGGTGTTCCTTTAACTTTAGTAGATTAATTAATCTTCTTTAGCAAAAGTATATTTATATGAGAACGAAGCTTCTTCGTTCTCTTTTAGTTTGTTAATGACTTTTCTTTCTTCTAAATAGTTAGATTCGTTTACATAATTTGAGATACCCCACCAAGGCTCAATACAAACATATTCGCCTTTGTTTGGATTAGACCATATGGCAAAATAAGGAGCATTAAATTCATAGGTAATTTTAATAGAATCAAACCCCGTGAAAAGTTCTAGCTTTTCTTCCATACCTTTAAATACAAACGTATCCCTTTTTTGGAAGGATTCTTTCTTTAAATTTGTGCAATTAAGAAAAATATTATCCTGGTTATTTTCATCAATAAGTCCGCTAATCAAAGGTAAAAATTGATAATCTTTATCAAAGATGACGTTACCAATTTGACTGTTTGCTTTAAAACCGGTATGAGATCCATAGCTAAAATACATTGTTTTATTATCGTTATTTTTGACTTTAGTTGTAACTTTTAAAGAATTGTCTATGAGTTCATAGGTTATAAAGAAAGTAAATTTAAAAGGGTATTCTAATAGAGTTTCTTCGTTTGAAGAGAACGAGAATGTAATTTTACTTTTTTCTTTTCCAAAAACTTCTAAATCATTATTTCTAAGAAAACCATGACGAGTTTTTAAAACGTAGTTTTGATCTTCATATAAAAATTTTCCTGCTCCAATTAAAGGAAAGATTACAACATCTTGAAATGGCCATGAGTCTTTCTCGACTTGATATAACAATTCAGAATTAGTTACTTTAAAAATAACGGAAGTAAGTAAAGCTCCATGAGGGTTAATACTTACTTTTAAAAATTTGTTTTCTATAATTTCCATATAAAACACCCCTATGTTTCAAGTGAAACTAGACAGATATTTTATTTCTTATAAAAAGAAAAAAGTATCATATCTATGCTATAATTTTAAAAGAATGAAGGAGTTTTTTAAATAATATGAAAAAAGAATTTAAGAAAATTAAAACTCTATTAGAAGACGGCTATCAAATAGTAGATGTCGTTATTGAAGATGGTAAATTTAAAAGTCTTAAAAAATCTACAAGCGAAGATAAAACGTTTGATGGGAAGATAATGATTCCTGGATTTATTGACGAACACACTCATGGAGCAGATGGTTACGATTTTTCAACTTGTAAAACAGTTGAAGAAATGGAAAAAATTCTGAGCTTCTATATAAAACATGGTGTAACTAGTGTTTTACCAACATTACTTACTGAAAGAGATGAAGTTATTTTTAAACAACTTGAACTTTTATATCAAGCAAGTTTAAAAAATCCAATTATTAAAGGTGTACATCTTGAAGGGCCTTTCCTTTGTAAAGAATATAAAGGTGCTCAACTTGAAAGTTGTCTTCAAAAACCAACAATTGAAAAATGTAAGATGTTTATGGAAAAATCACATGGTTTATTCAAACTTATGACAATTGCTCCAGAAAACGAAGGCAGTGAAGAAACAATTAAATTTTTAACAGAAAATGGTGTTAGTGTAACATTAGGTCATAGCGCAGCATCTTTTGATGATTGTACAAGAGCCTTAAATAGCGGGGCAAAATGTATGACTCATATGTTTAATGCAATGAAAGGTATTCATCAACATACTCCATCTATTGCTAGTGCTGGATTATATTATGATGATTTTTATACGGAAGTTATTTTAGATGGAATTCATGTTCATAGAGAAATGGTCGAGTTTATTAGAAAAATAAAAGGTAATGATAAAGTAATTGGCATTACTGATTCTTTAATGGCTGCTGGTTTACCTGATGGAAACTATTTTATTGGTGAAACTCCTATAACAGTTAAAAATCACGATTGTGTAATTACTGAAACAGGCGTTAGAGCTGGCTCAACTTTAGATATGAAAAGAGCATTCGATAATGTGAAAAGTTTCTGCAACATAGATGATGTAACCGCAAGTCATATTTGTTCACTGAACTCGGCAAAAATGTTAGGTATCGATGATAAAGTTGGGTCGATTAAAGAAGGCAAAAATGCTGACTTCTTAATTTTGAATGACAAATATGAAATTGAAGAAGTTTATATTAATGGGGAGAAAGTTTTATGAAAAATGTAATTATTGCTCATGGGGGAGCACCAACAGCTGTTATTAACGCTTCTTTATATGGAGCAATTAAAGAGTTAAAAGAAAGTGGATTTGATGGTAAAATCTTTGCTCCAAGATACGGCTCTGATGGATTATATAATGAAGATTTTATTGATTTAACCAATTTAAGCGATCATGATTTAGAAGTTTTAAAACTTACTCCTGGTAGCGCAATAGGATCATCTCGTTTTCCACTTTATGAAAAAGAGTACCGTCATATTGTTGACGTTCTAGTTAAACATAATATTGGTTATGTTTTGTTTACCGGTGGTAATGGGACAATGGACACCATTGGTAACATTTATAAATATGCCAAAGAAGCAGGTGTAGAAGTTACTTGTGTTGGTATCCCTAAAACTATCGACAATGATATTGGAGTAACTGACCATGCTCCTGGGTTTGCAAGTTGTGCTAATTATATTGCTCAAACTGTTGCAGATTGTGCTCAAGATGTTAAAGGCTTACCAATACATGTATCAGTTATTGAAGTAATGGGAAGGAATGCTGGTTGGCTTGCTGCAAGCAGCGCTTTAGCTAGAAAGAAAACCGGTGATGCTCCTCATTTAATTTATTTTCCAGAAATTCCTTTTGATGAAAATGAATTTATTGAAGACGTTAAAAAAGCTTGGGAAAAAAGACATGGTGTAGTTATTGTTGCAAGCGAAGGTTTAAAATACGCAGATGGAACACCAATTGTTAAACCTATTTTCAAAACAGAAAGAGCTACATATTTTGGAGATGTTTCAACTCACCTTGCCACACTTATTATTGAAAAATTAGGAATTAAAGCTAGAAGTGAAAAGCCTGGTTTAATTTGTAGATGCGATCGTGCTTTAGCTTCTAAAGTTGATTTAGAAGAAGCTGTTTTAATGGGAAGAACTGCTATTAAAGCAGCCTTAAACAAAACTAACGGCGTTATGGCTGGTATAAAAAGAGTTTCCACAAAACCATATAAAATTGAACATATTTTAATTCCAATTGAAAAAGTCATGATGACTGAAGCAACTTTCCCTCTTAAATATATTAAAGATAAGCACGATGTTACTGATGAATTCATTGAATGGCTTAAACCTTTAGTTGAAGAGACACCTGAAAGCATTTCTTTTTTAGATAAATAGGTTTTTGTAAAAAAAACCTGCAAAAATGACTTTAAAATTAAAAAACAGCCTGAAATATGCGCTGTTTTTTTGCTGGATTTAAGTAAAATAAAAAGGCGACTTGAGCCACCTTTTTATTAGGAGAAAATGAAAGCCTTATTTTTTATAGATATAATAAGCGTCTCCGATTGAACCAAATTCTACATTAGCGGTAAGAACGATTTCTTTAACAGCTTTTTCCATTAAAGGAATAATGTCTTTAAGTTCACCAGTAATGCCTTTATTAGTTTCAAGTTCGTTAATGTATTCTTTTAAATAATATCTATATTCAAATGATTCTCTCTTTTCGACAAGAAGAGGATAGATTTTGCTGTCTTCTTTCTTTTCTGGATGTGATTCAAACCATTCAAGAATATTACGTGTTGTAGCAAGTCTAATATCGGTATCCATATTGATTTTTGAAATTCCGGATGGGATAACTTCTTTTAATTGTTCAATTGGAATACCATGTCCATGGACATTGCCACCCAAAGCATTAATTTCGTTAACAATATATTGTGGAACAAGACTTGACCCGTGTGAAACTAAAACAGCATCAATCTTTTCATGAAGCATATTTTCCATAGTTGCAATAGCGATTTCTTTTCTTAATTTTACGTTATCGCCTTTTACAGCACCATGTTTTGTTCCATAAGAAATAGCTAATAAGTCAACACCAGTTTTCTTTAAGAAGTCAATTGCGGTTAATGGATTAGTATAAGTGGAAGTTTCTGCAAAAACATGATCTTCAACACCAGCTAAAACTCCAAGTTCAGCTTCAACAGAAATATCATGTTTGTGAGCGAATTGAACAACTTTTTTAGTTAAAGCAACGTTTTCATCATATTCAAGAGCGCTTCCGTCAATCATAACACTATTAAATCCGGCTTGAATACAAAGTTTGCATGTTTCAAAGCTTCTTCCATGATCTAAGTGTAAAGAAACAGGAATGAATGTTTTTTCGGCTAATTTTTTAACATAGCTAGCAATTCTTTTAGCACCAAGTTTCTTTTCTTCCATTGTTCCATGAATGAAATCTGGATTTCCACCAATAAAAGCAAGACCTGGTTCAGCAACTTGAATGATTGCAGCACAGCGTAACTCTTCACAAGCTTCAATTATTGCTTTTGCTTGGCAAAGAGCATTAACGTTAAAAGCACCATGAGCAATTTTATGATCACGGGCATATCTTAAAATATCTTTTGATTTTATGTATGGCATCTTTAAGCCTCCTGTAAGCCTATTATCTAATAATAAATAGCAATTATCTATTAAAATTTATGGTTTCATAGTCGTATTATTAAATTTTAATTTCGCTTAAAATTAAAACTTTTTCATTTGAAAATAAAAACTAAATGTAGCCGCGTGTTTTTTGAGAAACGAAATTTCAATAAAACAACATTAATATAGATAGGAGTAATAAGATTTTGCTTTTTTAAATTAAAAAGAAGATTAATATCTTTGCTTGATTTGTTAAATTTATTATTTTCATTAGTGTCTGTTGTTGCTTCAAAATTAGAGATAACGAAAGAAGAAAATCCATAGGTTCGATCCTTCTATATGAAATAAAAGAAGTATTGAAAGCAATAAAAAAACACGATATTAATCGTGTTATTCTCAGTCTGGGGCGAAATACCGGGATCGAACCGGTGCATGCTTGGTTCACAGCCAAGTGAGTTAACCACTTCTCCAATTTCGCCAAATGCTATGTAATTATACATTTTAAGCCCTGTTTGTGTCAAATAGAATTTTTAGCAAACTAATATTGACAGTGCTAATAAAAGAAATATAATATTATTAGCACTCATAGAGCAAGAGTGCTAAAAGGAGGTAACCTAATATGAACGGATATCAAGGACCAGAAGATTATAGCAAAGACGAAAACATTCTTTCAAAGTTTGGAAGAAACATAACTGAACTTGTTAAAACAAATAAGATTGATCCAGTTATTGGTAGAGATGATGAAATTAGAAAAATCATCACTATTTTAGCTAGAAAAACAAAAAACAACGTTATTTTACTAGGTGAACCAGGTGTTGGTAAGACAGCAATTATTGAAGGACTAGCACAAAGAATTGTTAAAAACGATGTTCCAACAACATTAAAAGATAAAGAAATATTTGAACTTGATATGGGTGCTCTTGTTGCAGGAGCTAAATATCAAGGTGAATTTGAAGAAAGACTAAAAGCTGTTTTAAATAAGATTAAAGAAAGCGATCATAAAATCATCATGTTTATTGATGAAATTCACCTTATTGTTGGAGCTGGTAGAAGTCAAGGTGCTCTAGATGCTTCCAACATGTTAAAACCAATGCTTGCTAGGGGAGATATTGATTGTATTGGTGCAACAACACTTAAGGAATATCAAGAATATATAGAAAAAGATAGAGCGCTTGAAAGAAGATTCCAACCAGTAATGGTTTATGAACCTACAAAAGAAGACACACTTTCAATTTTAAGAGGCTTAAAAGCTCGTTTTGAATCACATCATGGTGTTCATATTACTGATAATGCTCTTGTAGCAGCAGTAAATTATTCAACAAGATATATTACAAATCGTTTTTTGCCAGATAAAGCAATTGATCTAGTTGATGAAGCATGTGCTGAAACAAGAGTTGAAATTGAATCTATGCCAAGTGAATTAGATGATGTTTCTCGTAAGATTAGACAGTTAGAGATTGAAAGATTAGCATTGTCTCAAGAAAAAGATGAACAATCAAAATTAAGACTTGAAAAATTAGATGCTGAGCTTAATAAACTCAATGATGAAGCTACAAGTTTAACTAAAGAATGGCAAAAAGAAAAGGCTGAAATCAAAGAAGTTAAAGATCTAAAAGCTAAATTAGACGATTTAAACTTCAAACTTCAAAACGCTTTTAATAATGGAGATTATAAAACTGCGAGTGAAATTCAATATAAAGAAATACCAAGTATTCAATCAAGAATAGATGCTATTGAAAAAAGTGAACAAGAGCACAAAATTCTTTCTGATGTAATAACTGAAGAAAATATTGCTTCAATTGTTAGTAAAATGACCAATATTCCTGTTAGTAGAATTACACAAGGTGAAAAGGAAAGAGTTTTAAATCTTGATAAATTGCTTGCTAAAAGAGTTATAGGTCAAGACAAAGCTATTAAACTTATTAGTGATGCAATTATTAGACAAAGAGCAGGAATTAATGACCCACATAGACCAATTGGCAGTTTCTTATTTTTAGGACCAACAGGTGTTGGTAAAACTGAGGTTGCAAAAGCTTTAGCAGAAGCGTTGTTTGATAGCGATCAACATATCATTAGAATTGATATGAGTGAGTACATGGAAAAGTATAGTGTATCAAGGTTGATTGGTGCCGCTCCTGGTTATATAGGCTATGAAGAAGGTGGCCAATTAACAGAACCTGTGCGTCACAATCCTTATTCTATTGTTCTTTTTGATGAAATTGAAAAAGCTGCACCAGATGTTTTAAATCTTTTATTACAAATTATGGATGATGGAAGATTAACTGATGCTCAAGGGAGACTATGTGATTTCAAAAATACCGTTATTATTATGACTAGTAATATTGGTAGTGAGCAAATTTTAAACGGGCACCCTGAACTTGTAGAAAAAATCTTACATCAAACATTTAAACCTGAATTTTTAAATAGAATTGATGAAACTGTATATTTCAATTCTCTTTCAAAAGAAGTGCAATATAAGATTGTTAATAAGATGCTCAATGATTTAAAGAACAGACTACTTAATGAATACTATGTTGTTGATTTTACTGATAAGGTGAAAGACTATGTTCTTGAAAATGCTTATTCTCCTGAATTTGGTGCTAGACCTTTGAAGAGATTTATTCAACATAATATTGAAACAATTCTAGCAAGACAAATCATTGATCAATCAATTAAAACAGGGAAGAAGTATATTGTCGATTACGATAAAGAAGAAGGAATTTTCGTTCAATAGTGAGAGCCACACATGTGGCTCTTTTAACTTATTTTAGGAAAAAATGTAAAGAATAAAGCATTTTAAATAAACACTTTGGTTTTACTAAAAACACCGCAAAAGTTAAATAAAAAATCAAATTAGTAAATAAATAGTATGTTATTAGTGCAAGTTTAAGCGAGAAACTAGTAGTTAAAACTTTACATTTTCTTTACATTTTAATATCTAATTAATTATAATTTTTGCATGGATTTAAGCCAGATTTTATCTCTCTATGCTGAATTTCCAATGCTAATTATAGCTTCAATTTTAGTATTAGGAGTTATCTTTATTAATGGGTGGACTGACGCTCCTAATGCTATAGCTACCTGTATATCTACACGTTGTATTAAACCTAAGGCTGCAATTTTAATGGCAGCTTTTTTTACTTTCCTAGGCTTCTTAACTATGTTCTTTATATCTAAGCAAACTGCTCAGACTATATCTGACATGGTTGATTTTGGAACTAATTATGCCGTTGCTTTAGATGCTCTGTGCGCTGGAATGATTGGAGTTATCGCCTGGGGTATTTTGGCTTGGCGGTTTGGAATTCCTAGTAGTGAATCACACGCATTAATTGCTGGTATTACTGGAGCGGGGCTTGCTGCAATGACGATGGGCTTAGATGCTAAAATCGAGTTTGGACCTTTATCTAGTTGGGCTTTGACAATATATGGATTAGTTCTAAGTTGTTTCTTTGGGTTTTTTGTTGGCTTTGGTTTAACTAAATTGATAGAAGTTTGCTGTCGAAAAGTTAATAGAAACAAGGCTAGACCTTTCTTTAAAAGAGCAGAAGTTGTAAGTGGAGCAGCTATGGCTTACGTTCACGGTGCTCAAGATGGCTTAAAATTTATTGGTGTTTTATTTTTAGCCATTGAGTTAGCCGCTAAAGCCAAAGATCCAACAAGCACAGTAGCTTTGTCTAATGATTCAAGTTTATGGTGGTTAGCTATTATTGTTGCTTTAATAATGGGGCTAGGAACCTCAATTGGTGGATATAAAATTATTAAAAAAGTTGGAATGGGCATGGCAAATTTAGAGCCATATCAAGGCTTTGTTACTGATACAACTAGTGCTATTGGAATTTTGCTTTCAACACTTTTTGGACTTCCAGTTTCAACAACGCAGGTAAAAACAGTTTCTATACTTGGCGTTGGTGCAACTAGAGGTATAAAAAGAGTTAAATGGTCAATTGCTAAAGAAATGGTGCTTACTTGGCTATGTACTTTCCCTGGATGCGGAATTATTGGTTATATCATTACTTTAATTTTCATAAGTATATTTAGATAGAGGGTTTAACTATGTTTGGTAAAAAGAAAAACAATTATTTTTATGAATCGTTTGAGAATTTATGCTTATATGCAATAAAAGAAATGAATGTTTTAAAAGAAGGACTAGCTAATTTTAGTAATGAAACATTAATCGATTTAAAAAACAATGTCCATAAGATAGAACACGAGGCTGATATTAAGAAAAAAGAGATTGAAGAAAAACTTGCTAAAGAATTTATAACTCCTATTGATAGAGAAGACATTTTTGTTCTTTTAGATAATATCGATGATTTATGTGATGCTATTGAAGAAATTTCTTTTAAACTTTATATCAGAAACTATAAAGAATTACCAAGTAAGACAATGATTTTTGTTGACCGCAGTAAAGAAGCGGTTGAAGCAGTCTATGAAGTCTTAAAAAACTTTGATCAGATTAACAATAAAGAAGTCATGGATCCTCTTATTAACAAGGTTTTGATGATTGAAGAAGCTGTTGATAAGATTTATGAATATAACGTACACAAACTATATTTAGAAAATAATGATTATGATTATATTAGACTTGGTGAAAGAGTTTATTCTTATTTTGAATATGTAACCGATAAATGTCGTGATATTTGTAAAACCATTCTTATTATCATGTACAAGAATTTATAAATAAAGTCCGCAAAACTCAAATTAAATTTAAAAAAGTCCAACAAATTGCTGGACTTTTTTGTATTAATGAATGAAGAGCAAATTAGAGCTCTTTAACCCATAAACCATGGAGGTTACAGAATTCGTAAACTCTTAATGGTTTCTCATTTTCACCAATTGTGAATGTGTATTCAGGGGCATCGGTGTGGGCAAAATCATGTCTACGAACTTCACCATCGGTAACTAAAATAACAAATCCGATATAGTGAGCTTCAGTCATTGGGTGTGGAACACTTCCGACTTGGACATGAACTTTATTTCCCTCGATTGTTACTGCTGGAACATGCTTCTCTAAAGCACCATCGGTAGTGTTTGCTTTAAGTTCAGTCATATCTTCACCACAACACTTTGTTGGGCAGCCATGTGTTCCAGGGAATTTTTCGATAATTTTTCCGCATTTTTTGCAAATGAATAATTTAATTTCTTCCATTTATGTTTGTTTCTCCTTTGTCTAATTATATTGTAAGTGTTTTCTAGTTTTTTACCACTGATTTGCTATTATTAATGCATGGGTACTTATAGCGAATTATTGAATGATATTGAGAAACTTAAAAATCCAAAGCTTTCTGAATTCTCAAAAAACATATTGAATACATCAATAGAAGTAAAAGGAATTTATTCAAAAGACATTAAAACCTTAATTAAAAAGTATAAGGATATAAATATTAACGTTTTTGAATTAGACAAATTTTATGAATTGAATTTTCTATATTTTGCAATTGGTCTACAACAGAAGAAGGCTTTAAAAGAACAAGTTGATTTTGTGTTTGAAAATAAAGAACACTTACTTTATTGGGGAATAACCGATTAAACTTATCAATATTTTAAAGTTAGCGTTTTTGAGAAGACTCTACCAACTATTAAGCTTTTCATTAGCCAAAAAGAAGAATTTTTAATTAGATATGGATATTTGCTTCTTTTTAAGTTTTTAAAAGACACAACTATCTATGACACGATTTTCGGCTTATTCAAAAACAGTGATTTCTTCTATGTCAAAATGGCTGAAGCTTGGGTTTTATCTTATCTTTATATTTATGATTCAAAGAAAACTTACGATTATCTTTTTTCCTCAGATATAAGCTTTGATATTAAGAATATGGCAATACGAAAAATCCTTGATTCTTATCGTGTAAATAAAGAGGAAAAAGAAAAAGTAAAAGCTTTAAGAACCATTCTTAATGAAAAGAAAAAATAAGCATCAATTTAGTTCAAATTCTTAAAATCTTTTCTATACACTTACAGGCATTTAGTTTTCAATACTACCTTATTTTTTGGTATAATCTTTTTTGAAAGGTTGGAACTTATGATATATAAAAATAGAGAAGTTTGTAAAGACACTTATTACGTTGGAGCTAGCGATCGCCGTCTTGCTCTTTTTGAAAATATTTATCCATTAACAAATGGTGCAAGTTATAATTCTTATATTATTTTAGATGAAAAAACTTGTGTTTTAGATGGTGTTGACCATAGTGTAAGAGACATATATATTGACAAAGTTAAAGCTGCTTTAAATGGTAGAAAACTTGATTATCTTGTAATTCAACATATGGAACCAGACCATGCTTGTTGCTTAAAAGATTTAATTGCTGTTTATCCAGATTTAACTGTTGTTTTAAATAGCAAGACTTGGGAAATGTTCCAAAACTTTAATGAAGGAGTTGAAGTTAAAAATGTAAAAATTGTTCAAGAAATGGACACATTATCTTTAGGTAAACATACTCTTGTTTTTGTTTTTGCCCCTATGGTCCATTGGCCAGAAGTTATGGTTACTTATGATGCGTTTACAAAGACATTATTTAGTGCTGATGCTTTCGGAACTTTTGGTGCTTTAAGTGGAAATTTATTTGCTGATAGAGTCAAATTTGAAAAAGAATTTGAGGATGAAGCAAGAAGATATTACACAAATATTGTTGGAAAATATGGAACACAAGTTCAAGCAATTTTAAAGAAAGCTTCAACAATTGAAATCGAAACAATTTGTCCTTTACATGGACCAATTTGGAGACAGGATTTAAATTATTTAATTGGTCTTTATGATAAATGGTCAAGATACGAACCTGAAGTTAACGGAGCTTTAATTGTTTATGGAAGTGTTTATGGACATAGTGAAGTAGCAGCCAATATTATCGCTGATACTTTATCAGAACTCGGCCTTAAAGAAATTGCTCTTTATGATGCTAGTAAAACAGATAAATCCTACCTTGTAGCAGAAGCTTTTAAATATTCTCATCTAATTGTTTGTGCTTCTACTTATAATATGGGTATTTTTACACCTGTTGAAGAGTTTTTATTAGATTTAAAATATCACAACTTACAAAATAGAAAATTCGCAGTAGTTGAAAATGGTAGCTGGGCTCCAAATAGCGGATCTTTAATTGTTAAAATTTTAAGCGATCTCAAAGATTGGGAACAAATCGGCGATAAGATTACTTTTAAGAGCAGTGTTAAGACTGATGATGCAAAGAAACTATTGGAACTCTCAAAACAAATTTATGAAACCATTCCTCAAAGAGAACCAGAAGGAAACCCATTATTTAAAATTACATATGGATTATTCGCTCTTTCAACTTTTGATGGGAAAAAGCAAAACGCTTGTATTATAAACACTGTAAACCAAGTTGCTAATAACCCAGATAGATTGATGATTTGTGTTAACAAACAAAATTACACAGCTAGTGTTATTAATCAAACAAAGAAGTGCAATATTAGTGTTTTAACAAAACACACACCATTCTCTATTTTTAAACGCTTCGGATTCCAAAGCGGAGCAACTGTCAATAAGTTCCAAGATTTTGAAGACATTAAACTTTCAAAAAACGGTGTTTGTTATTTAACAAAGTATTCTAATGCTTTTATTTCTTTAAATGTTGTTGAAACACTTGATTTAGGAACTCATTTTGGTTTTATTTGTACAATTGGCGAAAGCAAAACTTTAAACAATGATACAAGTTTAACTTATGAATATTACATGAATAACATTAAGCCAATTCCACCAAAGACAAATAAAAAAGTTGGATGGATTTGTAAGATTTGTGGCTACGTTTATGAAGGAGAAGTTTTACCAAAAGACTTTATTTGTCCTATCTGTAAACATGGCGTAGATGACTTTGAAAAATTAAAATAAGGTGCAAAAATGGAAGATAATAAAGAAAAACTATCTTTTAACGAGTATCAAAAACACGCATATAATTTAATCAGCGAAGAAGGAAAAAAGGACATGATAACAAATGGTGTTCTTGGACTTGCTGGTGAAAGTGGTGAATGTTGCGATATCGTTAAAAAATATAAATATCAAGGACATGAACTTGATAAGGAACATTTAAAAGATGAACTCGGTGACGTTTTATGGTACGTTGCTGAAACTGCTAGTGGTTTAGGTATTACACTTGAGGAAGTTGCTCAATATAATCTTGATAAACTTCACAAAAGATATCATGGTGAAAAATTCCACAAGGAAGATAGTATTAATCGTACAAAATAATTATGTATCCAGACAAAGAATTTGACGTAATCATTATTGGAGGCGGAGTAATCGGAAGCGCAATCGCTCGCTATTTAACACGCTTCGAAGCTAATATTTTGGTTTTAGAAAAACATAACGATGTCGGCGATGAGGCAAGTGGAGCTAATAGCGGCATAGTTCATAGCGGATACGATCCATTACCTGGCACAAATAAAGCCAAATTCAATGTCTTGGGTGCTAAAATGATGAAAAAAGTTTGTGAGGAACTTGATGTTCCTTATCAAAATATTGGATCGCTTACAATTTCTTTTAATGAAGAAGACAATAAAACCTTATTAGACCTTCAAAAAAGAGGTTTTGAAAACGGTGTTGATACTAAAATTTTGACAAGAGAAGAAGCTTTAACACTTGAGCCAAATCTTTCTAAAGAAGTTTGTGGTGCGCTTTTAGCACCAACAGCTGGTATTGTTTCTCCTTTTGAGCTGACGGTTAAATTAATGGAGAATGCTATAGATAATGGAGCAGTTCTCAAATTAAACTCAGAAGTAACTAAAATCACAAAAATAGATGGATTTTACAAGGTTTTATGTAAAAATGGCACAGAATTTATATCTAAATGTATTGTCGATGCTGCCGGCTTATATAGCGATAAAGTAGAAGAATTTGTTGAAAAATCTAAGTTTAAAATTACACCTAGAAAAGGTGAGTATTTTGTTTTAGATCATTTTGATCCTAATTTTATTAAACATACAATTTTTATGTGTCCTACTAAAGTCGGGAAAGGCGTTCTTATTTCTCAAACAACAAGTGGTAATTATTTAGTCGGACCTAGTAATGATGCTTCTGATGTTGATGATACTTCTACAGATTCTGAAACATTAAATGAGATTAAGAAAATAGCTTTAAAGATTTGTCCAAGTTTACCATTTAGTGAAAACATTCGACAATTTACTGGAATAAGACCAAATTCTGATTTTAATGATTTTATCATTGAAGAGAGTTCTTCAAATCCTAATTTCTTTATTGTTGGTGGAATTATGTCTCCAGGCTTAGCATCTTCAGTTGCAATTGGCGAATATGTTTCTGACTTAATAAAGAATAAATTAAATTTATCAGAAAATAAAACGTTCAATCCAAATGTTAGAAAACATTCTAATCTTAAAAAACTTGGAACTATTGAATTTAATAAATTAATTCAATCTAATCCGCTTTATGGACATCTAATTTGTCGATGTGAAAAGATTAGTGAAGCAGAAATTGTTGATGCAATACATCGAAATTGTGGGGCAAGAACGATAAAAGGTGTTAAAAAGAGGGTTAGACCTGGATTTGGCAAATGCCAAGGGACTTTTTGCGAATCAGAAGTTGCCAAGATTTTAGCAAGAGAATTAAATACTGATATATCTAATATTTGCTATAGTGAGCTAGGAACTAACGTTGTTTTAGAATCCCTAAAGGGGGTCAAAGATGATAAGTAAGGATTTGATTGTTGTAGGTGGTGGCAGCGCAGGTTTAGCTAGTGCAATTTCTGCTTTTGATAGTGGAATAAAGGATATTTTAATCCTTGAAAGAAATAGCGAACTTGGAGGAATTTTAAATCAGTGCATCCACCCTGGCTTTGGTTTACATCATTTTCATGAAGAACTTACTGGTCCTGAATATGCTCGAAAATATATAGATGAGTTGGACGCACGAAAAATAGACTATTTTTTAAATACGCAAGTAATTTCAATTTCTCGTGATAAGATTGTAACTTTTATTAATAAAGATGGAGTGCAATCAATAAAAGCAAAAGCCATTATTTTCGCGGCAGGATGTAATGAAAGAACAAGAGGCCAAATTTCGACACCAGGTTATAGACCTAAAGGAGTTTATACTGCAGGATTAGCTCAAAGATATTTAAATATTGAAGGGCGTTTGGCCGGCAAAAAAGTTTATATTTTAGGAAGTGGAGATATTGGCTTAATTATGGCCCGTCGTATGACACTAGAAGGTGCGCAAGTTCTTGGGGTTAGTGAAATTATGCCTTACTCTAATGGGCTAAAAAGAAATATCGCTCAATGTCTAAACGATTTTAATATTCCTTTAAGATTATCAAACACTGTAACAAAAATTTATGGTAAAGACAGACTTGAAGGCATCGAAATTAGTGATGTAGACGCTAACTTACAACCAATAAAAGGGACAGAAAAATATATTGAATGTGACACTTTGCTTTTAAGTGTAGGTTTATATCCTTTTAATAGTTTACTTAAAGAAGCTGGTTGTGCTGTAAATAAAGAAAGTAAAGGAAGTCTTGTAGATCAAAATCTTGAAACAAGCATTGAAGGTATTTTTTCGACTGGAAATGTTTTGCATGTTCATGATCTTGTTGATTTTGTTAGCGAAGAAAGTGAAAGGGCTGGAGTTAGTGCAGCCAAATATATTCTAGGTAAAAGAGGAAAAACTATTAATCAAATTGAGGTGACTCACACTCAAAATATTGCCTACGTTATTCCATCTCTAATTAATGCAAGAAGCGACAAAGAAGATATTATATTTTCGTTTAGAGTTAAGAAGAATATTAAAAAAGCTCAAATTTTATTTAAAAGTCCTGCAAAAACCCTATATTCTTCTGTGAAAACAAATTTAATGCCAGCAGAAATGATAAAGATTAAAGTAAAAGAATTAGAGCTTAATGGATACGATAAATTATCTATAGAGGTAATAGAAAATGATTAAAAAATTAACGTGCATTGTATGTCCTAATGGGTGCGAAATTGAAATAGATGGGGATAAGATAAAAGGCTATACATGTAAACGTGGATTAGAGTATGCAAAAGAAGAACTCTTTCATCCTCATAGAATGGTAACCTCTACTGTTAAAATTGCCGACTCTGAAGAGGTTTGCCCTGTTAAAACCTCTTTATCTATACCAAAAGAAGAAATTTTCAATGTAATGAAAGAAATTAATAAAATTTGTTTAAAAAAGCCAATTTCTTTTCACCAAGTTGTGATTAAAAATGTATTAAATTTAGGGGTAGATATTATTACAACTAAGGAGTTTAAATAAGTTTGGCTACAGTTTTAAAGTTTGTTGAAACATTTAAAGACAAGACGTTTGCGGAGGTCCCGTTTTGTGAAGCTGATATTGTTGTCGGCTCAATTTTTTCTTATGCTTCTTTTGAAAAAACAAAAGAATATGAAAAGCATTCTTTATCAAATCACACTTGTAGAGCGTCGGTTTTTAATAAGCCAAAAACACTCAATCAAATGAGTGAAAACTATTTAAATCCTAAGATTTTAAAAAATTTCTTGAGCCAATCTTATCTTTTAGAAGGTACAAAAATTTACAAATTGGTTATATTAAAAATTTCTTTTCTGAGAAAAGGACAATGCAATTTTTTACTTTTACTATCTTTACTAAAAATTACAATGTCATCTTTTTTAGGGGTACGGATATTTCACTTCTTGGGCGGGAAGAAAATTTCAATATGATACTTGAAGATAGAATACCTTCTCAAGTTGCTGCAAAGAAATATGTAAAAGAAATATCTCAGTTAAACATAAGGCCAATTATCATTGCTGGACACTCAAAGGGTGGAAATTTAGCCTATTACAGTTACTTTAATAGTAACCAAAATGTTAAAGATAGAATTGTCGCAGTTTATAATTTTGACGGACCAAGCTTTTTTAAAGATAATTACGATTATTCAGAATTTAATAAGAAACTTTTTAAATTCGTTCCAAATGATGATGTTGTAGGAATTGTTTTTGAAAGATCTAATCGATATATTCCAATTTCAACAAAGAAGAAAGGCTTAAATGCACACGATTTATTAACATGGAACTTTTCAAAAAATAGTCAGTATAAGGAGCTAGAAAGAAAGAAAAGTTTAACTTTAACATCAAAGACGTTTCAAATTACTTTAAACATTTGGCTTAATAAATTAACAAAAATCGAGATTAAAGAACTTATTGATTTTATAATAGGTATAGCCACATGCAATCAAATGAAGGATTTGTTTGCCTTAAAACTTGATATTATTAAAGAGAGAAAAGTGTATCTTGATAATATTGCTAATTATGATCAAGACACTAAAGAAAGGTTGAAGCAAATTAGTCGTGATTTAGTTAAAACTTTCTTTTCGGTTTTGCTACATACAAAAGACTATAAGTGTAATGGTGAGAAGGTTGAATAATATGAAAGAAAAGTACATTTTAGTAGTTGACCAAGGAACTACATCATCAAGAGCGATTTTATTTAATCATAATGAAGAAATTGTCTATAAATCGCAGCAAGAAATAGCCTGTTCATTCCCTTATGATGGTTGGGTTGAACAAAATGCTTTGGATATTTATTTAAGTGTTTTAAATGTTATTAATGATTTGCTATTAAAAACTAATCTTACTTATGATGATATTGATAGTTTAGGCATTGCAAACCAAAGAGAAACAACCATAATTTGGGATAAGAAAACAGGCATGCCAGTTCATAATGCAATTGTTTGGCAATCTAGACAAAGTGCCTATATCTGTGATGAATGGAAAGTTTACGAAAAGATTGTTCATAAAAAAACTGGATTAATAATCAATCCATATTTTAGTGCCTCAAAAATTAGATTTATTCTTGATCATATTAAAGACGGTCAAAAAAGAGCCGAAAAGGGAGAACTTCTTTTTGGGACGGTTGATACATGGTTAATGTATAAATTGTCGAAAGGAAATATATTTAAAACTGATTATACAAACGCCAGTCGTACAATGTTTTTCAACATAAACACTTTAACTTATGATGACGAGCTTTTAAAACTTTTTAATATTCCAAAGTGCATGCTTCCAGAAGTTTGTCCTTCGTCTTATTTTTATGGAAATGCAACGTCATTAAATGAAAATTTAAGAATTAGGGCGATTGCGGGTGATCAACAAGCAGCTTTATTTGGCCAAAACTGTTTTAATGAAGGTGATAGTAAGAATACTTATGGCACTGGTTGCTTCATGCTTATGAACACTGGGAACAAGCCGGTATTTAGTGACAATGGTCTAATCACAACGATTGCTTGTTCTTATGATGAAAGAATTTCATATGCTTTAGAAGGCAGTGTTTTTATCGGTGGTGCTTGCGTTCAATGGCTAAGAGACCAGATGAGAATGATTAAAACAGCTGCTGAAAGTGAAAATTACGCAAAACGAGTTAAGGATTCGGATGGCGTTTATGTTGTACCTGCTTTTGTCGGACTTGGAGCTCCTTATTGGGACGATGATTGTAGAGGTGCTGTTTTTGGACTCACTAGAGGAACAACCAAAGAACATTTTATAAATGCAACTTTAAATTCGATTGCTCTTCAGACTAAGGACGTTATCGAAGTAATGGAAAAAGAATCTAATAGAAAAATTGAAGTCTTGAAGGTAGATGGTGGAGCAACAGCTAATGATTATTTAATGCAATATCAAAGCAACATTTTAAATTCTAAATTGATGTTGCCTAATTGTTTAGAGACTACGGCTTTAGGAGTTTGCTATTTAGCAGGTCTTAACAGTGGTTATTTTTCTGGGATTGAAGAAATCAAAAGCATTCATAAATATAAAAAAGAATACTTACCTTTAATGAGCGATAAAGAAAGAGCAGATATTGACAAAAAATGGAAAGTAGCCATTCAAGCCACAAGAATGTTCAAATAGATAATTCTGATTTTCAGAAAGCAAATTTATTTAAATGTGCAGACTATGAAAAATATAGCAATTTTTTTCATGGCATCATAAACATAGAGAAAAAATACGATACTATTCGTGAATTTTTAATGAACGGGAGTTTAGAAATTGACTGTTTAGGCGACACAAAACTTCTGCTAGAACTAATTAGATACTTCTTTATTGGCTTAGAGAATTATGAAGATTTTAAGAGAACGTATTTACCAGAAAACTATTTTTCAATTTATAAAGTCGATTTTATTGATTATTTTCATTTCGGCTCAGAAGTAGTGCCGCTTGCGATAACATTAGAGCCAATCAACCCTTTACTATTATCTTTATTATATATAAAGCTGATGCACTATTTTCTGGGAAACGGCTTATATTTAAATTCTCTTATATTAATTTCTTTTGATAATTGTGAAGATATGGCCAAAACCATCTCTTCAAATCTTTATTTAATTGAAGAAAAAGCGAATAAATCAATTTTGAGAACAAAGTGGAGATATTTGAAACAATGTTTTAAAAATGTATTTACTTTTTCTAAAGAAGATTTAGTAAAGGCTGATCGATTTTATTACTTAGCTTGTAGAGGATTTGCGGATTTTTCAATTTGCAAAATGTGCCCATATAAAGATGAATGCAAGCAAAAACAAATAGTAAAATAGACGAATAATTTCAGTAAAGCGCTTACATTTAATTTTATTAAAAAAAGCGAAAAAAACACTTGAAACCACTTACTACTAAGGTATATAGTATTGAAGTTGTCGCGAGTTTTGAGGGCAATTTAAAAACTAAATGTTTATAGAATATATTCTATAAAAAAGTTGAAAAAATTCTTAAAAAACTGGTTGACACGATAATATCGCTTTGATATTATTAATAAGCACCTTACGAAAATATTAATTTCGTATTAAGATTGTGAGTAACGATAGGTGCAAGAGATCTTTGAAAACTAAATAGATGTACAAACAAACAACGTCAATTTAATTAAGGAAAATTATTAATTTATTCGCACAGAATAATTTTGAACTAGATAATAACTTTTTGAGAGTTTGATGCTGGCTCAGGATGAACGCTGGCGGTATGCCTAATACATGCAAGTCGAGCGAGGTAGCTTGCTACCTAGCGGCGAACGGGTGAGTAACAAGTTGGTAATCTACCTTTCAGTTGGGGATACCCAGGCGAAAGCTTGGCTAATACCGTAATACGTAATAGTCTGAAATGGCTATTATAAAAGGCCCTTCGGGGTCGCTGATTGATGAGCCTGCTTTTGATTAGCTAGTTGGTGAGATAAAAGCCCACCAAGGCGAGGATCAATAGCCGACCTGAGAGGGTAATCGGCCACAATGGAACTGAGACACGGTCCATACTCCTACGGGAGGCAGCAGTAGGGAGTCTTCGACAATGGGGGAAACCCTGATCGAGCAATACCGCGTGAGTGATGAAGGTCTTCGGATTGTAAAACTCTGTTGTGAGGGATAAATGGTTAAGATAGGAAATGATTTTAATTTGATAGTACCTTACTAGAAAGCAACGACTAACTTCGTGCCAGCAGTCGCGGTAATACGAAGGTTGCAAGCGTTATCCGGAATTATTGGGCGTAAAGAGTGAGCAGGCGGCTTGCTAAGTTTGAGGTTAAATCGTTGGGCTTAACCCAATCTCGCTTCAAAAACTGGCAGGCTAGAGTATGTGAGAGGTAAGTAGAACTCCATGTGTAGCGGTGAAATGCGTAGATATATGAAAGAATACCAGTGGCGAAGGCGGCTTACCAGCACAATACTGACGCTCAGTCACGAAAGTATAGGGAGCAAATAGGATTAGATACCCTAGTAGTCTATACCGTAAACGATGATTACTAAATGTTCGAGAGATCGAGCGCTGAAGCTAACGCATTAAGTAATCCGCCTGGGAAGTACGATCGCAAGATTGAAACTTAAAGCAATTGACGGGGTCCCGCACAAGCAGTGGAGCATGTGGTTTAATTCGACGCTACGCGAAAAACCTTACCAGGTCTTGACATGTTAGTTAATAGTGTTGAAAGACATGAAAGTGTGCTATCACAGGTGGTGCATGGTTGTCGTCAGCTCGTGTCGTGAGATGTTAGGTTAAGTCCTGCAACGAGCGCAACCCTTGTCCTTAGTTGCCATCATTCAGTTGGGAACTCTAGGGAGACTGCCGATGTTAAATCGGAGGAAGGTGGGGATGACGTCAAATCATCATGCCCTTTATGACCTGGGCGACACACGTGCTACAATGGTCGGTACAAAGAGACGCGAACCCGCGAGGGTGGGCAAATCTCAGAAAGACGATCTCAGTACGGATTGAAGTCTGCAACTCGACTTCATGAAGCTGGAATTGCTAGTAATCGCGAATCAGCCATGTCGCGGTGAATACGTTCTCGGGCCTTGTACACACCGCCCGTCAAACCATGAGAGCTGGTAATACTTGAAGCCGTTATCCTAACCGTAAGGAGGGAGACGTCTAAGGTAGGACTGGTGATTGGGGTTAAGTCGTAACAAGGTATCCCTACGGGAACGTGGGGATGGATCACCTCCTTTCTATGGAGAAAGAAATCGACAAAAATAAGTCGATGTGTAATTTAATAAACCTAAATCTAGTGTTTATTTCTTAAGACGTTCAGCGTTCATCTATTTAGTTTTGAGAGAATAGCATTCTCTTAAAAATTGTTCTTTGAAAACTAGATATTTTAATAAATGTTCTTTCTGTTAAGTCAAGTTTCATTGAGTTGAAATGCGACATAAGATTTACATTAAATTGTAAGACAAACTGATACCTAAATTTTACGAAGTTAAGTTAATAAGGGCGTACAGTGGATGCCTTGGAATTTGGAGACGATGAAAGACGCGACTACCTGCGAAAAGCAAGGGGGAGCTGGTGTAAGCTATGATCCCTTGATCTCTGAATGGGGAAACCCGGTGCAAATACTTGCATCATCTTGGAGCCTTGAGCTCCAATGAGGACACACCTAGGGAATTGAAACATCTTAGTACCTAGAGGAAAAGAAAGATTATATCGATTCGGTGAGTAGCGGCGAGCGAAATCCGATCAGCCTAAACCTAGTTTACTAGGGGTTCGGACCACGACATGATAGAGTTATATGACAGCAGAATGGTTTGGGAAAGCCAAGCATAGAGGGTGAGACTCCCGTATGCAAACTTGTATAACCATCTAGTGAGTTCCAGAGTACGGCGGGACACGTGGAATCCTGTCGGAATGTGCGGAGACCACTCCGTAAGGCTAAATACTACCAAATTACCGATAGTGAACCAGTACTGTGAAGGAAAGGTGAAAAGAACCCCGGGAGGGGAGTGAAAAGAATCTGAAACTGTATGCTTACAAAAAGTCAAAGCCCGTTAATGGGTGATGGCGTGCCTATTGAAGAATGAACCGGCGAGTTATCTTATCGTGCAAGATTAAGTCGAAGAGACGAAGTCGCAGCGAAAGCGAGTCTGAATAGGGCTTTAGTACGATGAGATAGACCCGAAACCCGACGATCTATCCATGAGCAAGTTGAAGGTGAGGTAAAACTCACTGGAGGACTGAACCGACGTTCGTTGAAACGCCCGCGGATGACTTGTGGATAGGGGAGAAATTCCAATCGAGTTGGGAGATAGCTGGTTCTCCCCGAAATAGCTTTAGGGCTAGCGTCAGAGAGTAAATAGTGGCGGTAAAGCACTGAATAGACGCGGGTCGCACCTAGCGATACCAATTCTAATCAAACTCTAAATTCCATTATTGTAATCCTGGCAGTCAGAGTGTGGGGGATAAGCTTCATGCTCAAAAGGGAAACAGCCCAGATCGTCAATTAAGGTCCCTAAATTTATGCTAAGTGTTAAAGGAAGTGAAAACGCATAGACAACTAGGATGTTGGCCTAGAAGCCGTCATCATTTAAAGAGTGCGTAACAGCTCACTAGTCGAGTGTCTTCGCGCCGAAGATTTACCGGGGCTAAGCATAATACCGAAATTACGAATTTATAGTTTCTATAAGTGGTAGGGGAGCGTTCTATACGGGGTGAAGTCATACTGAAAAGAGTGATGGACTGTATAGAAGTGAGAATGCCGGTGTAAGTAACGATTGTATGTGAGAATCATACACACCATTAGACTAAGGTTTCCAGGGGAAGGGTCGTCCTCCCTGGGTTAGTCAGGACCTAAGACGAGGCCGACAGGCGTAGTCGATGGACAGCTGGTTGATATTCCAGCACTGATATATATGCGATGTAATGACAGAAGTGGCTAATCGTACCAATTATTGGATTTTGGACTAAGCGGAACACATGGCTGGGTAGCAAATCTCTCAGCGTAATTGAAGCCGTGATGGGGAGTGAACGAGCTTGCTCAAGTAGCGAAGTCGATGATGCCAATTCTCGAGAAAAGTTGCTAGCTTAAGTATATGTCACCTGTACCGAGAACGGACACACGTGGTCAAGGAGAGTATCCTAAGGTGAGCGAGTTAACTGTCGTTAAGGAACTCTGCAAAATTACTTCGTAAGTTCGCAAGAAGAAGTGCCTGTGAAAGCAGGTCGCAGTGAAGAGGCCCAAGTAACTGTTTATCAAAAACATAGCTCTATGCTAAGCCGTAAGGCGATGTATATGGGGTGATGCCTGCCCAGTGCAGGAAGGTTAAAAGGAGAGGTTAGCGCAAGCGAAGCTTTGAATTGAAGCCCCAGTGAACGGCGGCCGTAACTATAACGGTCCTAAGGTAGCG
>OIEN01000048.1_pt1 | contig 100007 bp, 83 predicted proteins | sample 1581741 | NCBI WGS metagenome assembly OIEN01 (sample SAMN01760944, study PRJEB22395) | human gut metagenome | reverse complement strand
AAGTATTAACTGCACAAGCTTATAGTGATGGAATAAGAGTTGCGTCAAAAGGCGAGATAGATGACTATTTGACAGATTATTCAGCAAAAGCGAGCGACATGGTATGCTTCTTACTTGGATGTGGAACAGATGACAAGGTAGAATATTGGACAAGAAACTTAGGTACAAGTCTTGGCAATGGACAGGTGATAACTGCAGCAGGTTCTAGCATGTCTTGTTGGCTTGGGAATGTCAGAGGCGTTAGATTGTCACTGACAATGGCTAACGGAAGTAGAATTTAATTAAAAAAAGAAGGTTGATTTAACCTTCTTTTTTGTTGTGTAAATTTTAAATTTTGGCAATAAAAAACACGGTAAGATGCCGTGATTTCTATTATTTTCTCTTTGCAGTTTTAATACATTTTGTGCAAGCTCTTACTTTCTTTCCGTCAATTTCTGTACTTTGCAAATTAACATCATATTTTCTAGGCGCTTTGTTGTTTGCATGGCTAACTGTCTTGCCATCCATTTTACCTTTTCCGCAAATTTCACAAACTCTACTCATTTTTCTCGACTCCTTTAAATAATTTTACCGTGCTTTATCATACCACATCATTTAAAAAAAATCAACTGTTTTTTGATATCTTTAGCATACAACTTTTTAAAGTTTAGTATATATATTCCGATTAGACTTTGAAATTTGGCAAAAATTTTTTGTTTTGACTTTGATTTTGCTTGTCAAATTTCTTTAATTGTTGTATTATATAAGTGCGAATATAATTAGTTTGGAGGAATCTCTTTGACTGTCGATACAAACAACTATTATGGAAACATCTCAATCAGCGACAATGCAATCCGCACTGTTGCTGGTTTTGTTGCGTTGGATTGCTATGGCGTGGTTGACTTGGTTGCAAAAGATTTTCGTGATAGTGCTAGAGAGTTGTTTAGAAAAGAAAGATACTCCAAAGGTATTACTGTCAGTCATATAGATAACAGAATCTTTATTGATATACACTGTATTTTAAAGTACGGTGTTTCTATCAGTGCTGTGGCTGAGTCGCTTAAAAAATCTGTAAAATATAGTGTCGAAAACTTTACTGGAATGATTGTAGATACAGTGAATGTTCACGTCGTTGGCGTGTGTGTATAATTTTTGAGGAGCATAAAGAATGCAAAAGTCTATCAATGGGACGACCTTCCGAAAAATGGTCCTTGCAGGGGTCAGTCTGCTTGAACAAAATAAGGAATATATTGACTCATTAAACGTTTTCCCAGTTCCTGATGGGGACACTGGAACAAATATGTTTTTAACAATGAAATCTGCTGTTGGCGAAATCAACAAATGTATGAACAATGATTTGGCTTCTTTGTCAGAAGCTTTCGCCAAAGGTGCTTTGCGTGGTGCAAGAGGAAACAGTGGTGTTATCACTTCTCAGATTTTCAAGGGATTTTGTTCTGTAACTAAAAACTGCAAAGAAATCACTACCAAAGATTTTGCAAAGGCTATGCAAGAAGGAGCTACTATTGCTTATAAAGCCGTTACAAAACCTAAGGAAGGGACTATTTTGACAGTTATCCGTGTTATGGCTGAAAACGCTGTTAGTCTGGCTAAAAAACACGACGATTTTGATGTATTTTTCAAAAAGGTTATTGATACTGGTGAAGAAATCTTGAAGCAAACACCAGAAATGTTGCCTGTTTTGAAAAAAGCTGGAGTTGTTGACTCTGGTGGTCGTGGTATTTTGGTTATCTTTACTGGTTTCCAACGCTTCCTTGCTGGCGAAGAAGATTTGGAATATACTTTTGAAGATGAAACAAAGCCTCAATCTGTTGATGATGTGATTGCTGATATAAACAAACTTGGCGACATCGAATATGGTTATTGCACAGAATATATGATCATCAATATGCTTAAAAAGACTACTGAAGCTGATATTGACAAACTTCGTGAAAAATTGATGGAAATTGGTGATTCTGTCATCTGTATTGGTGATTTGTCTTTGGTTAAGGTTCATGTTCACACAAACGAACCAAACAAAGCTCTTGGTTATGCTTTGGAATTGGGCGAACTTTACAACTTGAAGATCGAAAATATGCGTGAACAAAACAGAGAACTCAAAAAGCGTGCTCAAGCTGTTGAAGAAACAAAAGAAATCGGTATGATTGCTGTTGCTCCAGGAGATGGCTTGGCTCAGATATTTAAAGAACTTACTGTTGACGAAATCATCGTTGGGGGACAGACTATGAACCCAAGTGCTGAAGACATTGCTAATGCAGCAGATAAAGTTCCTGCAAGAAACATCTTTGTTTTCCCTAACAACAAAAACATTGTTTTGGCTGCAGAACAAGCAAACGATGTGACAAACAAAAATTTGATTATTATCCCTACAAAGAGCGTTCCAGAAGGAATTGCAGCATCTATTGCTTTCAATCCAGATGCTTCTATTGAAGAAAACAAAAATGCTATGCTTGAAGCTATTAAGAGTGTTCGTTCTGGATCTGTAACTTATGCCGTTCGTGATACTCACGTTGATGGTTTTGACCTTGCAAAGGGCGAAATTATCGGTCTTGACAACAAGGCTATTTTGGCAAAAGGCAGTTTGGTAAATGAAACAACTGAAAAGTTGATTGATGCTATGTTTGATGACTCAGTTATGAACATCACTCTCTTCTATGGAGAAGATATAAGAGAAGACGAAGCTAACAATTTGCAGGCATCTTTGGCAAAGAAATATCCTGATTGTGAAGTCACTGTTGCCAATGGTGGTCAACCTGTTTATTACTATTTAGTTTCGCTTGAATAGTTATAAAAATATAATCAAAAAGAAAGGATTTTTCCTTTCTTTTTTTTGTGTTGAAACATTATGATTTTAATGAGATTTAGTTGTTCTATTCTTGAGCGTTTTGAAGTTTTTTAACCTTTTTGCAAGCAAAAACTTGCAGGAGATAAATTAAGAAAAATTATTAAATTAGATATATATAATTATATAAATAAGTGCAAGTTTAGGGGGAAACTATATAATTTTTTTTGAAATTGTGGCATTTTCGACAAACCTTTCATATCTTATTAGTGTATGGACTTTAAGGAGGTTTAAAATGTCATTTTACATCAATAATACTAATCCTAACAGACCAGGACCAATTTGTGGAAACCCTACAAATGGTATTTGTGAAAAGATTTTGATTGAAACAACAAAAGTTTTTGATGCATGCGTTTGCACAAGCACAGAATCTGGCATTATTTTGCAAGTTTCTGATTTTGTCCCTGCAGACCCTGTTTTGCCTTTGACTTATGTTTCAGCAGAAAATACTCCAAATTCAACCCCTACAATCTCTGACCTTGTTATTGACAGATTGGATACTTGTCCAAATTATGCCAATGTAAGTTTCACATTGACCATTCCTGTAACGGTTACATACCGTGACGCAAATGGAACTTTGGGAACTGCTGTTTCTACAATTACTGTTCAAAAATCTGTGATTTTGTTTGTTCCACAACCAGCAATTTCACCAATTGACATAACTTCAGTTGCAACATTCAGCAGTCAAATAGGAACATTCACTTCACCTAACATCTTTACAGTTACGGGGTGTATTCAAATCATTGTGAAAGTTACCAGCGTTGTAGATGTTTTGGTCCCATCTTATGGATATCCAGTTTTGCCACCTTGTCAACAAGCACCACAAGCAAGTGCTTGCCCGGGCTTACAAGATTTGCCTATCTATCCGACAGCATCGGCAATTTCAAATGTCCCAAGGTTGTAAAAGAAAAGGCTTGCTTTTGCAGGTCTTTTTTTATTGTTTCTTGCTTGCAAAAAAAATTTTATAATTTTTGAAAAAAGTTGGCAAAAATTGTTGACTTTTATTTTTTATCTGCATATAATAATGCTAGCACTGATAAGTCGAGAGTGCTAGCAAATAAAATTTAAAGGTTTGAAATTATGGAACTTTCCGAAAGAAAAATCAAGATTTTGACCATTGCTGTAGAAGAATTCATCAAAGATTCTGCTCCAATTACTAGCGGGTCTGTTAAAGATAGAACTTCTCTTGATGTTTCTACAGCAACTTTGAGGGCAGAACTTAACGCTTTGGAAGCTATGGGATTTTTAAAACAACTCCACACTTCTGGTGGGCGTGTTCCTACTGCTCAGGGTTATAGATTTTATGTTGAGCATTTGCTCAAAAACATAAAAGCAACAAACGGCGAGTTGGATGAAGTTAGAGCTCTTATTGAAAACAGAACTCAAAGTTTGGAGAACATTGTTGCTGGTATTGCAAAAATTATCTCTAAAGCGACAAATTATCCTACCGTTGTTTTGGTTAATGGTATCGAAAACTTGGTTTTGCAAGAGTTTAAAATAATTCCACTTCTAGACGAGAAATGTATGGTTTTGATTGGCACAAACTATGGTTATATTACAAATACTATGGACATTCAAGCAACAGCACAAAATTGTGAAGATGCTTCCAATTATTTGACCAAATATTTCAAGGGCGAAACAATGGGCTTTATGCTTGAAAATATCGACCAATTCAAAAAAGGAATGAGTGGAGAAATCAAAGCATTTCAATCTGTTGTTGACAACATTATTGTTGGGCTTTCTAAATTGAACAAACACAAACTGTTGAATGTTCAAGCAGAAGGTGTTGCAAACTTTGTTGACAAAGGCAAAGACATCAAGGAAGCCAAGAAAGTGTTGAAGACATTGAGCGATGAAAAAGAACTTATTGAAGTTTTGGACGATGACGAAGAAAATATCTCAGCTGTTATCTCTGATGACGATGATGATAAATGTTCTGTTATCAAAGCCCCAATCATTGTAGGGGGAAACAAACTTGCTTCTATTGGTGTGTTTGGTCCTCAAAAAATGGATTATATGGGCATTGCCTCCGCTCTTAAAGTGGTTGTTGATGAACTCAACAAGGAAAAAGGAGAATAAATGAAAAAAGATAATAATAATGAATATTTAGAGGAAGAAAAAGAAGTTCATCCTTCTGAAGAAGATTCAAAAAAAGAAAAATGCGATTGCAACTGTGATTGTGATGATAAATGCGATTGTGGTTGCGATTGTGGTTGCGATTGTGAAGACGACTGTGATTGCGACGATGATTGTGATTGCGGTTGCAAAAATGGTGAAAAGTGCCATTGCCACGAACATGATGACAAACACGGACCACACGATCCAGAATGCCACTGTCATGAGCATGAACACGAGTGTAAATGTGAAGACCACAAACATCCACACGAACATAAATGCGAATGTGAAGAGCATGGGCCTCATCATGAGCACGAAGATAAACATGGACCTCATGAACATGAGCCACATCATCTTCCACCACACGAACTTGAAGCAAAGGCTAGACAATATTTGGAAATGGCACAAAGACTTCAAGCCGACTTTGACAATTATAGAAAAAGAGTTGCCGAACAATTAGATTTTCAAAAACAAGAAGGAATTAGAAGTGTTATTGAAGTATTCTTACCTTGCTTGGATACTTTCAAGGAAGCAAAAAAGAGCATAACTGATGAAAAAATTTTGTCAGGTGTTGAAATGATTGAAGATAAAATCAACAATGCTTTGAAAACTTTGAATGTTGAGAAGATCGAAACTATCGGACAAAAATATGATCACAACTTACACGAAGTTGTAGCTGTCATGAAAGATGAGAGCAAAGACGATGATATCATCTTGGATGAATTCCAAGCAGGATATAAATTTAATGGAAAAGTTATACGATATGCGAAAGTAATCGTAAACAAATTATAAAAAAGGAGATAAAAAAATGAGTAAAATTATTGGTATTGACTTAGGAACTACAAATTCTTGTGTCGCTGTTATGGAAGGTGGAAAACCTACTGTAATTGCCAACGCTGAAGGAGACAGAACAACACCTTCTGTTGTTGCTTACACAAAAGAAGGAGAAAGACTTGTTGGTAAAGTTGCTAAAAGACAGGCCATTGTAAACCATGAAAACACTGTTCTTTCTATTAAGAGAGAAATGGGAACTGACCACAAAGTTAAACTTAACGGAAAAGAATATACTCCACAAGAGATTTCCGCTATGATCTTGGCTAAACTTAAGGCTGATGCTGAAAGCTATCTTGGAGAAAAAGTAACTCAAGCGGTTATTACTGTTCCTGCTTACTTCAACGATAGTCAAAGACAAGCAACAAAGGATGCTGGTAAGATCGCTGGACTTGATGTTCTTCGTATTATCAACGAACCTACTGCTGCTGCTCTTGCTTATGGACTTGACAAAGGCGAAAACAAAAATCAAAAGATTTTGGTTTATGACCTTGGTGGTGGTACATTCGATGTTTCTATCCTTGAAATAGGAGACAATGTATTTGAAGTTTTGTCAACAAATGGTAACACTAGACTTGGTGGTGATGACTTCGATAACAGAATTATTGATTTCTTGGTTGAAGAATTCAAAAACCAAAACGCTGGTATGGATTTGTCAAAAGACAAACTTGCTATGCAAAGACTTAAGGAAGCTGCTGAAAAGGCTAAAATCGACCTTTCTGCAACTCCTATGACAACAATTTCTCTTCCATTTATTTCTGCTGATGCTAATGGTCCAAAACACTTGGAAGTTGAACTTACTCGTGCTAAATTTGATGCTTTGACAGAAGATTTGGTTAAAGAAACTATTGAATGCTGTAAAAAAGCTTTGAGCGATGCTAAACTCACAACTGAAAAGATTGATAAAGTTATTTTGGTTGGTGGTTCTACTCGTATCCCTGCAGTTGTTGAAGCTGTTAAAAACTATACTGGTAAAGAACCTTTCAAGGGAATTAACCCTGATGAATGTGTAGCGATTGGTGCTGCTATTCAAGCCGGAGTTTTGGCTGGAGAAGTTAAGGATGTTCTTCTTCTTGATGTCACTCCACTTTCTCTTGGTATCGAAACTTTGGGTGGTGTATTCACAAAATTGATCGAAAGAAACACTACAATTCCTACAAGAAAATCTCAAATCTTCTCTACTGCTGCAGACAATCAACCAGCTGTTGATATTCATGTTTTGCAAGGTGAAAGAGAGTTTGCTGCTCAAAACAAGACTCTTGGAAGATTCCAACTTAACGATATTCCACCAGCACCAAGAGGAGTTCCTCAAATCGAAGTTACATTCGATATTGATGCTAACGGTATTGTTAAAGTTTCTGCTAAAGACCTTGGAACTAACAAGGAACAAAACATAACAATTACTGCTTCTTCTAACTTGAGTGAAGCTGATATTGATAGAGCTATCAAAGAAGCTGAAGCTCACGCTGAAGAAGATAAGAAGAGAAAAGAATTTGTTGAAACAAAGAACCAAGCAGACAACATGGTTTACTCTCTTGAAAAACTTTTGAAAGAAAACGGAGATAAACTTTCTGCTGAAGATAAAAAACGTCTTGAAGATGAAGTTGAAAAAGCAAAGAAAGAGTTTGAAAGTGATGATATTGAAGTAATCAAGAAAGAACTTGAAGAACTTACAAAAGTTTCAAACGAAGTCTTCACAAAGATGTATCAAAACGCAAATCCTAATGGTGCAACAGGTAATAATGCCGGAAACGCTGGAAATGCAGGAAACAACGATAACAACGCTGGCTCTTCAGACAAGAAAAACGGCGATGACGATGTCATTATTGAATAATAACTGACACAAAGGAATAAATACGAAATTAAAAGGAAAAAGTCGTGGCTAATAAAGACTATTATTCAATTTTGGGTGTAAGCAAGGACGCGGATGCGGACGAAATTAAGTCCGCATATCGTAGACTTGCAAAAAAATACCACCCAGACTTAAACAAAGCCCCAGATGCTGCTGAAAAGTTTAAAGAAATCAATGAAGCTTATGAAGTCTTAGGTGACGACAAAAAGCGTGCAAATTACGACCAATATGGTTCTGCTGATGGCCCACAATTCTCTGGTGGTGCCGGAGGTGGAGCTGGTGGATTTGAAGATTTCTTTGGCGGTGGTCAAGGATTTGGAGGATTTTCTGATATATTCTCTGACATCTTTTCTGCTTTTGGTGGTGGCGAAAGACGAAGCCGTATGGCAGAGCGTGGTTCTGACATAAATATTGCTATGAATTTGAGTTTTGATGAAGCCATTTTTGGCTGTGAAAAAATCATTTCATACAATCGTATTGAACCCTGTTCTAAATGTTCTGGAACTGGTGCAAAGAATGGTAAAGAATTTACAACTTGTCCAGACTGTAAGGGTGCTGGAAGAGTAAGAATTCAACAAAACACTATGTTTGGAACAACTATTCGTGAAACCGTTTGTCCTCGTTGTGGCGGAACTGGTAAAATGATCAAAGAGAGATGTGAGGAATGTTCTGGTAAGGGTTATAAGAAAGTTCCTGCACAGGTTCGTTGCAAAGTCCCTGCTGGCATCGATGATGGACAAACCATCAGAATGAAAGGCGAGGGGAATGCTCCTGCTGGTCAAGGCGTTAATGGTGACTTGAACATCAAAGTTTCTGTTGCTTCTCACAAAATCTTCAAAAGAAATGGATTTGATTTGTATTGCGATATGTATGTACCTTTCACTACTTGTCTTTTGGGTGGAAAGATTGATATTCCTCTTACAAAAGGTATCAAGAGTTATAAACTTGATGAAGGAACAAAAAACGGAACAATACTCAGAGTTAAGGGCGAAGGTGTAAAGCATCTCAATTCTGACAAGAAGGGTGATTTGGTCGTGACAATCAAGAGTGAAATTCCAAAAACTCTTGGCAAAAAGGCTAAATCAGTTTTGCAAGAATTGGAAAGTAAATTTACAGAAGATGACTTCCCTGAGACTAAAAAATTTAGAAATAAGATTAAATAAAAAAAGAAGGCGAAGGTTAAAACTTTTTGAAGCTAGCAAAAACATAATGACACTATAAAATACTAGAGGTTTTTGGAATAGATATAGTTGTTATGTCAGAATAAATTTTTTTTGCTAAAAACATTGATTTTTATTTTGTTCATGTTATACTAGAGTCAATAAGGAGGATTTTTATATGATTAAAAAGTCAAACACTCTCAATTGTGCTGTAAGTGATAACAAAGCAAAAAAACTGGGATTTAAAATATTATCAGGAATTCTTTCTCTTGGTTTTGTTTTTAGTTTGGGACTAATGTTGACTGCTTGTAGCAATGAACCTCAAGTTCAAGTAGAAAATGTTTCAACATTAATAGAAGAATATTATACAGACACAAAAACTTTCTTGGATAATGAAGTTTTGGAAGATGTTGTTAAATTTTCAACAGGGACTTATGATAGTTCGAAATTGCTTGACGCTACATATGATTTAGGCAATGGAGATTCAGAATCGCTTAATTTTGTTAAAGTTATATTTACATATAAAGATGGAGAAGAAAGTTTATACAACATAAATGTAATGACATTTGAAACAGGAATTGAATTAGATAAAATTGCAGATTATGATGCAAACAAAACAGAACTTGCACAAATTGCAGACGACGCAACAATTTCAACACAATATACAACAACTTATAACTCAGCAGAAAATGCTCAAAATGACGAACTAGCAGAAGCTATACTTGAAAATATAGTAAAATCTAATGAAAATATTGTTCATTTTATACTAAAAAGCACTGGCGAACAAGAAGATGTTATTGATGATGTGATATATCCTTTCAGTAAATATGACCTTATTGTTCAAACAGACAAAGCAGTAAAAGTATATCAAGTGACGATTAGAACTCAAGTTGATATTCAAGATATGATTGCTAGCCTTACAGATTCGCGAAATTATAGGCTAAAAAGTACAAATGATATTGAAAATATTGAATGTACTATAGAATATAAAAAATAGGAAAAAGAGAATACTGAGAACAATTTATAAATATAGTTGATGATTAACTAAATTTTATCTAAGTCATTTGATTTTTCGCAAAAGTCAAAATAATGTGTACTTGTGACTATAACAAAATTATTAAACATATAAATACATTTAAAAAATAAAAATGTAAAATATTTTTATAAGTAACAAAAATGGAACTGTATCAATTATTACAGTTCTTTTTTGTAAAAGTAAAAAACAGGCTTTTAACAACCTTCTTTTTTTGTTTTGTACATAAAAACTTATAAAGATTTATTTATCGCCACCAAATGGCAAATTTGGGCGTATTTGAAAGGAATATAGCAAGAATATCATTCTTTTTCCTTTTTTAAGTATTTTTCTTGCTTTTTGTCAATTTTTTGTTGTATTATATGTTTAGAGAGGTTGTTATGAGAAGATTTTTTGGCTCAAGAAAAAATGATTTGATCTATATTGAAGGTGAAGAATACAATCATTTGAAAAATGTTTTGAGAATGAATATAGGTGATGTCGTTCTTGTAAGTTTGAATGACAATTTTCAATATTCTTGCGAAATCTCAAAGTTTGAAAAAAACAGAGCCGTTTGCAAAATTATTGGACAAGAAGAGTGCATCGCTAATCCTCAAAAAAATATTGTTATTTTCCAGGCCATTACAAAAAGACCTAAATTTGAATTTATTGTTCAAAAGGCGACAGAAGTCGGAATTACAAAAATTGTTCCTTTTGTAAGTGATTATGTTATTGCAAAAATGACTGAAAACAAAATGGACAGATTGCAGTCTATTGCTATGAATGCTTGCAAGCAGTGTGAAAGAACTATTATGCCTATTATTGACAAGACAAGAACAGTTAAAGATGTTTTGAATGCTATCAAAGATTTTGATTTGGTTTTGTTCGCAAACGAAAGAGCAGACAAAGGTGAAAAAATTAAGGATTTAAGCAAATATCAAAACATAGGAATTATTGTAGGCTCTGAAGGTGGTTTCACTCAAAAAGAAAAAGAAGACTTTATAAAGGCTGGTGCAGTTTCTATCAGTCTTGGCCGTAGAATTTATAGATGCGAAACAGCTTCTGTTGCAATGATGAGTTTGGTTTCTATTTTGAGTGGAAATTAGTATGAAAATTGCAGTTTTGACATTAGGTTGCAAAGTAAACAAATATGAGAGCGATGCTCTCATTTTTGAACTAAAAAACAGAGGCTTTGAAGCTACTGACAAATTGGAAGAAGCTGACGCTTATATCATCAACACTTGTGCTGTGACAAACGAAGCAGAAAAGAAATCTAGGCAGATGCTGGAAAGGGCAAGAAAACTCAATCCAAATGCAGAGATTTATGTTATGGGTTGTGCTAGTCAAAACAAACCTGTTCAATTTGAAGAAAAGGGTGCAAAGTTTGTTGTTGGCACTGTTGGGAAGAAAAAGCTTTTGGACAACTTGGACAAAGTTGGAGAGAAGTTATTTGATTTCCCAAAGGACTATGAAGATGACTTGTTTTCAGCTCAAACTTTGACAAGAGCATTTATAAAAATTCAAGATGGGTGCAACAATTTTTGCACATATTGTTTGATCCCATATCTTCGTGGAAGAAGCAGATCAAGAAGTGAAGAAAGCATAATTTCTGAGGTTGAAAAACTGCCAGAAGAAGTGAAAGAAATTGTGCTTGTTGGAATTGATGTTTCCGACTTTAAGATTGATGGTAAAAAAGGACTTGGAATTTTACTTTCAGATTTGGACAAGTATGGAAAAAGATTGAGATTGTCTTCTATGGAAGATAATTTGATTGATGAAAGTTTCTTAAAAACTCTGTCTGGTCTTAAAAATTTTTGTCCACATTTTCATCTTTCTCTTCAAAGTGGGTGCGACAATGTTTTGAAGAAAATGAACAGACACTACACAACAAAAGAGTTTTTTGAAAGTGTTAAACTTATAAGAAAATACTTCCCTATGGCAGGGATAACGACTGATATTATTGTTGGGTTCCCAACCGAAACAGAAGAGGACTTTGAAGAGACTTTAAAGTTTGTTGAAAAGGTTAAATTTTCACAGTTGCACATATTCCCATATTCAAAAAGGAATGGAACTTTGGCGACAAAACTTTACAAAGATTTGCCTGGGCAAATCAAAAAAGCGCGTCTAAAACGCTTGGAAATTTTAGGCAAAAAATTGAAAACTGACTTCATAAATCAAAACAAGTCGGGGAAAGTTTTGATTGAAGAAAAAAACGGCAACTATTTTGAAGGATACACTGAAAATTATATCAAATGTTATATTGACGCAGATGTGAAAGTTGGTGATGTGGTTGATGTGAAAATTGTCAAACCTTTCAAAGATGGTGCTGTTGCAGAATTATTGAAAGATTAGGAGAAGTTTATGTCTTTTGTAGATTGGTTGTATGGCAAGAATGGGTTGCCTGGGGATTATGATTACACAATGATACATTTTGTGTCTGTTGGTGTTATTTTGGCGCTTACTGTCATACTTGCTTTGATTGCGGGGAGCAAACATATCAGTGCAAAGGCTAAAAAAGTTGTGTTATATTCTATCGCAACTTTCCAAATTGTGTTTGAAGTTGTTTGGAGAATTGTCTATGTTTGCAGGGGAGATGATTTTCTTTCTTTGTGGCCATTTTATGCTTGCAATTTGAATGGTATTTTGATTCCTATTGCCGTGCTTACAGATTGCAAACCTATGAAAGAAATGTTTTATGTGTTTGGTTTTGTAGGAGGATTGTTGACTTTTGCAATGCCTCAAGGTATCTTTTATGATGCATATTTCACTTTCCCTATTTTGAAGAGTTTGCTTCAACACACAGCTTTGGTGTTTATTCCTGTTTTTGAATATGTAAGTGGATCCTTCCGTCCTTCTATCAAAAAATTCTGGTTGGTTATTGTTGGGCTTTTAATCCATGTAATTAACTCTCTTGGAATTGCTGCTATGCTTGGCTATCCTGGAGACTATTTATATTTCGACAGTGGCATGCCTTTTGTTATACCTGGAGTTCCTGGTTGGGTGGTTATGTCAGTGACTGCAATCATTGTGCTTTTGCTTTTGTATGTTGTGCTTGATTATAAAACTGTTTTTCGCAGAAACAAAAAGGTAGAAGAAGCAGAAATTTGATGGCGTTTTGTGTTAAACGCTTGACAATTATCATAAGATATGATAGTATATTAAACGAAAATTGTGACCTTGAAAGGTGGTGAGAAAGTTGACAACAGTTAAAGTAGGCGAAAATGAATCTCTTGAAAGTGCATTGAAACGTTTTAAAAGAAAATGCCAAAAAGATGGTATTATCGGTGATATAAGAAAAAAAGAAGCATACGACAAACCTAGCGTTGCTAAAAAGAAGAAAAGTGAACAAGCTAGAAAAAGAGCTAGAAAAAGAGGTTAATAAATTTTAAACAGACCAAGTTTGGTCTGTTTTTTCTTTTGCAAAATTCTTGTTTTATGGTAAAATATTTTTTATGAATGGCTATGATATAAATTCTCTCAATGAAGAACAGAAAAAAGCACTTTTACAGACTGATGGCGTTGTTTTGGTTACTGCAGGAGCAGGCAGTGGCAAAACTAGACTTTTGACGCACAGAATTTGCTATTTGATTGAGCATGGCGTTTCTCCATACAATATTTTGGCAATCACTTTTACAAACAAGGCGACAAATGAAATGAAAGAAAGAGTGGCAAAAATGTGCAACAGCAACATTTGGATTTCTACATTTCACTCTATGTGCGTGAGAATTTTGAGAGAGAATATTCAATATATGGATGGTTACGACAAAAACTTTACCATCATTGATGAAAATGACAGAGACAAGATTTTGAAAGAACTTTTGAAGAAAAACAACCTTCAAGATGACGATCTTTCAAAGATTGATTCTCACCTTGACAACATTAAAAATAAAGGTCTTGATATTGATGAATATTTTTCTTCTTTGCAAGAATATGTAAACAAAACTGACGTAAGAAATTATCAAAAAGTTTGCTATCAATATGAAGACTATTTGCACAAAAATAATGCACTTGATTTTGATGATTTATTGAACAAAACTCTCTTTTTGTTTAACAACTACAAAGATGTGCTTTTGAAATATGCCGAGAGATTTCGTTATATTTTGGTTGATGAATTTCAAGACACAAATCTTGTACAATACAAACTTATCAAACTTTTGGCGTCTGTCCATAAAAACTTGTTTGTTGTTGGAGATGAAGACCAATGTATTTATTCTTGGCGTGGTGCAAACTTTAAAAATATCTTCAATTTAAAAAATGATTTTGATGATGTTAAAGTTTTCAAACTTGAAAGGAATTATCGCTCAACAAAAAACATTTTGACGCTTGCAAATAATGTGATTGCAAACAACAGTGAGCGTTTGAAGAAAAATCTTTGGACAGAAAAAGAAGATGGCTCAGCACCAGTTGTTTACACTGCGTTTGATGAGCGTGATGAAGCTATGTTTGTGGCAAAGACGATTGAAGAACTTATCGACCAAGGATATTCTTATAATGAATTTGCAGTTTTGATGCGTGTAAATGCTCTCTCTAGACCTATTGAAGAGGGGCTTATGACCTATCAAATACCTTATAAAATTTATGGTGGGTATAAGTTTTATGAGCGTGCAGAAATAAAAATTATTTTGGCATATTTATCTATTTTTGTTAATCCAAAAGATGAGATTTCTCTCTTTAAAATTATCAACTTCCCAAAGCGTGGAATAGGTGATGTTGCGATTGCAAATTTGCAAAATGAAGCAGAAGACAAAACTGTTTTGGAATATTTGCTTAGTGACAAATTTAAGTTTTCTAGATATTATTCCAAACTTGAAAGTTTTGTTGAAAATATCAAAAAACTGAAGGAGCAAATTGGTTCAATTTCTCTTGTTGAATTTGTTGAGAAGGTAGTCAAAGTTTTCAAAATTGCAGAGGCGTATGCAGGAAAAGATGAAGATGCCATAAACAAACTTGGAAACATCGACAGTTTGATTTCAAGTGTTCAAGAGTTTGCAGATGAAAATGAAGGGGCTACGCTTTCTGATTATCTTGCAAATGTTATGCTCAAAAGCGACAGTGATGAAATACAAGAAAACAACTTTGTTTCTGTTGCCACAATTCACTCTGTCAAGGGGCTTGAATTTAGAGTGGTGTTTGTGGTAGGACTTGAAGAAGGTATTTTCCCACTTGCGCGTGCAACATATTCTAATGCTGAAATGGAAGAAGAACGCAGGCTGATGTATGTTGCAATCACAAGAGCAGAAGAAAAAATTTATCTTATACATGCTTGCAAAAGATATATGTATGGAAAGAGCAATTTCCAAATGGAAAGTAGATTTTTGAAAGAACTTGGTATAGTTGACAAAAAGAAGCCAAAAATTACTGCAAATGACAACTTTTTTGAAAGTAGCAAAGATGACGATGTTTTTGACAGTGGTTATAAGGTTGGAGATAAAGTTTATTTGGCAAGATATGGAGAAGGGAAAATTGTTTCCATATCTGATGATGGCTTTGTGGGAAAGATTGATTTTGACGATTTTGGAATAAAAGAAATTATGCTGAATTCTAAAAATCTTGAGAAAGTGGAGGAAGACAATGAATAAGTTGGACAGAATGAAGGAACTGGTTGATGTCATTTTGATGCACAACAGAAATTATTACGAACTTGACAATCCAACAATTTCTGATAAAGAATATGACAAACTTTATGATGAACTTGTTGACCTTGAAAAAGAAACTGGTGTTGTTTTGCCAAACTCTCCAACACAAAGAGTAGGTGGAGATGTCCTTGACAAGTTTGTTAAGAGAAAACACGAAGTTAGGCTTTATTCTATGGGGAAAGTTCGTTCTTTCAGCGAACTTAGAGACTTTTTTGCTGACATGAAAAAGTATGTCAAAAATCCAACTTTTGCTGTTGAATATAAGTTTGACGGTTTGACAATTGTCACCGAATACCATGATGGAAAATATGTAAGTGCAACCACTCGTGGCAATGGTGAGATTGGAGAAGATGTCACAGAGCAGGTAAGGACAATTAAGAGTGTGCCTCTTGAAATCCCTTTCAAAGGCAAATTGATTTTGCAGGGCGAAGGAATGATGACAAACTCAAGCTTTAAAAGATACAACAAAACAGCCGAAGAACCGCTTAAAAATCCAAGAAATGGTGTGGCTGGGGCAATTAGAAACCTTGACCCAAAAGAGACGGCAAAAAGGCAATTAGACTATTTTTGCTATGCTGTTTTGTTTGCCGAGAACAAAACTTTTGACACTCAAGCAGAAATGCATGAATTTATAAAACAAAATGGTTTTAAAACTGGAGATTTCTTTAAAGTTGTTAAAACAGAAGCAGAGGCAGAAGATATCATAAATCAAATTGATTTAGAAAAAACAAATCTTGATGTTATGATTGACGGGGCTGTTGTAAAACTTAATGAAGTTGCGCCTCGTGAAGAAATTGGCTACACAAACAAATTTCCTAAATGGGCAAGAGCCTATAAGTTTGAAGCTGAAGAAGTTTCTACAATGCTTAAAGATGTTGTTTGGCAAGTGGGGAGAAGTGGAAAGGTTTCTCCAACTGCAATTTTGGAACCTGTTGAACTTGCCGGTGCGACAATCTCTAGGGCGACATTAAACAACATTGAAGATATAAGAAAGAAAAATGTTTATATAAACAGCAGAGTGTTTATAAGAAGAAGCAATGAAGTTATACCTGAAGTTTTGGGGCTTGCTGAAAAATATGACAACTCTGTTGTGATTGAAGAACCAAAAGTTTGCCCTTGTTGTCAAACACCATTGATCAAAAAAGGACCTTTGATTTTCTGTCCAAATCACGACAACTGCAAAGAGCAAATTGTGGCAAGACTTACACATTTTGTAGAAAGAGAAGCATTCAACATTGAAGGCTTGTCAGAAAAAACAATTATCCAATTTTATAATGATTTGGGTATTAGACATTATTCTGATTTATATAAACTTACAAAAGAACAACTTGTTGGGCTTGAAAAATTTAAGGATAAAAAGGCAGAGAATGTGCTTTCAAGTTTAGAGAAAAGCAAACATATCGAACTTTTTAGATTTATTTATGGAATTGGAATAAGTGAAGTGGGCATCAAAACTGCAAAAGACTTGGCAAAAGCCTTTAAGACTTTTGAAGGCTTTAAAAATGCAACTTATGAGCAGTTGTATGCAGTTGAAGACATTGGAGATATCATTGCAAATAACATCATCGAATTTTTTAAAGATGAAGACAATTTGAAAGAAATTGAAAGATTGTTTGAAGTGGGAGTGGTTGTTTCTGATGAAAGTGCTCCAAAATCTGATATATTTGCTGGCATGACTTTTGTACTTACCGGAACTTTGCCAAACTATTCTCGAAGCGAGATGACAAAGATAATTGAAGATAATGGCGGGAAGACTGCAACTTCTGTTTCTAAAAACACCACTTATGTTTTGGCAGGCGAGGAAGCGGGTAGTAAACTTGACAAGGCTAAATCTTTGGGAGTGCCTGTTTTAAGCGAAGATGAGTTTGTCTCTAAATTTCTTGATATCAAAAGATAATTGTGTTATACTAATATTAGGAGAAACATATGGCTAAATGTCCTGTTTGTAAGCAAAATTTGTCTGTTGAAATGGTGCCAATTGGTACAGAACCAGGTGAGAGAAAGAAAAAATTGAAAATTGGTTCTATTTTGCCACAGGTTATTACTTGGGCAATTGATGAATCTTTGAGAGCTTCTGTTGGTTCTGGACGTAGCCTTTATTTGACTTGCAACAATGCAGAATGTCCTGCTTGCTGGAAACCTACAAATCCAATTTATTTTAAAAATGGAGTTTTGGGACCATCGCTTGTAGGTGACAGTTTGGGGCTGAGACTTGCTGTTATGCAAGGGCAATATGTAAAGCGCAAAAGAGCCCGTAGAAGAAGGTAAAATTTATTTGAAATTTATCTTGTAAATACTTGACAAAAAGCATAAACATATTTATAATAAGCATTGTGTTTCGTTGTCGGAAGCAATGCTTAAATTCTTAAGCATAAACAAACAACAGGTGACGAGCTGATTTGAGTTTTCAGTTTCAGCATAGTTTGATTGAGTTCAAACGACAGGAAAAGGGTCACAAACCTCACCGATTTGAAAAGTGAGCTTTTCAAAGTCATAAAAATTTATGATTGTGTTGTTCATGTTTAACATCTAAAAGCATTTTTCATTGACACGGAATAACCGTGTCTTTTTTATGACAAATCCAATTCATGATTTAAAACTGAAAATCTACAAAAGGAGATATGAAATATGCCTACATTTAACCAACTTGTAAGAAATGGAAGAAAATCATTTGAAAAGAAGAAAAAGGCTCCACTTCTTGAAGAATGCCCTCAGAAGCGTGGTGTTTGCTTGTCAGTAAGAACAGCAACTCCTAAAAAGCCTAACTCTGCTCTTAGAAAAATCGCCAGAGTAAAACTTTCAAATGGACAAGAAGGAACTTGTTACATCCCTGGTATTGGACACAACTTGCAAGAACACAGCGTTGTTCTCGTTCGTGGCGGACGTGTTAAGGATCTTCCTGGTGTGCGTTATCACATCATTCGTGGAACTCTTGATACTGCTGGTGTTGCAAACAGAAAACAAGGCCGTTCTAAATATGGTGCAAAAAGACCTAAGGCTGGCAAATAATAATTTGCTTGTTCCGTTTTTTGCAAAAATTACTTGTTAATGTAATTATTTATTTTTAAAATTCAAATTTTGATAAAAGGAGAGTAAAACCAATGCCAAGAAGAAATAGTGCGGTTAAGAAAGATGTTTTACCAGATCCAATTTTCAACAACAAGGTAGTTACAAAACTTATCAACCAAGTTATGATGAGTGGAAAGAAAGGCCTTGCTCAAAGAATTGTTTATGGTGCTTTCGATATTATTAAAGAAAAGACAAGCTTGGAACCTCTTGATGTTTGCTTGACAGCAATTGAAAATGTTAAACCTATGCTTGAAACAAAAGGACGTAGAGTTGGTGGTGCAACTTACCAAGTTCCTATGGAAATCCGTCCAGATAGAAGACAAACACTTGCTATTCGTTGGATTGTTTCAAACGCAAGAAAGAGAACTGGTGAAAGAAATATGAACGAAAAACTTGCTGGCGAACTTATTGACGCTTACAACAACGCAGGTGCTTCTATTAAAAAGCGTGATGAAATGCACAGAATGGCTGAAGCTAACAAAGCTTTTGCACATTACAAATGGTAAGATTTATAGTTTTTATAAATCACTAATGAAAGATTGTTTGTGTTTTGGAATTTGTTGTTAAGACAAACAAAATGGGAAATAATCTTGTTATACAGAAAATCAATCTATCAAATTTTCAGTATTAGTTTGAAGATAGAAAAAATATTATAAGGAGAAAAATTTATGGCTACAAACCTAGAAATGACCAGAAACGTTGGTATTATGGCTCACATTGATGCTGGTAAAACAACAACAACTGAAAGAATTTTGTTCTATACCGGTAAAAACCATAAGATAGGTGAAGTTCACGATGGTGCTGCCACAATGGACTGGATGGTTCAAGAGCAAGAAAGAGGTATTACTATTACTTCTGCTTGTACAACTTGTTTCTGGAAAGGACATAAAATCAACATTATCGACACTCCAGGACACGTTGACTTCACTGTTGAAGTTGAACGTTCTTTGAAGGTTCTTGATGGTGCTGTTCTTGTTCTTTCTGCTCGTGATAAAGTTCAACCACAGACAGAAACAGTTTGGCGTCAATCTACAAAATATAAAGTTCCTACTATCATCTATGTAAACAAGATGGATAGAGACGCTGCAGATTTTTATGGTTGCGTTGAATCAATCAGAACTAGATTGAATACAAACCCTATTGCTATTCAAATGCCTATTGGTGAAGCTGACACATTCAGTGGAATTATTGATCTTTTGACTATGAAGGCAGAAGTTTATGAAGATGACCTCGGAACAAAAATTGATGTTATCGACATTCCAGAAGAATACAAGGCTAAAGCTCAACAACTTCGTAACGAAATGGTTGAACAAATCGTTGAAACTGATGATGCTTTGCTTGAAAAATATTTTGAAGGCGAAGAAATCTCTATTGACGAACTTAAAAAAGCTTTGAGAAAAGCTACAATTGACAGAACTCTTGTTCCTGTTCTTTGCGGTTCTTCATACAAAAATAAGGGTGTTCAAATGCTTTTGGATGCTATGGTAGAATATCTTCCATCTCCACTCGATATTGATCATATCGAAGGTGTAAATCCAGAAACAGGCGAAACAGAAAAGAGAGCTCCAAGTGAAGATGCTCCATTTGCTGGTCTTGCTTTCAAGATTATGACAGACCCATTTGTTGGTCGTCTTGCGTTCTTCAGAGTTTACTCTGGAAAATTGGTTGCTGGCTCTTATGTTTACAACTCAAACAAGGGTGAAAAAGAAAGAGTTGGTCGTCTTATCAGAATGCACGCAAATCAAAGAGAAGAAATTAAAGAAGTTGGCGCTGGAGACATCGCTGCTATCGTTGGTCTTAAAGACACTATTACTGGTGAAACTCTTTGTGATGAAAAGAACCCTATCGTTCTTGAAAGTATGGAATTCCCAGATCCAGTTATTAGAGTCGCTATTGAACCTAAAACAAAGTTAATGCAAGAAAAGATGGTTCTTGCTCTTGTTAAACTTGCTGAAGAAGACCCTACATTCAAAACATATACAGATCAAGAAACTGGACAAACAATTATTGCCGGAATGGGCGAACTTCACCTTGAAATTATCGTTGACAGATTGCTCAGAGAATTCAAAGTTGAAGCTAACGTTGGTAAACCACAAGTTGCTTACAAGGAAACAATCAGAAAAGCAACTCGTGCAGAAGGCAAATTTGTTAGACAGTCTGGTGGTAAGGGACAATATGGTCACTGTATCATTGAAATGGAACCTCTTGAACCAGGCGCTGGATATGTGTTTGAAGATAAGACTGTTGGTGGTTCTATTCCTAAAGAATATATCCAACCTATCAACAATGGTATTCAAGAAGCAAGCAAAAACGGTGTAATTGCTGGATATGAAACTGTTGACTTCAAAGTTACAGTTGTTGACGGTTCTTACCACGAAGTTGACTCTTCTGAAATGGCATTTAAGATCGCTGGATCTATGGCATTTAAGGAAGGTGCTCTTAAGGCAAACCCAGTTCTTCTTGAACCTATTATGAAAGTTCAAGTTGAAGTTCCTGAAGATTATCTTGGAACAGTTATGGGCAACCTTACTTCTCGTCGTGGAATTTTGACTGGAAACGAAACAAAACCAGGCGTTCAAGTTGTTAATGCTGAAGTTCCTCTTGGAGAAATGTTTGGTTATGCAACTGATTTGCGTTCTCAAACACAAGGCCGTGGAACATTTACTATGGAATTCTTGAAATATGCAGAAGTTCCAAAGAATATCGCTGAAACAATTGTAGGTCAGCGTAAAAAACAAGCATAAGGTTAATTTTTAATACAAAAACCAACTAAGTTATGCTTGGACTGAATTTGAGTTTACAAGTTTGGCTTTTTTGCTGTGAAAAAGCCAATTTGTAACAAAATTTATTTTGAAAATGTGATAAAAATGCTAAAATTGTTTTGACATTTTCAAAATATATGATAAAATATCACAGTAAAACATAAAAAGGAGATTATTAAAATGGCTACAGGAAAATATGATGTTACCAAACCACACGTAAACGTTGGTACAATCGGTCACGTTGACCATGGTAAAACAACTCTTACTGCTGCTATCACAATGTATAGTGCTGCTAAGGGTTACGCTCAAAGAATGAGATATGATGAAATCGATAAGGCACCAGAAGAAAAAGCAAGAGGAATCACAATCAACACTGCACACGTTGAATATCAAACAGATAAACGTCACTATGCACACGTTGACTGTCCAGGACACGCAGACTATGTAAAGAACATGATTACAGGTGCTGCTCAAATGGACGGAGCTATCCTTGTTGTTGCTGCAACTGATGGTCCAATGCCTCAAACAAGAGAACACATTTTGCTTGCTAGACAGGTTGGTGTTCCATACATCGTTGTATTTATGAACAAGATTGATCAAGTTGACGATCCAGAACTTTTGGACCTTGTTGAAATGGAAATCAGAGAACTTTTGACAGAATATGGTTTCCCAGGAGACAAGACACCTATTATTAAAGGTTCTGCTTTGAAAGCTTTGGAAGCTGCACAAGCTGGAAACGTTAATGACCCAGCATGCAAATGCATCCAAGAACTCCTTGACGCTTTGGATACTTATATTCCAGAACCTCAAAGAGATACAGACAAACCTTTCCTTATGCCTGTTGAAGACGTTTTCACAATCACTGGTCGTGGAACTGTTGCAACTGGAAGAATTGAAAGAGGTACTGTAAAACTTAACGACGTTGTTGAAATCGTTGGTTTGGGAGCTAAGAAACAAACCGTTGTTACTGGAATCGAAATGTTCAGAAAGACAGTTGATGAAGGAATTGCTGGATACAATGTTGGTATTCTTCTTCGTGGTATTCAAAGAAATGAAATTGAAAGAGGACAAGTTCTTTGCAAACCAGGAACAATTCACCCACACACAAAATTTGCTGCTGAAGTTTACGTTTTGAAGAAAGAAGAAGGTGGTCGTCATACTCCATTCTTCAACGGATATAGACCACAATTCTATTTCAGAACAACAGACGTTACAGGAACAATCGAACTTCCTGCAGGTGTAGAAATGGTTATGCCTGGCGATAACGTTAAGATGACAATCACTCTTAACAAAGAAATCGCTATCGAACAAGGACTTCGTTTCGCTATTCGTGAAGGCGGAAGAACAGTTGGTTCTGGTGTTGTTTCTCAAATTATTGAATAATTTAGATATTAAAAAAAGGCCAAGATTTTGGTCTTTTTTTATTGCATTTTTTTGTTTATATTATCATTTTACATTTTTTTGTATTGTTGATATAATATTTGAAACTGTTTAAAAATTGGAGGATATTATGCAAAAAGCTGGTTGCGTTTTGTTTAGCAAAGACTTCAAAAAAGTTGCACTTGTTTACAGAGATAAAAATAAAGATTTTGATTTTCCCAAAGGACACATAGAAAAAGGAGAATCTTTGGTAGAGTGCGCAATAAGAGAAACAGAAGAAGAGACTGGGAGAAAATGTAAAATCATTTTTGATGAACACTTTTCTTTGTTTTACACCAATTATGAGGGAGATATAGAAGTAGTTTTTTATATTGCAACAGATATGGGAGAGGTTGACAGATATATTGATCCAAGAGATAAAGAACATTTGATTTGGACCAATGTTGAGGATGTTGAAAAAACTTTGACCTATGATGACTTAAAGAAATTGTGGGAAAGAGTTCGTCAATTTTTGAAAGATAAAGGCGTGTTGTGATTAAAGTATAATTGAAATAATACAGTTTTCAATTTGTTTGCATAGAATATCTAATTATGATACAATAAATTGAGGTTGATTTATGGGACTTATGAATTATATTTATAAAATTTTTGGGTTTGAAGGCGATGATGTCAAGGTTGTTAAAAAGAAAAAAGAGCCAAAGGCATCATACAATCTTAAACTTACTCAAAAATTGCCAGATGAAATAGACGGAATTAAAGTTTTTTATCCTGAAAAATTTGAAGAATGTAAGGATAAAATTGATTTATTGAAGAAAGAAATTCCATTTTTTATTGATTTTAGAGGCTGTTCTTCAGGCGAAAAGAACAAAATTCTTGATTATTATCATGGTGTTATTGATGTTTTGGGTGCAAGTGAAGAGGTTGTTGACAAAGATTTGTATATCTTTTTACCAAAAAATATGGAAATTGATAAGGATTAGGTATGAAACAAACAGGTAAATGTCCAAAATGTGGCAGTGAAGATATATTAGTTTTTGAAAATAAAGACAAAAATTCTAAAAAATCTAGTGCAGATTTTGAAGTTTTAGGGCATTTTGGCAAAGAAATTTTCACTTCTCGTTATGTTTGCTGTAATTGTGGGTATACTGAAAGATATTTTGATGACGAGAGTTTGGAAAAATTAAAGAAAAAATATAACAAAATTAGAGGCTGAGTTGAAAAAGAAAAATCTTGTAAAAATGTTGGTTATGTTTGCTGTTATAGCTGTGATTTTGACTTTGGATTTGGTGACAAAATATGTTTTTGACGATTTGCTTGCCAATGGTGAAACTGTCACAGTTATTCCTTTTTTATTTAACTTTAAACTTGTTCATAATTATGGTGCTGCATGGGGATTGTTGGCTGGCAAACAAGTCTTTTTGATTGTTTTAAGCATCGTTTTTATGGCAATTTTCATCTTCTATTACATCAAAGAACCAAACAAATCTTGGCTTCTTAATATCACATTTGGATTTTTGTTTGCTGGTTGTTTGGGGAATCTTTACGATAGACTTGTTTTTGGATATGTTAGAGATTTCATTCAGTTTGATTTTTGGCAATCTTTTCCTATTTTCAATTTTGCCGATGTCGCTCTGTGCATTGGTGTGGTTTTGTTTATCATTTATTTGATAATATATTTTGTCAAAACAAGAAAGAAAGAAAAAGTTAAGGAAGACAAAAATGAAAAAGATGCTTAAAGTGGATGAAAATGGACAAGGCGAAAGACTTGATATCTTTTTGTTGAAACAATTTCCTGAATATTCTCGTTCTCATATCAAAAATATGATAGAAAAAGAAAAGGTTGTGGTAAATGGCAAAACAGCAACAAAGGCAGGGCTTGTTTTAAAGGTTGGAGATGAAATTTCTGTTGAAGAAATGAAAGTTGAAAAAATTTCCACCGAAGCAGAAGATATTGATTTTGAAATTGTCTATCAAGATTCTGACTTGGTTGTTATCAACAAGCCTCAAGGGCTTGTTGTTCATCCTTGTTCTTCAACAAAAAGTGGAACTTTGGTGAATGGACTTCTTTACAGAATAAAAGATTTAAGTGGCATAAACGGAAGTTATCGTCCTGGCATTGTGCATAGGCTTGATAAAGACACAAGTGGACTTTTGGTGGTTGCTAAAAACGATTTCGCTCACATGAATTTGGCAGAACAAATAAAAAATAAAGTATGTCATAGAAATTATTTGGCAATATTGGATGGCAATTTAAAAGATGACAGTGGAAGAATTGAGACTTACATCAAAAGAGATCCAAAAGACAGGATGAAAATGAGCGTTCAGGCATCTGGAAGAATTGCTATTACGGATTACAAGGTTTTAAAGCGTTTTGAAAAGTGCTGTTTGGTGGAATTTTCTTTGCAAACTGGTAGAACTCATCAAATAAGAGTTCATTCAAAATATCTCAATCATCCAATTGTTGGAGATAAATTGTATGGCAAGGAAGTCAAAGGTTTGAATGGTCAACTTTTGCACGCATACAAAATTTCGTTTTTACATCCAAGGACTGGGGAAAGATTGACTTTTGAAGTCCCTTTGCCAGATTATTTTGAAGATTATTTGAAAAGACAAAAGGAAATTTAGAAAATATGATTTTATTTGTAAGGCACGGACAAACCGATAACAATGTTAAGCACATTTTGACAGGTGGGGATTGGGATGTTTCTTTAAATTCGCAAGGTTTATTGCAGGCAGAAGAAGCATCATTAAAATTAAAAAACACTAAAATTGATCTAGTGATTTGTTCTCCACTTATAAGGGCTAAACAAACGGCAAATGCAATTTTAAAATTCCACAAGAATACTCCAATTTTTTATGATGACAGAATAAAAGAAAGGGAACTTGGCGATTTAAATGGTGAAATTGACAGTGATTTTCCACAGTTATGGAAAGTTGGTGCTGATGTAAGTTTGTGTAAGGAGAAAAATGCAGAAAGCATTGATGAGTTTTTTAACAGATGCAAAGATTTTGTTGAAGATATATCAAAAAGATATAAAAATGAAACGGTTTTGGTAGTAGCTCACAATGGCGTTGGAAGAATGTTTAAATGTGTTTTCAATGGATTCCCTAAGAGTGGGAACTTGGATGATTATGATGTTGAAAATGCAGAAGTTTTAATTTTTGGTTAAAATAAAAAGCAACTTATATTTTTGGGTTAAAAAGCCGATTTTTATGTGATTTTTGGCACTTTTTTTGTAGGTATTGTAAAGATTTTACTTGACAATACCTGCATTTTTTGTTAGAATATAATCGTATCCGCATGTGTCGGGTTTGGAAGAAAAATCTGTAAAATTGTTTTATGGAGAGTGTCTGAGACACCACCTTGGATACAGCGAGTTTGGTTAGAGGAGGTATAGAGAATGTTTGCAGTAGTTCAGACAGGCGGAAAACAGTATAATGTAACCGAAAATGATGTACTTAAAGTTGAAAAACTTAATGGTGCTGTTGGAGATAAAGTAAATCTTGATGTTTTGCTCGTTTCTGATGGAAACAAAACTGTTGCTGGAACGCCAACCGTTAAAACGGCTGAAGTGGTTGCTGAAATTCTTGCTCATGGAAAAGGTGATAAGATTGTTGTTTTCAAATATAAACCTAAGAAAAATGAACGCAAGAAACAAGGTCATAGACAACCATGGACAGAAATTAAAATTGTTTCAATAAAGATGTAATTATGATTAAGATTACGATTTTTAAAAAAGATAATTTTATTGTGGGATATCAAGTCAAAGGCCATAGTGGTTATGCACAGGAAGGTCAGGATATTGTTTGTTCTGGGGTTTCGGTTGCTTCACAAATGACTTTGCTTGGGTTGAAAGAAATCTTAAATCTTAAAGTTGAAAGCAATATGGAAGATGGTTTCCTTGTTGTGTGGCTTGATAGTAAAGATTTTCAAAATCAATCTGCTCAAGTTTTGCTTCTGAGTATGGAAAAAACTTTAGAAGATATCGCAAAAAATTATTCAAAGTTTGTTAAAATGGAGGTTAGAAAAGATGTATATTAATTTACAACTTTTTGCTCATAAAAAGGGTGGCGGTAGCACTAAAAACGGTAGAGATTCTCAAGCAAAACGTCTTGGTGTTAAGGCTTATGCTGGTCAATTTATAACAGCTGGCTCAATTATCGTTAGACAAAGAGGAACCAAGGTTTATCCTGGTGCCAATGTTGGTCTTGGAAAAGACTACACACTTTTTGCTCTCAAAAATGGAAAAGTTGTTTTTGGGAAGAGCAATGGAAAGAATATAGTTTCAGTTGTTGCTGAATAATTTAAAAAGGGCTTTGACGCCCTTTTTTGTTTTATATTGTTATTTTATAAGATTTTGTATTGGAAATTTTTAAGTTAAGGTCGAATTGATGAATTATTACAAGGGTAAAGATTATATTGAAATTTTTGGAAAAGAAGATTTTGATATAAAACAAATTTTAGAGTGCGGGCAAGTTTTTTCTTATCAAAAAAAAGAAGAATCATATTTGGTTTTTTCTGCTGACAAAAAAGCAGAAGTTTTTGAGAATGAAAAAGGTTATGTGATAAAAACTGATGACACAGATTATTTTGAAAACTATTTTGATCTCAAAACTGATTACGGAAAAATAAAGAATACTCTTTCTAAGTATGCAATTTTAAAAGATCCCATCAAATTTGGAAGTGGAATAAGAATTTTGAAACAAAATTTGTTTGAAACATTGATTTCGTTTATTGTTTCGGCAAACAACAATATAAAAAGAATACAGTTGATATTGAATAGGCTGAGAGAAAAGTTAGGGAAAAACATGGGGAGTTTTCATGCTTTTCCAACAAGAGAAGAACTTCTTACGGTTGATGTTTCGTTTTTTAAAGAAATAGGGGCAGGCTACCGTGATATATATTTACATAAAGTTGTCAGACAAATTGATGAAAAAACTTTATATGAATGGGGAAGTCTTCCTACAAAAGAATTAAGAAAAAATCTTATTTCTCTTGCGGGAGTTGGTCCAAAGGTGGCAGATTGCATTCTCTTGTTTGGATATGGCAAAGGTGATGTTTTTCCAGTTGATACTTGGATAAAAAAAATGTATAACAAGTATTATGACAACATAGACAATAGAGAGAAAATAAGAAACAATCTTACTTCTCAATTTGGGGATTTGTCTGGTTATGCTCAGCAATATCTGTTCAATTTTATGAGAGCTAATTGATTGTATAACTTTATAAAATTAAAATACCTATTGAAATTTGTTGAAAGTTGTGCTATTATAATTATAAATTAAGGGGGATTTATGATGAAAAAAGGGGATTTTTTATCAGACGAAGAAAAGAAAAAACATTCTTTTGGTTCAAAAATCAAAGAAATTGTTGTTTGTAGATTAAGTAAAGGATTGGCTATTGGTTTGGCATCAATGGCATTAGTCGCAGGAGGTTTGTCTTTGGCTGGTTGTGGGCCAACAGAAGTTGAAACTCCTCCAAGTCCAGTTCCTACAGAAAAAATTGATGCTGTCTTAGATGATATGGAATTGGGAAATTATACTTATTCTCATAAAACAGAACAAGAAACAGTTGATTATTTGTTGGATAAAGACAAAATGCAAACTGCTTCTGAAGATGTTGAAAATTATTATTATACCGTTGATGGAGAAGCATTTAATTTAATTTATGACCAAAGTGACTCTCTATGGCACAAAACAGAAGCAGAAAAGTTTGACTTTGATTCTATTATTTATGATGATTTATCTTCTGCAACTTGGTCAGCTTTTGATGAAAAAACAAACGAATTCACTGGGAAAATGAATGGTGAAGATGTCACATTGGAAATTTCTTCCAATGGCTCAGTTTCTCTTCAAGGAAATGATTTTGAAGGAACAATTTATAATATTGGAAGCACTACAGTAAATCTTCCAAGCTTATCAATGATTGTTGACGATACAAAACAACAAGAGATTCCTGTTGAAAAAGTTAATGAATTTTTGGCAGAAATCGACAAAAATAATTTCACTTATACAGAAAATGTTAACGGCAGTGTCATGAATTACTTTATAGAAGGTGACACTTGGAAAGTTTATGAAGATAATGACAACATTGGACACTATTATTATGTTGAAGATGGAAAAGCTTATCTTTTAAATTATGACAAAACTGACAATATGTGGCATAAAACAGAGACTGACCTTAGAGACACAAAAGAGCTTGTTTATAATGATTTAATCAATGTAAATTGGACTTCTTTTGACAGCGATGAAAATGTTATTACTGGGGAAGTTGATGGAAAAGAAGTTAATTTAAAATTTAATTCTTCAAGTGTTGTTGTATATGGTGACGATTATGAGAAGACTATTTACAATATCGGAAACACAACAGTAAATATGCCAGAAGCTTCAAAAATTGTTGATGATACAACGATAATTACTCCTCCACCAGTTGACGAAACTGACAAAATTTATACAGTTGATGAAAATGGGAATTATGTATTTAATATCCCTGCAATGGCTTCAGTTTTGGATAAGTGGATGAAAGGTGACAACCAATACAACAAAGATTATTTGGCAGAGTATTGGCTTGTAACAGAAGATGTTTCTCATGTTGACAAAATATTGTATATCGATGCTACATTAGATAAGATAGATGTTGTTGTTATCTCTGAAACAAATGGAAAAGGTGGCATGACAACATTTAGATTTAATGATTCAAACTTCTATGATAAAATAAAAAATCAAGAGATAGAAACAACTCAAGAATTTGAAGATTATTTGAATTCTACAAAATATAAACAGTTCAGCCCAGAAGGTTCTACTATTACATTTGAGTATAGCACTGATACCGCAACAAACGACCAATTGTCAGAATTTAAGACTATGACAGAAAATATTTTCACAAAAATTGCAACTAAAGGAACTCAGGTTGGAAGTATTAAAAATGATTACGAAAATCCTATTCCTGAATTTGCTGATGCTAAAGTTTTGTTTGGATTTAAAACTCCTGCTGGTGGAACAGTTGCTGGACTTGATATGGGATATATTAAGAGTTGGCAACATTATTATATACTTGATATTGATGGCAATATTGAACTTGCAACAATTAATATTGCTTCATCAATTACTGTTAATAATGCATCTGATGAAAAACAAAATGTTTTAAATGGTAATGATAATGGATATATGATTACAAAAGTCGAGAGAGATGAAATTAACAATGAAAATAAACTTTTGTTTGAGAATAATGCAGAACAAACAAAAACAGATGTATATTATATGACAAATAAAGAAAGAGAATTGTAATCAATTCTCTTTTTTCTTTTAATTTATTGTATTTTTCTAAAGTTTGTGTTATCATATAAATATGAAAAAGGGAAGAAACATAAGATTTTTATCAATATTGTTTTGTTTTATGTTTATGTTCTTTGTCGGCTGTGATGGCGGAATGGGAGGCATAATCGGCGGTGGGGACAACCCTCAGTCTCTCGCCGGGGCTAAAACATTGAGCAGACCTGCAGGATATGATTTTTCTGAAGCTGTTGGTGAAAAAGCTTCACAATATTATTATAACATTTTCGCTAGAGAAATTTTGTATAATTTATATATCGTTTATGAAGATAAGTCATATAGTTCAAATTTAGAGATTTCTTTGCTCAATGGTATTGATACAACAAATGGTGAAACATTTACAAACTTCACTGGAAGCAATCAATACTATTTGTATGATTCTTTAAGATATACAATTTCTGATGTTACAACAACTTATAATAACGATGACAGTGTCAATAAACAAGAAATAACACTTGATACCAATTCAGGTTGGAACTGGACAATAAGTGATGATGCAACAAATAAAGGTATTTTCTTTAGAGAAATTTTCTATAGTGCTGCAAATGGTGAAGGAGATACCAAACAATACATTCAAAATTATGTTGAAAATAATAACGGAACGATAACTATTACATTCTCAACAAATTTTTATGAAAGATTTTCAAATTGGGAAGAATTGTATTTTCAATTGGCTTTAGAAAGTTTAATGCCTTCTTTTATGGAATATTATAGTTCTACTGTTTCAAGAAATAAAGATGACAGTGAAGTAATAAATTATTGGGAATCTCCTTATTATCAACAAGTTATTGAAGGTGAGACAGAAAATTTAACTGCTGAAAACTATTTCCAAGATGCTTTGGAATATGCTACATACTTGTTTGTTTTGGGATATGATTATGTTGAAGAAGATGACCAAGGTAATTTTACAGAAACAGATGATGCTCCATTGTTTGATTTTGAAATCCAATATAATGCATCAGGTGTCGTTTCTGACATAAGAGTCAACGGATGGGAGAACCAATCAATTTCCATTGTTGATGCCTTGGGTAGAGTTCAAGAATTATATCAAGAGCAAGCCGGATTTATCGGTTTGACAGCTAAGAATAAAGAACAAATTGCAAGATTTATTAAAGATAAAGTAATTGGTGCTAATGCTATTTCTAAAGACTTGTTGACTGTGACTCAAAAAACAATCAAATTAGATGAAAATGGTGTTGCTGGAAATATTGAGGCAGGAACTGCTTTAAACTTTAATCACAATTATCAAAAAATTATTGAGAATGTAATCAATTACGCTTGTTCTCAAGCACCTATTGGTTATGACAGTGAAACAAATCAAAGTTTGACACTCGACAACGCATATCCAGTTTCAAAAATTACTGATTATTCTGGAGATTACTTCTTCTTGAATTATGAAAATGATGATGATAGTGAGTTGTTTAAGTATATTGAAGCTGCAGAATATCAAAGTTTGGTATTGTTCCCACAAAGTGAAGATTTAGGGAAACCTATTGAAGATCTTTGGTTGGCTTTTGAATACTACGAAAACCCTGATCCTTCAAAACAAATGGCAGAATCAATTACAATAAATGTCGGTTTTAGATATTTTAGTTGTTCTGGAAATGGCGGACAAGGAGAAATTGTCTGTCAAGGAGAATTCCAAAAAGAAATTAAGTTTGGTAAAAACGGAGAAGTTAGTGGTGAAAATCCTGATGTTAATTGGGTGTATATAGGCTATAGCGAAAAAGAACAAGATCAATATGATATTGCTTTACCTAGTGGACTTACAATAAATACTGAATTTAACAACAATATTGGCGGAGGAGTGCTTAATCCATTTGTTTCTGGCACAGTTTTGGAAGGAGATGCTTCTGCATCTAAATTGATTACTGGTACAGATTCAACTAGAGAATATTATAAATTGAACAATTCTTCAACTTATGGTTTTTACAGCACGCTTGATGAAAGCAAATTCTCTGTTAATGAAGCTGGTGAAGATGCCTGTGATTTTATTGAAATTTATTTTGATATAAACAAAGATAAAAGCACTCCAAATATAAACTACAATTATAAAGTTGGAATCTATTACTTTGGTACACAGGATGTTTAAAAATAAAAAAGAGATGAAAAAACATCTCTTTTTTTATTCAAATCTACCTAGACAGATTGATGCCAGTGTGGTATAATATAACAAATATTTATTTAAGAACTAGAATTCGGGAGTTATAATGAACGCTGGTGTTATTGTTGCCATTGTTTTGGCTGGTTTACTTTTTATTTTTTTGTTTACTTTGTTTATTTTATTGCCTAAAAAAGCATATTTCACTGCATTATTTTCAGGGGCTTATGTTCCATTGTTTAGATCAATAAGTATGAAATTAAGAAAAGAAAATGTTGAAGAACTTTTCAATGCTTATATTCTTTCTAAAAAATCTCATTTGAAAATATCTTTATATGATCTTGAAATAATTGCAACAAGTGGTGGGCATCCTTTGAAAGTTGTCGAAGGTATGAATGCTGCTAAAAATGCAAAACTTAATTTTGATATTGATTTTATAAAGGCTATTGATATTTCTGGAAGAGATATTTTGGAAGTTGTAAGAGAGTGCATAAATCCTAAAGTTATCGAGCTTCCATTGATTTCTTCTGTGGCACAGGATAATTGGGAAGTGAATGTTAAAGTTTCCTTGACTTTGAAAGTTGATATAAAAAACTTTTTAAGCGGAGTTGCAGAAGAAACAATTTCTGCTCGTGCAGTTGAAGCTGTTGTCACAAAAATTGCAAATACTGAAAAAGCGAGTTATTTAGTTTCTAAGCCACAACTTCTTGATAAAGCAATTTTTGATGCTGGTATAGATGATGATTCTAAATATGATTTGGTTTCTGCTGATGTTATTCATGTAGATTTGGGCAATAATAGGGGCTTATCTGCAGAGAAAGAACAAATTGAAAAGGATAGAATCCTTAAAGCTAATCAACTTGAACACAGAAGACTTATTGCTCTTGCAGTTGAGCAAGAGATGAAAGCAAAAGCAGAAGAGATGCGTGCAAAGGTTATCGAAAAAGAAGCTGAAGTTCCAAAGGCTGTTGTTGAGGCAATTAAAGAAGGTAAGATGAAAGATGTAGTTGATTATTATAAACTACAAAATTTGCAAGCAGACACTGAAATGAGAAGGCATTTGATAGGCAAAAATAGCAAATAATACTTCAAATTTGGGAGGTTTATTATGTATACAATTATTTATGTATGTGCTATTGTTTTGGTCATTTTAGGCATTGTTTTGTTTTTTGTTTTAAGAAAGAAAAAAGATAAAAAACAATTAGACAATTTCAAAAAGACAAGGGCAGAGCAGGCGGAGAAAATAATTAAAAATGATGAAACTGCTTTGAGTTTGTCTCAAGAAATTGAGAAAACTCCAGAAGAAAAAAAGAAAATGAATGTTGTATTGGAAGATTTTTCATTAGATAGCAAACCAACAAATAAAAATACAGACAATAAAACATCACAAAACGGAGATCTTGATGACAATTTCATTCCATTTAATTCTCAAGATGAAAACAATGATTTTGAAGAAAGTGATGAAGAATTTTTTGACAAAAAGTTTGCAGAGTATGAAAAATTCTTAAAAGAGAATTTGGATTCTGAAGATGATGATGAAGATTCTTACGACGAAAACTCTTATGATGAAGAAGAAAATAATGACGAACTTGATGCATTGATGAATTTTGATTATAATTCTTTGAAAGGTAAAAGCGATGAAGAAATTGCAGAACTTATTAAAACACTACCTCCAAAGGCACAAGAAATTTTGATGACTGATATTTTGGGCAAAAAAAAATATGATGATAAAGAAGATTGATATCTTCTTTTTTTATTTTATCTTCTTTTAACAATCACACAATCATATAATATCTTGAAAAATATTATAGGTGAGTTATGTTCAATTTTTTGGGTGAGATAAAAGAAAATATAAAAAATTCTAATGATTTTGATTTTGACAGTTTCAATATTATCAATGTTTCTGGGCGGTTGCTTTATGTTGAGGGGCACACTGGATTGGTTAGTTTGTCCAAAGAATTGATTTCTTTTAAGGTTAAAAAAGGAGCTATTATTGTTGAAGGACAAGATATGATTTTGGCAGAACTGAGCGAAAATACTATCAAAATATCTGGGATTATCAAGAAGGTGGAGCAAATTTGATGAAATTCAAAAATCAAACAAAATTTTTTATAAACAGTTTGAATCAAGAAAAATTGTTAAACACATTATGCAAACAAGTTTCATTAAGTGATATTGAAAGAAAAAATAAAAATGAGACAACTTTTGTGTGCTCTTATTTTGACCAAAAGAAAGTAGAGAAATTTTTAAAAGAAAAAAATGTGGAAATTGTTTCAATCGAACATTTTGGACCAGCCTATAATTTAAAAAAAATAATCACTTCTTATGGCCTTATTTGTGCAATTGTTCTTTTTTTTGCCGTTTATTTTGTTCAAAATCAATTTGTTTGGCAATATGAAATAAATGGTTTGGAAAAACTTGATAACACAGAGATAATGGCTTATGTAAAAAATAATTATTCAAACAATAAAAACAAAATTTCTGCGGAAGATATAGAACTTGGACTTATGCAAGAATTTGATGAGATAAGCTTTGTCTCATGCATTATTAAGGGACAAACTTTGGTTATCAATATCAAAGAAAAGTTGTGGCCTGATGAAATTTATGGAGAGTTTTCTCCTGTTGTTTCGCAAAAAGATGGGAAAATTACTGAAATAAACTTAATTTCTGGCACTGCCAAAGTAAAGGTCGGTGACATCGTAAAAAAAGGTGATGTTTTGATAGAACCTTATGTTGTTGATGCGTCTGGAGAGATTCAAAAGGTAGAGGCAAAAGGGGAAGTTTTTGCAGAGGTTTACAATGAAGGGAGTTGCGACCATTATGAAAAATATATTCAAGTTGAAAGGACAGGAAGAAAAGTTGAGCAAAATGTTGTGACTTTGTTTGGACTTGCAATTTACAATTTTGTGGAAGATGTAAATTTTGATATGTATGAAGTTGAATATGAAGATGTTGACTTGACGAGCAATCTATTTTTGCCATTTAAAATGAAAAAAACAATATATTATGAACTTGAAGAAAAGGTGATTGAAAGCAAGTTTGAAGATGTAAGAGAAGAATATATTGCAAAAGCAAAAGAAAAAGCGTTGGAAAATTGTGATAATTGTGATAAAATAATAGATGAGTTTTATACATTGAGATATTTGTCTGGGGTGACTATTGTCAATTATTGCATTGTCACAGCAGAACAGATTGGAGGAGCAGTATGATTATTGATGGAAAAATATTTCCTTATAAAAACAAAATATCAAAATTGTTTAATGTTGCACAGGAAGTTTTGAAAGAAGATTTTAGCAAAGTGAATGTTTCAATCAATTTTATTGATGAAGAAGAAATAAAATCCCTTAACAAAAAATTCCGTAATGTTGACAGAGTGACAGATGTTTTGTCGTTTCCAAACCTTGACAAAAAACCAACTCAAAGTCTTAAAGAATTTGATTTGGATGAAGATGGGGTTTTATTCTTGGGGGATATAGTCATTTGCAAGAAGGTGGCATACAATCAAGCAAAAGAATATGGGCATAGCAAAAAAAGAGAAGTTTGCTTTTTGGCACTTCACGGACTTTTGCATTTGCTTGGCTATGATCATATAGAACCAGAAGATGAAAAATTGATGATGAAAACAGCGAATTCTATATTAAACAAATTTGGAGTTGAAAGATGAAATGTGGTTATGTTGCCGTTTTAGGTCAACCTAATGCAGGGAAAAGCAGTTTGGTAAATTTTTATGTGGGAGAAGAAGTGTCTATTGTTTCTCACAGAAGACAAACAACAAGAAATTCCATTTTGGGCATTAAAAATGGAGAAGATTATCAAATAATCTTTATAGACACTCCAGGGATTCATCACAGTCAAAACAATTTGGACAAATTTATGATGAAAAATGTGAGAAGTGCTTTGGCTGGGGCTGACGTTGTTCTTTATCTTTTTGATGGTTCAAAAAATGTAGATGAAGAAGAAATGCAGTATATCGATATGTTAAAGCAGAAAATAGATAAACTGATTTTGGTTCAAACCAAGGCTGATAAAAAGCAAATAAAAAACAACATTGATGCAATGCATATTTCTGTGACAAGCGGTGAGAATACTGGGAAATTGTTAGATAAAATTGTTGAATTGTTGCCAGAAAATCAACAAATTTATGAAGATGATCTTTATACAGATAAAAGCATTTCATTTTTGATCTGTGAAAAGATTCGTGGTTTTTTGTTGAACAATATCGATAAAGAAATACCTCACGGAATTGCTGTTGAAATAACAAATTTTGAAGAAATGACTGATTTAGTCAAAATTGAAGCAGAAATAATCTGTGAGAGAGAACAACATAAGGGTATCATTATCGGCAAAAATGGTTCTGTGTTGAAAAAATTGGGGCAAGAGACTAGAAAATATGTTGAAAATTTGCTTCAAAAACAATGTTTTTTGAAGTTGTTTGTCAAAGTGGATAAAGATTGGAGAAATAAAAACATCAATAAATATTATCAATAATGTTTTGAATGTTTGTTTTCTGTTTTACGAATAATTATTTTCTCTTTGCAAATCTTAACAGTGAGGAGGGAATATGATTATTGTAAATTACATTGCCTATGTTTTGACATTGATTGGTGCGTTGAATTGGGGGCTTGTAGGAATTTTCAACTTTGACCTTGTCACTTGGATGTGTATGGGCTATAGAAATGGTTGGGGAATTGCAATTTATGTTCTTATTGCGCTTGCTGCCATTTGGTTGATTATTTCTCCAATTATTTCAAAAGGAATGTTAGATTTGGGATATAGCAATAAAAATAAAAACCTTAAATAGAAATTTAAGGTTTTTTTTATTTTTGGCAGGGGTGGAAGGAATCGAACCCTCCTCTGGAGTTTTGGAGACTCTCATTCTACCGATGAACTACACCCCTAAATGTTCTTTTCAATGCTTTCTTATTTTACTATAAATCTGTGCAAACTGTCAATAAAAAAACTTAAAATAGCAAATATTTTACAAATTTAATTTGCTTAAAATTCAATTTCTTGCTATACTAAATGTGTTTTTGGAGATGTAAAATGATAGAAAGATTTGAAAGTAAACTTATTTCAAGCAATGTTTTTGTTGTTTCTCATAAAGATAGTTGCATCATTATAGATGCAGGGGTAGAACCAGAAATAATTGAAAAAGTTGTTGGCAATAAAAAGGTGGTTGGAATTTTTTTAACTCATGGACATTATGATCATTGTTATTATGTTGAGAGTTATAAAAATCTTTTTGGTTGTGAAATCTATTGCTCTAAAGAAGCAAAAGAATATTTACAGAATCCAGAATATAATTACAGCGAAGGGCAATTTAAGATAGATGACTTTTCCGGTTTTGTGTTCTTAAAACAAAATGGAAAGATAAAATTGGGCGATTTTGAAATCGAATATCAACATCTTGGTGGGCACAGCAAAAGCGACATGTGTTATATTGTTGATGATGAAATTTTTGTTGGGGATGTTTTGATAGGCAGAGATATGGGCAGGATTGATTTATATGGCGGAAGCAAATTGAAGATGGTAGAAAGCCTTGAATATCTTTTGAATAAAAATTACACAGTTATGCACTCTGGACACGGAGCAGACAACGAAAAAATAGCACAAGATAAAGTTGCTAAATTATGGATAAAATTTTTAAGCAGATAAAAATTATTTATTATTTTATTTAATAATTATTTTAATAATATTTATTTATAAAAAATATTAAAAATAATAATAAAAAATAATATTTAGATATTTATTTGCTCGTAAAATAAAGAAAAATCGCATTTTTTGCGATTTTTTTTTGTTTTTATTATTAAAAATTTTAATTTTATTTATTATTTAATTATTTATTATAATATTTAATAATTAAAAATTATTTTTTAATCTTTTATCTTCTCCGTCCAAATAGATAGTAATTGAAGTTTCTCTATCAACAATTCTTGAATAAATTCTTTCACCATAAACAGCACCTAAATCATTTAAAGCTAGGTTGCTTGTTATGACTGTTGGAAGTTTTCTGATCTTTCTTTCATTTATAATAAGATAAATGTTTTCTAATGTTGAATTTTTAAACAATGTTTCTGTGCCAAGGTCATCAATAAACAAAACTTCACAAGAAAGATATTTTTTGATCAATTCTGTATCTTGGTATTTTGTAAATTCTTTGAGTTCTATGCTCATGTTTGGAGCAGAAACAATTTTCACAATTTTACCTTGATTTATAAGTTCGTTTGCCATACAACTGATAAGATATGTTTTTCCAACGCCAGTAGGTCCGGCAATGTAAATCAAATTTTTTTTGAAATTGCTGTGGCACCATTGTTTCATAAGTTTATAAACAGGTTGAAGTTCTTCAGCTGTTTTGATTTCTGTGTCAAAGTCTTTAAGTTCTTCAAATCCACTGTTTTTAAGTATGATTTTTGAGATTTCTTGTTTTAAACAAGTGCACATTTGACCATTTACATAGCCTTCATCATTACACTTTTTGCAAGAATAGTTTATTTTTTCGTTTTGCAAGCCATATTTTGTTTTTATCTTATTAAGATTTTCTAAAGCTAGTTTTTCGCTTTGCAAATCTTGTTTCTCACCATAGGCACTTTTCCTGGCATTTTCTATTTGAATTTTTGTGTATGTTTTGAATGCTTCGTTGTAATTTTTGTCATTGAGCATAGGAGAAATTTTGGCATTATATTCTGCCTCTGCATCTCTCTTTTTTTGTTGTATTACAGCCAAAGCATCTCGAACAATTTCTTGCTTCATATTTTCTCCTTAAATTTCAATTTCTTCAATTGATTGAAACAGAGCATTCATTTCTTCTTTGGAATATGTCCTTCCAGTTGAAAAATTTGATTTATTTTCCGTTTTGCTTAAAATATTAAATGAATTTTTTGCATCTTCAACAGTTTTGATGTTTTTATCATGGAAAGTTGACAGTACGCTTGAAAGATATTGCATAGGTTGTTCTTTCCCAACAGCAAGGGTGCAGGCGTAATAAATTACATCTTCTGGCAATTTCCAAACTTCTTTCCAAATTTTGTATTTGTCTCTGTCAAACTGGTTGACATTTCTTGAAAGCCCGATGTTTTCCAAAAGTTCTTTGATTTTTTTGTCAACAGACAAAACTTCATTGAAGTATTCTGCCAGTGATTTTTCTGTCAAAATGCCTAGTTTATGGAATTTTTCAAGGACTTTGTTCATACCTTCAAGTGTTCTAACATTTGTTTTGAAACAATAATTTGAAATTTCTTCCAACATTTTTTCGGAGAAACCCAAATTTATCCAGTTAAAGATATAATTGTCAACAACTGGTTCAAGATTTTCATAGTAAAGCCCAAGATTTTTTGTAAGACTTCTAGCGATTTGCATTGATTTTGCTTTTTCTTCTTCAAAAAGTTCTATTTCATTAACAGAGAAAAGCTTGTTTGCATAATATTTATCCAAAACATTGTCCATATATTGAAAACTTGCTTTATTTTTTGATTTGATTTTCTTTGCAACATAATTCAAAACTTCATCATCAAATCCTTGTTGTGTCCATTTTTGATATAAAGTTCTTTCTTCGATGTTAGGCAAACGCTTCAACCCCATAAGTTTAAACAGATATTCTATGCCTGTTTGCAAGTTTTCAAATTCTATTAAGCGTTCTTCAACTTGTTTTGCTGTTGTTATTTTTTGATTTGCCCAATCTTTTGCAATTGTTGTGATGTATGCGTAGCCGACATTGTTTCCTTTTACATTTACGCAATAATTTATTATCATAAGAAGCGCTTCTTTTTCCATATGCAAGCGTTCTATTATGTCGTAATATTCTCTATATTCGTTTGGTGTAATCATTCTTCCGCACAAAATTTCTTGAGCTTGTGCATTGAATGATTCGTATTTTTTGGCATTATATTTTTTTGTGTTGTTCAAAACATCACTTATAGGCAAATATCTCACTTCAAATGGTATAACATTCAAAATTTGGACAAGTCCTTGTTCTTGCCAATAATAAAATGCTTTTTCAATTTCTTCTTGAGATAAATTAAGTTCGTTTGAAAAATTTTCTAATGTGTTGTCTCTGCTGTTGCTGTCTTGGCATTTATACAATCCATACAAATAAACTTTTACATAATTTGAATCTGCATAAGGAAGATAGTTGTTGATAAAAATGTTATCAACTGCGGTACTGTTGTTTGCCAACATATCAATAGAATATTTACAAAAAGCCATAGTTCCTCCTAAGCAAATAGTTCATTGTTTATAATAGCACAAAAAAAGTCTTTTTACAACTTTTTAAAAGAATGTTTTATCATGCTGATGAATACAATACGATATGAAAAAGTTTGCATTGATTTTTGTTGTTGTGTTTTGCCTGCCATTTTTTTTGGTGGGGTGTAGCGATGAAAATGAAATAAATTTTTATAAAATAAATGCTTTATATGATGACAAATCACAGACTCTTGATTGCACTCAAGAAGTGGTTTATGTTAATAATAGTGACAATGCGTTGGATAAGATATGTTTCTTTTTATATGCGAATGCTTTTGATGAGGGACAAACTGCTGTGCCTAAATCATATCTTGACAAAGCTTACCCAAATGGAGAAAGTTTTGGGAATATAAGTTTTGAAGATGTAAAAATTGAGAATGAAGAAGCAGAATATGAGATAAATGAAAACAAGAATATTTTGACTGTCAGTTTGAATTCTCAACTTTTTCCAGAAGAAAAGATATCTATTGAAATGGATTACACCATTGCTTTGGCGAACATAAACCATCGTCTCGGGTATGGCGATAATGCTGTAAATTTTGGAAACTTTTTCCCGATAGCTTGTGTGTATGAAGACGGAATAGGCTTTGTAGAAAATCAGTTTTCAGCAAGTGGTGATCCGTTTTACAGTGATGTTGCAAATTTTGATGTGAATATAACATATCCAGATGATTATGTCTTTGCTTCTTCTGGGAATTGTGAAATTAAAGACTTAGAAAGTGGGGGAAAAGAGGCATCTTGTGTTGGAGACAACATTAGAGATTTTTGTTTTGTGTTATCAAAAAATTTTCAAGTGATACAAGATAAAGTTGGAGAAATTGATATAAAATATTATTTTTATGATGATGCCAATGCTCAAGACCACTTGCAAACAGCAGTCAAAGCGGTTGAGACTTTTCAAGATTTGTTTGGAGAATACCCATATCAGCAACTTAGTATTGTTCAAACAAATTTCTGCTTTGGGGGAATGGAATATCCAAATTTGGTTATGATTTCAGACGCTGTCGATGTTGAGGCGATAGATTATGTTATTGTGCACGAAATTGCTCACCAATGGTGGTATGGCGTGGTAGGGAATAATGAATATGAAGATTCTTGGGTTGATGAAGGCTTGACAGAGTTTTCTACTGCATTATTTTTTGAAAGAAATGAAGAGTATGGTTTAAAGTATGACATTATTATGGAAAATGCTTTGAACACTTATAAAAATTTTGTTTCTATTTTTACCAAAATCAATGGTGATGTTGATGAAAGCATGAACCGAAATTTAAATCAATTCAACACAGAGCCTGAGTATGTGAATTGCATTTATACAAAAGGAATGTTGCTTTTTGACAATCTTAGGCATAGCATGAGTGAGAAAAAGTTTTTTGCTTGTCTAAAGGGCTATTACAAAAATTATAAGTTTAAAAATTCTTCTTCAGAAAAATTGATAGAAAGTTTTTGCAAAAGTGCAAACTCCAATCTTGAAAACTATTTCAATGCGTGGATCAGTGGAGAAGTCGTGTTTAATTAAAAAAAATCGCAAATTATTTTGCGATTTTATTTTTTATAATTGTTGATAATGACTGGTTTCATTGCTTTCTTTTTGTTTTTGCTATCATAATCTTTGTCCCAGTCTTTTATTGCTTGTTCAAACATCTCAATGTAATAATCCATACTTCTTTCAACTGTAAACTTTAAAGCGTGTTCTGCAACAATGGCTTTTTGTGCTTTCAATTCTTCTGGATGTTCTATCCACCAATCAATTTTTGATGCAAGATCTTTATAATCTCCGCGTTTGAAAAGACTTTGTTCGTGAACAGTAAATTGAGGTGTGGCACTTTTGACGCTATCTGAAACGATAGGTACACAACCACAAGCGATTGCCTCAATGCAACTCATACCTTCCACTTCTATGTCTGCAGGGTGGATATAAAGATCAGAGAAGTTTAACAAAGAAACAATTTGTTCTTTAGAGAAGAAACTAAACAAAGGATAGTTTGGCAATTTTTGTGCCATCTTCATTATATTTTTCTTTGTTGGGCCTTTTCCACCAAAAACAAGTTGAATTTTGTCTCGATATTTGCTTTCATTGACAGCTTTGATTATCAAATCGTGGCGTTTTTCACGAGAAAAACGACCAATAAATGTGATAACAAATTTATCTTGAAAAATTGTTGGCTTCTGTTCGTTTCCCAAAACTTTAAAAACAGGATTGTAGCCGTTTGAAATAACATGCAAATAAGAATTGAAATGATGTTTTTCAAGGAGTTTTGCCACCATCAAAGAAGGACAATGAATGTGTTTTACATACCTATAAGTGCAATTTTTAAATTTTTCCCATAAAGAAGCATTTACAACTGCAACCTTGTTCATATAAATTGTAGATGTAATATTTTCAGGTATTATATGAAATCCAGCAGTGCAAGGAATGTTCATTTCTCTGCACATTTTGATTGTTTCACAACCCAATTTGAATGGCATATATACGTGCACAACATTTGCACCTTCAATAGACTTTTTGATAATCTCTTTGTCAGGTTTGGCAAATTGAAACCCTTGTGAATTGATAAGCTTTGTTATTGGTTTGCCAAAGTATCTCTCTTTTAAAGCATAAGCAGTGTTGTTTGTTTCATCAATAGCAAGCACTCTTACAGTATGACCTCTTTTTACTAGGCCATTGTATATTTGTTGAGCTGAGACACTTGTCCCATGGTTGTTTTTATAAAATTGGTCAGTAACCAATGTGATAATCATATCAAACTCCTTATCTGTCGTTAAAGGGAAACTTATATTTATTAAGGCTTTTGTCACCTTAAGATCGTTCTAAATTTATTCTAACATATTTTAGTATATATTACAAACAAATTAAAAAAATTTTAACTAAAATTATTTGCGCCAATTTAATAATAAATTGATTTTATCAGCAATTTTTGTTAATATATAAATATGGAAGAATTAGTTGATATATTAAATGAAAATGGTGAAAAAATTGGTGTAGTTGAAAAAAGCGAAGCACACAAAAGGGGACTATGGCACAGAGTAGTACATATTTGGATTTTAAATTCAAATAGACAACTGCTTATTCAAAAAAGAAGTAAACAAAAATCTTTTTACCCAAATGTATGGGATGTATCTGTTGGGGGTCATGTTGGGGCGGGTGAAAATGCCGTTGATGCTTCGTTGAGAGAGGTTTTTGAGGAGATTGGAGTAAGTCTTTCTGCAAAAGATTTGGAGTTTTTGTTTTCTTTTGCCGATCAGATTGAATACAATGGAGTATTGGTAAATGAAATTGCAGATGTGTTTCTGGTGGAAAAAGATATAGACTTATCAAAACTTAAACTTCAAAAGGAAGAGGTCTCTGACGCAAAATGGATAAGTTTAAACGATTTCTTTGCACAATGTTTTACCTCCAAATTCTTGCCACACACGAAAGGTTATGAAAAACTTGCCGTTTGGTTTGACAAAAATGTTTTATAGAAATAAAAAAATTAAAAAATTTTTAAAAAATTAGCGCTCTTTTGTTGACATTGCTAGCAAACAAGATGTATAATTGTCAATGTATTAGGAAAAACTAATACAGGAGGTATTGATATGAAACACAATAACAATAATTATAATTTGATTTCTAGAGGAGATAACGAAAGAGAACCAGTTGGCTTCTTTGATGATTGGTTTGACGATTTTATGCCAATGTTTTCAAGAAAAGAAATGAAGCAATTCAATTCTATTATGAAAACAGATATTAAGGAAACTGAAAACAACTATGTTTTGGAGGTTGATTTGCCAGGATTTGACAAGAAAGACATAACTCTTGAACTTGATAATGGTTACCTTTCAATTTCAGCTAAGAGAGAACATAAAGTTGAAGAAAACAATGAAAAGAAAGGAAACTTTATCAGAAGAGAAAGAAGTTTTGGTCAATTTAGCAGAAGCTTTTATGTTGGAGACATAAAAGAAGAAGATATTGATGCAAAACTTGAAAATGGTATTTTGACAATTAAACTTCCAAAAGAAGAAAAGAAAGAAGTTAAATCAAATCATATTGAAATCAAATAGTTTTGTTTAACTTTTAGCAAAAAGGTCTTGATAAATTCAAGACCTTTTTGTTTTATTATGGCTTTGATAAGTTTAAAGGAATGTAATTTAAAATTGAAAAACAATAAAATTTTGATTGTAATAATAATTTTTTGGTTTGACTTTTGATTGAAAATTATTATAATTTACTTATAGGTGGAGGTTATATGAAATATATTTGTAAAGTATGTGGATATATCTATGATGACTCAAAAGAAAAAGTCCCTTTCAAGGACTTGCCAGAAAATTGGACTTGCCCACTTTGTGGAGCTCCTAAGTCTATGTTTGAGCCATTGGAAGAGAAAAAAGATGTGAAATCTACAACAAAAACAACAAAATCTAAAGTTGAGAATGTTGAAAAAGATGATATGAAAAAACTTTCAAACGGTATGTTGTCAGCTTTGTGCTCAAACTTGGCGAGAGGTTGTGAAAAGCAATATAAGTTTGAGGAGATGGAATTATATCAACAACTTGCCAATTATTTTGAAAGTAAAGTTGCTGAAGACAAAAAGGCTAGTTTAGATGAACTCATTGATTTATGCAAAGAAGACTTAAATGATGGGTTTAAAAATGCCGACAATTTGGCAAAAAGTGTGAATGACAGAGGAGCTTTGAGAGCTAAGACTTGGAGCGAAAAAGTGACTGTTATGCTTGATAGTTTGCTTGAAAGATACAAAAAAGAGGGAGACAAAATGCTTGATGGCATGAATATTTGGGTTTGCACTATTTGTGGGTTTGTTTACATAGGGAAAGAACTTCCAGAAATTTGCCCAGTTTGCAAAGTTCCAAACTTTAAATTTGAACTAATTAAAGGGAGGAAATAAATGAAAAAGTTTGTAGCTGTTCGTAATTTAAGATTATGTACAAAAGATTGTCTTTGTTTGTATGTTTGCCCTTATGGTGCAACCGATACAGAAAACAGCATTATTGATGTTGAGAAGTGTGTTGGATGTGGTGTATGTGCAAAAGCTTGCCCAAGTAAAGCAATCTCTATGATGCCAATTGATATTCCTCCACAACAAGTGAAGGACGAAAAGGTTGTAAAGGCATTAAACAAAGTTGTCAAAAACAAGTGTAAAGCTGAAAACATTGCAAAAAGTTTGGCAGATAGCACTAAAGATGACAATCTTTATAAGCTTATGACGGCTGTAAAGAAGTCAAATAGATATATGGCAGAAGACTTGATAAGAGAAGCAGGATATATGTTGCCACAAAGTGCAAATGCACACAAACTTTTGGAAGATTTGTTATATGAAAAAGACAATGAAATGCCAAAAGAGACAATCAAAAAATTATTAGAAAAAATACCATGTAATGAAAATTTAGAAGATAAAAAGGAGAAAATTATGAAAAAATATAGATGCAAAGTTTGCGGAGTTGAATTTGAAGTTGAAGATGGACAAGAACCAGTTTGTCCAGTATGCAAAGCAAAAGGAGAAAACCTTGAACTTATAGAAGATAAGAAAACAAACAAGTATGCAGGAACACAGACAGAGAAAAATCTTCAAGCTGCATTTGCTGGTGAAAGCCAAGCAAGAAACAAATATACATATTTTTCATCAGTAGCAAAAAAAGAAGGACTCGAACAAATTGCTGAATTGTTCTTGAGAACAGCTGACAATGAAAAAGAACACGCAAAAATGTGGTTTAAAGAATTGAATGGAATTGGTGATACTGCTCAAAACTTGGAAGCGGCTGCAGAAGGAGAAAACTACGAATGGACAGATATGTATGAAGGTTTTGCAAAGACTGCAGAAGAAGAAGGCTTTAAAGAACTTGCTATCAAATTTAGAATGGTAGCTGCAATTGAAAAGAGACACGAAGAAAGATATAGAGCACTCTTGAAAAATGTAGAACTCAAAGAAGTGTTTGAGAAGAGCGAAGTTAAGATTTGGGAATGCAGAGTTTGTGGACATATTGTTGTTGGAACAAAAGCTCCAGAAGTTTGCCCAGTTTGTGGACATGCAAAGAGTTATTTCCAAATTTTAGCAGAAAATTACTAAAAACATGCTTGTAATTTGATATAGCTCAAAGGTTTAAAGAATTATTTGTAAATTATTATTACATACAATGAAATCATGCTCATATTAGGGGTTATAGAATGGATTTGTTATCAAATATAGATGAAATTATAGATGATTTAGTTAATTGTAATAAATTATTTAAAATTACAACAAACGATTATCTTTACAATTATTATGTTGAGACAAAACAAGATTTAAAAAAGATGGGAATAATCCCTATAACTAAAGAACAAATATCACACATTTTTGAAAGCTCTAAATTTAAAGAACAATTTATACAAAAAATAAAAAATATACAACCAGAAAAATTATATAAGAGCAATATGCATGGAATAAATCATAATATAAGAGTTTCTATTTTTGCGTATATTTTAGCAAATTTTGAAGATATATCAATGAGAGAATTTGAAATGTTGATAGATTGTGCTAAATATCACGATATTGGAAGAACAGATGACTGTGTGGATTATAAACATGGGCTTAAAAGTGCGAGTAAATTTGATTTTTTAATTGATTATAATGAAGAAGAATTGAATTTAATGAAAACTATTGTTGCCTGTCATTGTATGAATGATAGTGAGATAGATAAGTATATTGAAATTTATAAAGTTAAAGATAAAAATAAGTGCAAAAAGTTATTTAATCTTTTAAAAGATGCTGATGGACTAGATAGAGTAAGGTTGCCTTATCCTAAGATTCAAATTGATATGTTAAGAACTAATACTGCCAAAAGAATTGTTTTATTTGCTTTTGAGATGTATGTATATTTATTAAAATTTGATTAAGACAAAATAAAAAAGGAAGTTGCAAAAAAAACAACTTCCTTTTTGTTTGGTGGGTTGCATGTATTCTGACTCCAGAATAGCTCTAGTAAGAGGTGACTTTGGAACTTTTTAGTGTCATTTTATATCTGTACTTTTTTAAATCTATTATTTTCTACACTGGGGGGGGGAAAAAAGAAAAAATAAACAAGTAAATTTTGTAAAATATTTTATAACATTAAGGAAAAGTATGCTATAATATACTATATACAATATAGAAATGAATTTTGATAATGTTAATAGTATTATTATCATAATTAAGTTAATACAAAAGCAAAGGGAAATTTTGATATGGATTTAGCAGAAATAAACCAGATTTGCAAAGATAGACTTTCAAGACTTGAAAATTATGAGTTGATTGAAAAGGTGCTTTTTTCACAAGAAGAGACAATTGAGATTGGTAAAAAATTATCTCAGATTGCAAATTATATGTCATGGGAACAAGTCTATGATATAAAAGAAACAATAACAATCTTTCTTGTTGGCATTGCAAAATATTTTTATAATGATAGAGAAGGTGGATTTTGGCAGGCTGTAGAAAGACTGACAAATATCTCACAACCAAACAAAAGAGAATTGTTGATAAAAGCATTTGATAGAACAATTTCCATTTATAATTTGAGTAGTTTTCAAAATTTAAAAGAAGATAGCTATAAAAATCTTGCTCCAATAATTGCTCATTCTGGGTTACCAAATAACCTTATTAATAATTTTTTGGACAATTTAGAACCATTAATGTTACAAGAAATTTCGTATAATAATTTAGCTGATGAAACATTATATGTATTTAGATATTCCACTAAAAATGTAAAAAGATATATTGACTTATTAAACAAAAATGGATTATTGAGTGATTTTGTTTTTGAAATTATTAGTGCAATTAAAGATAAAATTGAGATTATAAATGAAACTTCAATCCTGCCAATACCTTTTCAAAAAGGAATCATAAATTGGTGTAATAATAGAAAAGATAATGATAATAGATATATATCTTCAAGATATAAAAAACTAACATTGAGATTTGATATAAATAGCAATAAAGTTGTTATAGATACACCTGAAATGACAATGAAGGATACTGCTTTTTGTATTTGGGAAGTTTATAGTGGTGATAAAGTAGGTTATAGAAAAATTTATGGTGAGAAGTTAAACGATGAATATTTCTTTAGAACTTCAACCATAATTCTTAATCAATTTGATGAAATTAAATTAAGATTATTAAATGATATTAACACTCTATTATGCGAATATACTTTAAAGGATAAAAACGATAAGTATTTAACTTTTAACAATTTTGGACAACTTAACAAATCAAAATTTATTTTAAACAATGGAGCATATATTTTACTTGATGGAAATTACAAAACAGATGACAATACTATAGAACTAATAGGCGTTTATAATGGCTACAATGTTTACTATCAAGCACCAACAACTGACAAAAGAGAAGTTATATTTAAATCAAATCTAGATACTTTTAACATAAAGATTAAAAGACCTTTTGAATTAATAAGTGATAACAAATTAATAAGCGATAACTGCTATTTTGAAGGGTTGGAAGCATTTAGTTTGTTGCCGAAAATAGAGGTCCCTTTTAACGGTCAATGGCAAGTAAAAATCAGTGTAGATGAAAATAAAATTATAGATGAAGAAGTTGTTATTGAAAATTTTGTTTTTGACATGTCAAATTATATTGGAAGATTAAGTTTTGGGAAAATAGGATTAAGATTTTACTTTCCAGAGATTGGATATAAGACATTTAAATTTTTATATTTACCTGCAGTTAATATTGATTTTAGTCAATATTATCCAGGAGTTAGTGGATACAAAAATTCATATATAATTTTTAAATCACGTGATAAATGTAAAATATTAGATAGCAATCATGAAATAATAAACAGAGTAAATATACCAAGTTCTTGTGATATTTTTAACGGATATTATGTTTATAATGAGAAGGAGTATAAATTCAAATTTATTATTAAGCCATATAAATGGATAATTGAATCAAATAACAAATTATTTGGACAACCAAATAAAAAAGCATTTTTATCAGTTAAAGATTTAAAAATTGATGGAGATTGCCTTCTAACTATTACTAATAATACAAATTCCGACATATATGTAAGGTTTAACAACAATGTTAATCAAAAATCCTTAAGAATAAGAAAATCTTCAAAAACAGTTATTAATCTTGTGGAATATATCGAATTTATATGTTCAGGAGAGAATTCGTGTTTGATTTCAATTGAAGAAAATTTTGATAAGATTTGTGAAATTTGCGAGATTAGAATTAATATATCTATAAGAAACTTTTTTTTAAATAAATTAGGCAATACATATATATTTCAATGGGATGAAGATGGCTCTTGCAAAAATAGACAAATGGTTTTTAGATATTTGTCAAAGCCATATAAATTCTTTTCTATACCAATTAAAGATGATAATTTAATGGCTTATATAGATGATAATGATGAAAGACTTGTAGATAATTGTGTTGTTGAAATAGTAAGTAATAAAGAAAATAGTATTTTTTCGACAAATGAGAAAAAAGATCTAATTGATAGCAAAAATACTACTATTTTGTGGGTTAAAGATAATGATTTTTCACAATTAGCATTTCAAGACGACAACATAGATGATTTAAATAATGCTGTTTATTGTTATTTATTTTATAGATTTAATACTAACTTTTTTCAGTCGAACGAAGAATATTTGAAGGTTATAAAATATTTACTAAAATATATTTTTAAAAATAGATTTCACTTTGGAGATGAGATTATATTAAAACTATTGTTTCAATATGATTTAAGTAAAGAACAATTTGATAAAATAACGAATGAATTATTTCTATATGTTCCAATAACTAAAAAAGAAAATTTAATGGATAGAAGAGTTTTTATAGAATTGTTGGACTATAATAAATACCTTTACATCGTATATATTTGTTTAAAAAATAATGTTGAACTTTTAGAAGAAATAACAAATAACAATTTGAAAATTTTAGACACCTTTACAGATAAAGAAAATTTTATGTGGGCAAAAAAATATTATCTATTCCCAGATGTAGATAATGTTGACTATATTAAACAAAAAATGAAGAAGATTAAAGCGATTCCTGAGTTTTCAAAATTCAAAGAAGAAAAACAAATTTTGATGATTATAGTTGATTTGATATTAAATCAACACGATATACAAAACAATATTTCTTTATTTGTAAAAGTATCAAAATATATAAAAAATTTGTTGAAAGATTTTTCAAAAGCTTTGCTTTCTGAAATGTTAAATCAATCATCATATAAAAAGGAGATATAAAAATGGCACTAGACCCAATAAAAACATTTAACCAATTAAACGAAGCATATAAAGACTTTCTTGACGCACAGTTTACCTTTAGAAATGACAAAATAAACAAAGCTGCAAAAGATGCTTTGTCTAAAGAATGTCAATTGCTAAAAGGACCATTTATACAGGCAACAATGCCATATAAAGGGACTCATACATTACAAGAATTGGTTGAAGAAGGTGTGTTAAACAAAAATATTAAAAATGCTTTCACTTATGACGAATATGCCGTTTATAAAAGATATAATCATCAAGAAAAAGCTATAAAATTGGTAAATAATAACAGAAGTATAATTGTTGCATCTGGAACTGGTTCTGGTAAAACAGAATGCTTCTTTATACCAATAATAAATGAATTGCTTAATGAATTTGATAATAATACCTTATCACCAGGTGTTAGAGCTCTTTTAATATATCCGATGAATGCATTAGCAAATGACCAAATTGGGAGGTTAAGGAAATCTTTAAAAAATTTGTCACAAATAACCTTTGGCAGATATATTGGAGAGACTCCAGAAGGCAATAGAGATAATATCAAAAAAGGAAGAAAAGAAGCGAATGAAGAATATAAAAGAGTGAATGGTAGCGATGCTTTAGAAAATGAATTGTTAACCCGTGCTGAAATGGAAGCTCGACCACCACATATTCTTATTACAAACTATGCAATGTTAGAATATATGCTTTTAAGAGCAACAAGCCAAAAAATTTTTAAAGGAAAGTATAGTAACAAATTTAAATTTCTTGTTTTAGACGAAGCACATACATACAAAGGTGCACATGGAACAGAAGTCGCGATGTTGATAAGACGATTGAAAGAAACAGTTTTTGGAAAAATTGATAATTGTTTAACTTGTATCGGGACAAGTGCTACACTTGGTGGAGAAGAAGGTGAAATTGAAAAAGTTGTAGATTTTGCAAAAGATTTATTTAATGAATATTTTGATAAAAATTCAATTATTCAATCTGATAGATTGCCATTATTGGAAGTCTCTGGACAGATTAAAGATTTGTCTTATTACCAACAACTTTTTTCTGAATATCAAAATTATAACAAAGATGATAAGGCTTCAAAATTATATAATATTTTGTCAAAAGACAAACTCGTTTATGAAATAAGAAAAAGAATTTTGGAAAAAACAATAACTATTCAAGAATTGTCAGATGAATTAAAAAATGATTTAAAAATTACAGATACAGGTTTAGAAGATACAATAGCAAAAATTATTGAACTATGTGGAGAAGCGATTTCGCCAACTGATGGGAATCCTTTAATAAATGCTAAATATCATGTTTTTGCAAGGACATTGGAAGGAGGATTTATTACATTTGCTGATGATATAAAAATCTTTACTAATAGGAAAAAAGAGTATAATGGATATAAAGTTTATGAATTATTAAATTGTATGAAATGTGGACAAGAATATATAGTTGGTTCTGTTGATGTGATAAATGGCGAAGAATATCTTATACCAACCGAAGATAATGATGAGTATTTATTTATGCTTTCTTTATCAGATGGAGAGATTTCAATTGATGAAGATGATTCATTAGATGAATTTTCTTATTCAAAAGAAGATAAGCAAGAATATGTTATGTGCCCTAAGTGTGGAAAACTTTTTGCTGCAAAAATTCCAGATACTATTTCTTGTTGTGGAATAGAGGCTGCTAACTTTATAAAAATGACAAAAATTCCTAAAAAAGCAAGAAAAAATAACTGCTATAAATGTGGGAAGTTTAATAAAGGAACTATAAGAAAACTTACTACTAGTGAAGATTCTGCAACAGAAATGTTAACACGAAAACTTTACCAATTATTGCCTGAAGAAAAAACTAAAAAGGAAGAAACAAAAACGGATAGCATTTGGGGAAGTGTATGTAATTCAGAAGATGAAATTATAAATGGCAGAAAATTATTAGTGTTTTCAGACAATAGGCAAGATGCTGCCAAATTTGCAATTTTTATACAAAACAGATATAACGATTGGTTGTGGAAAAATATTATTTATAATGTTATTAAAGATATGACTGAAGAGTCTATAAGTTTTAATTTGTTATCAGAAAGATGTTTCAGAATAGCAAATGAACATAAATTATTCTATGATATAAATAATGACGATGATAAAAAAAGTATTGCTAAGCAACACATCATGCAAGAGATTATTGAATTGGATCCAAGAATGTCTTTAAATAGACTGGGTATGATAAATATTAAAATAAATTCCTTGGATAAAATTGATAGTCAAATTATTAATCATTTTTGTAACAAATATGAAATTTCAAAAGATGAGCTCCTTAATATAATTTATGTGTTGTTTGACAGTTTAAGAAGACAAGGTTGTGTGCAATTTCCAGAAGGTGTTAGTCCAACAGATGATGCTTTTGAACCGAAAAATAGAAATGCATATTTTAAAACTCAAGGAGGAGAGAGAGGAAAAGATTATCAAGTTTTTGGATTTAAGCCTTCTGACAAAAGAACAAATAGTCGTTTAAACTATTTACAACATTTCTTTGAACATAAAGGCCTTAATCAAGAAGAAAGCAATGAAAAATCTCTAAAATTTCTTGATGAACTTTCAACATCATTTAAAGAAAATTATTTTGTTGTAAAGTTACCAATTTTAATTCAAGATAAAGTAAATGGGTATTATCAGTTAAGGTTGGATAATATATCTTTTGAAAAACAAAAGGGTAAACTTTATGTATGCAATAAATGTGGAGAAACTGTAAAAATCAACCTTTTTGGGATTTGTACAAAGACAAATTGCGATGGAAATTTAATTGAAATAAGCGAGAATGAAGATAGAGGTGATTATTATCGTCAAAGTTTTTCAAATATTCAACTAATTCCTATGAATGCAAAAGAGCATACAGCACAAATTTCAAGTCAAACAGCAACTGATTTACAAAAACATTTCAAAGAAAATGAAGTTAATATATTAAGTTGTTCAACAACATTTGAAATGGGGGTTGATATTGGTTCTCTTGAGTCTGTCGTTTTGAGAAATGTTCCTCCAGAAACATCTAATTATATCCAGAGGGCTGGGCGTGCAGGAAGAAGAGGTTCATCAGCTGCTTTTATATTAACTTTTGCAAAGAGAAGATCACACGATTTAACTTATTATAATGATCCTGTCAAGATGATTAATGGCATTATACAGGCTCCTTATATAGAGTTAAATAATGCCTATCTTGTTAGAAGACACATTCATTCAGTTATTTTTAGTTATTTAAGTTATATAGGATACAATTTTAAATCTGTGAAAGACTTATTGGCACATGATAACCATCCTAATTTGAACATCGAATTATATAATATTTTGAGCAAAAAACCACAAGATCTTTTTAAATCAATCAATATTATTGTTCCAGAAAAGATAAAGAAAGAACTTGGTGTTGATAATGATTGGTCATTTGTTAAGAAATTGGTTGATAACAATAATCCTAATAATGAAGATGCTTGTTTAGATAATGCAATCAATAATTTTGAAGCTTCCATGAATGAATTATCAAATGCAGAAGAAAAATACTCTGCAGAAAAGAAATATTCTGAAGCAGGAAAATTAAAAAAATTGATTGGAACATATAATTCAAAAGATTATATTTCATTTTTAGCAGAAAATAATGTTCTTCCAAGATATGGTTTCCCTGTATATGTTGTTCCATTAGATTTGAACACAAGTGATATTGTTAAAAGTTCAATAGATTTAAACAGAGATTTGAGGATGGCGATTACTGAATATGCTCCAGGGAGTCAAGTTGTTGCAAATGGAAAATTTTGGAAACCTTATGCTTTAAAGAAACAACCTAATAGAGAATGGCCTACTTATGATTTTGCTATATGTGAAAGTTGTGGGAAAATATATTTTTATAAAACAGCACTAGGAGTAGAAAGTCTTAATAGAGAGCAAACTTGCTGTCATAGAACACTAAAATATAAGCAAATGGTTATTCCACAATTTGGTTTTATCACAAAGGATTCTGATAAAGAATCTGTAAAATTAAAAGATGAAGTTAAATATTTTTCAGAGACATTTTTTAATGGATTTGAAAAAAATGCTAAAATTGAAGAAAATGATATAGTCTTAAAAGGTAAAGTTATACATTCTATTTATTCTCCACATGGAGAAATGTTTGTTATTAACAGAGGGAAATATGCTTCTAAAAATAGAAATATAGGATTAGCATTTAATATTTGTGAAAAATGTGGTTATGTTCAACTTAGTTTGACAAAAAATGGGACAATATCACATGAGCATAGAACTGCGAACAATTTCCCTTGCGCAGGAAAGTTAGTGAGTTGTTATTTAGGGCATCATTTTATGTCTGATGCTTTGGTCTTGCATTTGCCCCAATATAAAAATCCTATGGCAGAATTTGAGTCTATACTTTATGCTATAATTGAAGGAGCATCAAAGTTTATGGAAATAGATAGAAGAGAAATTGGTGGTGCCATATGGGAAAATGGAGATACTAATGGTTTTAGTATTACATTATTTGATACTGTTCCAAATGGAGCGGGACATGTAAAAAGAATGTTAGGACATATAAAAGAAATTTTAGTTGAAGCATTAAGAAAAGTAGATGGAAGATGTGGTTGTGGTGAAGAAACTTGTTGTTATGGTTGTTTAAGAAATTATGATAATCAAGCATATCATGATACTATGTCAAGAGGCTGGGCAAAGGAATATTTAACATGGTTATTGTCATAAAATATATTTTTAGAGAAAAGTTTAATTATGCTGAAATCTTATGATAAATAAAGAAAAGTGATAAAGAAAGATTTTGAAATGAAAAAAAATAACTGGAAATATATGATAAATAATCCCCAGTTATTTTTTGTACATTTTTTATTTTTAATTAGACTATTTTAATCAAAAATTAGTTATAAAAAATTCCTTTAAACAAGATATTGTATGGTGGGTTGCCGGGGGCTCGAACCCCGGACCCTTCGATTAAGAGTCGAATGCTCTACCAACTGAGCTAGCAACCCATATCTTTTTTATTGTTGCTCCAATAAAAAACTATGTGTATTATACAACACATTATCGTTCTTGTCAATCAAAAATTTGATTTTACTTAAATTTTTAATCTTCTACTTCGTTGTCGATTTCTATATTTCCATGCAATCTTTCAAAATCATTTATATATCTTTTTATTGCTGTTTCAATTTCTTTATTTTTGCTTCTACCATTAAAATTTGCTGTGTATTTGATTTTTTGTTGTAAAGAATTAGGAATTCTCAATGTGTATCTTGGCAAATTACTCATATTTACCTCCTTAAAGGAATTTTACAAGAATTTAAGCAAAATTACTTAAAAATGACGTCACTTCTTCGTCAAATAGTGTTATTTTTCGACACAAAACACACAACTATTTTAAAACATTTATTCACAGTTTTTAAAAATTTTATGTATAAAATATTATGAAAAATTTGAAATTGATATGCAAAGAAAATTTATTTTTCAATCTTTCTTGTTTCAACTCAAAAAAAATTTGTGCAATGGTCAAGGCAAACGCTTATGGACATGGATTGAAAGATGTTGTCAGATTGATTGATGACAAAGTAGATTATTTTGGTGTGTCAAATGTAGATGAAGGGGTAGAGGTAAGGAAGATAAGCCAAAAACCGATCTTGGTATGTTCTAAGGTTTTCGACTTCAAAAAATGCAGGAAACACAATTTGGAAGTTATGATTGAAGATGAAGTTGACATCAAAAAATGTTTAAACAATGGACTAAAGGAAAACATGCATTTGAAAATAAATTGTGGAATGAATAGATTTGGCGCTGGGAATGTTTTAAATGCAAGGATTGTTAATGATTTGCTTGAAGAGAAAAACATTACATTGAAATCTATTTACACGCATTTTCATTGTTTGGAAGATAAAAAACAGACTGTTCGCAACTATATGAGGTTTCAGTTGCTAAGATCCGAAATAAATCAAAACGCTATGATTTGTTTTGGTGGAAGTGGAATTTCTAGTTATCCTTTTGAGTTTGATATGATAAGATTGGGAATTGGGCTTTATGGATATGGGCAAAATGGGCTTAAACCTGTTATGAAAATAAAATCTTATGTAAGCAAAGTTTTTTATGCAAAATCGGGCGAGTATATTGGTTATGGAGAAAAATACAAGGTCAAGAGAGGCGGGTATTTTGCGATAGTCCCTGTTGGATATGGAGACGGGCTTAGAAGAAATTTGAGTGGGAAATTTAAAGTACAAATAAACGGTCAGTATTTTCAAAGTTTTGGGAATATTTGTATGGACGCTTTTTTTGTTAAGGTTGATGGAAATGTCAAAGTTGGAGATAAAGTGTTGTGCATGTTTGACGCTGATTATTTGGCGGATAAAATAGAAACAATTCCGTATGAAATTTTGACTGGCTTTTCGAATTTTCGTGGTAAGACGGTGATTTTGTAGCATTTTTCGTTAAATCTTTGCCATTTTATGAGCAAAAATGTTATCATATTTTTATGAGTATGAGAATTGATTCTGGAAAATTTAAAGGCAGGAAACTGCTTGAAAATAAATATGACCATATAAGACCTACAATGGACAAAGTTAGGCAGGCTCTTTTTGTTAAACTACAATTTTTCTTGCCTGGTAAAAATGTTTTGGATCTGTTTTGCGGAACAGGTGCAATGGGGATTGAAGCGTTGAGTCGTGGCGCTGAGAAAGTTGTGTTTGTTGATAAAGATATCAGAAGCGTTGAAATGACAAAAGCCAATTTGAAAAATATGGGGATAGATACCAAAGTTTTCAAATGTGATGCACTTATTTTTTTGGACAAGTGCGAAGAAAAATTTGACTTGATTATTCTTGATCCACCATACAAAAGCGGACTTTATGAAAAAGTCTTGGCCAAGATTTATGAAAAAGATCTTTTAGCTGATGAAGGAATAATCGTTTGTGAACACGACAGCAAAGACACATTTGATTATCAAAATTTTGAAGTTTTTGATGAGAAAAAATATGGGAATATTACATTGACTTATTTGAGATAAAAGATAGACGAAATGTCTATCTTTTTTTCACTGTTGCTTCAAACAGAGCATATAAGATAAAGGCACTGTCTTGTGCGTTTAGGAGAATTTATGTGCGGTATTTGTAGTGCAATAGGAAATGTTAACGAGATATCAAATGTTGTTGACGGACTCAAAAAATTGGAATATAGAGGTTATGATTCAAGTGGAATCGCTTTTTTGGAAAATAAACAAATCAAGCTGATAAAAAGTGTAGGGCAAATTGCAAATTTAGAGAAAAAAATAAATAAAAAAAACAGTTCAAACATCGTGATTGGACATACAAGATGGGCGACTCACGGTGTGGTCAGTGAAGCGAATGCTCATCCACACATTTCAGAGAATAAAGAGTTTGCTTTGGTGCATAATGGAATAATTGAAAACTATGAAGATTTGGCAAAGAAATATTTGGAAGAAGTTAAATTTTATTCTCAGACCGACACAGAAGTTTTTGTCAATTTGATAGCAAAACAAAAAGGAACAGTTATCAAAAAACTTATTGATGCTTGCAAATTGGTTAAAGGAAGCTATGCGGTTGCGCTAATAAACAAAAACAGCAACAAGATTTTTGTAGCCAAGAGAAAAAGTCCTCTTATGGTGGCGTGTGATGGCAAATCTTGTATGGCATCAAGTGATTTGTCTGTTTTTGTCAATAAGTTTGAAAAATGTTTTATTCTGGAAGATGATGAATTTGCTGTAATGACTGGGAAGAATATTGTTTTTTACAATAAAAACGGCGAAAAAATTAAGAAAGAACCTATTTTTATAAATGATTTTGAATTTTGTGAAGAGAACCTTAATGAAAAATTTTTTATGTTGAAAGAGATAAAAGAGCAGTCTGTTGTTTTGAAAAAAACTTATTTTAAGTATATGTCAGAAGATGTTTGTTCCAATATTGATTTCGAAAAATTGAAGAAATATAAAAGTTTTCATTTTATTGCTTGTGGAACGGCTTATCACAGTGGTCTTATGGGGGCAAGATATATACAACAATTTTGCCATAAAGATTGCAAAGTTTCCATTGCAAGTGAGTTTCGTTATGACAACAACATTTTAAGTAAAAATTGTCTTTATGTTTTTGTCAGTCAAAGTGGAGAAACTGCAGACACTATTGCGTGTGCAAATTTGGTAAAAGAAAAGGGATTGGATACAATGTGCGTCACAAATGTCCCTTACTGCTCTTTAAATAAATTGGCAGATGTGGTTTTGCCGACTTTTGCAGGGAAAGAAGTGGCAGTCGCTTCAACCAAGGCTTATGTGGCACAAGTTTTTACGCTGTTGATTTTTGCAATAAAGATGTCAGGGAATTTGAGCTTACAGGAGAATCTAAAAAAATTTGTTTTATCGTTTGATATTCAAGAGTTAAATGAAGAAGTTTTAAATTTTGTTTATAAGTTTAAAAACATCTTCTATATTGGCAGAGAGCAAGACTATGTTGCAAGTCTTGAGGGTGCACTTAAGATGAAAGAAATTGCTTATATAAATTGCATAGGTTTGGCTGGTGGAGAACTTAAACACGGGACTTTGGCACTGATTGATGAAAATTCGCTTGTCATTGTCGTTTCAACGCAAAAAAGTTTAAAAGAAAAAATAGAAAGCAACATTCAAGAAGTCAAGGCAAGGGGAGGGAAAATTTTGCTTATTTCCAATTTTCAACATTCCGTTGAGGTTGATATGTTTTTGCAAGTGCCAAGTTTTGAAGAATTTTTTATGCCAATTGTCAGCATTGTTGCTCTGCAACTTATGGCTTTTCATTATGCCGTTAAATTGGGATATAATCCAGACAAACCAAGAAATCTTGCAAAGTCTGTCACTGTGGAATAACAAAAATGTGACTTTTAAGTTTTGCAACAAAAAAACACCTTAATTGGTGTTTTTTGTTTTAAATTTTTTTGTTAAATTTCCGGATCAAATTTTTCGAAGATTATGTTATCACAATATTTGATAACTTTGAGATATTCTTCTTTGCTTCTTACTGTCCAAGCAAGGAGAGGAAGGTTTTTATACTTTTTGACAAATCTGTTTGGAAGAGCAGATGCTTCATAAGAGATGAAATCAGGTTGACTTACTTTTTTGTTGAATCTCATCTTTTTAAGCAAAACTCTTTTTATCCAAGACAAATTGCTTTTTTTGAAACTTCCAGAAAGTTGACCTCTCAAAATGTTTGGAGCATGTTTTTTGAGATATCCAAGTGTGAAAGGATTGAAAGATTGAACGGCATATTCTCCTTCATAATCTTTCAACATATCAATCACTTTTTGCTCTAAACTTCCGACCTTGTATTGATTTTTTATTTCAATCAAAATTGGTACTTTTCCATCTACAAGTTTTAAAACTTCTTCAAAAGTTGGGATATACTCTTTTGTGCCTTTAAGCTTCAAAACTTTTAAATCTTCTTTGTTTAAGTATTTGATGTATCCATCATTTCCTGTCATTCTTGACAAAGAATCATCGTGAAAAACTACAACAGTTCCGTCTGCTAAAAGTTGAACATCAAGTTCTATTGCATAGCCTTTTTCTATTGCTTTAGAAAAAGCAGCCAAAGAATTTTCTGGTATATTTTTGTCGTGATAACCTCTATGGGCTATAGGTGTTTCCACCAGCCAAGTTTTGAATAAATCCATATTTTTTAACCTTTACGAAAAAATTTATTTTATTTAGTTATTTTAAAATATTTATCTTCTTTTGTCAAATTTATTTTACGCATTTTGATCGTCTTTTATGAATTTCTTGATTGTTTCCAATCTCTCTTCTGCGTCTTGTTTGCTCTCATTTAAAAGCTTTTCAGCCTCTTCACCTTTGAGTTCTTTGATTGCGCTGAAACGAGTTTCACCGTTGAGATAATCTTCATACTTATCAAAGTCGCTTGTGCTGTCGATTGACAAGTTGTTTGTCTTTGGGTTGTATCTCAAAAGTGACCAATAACCACATTCAACAGCTTTTTTCATTTCTGCACTTGATTGAGACATATCAAATCCGTGATTGATACATGGGGCGTAGGCGACTATCAAACTTGGGCCGTCAAATTGCTCTGCTTCTTTGAAAGCTTTGATACATTGATTCATGTTTGCTCCAAGGCTCACCTGTGCAACATAGCAATTTTTTGAAGCGATAGCAAGTGCAACCAAGTCTTTCTTCTTGGTCTGTTTTCCAGAGTTTGCAAACTTAACCATTGCACCTCTTGGGGTGGCTTTTGATGCTTGTCCACCTGTGTTTGAGTAAACTTCTGTGTCAAGAACTAAAATGTTGACATTTTCTTTTCCGTTCAAAACATGATCAAGACCGCCATAGCCGATGTCATAAGCCCAGCCATCTCCACCAATAATCCAAACACTTTGTTTTTCTTTTGCACCGTATTTGCTTCCAAGTTTTATTCCAAGACCAAATTCTGCGTTGTCTTCAAAAAGGGAATTTGCCCACGCTGGACCTTTGCCTTCTTCATCTTTAAGATAAGGGCAAGATGGATAAGAACCACCATAAATGCTTGAGCATCCTGTTGCGTTTGCAATGACCATTTCTTTTCCAAAGAGGGTTGTTGCAAGTTTGATGTATGGAGTTTCACCACAACCACCACATGCACCAGAGAAACCGAAATAACAATCTTTAAACTGCAAACCTTTTGGCAAGTCTGTTGAGAAAGGTGTTTCTTTTTCTGTTTTTACAGTCTTCAAAATTTCGTAATTTTTCTTTTCTTTTTCCAAATTTTCGTTTGCCATTTTCATAACAAGCGCTTTGTCTTTTGCAGGGCAAACATTTGCACAAACACCACAGCCAGTGCAATCTTCTGGACTTACTTGAATGCGATAATAGTATCCATTCATACCATAAGCATTTGCAAATTCAATTTCTTCTGGTGTTTCGCCTTTAACCAAAACTGGGCGAATAGCATTGTGTGGACATGAGATTATGCATTGACCGCATTGAATACAATTTTTAGGTATCCACAAAGGCAAATGAGCAGCAATACCTCTTTTTTCAAACTCTGCTGTCCCTGATGGAATGACTCCTGCTTTGTCAAAAACAGAAACAGGGAGGTTGTCTCCTTCAAGTTTTTCAATTGGTTTCATTATTGTTTGGTAGAATTTGTCTGAAAGGTTCTTCTCTTCCAAATTTATACCTTTAAATGTAAACTTGCTTATATCAACTTTCTCAATTCCGTTTTCTGAAAGTTCAACGGCTTTCAAGTTTTTGTTAACAACTTTTTGACCTTTTTTAGAGAATGTCTTTTTGATATATTTTTGAATTTGTTCTTTGGCATCTGCAAAAGGTATAATTTGAGAAGTCTTGAAAAGTGCTGTTTGCATTACCATATTGATTTTGTTTCCAAGACCAACACTTTCAGCAATTTTTTGAGCGTCGATAACATACAAAGTTGCTCTTTTATCTTGCAAAATCTTTTTGTAGATATCAGGCAAGACTTTGTCAACTTCATCTGCTTTGAAAACTGTGTTGATAAGTACCTTTCCTTTTTCCTTCAATCCTTCAAGACAGTTGTATTTATGAACAAATGAGAAGTTGCTTATTGTTATGATGTCGGCATTTTGAACAAGGTAAGTGCTTTTGATTGGCTTGTCGCTTACTCTGACATGGGAGCGAGTCAAACTTCCACTCTTCTTGCTGTCATATTCAAAATAGCCTTGAACATATTTGTCAAGTTCGTCTCCCAAAATTTTGATTGTGCTCTTGCTTGCAGACACTGTTCCGTCAGAGCCTAAGCCAAAGAATTTCATTTGGAAAGTTTTGATATTTGAATGATATGTTTCAAGTGGCAAAGAAGAATTTGAAACATCATCTGTGATGCCAACTGTAAAGTTGTCTTTCATTGTTTCAAAATTTTCGATCACTGCTTTGACCATTGCAGGAGTAAATTCTTTTCCGCCAAGTCCGTATCTTCCACCAACAATTTTGATGTTTGGTCTGTCTTTTAATGCTGTGACTACATCAAGATAAAGAGGTTCTCTTGCTCCACATTCTTTTGTTCTGTCAAGAACGATTATCTTTTCAACTGTGTCAGGCAAGAATTTTGAGAACTCTTTATAGTCAAAAGGACGATACAAATGCAAATTTATAAGTGCGACATCTTTGGAAAGTTTTTTGTCGCTTTCAAGTACTTCTTCAATCGTTTCACAAGAAGAGCCCATGCTTACGATGACATTTTTAGGCTTCTTTGTTCCGATAAGGTCAAAAGGAGAATATTTGCGTCCTGTGAGTGAAGCAAATTGTTTTAAAATTTCTTTCAAAGTTTTGTAAACATTTACATAGGCAGGGGAAGATGCCTCTCTGTTTTGGAAGAATACATCAGGGTTTTGTGCTGTTCCTTTTTGATAAGGAGCATCAGGAGTCATTCTACCTGCTCTAAATTTTTTGATTTCTTCTTCTGGGAGCATTGCATTTATGACATCATCACTTACTGCGTCTATTTTTTGAATTTCGTGAGATGTTCTAAATCCATCAAAGAAGTGTATAACTGGCAAAGAAGTTTTATATGCAAGCACATGTGCAATGAGTGCAAAGTCGTGTGCTTGTTGAACAGATGCAGAAGACAAGAGAATGCAACCAGTTTGTCTTGTTGCCATAACATCGCTGTGATCACCAAAGATTGAGAGAGCATGAGTAGCCAATGCTCTTGCTGCAACATGGATTACACAAGGCAAGTGTTCTCCGGCAAGTTTATAAAGATTTGGTATCATCAAAAGAAGTCCTTGACTTGATGTAAAAGTTGTTGTCATTGCACCAGCGCAAAGGCTTCCGTGCAAAGTCCCAGCAACACCACTTTCTGCCTGCATTTCGATAAGTGTAGGAAGTTCTCCAAAAATGTTTTTCTTACCGCTTGAAACTTGTCCATCACAGTATTCTGCCATTGGAGATGATGGGGTGATAGGATAAATTGGAATTACCTCTGACAGTTTGTATGCCACCATCGCTGTGGCGGTGTTTCCATCTACAACTTTTTTCATATATAACTCCTTTGTATTTAATTTTGTTGATTCAAGAAAAATATTCTTAAGACAATTTTAGTTTAAATCTTTTAAGATTTTTAGTCAAATTTATTTTGCTTATTTATTTGATTATTAAATATATTTTTAGTAAAATATAAATATGAGAAATTTGAAACTTACAATTGAATATAATGGTGCCGAATTCTTTGGCTGGCAAAAACAGAAAAATTGCAGGACGGTGCAAGAGGAAATTGAAAAAGCGTTTTTGACACTTACAGGGGAGAATGTTTCTGTTGAAGGAAGTGGAAGGACTGACAAAGGGGTTCATGCTCTTGGACAAGTTGCAAGTGTTCAAACTTCAAACATTATGCCAACTAAAAATTTTAAGATTGCGTTGAACGATTTGCTACCAAAAGATATCTTCATAAAAAAGGTTGAGGAAGTTGATCAAAACTTTCAGGCAAGGTTCTCTGCAAAGAGAAAAACTTACAAATATATTGTTTGTGTGGGAGGCGAACGAGGTGCTATAAACAATTCTTTGATTGCTTACTATCCATATAAAGTTGACATTGAAAAAATGAGAGAAGTGGCAAAACTTTTGATTGGCAAACACAACTTCAAAGGCTTTTGCAATTCTGATGCAAGTGTGACAAATTTTGAAAGAGAAATTTATGATTTAAAAATCAACAAAAAAAACAGAATGTACACTTTTTTGGTGTGCGGAAACGGTTTTTTATACAATATGGTAAGAATTATTGTAGGGACTTTGCTTGATGTGGGACGCGGAAAATTGTCTGTTGAAAGGGTGAAAAATGCCTTGGAAACTGGCAACAGAAACAACTCTGGACAGACTATGCCGGCATGTGGTTTATACCTAAAAAATGTTGAATATGTTTAGAAAAAAATAAAAAATTTTCAAAAAAATCAGAATCTGCTTTGTATGATTTATATCTTTCTACAGATGTTGCTCAAATTGCTATAAACGCACAAGAAAAGGTCATTAAAGACATCGCTTCAAAGGGAAGTTGTGTCATTGTGGGAAGAGCGTCTGACTATGTTTTGAGAGACAACAAAAATTTGGTAAGCGTGTTTGTTTATGCTCCAATGGATTACAGAATCAAAAAGGTTCAAGAAATGTATGGTGATGATGAGCAAACAGCTTTGCAAAACATTCAAAGATCTGACAAATCAAGAGCAAATTATTATAAGAGCATAACTTCAAAAGAATTTGGTGATGCAAACAACTATGATTTGTGTGTTGACAGTTCTATTGGAGAAGAAAAGACTGCTGACCTTATTGTTGAGTTTGTGAAAAATGTTTCCAAAACAAAATCAAAATAAGATTGATAAAAAATAAAAGTTCTATAATTGCTATAGAACTTTTTTATTGTCTTTTAATTTAAGCAACCAATGCTGCGTAATTTAAAACCAAATTGTATGCTAGATCTGTGGCAACTTGGAATTGGAAGATGATTTTGTAATTTCCGTCAGCATATTGAATTTTGTATTTGTAATTGTTTCCGCTTATCCAATCTGTGCTGGTTTGGAAATTTATGTCTGCTCTAAATGTTATGCTGATTGTTCTTTCATTATAAACAAATTGTGCGTTTGCTCTTATATGTTTTGTTTGATTTGTTTCGAGTTTTAAAACTTCTGTTATGTTTTCTGGAACAATGTTTACATTATCTTTTATTTCTGCGTTTTCAATTTGGTAAACACTTGAAAGGTTTGTTGAAGAATTGCCTTGCAAAATTGAAATTGTCGCGGTCATTATTGGATCTTTTTCCAAATTGTCTTCTTCGCCATCAGCATCAGGGGTAGATGTTATACGCAAAGATGAAAGTTTTGTGTACATCATTTTATTGTCACTGAAAACTGCAGTGTAAGCACCTTGTGTTGTTGAACTTGCTGCAAATGTCAATGTGCTTTTTTCAATCTTTTCGGCGCTGTTTGTTGTGTTGTCAATTTTATATACACTACCATTTTCAAGTTGGGTGGAATTTTGATATACCCAGCATATAAAACTGCTTCCTTGTTTTGTTGTGGCTGTAAGAGTTACGGTTGAGCCTTCTTTGTAAGTTCCGTTTCCAGTAACTGCACCATACATACCAGCACTTGAATAAACAACCACTCCATAAGAAGAAACATCTTTGCATCCAAACAATGCAAAAATTGGTATCACAAATATTATTAGCAATAAAAGTGGCAATTTTTTCTTCATACTTTATCTTATTCCTTTTGTAATTCAATTATCTTAAAATTTTATTTAAAAGTCAAATAAAAAAGAATATTTACAAAATAAAAACAAAATTTTGAGTATTTTTAAAGTCCTTGCATAAAATATCTTTTGTAAGGAGTTTTTATGTGGGAACTTTCTATTTCTGTCAGCTCTAAAAATGTTGAAATAGCAAAATTTATCTATCAAACATTAAAAGCACAAACAGCAGAATTTGGTGCTGTTGTGACTTGTTATGAAGAGTTTGACAACTTTTACATTTTGATAGGTTGTCCAGAAAATGAAAAAACAAGAATAAGAGCCATCATCGAAAGATGTGTGATAAAAGTTGTAAGCAATTTTTATAAAGACAGATTTTTGACGGAAAATTTGAGATTGCCGTTGCACGAAAAGATGAGTTTGATGGCTTTTAAGAAAGCGTTGATAAATTTTGACAAAGAAACCGATTTTTATATTATTAGCAAAAACTTGGTTTTGGACAAGAATTTGCATTTGGACTCGTTTTATTTTTTCAAACTTAAAGCATTGAGAGAAAAATGGGCAGAACTTATTTCGCTTGCAAATGAAAATAGCGATTATCTTGTCAGCAATGAAGCGTTTTTTGATTTGTTGAAATTTTTGATAGACAATTTGGAAGTTTGTGAAGAAGAAATCAATGTTTTTGAAGATGACAATGGTTATTTCATTACTCCACAAAATTCTCAAGATGATTGTGCTTATGAAAGTTTGTCGAAGGAGGGGCTTGTTTCATCTTTGATAGAACTTTGCCCTAAAAAAATAAATTTGTTTTGTCGAAGTGATGACAACACTGCTGGATTTTTGAGCAGAATTTTTGAAGAGAGAGTAAATGTTTGCTACAACAAAAATATGCAAAAAATTGACAAATTTTCAGTTTTGAAATAGAAAATAAGTAAAAAATATTATATACAATAAAAAAAGATAGTGAAATTAAATTCATTATCTTTTATTTTTTAGCAAATTTTTATAATTCTCGAATTGGAGTTGTTTTTTGATCTATCTTTATGAAGTTTTTAAGGAAGTTTGCAAATTGTGTGTTTCCTTTTTCTTCAAGATGAGAAATGATTCTTTCAGAATTTTGATTTAAAATCAAACTCAAAAGGTCGGTGTTGTTTTGTGTGGCAAGAATTTTTAAAGAACTGATTGTCATAGACAAATCATTGTCGGTTTGCTTGTTTTCTTCTTTATTCTTTACGATTGTTGGTTTTTCTTCTGGCAAAACATAATCTTCCAATTCTACTTTTGCTGTGCTGTTTTTGTTTATCATATTTTTTCTCCTTTTTGTTGTGATAAAAGCGAAGTCTATTATAGCATCTGCTGTTTCTGTGTCAAGATTGTTTTCGGTGAGAATTTTTCCTATTTTGTCCGTTTTTGTCGAATGAAAATTTTTGCAAATTTCTTGACATTTAAAATTGATGTGGTGTATAATGTTTGCGTATTTAGTAAAAGACAAGTAGTTTTTGAAAACTTGCGCTCAGAGAAAGATTGGTTGGTGAAAAATCTTAGCATATCAAAAATGAAACCACTTTTATGTTTGAAGATACACACTTAAAAAGAGTGGCACACATTTGTGTGCAATTAAGGTGGAACCACGGTTGTTAAATCGTCCTTAAATTCAAGTTAATCTTGTTTTTGAGAACGATTTTTTTGTTTTCAAATGCAAGAACAAAAGGAGAATTTGAAATGGAAATTATTGAAAAAGATGAAAAATTACACAGAGCAAGACATTCTCTTGCGCACATTTTGGCAAAAGCTTTGATGCAGCTTTACCCAAGCACAAAACTTACAATAGGACCAGCGATTGAAGATGGTTTTTATTATGATGTTGATTTGGACGAACAATTGACACCAGATCATTTTCCTGCCATTGAAAAGAAGATGAAGGAAATCATCAACAAGGGAGAACCTTTTGTAAGAAAAGAAGTTTCAAGAGAAGAAGCTTTGAAACTTTTTAAAGGAAACGAATATAAAACAGAAATCATCAACGAACTTCCAAAAGAAGCTGTTATATCTTTGTATTATACAGGCGATGACTTCTTTGACCTTTGCAGTGGACCTCATGTTGAAAGCAGTAAGAATTTGCAAAACTATGCTTTTAAGATTCACTCTGTAAATGGAGCATATTGGAGAGGAAACGAAAAGAACAAAATGCTTCAAAGAGTTTATGTTTATGCTTATCCTGACAAAAAGCAATTAAACGAACATATCACTATGCTTGAAGAAGCAAAGAAGAGAGATCACAGAAAACTTGGAAAGGAACTTAAACTTTTCATGATTTCTCCAGAAGGTCCAGGATTTCCATTCTATCTTCCAAACGGAATGATTGTTAGAAATCTTTTGATTGATTATTGGCACGAAATTCACAGAAAAGCAGGTTATGATGAAATTTCAACACCTATAATGCTTTCTCGTCATCTTTGGGAAACTTCAGGGCACTGGGATCACTATAAAGACAATATGTATACAACAAAAATCGATGATGTTGATTTTGCTATCAAACCTATGAACTGCCCAGGTGGAATTTTGGTTTACAAAAACTCTCCACATTCTTATCGTGATTTGCCTTTAAGACTTGGCGAACTTGGTCTTGTTCACAGACACGAAAAATCAGGCGAACTTGGTGGACTTATGAGAGTTCGTTGCTTCACACAAGATGATGCTCACATCTTTATGACTCCAAGTCAAATCAAAGGCGAAATCAAAAATGTTGTTTCACTTATTGATGAAGTTTACAAGACATTCAAATTTAAGTATCATGTAGAACTTTCTACTCGTCCTGACAACAGTATGGGAAGTGATGAAGATTGGGAAATGGCAACAAACGCTTTGAAAGACGCTCTTGACGAACTTGGACTTGATTATGTGATCAATGAAGGCGATGGTGCTTTCTATGGACCAAAGATTGACTTCCATTTGACAGATGCTATCGGAAGAACTTGGCAATGCGGAACTATTCAACTTGACTTCCAACTTCCACAACGCTTTGAACTTGAATATGTTGGCGAAGATGGTGAAAAACATCGCCCAATTATGATCCACAGAGTTATTTATGGATCTTTGGAAAGATTTTTGGGTATTTTGATTGAACACTTTGCAGGTGCTTTCCCACTTTGGCTCGCTCCTGTTCAAGTTAAGGTTTTAACTTTGACAGACAGAAACAATGATTATGCTAAGAAAATCAAAGATACTCTTTTTGATGAAGGCATAAGAGTTGAACTTGATGACAGAAACGAAAAGATTGGATATAAGATCCGTGAAGCTCTTTCTATGAAAATACCTTATCTTATCATTGTTGGAGATGAAGAAGAAAAGAACAACACAATTTCTATTCGTGGTCGTGGTTTTGAAAATGCATCAGGTCTTAAACTTGATGACTTTATTGCCAGACTTAAAGATGAAGTTAAATCTAAAAAATTTTAATGACAAAATAACATATTTTTCGTAAACAATATTGAATTTTTGTTTGGAATATGCTACTATGTTATGGTAATATCTTAAAAGGAGTTCACTTAAATGGGAATAAATGAATTGATACTACCTTTGGGGGTAATATTCATGGCCTTAATGTTGGGCTTTTATTTCAAATAAAAAGGAGATTTTGTTATGAGCAGTATGTTGCTTGAAGGCAGTGCTACAACTGGAATCTGGAATTATGTTTTGATTGCTATCGTTGTTTTGCTTTTGATTGCTCTTCCTATTATGATGAATGCTAGAAACAAGAGAGAGACTCAAAAAGTTCAAGAACAAACCAATTCTTTGAAGGTTGGAGACAAGGTTTTGACAACAAGTGGTGTTTATGGAACTATTGTCGAACTTAAATTTGACGACTCACAAAAAGTTGTCGTGCTTGAAACTGGTGGAAAAAACAAGAGTTATTTGAGTGTTGATGCTTATGCAATTTACACAGTGTTTAAGAGCGAAGCAGAACTCAAAAAAGAAGCTGAAGCAAAGGCAGAAGCTGAGCGTAAGGCTTTGGAAGAAGAACAAGCAAAAAAAGAAGCAAAGAAGAACAAGAAAGATAAAAAAGAAAAGGTTGAGCCTCAAGAAGAATCAGCTCCAGTTGTTGAAGCAAAAGCTGAAGAAAAAACAGCAGAAACAAAAGAGGAAAAACCTAAGGCTAAAAGCAAAAAATAAAACACAAATGCAAAACACATTTGTGTTTTTTTTATTGTCTATTTTCTTTGTCATTATTGCTAAACAGACTGCATAAGATATTCTATCTTAAAACAGTATGTCCAATGTTTAAAAAATGGCAGGGAGGCAATAATGAAATTGAAAACATCTAAAAGTGAAAAAAGCTTTTCAAGTGGTCTTTTTTTGAGTGTTTTGAAAGGCGTGTTGGTGGGGCTTGGTGTTGCTTTGGTGGGAATTTTGCTTTTTGCTTTTATTCTTAGATTTACAAACATTTCCGACAAAATAATCGCACCAGTCAATCAAGTTATCAAAGGTGTAAGCATCTTTTTTGGGGTGTTTATTGGACTTAAAAAACACAAAGAAATGGGTCTTTTAAATGGCTTTTTGATTGGTCTGTTTTTCACTATTTTGGCATTTTTGGTGTTTTCAATTTTAGATGGGACTTTCTGTTTTGATCGCACTTTTTTAAACGATATTGTCTTTGGAAGCGTCATTGGTGCTATATGTGGTATCATTTGTGTTAATTTGAAAAAAAAGTAGTCTTTTTAATTGACATAAGTCCCTTAATGTATTATACTAAACAAGGTAATTTATCTAAAATTATTTATCAAATTTATATGTAGAAATTAAGGGGAAGTAATGGCTAGAAGTAGAGTTAAAAAGAATTCCATAATCAATTTTGTTGCTATGGTTGTTATTACCATTCTTGGAATTGTTTTATCTGTTTGCAGTTTTAATGTTCCATTTACATCTTTCACCTACAATGGTTTTGCCAATTCAATTTCTCTTGGGTTGGACATTGCAGGTGGTATTTCTGTTGTCTATGATTGTTCTCTTTCAAAAGACAGCAACACTCAAAATTTGGACACTGCAATAGATGCCACTGTTACAAGATTGGAATCTGTTATTACAGCTGAATATTCAGAAGCTACAATCCAAAGACAGGGTGGAACTAAAATAAGAATTGAAGTTCCTTCTGTTACTGATTCAAACGAAATTTTCAATTTGATTGGAGAACCTCAACCTCTCTATATGACTTTGGAAGAAAATGGCGAAGCTCAAATCACTGGGACAGACATTGAAGATGTTCAAGTTTCTTATCAAAAAAACAGTGAAGGAAATTATGAATACGGTGTTTCATTGAAGTTTACATCTGAGGGTGCTGACAAGTTTGCAAATTTGACTGAAAGTGCTGCAAATGGTTCTCAAAAAATCTATGTTTATTTGGGAGACATCAGTTCTGACAATTTGTTCCAACAATTAACTTGTGAAAGCAAAATCACTGGGGGGTCTACTTTCATTTCTGGAAGTTTTAAATCTTATGATGATGCAGAAAGTTATGCTCTTCAAATTATGAGTGGAACTTTCAATGTTCAATTGGATCTTATTGAAAGCAATGTTATCTCTGCAACGCTTGGAAGTGAAGCTCTTAAATATGCCATCATCGGTGGGGCCATTGGTATGATTTTGATTATGGTCTTGCTCTGGTGGAGATATGGAGATTTCGGTCTTCTTGCATCTTTCGCTTTGGTAATGTATGTTGTTTTGATGTTGTTCTTCTTGCAAGCTATTCCATTTGTTCAACTTACTTTGCCTGGTATCGCTGGTATCATTTTGAGTATCGGTATGGCAGTTGACGGAACAGTTATCATTTTTGAAAGAACAAGAGAAGAATATCGTTCTGGAAAGAAAATACCTCTTTCTGTAAAGACTGGATTTAAACGTGCATTCTGGCCAATTTTTGATAGTAATATTACAACAATTTTGACTGCTATTGTTCTTTACATTTTGGGAACTGCATCAATTCAAGGTTTTGCTATAACTCTTTTGATTGGTATTGTTCTTTCAATGTTTATGAACTTGGTTATCTTGAGATATCTCGTAAAATGGTATCTTCCACTCAACAGCGTTAAAGCTAAAAAACTTCATTTGCCTAAACAAGTTAGACATTTCAAAGAAAATGAAGAGGCAATCGTAGGAGGGCAGGCAAATGAATAAATTTAAGAAAAAAACTAGATTATCTGTTGATGAAAGAATCGAAAATTCTAAATTCGACTTCTGCAAAAATATGAAATGGTTTTTGATTGCTCCAATTCTTATCATTGTAGTAGGGGCTGTTATGTTGTGCACACTTGGTTTCAATCTTGGTATTGACTTCACAGGTGGCTCAAATATGACCATTTACACAAACTCAGAAGGCACTTATGAAGAATATACTTCATACGACCTTGACACTGATATGGGTAAACTTGAATCAAAAATCAATACAGTTTTGAAAGAATATGGACTTTCTATCAATACAATTCAAAAAACTACTATTTCAAACACTGATTTGGGATTGAATGAAGAAAGTGCTGTTATCATCAAATATCAAAACGACAATTCAAAAGAAGAAAGTGAAATTGAACAAATAAATGATGATATTCAACTTGCTTTGTTGAAAGCATTTGGATATGTTGATTCTGACACAACTTTTGAAGAACTTGAAAATCTTGATCAAGCAGGATTTGTGACAAATGGTGGGGTTACTACTGCCAGTGCAAGTGCCGAACTTGTTATGAAATCATTTATTGCTTTGATTGTTGCAGTGGTTTTGATTTTGATCTATGTTGCATTCCGTTTTGAATTCACAAGTGGTATGGCTGCAATTTTGGGACTTATGCACGACATTTTGATCACTTCTTCTGTTATGTTGATTTGCCGTATTCAAATAAATGTTTCATTTATTGCTGCACTTATAACCATTTTGGGTTATTCAGTAAACAATGCAATCATCATATTTGACAGAATGAGAGATGATTTGAAAGTTGCAAGACAATCAAATCAAAAAGTAAGCAACAAGCAAGTTGCAAACAATGCTGTAAAAAATATGTTGATGCGTTCTGTATTGACTACATTCACAACATTTATTATGGTATTTATGATTACTGTAATTGGTGTGACTGATATTAGAACATTTACATTCCCAATTATAGTCGGAATCCTTTCAGGTTTCTATTCTTCAATCTTCATCATTCCTGGACTTTGGGCAATTGCTTATAGACCAAGAAAAAGAAAGAAAATTTCAAACAACACAACCAGTCAAAAGAAAGATGACACTGTTGAAGTTGTAGGTTAAAAAGAAAACGCCGTTTGGCGTTTTTTTTGTTATGTTTTTCTGGCTGTTTTGTTGAGATTTGTTTTTGCTTAACCAAAATTAGAAAGAACTTTCATCTTCATTTTTTCTATTGATAAAAGAGACAGTATCGCTTGCTACATAGATTTTGTTTTTCCCATATTTATTGTTGATTTCATTTATCGTTCTTTCAAGGTCGTTTGTATCTTTATTGAGAAAAGAAAGTTGCTCCATTCTGTCTATTTTATTCAAATTTGAAACGCAAATTCTTATTGCTCTTATATATTTGTCATATTCCCAAAATTCGTCAATAATATCCATTGCAGTTTTTGTTATCTCTTCGCTTGATTGAATTGGAGAAACTGTTTTTGAATGTCTAAATCGTTTGAAATCGTTTGTTTTTAGCGTCACAGAAACTGTTGAACCTTGAAATTTGCTGTTTGTAAGTCTTAGACCTATTTTTTCACTCAAAAAAGTTATTACTTTTTTTATGTCGTCTCGCTCTATGATATCTTCAATTGTTGTTGTTCCATTTCCAACACTTTTTGGGGGCAAGATGTCATAATAACATTTTACATCGTCAATCAATTCGCCTTTCAATTTTTGATAAAGTTCTATTCCAGTTTTGCCTAACAATTCTTTGACAAATGACTCTTTTAGAGAAACAAAATCTCCAATTGTGTTTATATTCATTTTCTCTAATTTGTCAGTCAATTTGCGTCCAAAACCTACAATCGAATTTATCTTAAGTTTGTAAGCTATTTCTTTGAAATGAGCTCTGTCAATGATTGTTGTTGCATCTGGTTTTTTCATATCACTGCCAAGTTTGGCAAAAATTTTTGAAAACGAAACTCCAACAGAAACAGTAAAGCCAAACTCATCTTTGACTCTTTGTCTTATTTCATCTGCAATTTGTTTGCCGTCTTTTCCTAAATATTTCAAAGAATGTGTCACATCAAGCCAACATTCGTCCATACCCATAGGTTCTACAAGGTCAGTGTATTGCAAATATAATTCGTGAAGTTTTTTTGATATCTTTTCGTATAGTGCATAATGTGGGCCGACAGTAACAAGGTCAGGGCATTTCTTTTTTGCTTGCCAAATTGCTTCTCCAGTTTTGACACCTTGAGCTTTTGCAATTTCATTTTTTGCCAAAATAATACCCGTTCTTTTTTGTGGATTGCCAGTCACTGCAACTGGTTTTCCATACAAGTCCGGATTTGTTGAGCATTCTACAGAAGCGAAAAAATTGTTGACATCAGAATGTAAAATTGTTTTATCTTTCATTTGCCTTTTTGACCTTTTTGTTTTATACTCTTTTTATACATTTAGTATCTATAATAAGGTGGTTTGTATGCAAAAATTATTCAAAAATGCCAATTTGGTTGATGTAAAAAATGGTCAAGTAAACGCCGTTGACATTTTGATTGAAAATAACACTATTAAGGATATAAAAAATTTAGGAGAATTGTCAAATCAAAAAGGGGACATTGAAACCTTTGATTTGCAAGGTGGGTATGTTTTGCCACCATTTGTAAATGTGTTCTGTCATAGCATTGATGCTTTTCAAAAGAATTATGAAGAGATAAATCAATTTGACTGCAATATTGTAAATTTAGTTCAAAAATTGATGACTGTCAAAAACATTCTTGCAGGTGCAATCTATAATGATGTGGCAGCAAAAAATGAGTTTAATTGTGTTTTTGTTGATAAATTTGAAGAGAAAAGTGAGCAAGAATTGTCTGAAATTGTTTCAACTGTTGCTAAAAATCAAAACAAATTGTTTATTGAAGCAGGCAAGACATTGGAAGAACTTGGAACGGTAGATTTGCTGTATAAAAAATCTTTGCCACAAGTTTTGGAAGATTTTGGATATTTGGATAGAGAACCGATTATTGTTGGTGGAAACTGTTTTGAAAAAGATGATTTTGAGTTGTTTTCACAATATGATTGTTCTTTTTGTTTGACACCATCAGATGATGGAAAATCTGGGGTTAGACCAACAAATTTCATTTCTCTTCAAAGCAAAGATTTTTGCGTTGGACTTGGAAGTGGAAAGAGTTTTGAAATTGACTTTTTTGCTTTTATGAGGCAGTTGATTATGACTCAAAGAGGATTGTTTGAAAATGCTGATTGCATTGAAGAAAAAGAAGTGTTTGAAGTGGCAACTTACAACGGGGCAAAGATTTTGGGACTTGAAAAATATGGTGTTGAAAAAGGGAATTTTGCCAACTTTATTGTTGTAAGCGGTGGGAAATCATTGTATGACGATGTGCTTAAAACTCTTGTTTGGGGAAAATCAAAGAAAGATGTTTTTATGACTGTGCATAATGGTGAGATTTTACAGAAAAATGGTAAAATCCTTATGAAAAATATGCCTGATTATGATACAATTATTAGTGAAATATTACAAATATTAAGGAGAAAATAAAATGACTATTGAAGAAAGACTTTCAAGCGAATTTGGACTTAGAAGTGATTATACTCACAACATTATTGAACTTATTGATGAAGGGAATACAATTCCATTTATCGCTCGTTACAGAAAGGAAATGCACGGCTCTTGCGATGATCAAGTTTTGAGAAATTTCGCCGACAGATTGAAATATTTGAGAAATCTTGATGAAGAAAAAGCAAAAGTTCAAAAAGTTATTACCGAGCAAGGTAAATGGACTGACGAACTTGCAAAAGCTTTGGAAGAAGCTATGACTCTTACCGAAGTTGAAGATATTTATAGACCTTACAAGCCAAAGAGAAAAACAAGAGCTTCTGTTGCTATTGCGAAGGGATTGGAACCTCTTGCAGATATTTTGCAAGCACAATCAAAAGATTATGTTGTTTTGAAAGAAGCAGAAAAGTTTATCACAGAAGAAGTGCCTACTGTTGAAGATGCTATTGCAGGGGCAAAAGATATTGTTGCAGAAAGAATTTCTGACAATGCCGAACTTAGAAAAGAACTTCGTGAAATCATTGCAAACAAGGCTTTTATCAATTGTGTTCTTCTTGAAAATGAAAACAATTTGACTTATGAAACTTATGCAAACTTCAAACAAGAAGTTAAGACTTTGCCTAGTCACAGAATCCTTGCTATCAATCGTGGCGAAAAAGAAAAATGCTTGAAAGTCGACATCACTATTGATGAAAAACTTACTATTCCTGTTATTGAAAGATATTATAAGAAAGACAACGAAGATACAAATGCTCTTATGGATGAAGTTATCCACGATGCCTATGATCGTTTGTTGTTCCCTTCTCTTGAAAGAGAATGCAGAAACAATTTGACAGATATGGCTGATGAGCAGGCAATCAAAATGTTTGAGGTTAATTTGAGACCTCTTCTTATGGAATCTCCTCTTAAAAATAATATTATTATGGGGTTTGACCCAGGATATCACAATGGCTGTAAAATTGCAGTTATTGACAAAAATGGTTCTGTTTTGGACACAACAGTTGTTTATCCAACTCCTCCTCGTTCTAAAACAGAAGAAGCTATGGAAAAACTTAAAGCAATGATTGAAAAGAACAAAGTTGACATCATTGCTATTGGAAATGGAACTGCTTCAAAAGAATCTGAAATTTTTGTTGCAGAACTTATTAAACATGTAAATCGTCCAGTAAGTTATGCAGTTGTAAGTGAGGCAGGGGCTTCTGTTTATTCTGCATCCAAACTTGCTGCAGAAGAATTTCCTGACTATGATGTAAATCTTCGTAGTGCTGTTTCTATTGCTAGAAGATTGCAAGACCCATTGGCAGAACTTATCAAGATTGATGTTAAATCAATTGGAGTTGGACAATATCAACACGATATGCCACAAAACAGACTTACAGAAGTTTTGTCTGGTGTTGTTGAAGATTGCGTTAACAGTGTTGGAGTTGATTTGAACACTGCTTCTCCAAGTCTTCTTTCTTATGTTTCTGGACTTAATATGTCTATCGCAAAAAATATTGTTGATTACAGAACAAAAATGAAAGGATTTAAGAGAAGAGAAGAACTTTTGTCTGTCAACAAGCTTGGACCAAAAGCTTACGAACAATGTGCAGGCTTCTTGCGTGTTGTTGGGGGAGAAAATGTGCTTGATAACACCGCTGTTCACCCAGAAAGCTACGATGGTGCTAGAAAGCTTTTGAAGCTCTTTAATTTGACAGAAGAAGATGTAAAAAACAACAATCTTGTCCTTCTTCCTAAGTTGATTGAAAAAGAAGGTGAAAAGAAAGTTGCCGAAGAATGTGGCGTTGGTGTGCCTACTCTTGAAGATATCACTTCCGAACTTTTGAAACCAGGTCGTGATATTCGTGAATCTATGCCAAAACCAGTGCTTAGAAGTGATGTTATCCATATGGAAGACCTTAAAGAAGGTATGACTTTTAAGGGCGTGGTTAGAAATGTTGTTGACTTTGGTGCTTTTGTTGATATTGGCGTTCACCAAGATGGTCTTGTTCACATTTCTCAACTCTCAGACGGATTTGTTAAACATCCTTCAGATGTCGTTAAAGTTGGTGATGTTGTTGATGTAAAAGTTATGTCTGTTGACCTCAACAAAAAGAGAATTTCTCTTACTATGAAAGGAATTGACAAAGATGAACAATGATGTTTGTCCAAAATGCCACACAAGTGTGCAAGAAATTTTGGAAACAGGTTTCGTTGGTTGTGAAAAATGCTATGAACTTCCTGCTGTCAAACAGGCTGTTGACAGAATGTATAAAGGCAAAAAGCACAAATCTAACGAAGCTTAATTTACTTGCGATTTGTTTGATTATCTTTGAATAGTTTGTTATAATTTGTTATGAATATGAACGAAAATTTTGAAAACATTGCTATATCTTCAAGAATTAGACTTGCTAGAAATATCTCTGGCTTCAATTTTTTCACGAAACTGCGTGATGAGAGTGACGCAGTTTTTATCATTGACTCCATTCAAAAAATTTTGGAGAAATATGGTGGATTTGATTTTATTAGACTTAAAAACCTTTCTTTAAACGAATGTAATGCTTTGCTTGAAAGACATTTGATAAGCAAAGAACTTATTGAAAACAAGGATATTTCTGCTGTTGCTATGAGTGATGATGAGCATATCATTGTTATGATAAACGAAGAGGATCACATCAGGGAACAATGCATCGTAAATGAATTCAATTTGTATAAGCCTTACAGAGAATTGAAAGTGCTTGATGATTTGATTTTGTCAGAAATTGATGTGGCATATTCAAATGATTATGGATATATCACTTCTTCTCCTTCAAATCTCGGAACAGGTATGAGGGCATCGGTTATGCTCTTTTTGCCTGCACTTGAAAGAAATGGAGACATTGAGTTGTTGAAAAAAGAAGTTAGACAGCAGGGATACACAATTCGTGGGTTGTATGGGGAAGGAAGTGAAACTTATGGAAGTTTTTACCAAATTTCCAATCAAAACTCGTTGGGACTTTCAGAAGAAGAAATAATTGATGGTGTTTCTGATTATGTTTACAACATATGTCAGATGGAACTGTCTGCAAGAGAAGACATTTTAGCAAGCAATCACGACAAATTGATAGATGAAATTTATCGTGCTTATGGTGTTTTGAAAGAGTGTTTCTCCCTTGAAGAGAAAGAAATGATAGAGCTCTTGTCACTTATAAAGTTTGGAGATGCACTGGGATTTTTAAAAATCTCTGATCATAAAGGCTTTGAAAAACTTTATGTTGAGGGTGCAAGCGCAAATTTGAAAGAAATTGAAAATTTTTCAGAAATTTTAAAGGAAGAACAGCTACGAAGTGAGTATATTAATAGGAAAATAAAAGAACTTGTTTCAAAGTGATTTTATTTTTGTAAAAGTTGACTTATTTCTTATTAACAGGAAATAAATAATGATATTAAACCAAAAAAGGAGGTTATTATGGCTTTAAATAATGGTTTATTTTCAGATAGTATTGAAAAGGTTATAAAAAATGCCAGCAAAATCGCCCTCAGATTTGGCAGTAATTTGGTAGGCACTGAACATATACTTTATGGACTTTCTAGCGTTTCTGAGTGCACTGCTTCAAAAATTTTGGCTTCTTATGGTGTCACAGAAAACTCTTTGTTTGAACTTTTTGAAGAATCTTCAAGTGGAGTCACTTTGTTTGGAAGTGTAGAACTTACACCAAGGACAAAAGAGCTCTTCCAAATGGCTCAACAAATTGCAATGGATATGGGACACTCTTTTATAGGCACTGAACATTTGCTTTTGGCTATACTTTCAAACAAAAGTTGTTATGCAACAAAAATGCTTGAAAATGTCTTCAATGTAAACACTGAAGAAATGAAAGCAAAACTTATGGCCTCTTTGCAAGTTTCAAATCCTGAAAACAAAAGAAGTGAAGAGGCTAAAAACAGTCAAGCAGGAAGCACTTTGCCAGAAAAATTGCTTGATATGGGAAGTGATATAACATTAAAGGCAAGACAGCACAAACTTGACCCAGTTATTGGCAGGGAAGAAGAAATACAAAGAGTTATTGAAATCCTTTGCAGAAAGACAAAAAATAACCCTGTTTTGATTGGTGAAGCGGGAGTTGGTAAGACTGCAGTCGTTGAAGGCTTGGCTCAAGCGATTGCAAGTGGTGATGTTCCTGAAGAATTGAAAGACAAAACAATTTATGCTCTTGAAATTGGCGGACTTATGGCGGGGACTAAATATCGTGGTCAAATGGAAGAAAAACTTAAGGACGCTATTGAAACTATTATTCAAAACGGAAACATCATTGTCTTTATTGATGAAATTCACACTTTGGCACAAGCTGGAAGTGAAAAAGGGGAGACAAGTCCTTCTGATATGTTGAAACCATACCTTGCAAGAGGAGAACTTCAAACTATTGGTGCAACAACAACAGATGAATACAGAAAGTATATTGAAAAAGATAAGGCTTTGGAAAGAAGATTTCAACCTGTTATGGTAAACCCTCCATCAGTTGAACAAACTATTGAGATTTTGAAAGGTTTGAAAGACACTTATGAAGCATTCCATAAGATTATCATCACAAATGAAGCAATCGAAGCTGCTGCAAACTTGTCTGACAGATACATCACAGACAGAAGTTTGCCTGACAAAGCAATCGACCTTATTGATGAGGCTTGTTCTCGTGCAAAAGTTAACTACACAATCAAACCTCAAAAGGTAAGAGATTTGGAAGAAAAAATCAAAACTTTGTCTGCAAGTCGTGACGAGGCTTCTTTGCAGAGAAATTATGAAAAGGCTGCAAAACTTCAATCTGAAATTATCAATTTGGAGAACGAACTAAAAACTCAAAATGCTACAATCATCAAGAAGAGTGGTAGCAAGCAAATTGGAGCAAACGAAATCGCTGAAGTGGTTTCTAAATGGACGGGCATTCCTGTCACAAAACTTACTGAAGGCGAAAAAGAAAAACTTGTTCACTTGGAAGAAATTTTGCACAAGAGGGTTGTTGGTCAAGACGAAGCCATCAAAGCCGTTGCAAAAGCTATCAGAAGAGCAAGAGTTGGACTTCAAGACAGCAAACGACCAATCGGTTCCTTCTTGTTTATGGGACCTACTGGTGTTGGTAAAACAGAACTTTCTAAAGCACTTGCTGAAGCTATGTTTGACAATGAAAACAATATCATAAGAATTGATATGAGTGAGTATATGGAAAGTCATACTGTTTCAAAACTTATTGGAGCTCCTCCAGGATATGTAGGTTTTGATGAAGGTGGACAACTTACAGAACAAGTAAGAAGAAAACCTTACAGCGTTGTGCTTTTTGATGAAATTGAAAAGGCTCATCCAGAAGTTTTGAATGCATTGCTTCAAATTCTTGATGATGGTCGTTTGACAGACGGAAAAGGCAGAACAGTAAGCTTTAAAAATACTATAGTTATTATGACAAGCAACATTGGTGCAAACGAAATTCGTCAACAAAGACAACTTGGCTTTGGCTCTGACAACAACGAAAAAATCAATGAAAGAGACATCTATATGGATGCTCTTAAGAAGAAATTTAAGCCAGAACTTATCAACAGAATTGATGTAATTTGCATCTTTGATTCTTTGTCTAAACAAGATCTTATCAAAATATCTGACATTCTTATTGCAAACATCAACAAGCGTCTTGCAGCAAAACACTTGAAATTGAAAGTTGACAAGAAAGCTATTGACTATATTGTTGCAAAAGGATCTAACTTGATTTATGGTGCAAGACCTTTGAAGAGATTTATTGAACAAGAAATTGAAGATAAAATTGCCGAGAAAATTTTGCTTGGCGAACTTCCAGAACACGGAACAATCGAAGTCGAATTGGACGGAGATCAACTTGTTTTCAACACTGCTGAGTAATTCTTGAAAAACATTTGGAAAAATACGAAATATTTGGTAAAATGTTTCTACAAAAGGAGATAGATATGAAAATTACATTTGTTGAAAAAAAATACAAAATTGCTAAAAGATTCAAAACTGTCCTTACAGAAAAGTTGGAAAGATTAAACAAATATTTTGGCGAAGAAGCTACAGCAAGAGTTGTTTGCTCAAAGCAAAACAAAATTGAAAAATTGGAAATCACAATCACAAACAAAGGTCTTTTGTTTAGATCAGAAGTTTCTGGACTTAATATGTATGAAAACATCGACCTTGCACTTCCAAAACTTGAGAAACAAATTGTTAGAAACAGAGAAAAAGTTACTCAAAGCAAAAGAACTGCTCCAAAGAATGTTGGATTTGAATATTTGGACGAAATGCCAGATGTAAAATTGCCAGAAATCTACAAGAAAAAGACATTCGAACTTGATCCTATTATGGTTGAAGAAGCAAAAGATGCCATTGAAAGATTGGGACATACTTTCTACATTTTCCTTAATGCAGAAACTGGAAAAGTTAATGTTATTTATAAGAGAAATGACAATAAGTATGGTTTGATTGAAGTAAATTTCTAATTTAAGCTATAAAAAATATCATTTTTGATAAGTGATATGTTTATTTATGGCATAATAAAGACAAAAACGAACATTATAAGATTATGAGAAAATTTATTTCCGTGATTTTGTGTGTTTGTTTTTGTTTTTTATTGTCTGGCTGTGAAAATGAGACAAAAATTAGAAGTGCGCATATAAGCGAGATAACTGGAGCGTTGAGTACGGATTATGCAATAAAAGTCAGTCTGGACAACGATGAAAGGGTGAAAGATAAATATGTTGATTTGCAAATAAAGTCCAGCAATGAAGAACAGTTGGTCGCTTTTGGTGAGGAATTGGGAGAACAATATGTTATATGTTTTCCTAAAAGTGATTATTGGTATAATTTGACATATCTTATCAGCAAAACAAACGGCGTGCAGGGAGAGGCTGGATACAAAACCTACGAAGATTTTGGAAGTAGAGTGTTTTTGTTTTCTGCTGACAATGATGTTGATTTGACATTTAGGGTGGTTGCAGGAGAAACAAAGGAAAATACTGACAGTCAAGAAGAGATTTTGGTTTTAAGTGAAGATATCTCCAGCGAAGTCAAAGTTTCTGTCAAAAAACACGAAAAGTAGAAAAGTTTTTTATATAAGATAAAAGTAAATTTCAAAAATCTGTGAATTTACTTTTATTTTTTTGCAAGATATAGTATCATATATCTATAAAAATAGGAGCAAATATGTTATCTATAAAAAACCTTTATCTTAAATATACAAAAGAGTTTTATGCGCTTGAAGACATCAATCTTGATGTGGCACCAGGTGAAAGCGTTGCTTTTGTTGGGGAACAAAACAGCGGAAAAACCACTTTGCTTAGAGTTATAGCAAAATTGGAAGATTTTGATTCTGGAGAGATTTATATAAACAAAATACCTATCAAAAAGATTGATTTCAAAACCGATTTGAGTGTCGGCTATGTGCCTTATTGTCCAGTGTTTTTGGAAAATAAAACAGTGTATGAAAACTTTAAATACATTCTCAACAAAAAAGGTTATAAGCCAGCAGAAGCTGAAAAGATGATCAACAATGCCATCATTGACTTCTCTCTTGAAAAAATCAGAGATGAAAAGGTTAAAAACATAAGAAAGGAAGATAAATACATTTTGTCTTTGATAAGACTTTCTTTCAGAAAACTTGATTTGCTTCTTGTTGACAATATTTTTGATGAAATTTCCGATATTTATATTGATGCTATTTTAAGTTTGATTAAAAAATTGAAAGGTCCTGACACAACATTGATTTTGGCTTGCACAAGACCAGAAATAGCAGAGAAAATTTGTAAGAGAAAAATTTATTTTGAACACGGAAAAGTTGTAGATGAATAAAACAAAAACCAACTGAAAAGGTTGGTTTTTTATTTTTATAATTCTTCGTATGTTGATGAAACATCAACAACTTTTTCTACATTCTCTTCACTTTGTTTTTGACTTTTGTTTGATGAAGTCATCATATTTGACAATGCTTGCATTATCATATTGTTTTTTGCGTCTGGATTATTGTTGTTTCCAAACAAGTTGCCAGCCAAAAGTGAAGTCAAAAGTTCGTTGCTGTTGAATAGATTTGAAAACATATTGTTTCCACTTTGTCCATTAAATAGATTTGAAAAAATATTCTGCTGAAAATTTTGATTTTGTTGTGAAAAGTTTTGTTGTTGATCATTCTGTTGATTTGTATCAAAAGATTGAGACTGGGCGTTTATGTTTAATGCTTCTGGATAGTAGGGCTTTGCTCGGTTGTTTTGTGAAAAAGGATTGTTAAAAAAATTATTCATACTTATTTATATGCACCAAATTTTGTTTTTGTGTAAATTTTGCAAACTAAATCATATATTGTTTTTAGGGGTAAATATGAAACTGAGTGAAATGTCAAAAAAGAAAAATTCTGAAAAGATTTCATCTTCAAAACAACAAAACATAAACAAAGCATATGATGATTTAAAGGATCGTTCATCTGATGAATTGTTTTCTATGTTGACAAAAGAGATAGAAAATCAAAAACTTAACGGAACTTTTGACTATGATGCTTTGATGGCTTCTTTGGAGAAAATTAAAACTTATTTGCCAACACAAACCTATGAAAATATGATAAGGATAATTGACAGTTTGAAATGAATGTAAACAAAATTGACAGAAGATTATTAAACGAAATTGCTATTTTAAGCAGAGACAAAAAATTGCCTTGTTTTGTGTATTCTAAAAATTTAAACAAAACTAGGCAGACTTTGAAAGATAGAAATATACATATTTTAGATGAATATTTATTCATAAATTCTTTCTATTGTAAAGCTTCTCAAAAAGAAATTTATTCTTTGTCAAATTTTGATTCTATCAAATTTATATCTTCAAATGCTGTCGCAAATTGTATGATGTATGTTTCCAAGCAAATTTTAAGATCGGAAGCTTTTCCATATTATGGAGATGGTGTTGGGGTGGCTTTTATTGATACAGGGCTTTCACCACATTGTGATTTTATGATTGGAAGAAATAGGGTCGAACTGTTTAAAGACTTTATTGCAAACAAGAAAAATATGTATGACGACAATGGTCACGGAACTTTTGTTTGTGGTGTGTGCTCTGGGAATGGAGTTTTATCAAAATTCAAATATTCTGGCATAGCACCAAAATCAAAGATATTTTCTCTTAAAGCATTAAATGAAAAAGGTGAGGCGAGTGCAAACAAAATTCTTGATGCTATGGAATGGGTTTATGACAATCACAAGAAATATAACATAAAGGTTGTTTGTATGAGTTTTGGCAGTGAACCTCTTGGACACAATGATCCCATTATGTTGGGGGCAGACGCTCTTTGGAAAGATGGAGTCGTTGTTGTCGCTGCTGCTGGAAACAGTGGACCAGAATACCAAACAATTAAATCTCCAGGAATAAGTTCTAAAATTATTACTGTTGGTGGAATCGATGACAATAGATATGATGATGCAAATTTTAACAGAAAATATTTTGAAATTGCAGATTTTTCGTCACGGGGACCTGCTTTTCGAAACATTAAGCCAGATGTTGTTGCTCCAAGTGTTGATATAATTTCTTGTGGTATAAAAAATCCTTACACTCTTTTGAGTGGAACTTCTGTTGCTACACCAATGATTGCGGGGCTTTGTTGTTTGTTTTTTGAAAAAGATCCAACATTAAAACCTGATCAAATAAAAAATATTCTTTTAAAAATTTGTCAGCCTCTCGGTTTTGAAATGTATTTGGAAGGTTATGGACTCCCTAATTTAGAAAAATTAAAAATAAATAAAAATTATTGATTATTTAATAGAAAAAAATAAATAAATTATTTTTTAATATATTTATCAATTAATTTAATTATTTCTTCAACTGGATTATTTTTTGCAGTTTTTTTCATATTTTTTTGTATTTTTTCTTTATTTTTTATTATTTTTTCTAATTTTTCCATTAAAATATTTGTGTTATAATTTTCTTCTTCAATAATTTCACAATATCCTAATTGATTAAATAATTTTGCATTTTCTATTTGATCTCCTCTTGAGCATTTTTTAGACAAAGGGATCAAAAGCATTGGTTTTTCTAAGGCTAAGAGTTCGTTTATTACTCCACTTCCTGCTCTTGAAATGACAAAATCTGCACTTTTATATAAATCCTCGATGTGTTCTGCATAGGCAAAAGATTTATAATTTTTGTGAGAGATATTTTTGAAATTGTTTTTGCCTGTTATATGAATAATGTTATATTTTTCGGTTAGCGTATCCAAATTTTTGTAAATAATCTCATTTAAAAATTGTGCTCCAAGGCTTCCACCAATGACCAATATTGTTGGTTTTGAATTATCAAAATTGAAATTTAATTTTTCGCCATTGAAAATTTCTTTTCTTATTGGTTGACCAGTATGACAACACTTTTTGTTTCCTTTTCCTGTTTTTTCAAAGGTTGTGCACATAACATCGCAATAATGCAAAATAATTTTGTTTGCAAGTCCAAAAGACAAATCGCTTTCGTGACTTATGATTGGAATGTTTAATTTTTTGCCAGCAATAACGACAGGAACGGCAACAAAACCTCCTTTTGAAAAAATAATATCGGGGGAGATTGTTTTTAATATTTTTTTTGTTTTCTTTATTGAGTTTATAAGTTTAAAAGGAATCAATAAATTTTTAAAAGTTATCTTCCTTTCCAGTTTTACTGCTGGGATTTCGTGATATGATATGTTGGGATATTTCTTTAAAATTTCTTTTTCCATTCCATTACTTCCAATGTAATGTATTTCAAAATTTTTTAAACTTTCTGCTATTGCTAAGGCGGGATATATATGTCCTGCTGTGCCTCCACCTGTAAGGACGATTTTTTTCATATTTTCTCCTTTTCTTTGTTTTATTGTTTGATTTAATAAAACATTATATTCGTTTTAAAAAGAAAATTATGTTTGAATAAATATTTGCAAAAATGAATAAATATGCAGCAATGCTTTTAAAAATACATATGGTAATCAATTTTTGTGGAAAATATTATGCAAATGCCGGTTTTTGTTTTAATAATTTTTATTTTTGTGGTAAAATATTAAAGAAAAAACATAATTGTTTGGGGTGTTTATGGCTGAGAAGAAATACGAATCAAAAGATATAGTTGTCCTTGACGGACTTGATGCTGTTAGACTTCGTCCAGGTATGTATATCGGAACGACTAGTTCTAGAGGATTCCATCATATTTTGTGGGAAATTGTTGATAATGCTATTGATGAAATTTCAAATGGTTATGGCGACACAATTAGAATCACTATAAACAAAGATGGCAGTGCCACAGTTGAAGATAATGGTCGTGGTATCCCTGTTGATATGCATCCTACTCTTCATAAAAGTGGTGTTGAAGTCGTTTATACAACTTTGCACGCTGGTGGAAAGTTTAACAATGATAATTACAAATTTTCTGGCGGTCTTCATGGCGTTGGTGCTTCTGTAACCAATGCTCTTTCTCGTTGGTGCCAAGTGACTGTAAACAAAGATGGAAAGAAATATTTTGTTGAATTCCATTCTTATGAAGATGAAAAAGGGAAAATACATAGTGGTGTGCCTGTTGCTCCATTGAGAGAAATTGGGACAAGTAATACCACAGGAACAAAAGTCACTTTCTTGCCAGATGACAGAGTCTTTGGTAAACAGGAATTTAATTTTGAGTTGATTGCAAGAAGAGCTCGTGAATTGGCTTTTTTAAACAAGGGACTTAAAATTTTGGTTGATGATGAAGAGACAAATGAAAAATGTGAATTCCATTTTGAGGGTGGAATTAAAGATTTTGTTTCTTATTTGGTTGAAGGAAAAAATTCTCTATTTAAAGAGCCTTTATATTTCTATGCTGAAAGCAAAATTGTTGATTTGGAAATAAGTTTTATTTCAACAGATTCTTACACTGAAAACACTTTCTCTTATGTAAACAACATTCCTACAACTGAAGGCGGTATGCATGAAATTGGTTTTAAGAGTGCGTTTACCAAAGCATTTAATGATTTTGCCAGAGCAAACAATATGCTTAAAGATAAAGAGCCAAATCTTCTTGGTGAAGATTTTAGGGAAGGTCTTGTCACTGTCATCAATGTGAAGATGAACAATGTTCAATTTGAAGGACAGACAAAGACAAAACTTGGAAACCCTGAAGCGAGAACAGAAGTTGAGAATTTGTCTTTGCAAGAACTTGGAAAATTGTTGGCTGACAAAAAGAACTTTACTTATGCTGAAATAATCATAAACAAAGCAAAGCAGGCAGCAAAGGTTAGACTTGCCGCAAAGAAAGCAAAAGAACTTACTCGTGCAAAAAACAATGCAGAAAACTTTAATCTTGTTGGAAAACTTGCTTCTTCAACTTCTAGGGACAGAACAAAAAGTGAATTGTTTATTGTCGAAGGTGATTCTGCGGGTGGTTCTGCGAAACAAGGGCGTGACAGAAGATTTCAAGCTATTTTGCCTCTTCGTGGTAAACCTTTGAATGCTGAAAAGAAAAGGGTTGACCAAGTGCTTGCAAATGAGGAAATAAGAACAATTATTTCTGCTTTGGATACTGGTTTTGGCGAAGACTTTGATTTGTCAACGCTTAGATACAACAAAGTGATTATTTTGTCAGATGCTGACCAAGATGGTGCTCATATTAGAGCAATCTTGCTTACTTTCTTCTATCGTTATATGAAACCTTTGATTACTGATGGACATGTCTTTATTGGTCTTCCACCACTTTATAAGGTTTATAAAAAAGATTATGAAAAATATGTTTATTCCGATGCCGAACTTGCTGATGCTGTCGCAAGTGCTGGAAAAGGTTATATGATTCAAAGATACAAAGGTCTTGGTGAAATGAATCCAGAACAACTTTGGGAAACAACTATGGATCCTGCACACAGAACTTTGATTCAAGTCACTATTGAAGATGCGGCTCAAGCAGAAAAAATGATTACCACTTTAATGGGAGATAACATTGAAGAAAGAAAACAATATATAAGTGAGCACGCAAATTTTGATAGAGAAGACACATTTATGAAAAATTATAAAAACATTTAATTGTTTTGAAATTTAGTGTATTTATTAAAAATTTTAAAGTTGAGGTTTTGAAGTGAGCAATAAAAATAAAACTGATGAAGAATTTAAACCAGTAGTTATTGAACCTATTGAAGGGCAAATTTGTTATGACGAACTTTTGACTGCTCAAAAAGAAGAGAAAAAACAAGAAGAGACTCCTGTCACTCTTGAGGGGCAGTTGGATTTTTGGTCGATGTCTAACTCTGCAAAAACTCAACCAACAGAGAAGGGTGCTGGAGTGAAAGAAAAAGTTGCTGTAAAAGAGAACAAAACAAAAACTGAAGTGTCAAAAGATATAAGTTTAAACTCTGAAATTTCTGAAACAGAAGTTGTAGAGAGTGTTGATGAAGCAGATGAAAACGCTGGAGATGGAAACAATGGAGGTTCCAATGGTGGCGGTGGAATTTATGGCGGAGATGGAATTTTGTTTAAACCTTTGGAAGAAGTTTTGCATGATTCTATGATCCCTTACACTGAGCATGTTGTTATGGACAGAGCCTTGCCAAGAGTTGAAGATGGATTGAAACCTGTTCAAAGAAGAATTTTGTATTCTATGCTCGAACTTGGGTTGACTCCTGACAAACCTTACAGAAAATCTGCAAGAATTGTCGGTGATTGTATGGGTAAATATCACCCACACGGAGATAGCTCTGTTTATGACGCAATGGTTCGTATGTCACAAGACTTTATCCTTAGAGCTCCTCTTGTTGATGGTCACGGAAACTTTGGTTCTGTCGATGGGGACAGTGCTGCTGCTATGCGTTATACAGAAGCAAGAATGACTCCTCTTGCTATGGAACTTTTGAGAGATTTGGAAAAAGATACAGTTCGTTGGGGACTTAACTTTGATGATACTTTGAAAGAGCCAGATGTTTTGCCTGGAAGATTTCCTAACTTGCTTGTTAATGGGGCGAGTGGTATTGCTGTTGGCGTTGCTACAAACATCCCTCCACACAATTTGGGTGAAGTGATAGATGGTGTTGTGGCTTATATTGAAAATCCAAACATAACACTTGATCAAATGATGAAAATCATTAAAGGACCAGACTTCCCTACAGGCGGAGAACTAATCTTTGGCGATGGATTAAGAAGTGCTTATGAGACTGGTAAAGGAAAGATTACCATTCGTGCAAAGGTCGGCATTGAACAAAATGGCGACAAGCAAAGTTTGGTAATTACAGAACTTCCTTATCAAGTAAACAAAGCGTTGTTATTGCAAAAAATTGCCGAGCTTAAAGAGAAAAATAAAGACAAATTGTCTGTCATAAGTGAAATCAGAGATGAAAGCGACCGTAATGGTATGCGCGCTGTGATTAAACTTAAAAAAGATGCAAATGCCAAGAAGATTTTGGGATATCTTTTCCAATCAACAAACATGCAAGTATCTTATGGAATCAATATGGTTGCTATTGCTGGTGGGAAGCCGAAACTTATGGGGCTTATGGATATCATCTCTTATTATACTGCTTTCCAAAGAGATGTTATTGTAAGAAGAACAAAATTTGATCTTAATGTTGCAAAAGACAGAGCCCATATTGTTGAAGGTCTTTTGATCGCTATAAAAAATATTGATGCTGTTATAAAAATTATTAAAACTTCTGCAAATGTGAGCGAAGCAAAACAAAGATTGCGTGAAAAATTTGCTCTTTCAGAAAAGCAAGCTCAAGCAATTTTGGATATGAGGCTTGCTCGTTTGGTTAATTTGGAAGTAAACAAACTTCAAGCAGAACTTGCAGAACTTAAAGCTAAAATCAAAGAACTTGAGGCTATCTTAAATTCTAAAAAGATGCAACTTGATGTTGTTAAGAAAGAAATTTTGGAAATTAAGAGAAAATTTAATAATCCTAGACGCTCTCACGAAATTAAAAATGAAGAAATCAAGTTGACAAAAATCGAAGAAATGGAAGACACAAAAGACTATTTGATTGCTCTTTCTGCTGGGAAAACTTTGAAGAAAGTTAATATGAAAAATTATTCTAAATCTTCAAAAAATCTTTCTGATACTTCCACTTTGTTTGATATTCACACAAGCGTTTTGCCTGTTAAGGCAACTGATACAGTTTTGATCTTTACTGACAGAGGGAATTGTGTCAAGATGGTCGTTGACAAATTGCCAGAATGTAAGTGGAGAGAAAAAGGCGTAACTTTAAAACAAATTGACAAAACTATTGATATTATGGAAACTCCTGTCGCTGTTTTGAAGGTTGAGGGCGATGGCGAAGTGGCATTCTTTACTCAAAAAGGAATTGTTAAACGCAGTTCTGAAAAAGATTTGATTGTCGCTAAAAATTATTATCAAGTTATGAAAGTAGCTGATGATGACAAACTTATAAATGTTGAACACGAAATCAAAGGCAAAACTTTTGTTATGTTAAGCAAAAATGGCTATTGTGTAAACTTTGAAAAGAATGAAGTCCCATTGCAAGGCAGAGTTTCTGGCGGGGTAAAGGGAATCAACTTGGAAGAAAAAGATTGTGTTATCTATGCCGGACAAAATGTCAGTGATGATTATATGATTGTCACAAACAATGGTTATGTAAAACGCTTGAATGCTCTTCAAATCCCTATCTGTGCAAGATACAGAAAAGGTGTAAAATATATCAATTTCGCTGGAAATGGAAAGAGTGTTGCTTATGCTGGAACAAACGATAAAGTTGTTGTGGATCATGGTTTGAAATTTACACTTTTAGAAAGCAAAAAATTTAAAATTTCTAATGATAGATTGAATGTTGGACAAGAAGAAATCAAAAAGAAATTCTTGGGAGTTTATGATTTTGTTGATTAAAAAATTGGATTGAAGAAATCCAATTTTTTTATTTTGCTATATTGCTACAATATTTTGTGTCAATATTGTAAAAATTTTGTCAAATTATTTTGTGAAATGTCAGATTTTGTTTATAATATAGATATATGAAGAGAATTCTTATTTTGCTGATTGCTGTGTTTATGTCTTTGGGACTGGCATGTGGCAGTGTTTTTATCATTGATAAATCACTTACTGCAACTACATCTCAAGAACAGACAGAATCTCAAGAAGAAGACCAAGAAATAAGTGCAACAGCAAGTGGTTATTGGGCAGATAAGGCAACATCAAACAGACCTTCTGGGAGTGGTACAGTCAATGATCCATATTTGATTGGTTCTGCTCAAACGCTTGCAAATTTTGCATTTATGGTGAACAACAATTATAAAAATTCTAATACTGGATTGTTATATAAAGATGCTTATGTTAAATTGACTGCGGATATTGATATATCTGCACATTATTGGACACCAATAGGTACAAGTGCATATTCAACAACCGATGGTTGGTGGATTTTTGCAACAACTACTTGGCATCCATACTATTTTTCTGGAAATTTCGATGGTAATGGGCATACAATTTCAGGATTAACTATATCTGTAAAAGGTCCCCAAGGAGTTGCAAGTAAATATTTATGTGAAAATACATTTGATTATGGAGATGAATCAGTTAATTTTACATATTCTAATTCTGCTGGTATAGGATTGTTTGGATTTGCCTATAATGCAACAATAAAAGACTTTACATTAAAAAATGGCAAAATTAATATTGAAAGCGATGTCACTGGCAATTCATCTTTATGGCTACATGTTGGTGGGGCTGTTGGGATGTTGTCTGGCGGGAACATTTCAAATGTTTCTAATGATAGTGTAAGTATGATTTATGAGCAAAATAGAGATAATTATTATACTATTTCAGGGAGCATGAATATTGGAGGAGTAGTAGGTACTTCAATAGATATGTCTACAATTTCTGATTGTTCATGTTCTGCTTTGATAGATATATATTTTTATGAATTGGCACAATTTAGAGAACTTGTCGTAGGTGGCATTGTAGCTACAACAACTTATGATGTTAAGGAATGCGAATGTTCTAGTGACATTTACTTGAATGCTCAAGGTTCTGGAAATATAACAAGTTATGGCACTGCTTTTGGAGGAATTATAGGCCTTTTGAGATCTACAAGAGGGAATATGTGGTGCTATAGAAATATTTTTAGTGGTAATATTTACTACTATGTGGGGCCTGGTTCTTTAATCAATTGTGTTGGAGGTATAATAGCCAATCTTTTGAACTTGTCAGGCTCTGAATATAAAATATATGAATGCATAAATTACGGAAAGATTACTGTATCTAATGTTTATAATACTTTCGTTGGAGGTATTTTGGCAGTAAATCAAAACAACAGTATAAAAATTTATGAATGTGCTAATTTTGGTGATTTAAAACTTACATTAAACTCTGACAATTGTACCGATAGTGGATATGGCGGAATTTTGGGAGTAAGCAATACAAGTGGAACATACATTTATTCTTCTGCAAATTATGGGAATATTACTGTAACTTCTTCAAAAAGTATTAGAAATATTGGTGGCATTGCTGGATGGATTATGGACGCTGGGCTTATTACTTCATGTATAAATCATGGGGTTGTAACTGGTGGATCTAATAGCAATTCTATTGGTGGAATCGCTGGACAAATTGGGAAAGAAGAAAAAGCTGGTAGCTGGTTCTTTAATTTGGGGCATGAAGATGCAAAAACAAATGTTTATATTTCTAATTGTATAAACTATAGCAAAGTTTCAGGAAGTTCAAATTATGGACAAATCGTAGGTTTTATGAATGGTACTGGAAAAGTTGTAAAATGTTATGGAAATAACAATTACACCTCAGGGTATGCACCATCTGGTTCTGCCGGTGGTTATTCAAGTGGATCTTTAAAAACTTATAGTTTTTTAACAAAGTATTCATTTTATAATGCAAGCTATAATTGGACAACTAATAAATATGCAGGATATGATTCAATTTCATTTAACAATGAAGTAAGAACAAGTTATGGTACTTCATATGATTGGCTTATGTCTCCATTGGTATACAATTACTATTCTGATAGTGAAAGAAGTACAAGGGGAATGGGTAGTGCATATCAAAATGTTATTGTGCCTATGAGCAGTGTTTCAACTGCAAGAATTCAAATTGAATGGAATAAACGAGGAGAAAGTTATTATTTAAGTTATTCTGATGATATTTCAACAATAAGTTATTATGCATGGGATAGTGGCACTTCAAAATTAGTGGAAAAGAAGGTTACTTCCACATCAGACAGAATCCCATATTTAAATGGTGCAGATTATACTCTTATGCGAAGATATACTAATCTGTTCTGGGTAGAATACAATCCTTTACACTTTACTTTTTCAAAACTTTCTATACGAAATGATGGTACTTATGAGCAGTCACAAGCATATTATTCAGAGACAGTAAATTCAGGAAGTCGTAAAATTTATGTAAGATTTGAAAATAATGCCTATATTGATGAAAACCCAATTTATTTTAAATTCAGTTTTGCAAGTATAGCTCAGACTGTAAATGTGGGTGTCCATACTTATAAAAACTTTTCTTTAGCAAACCTTGAAAGTAATGGAAGTAAAGGTGGAACAGCTCAAAATTATACTAATGTGTATTATTTAGATCCAATTACTATTACAGCGACTCCAAATTTAGGCTATGCTGTCAATAAAATTGTATTTACAAAAGAAGAGATAACAAAATATCATAACTTTCAACAGAATAATGTTGGAAAATTAGTTGATTCATCAAATCATGAACTTTCTTCTGAAGCGGCTGAAGATGTCGTTTTAGGCAAGGTTGAATATGATTTTGATTATAGATTTGAGAATTTTGATGTATATTTTGTACCAATAATTTATGAAATAACCATTGTTTCAGAATGGAATCCAAATAGCGATTTTACAGAATTAGTAAGTATGAAAGGCACAAGTTATAATGGCACTCAAATGGTTACAAAAGATTATTTGAATTTGGGAGAGGATAATAAGATTGATATAAATTATGGCTACAAGTATTCCGTTTTCATTAACAAGAATGGTGAGACTAGTCAAGAACATGAAATAAAAGAAAATATTGAATGTGATTATCAGAGCACGAAGATTTTGCTTTCATCTGATGACTTAATAAATGGTTTGTCAACCTTTGGAAATGATGCATTAAAAATGACTTCGTTTGTGATTTATGTGACCAGACAAGAAATAAATTACACAATCAAAATCAACAATATGTTAAACACATACAAATCTACAAGTCAATATACAAAGGTTGATTCAAACAATTTTAGGAGTTTGATGTTTGGTGATATATCTGCAGACGCATATAAGAGTTTGTTTGGAACAGATATGTTGACATTCAGTGATCAGTATTTTGCTTATATCAATGGAACAAATTCATATACTGTAAGCAATTCTTATAATATACTTTACAATAGTTTATCTTCAAGTTATTCCAATGCTAAAATTGTTTTTGCAAACTCTTCTAGCCTTCCAACTAGTTCGGCATTAAATGCAAATGATAAATTTTCTAATTTATTGGAACAATATATTAAATATCATTATCCTAATTCATCTGGACCAATGCAATCTTACGAGTTAAATATTTATGTGTATAGTACATTAAACACTTATAAATTGACAGGGAAAATAAATGTTAACAATCAAGATGTTGGCAGCAAAAATGTAAGCATTTCAATGACCACAAAAGAAGATGGTGGCAGAGTCTTAGATTTTTATAACGATGTTGGATATATGGTTAGTTATTATGCTCCAGTGACTGTTTCTATAAATTCTGTTCCATATGGTTATAAGTTTATTGGTTGGTATTATAACAACAAATTGTTATCTTTGGATGAAGAATATACATTTATAAACAATTTAATTGTTGGAAATATAGGAGATGTTTCTATTGTTGCAAAATTTATAACTTACAACACGACAGATAGTTCTTATACAATAAATCCAAATAAGAGTGTATATTCAATTAGTTCTGCGCAAGATTTGGTATGGCTTAGTGGACAGGTTGCACAAGGAAACACATTTGAAGGCATAACTATAAATCAAACTGCAAATATTGATATGTCTGGAATTTTGTTTAATCCTATTGGTTCTATTGAAACTCCATTCAAAGGAGTATACAATGGAAACAACCATTTGATAGAGAATCTCAATTTGGGCAATTATAATATAAGCTATCGTGGACTTTTTGGTTATGTTGAAAATGCAACAATAAAAAATGTAAGCCTTAAAAATTCAAGTGCCAACATTTCAGGTTATTCTTATGTGGGTGGTTTGATTGGAAGTGCTAAGAATTCTACAATTGAGAATGTAAACAATTTGAGCAATATACAGATAAATAGCATCAAATTTTATTCAATTTACGGAAAGGAAGTTGAAGTTTATTTGAATCCTGATGGAGCGAGTTTGTCACCTTTTGTTTATCAACAATATATTGGAGGAATTGTAGGAAAATCTGAAAATTGTGATTTTGTTGCATGTGCAAATCAAGGAAATATAACAAACACAAATTATTGTGAATATGTTGGAGGCTTGATTGGTTTTGCAGATTCTAATACAACAATTGATCAAAGTTTTAATTCTGGAATTATTTCTTCAAATGAAGGGCAGAATATAAATGGATTGGTAAATGGCACAACTTCAATTAGTGATTGCTATTATATCAATGGGTTATATGTTGTGGTAAATGGTACACAAACTGGTACAACAAGCAAATTTAACGGCAATTACAATTCCAACTCAACAAATTTGGATAGCTCTATTTGGATAACGGTTAATAACCATTTGGCGCTTAAAATTTTCTATTGGGCTTAAAAAATGTTTATAAAAAGGACTGGAAATTATCCAGTCTTTTTTTTGTTGTTTTCAATATTTTTGTTCTAATATTTTGAGAATAGGGATATAGATATATTGTACTTAGTAAATTCGACATTTCAGGACAATATTTGTTTATATCTCACAAAATAAGCATTGTTGAATATGTTGATTAGTTATAAAATAAAAGCGAGGTTTGTATAATGCATTTCTATGTTATCAAATCGAGAACATTGAAAATTTTTGTTGCTATGGTTTTGGTTGTCGTGCTTTTATCTATTTCTGTAAACGGGACAACATCAGCACAAGTATATTTTGGGTATTCTACTCGCAAGGTGCCTATCTATAATGTGGAAACGGAAGAAAAACAAGTCGCTATTTCTTTTGATGCCGCTTGGGGCGCGGATAAAACTCAAGGAATTATTGACATTTTAAACGAGTTTGATTGTTCGGCGACATTCTTCCTTGTGGGATTTTGGGTGGACGATTATCCAGATATGGTTAAAGCGATTGATGAGGCGGGGTTGGAAATAGGAACTCATTCAAATACTCATCCAGACATGGTTAAACTGGATAAGGCTATTATGAAGATTGAACTTGAAACTTCAATATCAAAGATTAAGTCTATTACTGGGAAAGAAGTGTCTCTTTTTAGAGCTCCGTTTGGCTCTTATAACAATGCTTTGTTGGAAACAGCTGAAAGTTTGAATTTGAAGACGATACAATGGGATGTTGACAGTCTTGATTGGAAGGGACTTTCTGCTTCTGATATTGCAAATAGAGTTTTAAGTAGGGTCAAAAATGGTTCTATTATTTTGATGCATAACAATTCTGACAATGTTTTGGATGGATTGAGATTGATTTTGAACAAATTGAAAATACAAGGTTATAAAGTCACTGGAATTTCAGAACTAATTTACAATGATAACTACACCATAGACAGAAATGGAGTTCAACACAAAAATTAAGGAGAGAATTTATGGAATACGATAGATTAAAAGAAGGAACAACAAATTTTACACAAATATCAGGGCGTATTTGTGTGGAACCGACAAAGTCACATCAAGTAGAAGGTGAATACTTTTATGAATTTAAAGTAGAAGTTGAGAGATTGTCAAAAGTGAAAGATATTATTCCTGTGACAATATCTGAAAGAGCGATAGTTGGAGAGACTATAAAACTTGGAGATTTTGTTAAGGTCACGGGAGAATATAGAAGCTATAACAAATTGCAAGATGATCGAAGTAGATTGATTTTGCACTTATTTGGTAAGGAATTGCAAGTATTGAATGCAAACGAGCAGAAAGAAAATCTTTATACAAATGAAGTGCAACTAATTGGTTATGTTTGCAAACAGCCTATATATAGAAAAACTCCTTTTGATAGAGAAATTTGTGATGTACTTTTGGCTGTAAATCGTCCAAATTTTCATAAATCTGATTATATTCCTTGCATTATGTGGGGTATAAATGCAAGATTTATGGCAAGTCAAAATGTTGGATGTAAAGTTGAATTGGTTGGAAGAATTCAATCACGCGAATATACAAAAATGTTGCCAAACAATGAAAGTGAAACAAAAACCGCATACGAAGTTTCTTGTCAAAGAATTGCTATTATTTCTAATGTTGCTGGTATAGATTCTCAAAAGAAAGAAAGTTTAAAAGATAGGGATATAATATAAAAAGAAAAGCACAGACAACTTGTGCTTTTTTCTTTGATTTTTTTGTAAAATTTTTGTATAATATTATAGATGAAGAAAATATTATATATATTTTTAATATTATGTTGTTTTTCTTTGGTTGGAGGAATTTGTTTATTTACAGGTTGCTCATCCTCTAATTCGGACAATAACACTCAAATTTCAACGCCTTCAGAAGAAACTGAATCACCAAGTGAAGATGGTGGTGGTGAAGATGATGAAAATCCAAGTGATAATGAAGAAGACGAAGAAATAAGTGCAAATTTACAAAATACTGACTACACATTTAAAGTATATGCGCAAATGAAAGACAATGCTGATACATATACAACAACAAAAGCTAATACGACCTCTCCAAGCCAAATTTTTGAATTGCAATGGAGAAGTTCTGAGTCTGCATTGGAGCCTATAAATGCTGACGCTTACAAAATGAATCCTGGTGGGAAACTTAGTAGTGACGGAACAACGGTATATGCTTCTTACTATTACTGCAATTCATATGATAACACATGGTTTACATATTACAAAAGATATGTAAAACTTTTGTCAAACGATAGTTCTTACGCTATTGTAGGGATATCTACTATTGATACATACAACAACAATACTTTTAGAACATACTATACAAGTGCTTACTTTTATGGGGCTAATGGTGGTTATACATTAACCACTAGTTATAGTGCACCATCATCGTTTTCATCTCAAATTGCAAATTCTGATATTGTAAATGGAAAAACTGGAGAATCTTATGCTCCGGCAGTTTATTTAAAACTTAGGAGAAAGTATACTTACACATATATAGGCTGGCAAGGATATCCTTTAACATCAACAACTGTTTATGCTGGTGTTGGATTTAAGCTGGCTACTACCATAGATACAAGAGCAGGATATGTATTTAAAGGTTTTACTGTAACAGGAAGTAATGAACTTTTTACTCTTGGAGAAAGTGTGCCTGACAGTCTTGTCAAAAATTCTATATCAGTCAACCAAGTGTGGCAGAAAATAAGTTATGGGGTTTCTTATTATGGAAAAGGAGGATATCTTCCAAGTGGCGTTTCTTTAGTTTCTGTGACAAATATTTCAGGTTATAGATTTTCATTGAATAGCGCTGGATATTATGAAAGTGGAAATGATGGAGTAGAAAATTCATATTCGTTATGTAAAGTTTCGTTTACAGCAAAGGCTGGTTCTTATGCCACTTTTTATGTAATAAATTATGCAGAATCTAATTATGATTTTGGTATATTTAGCAATTTAGATAAAACATTATCTGCATCTTCCTCAGCGGATACAAGTAATGTTTACCGGAGCTTTAAAGGCTCAAGTTCAAAAAATGTTCAAACTGTGACATATAGCATTACAAGTTCTGGTACTCATTATGTGTATATAAAATATAGAAAAGATGGTTCTGGAAATAATTATAATGATTCTTTGCAATTCAGATTGGGCAGCGATGGCTTTAAGATAAGCACTGTATCAGGAGGACATTCATTTAACTTAAATGAGGAAGGTTATTACGAGAGTTCTAATGCTGGAATTAGTAGTTCATATTCTCTATGCAGAGTAGATTTTTATGCAGAAGCTGGTTCTACCATTTCGTTTCAAGTGATAAACTATGCAGAAGCTAATTATGATTTTGGTATATTTAGTAACTTGAATTCATCATTAACATCATCTTCCTCAGCGGATACAAGTAATGTTTATAAAAGTTTTAAAGGCTCTAGTAATTCATCTGAGCAAACGGTGACATACAATATTTCAAGTACTGGCTCGTATTATATTTATATAAAATATATAAAGGATGGGAGCAATAATTATTATTTCGACAGTTTGCAATTTAGGATAAAAGAATATTCTGTTTTATATTATGGTAGTTACTCAACTCCAACTCCAACAAGAACAGGATATACATTTGTTGATTGGTATAAAGAGAGTTCATTAACAAATTTAGCTTCTGGCAGTTATTTAAAAAACGCCCATGCATATCTTTATGCGAAATGGGAAATAAACACCTATACATTGACATTGTATTATCAATCGCAAAAAGTAACAGACGATACTAATTTTACTATAAGTTCTTCTAAAGGAACAGTCAGAAAT
>OIEN01000047.1_pt1 | contig 100478 bp, 105 predicted proteins | sample 1581741 | NCBI WGS metagenome assembly OIEN01 (sample SAMN01760944, study PRJEB22395) | human gut metagenome | reverse complement strand
AATTAAATTTTATACACTTATTAATAAACGCATAGACACTCAAAACAAAATCATTAAATTTTTATTTTCTCAAAAGAAAATAATTAAACATATATTTAAAATTGCTGTTAAAATTTTTTCTTTTTTCTTTCCATGCTTAAAACTTATCTTTTTTATATTAAACTTAATTATGACTACAATTAAGGAGGTTAAAAAGATGGTCAAAAGAAAAAGTTTTAAAGAGATTGTAAATTTATGGAAGGAGGATAAAAAAAGATTTGTAAAACAATCAACATTTTCAGCGTATGTTCTACTGATTGAAAATCATATTTTACCTTACTTTGGGGAAGTAGAAGAAATACAAGAAGAAGACGTTCAAAAATTTGTATTATTAAAACTAAAAGAGGGGTTAAGTCAGAAAACAATTAAAGATATAGTGATTGTTTTAAAAATGATTATTAAATTTGCAGTTAAATTTCATTACTATGAGTATAAACAGATAGAGATTAAGTTTCCTACTGATGAATTAAAAAAGGAATTAGAAGTTTTAAGCGTGAATGATCATAAAAAAATATTAAATCATATTCAAGAAAATTTTACTTTTAAAAACTTCGGTATTTATATGTGTTTAACAACAGGGATGAGAATTGGTGAAATATGTGGTTTAAAATGGGGAGATATCGATCTTGAAAAAGGAGTGATAAAAGTTAGAAGAACAATTCAGAGAATTTACATTGTTAATCAAAGTAATCGATACACAAAAATTATTAGTGATACCCCAAAGACAAAAAACTCAATAAGAGATATTCCGATTTCGTCTGAATTGTCAAAAACTATAAAATCATTAAAGAAACTAGTAAATGATAATTATTATGTTGTGACTAACGATGAAAAACCAACAGAACCTAGAACATACAGAAATTATTATAAAAGATTTATGAAAAAATTAGGAATAAATGAATTAAAGTTTCACGGGCTTAGACATAGTTTTGCTACAAGATGCATAGAAAGTAAATGTGATTATAAAACGGTAAGCGTGATTTTAGGACATTCTAACATAAGCACAACATTAAATTTGTATGTGCATCCAAATCTTGAACAAAAGAAAAAATGTATTGATCAAATGTTTAGATCATTAAAATAATTATAATAATTTAAATTTGCATAATATTAGCCATAAAAGAAAAAGATGTGAAACAACTAATATATAATCACTAACATTTATAATAAAACAAGTTTTAATTTGCGATTTTTAAATGAGTTTGTAATTTTAGTCTAATATAATTATATATATTAATATTTTTTGTTAAGTATTTACTTTCAAAAGAAATTAATAATAAAGAAAAGTTTTCTTTTGTAATTTAGAGTTTTAAGACATCAGTTTTGATGTCTTTTTTCTTATGTGTTGAAATATCTTTTTAGATTTCTCAAAAAAATCAATGACTGCCTAAATTTTTTTCAAAAAAAATGGCCTTATATATAATAGAAGGATATTAAAAATTAAAATTTACTTTTAAGTTTAAAACCCTTTATTTTAGGGACTTTAGGCACAAAAGTGTATTACGATTTGTATATAAGTGAGAGGGATATAAATCAAAAATATTTAAACTTTTTTTGAAAAAATTGTTCAAATATACTACACGATTTGAAAAAAATGTAGTTAATATTATAGAGGAGGTAAAATAAATTTTAAAAAATTTTTTATAAAATGGCAAAAATGACCCCACGATTTGAAAAAATATGTCCTTATATATAATAGAGGGACAAAAATATTTTTAAGAATTTTTGCTAAAAACTGTAAAAATTCACGATACTTTTTAAAAAACATGTACTTAATAATATAGGGGGGGATTATTTTGTATAAGGTTATCAAGAAAAAGTAAAGTCCATGATGGTTTATAAGAACATGTCCTTGTAAATATGAAATTAAAAAATTTATTTTTTTTGGACAAGGCTTAATTGCTTTAATTTAGGGACTTTTTAATCCAAAAGTGCCTTACGATTTGTATATAAGTGAGGGGGGATGAAAAATTTTTTAAACTTTTTTATGGGAAATTGCTAAAAATAACCCCACGATTTAGAAAAACATGTAGTTAATAATATAGAAGGAGTAAACATCTTTGCAAATTGCAATGGTGTTTTTTCTTATATAAATTTACCCCGCGTGTTCAAATGGTGAACATGCGACATTGCTAAAATTAGTTTGAAAAAGTTTAAAAACTTTTCCCGCAGGTTCAAATGGTGAACCAGCGACAATTGTAAAAATATTTAAAAAGGAAGTGTGAAATGTAAAATTAAACTTAAAATTCAAACAAATCAAATTAAACAAAAGGAGGGAATATGAGAGATAGCAAAATTAAGTGCCAAAACATGCTTAGATTGCGAGAAAAGCGATTGGTTGATAAATTACAAATTACAAGAGGTTTACCAAAACAGTCAATACGGGTCAATTAACGAGTTTTTAAACGCGTATTTAAAACAAGTTGCTTTTAAAGAGATGAAAGAAGATGAAATTATATCTCGACTTGACAAAATGGAAGATGTCTTAAATGCTATTTATGAAAGGATGAAACGATGAAAGATAATATTGTTTTGTTGTGTAAGTATTACAAACCAAAAGAAAAATACAAAGCAAGTCAAGAAAAAGAAATTGCAAAGCGAGAATTTTTGAGTTGCACAGTAAGTTATAACTATGTGAGTTATGTTGACACTGGTTCAATGGACAATACTCCAACTGATTATACAAAATATGTTGGCAACAATGAAAAATCTTGTGGAGCATTTAGCAAAGACGGACTTTTGACTGATGAGCAAAAAAGAGAGTTAAGAGAACAATTAAGAAATACTCAAAGTTGTATATGGGATATGGTAATTTCGTTTAGAGAGAAGTTTGGTGATATGTATTGTAGAGACTATGAGCAAGCATATAACTTTATAAAAAAAGAAATACCTAAATTTTTTACTCGTGCATGACTAGATAAAGACAATATCATTTGGTATGCAGGACTTCACGAGAATACTGAGAATAAGCATATACATATATCGTTTTTCGAGAAAGAAGCAAAGTTTTATAATTAAGGTCAACAAACAAGGATTTGTAAAATTTGCAAATATCAAGCAAATAGTTTTAATGTATGACTTGAAAACTAATGAGGTCATAAATTATTATCATTATCCTATTGAATTTAGGAAGGAATTAGATAAATTCGTTAGGAAAGATATATGTTATTTTGAAAGTACATTATTATCAAAACCAGAAGTTAAATATCTTAATTATTATTTAAATGATAGGTTTGTTACAAATGGACTATCTTTAAGAAATCGATATGGTCATGGAACACAACCTAAAAAGGATAAAGAAGAAGTTCATCATCAAAATTACATTTGGCTATTGTATATTGTTATATTGATTACTATAAAAATTAACGATGATTTTTGTTTGTATGATGAATTTGAAAAGAAATAATATATGCAGCTATTGATGTCAAATTTTGCATCTAATGTTTTTTAGGACTAAAAATTTAGCAAATTTTGATAAAAAGAAAAACCCTTGAATTGCCTAAATATAAGGGTTTTTCAAGGGTTTGCTTTATGGAGCTGATGGCGGGAATCGGACCCGCGACCACCGCCTTACCAAGGCGGTGCTCTACCTCTGAGCCACATCAGCATAAATAATATGTTATGCTTTATTGCTTTTAATTTGTGTACAGATTTTGTTGTAATATGAAATTTTGTTGAAATAAATTCTGCATATAAAAAATAACATATCCAAGCATTAAAAGTCAACAATTTATTGATATTTTATAGTTTTATTGGATATGTTATTTTATTTTTTATAATTTTTTGATTATCATAAGGTTTGAACCGCTCTTTCCAGCAATTTGTCCGCTTACAAGGACAACTTTATCATTCTTTTTAACCAAGTTTGTTTCAAGTGCTTTTTGAAGAGAACTTTTATTTACATCATTTATATTTGTGTAAGTCTTATCAAGAATAGGCAAAACCCCATACAGTAAACCCATTTTGTTGTAAACTTTTTCGCTTGGGGTGCAGGCAATAATTGGACAGCTTGGTCTAAACCTGCTTATGTTTGCAGCTGATTTTCCTGATTTTGTCACGACAACAATCGCTTTTACATTTTCTGTTTGTGAAAGTGCAAATACTGCATAACCTAAACTTTTTGAATCATTGTGGGTGATTATATTTGAATAGCTACCTTCAGTGTAGTTTTCTGTTTCAATGGCAATTTTTTGCATTGTTGAAACAGTCTCAACTGGGAATTCTCCTGAAGCTGTTTCGCCAGATAACATTATTGCTGTTGTTCCGTCTAAAATCGCATTTGCAACATCTGAAATCTCTGCACGGGTTGGGCGGGAGTGTGTAATCATACTTTCAAGCATTTGGGTTGCTGTGATGACTATCTTACCTTCATAATTGCATTTATTGATAAATTCTTTTTGCAAAATTGGTATTCTTACAAAATCAATTTCTACTCCAAGGTCTCCTCTTGCAACCATAATTCCATCAGAAACTTTCAAGATCTTGTCGTAATTGTTTACACCTTCTTCACTTTCAATTTTTGAGATAATTTTTACATCTTTGAAATTGATTTCTTTTAAATAATTTTTAACTTGCAAAACATCGTCTGCACAATTTACGAATGAAATAGCAAGATAATCAGCATTCATTTCTTTGGCAAACAAAAGATCGCTTTTATCTTGTTCGCTCAAATATGGCATTTCGGTTTTTACGCCAGGTAAGTTTATGCTTTTGTTATTTGAAAGTTCTCCGCCGTGCACAACTGTACATATGATGTCGTGTGCAGTTGTTTTGTTGACTTTAAGTTCTATATTCCCATCATTTAACAATATTTTTGTGTCTTTTTTGACAATTTTTGGCAATTTATTATAAGTCACACTAACTCTCTCTTGTGTGCCGAGAATATCATCTGTTGTCAGAGTAAAGATGTCGCCATCGTTTAACATTATCTTCCCGTTTTCAAATTGCTTAATTCTTATTTCTGGACCTTTTGTATCTATCAATATAGCAACTGGCTTATTTTTGTTTGCACGAGCTTGTTTTACAGCATCAATAAGTGCTTTATGAGATTCGTGAGTGCCGTGGCTCATATTGAATCTGGCAACATTCATACCTGCGTCAATCATTTTCTCCAAAGTTTTTACATCACTGCTTGTTGGCCCTATTGAACAAACAATCTTAGTTCTATTCATCTTACACCTCTTTTTTGTTTTTTTTCTGAAATTATTATATTACAATTTTGCCTTTTTTGGCAAAAGAAATTAAGTAAATGCAAAAATGTTTATCTTTTGTATTATTTGTCACTAATTCAACAAAAAATTAGTTCTTTTTTGTAAAAATTTTAATCTTTTAAATTAAAAAGAGTTGTTTTCTTGCTTTAAATATGCTAAAATTAACTCTGTTAAGGAGTGCATTATGTTTTCTATGCTTTGTAGTCTATGGGATGATTTTTCAATGTGGGTGACTAACGAATGGTCTCAAACAACTTACGTCATTATTGTTTGTGTGTTTGGTGTCTTGGGACTCTTGTCATTGTTGTCATTCTTTAAAGGCAGTTTTGACAAAGGCAAAAAGCCTAAGTGGGGGACTTTGATTTTGTCAATTATCTTATTTGCACTTTTAGCCGTTGTGTGTGTTGCACGATTTGCTTAATTTTTAAAGGAGATTTTGTTATGAATAATAGTATGTTGCTTGCTGATACAGAACTTGTTGCACCTTGGATTTCTAGTTCTTTTCCAATTATTAGAATCGTTTTGTTCTGTTTGGTTATTGCTTGTGCAATCATTTTGATTATTACAACTTTGTTCCAAAACGAAGATTCTAACAATGCTGATGTTATTACAGGTCAACAAGAAAGTTACTATTCAAAAAACAAGGGTGGATCTAGAGATGCAAAGCTTAAACTTATTACAATCATCACTTCTATCGTTGCTGTTGTTTGTGTAATTATATATTTAGCAATCTCAAGGGTTCCAGTATGAGTAAAAAAAAAGAAATATTATCACTTATAGACAAAAATAGTTTGGTTTTCTCTAATCAAGACAAACTATTTTTATTCTTGTCTTCTGCACTTGAAACTGATGTTGAGCAAGTGAAGAAGATTTTTTATTCTCTTGTTGAAAACGGAGATGTTTTTGAAATAAGAAAAAATAAATTTATCACAATTCCTTCTCATGGCTATGTGAAAGGGGAATTTTTTGGCACTTCAAAAGGTTTTGGATTTGTCAAAGTTGATGGTTTTTCTAATGACATCTTTATTCCTGCAAACAGGACTATGAATGCTCTTGATGGAGAATTTGTCATCGTAAAAATTATGGCTCAGTCTGACAATGGAATTGATGGAGAAGTTGTAAAAATTTACAAAGAACTTGAACATATTGTTGGCGCTGTCAACATTGTTGGAGGAAACTATTTTCTTGATCCAGACAACAACAAAATACCTTTTGATTTTCCAATTGTTAAAACTGGGCTTAAACTTCAAAAGAATATGAAGATTTTGGGGAAGGTTGTAAGAACTGACAAAGGCAAAGTAAAATGCATAGCAGAAGAGATTTTGGGTTTTGAAGATGATGTTAAGGCTTTGGAACTTTCAATAATCAGAGAGCATAATTTGTTTGAAAACTTCCCAGGGCAAGTGATAGATGCAGAGAAAAATCTTCCAAAGTCTGTTACTGAAAAACAAAAGAAAGGTCGTCTTGATCTTAGAAATGAAACAATTTTTACAATTGATGGTGCTGATGCAAAAGACCTTGATGACGCTGTAAACATCAAAAAATTTGATAATTATTACGAACTTGGTGTGCATATTGCCGATGTTGGCGAATATGTTAAACAAGGAAATGTTTTTGATGAAGAAGCGTATAAGCGTGGAACAAGTGTTTATTTTCCTACTTCAGTTTTGCCAATGCTTCCAAAATCAATTTCGAATGGAATTTGTTCTTTGAATGAGGGCGTTGAAAGATTGACTCTTTCTTGTATTATGAAGGTTGATTTCAATGGGAAGGTTGTTGATTACAAGATTTGCGAGTCAGTGATTAAGAGTGTTGCAAGACTGACTTATGATGAAGTTTATACAGCAATCACTGGTGGAGAACTAAATCAAAAAACTAAAAAACTTCAAAAAGATTTCCTTTTAATGAGAGAGCTTTGCGACATTTTGGAAGCTAATACTCAAAAAAGAGGGGCTTTGGATTTGGAAATCCCTGAAGTTCAGTTCGTGTTTGATGACAAGGGTATGGCTGTTGGACTTACTCGTAGAGAAAGAAATTCTGCTCACAGATTGATCGAAGACTTTATGGTGCTTGCAAATGAAACTGTTGCTCATCACTTCAACAAACTTGGAATACCTTTTGTTTATCGTGTTCACGAAGCACCAACAAGAGAAAAAGTTGAGGGTGTTTGCGACTTCTTGAAAGGTATTGGTGTGACATATCCACAAATACCTCAAAATATAACTCCTGCATTCTTCCAAGAAATCTTGGATAATGTGGAAAATTTAAACACAAAAGATGTTGTAAACAAGGTTGTCCTTCGTTCTATGCAAAAGGCTAAATATGCAAACAAAAATTTGGGACACTTTGGTTTGGCACTTGTTGATTATTGCCACTTTACTTCACCTATTCGTCGTTATCCTGATTTGACAATTCATAGAATTATCAAAGAGTGGTTGCACAAAAAAGGAAAGATTGATGAAGAAAGAAAAGGCGAACTTGATGAGTTTGCTTTTGAATCTGCAGAACAATCTTCTCAATGTGAAAGAAATGCTGATTATGCAGAAAGAGATGTTGATGATCTTTGGAAAGCTTATTTGATGAAAGACAAGGTTGGACAAGTCTTTGATGCAACAATTTCTTCTGTAACAGATTTCGGAATTTTCGTCGCTCTCGACAACACTGTTGAGGGGCTTATTAAGATTGATGATTTGCCAGATGATGGCTACCTTTTCTTGGAGAAACAATTGAAACTTAAAGGTTCTTCTCATGTTTACTCTATTGGTGACAAAGTTAAAGTTGTTTTGTCTAATGTAAATTTGCAATCTAGAAACATTGACTTTAAGATTGCAGAAAACTGAAAATTGCAAAAAATAGCTAAATTTTTCAATTTTTTTTGAAAAAATACCAAAAATATGACCTTTTTTTCAAAAATGGTATTGAAATATATTTAATTTAGTGATATAATAGGAGCAGAAATGAAGGTTATTTCAAACAATAAAAAGGCGTTTTATAACTTCTTCGTTTCAGACTTGGTTGAGGCTGGAATTGTTCTTGAAGGTTGTGAAGTTAAGTCTGTAAGGGCTGGCGGAGCGAGTTTGACTGACAGTTTTGTTGTTATCAAAAACGGCGAAATGTTTCTCAAAAATGCTTACATCAAACCTTACGAAAAAACTTCTTCTTTCAAACCAGACGAAAGACGAACTAGAAAATTGCTTCTTAACAAAAGCGAAATTCAAAAGTTTGAGCGTATGGTTAAAGAAAAAGGCTTTTCCATTGTTCCTACAAAAATTTACTTCAACAATTCTGGAAAAGTTAAAGTGGAAATCGGACTCGCAAAAGGTAAAAAACTTTACGACAAGAGACAAACCTTAAAAGAGAAATCTGTCAAACGCGATATTGAAAGATATTCCGTTTGAGTGAGGGGACGATTTTGGTTTCGACGGGGATTTAAACAAAATATATAAAGCATGTGGTGGTCGCCCATACACCTTAAACATGAGCAAGCGAAATAAACGCAAACGAAAATGAAAATGTTGTTTCTATGAATGCTATGCCTTGCGCTGCTTAACTTAGAAATGACGAACTTGATTGAACTTTTTCAATCTGCTCTCCTTTGATTTTGCCAATTGAAGTGTAGGGTATCATCTTAGGCAAAAATTTTGCATCAATTTGCCCTTGTAGATGTAAAAAATTTTAAGGGATAGTTTTTAAAACTTGTTTATGAGTCAATTAAAAATGAAACTTATTCATAAACTAAACATGTAGAAAAATATTCTGTTTTGTTTTCGGACGAGGGTTCAATTCCCTCCGTCTCCACCAAATTAAAAGTCTGATTGTTGGTCTTAACTTTCAAATCACTAATATGTGAATTTTGAGTTGTCAAAATTTATTAAAAAGGAAGGTAATCATTATGTTAAACTCTCTTTTAAACACAGCACAAATCAGTATTGACTCTTTGATCTTGAATGTTGTTATTATTCTTGGTGTTGTTATTGCTGGGGCTCTTATTGTTTATTTCTTGTGGGAAGCAGTAACTGTATTGGTAAACAAAGCAAAAAATCCTACAACTTCTTCAAGTGACGAATTGCATCTTGATGATGACAAAAAAACTGCAGAAAATGACAATGTTTTTGTTTCTGATTACAAACTTGATGCAGAACCTGTTAAAGAAGACGAAACAGTAAATCATGATGTTGTTTTGATTGATGCAAACAAAGTTGAAGATGTCAACGAACAAAAAGCTGAGGAAGAAAAAGCTGAAGCTGAAAATGAAGTTTCTGAAGACGATGAAACTGCAAAAAGAAGAGCTTATTTGGAAGCTAGAAGACAAGAATTGATTAGAAGAATGCAGGAAGACCTCGATGAGAGTTCTGAAGAAGAAAAAACTGAAGAAACCGAAGAAAACAAAGAAGAGGAAGAAGAGAAAACTGAGGGAACTGTTGAAGAACCTGTTGCTGAAGAACAAAGCGAACCTGCAGTAGAAACAGCAGAACCAGAAACAACTGAAAATGTTGAGACTGTTGAAACAGTTGAAAATGACAGCCTTGATGAAGAAAGAAAAAATTTGGTTGCTGAAAAAGAAAAATATGAAACAATGGTAAAAGAACTTGCAGAAGCAAAGAAAGCTTTGGAAGAACAAAACCAAGAAGCAGCACAAGCTGCAACAACTGCTAGCACATCAGCACCAGTTTTATCTTTGGACGAATTGAAACAAAAATTGGAACAAGCTGAAGAAAGATTGAAAGCTTCAGAAAAAGAGTTTAAACAATGTAAAAAAGAATATATCCCACTCCGTAAAGTTTGGGCTGCTCATGAAAAAGATGAGAAGAAACTTAGAAGAAAAGAAGCACTTGTTGCTAAACAAAAAGTTTTGCTTTATGGTGTAAACAACTATGCTGAAATTGACCAAGAAAAAGCACAAAAATTGGCAGAAGATTTGGACCTTTTGGATGGACTTAAACTTTCTGTTCAACACTGTGAAGAAGTTATGAAGAAAAATGAAGAAAGATATCCTCTTCTTGAAAAAATGTACAACGTTTTGAAAGATAGAAATGATGAGCTCAAAAAAGATATCGCTTCTTACAGAGAAGAAATTGCAAAACTTGAAGGCGAACAAGGCTCTACTGAGACTGAATCTCAAGAAAACTAATTTCTAGATTAAATAAAAAAACCACTTGAAATAAGTGGTTTTTTTTGTTTTACAAATTACAAATCTTTGTTTTCATAAGTTTTGTTGATAGGTTGATGATTGTCTAAATTGTATTTTAATTTTTGAACTTCTGGTTGTAAATATTCTGTGTGTTCCATTTCTGGCATCAGTTCTTCATTTTCTTTCCATTTTGGAATCATTTTAAGAAGATACTTCAATTTAGATGGTTCTGCTTGTGGACCATTTTTTTGCCTTTGAATAACTCTACGATTTATAAATTTGATCTTTTCTATTTTCCTTGTTGGATCAATGTCTCTTATATTGATGCATATATGTTTATCTCTTGACAAAAGTGTCAGGTTGAAGAATGAAGCTTCAGCAACTATGAATGCATCAGTTGTGAGTTCGTTTTTATCATTGACAAAAAGGTAATTTTCGTAATACTTGTTTGTAAGCTGTGAAATGGTTTTTGAGTAGTGCTTTTTATAAGAGTCGTCAATTTTTAAAATCATTACTCTTTCATTTAAAAACTTTTTCAAGCAATCAAATATTTCACCTTTTTCGTTTGATATTTCTTTTAACACAGTAGGTGTAATACAGAATACCAAGTCTCCTTGCTTATTTCTTCTTCCGTTTTTTGAGAAAACATTTCTGTTTAAGATGTTCTTTAAAACTGTGAAATATTCTGGAGATCGTTTTATTGGTGCGGTCCCTCTTAACAGTTTTACCATATCAATTATTATGCAAGAATCAAGGGCTAGATATATCAGTTTTTTGTTTTTGGTAGAAACATAAGGGGTATAATAAAATCTTAAATTGTATCTTTTAAGTTCTCGTTCCTTACTCTTTATAAGTGATGTGTTTCTGTTGTACTTGTTTGACATAATTACTCCAATTCTCCTGTTTCTTTGTAGATTTTAGCCATAAGGTCTTTTTTAATCTCAAGCAATTTGTCAAAATCGTCCAAATCTATTGTGCTGTTGTCTAACATTTTGTTTAAGCGCTGTAATATGGACTGATAATATGATAATCTCTCTTGGGCAGAGAAGTTTGGAAGTTCGACATTAACTAAAAATTTTATTTTTTTGATTAAAGTTTTATCCATATTCCTCCTCTTGTAATTATAATAACTTAAATTTTGTTGAAAATCAATACAGATTGATAAATTTTTACATTTTTTTAATCTTTTCTTTTGTATTATTTTTTAATTTTGATATAATGATGTCAGAGAATATAAAATTATTTTTTTTGTTAACACTAGAGGAAAAAATGAAGTCTAAAAGTAAGATATTTGATTTGAGCGCTATTTCTATCATTGCGTGTGATTGTTTGCAGGCCGTTATTTGCATTTTTATCGACTTATTTTTTATTTCTCGTATTTTAAACAATCCAAATGCGACTGTTTCTCAAAACATTGTAAACATTGGTTTGTTTTATATTATTGACTACCTTATTATTGGACTTTCTTATTCTATTACGGGCTATGCTTTAAAGAAAATCAACAAAAGTATTTTTGTTTGCATTGGTTCTGTGTTTTTGACAGGCGTTGTATTTATGGTTTACTTACTCAGTAAATATAATATTTTGATTGATTTTATACCTTTGATTGCTGTTTTTTATGGCATTGGTTTTGGTTTCTTTTCAAGTGGATACAACAATTTGACAGCAGAAACGATAAGCAGTAAACATCAAGTTCGTTTTTTTGCCGTAAAAAGAATTATGTTTCAGTTGACTTATATTGTTTTTCCTATTTCTTTGGGTTATTTGGTTGAAATGGACTTCACTATTGCGGCACTTATTATGCTTGCAGTTTGTGTGCTTTTAATTGTTTTCTCTTGTATGATTAGACCTAAAAAATCTTATCCACTTTCATTTAAGTTGAGAGATTTTGGAAAATATTTAAAGGAACATAAAAAAGAAACAAAGCCTCTTTGGCTTATGTACATTACAAACTTTTTTAGGGGAGCATCTTATGACTGCTTTACCACGCTTATAACTATTTTGGTCATGAGAACTTTTGATTCTAATGCCTCTCTTGGAACTTTCCAATCTATTTTTACAGCTTGCTCATTGTTGACGATGTTCTTCTATTTGAGATTCTACAGAAAAAAGAGAGCAAATTGGTTTATCATTCCTACAATTGTTTCTGTTACTGCAACAATCATTGCCATTTTCTGTGCAACAAATAAAACTACTATCATAATTTTCTATGCCGTTTATTCTATTTTGAATGTTATTTTGATGTCTATTTCAGACTCTAGAAGAGCAGGAGTTGTTAGAGTTCTTTCTCTTCACTCTCATATTCTTGAAAGCAATGCCTTTTCAGAATTTTCTCTTGCAGCAGGAAGAGTCCTTTCTTCTGTTTTCTTGTTGCTCTCAGGTGTGTTTGACAGTTTGGTTGGAGAGAGCAGTGTGTTGTTCTTGGAAATCGCAATTGGACTTGTATGTTTGATGTATATCATGTATGGCGTAAGTTTGATTTGGTTGGAAAAGGCTCTTATCAAACAAGACGAAGAATTTAAAATGGTTCATGTTGCAGAAGAAATTGTTAAGACAGAAGACTGATGCTTGCTTTACTTTAAAATTTCAATGTGTTATCATATATGAGTTATAAGTCTTAAGGAGTCTATTATGATAGTCGATGTTCAAAAAGAAAAATTGGAAAATTTGAAAGAAGAATTTAAATTTATTAAGGAGTGTCTTTGACCCTGCCGGTTGTGAAGCCAGACTTGAAGAGTTGAAAAAAGAACAACTTTCAGATGGCTTTTTTAACGATGCCAGAAGAGTTTCTAAAATTGGTAGAGAAGTAAAATTTTGTGAATTTAAAATTGAGAAAGCAAAAAAATTGCAGGACGATATAGATAATTGTCAAGCGAGCATTGAACTTTTGGAAGATTGTGATGATCAATCAATTTTTGACGAACTTAACAACACTTTAAGCAGTCTTGAAAAAGATATTGAAAATGCCAAACTTGAAACTTTGCTTTCTGGGAAGTATGACAACTATAACGCTATTATGACTCTGCATGCGGGAGCAGGAGGGACGGAAGCTCAAGATTGGGCTGATATGCTGTTTCGTATGTACAGCATGTATGCAGAAAAAAATGGTTTTAAAGTTAAAGTGCTTGATGTGCTTGATGGTGATGAAGCTGGAATAAAATCTATTTCTTTCTTGGTTTCTGGCGAATATGCTTATGGATATTTGAAAGCAGAAAAGGGAGTCCATAGATTGGTTAGAATTTCTCCTTTTGATGCAAACTCTAGAAGACATACAAGTTTTGCTTCAGTTGAAGTTATGCCAGAAATTGAAGAAGCTCCTGACATTGTGATTAGACCAGAAGATTTGAAGATTGACACTTACAGAAGTTCTGGAGCTGGCGGACAGCATGTAAACAAAACTGAGTCTGCGATAAGAATTACTCACATACCTTCTGGGATTGTGGTGGCTTGTCAGACAGAGCGTTCGCAAATTCAAAACAGAGAAACCGCTATGAAAATGCTTTATTCTAAACTTGTTGAAAAACAAGAACTTGAAGAAATGGAGAAGCTTGCAGCAATCCGTGGAGATGTTAAAAAAATTGAATGGGGAAGTCAAATTCGTTCTTATGTCTTTTGCCCTTATACTTTGGTCAAAGACCACAGAACAAATTATGAAACCAGTGATGTTCAGGCTGTTATGAATGGCGATATTCAAGAATTTATAAACGAATATCTTAAAAGGACAAATGTGAAAAAATAATGAATTATTTGGAATTATCTAAACAAAAATATGAAAAATTGAAAACTCAAAAAGATGTTTTGATTCTTGCAATTGAATCTTCTTGTGATGAGACTTCTATTGCGCTTGTCAGAAATGGTAGAGATGTTGTTGCAAATATCGTTTCTTCTCAAATTGATATTCACAAACTTTTTGGTGGAGTTGTGCCAGAAGTTGCATCAAGAAATCATATCAAAAACATCACCGTTGTGCTTGATGAAGCATTGAAAGTTTCTGGTAAGTCTCTTAAAGATGTTGATGCTGTCGCTGTAACTTATGGTGCTGGACTTATGGGGGCTTTGCTTGTTGGTGTAAATTTTGCAAAGACTTTGGCTTATGCTCTTAAAGTTCCTCTTATTGCTGTAAGTCATGTTCACGGACACATTGGTGCAAATTATATTTCTCATCTTGATTTGACTCCTCCTTTCCTTTGCCTTATGGTAAGTGGGGGACACACTGCAATCATTGATGTTCAAGATTATTGCAAATTCAACCTTATTGGCTCAACTGTTGATGACTCTGTCGGCGAATGTTTTGATAAAGTGGCAAGAGTTTTGGGGCTTCCTTATCCTGGTGGACCAAGCATAGACAAATTGGCAAAATTGGGAAAAGATAATATTAAATTTAACTATAAAACTCCTCTTAAAGACACTTACAACTTCTCTTTCAGTGGACTTAAGACAGCAGTTGTAAACTTTGTTCATAACAAAGAGCAAAAGAAAGAATCTTTTTCAAGAGAAGATTTGGCTTGCTCTTTCCAAGAGCTTGTCACTGATGAATTGTGCACAAAAACTATGAGAGCGTGCAAACAGTTGAACAAGACAAAACTTGTTGTTGCAGGTGGTGTTGGAGCAAACAGCAGGCTTAGAGAAAAATTGCAACAAAAATGTGAAGAAAACAGTATTTCTATTTATCTTCCTGCTCTTAAATATTGCACTGATAATGCTGCAATGATTGGAGCTATTGCTTATTATTATATCCTTGCAGGCATTGGACTTGCTGACTTGACTTTGACTGCAAAACCAACAGTAAGCATTTAGTTTTTGTGGAAGTTTATGGAAGAAATTAAGAAATTTTTTAAACAAATAAAATGGTATGAATGGCTGTATATGTCAGTCTTTATCTCTGCCATTGTGATTTTGAGCATTGTTTTTAAGTCTGGCTGGTTGATTGCTTTAAACTCTTTGTTTGGAATTCTTACTCTGTTTTTTGTGGCAAAAGGGAAAATCCTTGGGATTATTATTGGTATTATACAATGTGTTATGTATGTTGTTATTTGTTTTTACAACAGACTATATGGGGAAGTGATCATTTCTTGTCTTATCTCTATACCAATTATGATTGCTATACTTGTTTCTTGGATCAGAAATTTGGGCGTGCGCGATAAAATCGTAAAAGTCAACAAGAGTATAAGTCCTCTTGAATGGGTTGTGTCCACTCTGTCGGTCGCTTTAATCTCTTTTGCTCTCTACTTTTTGCTTGAATATTTCAACACTGCAAATTTGATTATTAGCACGCTTTCGATATTTTTTGGGGTTATGTCAGATTATTTGATGGTAAGGCGTTGTGAATATGGCTTTGTCTTTGAAATTTTATGCAATGTAATCAAAATGTGCTTATGGATATTCCTTGTTGTGCAAAATAATGATCTTTCTTACATAACAACAATTTCTCAATACTTAATGTATTTGTCACTCAATATTGTCGGTATGATCAATTGGATAAGAATGAAAAGAAGACAAAATTTGAGTGTTGACAGTCAAGTGATTGAGAGCAAAAATTGCGAAAGCAATATATAACTTTTTACCGTTTTAACTTTGATTTTGTAGGAGCATAATGGAAAGTATTAAAAAATTCTTAAAACAAATAAAGTGGTATGAATGGCTGTATATGTCAGTCTTTTTCTGTATCATTATTTGTTTGAGTTGTGTGTTTAATTCTGGGCCTTTGATCACCTGCAATTCTTTGCTTGGAATTTTGACAAGTTTCTTCCTTGCAAAGGGGAAAATACTTGGGAATTTCTTGGGCATTGTTCAATCTTCGTTGTATATTGTAATGTGCTACAATAACAACTATTATGGTGAAATCATAGTCGGAGCTTGTTTCACTATTCCAGTTTACATAGCAAGCATTATTTCTTGGGCGAGAAACCTAAACAAAACGGACAACATTGTCAAGGTAAACAAAAATTTGAGTTGGCAAGAATGGTTGTGTGCTTCTTTGGGTGATGTGATGTTTACGATTGGAATTTTCTTCTTGCTTGATTATTTCAACACTGCAAATTTGATTATCAGTACATTGTCTGTTGGTTCTTGTGCTTTTGCTAGATATTTGGCTGTTAGAAGATGCGAATACAACTTTCTTTTTCAACTGCCAAACAACATTATGAGAATGTGTTTATGGATTTTTGTTATAATTCAAAAAGGAGATATCTCTTATATTACAACAATCATTCAATATATTATGTACCTTTGCCTTAATATTTTTGGGGCTTTTAATTGGATAAGATTGAAGAAAATTCAAAGATTGAGAAAAATGGTTTTGAAAAAACGAACCGAAAAGTTGGTTATGGATAAAGATTATATGAAGGAGGTTTAATATGGAACTTTTGGCACCAGCTGGTAATTTTGAAAAGTTTTTGACAGCATTGCACTTTGGAGCAGATGCTGTTTATTTGGCAGGAGGTCGTTTTGGTCTTCGTGCTTTTGCAGGGAATTTTACAAACGAAGAAATTGAAAAAGCTGTTGAGATTGCTCACGAAAGAGGTAAAAAAGTTTATATAACATTAAACATCATTGCTCACGACAAAGATTTTGAAGGCTTGAAAGACTACTTAAAATTTTTGGAATCAGCAAAGGTTGATGCTGTTATTGTGGCAGATTTGGGAATGTTGCAGTTTATTAGAGTTCACGCACCTATGCTTAATGTTCATGTGAGCACGCAAGCAAACATTATCAATTCTTACTCTGCAAATTTGATGGCAGAACTTGGAGCAAAAAGATTGATTTTGGCTAGAGAACTCTCTCTTGAAGAAATCAAGAAAATTCGTCAAAGTGTTTCTCCTAAAGTGGAAATTGAAGTGTTTGTTCATGGGGCTATGTGCATGGCTTATTCTGGCAGATGCTTGCTTTCAAACTACTTGACAGGCAGAGATTCCAACCACGGCGAGTGTGTTCAGGCGTGCAGATGGAAATATTTGGTCAGAGAAGTAAATCGTGATGACGAATTGGAAGTTCAGGAAGATGAAAAGGGATCTTATATCTTCAACTCCAAAGACTTGAATATGTTGCCTTATCTTGGAGAACTCAAAGAAATTGGTGTTGACAGTGTCAAAATTGAAGGCAGAATGAAGTCTGTTTATTATGTCGCTACGGTTGTCAATGCTTATAGAAGGGCTTTGGATATGCTACCTAAAAAACCTACTGATGAGTTGTGCAGAGAACTTATGAAGGCTAGTCATAGAAAATATACAACAGGGTTCTATTTTGGAGATGAAGGTAAACAATACACAGAAGACTCTATGCCAATTCAGGAGAGTGATTTCATTGCTGTTGTAAGTTCTGATGCAAAAGATGGCGTTGTTGAAGTTGAAATGAGAAACAAGTTTTCTGTTGGTGACGAACTTGAAGTTTTAAGCCCAGACAAAAACCTTTTCAACAAAAAATTTGTTGTTGAAAAAATCACCAATCCTGCTGGAGAAAGTATGCAGTCTGCAAAAGTTGTTCAAGAAAAAGTTAAAATACCTTGCTCTTTACCTTTAAAGGCTGGAGATATTTTGAGAAAATAATATAGTTAAAAGTTTTTAACTATTGTTTGACAGCATAAAATTATTGTGTTAAAATGTTTATTGAATTGAGGGGACAATGGCAAGACTTAATATCAACAACATTGAAAATGTTGAAGGTAAATACCATTTGATGTTTTATGAAGGGAAAAACATTGTAGAAGAAGCGAAAAATGACATTCGTTATGCGTGGTTTTCTCTCCTTTTTGTCGCTTGTCTGATATTGCTTTTTATTATTGTTTCTGGTTTTAACCTTTATTATGTAGGGTTCGCAGTTGTTTTTCTTGTTATTTTCTTGATTGCTTATGTATTTTTGAAAAGAGAAAAACGAAAAGGTGTAAAGCAGTGTATTTACGCTGTGGAAAATTCTAAAACTACTGATATTGTCGCCAAACAAATCGACAATAGAAAGGCTGGAAAAGTCATTATTCATTCTATGTCAAGCACTATTGACAAATATGATACAAAAGAAAAATTTCCAAAATTTACTCAAAAATTGAAGAGAATAAGAAAACATCATCATATTGTTGGAATTATCAATCAATTTGAAGAAGAAAACAACAAAAAGAGCAAATAATATATGTTTTTTATGAGAAATAATTAAATTTATTTCTCTTTTTTATTTGTTTGTTTAATGCTTCTTTGATATTTGTTTGTAAATTTGTGATTTGGCAAATCAATATGTTATATATTCTTTACATTTTTTCGCGTATTGCTTGTTTTTTTGTGTGATTTTTGGTATTATTATATAGTTAATTTAGGAGTAAAATTATTATGATTACTGATGTAGATTTAAAGAAAAAATGGTTCCAATTTTTTGAAGACCACGGATTTAAAAAAATTGAAGGTTATTCTATCATTCCAGAAAATGATCCTACTATTTTGTTTACAACTGCAGGTATGCATCCTCTTGTTCCTTACCTTCTTGGAGAAAAACATCCAGCTGGCAACAAAATTTGTGACTTGCAAAGATGTTTGAGAACAAACGATATTGACTCTGTTGGAGACGAAAGCCATTTGACTTCTTTTGAAATGCTTGGAAACTGGTTCTTGGGAAGTTGTGACAAAGAAACAATGATTCGTTATTCTTATGAATTTTTGACAAGTCCAAAATATTTGGGTATTCCAAAAGAAAGATTGGCCACCACTGTTTTTGCTGGAGATGAAACAGCTCCTCGTGATGAACTTGCTTACAACACTTGGAAAGAATGCGGAATTGAAAATGTTTTCTACCTTGGCAAAGAACACAACTGGTGGGCTTTGGGGGCCGGTGTTGGACCTTGCGGACCTGATACAGAAATGTTTTATGATACAGGAAAACCTAAATGCTGTGAAACTTGTTCTCCTGCTTGTGATTGTGGGAAATATCTTGAAATTTGGAACGATGTTTTTATGCAATACAAGGTTGAGAAAGAAGGCGGAAAGGCTAAGAAGTTGGATAGACCTAACATCGATACTGGAATGGGCTTGGAAAGAACTGTTGTCGTTTTGAACGGACTTAAAAGTGTTTATGACGCTGGAATTTTCAAGACTGTTATTGATTTTATTGGCACAAAAGCTAAAGTTGGATATCTTGAAAATGAACAATCAAAGCGTTCTTACAGAATTATAACTGACCACTTGCGTTCTTCTATGTTTATTTTGGGAGATGTTAGAGGAGTGCTTCCTTCTAATGTTGGTCAGGGTTATATTTTGCGTAGATTTATTCGTCGTGCTGTTAACTGCGCTAGAAACATTGGTTTCGACACAAAATACTTCAATGATATCATTGATTTGTATGTTGATAAACACGGAGAAGATTACAGCGATATAAAAGCTAACAGACAAAAAATTAAAGATGAACTTTCAAAAGAAGTTGAAAAGTTTTCTAAAGCTTTGGAAGAAGGTCACAAAGAATTTGACAAGGTTATTTCTGGAATTGAAAAACACAAGGAATTTGCAAAAGCAAAAGGCGAAGTTGTGCCAAATGTGATTTCTGGAAAGGCTTGCTTTAGACTTTATGATACATTTGGTTTTCCATTTGAACTCACTAGAGAGCTTGCAAAAGAAAGAGGGTATGATGTTGACGAAGAAGGCTATAAAAAGGCTTTTGAAGAACATCAAGAAAAGAGCAGAACTGCTTCAGCCGGAACATTTAAAGGCGGACTCGCAGACAACTCTTATGAAAGTGCAAAATTACACACTGCTACACACTTGCTTATGGCTGGACTTCGTAAAATGTTTGGACCTCAAGTTATGCAAAAAGGTTCTAACATAACTCCAGAGCGTCTTAGAATTGACTTCAATCTTGATCACAAAATGACACCTGAAGAAATTTCAACTCTTGAAAATTTTGTCAATGATGCAATCAAGAGAGAAATCCCTGTTGAATGCAGTGAGATGTCTGTTGCTGATGCAAAGAAGAGTGGGGCTGTAGGTGTGTTTGAAAGCAAATATGGCGAAATCGTTAAGGTTTATACAATTGGCGATGTTTCAAAAGAAATTTGTGGTGGACCACACGCTAAGAATACAAAAGATTTGCACCACTTTAAAGTTGTTAAAGAAGAAAGCTCTTCTAGTGGTATTAGAAGAATTAAAGCAATTTTGGACTAATTTTTCTTGTAGCCTTATAATATGGGTGTCAGTATTGAGACATCCATATTTTATTTTCAATAAAATTATATGGTTTGCCATTACTGGCAAGCCATATTTTTATTTTATAAAAGGAGGTGCGGTATGAAGGTTAAAGACAAAGAAAAAAGCGACATGATCTGCTTGGGCGTAAGAATTACAAAGAAAACTCACGAAGAACTCGCAGAACTTGCAGCAAACAAAGACTTGACAATCAGCCAACTAGTAAGAATCGCAATTAAAAACCTTATCACAAACAAATAAGGTAAAAAGGAGGAAACATGAAACTGCAAGAAAAGCGCAGAGAGCGTGGACTAGAACAAGCAGACCTTGCTAAAAGGGTAGGAACAAACACTCCAATGATGAGCAACTTTGAAAATTACAAGTGTCTACCAATTCCAACAATGCTTACAAAAATATGCGAAGAATTAAACTGCGAAAGACAAGACATTTACGCAGACAACGAATTGTATGTGAAAAAACAAAAGACGCAGCGAAACTCCGAAATGAGAGCCGAACCAGATGTTTATAAACTCTCGGTAAGACTTCCAGACAAAGCAAGGGAAATGTTCACGCAAGAAAACCTAGAAAAATGTGGTTTTCACAGCCTAAAAGATTTTATATGGCACTGCTACTTACAATTTGAAAAAATGGTAAGAAAAGCAGAGAAAAAAGAAAAAGCCACCAAGCACTCGAACTGCTCAGCGGCTAATGAGATAGGCATATAAGAATGACCTAACGCACCATTATTATATACCATCTCCAAAGAAAAATCAATCACAAGGAGATAAAAAATGAAAACATTTGTATTAACAGGCAAAATTGACGAGGTTATAAACCAAGTCGGCAGAATAAAAGAATTCTGCGAAGCATTGGGAATTGTCCCAACAATTGCAAATTTTATGAAATATCAGCAAGGAGGACAATATGAAAGAGTTATATAAGAAACTTTCAACAATCCAGGAACAACTAAAAGTTGAAAAAAAGAAACATAACGACTTCGCAGATTTTAATTACAGATCGTGTGAAGATATCCTACAAGCAGCAAAGCCATTATGCGCAGCGCAAGAGTTGACACTTCTTCTAAATGACGAGGTGGTCCAAAGAGGCGACAGGTTCTACATTGAAGCAACCGCAACATTAACAGATGGCGAAAACTTCATAACAACAAAAGCATCGGCAAGAGAACCAGAAAAACCAAAACCAAAAATGGACGAAAGTCAAACAACAGGCTCAACAAGTTCATACGCAAGAAAATACGCACTTGGCGGGTTATTTGCACTTGATGATGGAAACGATAGCGACAAAACAAACAATGGCAAAAACCCAGAAAAACCAGCCGAAAAACTTATAACAAAAGTTCAGCTTGAAGAATTGAAAAAACTAGGCTTCACAGACGAACGCCTACAAAGCATGGCAAAATACTACAAAGTAGAAAAAATAGAACAAATAACCTTCAAACAAGCAGACCAGGCAATACAAAAACAAAAGAAAGCCAACGCAAAGAAAGCGGAGGGTGCAAATGGACAAGGTTAAATTTAATAAGAAAAAGCATACATACACGCTGATCAAAGACAGCGGCGAAAAAATAGAACTTACATCGGTTACTACATTATTAAAAAAGCACGGGATAACACCAGACTACTCAAATGTCAACGAAAGCGTGTTAAAAGCGAAGGCAGAAAGAGGAAGCGTTATCCACGAAGAACTAGAACAATACATCAACCACAAGCAAGTGGGGTTCACAAGCGAACTAGAAAACTTTATAAAGGCTTGTAAAAAGCACGACATACTACCAAGCAAAAGCGAGTTCATGGTTTGGAACGAAGAAATCGCTGGCACGGTGGATGTTGCTGGACTTATAAAAGGTCAAACATTCCTGGGAGATTTCAAAACAACAGTGACGCTTCATAGAGAAGCGGTAGCCTGGCAATTAAGCCTTTATGCATACTTGCTAAATGAAGAATTTGACAAATTCCTTTGTATTCACTTCCCAGACGAAAACACATGCAATGTGGTAGAGATACAACCAATCGAAAAAGAAGAAATCGAAAGATTGCTAGAATGCGAGAGAAACTGCGAATTATTCCAAAAGAAAACGCTGGAACTTGATACAGTATCCTGCGAAAAAATCATGACAATTCAGCAAGAGTTAAAAACGCTAGACGACCGCAAAAAAGAACTTGAAAAAGTAGAAAGCGAGTTGAAGCAAATGCTTATTGAAAAAATGGAAGAAACAGGAGTAAAGAGCATTGATAACGATTACTTCAAAATCACTTACATAGCACCAGGAACAAGAGACACAATCGACTCTGCAAAAATTAAAAAGGAACTTCCAGAGATTGCAGAAAAATACACCAAAACGACAGCCATAAAGGCGAGCGTTAGAATAACATTAAAGGATTAAGTATGGAAATTTTAATACAAGAGCAAAAGGATATCTTGCAAGTTCAAAACGAACTCATGAACATCCTGCCAGAAATTAAAGAAAAACCTTATATTTGCGAGATTAAACCATATCGCAAGCGCAGAAGCCTAGACGCAAATGCATACTTCCATGTGTTGGTAGACAAAATCGCAAAAGCGCTCAAAAAATCAGCAGAAGAAGTAAAGGTTCAAATAAACCTGGACTACGGAACAATAGCGAGCGATGAAAAAGGACTAAAAGCAGGGTTCAAAGCGTTAAAAGAAGTACCAATAACAAAATACTTCAAATACGCAAAACCGATAGGCGAGATAACAGAAAACGGAAAGGCTTTTGTAAAATACTTGATCTACAAAGAAACACACACGCTAGATAGCGCAGAAATGGCAACCTTGATAGACGGAACTATCCAGGAAGCAAAACAACTCGGGATAGAAACATTGACCCCGATGGAACTTGAAAATTTAAAAGGTTATAAAAAGGAGAACTAATATGAAATTTTTTAGAAGCAAAATTGATAAATTAATCGGCAAAAAGGAAGCATTAGGCAACAGAAAACAAGAAATCAAAGATAAACAAAACGAAACAAACTCAAAGATTGAAACAAAAATCAAAGAGTTAGAAAACCTAGCATACAGAAACAAGCAAGACGCAGACAACAAAATCAACGAGATTGACAGAGAAATCAATAAGATTACAAAACTAATTGATGTTGAAAAAGCCTATGTTCAAAGCATAGTGAATAACTAGGAGGGCGAACATGTTTATTAAAAGAGACGGAAAGGACGACTGCATTATTGCAGGTCCAGTCGTATCAGATGCAAAAGAAAAAGAATACAATGGCGAGCCATTCGTAGAGTTTGGAATTGGAATGGGTAAAGACAAAGATGGAAACAACCTCCCAATCGTAAACATAACCGTATGGAACAGAAAGATAGAAATTAAAAAAGGCGACAGAGTACTAGCATGCGGAAAGTTAAAACAAACAACCAAAGAAGAAAAAACATACTACTCAATGTCTGCTGACTTTGTGACAAAAGAAACAACAGACAAGAAGGAAGAAGATCCACAAGCAGACCTAGAACCAATTGACGATGACAGTCTACCATTCTAGGAGGCGATATGGAGCAAAACACAAACCAAACCAAAAAGAAGGTTATAGCGGAACTTATAAGGTGGGACGGAACAAAAGAGGTCCGAGAAATTGAAAGAGCCTGGATAGACGATATAGTGACAGCTGTACAGGCTCAATACACCATAATAAACAACACGCTAGGCATAAGCATAAAAGGCGGAGATTACTGCCATGTAGACATTTATGAGGTGGACGATGATACTAATTGAAGACACACGAAACCAGATAGGAAAACACAAGACGCTAAACGATCAACTCAACAGCCTGGGCGTTGCGGTGGTTAGGAGCAAATTATATGTAGGCGACTACGCAAGAATTGATGACCTAACAATATGCATAGACACCAAGAAAGACTGGGTAGAGGTTGCGGGCAATATTTGCGGCAAACAACACGACAGGTTCAGGGCAGAGTGCATGAGGGCAAAAGACGCAGGAATAAGGCTTGTAATTCTGGTAGAGGATGAAACACCAATAGAACAATGGAAATCGCCCAGAAAGCGAAATGGCGGACTTATAAGCCACGCTTCAAACATAGTGCTAGGCAAAGCTATGAAAACAATGACCGAAAAGTATGGCGTAGAGTTTAAAAATTGCAACAAGAAAGACACAGCAAAAACAATAATCGAATTGTTAGGAGGAAACGATGGCAAGGAAAAGAATGATTGATCCAGGGATATGGACAAGCGAAGACTTCTCAAACCTTTCAATGCTTGCGAGGTTGATATGGGTAGGACTTATATCTAACGCAGACGATGAAGGCAGAGGAAAAGCAAACACAGCATACCTAAAATCGCAATTGTTCCCATACGATGACGAATTATCATTGAAAAAGATAGACGCTGCGCTAAAAGAAATTGAAGCAACGATGTCAATTAAGTTCTATGAAGTTGAAGGTAAAAAATACTACCAACTTACAAAATGGCAGAAGTTCCAAACAATAAACAGACCTACACCTTCACAGATACCACAACCAAAGAGTGAGGCTTCAAAGGAAACACATACACAAATCACTGAACGCTCACTGAATACTCACGAACAAATCACAAACAACTCACTCCCTAAAAAAGAAATAGAAGTAGAAGAAGAAATAAAACTAGAAGTTAAAGAAGAAAGTGTAAAAGAAGAAAGCGGGACAAGCCCACTTTCAACGCACGCTCAAAAGCATAAATACGGCAAATACAAAAATGTGCTTTTAACAGAGGAAGAATATCAACGACTTTTAGCAGAACCAGACGGAGAATCAGCACTTGAATACTTCAGCGAATATAGGGAGCGCAAGGGTTATAAATGCAAAAACGACAACCTGTCAATTCGCAAATGGGCATTCAAAGCCGTAAAGGAAGAAAGACAGAGAGAGCAGCGAGACCAGGTGCAGCCACAACAGCCTAACAAGCAAAAAGTATCAGACGAGGAGGCAGCAGCATGGAAATGATATCGCAAATACTAGATGCGGCAGATTTTGACAGAGGGTATAACTCACAAGAACTGCTAGAATGCAGAAAAACAAAACTCTCTCAACACAAAGTGAGAGAAGATGAGCACCTAACAGAAAACTACGAACTGGTGTGCAACAAATGCGGAGGAAATAGATACTTCCAGCATAACAACACGGTGGTCGTCTGCCTTTGCAAATGCCAATCACGAGCCATAGAAGAAGCGGAAGAACACAGAAAGGCAGAAGCCAGGATGCAGAGTTTACAAAGACTAAAAGATTTGAGCCTTCTAGGAAAGCGATACCAAAACGCAAGCTTTGAAAACCTTGACCTTGACAGACCTGCAGATTTCATAAACGCCGTAGAGCGCTGCAAGAAATACTGCGAGAATTGGGACGAAATCAAAAAACAAGGACTAGGGATGTACTTATACGGCGATGTTGGAACAGGGAAAAGCCTGCTAACAGCGTGCATAGGAAACTACCTACTTGCAAGATTTACAACCGTGCTATTTACGAATTTTTTTGAAATAGCCAAACAAATCAAAAAAACATTTACAGACAACTCAATGACCGAAAGCGCATTCATTGACAGATTAACAAGCGTTGACCTTTTGATTATTGACGACCTGGGAACAGAGATTGTCACAAAGAACGGCGAACGAACATGGCTACAAGACAAAATCTACGATGTTATAAACGCAAGATACATAAACCAAAAGTCAACCATTTTCTCCAGCAATGAAAGCCTGGTGGATTTGGTAGAAAGGTGCGGGCTTATGAAAAAGACCGTTGACCGAATCGCAGCAATGTCAACCGCCAAAATTGAATTAAGAGGGCGCAGTTATAGACTGCAACAACAAAACCAAACAGATTTATTTTAAGGAGAAAACATGAAAAACGAAATCATAAAAGCAATTGAAGAATTGGAAAAAAGGCTTGAAGGCTTGACCGATGAGGAAGAAATAGCCGAATGCTTCGCAGATTACAAAGCGGAGATAAGAGAGGAAAGAAAAGACCTCAATAAACTTGAATGGGACGAAATAGAAAAATTAATGCAGAACCCAAACAAGAAAAAATTGTTCAAAGTCGGTTCATACAAAGAGGAAGAATTATACACAGGTGAAAAAGTAAAAATTCAGCTAATCAGCCTAAACCCACACGATGAACTAACAGACAGACATGGCAAAGCAAGCGCAGCGTTTATGTTCTTCATTGACGGAGAATATGAAATGAACGAAACCGCAACCAACAAGGGCGGGTGGAAGGATAGCAAGATGCGCAACACATACATGCAAAGGTTCTTCAAATTGCTACCAGAAAAACTGCAAAAAGTTATCAAATCGGTTGCAAAAACAACAAACGGCGAGATTACAGAAGACAAATTGTTTATTTTGAGCGAAATGGAAGCAACAGGAGAAAACAATTATTCATACGGCGGAGAAGGCAAACAATATGAATTTTTCAAAAAGAACACGCTACCTTCAAAATGGTGTTGGTTGCGTTCTCCTAGTACCGACAACGGGTCTAACTTCTGCTATTGGTCCTACTATGGCTATGTCAACTACAGCACCGCCTACACCGCTTACAGGGTGGCTCTCTGCTTTTGCGTATAATCATAAAAAATCAAAACACACGAAAGTGTGTTGAATATTAAAATAAACAGGAGAAATTATGAAAAAATTTGTTGAAAACGGAGCATTGAAAGAGCGGGAAAACGGAAACATCCCTTATGCTGAAATAATTAGTTTTGTAAGGAAAACCGAAGATTTTATGGAGATGTTGGGCGTTGATACTATTGAGCAACTAAAATCAGTATTTGATGAGGGTTTTGGAAAACAGCAAGCGCTCATAACAGAAAACATAGAACTCAAAAACGAGCTGGAAAAATACAAAATTAAAGATACCGTAGGCTTGGTGCAGTTTATAAATAAAAACTCTATAAAAATAGCAATAACAGAGTTAGAAAAAGTAAAAGAACAATTCAGCGGCTACCATTTAAATGGAAATAGTCAAAAATCGGTTTCGTTAAGCAGGCTTTACAAGATTATCAATAATCAAATAAAAAACCTAAAAGAGAGAAACCATGAATAAAAAGCAAAAAAAGTTTATAGACGAATTAAAAAAAGAGCACGGCTTAATCCTGGGCTTCCAGGAATACGAAAAAGAAATTGCTATCTTGGAAAGAGCGCTAACAATGGCTGTTGAAGTAAAGTGTACTTTTGAAAATGCCTTCTTTTCAACAGTATTAGGAAATGAAGATTTAAAACTGGTAGTACCTAAAAAAGAACAATGGTATAAAGAGCAGGCTAAAAAGGAGATAGATAATGAACGCAGTAATGATAAGCATTCAACCACAATGGGCTGAAAGAATATTGACGGGCGAAAAAACAATTGAAATACGAAAAACAAAACCAAACACAAACTTGCCATGTAAAGTCTATATTTACGAAACAAAAGGGCGAGAGTTTCCTTTTAATGTAAAAATAGACACAGTAGCAAAAGACGATAATGCAAGATGGCTTGATTGTAAAAGAGGTATGCCACCTATAAGAACCAGAGTGAATAGTAAAGGCGTAGAAATTCCATACATTGCTTATGGTAGAGCAAAGGTGGTTGCAGAGTTTACTTTAAAAGAAATAGAAGAATACGAACTCGAACTCTGGGACAAAAATACATTTGAGAGCATCGGTAGAGTTTACTATGATTTTGAAACAGGAGAAAGAGAAGTTGATGTTTTTGAGACTGACCAGGAAATAGAAGAAACAAAGTTTGCAAAAGAAAGCAATCTAACACTTCCACAATTAAGGAAATACCTGGGGCAAGGGATATCAACTTGTTATGCTTGGCGCATTGATGATCTAAAAGTTTATGATAACCCAAAAGAATTAAACGAGTTTAGATATAGCAATTGTGAACTTTGCAAGTATATAAAATTTGACCCTTACAACACAGACAATGAATGCTGCCGTGCAGAATGCAAAAATTTATTGAAAAAACCACCGCAAAGTTGGTGTTATGTGGAGGGCAAATGAAAAATTGGGTAAAGATTTTATTAACAATACTGGCGGTCGCAATTGTTAGTGTAGCCGCATACTTCATACTTCGGGCTTGCGGAATCACAAGCATTGAAGGGCTGAGAGAACTGATCACAAAATGCGGAGCGTGGGGCTGGATTGTTTACATAGTTTTATTTATAACTTGCAGTTCGCTGCTTTGCTTCGTTCCAGGAACATCGGCAACATTCATAGCCGTAGCGATTGTTTTATTCGGCGCATGGCAAGCCTTCACAATAAGTGCAATATCGGTGTTCCTTTCATCATCATTGATGTTTTTAATTGGAAATACACTCGGCGAGAAGGTGGCGGGCAAACTGGTAGGGAAAGAAACACTCCAGAAGGCACAAGACCTAATAGATACAAAATCAAAGATATTCCTACCGCTTATGTTTTTATTCCCAGTATTCCCAGACGATGCGCTATGCATGGCAGCAGGAATGACAAAAATGAGATACTGGTACTTCGCAATAATCGTGTTGATTTTTAGAAGCATAGGAATAGCTACTATTTGCTTTCTAGGAAGCAGCATAATCAAATGGGCAGAGTTATCAATAATTGACTGGTTCGTGCTTATAAACGCAGTTATAATTGATATTTACGCCGTTTTTAAGATTTCGGGCAAGATTGAAGCAAAAATAAAAAGTAAGAACAGCCAGAAAGAAGATAAAGATAAAATTTAATAAATTAACAAATAGTTATTTAATAGGGGAGGATAGGAATGCTAAGCGAGAGAGGAAATATAGTAAAGAAACAACTAGAAGAACTCAACCAACTAAAACGCAAGATCCGCAACTTGAAATACGAACAGCAGGAACTACTAGAACTGGGAGCAATCCCCAAGAGGGCGAATTATAACATGCCAACTGGCAAAGGCGGGGTAAACTCGTCACCGCAGGAAAAATACCTAATAAAGGTTGAAGAACTGCAAGAAAAGATAGAGGCAACCATTGAGCAAGCGCTAGCCAAAGAAAGCGAGTTTTTAAATTCAATGGAAGAACTGGACGCATTAAGTTATAACCTGTTAAAGGAAAGGTATGTGCTAGGAAAACCGCTACAAAAAATCATTCGTGAGTTTAATTATAGCGAAAGCCACATATACAGGCTATACGACAAAGCGTTTGAAAAACTTTCAAAAAATAACGAAATGAGAGAAGATGAGAGTAAATGAGAGTTTTTATATGCTATTATGATATCATGAAGAAAAACACAAAAAGGGCAGGTCCGAGTTGGCTAGCCCTTTTTTGATAGGAGAAAACATGAAAAGACACCAAATCGTATACATGAAAGTTGAAGATCTACAACTCAATGCCAGAAACCCAAGATTTAATGACAAGGCGGTTGATACAGTCGCAAAGAGTATTGAGAAATACGGCTTCAAAAACCCATTGATAGCAGACACCAACAATGTGGTATACTGCGGAAACACCAGACTCAAAGCAGCCAGAAAACTAGGAATAGAAGAAGTGCCATGCATAATCGCAGACGACCTAACAGAACAACAAATAAGGGAATATGCGCTCCTAGACAACAAAACAAACGAAATCGCAGACTGGGACATGGAACTTTTAGAGGAAGAATTGAAAGAGTTATCACTTGAAGAATTCAACCTTGACTGGGAAATACCAACCATAGAAGAAGAAAAAGAGCCACAGGAAGACGAATACGATGTGGACAACACCCTAGAAGACATGGAAGAACCACGCTGCAAGCAAGGCGAAATCTGGAAACTAGGAAGGCACACGCTAATGTGCGGAGATAGCACCAACCCAGAAGATGTGAAAAAACTAATGGCGGAAGAAGCCGCAGATATGGTTATGACAGACCCGCCATACAATGTCGCAATCTCAAACTCAAAAGGAATGAAGATTGAAAATGACGATATGGATAACGAAGACTTCAAAGAGTTTTTATTAAAAGCGTTTGAAAACTTGGAAGCATCACTAAAAGAAGGTGGTGCTTTTTATGTGTGGTATGCCAGCCGAAACCATATACCATTTGAAGCAGCGCTCAAAGAACACGGGCTAACAGTAAGGCAACAATTAATCTGGAACAAAAGTTCATTCGTATTTGGTAGACAAGACTACCACTGGAAACACGAACCATGCCTATACGGATGGAAGGAAGGCGCAAGCCACTACTTCGTGGATGATCGAACACAAAGCACAATTATAGAAGACAAGAACATTGATCTTAAAAAGTTAAAGAAAGAGGAACTGCTCAAACTTCTAGAAGAAATATACAGCGACAAAGTAAGCACAACAGTTATTAATGAAGACAAGGTAATAGTAAACAGCCTACACCCAACAATGAAGCCTATACGCTTGATTGCAAGACTCATAAAGAACAGCAGCAGACCAGGAGAACTCGTGCTTGATTTATTCGGTGGCAGCGGTTCAACACTTATAGCATGCGAGCAAATAGACAGAAGATGCAAGATAGTAGAGTATGACCCAAAATACGCAAGCGTAATTATTGACAGATGGGAACAATTCACGGGCAAGAAGGCAGAACGCCTATGCTAGTTATATGTGCAACAGACGAAGAAGAAAAAATGCTATCAAAGCACTTCACGGACATTATAAAAACGGGCGTAGGATACGGCAATGTTTACAAAGCGCTGCATAACCTAGACAGAAATACACCAATTCTAAACATAGGATACGCAGGAAGCAACAACATACCCATCGGCAAGATTTGCGCAGTTGGTAAATCAATGAACTACCATCCAGGCGTAAAGTTCAAAGAAAGAGAATATCAACTCAATGGACAATATCCGTGCTACACAGCAAATGACTTCGTGGAAGAAACAGAAATAACAGAGCCGTGCTTATTTGATATGGAACTATATGCAATATTAAGTATGGGCTTCACGCAAGTAATGAGCATAAAAATCGTAAGCGATAACTTAAACCAAAAACAATACAACACAATAACAAAAGGAGATAGTATAAAATGATTGAAAAAGTAAACCCAGCACACCCAGATAAGGTGGCAGACAGAATAGCGGGTGCAATCGTTGATCTAGCGTATAAACTCGAACAAAACCCAAAAGTCGCAGTAGAAGTTTTAATAGGACACGGCAAATGTCACATAATCGTGGAAAGCAGCGTGGACTTCAAACAACACCTGGACGAAATAAAAGATTTGATAACCAGAATCGCAGGCAAAATCAAAATGGACTTCGTATGCACCAAACAGGATGCACACCTAGCAAAGAACCAAGCAGAAGAAATAAGATGTGGTGACAATGGCATATTCAAAGGCGTGCCACTTACAAGAGAAGAAGAACATATCTCAAAGATTGCTCGCCAGATTTATGAGAAATACGGAACAGACGGGAAGTACATACTTGATGGAACTACCGCCCCATATTGCGCACCAACGCTCGTAATTTGCCAAAGCAACGCAAAAACCGAAGACTTGCAAAAAGACTTCCCTAACGCACTTATAAACCCGCTAGGAGAGTGGACAGGCGGTACAAGTGTAGACACAGGCGCAACAAATAGAAAACTCGGTAGCGATATGGCACAAAGCGTGACAGGTGGCGGACTTCACGGTAAAGACTTATCAAAGGCAGATGTCAGCGTAAACATTTATGCATTTTTGAAAGCACAGGAAGCCCACCAAACAGTGGAACTATTCTGTGCGATAGGCGATAAAGAGGTAGATGGTAGACCTTACAAAGAAATAGTAGAGATTGCAAGAAAATACATCCAGAATGTCGGCGGATTTGAAAAGTTCGCAGAATGGGGCTTGTTTTAATGGCTGTCACAGAAAAACAAAAAGCCAACCTTAAAAGGTGTAGCGGGCAAGAAGCCCGAGAATTGGGCAGTAAAGGCGGGAAGCAAAGAGCAGAGAACATCCGCAGGCGTAAGAGCCTAAAAGAGGAACTGCTCGCCCTTTTAGAGATTGAGCAACAAAATGGTAAGACCATACAAGAAAACTGGGTGACAGCACTTGCAAAGAACCTATTAAAAGGAGATGTGAAAACAAGCATCTTCGTAAGAGATACCATAGGCGAGAAGCCAAAAGAACTACTAGAACTTGAAAGCAACGACATAAAAGGAATTAAAATCAAATTCGTTGATAAGTCGCAAGCCAAGACAACCAAAGAGAAAGACCCGAAGATTGTGGGAGATTACACACCGCCATCAAATGTTGAAGATTGAGGTAGCGTATGGAACTTGAAATAGAAGTGCCAAAAGTATATGAGCCATCGTTCAATGATTTACAAGACGACTGGTGCAAGAAGAACCTGTGGTATTCTCCCAGAACATCGTGGAAATCGTCAGGGCTTGGAAGAATAATACTTCTTTATTACAACCTATTCCCAGAATACGATGTCTGCATAGGCGTTGATAGTTTAACAAACGCAGGCGAGGGCGTATTAAGTGAGTTCCAGGCTTTCATAGAAAGTGAAGGACTAAACGCCACGCAAGAGTGGATAACTTCTTCAAAATGCATTTACAAGAAAGGACACCGAAACCAAATAAGAGTTTACTCGGTGCAAACAACAGAAAGAAGCAATGTCAACACAACAAAAGGTAAGAAACTTATAAGACCAATAAGCCTGTTCATTATGGACGAGGTGCAGAAACTACACAACAAGGAAATATTACTAAACTGCTTGTCAACCTTCTTACGACAAATGAAGGCAGGGCACAGCAAGGTAATACTTGCAGGAAACCCAGACAGAGCATCAATGTGGTTTGACGAGTTCTACAAGGCAAAACTTGAAGACGAAGAATGGACAGTGCTAAAACCAACATACCACGACATAATAGAGTGGATACCGCAAGCACTACTTCACGAGATACAAGACCTGGAAAAAAGCGATCCAATAGCATATCGCCAGATTTACATGGGCGACCTAGATGCAGCAGGATGGGAAACAGTGTTCCACTCGTTCATAGAACACAAATGCTACATAGACAGGCGAGTATTCCAACAAACAGATGCAAGGCTTGGTATGGGAGCATTTATAAACGCAATCATAATAGGTGTGGACGATGCAGAAAGCCAGGATGCAATAGCAGCAACAATGCTAACCGTGCACAACAATGGAATGCTGCGAGCGCAAGAAAGTTTTTATTTGTCATGCAAGGAACAATCAATAAAACCTGCGCTTACAGAAAGATGCGCAATGATTATTGAATACTTGGACTACATAAACGCACACTTCAACCCAGACCACACAATACCAATTATATTTAGTTTTGACTGCGCAAGTGGAATGTATAGACAAATGAGCGTAATAGCAACAACAGACAGAAACTACCTAAGGTGGCGGAATGTTCGTCTGTTTGCTTATAAAGACAAAGGGCAAGGACACACCTCATTCACAAAAGAACAACAACTCGACATGATAAACGCAGCCTTCGCAAACGGAGTGCTTACAATTGTCAATGTTGATAAGTTCAGCCCAAAATACAGCAACAAGAAACTGGTAGAACAAATCAAAGCGTTGAGACTACTTGAAAACAAGAAAATAGACCCAACAATACCAAACGACTGCACAGACGCACTACAATACGGAGTGATGATGGTGCTACGCAACCCATACAGCCTAACATTCCCAGAAAGAAAAGCCAGATACGATAACGATACATCAGTAGACACAATCATTGAAAAAATACGAGCCCAGGACAAATACGGGCGCATCTAGGAGGAGCAATGGAAGAATTCACAAAGGAACGATACCCGACCGAAGGCAAGGGAGAAACAGAAGATATAGCCTGGATAACCTCCAACGGTGCACACATACCAATACATGAAGGGCAAACTAAAAAGGAAGCCGTGCAAGAATTCTCGGCAAAACCCTTGATAAATAAAACCAAAAGCAGTATAGTAAGACTACCAGAGCAGGAATATGCGGAGTTTTGCAGCGCTATAAGAACAAAACATGCGGACAAGATACCAGCAAAGGGAACAATTCTGTACGGAAATCACTATTACAAGTTTACTTATAGCAAAACAAAAGAACAGATCCTGTGCAGGTTTAAAGTTCCAATTCTAGGGAATGAAGACAAAATCAATTACTGGGAGGGCAACGATGCTAAGTAAAACAGAAATGGAAATTATAGACATTTTCAAAGCAAGAGGAATAAGCAGGGATGATATGCTCGGCTTTACAAGCGTGCTAGATATAAAGAAAGCGCACGAAGAAATGCTAAAATGGCTCAAAGCCAACCCAAACGCCAAATATGACGAAATACTAGAAAAGATAACAGAAATATACGAACAAGACTAAATAGCAAGTAACAATACTTGCTTTTTTAATGCAAAAAATAAAAGGAGAGAAAGCATGGAGAAAAACAATAACCTTATGAAAGGACAAGGCGAAGATGGAGAGTGGATCACAATAAATGGTGCACATGTCTTCGTGGAGAAAGGGCAGACCGTAAAGGACGCAATGAATAACACATTCAACAAAAAGACGCAGTCAACCGACAAAGACACAAGTTATGAAGTTTTGAATGTTTCTAAAACATTAGACAAAAAAGGTAAAGCAACAACCCAAAATAAGAAGGTGGCGGATATGTATAAAGAGAATGCAAATCCGTATAAGAAATTCACAGTAAAAGAAACTTCAAACGGTTATGAGATAAGCGTTGAAAACAAACAACAATCAAAGGTCCAAACCACACTAACAGAAGATAAACGAAAAAGATATGACGAGTTAGGAAGGAAGGTCACAGCAAACAGGGCTAAAATGAAAACAGCAAGCCCAGAAGAAAAGTCAAAACTTATAGCCGAAAACCATAAATTGATGTCAGAAATGGACGCAATGTGGGACGAAGACTAAACAAAACAAGAAACTACGCCATAAAATAAGTTCTTAACTGCTGGCGAGCAGAGAGGTGGAGAGCCCATAAGGATGAGGAGGAGGCGTAAATATAAAAACAAAATAAAGGAGGGCAAGATGGATAAACTTGCAGAGTTAAAGGAGAAGTTGAAAGAATTATCTCCAAAAGAACTAGAAGCGTTCAAAACCTTTATCACAGCCGATGAGACAAAGGCAGGAAGCGAAGAAACAGCAGAAACAGAAGCGCCAAATGCTGCCGTTGAAACAAAGGAAGAAGAAAAGGTAGAAGAACAAATCACCGAAGAAAAGGCAGAAGAAAACACAGAAGCAGAAACTGCACCATCAGAAGAAACCCCAGAAGCCGAAGAAAAGCCAGCAGAGGCAGCGGAAACAACCGCCACCGAAGAAGTGTCAACAGAGGAAGAAAAGGGCGAAAATGAGGGCACAGAAGAAGCCGTGACAGAGCCAGAACCAGAAACCCAGGAAGACGATGACATCCCTGTAATGACAAAGGGGGCACCAGCGGGCGAGGTTGATACTGTTGATGAAGGCTCAATCACTGCCGAAACTGGCGAAACATTGCCAATAGACTACGAACAAATAATCGAAGGATTAAACGCAAAGGTCGCAGCACTAGAAGCAGAAAACGCTAGTTTGAAAAACAAGGTAAACGGGGCGTTCGGTTATTCAGCCAAACCAACCGCACCTGCAAAAGTCAACAGACTCTATGACGATTGTGCCGATGTACACTTCCATAGATAATAGTAATCTGGAACACAGATAAGCAAGCAAACCACCATAGCGGTGGTTTTTTACATCAAAAAAACAAAAATCAAAAAACAGAATAAAGGAGAAAATAACATGAGTTTATTTAATGTAAACAACCAACAAATCGCTAGACTTGTATCAAAGACAGTCTACAAAAACTTATACCAAGATATCATCCACAAAGATGGCTTCGGTATCACAGACAAATTCGTAACACCAGAGCAAACAAACGCAGCAATGATTGACATTTATGTACCATTGCCAATCAATAACAGATTTAGAATGCGTGGCGCTCAAACAAACGGTGCATGGACTAACAAGGACAACTTGCCAGACAGCACAACAGGACAAAGAAAACATGTCCTTTCAAGACGCTTCACTATTGACATTTTGAAAAGATACGATACAAACATCGCAATCTCAGAAGATGAAGTAGAAGGCACAAATGCAGCAAACCTTAATGAAGGCTTTGAGAAAATCTGCAAAGACCAAATCGAACAAGACATCGCAATCAACATTAACGGCTATACATTCGCATCTCAACTTTACTCATTCTTCATTGATAGCTTCGGTTCAACACCAACAGTAGCAGAAGTGAAGAAAGCAATTGAAATTTACACATACGATGCAGCAAACAGAACAGCTGCAACAAGAGCGTTCAAACTTTCAAATGCAAAAGTAAGCAAAGGCGATAGCAAACTTTATGCAGGATACTACCCAGCAGATGCAAGACAAGCATTCCTATTTGACCCAACATTCCTTGTTGACTTGTCAGATACAAACGCATTGTCAGCATCAGATGTAGCAACAAGAATGGTAGCACAAGGCGGTCTCAACGCTTTCACTGGCGAAAAGAAGACAGTAGCCGACTACCAAAGTGGTTATGTAGGCTGGCTTGATGGTATGCCACTTTACGAAGTGCTTACACAAGTAAAAGACGCAACATACTACTATCTTGGACTTGACCCAGTAAAAGATGCAACAGTAATCGGATACTTGGAACAATTATCTGCATTGATTGCACCAGCAAATGCAACCCTTCGTGGTTTGAGACCAACATCATTTAAAACTGTTGACGACCCAGACACACAAGGCGTTATTATCCAACCAAAAGTTAATATGGGCGTTCGTTGCTTATCAGGTAACTCACTTAAAGCAGTGTTCAGCGGTGACGACTTCTCAACAGCAGCAAAAGCACTTACTGCAATCACAGCAATTCGTGCGGGACTTGTTGGTAAATTCGTATTGCCTAACCTTAACTATGACAACGACCCACTTATTGGCGTTGATAACACACTTAACACTTACGCTGATGGCTCACAAGATGCACCAGAAACATTGGACGAGGTCTAATTGAAAGGAGGGGTTAGTTTATGCTAATCAAAACAATTAAAAACTATAAGGATAAAGAAACAAAGTTGATTTACAGAACTACCGACAACTGCACAATCAGAGAGGTAAGCGATGCTCGTGGAGAAGAACTTATCAAGGCAGGCGTTGTAGAAGAAGTTAAACCAGAGGTTGAAACCAAAGTCAAAACTAAATCAAAGAAAAATGATGAAGTTAAACCAGATGTTGAAAACACAGAGACCGAGAAAGAAGCTACTGGCGAAACAGAAGAATCAACAGAAGACACAAAGACCGAATAGTAAAAATGTTTTTCATTAGGATGGGTTCATTTCAAAAACCCGTCCTATACCATTTATAAAGGAGGTTTACAATGGCAGAGCAAACAATACAAAAACTAAATACAATGGGGACAACTGGACAGGCGAGAACACCAAAGTATGGTGGCGCACAGATTATCAATGTCACATACGGACACAATGGCAGCGGTAAGTTGTATTCATACTATGGAACAAACAAAAGAACAGGGGACATAGTAACGCCAGAAGTAACCCATCCAAAGAGCGGGAAAACATACAAGACGCTCGCAGTTGTTAGAAGCACACACAACGCAGGACAAGGAAAAGAAACACTGGACTATTTACAAGGAAAACAGCCAAACGCACTAGGAAACCATATAGACAAGCCAAGAGGAATGAAATGGATAGGCAAAACAGACCAAAAGAGCCTACCAGGATACTACGAAGGCTGGGAGAAAGATGCACAAGCAGCGTATGATCTCAAAATGGAAACATTAAAAAGAGATGACATACCGCAAATGCAAAAACTCTCACTATTGCGTGAAATAACAAAAATGAGAAAATAAGGAGAAAGACAATGCCAAAATTATACAAAGCACCGTTCTATACACAAGAACAGATAGAAGAAATGGAAGAAAATCAAATAACCTTCCCATACTCGGACAAATACCTTCGCTATGACAGCGTAAAAAGGCAATACATACCAACCGAAGCGCTCCTACTTAAACATGGCGTAAACCTTGCAGAAGTTATCACTTCAACAGGACAAGATGCACAAGCAAACATGAATGAGGAACTGGAATACATAAGCGACCAAATATACGCTTGCTGCAACAGAAATAGCGGGAGCAACATTGAAACAATTAAATGGCTTATAGCAAAGGGCGTGAGGAGAGGAATATCGCCATATAGGTTTAGATTGTTATTTGAAGAAATACTATGGAAGCAAGCCAAGTTCTATGCAAACAACGATGACCCAACAAAAACGACAGGCATTGATGTGGAGCAGAAACAATGGCTTAATAAGGGCGTGCTTATAAATGAAGACCGAAACATTGATCCAAAGGTTAAAGTAATGCTTATTGACCTCGGGCTTTGCTGGGTCGGTTCATACGATAACCAGTTCGGCGGTTTCATAGCACAAAACAACTGGTAAGGAGAGAAGACATGAGGTTAAAAGATTTCATAAACGAAGAAGCGGTTTATAAGAAAGTAGAAAACGAGATAAGAGAGTGGGTAGAAACGACTTATAATGGGCTTTCTATCGACTTTTATCCGTTGACAATGGAAATAGTCAGAACAGACGAAAACATTGATTATAGCGAGGAACAGACGCAAAAAATCACAGAGGTTGTAAACATTAAAATTGAAGACATTTTATATGCTCACAGAGAGGAAATATACATAGCCGAAAGATTAACAAGAATCTGGAAGAACCACCCAAAATACAACCCAGAGGTAAATAGCCTTGAAGATTTGAAAAAGAGTAAAAGGTTTTTGAAATACCTTAAAGAACTAATTATAAAAGCGCCAGGAGCAAAGGTGCTAAACATAAAAGATTACAGAAGGAAGGAGGCGAAGTAGATGGAAAATGTAGACCAAAGATACTTGATCCCGTTTAATCTAGGAAACGAACTAACAGCCGAAAGTTTCAACTTGACGCAGAATGATAATACATACCTGCTAGCAGCGCCTAGATACTTTCAATTTTATTCGGGTTATATAAGACCAAGAACAGCCATGTACAGAGGCTGGGTGACAGGCTTTCACAACATAGAATATGGCGTAATTCCTACTTTGTTTTTACAGAAGATAGGAACAGGAATAGTAAGTACGCTATTCGGTAAGCCAATGGTGCTAAACGCAAAAGACAACCTAGCAAGCGAAATCTCACAAAAACAATACAAGAAGTCAAACTTCAATGCTGCGGTTAAAGAAGCATACGGGTTTGCACTAGATGGCGGAACATCACTGCTTAAATGGAACAAAGACGGAAACAACCAACTACGAGCAGAAGCGCTCCCAATGGATAAGTTCTTCACAAGCGTGGATGCATACGGGGACATTGAAGCGGTTAAATCGTTTATAGCAACATACCACGACACAATCTCGGCATCAAGCGAATACTACCTATGTGAAGAAAGGTTCTTCAAATATGCGGTGGTTGGTGGAAAATCAGTAAGATACCCAATGGTGCACTATTTGTTTTATAAAACTTCAACAAATGTCGCACACGAACACACACCTCAACCATCAGACGCAATCAAGTGGGGAGAAATACCATACGACATAAGAAAGATGATCCAAAGAGACTACGGCGACATAATTATTGACTACGCAGACTATGGAACAATCAAAGACTACGAAAGATGCAAACTTCTACCATTTGACGATGACCTCGGCTGCAGATTGATAAAGTTTACAAGGAATATCCCAGCCTTCCCAAAATTGCCATTCGGGCAACCATTGGCAGATTTGCTCATGAACGAAAGCTACCAGTATGACCAGTTAAAGTTTTTTGAAAGGTTGGAAGTTTATATCGCTCGTGCGAGAATTATGGTTGATAAAAAATACGGTAACCCTAATGACCCAGATGCAGGCAAAAATATGCTAGACACAATGGTGTTTACATACCTAGACAGCATAGCAGGTGAATCGGACGATAAGAAGCCGCAAGTAATTCAGCCAGAACTTCGTGCAGAAGCGCTAAACAGACACAAACAAAACATCCTAAATGATGCAGCGTTCTCGCTTAACTTATCTTCAACAACACTAGCATCGTGGCTGTCAGACGGACAAACACAAAAAACCGCCACCGAGATAGAGTTTGAAAGAACAAAAACAAGTGCGTTTATAAACGATAAGGTGGAAATTATACAAGAGCCGCTCCAAGAAATGATTGACTTATTCTTCCATTATTACGGAGCAAGCGCACCAGAACTCAACATAATGCCAGAGAACCAAACAGTAAGAAGCGAAAGTATCAAACTATACAGTGAACTATTTGACAAGAAACAAATAACAGCCCAAATGCTCGCAAAAGAAATCCTGGGCACAAATTCAACGAAGGAAATAAACGAACTCGTAGAATTCATAGAAGGAGAGCAAGCAAAACAACAGGCACAAACACCACTCGTGCCAATCACACCAGGAGGAGGACAGGTTATATGAAAGTAAAAGAAGACATCATAAAATGGAGAAAAGAAATCAGAGAACTCACAGAAAAGGTCTCAAAGTTTGAAACAAACTCCAAAAATTACTTCGCAGAGGTGCAAAGTTTGAAAGAATCGGTTGTAAACCTTGCGAAGGTTACAGAAGAAATGACAGAAGCAATGCTGACACTAATAAGGCAGCAAATCGGGGACTAAGGAGGAAGAAACATGAAAAAATTTATATTAAAAGCATTAGACATTTTATTGACAATAGTAATGATCGCAAGTGCGGTATATGCAATTTTCAACATGGTTATGTCCTTCTTACCAGCAGAAATACAACAAAGCGTTTATAACGCACTAAACATGTCCAGCGAATACATCGCAACATTCTCGGTTTCTGCAACAATCAATGCTGCGGTATTGGTGGCGAGCAAGATAGCACAAACATATTCACGCATTAAACTCACTGCACAATTAACAAAGGCAGAAGAAGTGAACGCCAACACGGTGGCAGTAGATAAAACCGTGATAGAAAGAACAAATGCTGTTATAAACAACCTCAATGTTTTACAGGGACTGGTTGATGCCCTTTTGAGCGTTCAAAAGATAACAACCGAAAGGAATATCAAAGCGAGCGACAAACTTGTTTATAAGGACGAAAAAGAGGCTTATAAGAAGGCTCTGGAAGACATAGAAGCAGCAAAGGCAAAACTAGCCGAAATCAACAACATTACAACCGTATATGAAAAAACGGAAATAAAAGAAGTTATTGTCGAGAAAGAGCAAGACGACCTAACAGGCAGAGTATAGGAGGTCCACAATGAGCGTAAAAGTTAAAAACATTTTAATCAAAGTTATAGCCTACCTTCTATCAGGAACGGGAATGGCACTGATTGCAGTGTTTCAATACTTCTCTGATCACAACCCGATGCCAACCTGGCTTAAAATAACAATTCCGTGCATGATTGCGCTTTTAATTTTCTTTTTAGTTTATTACAAGGCGCTAAAACAAAAAATCAACCGCAAACTCACAGCGATTGAAACAGCCAAAGAACTAGGGAAGGCGGGCGAAACAAACGCAATAATTGCCAACTTGCTGGAAACAATAGGGATAATTATACCGCTTGCATTGATAAGCGGTATTTTTGTGCTTGGCGGGCAATACCTGGTTAAAACAGGAACAATACTATTTGAAATGCTGGGCATGTACCTAATAATTGTGATCGGCAACATTTGCTGCGATTTCAACACAAAAGAAGAAAACAAAAAGAAAGAGCTAGAAAAGGCAGAAGAAATAACAAATAAAATAGCAGACAAAATCAATAACCTACCTAAAAAGTATGAATAGGAGAAATTATGAAAGAGAAATTGATGAAAAATATGGGATATTTCATAGTTTTACTAGATATCGCCATTTATTTTATTTTGTCGTATGTGTTCGTTGACGAGTTCCAGGCAGACATACTAGCAATAGTAGTCAATGGAACTCTACTTTTTATAGGCGCAATCACAGCCACAATAGCCATGATGAAGCAAGGCATATTGATAGGCAGAGATAGCGATAAATACAAAGAAACACTAACGGCACACCTAACGCAAAAACAAAAAATATACCCAAAACTAAATAAACTACAAGGCTGGCTTGATTACAACTACCTAGAACTTTTGAAAATCGGCAGAAGCACCTATGTAAACAGCGCAGGATATGACTACGGCGAAGTATTCAACGATGACGGGAAAAGAATACGAACATTCAAAATAGAAAAACCGCAGCCAGTAAAATATGACAAGTGGTATCAAAAGGCACTACTTCCATTTTATAAACTATTTCGCTGGATGTTCAGTGATGAGTGGAAGGTTTACAGAGAAAAGAAATCACTCATAAACACAGCCAAGAGATATAAAATCACAAGACTGACAGTGTCAGACCTTATGAATATCAACGCAGAAAAAGATCCTAACAACTTCGGTATTACAGAAAAGCAATACCAAAAAAGAGAAAGCGGCGTGAGCATTGTGTCAAGGCTTTTATTCTCGGTGCTTTTGCAGTCAATATCATTCGGGTTTTACGGGTTCAATCTTGAAACATTCCTGGTTCAAATGCTAAGCGTCGTTTTAATTTTATTATCGGCGTTCTTTTCAATGTTCAATGCATATTCGTTCATGGTAAAGACACACAGAGAAACAATCATGAAGAAGATCAACAAACTTGAAGAATTTGACAATGTGGAAAAGACAGTCTTTGACGAAATCAAAAATAAGGAGGAGCACAAGAATGACACATGTACAGAGATACCCGTTCGCACCGAAGGCAGTATGGTGGAAGCGATACACGGACAAATCGATACTGGGCAAAAGGAAGATTTATGTAGCAACTGACGAAATAGGGTTTGAAATTGCAAACCTTCGTTCATTTGCAAAGACAAGCCTTCGTGAAGGGAAGGCAACGACAAGCGCAGATGTTGACTACGAAAAAATCGCAGACCTAGTAAACATTAAACAACTAAAAGCAGGGCTATACAGCGATAAATGGACGCTGCTATACGACTGGGACGAACTAATCGTGGAAGGCTTGATAACAGTGCAAAATCAAAAACTGGTAGCAGTCAGTAAGGGCATGAGAGGAATATTAAAAATCAGCGATGACATAACAGAACTTGCCTATACAGGCGGATCTGGTGGCGGAGCGTTTTATCAATGCAAATTGAGCGGTGTTATTATTTCAAACAACATAACAGAAATAGGCGCTTACATGTTCTTTGATAGCCCGCTCCTGTCTTTTGTTATGCTGGGAAGCGGAGTGCAAACAATCAGAGAACAAGCGTTCCAGGCTTGCACATCAATAACTTCAATATTTATACCAGCAAATGTGACAAGCATAACTTCAACATTTAATGGTTCGGGCATTTTTGCAGGAAACACAAAAATAACAATTTACTGCGAGAGATCGTCTGCGCCTTCTGGGTGGGGTGCATACTGGAAATACTATGACACAACGCAAACTTCGCTGCCTGTAAAGTATGGTTATACCGAGGAGCAATATAACCTTGAAACAGGAACAAAAGACCAGGTATACAGCCCAACAAAAGCAATAAAACTATTCAACAAGTTTTATATTTTTAATTTTGACACGAACGAACTGGAAGAAAACGAACTCGCTGACGAAGGGCTGGAAATTATAAACGCAATACCAAGCGAGGTTATGACAATTGAAAGAAACTCATACATAAGGCAATATGCGTTTGACTGCACAAAGGAAACAGACCAGCAAGACTCGTCGTATCAGCCAATAAGTGGACTTCTTACAGGTTCTTCATACATTACGATAAAAACACACAACTTCGCAAACACAAAGGACGAGCCAAGACATGAAGATATACTCCAATATCAAGGCAAGTTCTGGATGATTGAGGATACCAGCAAAACATACATTTATACACCAAGAGAAAAGGCAGTGCTTCACATTTCATTAAAAGCATTGAAGTAGGTGGCGGATGCAATACAATGACAAGTTCGGCATGCAAGACCTATTCATGAATAAAGAACTAAAAAGCATATTCCCGCAGTTTACAAGGCAAGACGGGCTCAAAAATGTTTATAGTTTCGCATGGATAGACAAGAAGGTCGAAGATTATATAAAAAACACCTTCGGCGGTCGAAGGGTTGGAGACGAGATCATCATAAATGGGAAGTTCAAAGAAAAGTTCAAACAAATTAAGGGGATGCAAACACTCATAGAAGACATGTTCAATAACATTCCCGCAATCACAAAAAACATACTAAAAAACACAAAGTTAATAACACCTTTTCAATGCATAGACCAACTGAAACAAATACAAGACCCAATGAAGAAAGTGCAGGTAATGCAGATTATATTTGATAATTTGAATTATAACCCAGACTTTCAAAGCGAAAACAGGTTCAGGAGCGAAAGAAAGCCGTTTGATTACTACAAGCGCCAGGAAATGTGGTTGAAAAAGGTGGGATATCACAACAAAAGGAGATAGCAAAATATGGCTAAAATCAAAATAAGCGCTGACACAGTGCTAGCAATTCTCAAAGGCATAATGGAAGACGAAGATATAAATGTCAAAATTACAGACCCAACAGCGCCAAAAGAGTGGCAAGGCAAGACCGTGCAAGAAGTGCTCAATGTTGAATATTACACATTCAAACATAGACCAATGGACACCGAGCAACTGGTGGCAGATTTGATAAAGCAGGGAAAAGATGCAGATGCACTCCTGGCGTTGACAAGAGCATTCTGTATTTTGTCGCTAAAATCAACAGAGCGTGTGTATTCCAAAGAGAATGATATAGCCACCGTGTCCGCAAGCCTGGAATACTGGATACAAACATACAAAGTCAAAATCTTGGAAGATATGCTCGAAGACATAATCGTTGAAAGCACAGGCATTCGCATACCTGTGAAGGTAGGAAATGAAGAAAGGCAAGTCCTAATAGCAATAGGAAGGCTCACGATCAGCGACCTGCAAGAAACAACCGAGTTCGGCGAAATGTCTGTATGCGACCTAGACATTGATTTAGTATTCTACCCAAAAGCAATAACGAGATCAGACTATACTGCAGAATTTGCGATAGTTGACCAAGCAACAGGCGAAACAAAATGGGTTAAATTGCCATTTTCTAGTTTTTCATTTACTAACTCTATGCAGCAAAAAGCAATACCAAGAGTCAACCAGGTGCGCAGCGTAGGAAATATAAACCTTTCTAGAGCACGATCATTCACTTTTGCATATGATGGCTACAATAACGAATTTATAAACAAATTAGTAGATGAAACTTTCACGGGAGACATTGACGACTACGGGAAAGAAACAGAAGACACCGACAATAACAAATCCCTAGTTTTAAGATTAACCAGGGGAGATAAACAATACATTTATAATTGTGTGGTTAAAGAACACATCATAACAGTCCAGGAAGATACAGGAAACGAAACACACAGCCTAGTTTTGACAACAAGGGGGATGAAGGATGGCACTACATAATATTAAAATAGTTGTTGTTGATGGCGGGCGTAGCGGCACTTATAAGGCGAAAAACGCAGGCATAGAGGGCAAAGATGCAGGTAGCACGGCAAAGAACAAAAACTCTCCATTGTATAAGGTTTTGAATGCAAAAGAAACAATAAAAAATAAAGTCCAAAGCGGAATGACACCTGCTGGTGTTATGGCTTTCAATATGGGGTTGCAAATAGCTGGACAATTAGTAAAACAAACAGCGAACTATTACATAAGCGACATAGGGCGAAAGAATGGCGATAGTAACTATCAACAGAATATAAATCGCCAAATAGAAGTTATCACTGACGCAACAGGGATACTAAACGGTGCACTTTCTGGCGCTGCGACAGGTAGTATGTTTGGTCCGATAGGTGCTGCCGTAGGTGCAGTTGCTGGACTTGCAACTTCTACAATTTCGCTAGGGTTTAGACAAGCAGAAAGGCACAGAGCATACCAACACGAAATATTTAAAGAAAATAATAGCCAGACATACAATCTGGCTAGAACAAGTTATCAAGGTTTTACTGGAAGATTAAGATAGTTTTTTGAAATGCTTTTTACACAACAAAAATACGAAATATCCAATAAAAACAACGGTAAAAATACAAACATAGCATAATTCAAACAAAGAAGTGAATTTATCAATAAAAACAGGGGTGTAATATTCGGTTGCAAAAAACAAACGAGAGAAAATCTCTGCTTTTTGATAAATCAACTGGCAGAACAACAAAGACCAAATTATATAAAAGGTAAAAGTTGTTTTTCTAAACTTTCCCTTAGTTTCATAAAGAAGCGAAAAAATTAGCCAAATACCAAATAGGAGTACTTGCTCCCCACCCCCCGCAATTAGTTGATAATCGCTCGAAACCAGTTGTCTATGAGAACCCCAGATGCACACCTTGACAATCTCAAAAACAAAGAGAAATAGCCAAAAAACAAATAGGGAAATATTAAACCATTTATAAAATTTTGCATTTTTCATGCAACCATTATAACTCGTAAAATTTAATTTTACAAGTATTTTGAAAGAAGGAGTAGAAAAAATGAAGTATTACTGGAAAGCCTGGAAATGGGAAAATGGTGGTAAATCAACCGAATTGACAGAATATCTCACAATGCCTATTTTTATAGAGCCACACCTTGACGAAACACTAGGAACTGGAGAAATCGTGCTTGATGGTTTGCCAAAAGCACAAAATATCGCATTCCCACCAAAGACAAAAATAAGAATTGAAAGGTATTTGACAAAAGACTTTACAGATGCGCCAACAACATTTGATTTTATAGTTGATAGCGACCAGGTAGAGGAATATGTGGGATGCCCAGAAATATGCTGCCACAGAATAGAACTGATAGAGCCTAGTGCCGTTGCGCAAGGCATGCATGTTGACAACATAAGCCTCACAAGAGAACTAAATGATGTAAGTTTAAATTACAAAACTACAATTGCATCAACAGATACTGTTCCAATTGTTAAAAACGAAATTGTAGGCAGTGGATACCAAAGACCAAATTTATCATACGGAACAACAGGCAGAAATGGAACAGGATGGTACAGAACATTGGCTTCAGGGTCATACAAATTCACAAACTCATTCCGTTATATTTGGAGTAATACAACATCAATCAATAGCCTTTTACAAAACTTAAACGGGCTTTTATCACATGAGATTAGTTTTGAAATACCAACATTAACATGTTATCATTTAAATCAAACGGTGCCCGACAAATTATTTGAATGCCCTATAAGAACAAGAGTGACAAGGACAACGATGCAGAATGATCAGCCTATATCGGGAACAGAGATTGAGGTTGTCAATCATTTTTATAACCCAGTCAATATTCGTAGCAGTGTTAATTATGTTATGTATAATGAAAGCGGTAGGGTTGGTATAGTAGAGATTAAAAATGAGGATTTCAAAGACACTAATATAGGTCCTGGAGACTCGCAAGCGATGGCGTGTCACTTTAGAACCAGCAGACTGTCGAAATACCCAGCAATCATAAACACCAACGATACTTCACACACAAACAAGACAATAACATTTAATACAGACGCACTATCACAAACAGAAATTGATAATGGTAAGAGTTACAAATACACAATAACAAGCACAATAGAGCCATATGAAAGCGGTGCAATTATTCAGGGGTTCACAAAGACAAGCACTCTTGATTATAAGGATACAGACTGGTGGGTTCTTTTAATTTCCCTAGGACTTGCGAGTAATGCATATGCAAAATACAGCGTCACTCAAAATTCATTATCAAAACCTGCGAGCGCATCAATAACGCTCAGTTCCACATTTTATGCAAAAGACATGTTGTCAGACGCACAACCCGCACCATTTCTGGTAAAACCACAAAAATACAGTTGTTTTAATTTGATAAGAAAAGCACTATTGACAATTGATACTCAAATTATTGACAATTCAAAAGTGGGGCTTGATCCTTTGCTAGATGAGAATTATAACGACATAGGAATACAATACCCAATTGATATTGACTCAAAATGGCTTACAAGACTAAAAGAGACGCAACTGCACGAGACAATATTTGAAAATAAAAATTTATGGGAAATATTCCTACAAATCGGTTATTACTTACATGCAATACCGCAATTAACATTCGCAAAAGACGGAACTGATCGCTTTTTATTAAGTTTTAGACAGTTAGGCGGAAACCAAGTAAAAAACAACAAGAGCACCAAAATAACCATTTTTAATAGCCACAATTTAAGCGAATATTATACACAATTGGACAGTTATGTGAAAAACATATTCAGTCCACAGAACGAAGTAGAAGAATGGCTAGTCTGCAAGACCACAGACAGTACTTACTTGGTATCAAACAACACCGCAGAATTACAGACAAAATACAACATAACACAAATTGACGAGTTTGATATTGAATACGAGGGGCAAACCCAGTCGGCACTAAATTATATTTTTGAAAAAACGATTTATAACACATTGACTGCTGAAACGGGAGTTATTCCAGGGAAATGGGCTGCAATTTATTATGAAATGGGAACAAATAAAATACAAGGACTAAACTATGTCCCACCAGAAGTAAATGCGGGCGATAATGTCATGGCATTAAAGAAAATATGCAGTGACTTATTCGGTATGCCTACGGGTTCATTAACAGCCGAAGATTTCCTATACAATAAATTAAAATTTCACATTAAATACAAAACACAAGACGAGTTGAGAATTTCACAGTTTAAGCCAAACCTTTATAACTTCCTTAAAAATTCAAAATTTGAAAAATACCCTAAGCATGAACAATACTACGGGCAAGAAGACAAGATCGTAGACAGTGAAAGGTTCTCTGCAAATTTGTGGGGAAGGCTTGTGCGTATTGCAAATGGTATTTATCAATGCAACGAATACGCAGAAATAGGGGAAGAAAAAGAGGTCGGCGATTTGGTAGAAATCAACAACAGTCTTTATTATGTAACCGCAATAGAAGCGGAATACTACAACGACATAATACTGCAAAAAGTCACATACTCAAAAAACTTCAACCAGATTTCACAAGTTGTCACAATTCCAAGCGAACCAAGATACTATGAGATTAGCGAGAGGTCAATGGTTAGACGAGAAGTAAGAATGATGGACTTTTTACTTTTAACCACAAAACAAAACGCCACTACAACAACGCCACTCTTTATCAATAAAGACAAATGGAAAAGTTTTGTAAAGCAAGCTATATTTACAGAAAACAACAATATAAAAATTCCAAATTTTGCATACACTCGATTTAAGGCAGATAAGATAAGGCAACATTTAAAAGAGAATGGAGAAATTATAAACTATAAAAATTTATTTCCAAACTCGGAAACTGAAAAAATAGAAGGGGTGGTAACTCCAAAAGCGAATAGTAATTGTAAGGATGTTATAGTTCCGCTTTTACACTTTCCATTAAGAAACGCAATCGTGTTTGAATGGGATATGGACGACAACTTCAAAGCAGGAGATGCGGTTGATATAAAGACAAGTGGTAAAATTGATATTACAAATGAGGCGTTTTATACACTTCTTCCAGTCAGGTACTGTGATGTTATGGGAGGAGCTGACTTGTTTAGTTTTCAATTGTTTAATAAAACAGATTGGACAAAGGAACAGATCCAAAGATTGCCACTTGCTGAAAGTGAAGACTTTGTGCCAAATGAAAGCGATAGTTTATTTTTATTAACAGATAAATTATCAATAGGGCTAGATAAAGATAACCGTGAAGCCTTATCATTTAACTACCAAATCAACCTACTCACATCGGACGATGACGAAGAAAATAAGTTTATAATTTTCTCAAACATATTCGGGCAAAAGAACTCACGATTAAAAATGGTTTTAATTAACCATACAGTCTCAATGTTTGACGAGGCGGTAGACATGTCGATCAACTACATAGTTGCAGACAATGTCAACTATTCACTTATAGAACATGATGGAGCAATTGAGGTAAGCATAACAAAACCAGAAGGCGTAGATATTAACGAAGTAAAAGCGATAGTTTTATACGATCAAGAAGGAGGGCTAAACTATGCATACCTCGCAAAAAATGTTGACAACCTAACAGGTGACAACAAACTTCAAAGCTGGTTCATTTATCCAGTGTTTACAGAATAGGTCATAAGAGCAGGAGCAATCCTGCTTTTTTGATAAATTTTAATAAAGGAGGTTCATTGAGAATGAACAAATTAAAAATCACGCTAAATGAAGATGGCAGCGTTTCCCAGTTTGCGCCAGACTTCAAAATCATGCGTGGCAGTTACAGAAATGTGCTCATTAACATAGAAGTGCCACATTCGCTACTTTTAGATCCAGTTAATGACACAGAAGGAACAAACCAAACTGGAAACAAAGTGCACATCGGTGGAATAATTACAACATCCACAGGAAAGCACCTGCAAACCAAGCGCTACGACTTACAGAGAGTAAAAGACTTTACACGCAACGGGACAGATTATAGACTCTATCAACGCAAGATGCCAAAAGAGTTTACAATGTGGGACACCGTGAACGAGCAAGAAGAAGCGCAAAGCGGAGCATTAAAGGTGGTTATAAATGTCATTAATTGGCTTATAAACGACCTAAACGCAAAGATAGAAGAAATATCCGCCAGCCCTTCGTTTACGCTTGAAATACAACCTTCAACCTTTTTGAGCGAAGCAGAGGAAATCTCAGAACCAAGCAACTTTGACGAACTGCACAGCCAGGTGCAAGAAATGGGTGCAGAGATTGACGAGTTGCAGCAAGACTTATATGGCGAAGATGGGCTCGGCGAGTTTTTGACTTCCAGGCTGAAAGCAGGGCACAAAATCACACTTGAAAAAGTGGACGGACAAGTAAAAATCTCGGTTCAAATCATAAGGGCGAACGAAGTGCCTATTGATGCAATCAAAGACCTTGAAGCAACAGATGTTCAAAAAGCGCTTGAAGAATTAAGCGAGAAGGTGGACAGCGAATATGTGGACGCAGTAATAGGCGAATCAGAGCACCTGGTGGACAATACAGATCCTCATAGACCAATTATAAAGCACGATAAAACCAAAATAAACAAGACGGATATCGTGGACAATATGACCACAGCAGACGCAAGCAAAGTTTTATCAGCCAACCAGGGCGTGGTTATCAAAACCGAAATCGAAGCAGAAAGAAGCGAGAGAAAGGCTGCTGATACTTCACTGCAAAACCAAATCACAACACTTGAAACCGTGAAGGCTTCAAAAACAGAAATGAACGAAGCAATATCAAAGGCGATCAGTGCGGTGGTTAATTCAGCGCCAGAAGCGTTTGATACTTTGAAAGAAATAGCGGACTGGATCGCAAACGATGAGCAAGGAAGCGCTGCGCTTGTTTTAAGAGTTGCTGCGACAGAAACTGCAATCGCAGAAGAAAAGACCGCAAGAGAAAACGCCGATAAAACACTGCAAGACAATATAGATGCAGAAGCCGAGGCTCGCAAAAACGCAGACGATGCACTTACAAGCTCTAAAATAGACAATGTGGCACTTGAAAGTGGCACAAACAATGGAACGCTAAAACTAACCATTACAATCAATGGCAAATCAACAACCATTGACAATATCAAAGTCACAGGCTTGAAAGGTGCAGCATTCAAAGAAAGCGGGGAATTCGTGACCAGCGTAAACGGCGAAAGCGGAGCAATTACAGGCATCGCAACTAACGAATCGGTAGCAGCAGCAATACAAGCAGCAATCGGCGATGCGTTGGGAGGTGCGTACTAATGACACTAGCTGAATTTTTGACACAGGTGGCAGAAGCCATAAGAACAAAGAAGAATGTGACATATAAAATTGTCGCAAGTGACTTCCCAAACGAAATCGCAACAATCACAACAGGCGATGGTGGGGACGAATCTGCATACATTCAAACCGATTACTATGACCTTTTACTAAATGGCAACTATGGGTACTTCCCAGCCCAGGTATGCAAACAATTACTAAATGGGACATACGAACTATAAAGGAGAGTAAAACATGGCAACACAACAAGATGTATTCAATGAAATACAGAATATCAAAAACGCCATCATAGCAAAGGGTGGCACAATTACGCAAGCGAACAAAAATGTCTCGCTCCCAGAACTTACAGCGGGCGTTCAAAGCATACCAGAAGGCGGTGGCGCAGGTATTGCAATTATTGCTGCAGAACTTGCAGACACAACACTTGAATTATACAGAAGCAACGGCGCATTGATTGACTCACAATCAACAGGCACAGGCGGAATGGTTATGTTTACAGCAACAGAAGCAGACACCTACACCGTGAAGGCGAGCAAGGGCGGAACAGAACTCTGGACAAACACAATCACGGTAGACGAAATCGGCGTTTATAACTGCAAGACAGGCAAGGCGCTAAACGATTACACCTGGGCAGAAATTGAAACCGCAGGAAACGGCGGATATGCAGAGTTTATGTGGAGTGAGGGCGATTATAAAGACCTTACTTCATTTATGGGGCAAACAGACTCATCATACACCAGGGCGATTATTATGGGCTTTAATCATGACGATAAAGCAGATGGAGCAGGTAAAGCGTCAATCACTTTCAAAATACCTTACACAAGCAGCACTTATAAGCACAGAGATGCGAGCGGTTCAAACGGCGTGTCTTGGGTGGGTTCACTTATAAGACAAAATGCATTGAAGGCAGGCGAAAGTTATTATTTATATGATGACACCGTGACGAGTTCAACTGCGGGCACATACTACAAATACGACACGGCAACCGAAGGCTTCGTGGAGGTTACATTGCCAGATGCGTATGATGCAAGCACAAAATACTATTCAAAAACAACGCTAGATGCAGATGGAGCATTTATTGCAGGACTTCCAGAGGAAATAACCCCTTATATTAAGCAGGTTTCAAAGAAAACATGGGCTGGATATACAGGCACAAGTTCTAGCAGTGATACAACCATTATTAAAACAAAAGACTGGTTATTCCTATTGAGTGATGGCGAGGTGTTCGGCAATAAAGACCGATATGTAAATTACAGCAAATACACAGAAGAAGGCGAACAATACAAATACTTCAAAGAGTATGCAGAAAACAAACTCCGCTACGGCAGCGGCCAGTGGTTGCGTTCTCCTAATACCGGCAGCGGGTCTTCCTTCTGCATTTGGAGCAACGGTGGCTATGTCACCTACAACAGCGCCAGCACCGCTTACAGGGTGGCTCTCTGCTTTTGCGTATAATCAAAGAAAATCTGCACGCCGAAAGGCGGGCTAAAAAGGTAAACATGCAAGAAAATAAAACAATGAAAGTCTGGTATGAGACCGTAGAAAACGGGATATATAAATCGGGCTATAAAACAATCACAAAACGACAATTCAATAAACTAATAAAGGAGTGCAAAAATGAGTGTTCCAGCATACAAACGAAGCGAAAGTCAAATGGAGTTCATATCAAAGGCAAGAGACCTTCTAAAATTCACAGTGAGCATGTGTAGTAAAATACCAAAGAAATACACATTCTACGGCGTTATACACACTTATAAGTTGGCACAGAGCGTCCTAGACCAATTACTGCGAGCAAATAGTCTAAACCTCAAAACATACTACCAAAAGCGAACAGAATTACTAGACGATGCACTCGGCGATCTTGCGTGTTTAAGTAACCACCTAGAATTGATTAAAACCTACATAACGCTTGAAGACCGCTACTGGGTAAAATGGGCGACTTTGATAGGAATATGCGAAAGATTGATAAAAGGCGTAAAAGAAAAAGACAAACAACGCATGGGTGTATAGTTGTAAATCGCTCATCCTGTGTCCGCTACGGCAACAACCAGTGGTTGCGTTCTCCTAATACCAACAACGGGTCTAACTTCTGCAATTGGAACAACAATGGCTATGTCAACAACAACAACGCCAACAACGCTAACAGGGTGGCTCTCTGATTTTACAACCGCATGCCAGACAGAGTAGTCAATAGACGAAAACGGCAAATGCAAAAGGAACTATACTTCCCTAACCGAAAGGTTAAAAATTGGAAGCCTTGATGGGCTTTACTTGAAAGAGTAAGTAGCCCTTTGAATTTGTGAAATTTACAAGGAGTTTATACATGAAATTTGAAGAAGTGTTCACATTTCAAAATTTATTTACAAGTTATGAAAACTGCTGCAAGGGCGTTAATTGGAAGACTTCAACAAAAAACTACCAAATAAGAGCCATACAGAATGTGGCAGAAACATACAAGAAACTTCACGAAGGAACATACAAACAAAAACCCTTCGCAAAGTTTATGGTCTGTGAAAGAGGAAAATCTAGGCAAATCAAAGCGCTTCACATAAGCGATAGAGTGGTGCAGAAATGCTACTGCGATTATTTCCTAGTTCCTTTATTTCAAAACAGACTAATATACGATAATGGTGCGTGTATGAAAAATAAGGGCTTGCTTTTTACAGCAAATAGACTAAAAGCGCACCTTCAACAATACTACCGAGTCAACAAAACAAATGTCGGTTATATTTTGACTTTTGATTTTTCAAAGTTTTTTGATAGCATAAATCACGAGATACTGCTTCAAAAAGCAAGAAAGGTAATAAAAGACGATAGACTATTCAACATTTATAAATATTTTGTTAATTGTTTTGAAGGCGACAAAGGGCTGGGGCTTGGTAGCCAAATATCACAAGTAAGTGCGCTTTATTACACCAACGACATGGATCATTACATAAAAGAGCAGCACCGAATGAAATACTACGGGCGTTATATGGACGATGGGTATATAATAAGTTCCTCAAAAGAAAAGTTGAAAGAATGCCTGCAAACACTTATAAGGTTCAGTGCAGAACTAAAAATCAACCTAAACTTGAAGAAAACAAGAATATCACGCATTGATAAAGGCTTTATGTTTCTAAATAGACACTGGGTGTTAAAACCAACAGGCTACATAAAAACGAAGCCAAGCCACACAACGCTAAAACGGTTAAAGAAGCGATACCGTAAAATATTAAAAATCGCAACACCCGATGCGGTGGAGAGGTACAAGTCCTCCACAAGCGGGTTTATAAAATTTTTTAATAACAGGAGGATATACGATTATGTATATAACTAAATCAGAACCTGTGATCACACAGGAAGGCAAAGCAAAACCATTCGTGGAGATTTCAAACGGAGTAGTACTTATAAATGATAAGTATAAATACGAAAACAATAAATGGTATTACTACGGCGATGATGGCAAATGGTACTACTTGGGCGTTGGCGCAAATCCTAGCGTTGAAGACGATGGCGAAAACATTATCAACGAGGAAATATACAATAACATTTTTGAAAAAATAGAAGAAGAATAATAAAATAGGCAGGTCGGTATGGCTTGCCTATTTTTTTGTTGGTATTGATATTTGCTGTCAAAAATTGTATAATCGCCGTGAGGTGAGATTATGAAAGGCGTTAGTTTTACAGCATATCAAAAGCGTAGAGCATTGAGAATGTGGCTTGAAGAAAAACAACCAATAATGAAGGTTTGTCAAAAATGCAAATGCACCGAGCGTTCATTGTGGCGCTGGAAGGCAAGGTATGATGGCACGCTTGAAAGTTTGGAAAATAGAACCAGCAGAGTGGACACAATACATCCTAATCAGCACACGGAAGCAGAAGTGGAACAAATCAAAAAAGTTTTATCAAAGCCAAACATGTCATACTGTGAAGCGTATGGAATACTGCGAGACAAATACGCATATAGTCGTAGTTTTGGTGGTTTTTATAATTATGTTTTGAGACACAACATAAGACCACACAAAGAAATACAAAAATACATACCAAAACCATACGACACACCAGATATGCTGGGCGTTAAGTGGCAAATGGATGTGAAGTTTGTGCCAAAAGAGTGCTTCAAAGGCGAGATTTTATACGGGCACGAAAGTAAATACTATCAATACACAATGATTGACGAGGCGACCAGGGAAAGATTTATATACCCATACGATGAACACACAATCACTGCAACCCTGGACTTTGTAAAAAGAGCAATAGCATACTTCGGCTATTTGCCAAGCATATTACAAACAGACAATGGCTCGGAGTTTACAAACATTAAAAAGCCGAACCAGAAAGAACCAAAGGTGCATGCTTTGGATGTTTTGTGTGCTAAATTACACATAAAGCACCAGTTAATAAGAGCATACACTCCAAGATTGAATGGGAAGGTTGAGCGCAGCCACAGAACTGATCAAGAGTTTTTCTACGATTATTTGAAATTTAAAACGCTGCCAGAGTTAAAAAAGAAAATGATGCAGTGGAATATAAGATACAATAACAAACCGCACTCTTCATTAAGAAACAGAGAAGGCAAGAAGGTATGGTGGTCGCCACTTCAAAAAAGGCAAGACCTGCTAGACTTCTTACAAGAAAAAAGGGAAGAGTTCTGCATAAGGTTTATAAAGAAGCCAAAAACAATACGGCAAGTTTATGCCGCATAATAACACTAAATAGGGAAGGCGGGCGAGTTCCCCCTATATAGGGGGAATAGTTTTTTGTTATTCTTTTTCATTTAGTTGACATTAAAAAACGAATTCCGTATCATTATGGTATGGAATTTTTATTTGTAAACAACCAAAAAGACACAACATTTTCAAATAAAATAAAATATTTTCAAAAAAATGCTGAAAATCATTTGACAAATCACATGGACTAATTTTTCTGTTATTGACATTGAAAAATATATATGATATAATTTTTATATAATATTGAAAGGAGGAGACTATGCCACAAGGACATATCAGAAAAGGCTTTTTCTTCTATTTTGGTTTGTTTGTCTTGTTGTTGATTGCTATCTTTATGATTTGCTTGGTTGTTATGATGTTCAATCCAGGCAAGTCTGTTTTGTGGATGCAATATTTCACTTCAAGTGATTCTCAAAGAATTTCAAAAACCACAGATGCTATGCAGGAACTGGATTTAAACAATGTCACAGATATTGAGATAAATTGCTCTTATGCAAGTGTTATCGTTGAGAAAAACAATGAATACACTCTTGATGGATTGTATATTGTAAACAATGCAAAGGGATTTGCTGTTTCTTCAAATGCTACACCTTTTGATTATCAAGTATATTATGAAGGTTCAACTTTGAAAGTTGATGTCACAGAACCAACTGGCTTTATGTACTTATCAAAAGATATAAAAATAATTTTGCATGCTGCTGAAAATTCTAGTTTGGATTTTTCTAACTTGAATTTGACTGTTAATACAACAAGCGGTGACATTGACATTGGTGGAACAGAAGCTAAAGCTGCAAAAGAAATTAAGTTAAATAGTCTTAACGCTTCAACAAGTAGTGCTTATATCATCTTTACAGAAATGTTTGATTCTTCAACTTTGACAGCTCTTAACTTGGATGCCGAAAGTGGGAAAATGTATTCTACAAATGATGTAAGTGTAGGAAATCAAACATTTAAAGGTCTTGTTGCTAATTGTGATACTTCTCTTACAACAAACAATGGTTCTATCGCTTTTGATGTGATAAATGTTGGAAATAAAAAACTTTCTATTACTTGCAAAAAAGGTAATGTGGCTACTGATTATATCTATGCACAAACTGTTGAAGTTTCTTGCGTGCAAGGGAATTATAAGTTTGGCAGTGTTTACGGAAATCTTGATTATACAAACTCTGAAGATTCAATCCTTGCACCAAATATCATTGCAGATTATATTTCAGGAAATTTCACTATAAGTGGAAGAGATGGATTTAAGGGTAGTGCAGAACCTGATGTTGAAATCAACAAGATTGATGGTGGAATATCTGCTTTGGTTGACAAAGGTAGTGTGATTGTTGGTGAAGCTAATGGCGCTATAGGTGTTATGAGCGAAAACAACCTTAAAGTTGATATCACTGTTGGGGAAAATAACAATGCCACAAAGAGAATTGTCAATGCAAATGGTGATGTCACTCTTGGTTTCTTGGGTATTGTTGGAAACACAGTTAATGTTGAAACAGATAAAGGTGATATCGTGATAAACATTACAAGTGTTGCAAACTTTACTTCAACTGCATGGTTGAATGATTTGGAAGGAACTACAAAACTTTCCGATGACAAAATCAGTGTAAGTCATGGTTTGATTGAAGGGGAAACAAAAAATCCTTTGAATGTTAGAGGAACTTCTTCAGTTTCTGGAACGATGACAATCAAAACAAATGCTTCTGTTTCATATAATCTTGTTTTAAAAGATAGTCTTGCTTCACACAATTTGGAAACAGTTGTTGAATAAGTTTTATAACTTTATAAAAGCCGATTAACTATCGGTTTTTATTTTTTTATTTATATTTTTCTTTGCCTTATTTTTTTTACTTTGTTATAATTTAGGTATGAAAATAATTCATTGTGCAGATCTACATATTGATAGCAATAAATTTAGTAAGTTTTCTCCTGAAAAAAGAGCTTTAAAGCGTCATCAAATATTACAAAATTTTGTTGACATGGTTGATTTCGCAGAAAAAAACAAAGTCACAGCTATTATGCTTTGTGGAGATGTTTTTGACGAGAAAAAAGTTTTAAAAAAGACTTTAAAAACTGTCCAAGAAGTTATTGAAAATCATAAAGACATTACATTTTTCTATATTTGGGGAAATCATGATGAAGGATTCACTATTTTTGATAAATATCCTTCAAATTTTGTAGTTTTTGGAAATGATTTTTCAAAGATAGATTTTGGTGAAGTTTGTATAGGAGGGGTAAGTTTTCAAAGAAACCTTCCTTCTGATTTTTATGATTCTATAAATTTTCAAAAATCAGATTTTAACATCATGATGATGCATGGGCCTGTTTTAACTGGAGACAAATACAGTGAACCAATTCAATTAAAAAGATTGGATGATAAGTTTATTGATTATTTAGCTTTAGGTCATATTCATAAAAAAGACGAAGGTAAAATTGACAAAAGAGGTACTTGGTCATATTCGGGTTGTTTGGAGTCAAATTCATTTAGCTATTTAGATGAAGATTATGGTTTTTATCTTTTGAATGTTCATGATGGAAAGATGGAGAGGAATTTTATTCCTTTTGCAAAATACAAATATAGAAGTGTAGAAATTGCCGTTGATAAACTGAAAAATATTGACGAACTTTTTGGTAAAATAGATAAAGCAACTGCTTCTTATGGCGTGCTTGATATTGTGAGAATTGTTTTGGTTGGACAGAGAAAAGAAGATGAAGAATTTGACAAAAATTTGATTGTTGAAAAATATAAAAACAAATTTTTCTATTTGGAAGTTTTGGACGAAACTAAAATATTTTTTGACATTGAAAAATATGCAAAAGAAAGGCTTTCTTTAAAAGCAGAATTTATTCAAGAAGTCATGGCAGATGAAGATCTTGATGAAGAAACAAAGCAAGAAATTTGCATTGCTGGATTGGAAGCTTTGAAAGGGGAGGAAATTTCACTATGAAGTTGATCTCTTGTCACATTGATGCTTTTGGTAAGTTTAAAAATGCTGATTTTAAATTTGACCAAAATATGCAAGTGTTTTATGAAAAAAACGGCTTTGGTAAGACCACTTTAGCAGAATTTATTAAAGCTATGCTTTATTCTCTTCCTCCAACATCTAAAAGAGCTAACTACAAATCAGAAAGAGATTTGTACAAACCTTTTGATTATGATGGGAAATTTGGTGGAAGACTTGTTTTTTCCTGCAAAAAGGGGACTTATATTGCGGTTAGACAATTTGGAAGTACTCCAACTCTTGATAAATTTTATCTTTTTGATGCAAAAACAAATTTGACATCAAATGATTTTTCATCAAATTTGGGAGAAGAACTTTTTGGTATCGGAAAAGAGACATTTGAAAACTCAACTTTTTTTGGTCAACAAAATTTGATGAGTGGTATAAATGATGATATAAGAGCAAGTTTGTCAACAGGAGTTTTAAGTGGAGATGATGTTGACAACTATGATAACGCTCAAAATTTGATACAGAAAAAAGTTAAAGAAATAAAAGCTGATGCAAAAGCATTGAAAATTGAAGATCTTAATGATGAGATTGAAAGAAACAAAGCTAAAGCAGAAGTTTTGAATATAAAATTAAAAAGAGTTGAAGATGAGTTAAAAGAAAATGCTCAAACCCAACAAAAAATTTCTAACGTAAATAAGAAGAACACCGAAAAAGATGTTTCCGCTATGATAAACAAAAGTGTTGCTCTTGAATCAATTATTGATGCTGATAAAGAAAAAATAAATGAAAAAATGCAAAGAAAAAATACCTTATTAAACGGAGTGAAAATTCAAAAAAGTGATTATGATTTTTTGAAGAGTCAAAACAATGTTAAAAAGGGACACAAAGTTAACAGTGCTATTTATATTTTTATGCTTTTGGCAATAATTGGTGGAATATCTTTAATTTGTGGAGGTGTTTTCCATATAAACTTGCTTTTTATAATATCAGCAGTTGTAACTTTGTTGGCTCTTGCTTGCATGATTGTGTGTATTTTGATCTTGAGATCTTGTGTTGAAGATTTAAAAAAATATACTGAAATTCTTAAAAAGTATCATATAAATTCAAAGCAAATAAGAGTAGAGTTAAATAACTTTGACAATATTGTTGGGGATATAAGATTTATTGATGAAGAAATAGTAAAACTTAATTCTGAAGTAGAATCTAAAGCAATGGAATTGGGTGCTCTTCAAAAACAATTTAGATTGGATTTTGGTTATGATATTCAAAATTATTATTCTCAAAATTCTTATATGTCTCAAAAATTATCTAGCATTGAAAAAAGAAACATAGAGTTGTTGAATGATAAAAAACATTACAATGAAGAGCTTGAAGCTTTGCAAGACAAGCTCTTTGAGCTTAATGATAATTTTTCATTTAAAAATGAAAAACTGAATGAGTATCAAAAGAAACTTGATATTTTGTCAAGAACTTCAAAGTTTTTGGAACATTCAAGAGATTCAATTTCAAATCGTTATATAGAGCCAGTTTCTAGCCGTTTTAATAGGTATTATAAGCGATTCTTGAATGATGGTGATGAGATTGTTATTGACTCAAATTTGGGACTTAGATTTGGCGATAAATACAGCGATGTTGATTATTTGAGCGCAGGACTTTATGATTTGGTTTACATTTGCAAAAGGTTTGCTCTTATTGACCTGCTTTTTAAGAAAGAAAAACCAGCAATCATTCTTGATGACCCATTTGCAAATTTTGATGACGACAAATTGGAAATTGCAAGAAAGCTTCTTAATGAAATGAAAGATGATTATCAAATTGTGCTTTTTACATGTCAAAAAGCTAGAACTTGAGGTTGTATAAATTTATGAAACGCGATGCAAAGAAAACTAATGTTATGAGATTGCTTGAACAGGCGGGAGTTGACTATGTCAGTCACATTTATTTAGATTCTGATGCTGTTGGGGGAATGGAAGTGGCTGATTTCTTGGGAGAGAACCCTAGTCAAACTTTCAAAACATTAGTTACAGTGGGGCATTCTAAAGAACATTTTGTCTTTCTTGTCCCTGTAAACAAAGAACTTGATCTTAAAAAAGCTGCAAATTCTGTAAACGAAAAGAATGTTGAAATGCTAAAGTCTAAAGAATTGTTGCCTTTGACAGGTTATATTCACGGAGGTTGTTCTCCTATTGGTATGAAAAAACAGTTTGTTACTGTTATTGATGAATCTGCTAAAAATTTTGATACTATTATGTTTAGTGGTGGAAAAATTGGTTATCAAGTGGAAGTAAAAGTTGGTGATTTAAACAAAGCATTGGATTTCTCTTTTGCTGATATTTCTAAATAGTTTTTTGTTTTTAATTCTGATTTTGATAAAATAAAAAAAGTTCTCATTTTAAATGAGAACTTTTTATTTGGAGCGGAAGACGAGATTCGAACTCGCGACATTTGCCTTGGCAAGGCAACGCTCTACCACTGAGCCACTCCCGCATATTGTTTTTTATGCATTGCTTCTGTCAATCGCTCTAATAATATAACAAATAATTGATAAAAAATCAAGCGTTTTTGATAATTTCTTTAAAATTGCGTAAATTTTATTTTTTATCACTTTGTCATTTTGTTTTTTAAGTGAATATAAATTATTTAAAAGGTAATAAAAGTTTTAAAATAAGTTTGACAAATCGTCGTTTATGTGATATATTTAATACGATTTCAAAAAGATGATTGAAACATATGGTACCATCGCCAAGCGGTAAGGCAAAGGTCTGCAACACCTTTATTCCCCGGTTCAAATCCGGGTGGTACCTCCAAATTGTTTTATCATCTTTTTTGAACTTATGCTGGTGTGGCGGAATGGCAGACGCACAGGACTTAAAATCCTGAGTTCGAAAGGACGTGTGGGTTCGACTCCCACCACCAGCACCAAGACTTTTTAGTGTTTGGTAGAAAAAAGAAGTCGTAATGACTTCTTTTTTTATTCCCAATTTATTGGAGTTTTTCCGTGCTCTATCAAAAAGTTGTTTGCTTTTGAGAAATGTTTGCAACCAAAAAATCCTCTATATGCTGACAATGGACTTGGGTGGGGTGCTTTCAATATCAAATGTTGCTTTCCGATTATACTTTCAAAGCTTTGTGCATTTGAACCCCACAAGATGAAAACCATTGGATCTTTTCTTTGTGAAAGAAGTTCAATGATTTTGTTTGTGAAAATTTCCCAGCCTTTGCCTCTATGTGAATTTGCTTGTCCTCTTCGAACAGTCAAACTTGTGTTTAATAGCAAAACTCCTTGCTTTGCCCAACGCATAAGGTTTCCTGTCTTTTTGCATTTTATATGCAAATCATCTTCGATTTCTTTGTAAATGTTTACAAGTGAAGGTGGCAAATCGACACCGTCTTGAACAGAAAAAGCAAGCCCGTGTGCTTGGTTTGGTTCGTGATAAGGGTCTTGTCCAATGATAACAACCTTTACATCTTCATATTTTACTGCATTAAGTGCATTGAAAATGTTTTCCATTGCTGGATAAACAGTGTGAATTTGATATTCACTTTCCAAAAATTTTTGAAGGTTTTTAAAATATGGTTTTTCAAATTCTTCTTTTAAAAGACTTACCCAACTTTTTGTTATTTTTATCATATATTTATATTATCATAACTTAAATAAATTTCAAAATAAAAGTATTATATTATTATTTATTTTTGACATTCAGTTATCAACATAAAAAAGAAGAGAATTTTATTCTCTTCTTTTTTTTATTTAAAATAAATTACTTGCTTTTCTTTGCATTGTCTAACAATTTTGCAAAGTGTGCTTTCTTTCTGCTTGCAGAATTTTGATGAATTACGCCATTTCCTGCGGCACTGTCAAGCTTTGCAACAAGTTCTTTATAAACTTCTTCTGCTTTTGCCACATCAACAGCAAGTTCTGCTTTGAATTTTTTTGTATATGTTTTGATTTCAGATTTAACAGAATTGTTTCTTACATTTCTTTCTCTTTCAATCAATACTCTTTTCTTTGCTGATTTAATGTTTGCCATCTCTTTCTCCTTAAAAATTATCTATGTAATTATAACACATCATTTTTTAAAAATCAACTTATTTTTTAATATTTTTTGGTTATATTTTCTTTATGAGAGATTTAATTGATGAAAGTGGATGTGATTTGACCATTTACGGCTATGAAACAAAGAAATTAAGCAAGTTTAATATAACTTGTTCCAAACTCTTGATAGACTCTGATGGCAAAGCAGAAAAGTTGGGATTTGATAAAGGGCATTATTTTATTATAAATGCACCATTGTTGTCTTCTTTAATGGAAGAGCATTATGATATATTGTTTTCTGAAATAAAATACAGGTTTGATTTTTTGCTTAAAGAAAACAAAATCAAAAAGAAAGACAAAATGTTGTTTGTTGGTGTTGGCAACCCAGAAATTATGGCTGACTGCTTTGGGGTGTGGGTGGTGAATAAAATTTTTATAGAACCATACAAAAAGTCCAATAGAGTTTTTAAGATCATTCCAAACACATTTTCAAACACGGGAATAAATGCTTATGATATTATAAGATTGATTGTTGAAGCTTTTGATATTTCCGCAGTTTTTTTGTTTGATTCTTTGGCTACTGATAATATTTCAAGGCTGGGGTGCTCTATTCAGTTTAATGATGCAGGATTGACGCCGGGCAGTGCTATGAACAATTTTGGACTAAAAATAAACAAAGACACAATCAATGTTCCTTGTTTTTCTGTTGGTGTGCCTATGATGATTTCTAGCAAAGATTTGAAAACAAAAGAGGAGATAATTTTGACAAAAAAAGATGCAAAAGAGAAGGCGGAGTTTTTGTCAAATCTTATATCAGATGTTGTTGATAGTTTGTTGAAATAATTTATTTGATCTGCATATATATAAATATGAAAAATGTCCTTTTGATTGACAGTGGAAGTGGTGGTATAAATATTCTCAGAGAATGTGTTAAAGTCGCTCCAAAGTGCAATTATTTGCTTTTTTGCGATGCATATAACATTCCTTATGGAGAAAAGTCGAAACAAGAATTGATTGAAATTACAAAAAACAATTTAAACAAGATCTACAAATTTTTTAAATTTGATATTGTTGTTTTGGCTTGCAACACATTGACTGCAACAGTCTTGGACGAAATGCGTTTGAGTTTTCCAAATATAATTTTTATTGGAACTGTTCCGGCAATCAAACCTGCAATATTGGAGAATGAAAAGAAAGATATTTTGTTGATTGCAACAGAAGCAACAATAAAAAACAACAAATTGATAAAAAAATATCAAAACAGTGAAATCACTTTTTTGCCACTTAATGATTTGGCGGTGTTGATTGACGAAAATTTGGATAATTTGGACAATATTAAACCATATTTGAAAGAAAACATTGATAAAAGGTTTAAAGCAATTGTGCTTGGTTGCACGCATTACAGAGCAATAATTCCGCAGATTAATGAATTGTTCCCTGATATGAAGGTTTACGATAGTGCAAATGGGGTGGCAAGGCGTCTTTTGAGTTTTGTTCAAGATGATCCGCCAGATAATTTTCAAGTTCAGATTTTTTGTGAAAAAATTGATATGCTGGGGAGATTTTGGTGGTATTATTATATTTGATTTGAAAAATTGGAATTTGGCGTGAAAAATATAAAAAGACACCTGCAAGGTGTCTTTGACATTTTATTTGCTTTCAAATTTTATATTATTTGCTCTTGCTAAGTTTATAAAATCTTCTACATTTTTTAACATATTGGATATTGTTATGATTTTTTTATCTTTTATGAAAATTTGGTAGTTTATTATACCATAATTTAGTGATCTAACTTCAATTTTTGTTATATCGTCTAAGTAATATATTTTTTTCTTTGCAAAAAGTGGTGTATATATGATTGTGTGATTGTATACGACTATTTTGTAGTGAAATGCCATTATAACAAAGGAAAAAGCAATAATGTTGCAAATTATTAAGAGAATATTTGCCCAGATTGGTAAAATTGTCGCTATGTTGATTATAACAGTTAAAACAAAACAAATGATAAAAAAAGGAATTGAAAAACTTTTTAGCCAACCTATTTCTATAATAAAAAATGATTTATATTCATTTTTGTATTCTATCTTTTTAGCGAAAGAACTTATTATCAATGGTACTAATATTGCCACTAAAACTGAAGTGGAAATGGATGGTAGATATCTCATAATTATCCTCCATTGTTGTTTATGCTAACTAACCTTCAAAAAGGTGAGAATTAAGGAAAACTGGCTCGCAAGTTACATTGATTCCAAGTTTTTTGAGAGTTTGCTCTTCTGAAGAAGAAAGAATGTATGTGCAGTGTGCTTCACAGCCTCTCAATTCTCCTATTTTTGAAAGTGCTTTCTTTGCCTTATCATTTTTTGCAGAGCATATAGACAAGGCAACAAGAACATCGTCAAGATTTAAAACGCTTGTGTGAGATTTCAAAATCTTTGTTCTGTAGTCAACTATTGGGAGCAATATATCATCAGTTATTACATCAAAATCATCGCCCATACCTGCAAGAGTACGCAAAGCATTCAAAATAACTGCTCCACTTGCTGAAACGATCTTTTTTGTTTTTCCGGTTACGATTTTTCCGTCTGGAAGTTCTAAAGCAACACAAGGATAGCCTGTTTCTTTTGATGTGTTTTTTGACACGTCTATTACTTTCAACAAGTCATCTTTTGCGTCAACTTCAGACATCAATGATTTGTTTCTTTCCAAAGTTTCAAAAGTGCATTGTCCGCGTTTGTAATCACATTCTGCTCTGTAATATCTTCTTAAAATTTCTTTTTTAGCAGATAACTGTGCCAATTTGTCGTTTGTAATTGCTTCGGCAATCATATTGACACCCATATCTGTTGGAGATTTGTAAATTTCTTTGTTTGTAATTTTTGTCAAAATTGTTCTTAAAATAGGGAAAACTTGAATATCTCTATTGTAATTTACAGCCAACTTTCCATAAGCGTTGAAATGGAATGGGTCAATTTGGTTTACATCGTAAAGGTCAGCAGTTGCTGCTTCATAGGCAATGTTTACAGGGTGTTTGAGTGGCAGATTCCAAACTGGGAAAGTCTCAAATTTTGCATATCCAGCTTTAACTCCTCTTTTATATTCATGATAAAGTTGTGAAAGACAGGTTGCAAGTTTTCCGCTTGATGGACCAGGTGCTGTGACAACAACCAAAGGACGGGTTGTTTCTATGAATGGGTTTGCGCCATAACCATTGTCAGAAACGATTGTTTCTACATCATTTGGATAACCTTTTGTATAGTTGTGGAAGTAAACTCTTTCTCCTCTTTGTTCGAGTTTTTTACCAAATTTTGTGGCACTTGGCTGACCTTTGTATAAAGTTATTACAAAAGCTGATATGTATAATCCAAGGTCTCTCATATTATCAACAAGACGCAAAACTTCGTTATCATAACTGAGCCCAAGATCAGCACGAATTTTGTTCTTTTCAATATCGTTTGAACTTATACAGAATATTATTTCTGTTTTGTTTTTCATCTTTTGAAGCAGTTTGATTTTAATGTTTGGATCAAATCCAGGCAAGACTCTTGCTGCGTGCAAATCATCAAATATTTTTCCTCCAAATTCTAGATAGAGTTTGTTGTGGAACTTTTTGATTCTTTTGTTTATGTTTTCGCTTTGCAATTTAAGATAAAGTTCGTTATCAAAACAAATATTTGAATTTTTTGTTTCTTTTTGTTTTGAAGTCGTCTTCTTTGTGGTCTTTGTTTTTTGATTTTCTTTCATTTTCCCTCTCTCCTAATACAACTATATTATAATTTATTTTATTTTTATTTCATAATAATTTTTTAATTTTTTTATTTATTCTTGAATTATTGTTTTTTTAATGTTATAATCGCTTTATGAAAAGAGTATTGATATTAACAGTTACGGCAGGGAACGGTCATAACTCTGCTGCTTATGCAATGAAAAACAAGCTTGAACAGATGGGACAAGCTGAGGTAAAAGTTGTTGACATAATCAAAGAATATACTTCTCACTTCAATTCTTGGATTGTTGATAAGGGGTATAATATTTCTGTTGGATATTTGCGTCCTTTGTATGATTATTTCTATAATTCTTACTTCAAATATCCTGTTGAAAAGGCAAGTATTTGTCCTCCTCAAGTGTCTGTAAAGTCGGTTTATGGAAAACTTTTGAAATTGATTTATGAATTTAAGCCAGATGTTATTTACACAACAACTTATTATGGTGGAATGGCTTTGACAAGTTTGAGAAGAGTTTACAAGTTGCCAAGCTTCAACATTGCGTGTATGCTTGACTATGTCGTTTCACCATTCTGGGAAGCGTCAATTGGTGGAGTTGATGTCTTGACAATGGCACACGAAGATAACAGGGCTATTTTGCTTTCAAAGGGCTTTAAAAACGAAAATTTGCTTATGACTGGAATTCCTGTAAGCGACAAGTTTTCTGTTGAAATTGACAAAGTTAAAGCAAGAGAAATGCTTGGAATTGACAAAGATTTGTTTACTGTTTTCATTCTTTTTGGCGGTGGTCATTGGAGTGGAAGTTATGAAATTTTAAAGAAACTGCTTAAAGGTGTAAAGAAAGATATTCAAATCATTATTGGCAATGGGAAGAATGCAAAGACAAAAGAAAGAATAGATAGAGAAATGAAAAACTACCCTAAAAATTTTAAAATTGTCAACTATGGTTTTGTAAATAATATTGATGTTATTATGAGTGCAGCAGATGTTGTTGTCGGCAAAGGTGGGGGATTGTCAACAACTGAGGCTGTAAACAAAGGTGTGCCTATAATTGCTACACACAAACTTCCTGGTCAAGAATATTACAATATTGAATTTTTGAAGGATAAAGGTGTTGCTTTATCATTTAAGAACTATAAAGAACTTGTAAGACATATAAATTATTTGCGTGACAGTGAAGAAGTTGTTAACAGAATGAAAGCAAATATGAAAGAATTGAAAACTACTGCCATTGATGTGATTGCTGATTTGATTGTCTCTCAGCCAGATGCAAACTATGACGGAATAAACACAATTTTAGATTATAACAAGGTCAACAAAATTGTAAACAGAGCAAGAAAAGAGAGATACAAAAAGATCAAAAAAGAAATGAAAAACAAAAAATAATAATTGATGCTATAAAAGAAAAATGCGAAAATTGGTTCGCATTTTTTTATTGGTTTTAAACAAAATAAAAATATGGATTGGAAGTTGTCTTTATATTATTTGATACCCGCTTTCTTCATTTTGATTTTGGTGTTTCCTGTTTTTGTGGAAATTAGGCTTTCTTATAATCCTCTTTTCAACAAGGGGGTGATCTCTCTTTTTGTTTTGAAGAAACAAATCTTTTATTATATTTTTGCCTTTCGTGGGAAGTATATAGAGTTGCAAAATGAGGGGGAAACAAAATTTCAAAAGTTGGAATTTGAGAGTCAAAAATTTGCTTTGATGGAAGAATTTGGCAATCAAATTAAAGATAAAATCAGGTTGAAAAAATGTTATGTTTTTTACAATATCGGGACGGGCGATGCATATTTAAGTGCAATGATTTGTGGTTTTTTAAACTTTGTTTTGACACAATTTTTTCTGCTTTTGAAAAACAAAAAGCCAACTGCTTCAATGTGTGTTTATGACACTGTTTCTTACAATAAAGTCACTTGTGAAATCGCTTTTGTGGCTTCTGGATCAATTTCTTTCTTTGATATTGTATATTCTTTTGTATATTCGGTTATCATATCTAAGAGAAAGAAATAACACTACATATAGTGTAATATGTTGCATATCACACAAGAAATATGGTGTTATGCAAAAGGAGAACTTATGAAAATTTATACCAATTCATCATCAATAAACGATTTGATTTCAAGTGCAATGGACAAGATCAAAACCATTGTTGATTCTTCCACTATTGTTGGTGACAGCATTGTTGCTCCTGATGGAACAACGATTATCCCTATCTCAAAAGTTTCTGTTGGTTTTGTTGTTGGCGGTGGTGAATATGCTGACTTGTCTTCAAGGAGAGTGGCAAATCATTTTCCTATGAGTGGTGGTTCTTCTGGTGGTATGAGTGTTTCGCCAGTTGGCTTTTTGATCATTCGTGAAATGGGAGATGTTGAGTTTGTCAATGTTGAAAACAAATCTCTTTATCAAACTGTTTTGAATATGGTCAACTCTTTGCTTGCAAAGATTGAAAAATCGGCAAAAGAAAATGGAGAGGAAAATGAGAAAGAAAACTAAAAATTTTGTGTTGTCAATTTTTCTTGTTTTTTTGTGTTTGAGTTTTGCCTTTATTGGAGTTTCAAATTCGTTTGTGGTGCAATCAAATGCTTTGAATTTATATTCTTCTGCAAAGGGTTGTGCTGTGATTGAAACAACTACAAAGAGAAAACTTTATGCTGTGAATGAAAACAAAAAAATGCCCATGGCAAGCACTACAAAAATTATGACTGCAATCACTGCTTTGGAAAATTGCGAAGACTTGGATGAAAAATTTGAGATATCTCCAAAGGCTGTTGGTGTGCCTGGGACTTCTTTGTATCTTAGAAAGGGTGATGTGTATTCCACTCGTGATTTGCTTTATGCATTGATGTTGATTTCTGGCAATGATTGTTCGGTGGCTATTGCAGAGCATGTTGCTGGTTCTACAAGTGAGTTTGTCACAAAAATGAATGAACTTGCAAAAAAAATCGGTGCAACAAATTCTCATTTTGCCAACACGCATGGACTTGATGCTGATGGACATTATACCACTGCTTATGATTTGGCACTTATCACTTCTTATGCCCTTGAAAATGAAACTTTTAGAGAAATTGTTGGAACAAAAAATATCAAAATTACAAATGGAAATGGTGAAAACAGATATTTGAAAAACAAGAACAAACTTCTTTTTACGCTTGAAGGGTGCATTGGTGTCAAAACTGGCTACACAGACGATGCGGGAAGATGTTTGGTGTCCGCAATCGAAAAAGACGGTTTGCGTCTTGTGTGTGTGGTTTTGAATTGTCGTCCTATGTTTGAAGAAAGTGCCGAACTTTTGAAGCAGTGTGCTGACAATTTCAAACTTTATGATTTGACCGAATTTTATGACTATAAGCGTTCGGTTGATGTCGTTGATGGACGATGTGAAAGTGCAAAGATTGGGACTTATCAAAAATTTTATTATCCATTGACAGAAAAAGAACTTGAAAACTTGAGATTTGTCTATTCTTATCCACAAAGCGTAGATGCTCCATTGGATAAAAATACTGAAATTGGAAAGGTCAAAATATTTTTGGGCAATGACTTGCTTTTCTCTGAGAAAATCTTTACAATAGAAGAGATAAAACCTAAGTCAATGCTCCAAAGAATGAAAGATTTTTTCAAAAATTGGTAATTTTGAAATTCTCTCATCTATTGGAATTTAGGTGAGAGGATTTTTTATGATGAGATTAAACAAATTTTTGAGTTCTTGTGGCGTTGCTTCAAGAAGGAAATGCGATGATATAATCAAAGAAGGTAGAGTTTCTGTCAATGGAAAAGTTGTTGACAACCTTGGACTTTCTGTTGATGAGACAAAAGATGTTGTGAAGGTTGACGGAGTGGTCAAAACTCTGCCAACTGGTTTTGTCTATCTTAAAATGAACAAGCCTAAGGGTTATGCTTGCACTGCAAGTGACGAAAAGGGCAGAAAAACAATCTATGATTTGGTGGATTCTGATGTTCGTTTGTTTAGTGTGGGAAGATTGGACTATGATACTGAAGGTTTGATCTTTTTGACCAATGATGGCGAGTTTGCAAATCTTATTACTCATCCAAAATTTCACTTTGAAAAAGAATATCATGTCACTGTTGAAGGAGAAATCAAAGAAGGTGACTTGGCTGTTTTGAGAAAAGGTGTTGTTGAAAACGGAAAAAGAATGCCAGAAGCAAGAGTTAAGCTTCTTGGCTATGATGGCAAATTTAGCAAAGTTTCTGTTGTTATTGATGAAGGGCAAAATCATCAGGTTAGAAGAATGTTTGACGCTATTGGGCATCAAATTAAACTCTTGAAGAGAGTTAGAATTGGACAAGTTCGTTTGGGTGGTCTTTATCGTGGGAAAACTAAAGATATGACTGAAGAAGAAATTGCCTATTTCAAAGGAGCAAAATGATTAAGGTCGCTGTTGTTGGTGCAGGTGCATCTGGCTTGATGTTGGCTGGTCTTTTGGCTGACAAGGGTGTTGATGTGACTGTTTTTGATAAGAATGAAAAAGCAGGCAAAAAACTTTTTATTACAGGCAAAGGAAGATGCAATTTGACAAATCTTTGTCCGCCTGATGAATTTTTGCAGAATGTTGTCAGAGGAGATAAGTTTTTAAGGTCTGCTATCTATTCTTTTACGAGTTATGATTGTGTTGATTTTTTTGAACAACTTGGGCTTAATACAAAGGTTGAAAGGGGAAATCGTGTTTTCCCTGAAAGTGATAAGTCTGGTGATGTTGTCAGAGTCTTGAAAGATGTGCATTGCCAAAATGTCAACTTCTCTTTTAATGACGAAGTTATGTCAATAAAAAAAGAAGGAGAGGAGTTTGTTGTCATTTCAAAGTCAGGCAAAAGCAAGTTTGACAAAGTTGTCATTGCAACAGGTGGGAAAAGTTATAAGGCGACAGGAAGCAGTGGGGACGGCTATAAGTTTGCCAAAATGTTTGGGCACAAAATTGTTGATGTGGTGCCAGCACTTTGCCCTATTGTGATTAAAGACAAATTTATTTCAAGTTTGCAGGGTGTTTCCTTGAAAAATGTTCAACTCAATATTGTTGCTGATTCAAAGAAATTGTCTTTCTTTGGAGAAATGCTTTTTACTGATCAAGGAATTTCTGGGCCAATTGTTTTGTCCGCTTCCAGTTATGTAAACAGATGTAAGAATGTTTCTATCAGTTTGGACTTTAAGCCGGCATTGACTGAAAAACAACTTGATTTGAGGCTTTTAAGAGATTTTGAAGAAAACAAAAACAAAGATTTGAAGAATGTCCTTCCTGGTCTTTTGCCAAAAACTGTTGCAGAGATGTTTCCTAAGGCAATCGGTCTTGATGAGAACAAAAAAATTCATGATATAACAAAAGAAGAAAGACAAAAACTGCTCAATGGTTTGAAAGATTTTAAACTTACTTATGGTGGGCTTTATGATATCAATACAGGAATTGTCACAAGTGGTGGTGTATGTTTGGACGAAGTCAATCCAAAAACATTTGAAAGCAAATTGGTAAAAGGGTTATATTTTACTGGTGAAGTGCTTGATGTTGATGCCTTGACTGGCGGATTCAATCTTCAAATTGCTTGGGCTACGGCATATCTGCTTGCTAAAAACTTTTCTGTTTGATTTGACAACTATGTGTGATTTTACTAATATATTTTAGTATTAGATTTGGAGGAATTTATGCTTTTATGGTTGGCTAGGATTTTGCTTTGGATACCACTTTCTATTATGCATCCAACTTTTATCAAGGGTAGAAAGAATTTGCCTAAGGGGAAAGTTATTATTTCTTGTAATCATCGTTCTAACTGGGATATTGCTTTATACATTTTGAACACAAGAGAAAAAATTAAAATTTTGGCGAAAAAAGAACTCTTTAAAAACAAACTTTTTGGTGCTATTTTGAAAAACTTTGGTGGCATTGCTATTGACAGAGATTCGACAGATATAAATGCTATCAAAAATTGTATGAAGGCTTTGAAAGAAAACAAAAAACTCTTTATTTTCCCAGAAGGAACAAGACTTAAAAACGAAGAAGAAATTTTGGGAGAAATTAAAAGTGGTATGGCTATGATTGCTATAAAGACTAAAACTCCTATTGTGCCTATTTGGATTGAAAGAAAACCAAAACTTTTTAGGAAAAGTGTTTATCATATCGGAAAACCTTTTGAATTGTCTGAGTTTTATGGGGTTAAACTTGACGAAGAAAATTTGCAGAAAGCAAACAGTATTGTTAGAGAAAAAATGTTGGAACTTAGAGAAGAAGTTTTGGCTAAAAAGAAAAAATAGAATTTGGACCTTTATGGTCCTTTTTCATTAGTTATTTTTATTATATATTTGACTTTTATTGTGTTTTTTGATAATCTTTGTTTAATAAATTTTTTATATGGGGAATGATTATGAGCGAGAAATTTAATTTGGATATTATTGACAAAACTTTTACTTCTTACAAAAAAGGACAATCTTTTGATGGGGTTGTTGTTTTGAGAAGAGATGATGGTGTTATTTTCAACATCGGTGGCAAAAATGATGCGTTTATTCCTGCATCAGACTTTCAAAATTATGATGATGTAAAAATTGGAGACAGATTTAGTGTGGTTATCACAAATCAAAAAAATGAAGAAGGATTGATTGAGGCTTCAAAGAGTTTGGCTGATGCTTTGAAAATTGCCAATCAAAACGCTTTGAATTTGAGACTTGGAAGCAAGTTCTCTTTTGTTGCTACAAGTGTTGGAAGCGGTTTGCAATCTAAAATGGGAGACTACACAATCATTATCCCTTTTGCAGAAGTTTCAGAACATTATGTGAAAGATTTTCATAAACTTATTGGAAAACAGTTTGAAGCTGTTGTCACTGAAATTGACAAAGAAAACAAAACTATTATTGGCAGTATTAAACTTTTGCAAGAACAAATTAGAGTGGCTATTGAAAAGAATTTCTGGAACAGCATTTTCATCAACAAAGTTGTCAAAGGCAAAGTTGAAAGAATTATGCCTTATGGTGCATTTGTAAGTGTTGATGGGTTTGATTGTTTTCTTCACATTTCAAACATCTCTTATGACAAACTTGAAAAAGTTGAAGATGCTTTGAAAGTTGGAGATGAAAGACAATTTAAAGTGATCAAAGTTGACAGAGAAAACAAAAAAGTTGAACTCTCTCTTAAGGCTCTTTTGGAAGATCCTAAAATCACTAGAGTTAAAGAATTGGTCGTTGGGGAAGTTTATCAAGGCGAAGTTGTTAAACTTTTGCAATTTGGTGCAATAATCAAAGTTGAGAATGGTGCAACAGGACTTTTGCATATCTCTAATGCCACAGAAAACAAAACTAGAAAAATTTATGAAATTGTCAAAGTTGGCGACAAGGTTGAAGTTGAAGTCTTGTCTAAAGAAGATGAACTTGGTAAAGTTTCTTTTAAATTGAAAAATATGAAAGACTAAGTTTTGTGTTCGTTTATTGATTTTATTAGGTGTATAAGTCTATGCACCTTATGCTGATGTGGCTCAGTCGGTAGAGCAACTGATTCGTAATCGGTAGGTCGCGGGTTCGATTCCCGCCATCAGCTCCATTTTTTCTTGTTGTTATTTTGAAGATGATGATGGACAAGAAATGTATAGACAGTAAATATTGAGTTTGCTTATAAAATTTTGGTTTTAATGTTCTATCGGTGTAGTAGTTATTTAAAAATAACAAACTTTTGGTTTTATGATTTTAGGGGGAAATGTGTCATATCATTTTGATAGTCGAAGAGCTGTTGTAAAAGAACTTGATGCTGATGTGAAAAATGGCTTGTCTGAAAAACAGGTCATCGCAAGGCGTGAAAAATTTGGTTTGAACAAATTGGCTGACAAGAAAAAGAAAAGTATGTTTGTCAGATTTCTTGAACAGTTTAAAGATGTTATGATTATTATTTTGATTGTGGCGTCAGTTATCTCTTTTGTGGTGGCTTGCATTGAAAAAGATCCTATGGAATTTATTGAGCCTTCTTTGATCCTTTTGATCGTGATTTTGAATGCTGTGCTTGGATTGTTTCAAGAGAGCAAAGCTGAAAAGGCATTGGATGCTCTTAAAAATATGTCTGCACCACATGCAAAGGTTTTGCGTGATGGAGAAGAAAAAATTGTTGCTGTTGAAGAACTTGTGCCGGGAGATATTATCAGTCTTGAGGCTGGTGATTTTGTCCCAGCTGATGCAAGGTTGTTGAAAAGTAGCAATTTGAAATCTGAAGAGTCTGCTTTGACAGGAGAATCTGTGCCAACTGACAAAGATGCTTCTGCTAGGGTGAAAGAAAGTGCGGTTGTTGCTGAAAGGTCGAATATGGTTTTTTCTGGGTGTTCGATAACTTATGGCACGGCTACTGCTGTTGTCACTGGGACAGGAATGAACACAGAAATGGGAAAGATTGCAAACTTGCTTGCAGGAGAAAAAGAAACAAAAACTCCATTGCAAAAGAAACTTGCACAACTTGGCAGATATCTTGGCATTGCCGCACTTGTGGCTTGTGTGATTGTGTTTGTTGTTGGACTTTTGACTGGACAAAAACTTTTGGAAATGTTTATGACTGCTGTTTCTTTGGCTGTTTCTGCTATACCAGAAGGACTTCCTGCAATTGTCACTATTGTTTTGTCGATTGGTGTCACTAGAATGGTGAAAAAGAATGCAATCATTAAGCGTTTGCCTGCTGTTGAAACGCTTGGTTGTGCTTCTGTGATTTGTTCTGACAAGACGGGAACTCTTACTCAAAATCGCATGACTTTGGTGAAAGTTTATGTTGATGGTGGAGAGCTTTTGGACTTTAAACCTAAAAATGTAGATGAAAATGTTTTGAAAATGCTTTGCTTTGGAAGTTTGTGCAGTAATGGTTCGGTTAGCATAAAAGACGGTAAGGAAATTCATATTGGAGATCCTACAGAAACAGCAATTATTCTTGCTTCTCAAAAGATGGGTTATAGCAAAAAGAAGTTAAACAAATTGTATCCTCGTATGGCAGAAGTTCCGTTTGACTCCAACAGAAAACTTATGACCACTATCAACAAAATTGATGATGAGTTTTACGTGATTGTTAAGGGTGCATTTGATGTTATGGCAAACAGATGCACAAGTGGTGAAATTGAAAAGGCTAGAAAGATAAATTATGAGATGAGTTCTCAGGCACTTCGTGTTTTGGCTGTAGGTTATAAAAAACTGAAAAGAATGCCAAAGAAAATTGATGGGGAAGACCTTGAAAAGAATTTGACATTTTTGGGACTTATTGGAATGATTGATCCTCCTCGTCCAGAAGCAAAAGAAGCTGTGGAACTTTGTCGCAAGGCTGGAATTAAACCTGTTATGATCACTGGCGACCATATTGTGACTGCAAGTGCTATTGCAAAAATGCTCGGCATAATGGGTGATGATGATAAGGCTATTACTGGTGCAGAACTTGATGCTATGAGTGAAGAGCAACTTGATTGTGAAGTTGAAAAAATTGCCGTCTATGCTAGAGTTTCTCCTGAAAATAAAATAAGAATTGTCAAAGCTTGGCAGAAAAAAGGACATGTTGTTTCTATGACTGGAGATGGGGTGAATGATGCTCCAGCTCTTAAGGCTGCTGATATTGGTTGTGCTATGGGAATAACTGGGACTGATGTTGCAAAAAGTGCCGCTGATATAACTTTGACTGATGACAACTTTGCAACAGTTGTTGATGCAGTGAAAGAAGGCAGAGGAATTTACTCAAACATTAAAAAAGTTGTGGGATTTTTGCTTGGGACAAACATAAGCGAAATTATTGTCGTCTTTCTTGCAATGATCTTTTGGCAGGCTTCTCCATTTGTGTCTATTCAACTGCTATGGATAAATCTTGTTAGTGACTCTTTGCCTGCTATTGCGCTTGGTATGGAAGCGGTTGAAAGAAATGTTATGAGCAGACCTCCAAGGCCTAAAAATGAAAGCTTGTTTGCAAACGGTTATGGGTGGAGAATCTTCTTGCAAGGTTGTATGTTTGCAGGATTGACGCTTGGTGCTTACTTTATTGGAGAGGTTATCACTGGTGGCTCTCAAATGGGTGGAAGCACTTTGGCATTTATGACTTTGACTCTCATGCAAATTTTTCACGCATATAATATGCGTTCTTCAAGTTCTTTATTTAAAATCGGACCATTTAGCAATCACAAGTTGAACTGGGCTTCTTTGATTTCAATTTTGCTTGTCGCTTTTGTGGTGTTTACTCCAGGAGTTGTCACTGCTTTTGGTATGATGTATTTGCCTTATTATGGTTATTTGATTGGACTTGGTTTGGCAATTGTTCCTATCATTGTTTTGGAAATTTCCAAGGCTTTTGGACTGATAAAAAAGCATCACTAAAAAATTGATTTTTCCAAACATTTTTCTAAAAAATAAAAGATGCAGGTTTGTGCATCTTTTTTATTGTCTTTTTTGTAATCATTTTTGCTGGACAACATATTGTATAATATGAAAAAGTTGTATTTTTTGACTGTTAGTGGTCGCAGGTTTTTGACTAATTGTATTATTGTTGTGATGCTTGTTGCTGTGTCTTGTATGGCTGTTTACGGCATTGATTATGTGTCTTCTGCAAGCATTATAAATGGTGTTTATTATAGTGGAGATGAAAATTCTAACAACATAACTTTGATGATAAATGTTTATTGGGGGACAGAATATCTTGATGAAATGTTGCAAATTCTTGAAGATAACGATGTGAAAACCACATTTTTTGTTGGCGGAACTTGGGCAGTTGCTGAAAGCGATATGCTTCAAAAAATTTATGATGCAGGTCACGAAATAGGAAATCACGGCTATTATCACAAAGATCAAGGCAAGTTGTCTGCAGAAAAAAATCATGAAGAAATTGTCAACACTCATAATCTGGTTAAAAGTTTGATTGGTATTGAGATGAATTTGTTTGCTCCACCAAGTGGTTCTTACAGCAAGAAAACTGTCGAGATTGCAAATGAACTTGGATACAAAACAATTATGTGGACTGATGGAAGGGATACGATTGATTGGAGGGATAAAGACAGCGAACTGATTTACAATCGTGCCATCAAAAATTGCAAAGGCGGAGATTTTGTGCTTATGCATCCAACAGAAGCTACAAAAAATGCCTTGGACAGAATTATTAAAACTTTGAAAGCAAAAGGATTTAATCTTTGCACTGTTTCTGAAAATATTGGGTTGTAATGTGTTGTTTTGATGTGTTATGCCGATTGTTTTTTGGCTGTGAAAACATAATTTGAGAGTTTTTTACATTTTTTGACCATTTATTTTCAATTTTATTTTTGGAAGATCTGTTTTTTGTTAAAACTGTTTGTTGTTTTGTGCGTTTAATGATATAATTATATCTGTAATATAGATAAACTTTGTTTTGTCTCTAAATTGACCTTTAAAGTGGGGGTTATTTAATGGCTATCTACAAACTTAATTCAAAAAAGAAAAAAGATAGAAATCCAAATACTAAAAAGATTGTTGGTTTTTCTCTTATTGCAGCCGCTTCTGTTGTGTTTTTGTTTTTGACCGGTATTGTCGCACCAATTCAAACTTTTTTGTTGGGGCTTTTTGGTGTTTTTGGTTATCCTCTTTGCATCGTTCTATTTGTTGTTGGACTTGCTCTTATCAACAACAGAAGATATGTTATGTCGAAAAAATATACAATTTGTTTGATTTTGACTGTGTTTTTCGCTCTTTGTATCCTTCAACTCGCTATTGTAGGAAACAATGTTGCCATTGTTGAAGGTGAGCCAGTTCAAATGTCTTTTGGTGATTATTTGGCAAAAAACTATCTTGCTAAATGGACTGCTGGGGGATTTTTGATTGGTATCTTCACAACGATCTTCTTGTATATGGCAAACATTTATGGAGCTTATATCATTTTTGCTTTGGCTTTTGTGATCTGTCTTGCTTTGCTTTTGGATAGTTTGAAATTTATGAAAAAACAGAAAGTGGAAGACGAACCAGTTTCTGTGCAAATTAAAGACAAAAATTCTGGCAAAGTTTTGGATGAAGAGGAAGAAAAAGAAGTTGAAGTTGTCAACGAAAAAGTTGAAGAGACTCCAAATGTTGTGCTTGATGGAAATTTGAAGGAAGAAGAAACTAAACAACTTACTGCACGACAAATTTTGGGACTGGATAAGAAAAGAGATAAGGCGTATGAGTATGATAGTTCCACTATTCAGACAACAAAAAAGAAAGAACCTGAAAAACCAAAATCATTGAGAGAACTTATTCTTACTCCTCCACAAATTGATATTGATGAATATTTTAAAGATGTTAGAAAACAAAAAGAAGCACCTGCAAAAGAAGAAGTGCAAAACAACTTAAATTCACTTAAAAATAATGATATTGAACCTTCTCAAGTTTATCACGAAGATGAGTTTAAGCCAGACAATCAACCTGTCATAAGAAGATCTTTGCCAGAAGTCAAAAGTGAAGAGTTGGTTGAAAAAGCTGATGACATTCTTAAAAGTGCTATTGAAGAAGAAAAGAGTGAAAACCCTGATATTTATGAACATTTAAATGAAGATGACAACAGCGAAAGAAATGTTGCTGACAGATTGCCAGAAAGAAATAATGGCGGAAATTTTGAAAGACGCTCTTTTGAAAGATCAGCATTCAATAGAAATGAAAGATTGACAAACCAAGAAGATATTGATGCAAGAAGAGACTTCAATCGTGATTATGACAAAATTATTTCAAGAAATGGCACTTTGGCTAGAGAAAATGATCCTATCCCAAAAGAGGAAGAACCTGAAAAGAAAGAACCTTATGTTTATGAAAAACCTCCAATTGACTTTATCACAACTCAAAGTGTTGATTTGTCAACATTGAATGAAGATGTTGCGACAAAGCGTGTGCTTCTTGAAAACACATTGGAAACTTTTGGTGTCCCTGCAAAAGTTCAGGGGGTTGTTGTTGGACCAGCAGTAACTCGTTACGAACTTGAAATGCCTCAAGGCATCTCAGTAAGCAAAATCAAAAATCGTGCAGATGATATTGCTCTTTCACTTGCCGCAGAAGGATCTATCAGAATCGAAGCTCCTGTTCCTGGAAAAAGTGTTGTCGGGGTGGAAGTCCCAAATACCTCAATTGCAACAGTAAGTTTGAAAGATGTTTTGGTGTCTAAAGAATTTACTCAAAGTTCTTCTCCTCTTACTTTTGCTCTTGGAAAAGATATTACTGGACATACTATTTGCTGTAATATGCAAAAACTTACACACTTGCTTGTGGCTGGTTCTACCGGTTCTGGTAAGAGTGTTTGCTTGAACTCCATCATTTTGAGCATTATCTACAAAGCTTCTCCAGAAGATGTAAAAATCATATTGATTGACCCTAAGCGTGTGGAATTCTCTTCTTATGAAGCATTGCCTCATCTTATTATGCCTAAAATTGTTTGTGAAACTCAAAAGGCAATCAATACTCTTGCTTGGGCTGTTACTGAAATGGAAAGAAGATTTGAGCTTTTGGGTATGGCTAGGGTGAAGAATATTGATGAATACAATCAAACTTCTGATGTGCTTTCTGGAAAAGTTGAAAAAATGCCATTTATTGTCATTATTGTAGATGAACTTGCTGATCTTATGATGACCGGTAAGAAAGAGGTTGAAGAGAAAGTTTGTCGTCTTGCTCAAAAATCTCGTGCCGCTGGTATTCATTTGGTTTTGGCTACACAAAGACCTTCTGTTGATGTCATCACTGGGCTTATTAAGAGCAACTTCCCTTCTCGTATTGCTTTTGCAGTCACAAGTGCAGTCGACTCTATGACAATTTTGGATAGAGTTGGTGCAGAAAAACTTCTTGGAAAAGGTGATATGTTGTATTATCCTGTTGGGGCTCAAGAGCCTAAGCGTGTTCAAGGGTGCTTCATCACAACAAATGAAATTAACAAAATTGTTGATTATGTTCGTGATAACAACAAACCTATTTTTGATAAGTCTATTGAAGAGCAGATTATGAATCCAAACAAAAACAACAATGGTGGGGCAACTTACAACAATGAAATGGATCCACTTCTTCCACAAGCTTTGAAAGCTTCTATTGAATGTAAACAGGCAAGTGCTACTATGATCAGAAGAAGATTTGCGATTGGTTATCCAAGAGCTGCAAGAATTATTGATCAAATGGAAGCAGCAGGTTATATTTCAAGTGCTGATGGCGTTAAGGGAAGAACTGTTTACACGACGGAAGAAGAATTTAAAGAACTTTTTGGCGACCAATTTGACTAGTTTGTTTGCCTAAAATTTAAAAATAAAAACAAGAGAGAAAATTATGGACGAAAAATTGAAAGGTAAAAAGATTTCAGCTGTTTCTTTGGGGTGCGACAAGAACCGTGTTGACCTTGAAAGAATGTTGTTTTGGCTGAAAGATTATGGTTTTGAAATTGTCGAGAATGTTGAAGACGCTGACATTGTCATTGTAAACACTTGTGCTTTTATTACGCCAGCAAAAGAAGAAGCTCTTGCAAACATTTTTCAAATGTGTTTGCTGAAGTCTAAAGGTGTGATTGAAAAAGTCATTGTAAGTGGATGTTTGGCACAAAGACATAAAAACGAATTGATTAAAGAAATACCTGAAGTTGATGCTTTTTTGACAGCTTCTGAAAATGAAAACATTTGTCAAATTATTGAAAAACTTTATGGTGTTGAGGAATCTAAACAGAAAAACAAACTTGGAAGAGTGTTTACAAATCGCGGAGCCTATGCCTTTTTGAAGATTGCAGAAGGTTGCAGTAATGCTTGCTCTTATTGCACCATTCCAAGAATTAAAGGGCGTTATCAAAGTTATCCAATGGATGACATTGTTGACGAAGCAAAATATCTTGCCGACAATGGAGTAAAAGAACTTGTTGTCGTTGCGCAAGATGTCACAAGATACGGCGAAGATTTATATGGCGAAAACAAACTTATTGAATTGTGTCAGAAACTTGCAAAAATTGATAAGATTAAATGGATAAGATTGCACTATGCTTATCCAGAAAAAATCACTGATGAACTTCTCAACTATATTGAAAAAGAACCAAAGATGTGCAAATATATGGATATCCCTCTTCAACATATTGATGACAGAATTCTGACAAGTATGAGAAGAAGAATGGGGGAAGAAGACACAAGAAAACTTATTGACAAACTTACAAGCGAATATCACAACATAGAACTTAGAACAACTTTTATTGTGGGTTATCCAAGCGAAACTAAAGCAGAATTTAAGAAATTATGCGACTTTGTGAAAAACACTAAATTTGATTATGCTGGATTTTTCCCTTATTATAGAGAAGAAAATACTCCAAGTTATTTTATGGACAAACAGATTAGTCAATTTACTAAACATAGACGCTTGAAGAAGATCCAAAAAATTCAAAGCAAAGTTGCTACAGAAAAAGCAAAAGAAAAAATCGGAAAAGTCTTTACAGTGCTTGTTGACTATTTTGATGAAAACACTGGTCTATATGTTGGACACACTGAGTTTCTTTCTCCAACAGTTGACTTTGGTGTGGAAATTGTGGATAATGAAAATATAAGAATTGGTGAATTTGTTTCTGTAAAATTTATCGACTTTAACGGAGAAAATTATAAAGGAGTTTATTATGAATCTTCCAAATAAAATTACTTGTGTTAGACTTGCACTCATTCCTGTTTTTATAATTTTTTATATGGTAGATGTTATACCTTATGGAAAACTTATCGCTACATTGATTTTTGTTGCGGTTTGCCTTACAGATCTTATTGATGGAAAGATCGCTAGAAGCAGGGGACTTGTGACTGACTTGGGAAAATTTCTTGATCCTATCGCAGATAAGGTCTTGGTTATGTCAGCGCTCTTGCTTTTGATTGCTTATCCAGTTGTGCCACATATAGGAACTGAAGGTGCAAATCCTGCTATTATGCCTCAAGATATTGGTATTATTGCTGCTATTATCATTCTTGCAAGAGAACTTATTATCAGTGCTTTCCGTCAAATTGCTGCAACAAAAAATGTTGTTATGGCTGCCGATATTTACGGAAAAGTTAAGACTGTTTTTCAGTTTATAACTTTGATTTTCTATTTCTTGTATGCTTTTGTAATTGAAGAATTTTACAATGCAAATGTTCAAGGATGGCTCACAGCAAACACTATCCTCAACATAATTGGTTATGTTTTGCTTGCTATCACTGTGATCATGACTATCGTTTCTGCTTGGAAATATATTTCAAACAACAGACAGGTGCTTAAAGATGCAAAATAAGGTTATTGTCTTTTCTGACAACCAAAACTTAATAGCTGAAAGTTTAAAGAAAATCGAAAAGTCTTTACTCAAAAGGGGACTTTTTGACTTTTCTTTTTTAAGTTGTTCTTTGTATGCTGACTGCATTGCTTTTTGTATTGATGCCAAAAACAACAATGACAACACAATCATTGTTTGCGACAATGAAAATGTTGACAAATTGGTGGAGGCAAGCAAAACTGACACTGACAATTTGACTCTTATTAAGGAGCAGGCTGTCAAGGTGGAACAGACAACAACTTACAGAAAAATGATGTTTGTGCCTATTGAACTTGATATTGACAATTTTTTGAATGATTTTTTGCCTGTTAAAGAGGTTTTCGCTTGCTCAATTTTTGGAAAAACCAAAAGTTTTGTAGTCCAAAAGTTTGAAGAAATAAAAGTTGGAGTAAGTGAGTTTAATTATAAAATAATAACCAATTCTACATTTTTACATATTGTTTATTATTCTAAATTTGTTGACGAAAATCTTTTAAAAGAAAAATTTGGCGAGAGTGTTTTTGCTGTGAATGACAAGAGCCTTTCAGATTGTTGTGGAGAACTTTTGAGACAAAAAAGTTTGACAATTTCTGTTGTTGACAGTTTGACAGTGGGGAAAATTTCTAGTTTGATTTCTCTTTCTGGATATGACAATAAGACGGATATAAAAAACAGTTTTTTGCTGTTTGATGACAACTCTTTCGAAGATTTTGGCATTGAAAAAACTTTTCTTGATGAGCACGGCACTGTAAGCAAAGAAACAGTTTTTGTTATGGCAAAAAATGCACTGAAAAAATGTGATAGTGATGTGGCGTTGGCTGTTTCGGGCTTTGATTGTGATGCAGGAAGATGTTTTGTTGCTGTTGGAAACAAACAAGAAATCCATGTTTTCTCTTCAATTTTTTACGGAAACAGAAGCGAAAGATTTGAAAATATTGTAAATTTTGCTTTGTTTAGATTATTGAAATTTTTGAAAGAAAAATATTGATGAATATCGTCAAAATTTTATGATTTTATTTGGAAATTTTGTTGGTTTTGAGTTAAAATATAACTATAAATTAAGAGATTATTTTTAGGAGAATTTTTATGGCTGAAAAAGAAAAGAAAGATGCTAGAGAAGAGGCTCTTGAACAAGCTTTGCTTAAAATTGAAAAAGATTTTGGCAAGGGCGCTATTATGAAACTCGGCGATCATCCATATCAAAAAGTTGATGTTATTCCAACTGGTTGTTTGACACTTGATATGGCTCTTGGCATTGGGGGAATTCCTCGCGGTAGAATTATTGAAATTTATGGACCAGAATCTTCTGGTAAAACAACTGTTTCTTTGCATATGGTTGCTGAAGCACAAAAACTTGGCGGACGAGCAGCATTTATTGATGCAGAACATGCTCTTGACCCTGTTTATGCAGAAAAATTGGGTGTTGATGTAAAATCTTTGTATGTTTCTCAACCTGACAATGGTGAACAGGCTTTGAACATTTGCGACACTCTTATTCGTTCTGGCGCTTTTGATATTATTGTTGTTGACTCTGTTGCTGCTCTTACTCCAAAAGCTGAAATTGATGGTGAAATGGGCGACAACCATGTTGGTCTTCAAGCAAGAATGATGAGTCAGGCTCTTAGAAAGATGACCTCCGTTTCTTCAAAGAGCAACACTGCTGTGATTTTTATTAACCAACTTCGTGAAAAGATTGGAGTTATGTTTGGCTCTCCAGAAACAACAACTGGTGGTAAGGCTTTGAAATTTTACGCAAGCATTCGTCTTGATGTAAGAAAAACTGATTCTATTAAAGAAGGTCAAAACATAATTGGAAACAGAACAAAAGTTAAGGTTGTAAAAAACAAACTTGCACCTCCTTTCAAAACTGCTGAATTTGATATTATGTATGGCAAAGGCATTTCAAAATCAGGTTGCATTTTGGATATGGCTTTGAATTTGGGACTTATCAAAAAGAGTGGGGCTTGGTTCTCTTACAACGATGAAAAGATTGGTCAAGGTAAAGAAAATACAAAAATTTATCTTGAAAAAAATCCTGACATTATGAATGAAATCGAAACAAAAATCAGAGAACAAGTTAATGGAAATGATATGTTGAGTTCTGATGACGATGATGAAGATGTTGACGAATAATTAAAGGCGAGCGAACTGCTCGTCTTTTTTTGTTTATATATACCATTTTTGTTTTTGATGATTTGTTTCGGTTTCTGTCTTTGTGAGAGAAAACTCTTTTTCTGTCTGCAAAGATTTGTCCGTTTCTCCTATATAATTGGCAATTATTTTTAAAGTTGTGTCTTTTTCTGGGAAATTGAGTCTTAAAGTCAATGGACCTTGTTTTTCTTCTATGGTTTGATAAGGAATATCATCTTTGTAAATTTGATATTTTAAGTGTTTTTGTGCGTTTAATGTGAGTACTATTTGATTGTTTTCTACCTTACTTTCTGCCGAAATTTGTGGCTTTTCTGTGAAATTTTGAGACACTTCGGTTGGAACATTGAAGCGAGAGAAAAGACAAGTTTCGGTAAAGCGGGCAGGAGTATAAGGACTGGCGAGAACTAATCTATGATTTTCTTCTTTTTCCAAAGTGTCAATTTTGATTTCTGTGACTGACGATGGTATGTCAAATTTTGTTTTGTCGTATTTTTGAGAACTTACATATTGTCTGACAACTTCTGTTGGTTGATTTCCTCCAGCAATTTTTTCAGGTGTGTTTGATATTGAACCAAACCAAACTCCTATGGTTTCTGTTGGGGTGTATGAAATGTTGTAAGCATCAGTGTTTCCGTTTGTGTTTTTCTTTCCAACAGTGCCTGTTTTTGAAGCTATTTCGGTGTTTGTTATTGTGCTTAACTTTCTTGAAGTTCCACTTTTTGCTGTTTCTTGAAGTATGTTTGTCATAAGATAGGCGCTGTCTTCTCTAAATACCATTTGTGAAATTGGTTTGTGTATATAGACAAGTTTGTTGTTTTTGTCTGTTATGTATTGAATAAATGTTGAATCTGAAAACTCGCCATTATTGGCAAAAGTTGTGTATGCTGTTGCTAAATCTTTTATGTTTACACCATAGGTCATTCCACCCAAAGCAAGCGCATAACTGTCATCTTGTTCGTCAAAATCAATGCCTAGTTTTTGAGCATATTGTTTGCCTGTGTCTATGCCAATGTAGCTCAAAACTTTGATTGCTGGAATGTTTATAGAATTTTTTACTGCATCAGTGACAGAGACGTATCCTGAAAATTTTTTGTTTACATTGCTTGGGGAATAACTTCCAATTTTGATTGGCTCATCCAAAATTTGTGTTGATGGACTGACAACTCCTTCATTGAGTGCAGGAGCATAAACAAGCAATGGTTTTAAGCAGGAGGCAGGTTGGCGTTTTAAGTCCAAAACTTTGAAATTGCTGTTTCCTTGAAAAGCTATTACGCCGTGTGTGGTGGAATCTATAACAATCCCGGCATTGTCAATGTTTTCATATTCGTTGTTTTCAAGAGCATTTTTGAGTGCTGTCTGTTTTTCTGTGTTTAAGTAAGTGTGAATTTTATAACCTGCGATTGCTATTTGTTTTGCAGGGATTTTTAATATTTTTGATGCCTCGTCTATGCTTGCTTGAGAGTAGGTGTTGAGTTTGTTTTGATTTTTTTGAGTTATATCAAGTGTAATTGGTTGATTTTGTGTGTTTATTTTTTCATCTATGCTGATTTTACCATCTTTTTCCATTTCACTTAAAACCAAGTTTCTTCTTTGAACAGAGTTTTCATAGTGCAAAATTGGAGAGTATTTGCTGGGTGATTTTATCATTCCTGCAAGTGTGCAACTTTCATTTAAGTTTAAATCTTTGGCATCTTTATTGAAGTAATATTTGCTGGCACTTTCAAGTCCATAACAGTTGTTTCCAAAAAAAATTATGTTTAAGTAGCTTTCCAAAATTTCATCTTTACTGAAATTTTTTTCTAGTTTTTTTGTCAAAACCATTTCTTTTAATTTACGCTCAAATGTCTTTTCGTTTGACAAATGTGTGTTTTTTATGAGCTGTTGACTTATTGTTGATGCTCCTTCTTTTAGGCTCATACTTTTTAGGTTGTTTATCATTGCTTTGATGATTCTTTTTTTGTTTAAGCCATTATGCTTGTAAAAGTCTTTATCTTCTATTGATATAAACGCATCTTTTGTGTATTGATGCAGGCTGGACAGTTTGCAAAAATCTCCGTTGAATTGATTTTCTTCTTTTATTGGAATGTTGTCTTTGTCGTAAATATCAATCGAAAGTGACGGAGAAGTCAAGCTCTCTGTGTTTAGGGGAATTGATTGATATTTGGCATAAGAAACTGCTATTAAACTTCCACACAAAACACAGGCAAACACGACTATTAACACAAAAGAAATTAGACATATTTTGACAATTTTCTTCATTTTTTTATTATGTGTCAGATTTTGTTAAAAATTCACTCTTTGACTTGCTAAATTTGTATTTTTTTTGTATAATTAAGGCATGAAATATTTTATTGTTACATACGGTTGCCAAATGAATGTTCACGAGTCAGAGAAACTCGCTTCAATCTGCGAAAAAATGGGTTATACCCTTGCCGATAAGAGAGAAGATGCAGATTTGATTGTGTTTAACACCTGTGCTATTCGTGAAGGGGCAGAAGATAGAGTTTTTGGAAATGTTGGGGCTTTGAAAAAATTGAAAAAACAAAAGCCTTCTCTTATTATTGCGGTTTGTGGTTGTATGACTCAAAAAGAGACAACTGCAAATTATATTATGAACACTTTCCCTTTTGTTGATATTGTTATCGGCACTTTCAACTTGCCAAATTTTGAACATTATGTGAATGCTGTCAAAAAAGGCAGACAACTTGAACTCTTAAACGAAGGTGATATTGATGAAACAGTGCCTTACAAGAGAACAAGTGGGGACAATGCTTGGGTAAACATTATGCAGGGGTGCAACAACTTCTGCACATACTGTATCGTGCCTTATGTTCGTGGAAGAGAAAAAAGCAGAAGTGAAGAAAACATTTTGAAAGAGATCAGAGAAGTTTTGGCTGAAGGGAAATATAAGAAAATCACTCTTTTGGGACAAAATGTAAACTCTTATGGAAAAGACCTTTCTCCAGTTGTCACTTTCGCTCAACTTTTGAAAGATATTTGTGCAATAGATGGAGATTTTAAACTTACATTTATGACCTCTCATCCAAAAGATTTGACTGATGATGTGATTGATGTTATTGCAAGTGAAGACAAAATTTTGAAGGAAATTCATTTGCCTGCTCAAAGTGGAAACAACAGAATTTTGAAGCTTATGAACAGAAAATATACAAGAGAAAAATATCTTGGAATCATCAACAAAATTCGTGAAAAGATTCCAAATGCAAGAATTACATCAGACTTTATTGTGGGTTTCCCAACTGAGACTGAAGAAGAATTTCAAGACACAATGAGTCTTGTTAGAGAAGTTAAGTATGACGGAATTTTTGCGTTTATGTATTCTCCAAGAGAGGGAACTGTGGCAAGCAAAATGGACGGACAAGTTCCACAAGAAGTTAAACAAAGAAGAGTAAACGAACTCTTGGCTCTTGAAAAGGAAATACAAAAACAGGAAGGGAAGAAATGAGTGTCAGCAAGGTAAAAGAACCATCAAGTATGATGAAACATTATTTGCAAATGAAGGAGAAATACAAGGATTGTATTCTCTTTTATCGCCTTGGTGATTTTTATGAACTCTTTTATGATGATGCTATTGAAATTTCTAATGTTTTGGACCTGACTTTGACAGGGAAAAATTGCGGGCTTGATGAAAGAGCTCCTATGTGCGGTGTGCCTTATCATGCAGCAGAATCTTACATAGCAAAATTGGTTTCTTTGGGGTATAAAGTTGCAATTTGCGAACAACTCACTGAGCCTAAAAAAGGTGTAAAGATTGTTGAAAGAGATGTTGTTAGGGTTGTTACGGCAGGAACTGTTGTCGATGACTCTATGCTTGAAGAAAGAAAAAACAACTACATCATGTCTATGTTTTTGCAAGACGACAAATTGTCAGTTGTCTATTGTGATATAACAACAGGTGAATTTAATTTGTGCCATTTTGACGGCGGGCTTGAGAGCAATTTCTCTGATTTACTCAACAGAATTATGCCTTCAGAAGTTATTGGAAACGCCAAAGCAAAAGAATTTTATAATTCTCTTCCAATTTTGAAATTTGGTGTTTATCCAAAGTTTGAAGAATATTATGAATATGCCTTTGATCAAGAAAAGGCAAAAGAAAATGTTTGTTTGCAGTTTGGCGACAATGCAGTGAATGTTTTTGAATTGAAATCAAACAAGCAGGATATTCCTGCTATTGGGGCGCTGCTTGAATATTTGCAAGAGACACAAAAAAGATCTTTGAAAAACATCAACAAAATAAACAAAGTTAAAAACAACCAATTTATGGTTATTGATATGAACACAAGAAGAAATCTTGAACTTGTGGAATCAATCAGAGAAAGAAAAAGATATGGCTCTTTGCTTTGGCTTATGGATATGACAAAGACAAGTATGGGTGCCAGAAGATTTAGGGCAATCTTTGACCAACCACTTCAAAATTCTGTTGAAATAAATGACAGACTTGACAGTGTGGAAGAACTTTCTAAAAACTTGATTTTGAGAGATAAACTTGTTGAAAGTTTGTCTGGCATAAGAGACATTGAAAGAATAAGTGGGAAAATTGCTTATGGAAATGTTTTGCCTAATGATTTGAATTCTTTGAAAAATTCTCTTGCTCAAATACCTGACATTAAAAAAGTTTTGGCAAATGTAAAGAGCAAAAAGCTTGTTGAATGCAGAGATAAATTGCAAGATTTTTCTGAGATTGTTGAACTTTTGGGCAAGGCAATCAAAGAAAAACCTCCAGCTTTGACAAAAGATGGTGGATATATCAATGATGGGTTTAATCAAGAACTTGATGATCTTCGCCATGCTAAAGATATTGCAAAAGACGAATGCGAGAAACTTGAACAGGCTGAAAGAGAAGCAACAGGAATTAAAAACTTGAAAATCCACTCCAACAATGTGTTTGGTTTTTATATTGAAGTAAGCAAAGGACAAACAAATCTTGTGCCTTTGAGATATGTGAGAAAACAAACTCTTGCAAATGCTGAAAGATACACAACTGAAGATTTGCAAAAGATTGAAGATAAAATTTTCAATTCTGCTGACAATGCTATCAAGTTAGAAGAAAAACTTTATAAAATGCTTTTGGATTATCTTTCAAACTATCTTTCTGCTTTTGCTGATTCTGCAAAAATTATTGCAGATGTTGATGCATTGTTGTCGCTTGCTTTGTGTGCTGTTAAATATGGTTTTTGCAAGCCTGTTATCAACAAAAATGTCAAGAAAATCAACATTGTCGATGGGCGTCATCCTATTGTTGAAAGATTTGCTAAAGATGGTTCTTTCATTGCAAATGACACACTTCTTGACAATGATGAAAACAAAATGATGATAATCACTGGGCCAAATATGGCTGGTAAAAGCACTTATATGCGTCAAGTCGCAATCATAACTTTCCTTGCTCATATTGGAAGTTTTGTGCCTGCAAAGAGTGCAGAAATTTCTATCACTGACAGAATTTTCACTCGTGTCGGTGCAAGTGATGACTTGGCTTTTGGACAAAGCACTTTTATGGTGGAAATGAGCGAAGTTGCAAACATTTTGCAAAATGCGACAGACAAGAGTTTGGTTGTGCTTGATGAAATTGGAAGAGGAACTTCTACTTTTGACGGGCTTTCTATTGCTTGGGCTGTTGTGGAATATATCGCAAAAAATTTGAATTGCAAGACTTTGTTTGCAACACACTATCACGAACTTTCAGAGCTTGAAGGTGTGATTAAGGGTGTGAAAAACTATAAAATCACTGTCAAAGAGATAAATGACACTGTTGTATTTTTGCGTAAGATTGTCAGAGGTCATGCAAGCAAAAGTTTTGGTATTGAAGTTGCTCAACTTGCTGGTGTGCCTCAAAAAGTTATTGACAGAGCAAAAGAAATAAGTATGAATCTTGAAAAAGTAAATACAAAACTTGATATGAATATTTTTGGCGAAGACGAAGAGAGAACAAAACAAGAGAAAAACAACAAACTTGGTCAAAAATTGCTCTCAATTTTGAGAGATATGGATATCAATCGTATGTCACCAATTGAAAGTTTTGAAGTTTTGAATGATTTGATTTCTAAAGCAAAAACTGAAGATTAAAAGGAGTTTTTATGGCTATCAATGTCCTTTCACCAAGAATTTACAATCGTATTGCAGCAGGCGAAGTTGTTGAAAGACCTGCTTCGGTTGTGAAGGAACTTGTTGAAAATAGTTTAGATGCTGGTGCAACAAAAATTAGTGTAGAAATTGAAGAGGGTGGTATTAAGAAAATTTGCGTTTCTGACAATGGTTGTGGAATTGCAAAAGATGATTTACCTCTCGCTTTTTTGCCACATGCAACAAGCAAAATTTCAAACATTGATGACCTTGATGAAATTTCAACATTGGGATTTAGAGGTGAGGCTCTTGCAAGCATTGCTTCTGTTTCTATGGTGAGCTTGACAACAAAAACAAAAGACAGTGAAACGGGTTTCAAGATTGAAGCTGATGGGGGAGAGATATCAAAAATAACTGAAGTTGCTAGACTTGATGGAACAACTTTGTTGATGAAAAACCTTTTCTACAACACTCCTGCTAGAGCAAAATTTTTGAAAAAGCCAAAGACTGAAGAAAGCGAAATAACTCACTTGATTGAAAAATTTATGTTGTCTCATCCAGAAGTTGATTTTGAATATGTTGTTGATGGAAAAACTGTTTATGATCACAACTCTGGAAGTTTGGACGAAGTAATTTATTTGATCTATGGCAGAGATGTTTTTGAAAATTTGCTTAAACTTGATTACAGCGAAGATGACATAAAAGTTGAGGGATATATTGTTTCTCCAAAACTTTCTAGACCAAACAGAACATATCAAACACTGTTTGTCAACGGACGATATGTAGAAAATTATATGATTTCTGCTTGTGTGCAAGGTGCTTATGAACCTATGCTTATGAAGGGCAGATTTCCTATTTATGTAATCAAAATTGAAATGCCTTTTGACAAGGTTGATGTGAATGTTCATCCAAACAAAAGAGAAGTTAAGTTTGAAAATTCTTCAAAGGTTTTTGGTGTCATCAGAAGAGCCGTTGAAAGAGCTTTGATTTCAACAAATCTTATTGCAGATTTTGAATTTACAAGCAAAGATGAAAAAGAATGGAGCAAACTCGACATAAAAAACGAACCAAATCCAAATCTTACATCTTTCAACTCTTATCCAAAAACAAACATAGACAAAATGTCTCCTTTTGAAGGTGCAAGTTTTAAGAATGTTAAGGTTGATTCTGATGTTGCGTCAGAGAAAGTTGCCTCTCCAAAAGATTATCAAGACAAAGGCGTTGACATCATCAATATGCCTGATTTTGCCAGTGTAAAGGTTGAAGGCAGAAACAAAAACAAACCAGGCGGAAACATCTTTTTTGACCACTCTGGAGATAGTTTGTTGCATGAAGTGGAAATTAAAGTTCAAAATGAAGCCAAACAAGAAGAAAAGAAACTTGAAAAATTTGTAGAAGAAAAATTTTTGACTGCAAAGGTGGAAGAAATCAAGATTGTTGGAATTGTCTTTAAGACTTACATCATCACAGAGTATGATGATAGCATTTATGTTATTGACCAACACGCTATGCACGAAAGACAAAATTATGATAATTTGAAAAAACAAATTGAAGCGCACAATGTTGCAAAACAAGATATGCTTATCCCATACAACTTTAAGTTGCTTGCAAAAGACAGAGATAATTTGGAAAACAAACTTGACAATTTGAGAAAGATTGGTTTTGAAATTTCTCAAAATGGAAATGAATTTTCTATTACTAGCATTCCATTTGTTTTGTCAGGAATTCGTCTTGAAAAATTTATTGAAGAAATTTTGGCTGACGAAAGTATGAAAGAAAGAACTGCAAGTGAAATAATCAATGAAAAACTTTGTCAAACTGCTTGCAAACACGCAATAAGAGCAGGTGATGATGTGACAAAAGAGCAAATTGCTTATTTGATAGATAAGATGAAAGATGGTGTCGCTCTTTGTCCTCATGGTCGTCCAATTATTGTCAAAATTACAAGAAAAGAACTTGAAAAAATGTTTAAAAGGGTTTTGTAATGAATAAGAAAAAAGTTGTTTTTATCTTGGGGCCTACTGCTGTTGGAAAAACTTTTTTTAGTGTTAAACTTGCAAAAAAATTGAGCGGAGAAATCATTTCTGCAGATTCTGTTCAGGTGTATAAGGGGCTAGATATTGGCTCAGCAAAAGTCACAAAAGAAGAAATGCAAGGCGTTGTCCATTATGCAATTGACATTTTGGAGCCTTGGGAAGAATTTTCTGTCTATGATTTTGTGGAATATACTAAGCAGAAAATTGATGAAATTGTTTCAAAAAACAAACTACCAATTATTGTTGGTGGGACAGGACTTTATGTAAAGGCACTGACTTTGGGCTATAATTTTGGCGGTGTAAATAAAGATGCAAATCTTAGAAAAAATCTCGAGAAATTGGCAGAAGAAAAAGGGAATGACTATCTCTATCAAATGCTTTTAGAAAAAGATAAAGATATGGCTGAAAAGACTGACAAAAACAACACAGTTAGACTTGTTAGAGCTCTTGAAATTGCTTTGTCAGATGGGCAGAAACAAACGGGAAATGTTGATATTGATTATTTGATTTTTGCTTTGGTTAAAGACAGAGCGGTTTTGTATGACGCAATAAACAAAAGAGTTGATACTATGCTGGCAAATGGTCTGATTGATGAAGTAAAATCTCTCAAACAAAGTGGACTTACAGCACAAAATCAAAGCATGAGAGCAATTGGTTATAAGGAAGTTTTGTCCTACTTAGATGGTGAAATTGACTATGACAGAATGGTGGAGATTTTGAAACAGCACAGTCGAAATTATGCAAAAAGACAACTCACATTTTTGAGAGGGATGCAAAATGTGAATTTTGTTGATACTTCTGATGTTTCAAGCGCAGAAAAGACAATTTTAAGTAAAGTTGAGGCTTGGCTTAAAGAAGAATAAAGATTTTAAATTTGGTGAGAAATAAAGATTTGAGAACACAGTTTTGTGTTCTTTTTTTTGCTGTTTTTAAATATGATATTGTATGGTCAAGTCCTACAAAACTCATTCTTTTATAAATGGTTTGAGATTTTCATGTGTGAATACGCTTAAAGAAAACAGGGTTAAACTCATTATATCTTTTATCTTGGTTTTTACGGCAATATGCACAGGTGTTTTTATTGCTATAAAAAGCAAAAATGCTTACGAACTTGGAATGTTGCAGGAAATTGATTTAGATGATTTTTATTTGGGTGTTGCTGCGTCTTCATCTGCGTTTTTCTCAAGAACGATTTCTTTGCTTGTCAATGTGACAATTTTGTCGGTGCTTTCATTTTCGGTTTACCTTTTTCCGCTGGCTGAAATTTTGTTTATTTACAGGGGTTATTTGTTTGGATTGAATTTTGCCCTTGTCTTTATTTTTTATGGCATTGGTGGGGCAATTACGGGCATTATTGTTATTTTGCCATGTCAACTTCTTACTTTGTTTGTGCTTATTATGTTTTATTTTATTTTTCAAAAAATCAATAGAAATTGCAAAAAATTTGGTTGCACTGAATGTAATAGGTTTTTATATGTTTTGATTGCAATTTTGCTTCTGATTGCTATCAACTTGGTTGAAACATTTTTGCTTTTCATATTGAATGGCAAAGTTATTTTAGTGATTTAGTGCTTGAATAAAATGTTGCTTTTTGTAGAAACTACTTGAAAAGGAGCATTTTATGAAAAAGTGTTTTACAAGTTTGGCGTTATGTTTGTTGGCTTTGACAATCTTCTGTGTTGGACTTTTGAATGTCGACATTGCCACTTCTTATGCAAGCAATGATATTGACATAACAAGCAAGAGCGCAATTTTGATGGAGTTTGACAGTGGGGAGGTTTTATATGCAAAAGATGAATGCAAGCATCTTCCTATTGCGAGTATGGTCAAGATGATGACAATTTTGCTTTCTCTTGAAGAATTGCAGGAAGGAAATGTCTCTCTTGATACAAAAATTACAACGACTGAAAATGCGTCAAGTATGGGTGGTTCGCAAGTTTTTCTTGATCCTTATGTTGACTACACATTTGAAGATTTGTTGAAGTCGGTTATTATGGCTTCTGCAAATGATGCTAGTGTTGCACTTGCTGAATATTTCAACGGAAATGAAAAAGCATTTACCAATCGTATGAACAAGCGTGCAAAAGAACTCGGTATGATTGATACTCATTATGTCAACTGCACTGGATTGCCTGCACCAGAACAATATTCTTCGGCAAAAGATACGGCAATCATTCTTAAAGAAATTTTAAAACATGATATTTATCACAAATATAGCACTGTTTGGATGGACGAACTTGTTCATCCTTCAGGCAGAAAAACAGAACTTGTCAACACAAACAGGTTGATAAGATATTATCAAGGTTGTGATGGCGGGAAAACAGGCTCAACAAACGAAGCGGGTTGTTGTCTTGGTGCTTCTGCTAAGCGTGGAGATATGAGGTTGATATCTGTTGTTATTGGTGCTGAAAACAGCAAAACTAGATTTAACGAAAGTGCAACATTGTTTAATTATGGCTTTGCAAATTTTGAAAGTCAAAAGTTGGTTGACAGTGATGTCCCAATTTCCAACATTCAGGTTGTAAAAGGCAAACAGGATAGTGTTGATGTGTATGCACAAACATCATTCTCAGCTGTGCTCAAAAAGGGGGACAAGTCAGGTTATGATACCGTTGTTGATGTCAAATCTTCTGTTTCAGCTCCAACTAAAAATGGAGATGTGGTCGGAGAAGTCACTGTAACTAAAAATGGAAATGTTGTGAAAAAAATTCCTATAATTCTAAAAGACAACATAAAACATCTGTCTTGGTTTGAAACTGCTCATAAGATTGTCGAAAAGTGGTAGGTGTGACAAAGAGTGTTGAAAAATAACACTCTTTTTTGTTTTTGCATATTGACTTTATGTTGTGCCAGTGATAAAATAATAGCATAATTGTTGGGAGATATTTATGATTGAAATTAGAGTTAGAGAAAGCGAAAATAAAATTATTGATTTAGGAAAACTTGAGCTTATTCCTTATGATGCAAATTTTGATGTTTATGATGATGAAGTTGGAGTAGAAACCTTTAAACTTTTCAACAAACAAAAAAATGACTTTGTTTCTGACGATGTCTTTATTGGTTATACAACACCAAAAGATTTTCCTGGATTTGTTGTGTGCAGAAGTATAAACAATGATTATCTTTTGATGACAGAAAATGGGGAATATATTCACAGAGTTTTTCCAGAAGAAGCAGAAGAATTGAAGTTGTTTTTGACAAGAATTGCAAGAAATGTAAGTCTTTTGTCTGAGATCAAATGTTTGGATTTCTTTGCAAACAAAGAAGTAAAAAAAGAATTGTTTAAATTGCACGGATTTTTAAACAAAAAAAGAATTGAAAAGGCAATAAAAGAAGAAAGCAAAAATATTGGTCCAACTTGTGTTATGTCTGACCTTGAAAAAACTTATATGGAAAATGTTTACAGAAAGAAGGAAAGATTGGTTAAACATAAGCAAATTAAGGAACATAGAGAAAATAAAGAAAAAAGCATTTAATTTTGCTTTGTTATAGATTTGAGAGAAGGAAGATCCTTCTCTTTTTTATTGTCAAATTTTTGTGTTTTGCTTGCCAACAACATCAATATTTTGTATAATATTATAGTCGAGAGCAATAGGAGTTGTTATGGAAGTTTCAGAAGAAAAAGTTGAGAATGTAGAAGAAAGCACTGATATGCTTTTGTCTTCTGACGCTTACAGATTTAAACTGGATAATTTTGAGGGACCTTTGGACCTTTTGCTTCACCTTATTAAGGAAGCAAAACTTGATATAGCAACTGTTAAACTTGCTGATATTACAGAACAATATTTGGAATATATGCAAGACATAAAAAATGTTGATATGGACAAGGCTAGTGAATTTATCACAGTCGCTGCCACTTTGATTGAAATCAAATCTAAGAGTGTGCTTCCTGTTGAGCAGGAGCAAGTCCCTGATGAAGAAGATGATGAGGCTTTGCTTCTTAGAAGACTCCGTGAATATGAATTGTTTAAAGAGACAGGAAAAGAACTTAAAGCTATTGAAGATGTAAACAAATTTTACAGAGCACCTGGCAAAGAAACAGAAAAAGTTAAAGTTATCATCAAAGATATGGTTTTGGATCAATTATTGGATGCTTTTGCTAAGGTTTTGACAAGAGAAGAACTCAAAAAAGCAGTTGAAAACGAACAACCAAAGAAGATTGTTAAGGATAGATTTACTGTTGCTGAAAAAATCATTTCTATTAGAAATTTTGCAAAAGAACGCAAGCGTTTTGAGTTTGAAGAGTTGTTTGACAATGAAATGACAAAAAGCGAGTTGATAAATACTTTCTTGGCACTTTTGGAACTTTTGAAGTTGCAAACTATCAAAGTTATTCAAAGTGGTACTTTTGGTAACATCATAATTACTGCAAACGAGGTGTAAGATGAATGTTGAAAACAAAAATAATTTAAAAGACATTGTTTTGTCAGTTCTTTTTGTTGCGGGGGAAGGAATTGAAAAGTCTTTCATTGCAGAAAAATTGAATTTGACAGAAAAAGAACTTGATAAAGTTGTTGATGAGCTTGAGAAAACATATTCTGGTGATAACGGAATTCATATCATTAGATATAAAAATAAAATTCAACTCGCATCAAATCCTTCTTATGCCGATTATATAAGTGAAGTTTTGAATCCTATCAGAGAAAAATCTTTGACAAGAGCAGCTCTTGAAACTTTGGCAATTATTGCTTATAAACAACCAATCACAAAACTCGAAATTGAAGATATAAGAAGAGTTAATTGTGATTATGCAGTGCAAATTTTGGTTGATCAAAATATGATTGAAGTTGTTGGCAGAAAAGATGCCGTTGGAAAGCCTTTGCTTTTTGGAACAACAGAAAACTTTTTGAAGAGATTTAATTTGAAAGATTTGGCAGAACTTCCTGACTATGATGGGCTTCTTGAAAGGATTAAAGTCATTGAAGAAGGAGAAGACAAACCACAGAGTGACAGTTTGTATAACGAATTTTCTTTGCCTGATGAAGAGATACCTGAATTTTTGAAAAATGAAGAGGGTGTGCAAACTGTTCAGGGTGATGACAACATCGCATAAATAAAAGAGGGTAGACCTCTTTTTTTGTTTTATCTATTTTTTTGTGTGCATATATTAAAATATGGACAAACAGAAGTCTTATGGCAAAAATTATAATATGGTAAAACCAAAACATTTTCTTTCATTCAAATTTTTGTTTGGAACATTGTTTTGCTGTATTTTTGTGGTCATTGTCTGTGCAATATGTGTAGGATATCTTATATGAAAAAATTTTCTGTGCATCCTATAAGTATAATTTTATGGATTTGGCTGTTTGTTGTTTTGGGGTGGTTGCCAGCAATAAGTTATATTTTGGCAATTGTTATTCACGAGTTGGGACACTTTTTTATTGCTAAAAAATTGGGATATAGTTTGTCAAGTTTTTCAATTTCTCCTTATGGCTTTTCTCTTTATTACAGCAATCATAATTTTGATTTTAAAGATGAACTCAAAATAGCAATAGCTGGTCCTTTGGCAAATTTTTTGTTTGCATTTGTAATTTTAGGTGTATGGTGGATTTTTCCCTCAACATATTTTTTTACAGAAGATTTTGTTTTGATTAGCATTGTCATTGCTCTTTTCAATTTATTGCCAGCATATCCTTTGGATGGGGGTAGAATTTTTGTAAATATTGCTTCATATTTTTTTGATGAAAGTGTGGCAAAAAAGATAACAATAATTTTCAACTATTTGTTGGCTGTTGTCTTTTTTGTAATTTTTGTTGTTTGCTTGTTTATAAACTTCAATCCAACTTATTTGCTATTTTCATGTTTTTTGTTTGCAGGAGCTTTAAATTTAAACTTTGTCAGCAGATATGAGAAGATAAACATATTTTGCAAGAAGAATAAAAATTTTGCTTCGCCAGTTTTGTTGTGCGTCTATCCAGATGTGACAATAAGAGAATTGATTAACAAAATTCAAACATCAAAGACTCATATTTTTTATTTAATTTTAGATGATGGGAAAATTGTAAATTTAAGCGAAAAAATAATAATAAACTTATCAAAAAAATATAATTTTGAAACAAAAATAAAGGAAATACTAAAAAAATAACAAAAAATACAATAAAAATAGTAAAAAAAATAAATAATTATACACAAATGGAGAATAAAATGTGGATAAATGAGATTAAATTAAGCAATTTTAGAAATTATAATTATCAAGAAATTAAATTACACGAAAATATAAATGTATTTTATGGAGAAAATGCACAAGGAAAAACCAATGTTATTGAGTCAATATTTTTAAGTAGTATTGGAAAGTCTTTTAGAACAAGTAATGAAAAAGAATTAAAAGATTTGAATAGA
>OIEN01000046.1_pt1 | contig 100702 bp, 68 predicted proteins | sample 1581741 | NCBI WGS metagenome assembly OIEN01 (sample SAMN01760944, study PRJEB22395) | human gut metagenome | reverse complement strand
AACTTATACCAGTAATAATCTATAAACCCGAGTCAACCTAAATCAGGAAAGTACAGTTTGCCCGATCCGCGCACGATTTGGAGCAGAATCGGGTACTGCTTTTCTGTGCTGTGAACTGCTTTCCGCAGTATTCACATGTCTTTTGATAATACATCTTTTTGTCATTTAGTTCGCCATGATTGTGTCATTACATGCCACTATGTGTCAAGACGTGTCATAGCGTGTCAAACTTCTACTCCCTTGGCGACGTCAGCGGAGCGGAATGGAGCAGGTTAGTGGATTTTGGGTAAAAAATGGACAAAAATGGACAGGAAACGCCATTTCAGCGCCTCCCGAAACAAAAAGAGAAGCACCCGTAAGTGCCTCTCTATCAATCAATAACTATTATTTGTTGTCGTTGGTTACCGGAAGGTCACTTGCCGATGCATAAATTGCTAACTAATTGAATATCAAATAGTTAGGGTGTCTGCACGAAAAATTTGACGCTCTTCTTAATTCTCTGATAATCAAATAGTTAAGCGTGTTTTCGTAAATTTTGCACTTCAAAAAGGTGTCACTATTTCCGTATCACTTTCCCACGCAGGAATTTTAAAGCATTGATTATCAATGACTTATATTTCGCGCGCTAAAAACTTGAAGATTCCTCATAACTGCTTGATAATCAGTTGATAAGAATATGGCATTAAACCTCGGTGGTCTTCAAAAAGAGGACATTTTCGCCTCTTTTCGGCCTGTTTCTGCCATCACCTCAATCGTGGAGATGCTTCAACAATCGCCTTACAACAAGTTAACTGAAATACCCTGAAAAGGATGCCTTGATTCCCATCAATCTGACAGCTAACGTTTTGACAAATATAGACAATTAATCGGATAGTATTGCTTGGTATTATATGGTTTTCGTCAATATTTCGTGAAATGGAAAATTGATTATTTTGTTCTGTTGTTGCGTAAATACTAGTTTTTTATTTGCAGGTAGAACATTTTTGCAAAAATCTTCTACTTGGAAACGATGCGTATTGTTGATGACATAGAGCAGCAGATACAACAGAGCGAGTTCCTGGCCATCCTGATCCAGGCGATGAAATCAATCGGCGAAAGCAGGATGACCGATCATCATCGTACGGCTATCAATAGCCAAATGCCATGTCAGAGTATCTTATAATGTAGTCTTGAAGATCTCTTCCAGTTTTGCAGCCTCTTCCTCGAGTTTCTGGGGATTCTGTTTGGCGAGCTTTGCAAGGTTGAGAAGTTTCCACTTGACTGACGGGTATTCTTTGAGATACTCGAACTCATAGCCATCCCATGCGGGAGTGCCTTTCTCAAAGCTGACAAGAAATCGCTTGTCTGCGTCGGTCATCAATGCGTTGACATCTGCAATGAGTCTGGCGCGGGTATCTTCAAATTCCTGATAGGTGAAAGGTATCTCGGTCATGCCGTCGAACTGGTTTGCCATTGCTTCACGCTGGTCGATGAGTCGCGGCGCAAAAGACTCGTGTATCGGGCGGTCGCTTCCGAGAAGGCAGAAGATCAGACCCTCGCGACACTTGTCAAGAGGGAAGTCCATGTACTTGACGTCAAATAGGTCGCGGGGATGCTGGCGAGAAAGCGCAGCTGCGATTTTGCGCCGTATAGCTGTGTAAGAGGCACAATGCCCGCCTCGCAGTACAGGCCAAATTCCTCCTGGGCTTTTTCGCTGAGCGGCTGGGATACAATCGGACCGCTTACGATTCCTCTCTTGGTCTGGTTCACTTCTACCTTTACTTGCTTGCCTCGATATTCGCAGAGAAGCTTGCAGGTACTGTAGTTCGGGGTTATGTGCATTCCTTTGAATGCTTTTACTGCTTTCTCGCAGATGGATGCGAGGTGCTTGTTGATATCAGCAATACTTGTCTGCCTGTCTGAAAGTGGGATATAAGTGAGGTCAATGTCAACTGAATATCGTGGAAGATCCTTCAGGAACAGGTTGATGGCCGTTCCGCCGTGTACGGCAAATACTCCTTCATCCATGATGATAGGCATCAGGCGAAGCAGCAGTTCCACTTTCTGGGCATAGACTTGTGTGTTGATATTTTTGTCATTCATATTCAGCCAGTTCTTTAGGGATTGTCATGTTGTATTTGGCGATGTACCTGCCAGTTGGCACAATCATATAGCGCGATGTGCCGAGCGGAATAGAGTCCAGGTTCAAGGTTCTGAACCACTGGTGTCCTGCTTTCTCTGCCATATAGAGGAAGAGCCTTCTTACTTTCTTTGATGTGCATGTCTCCAGAAGCGATTGCACGAGTTTGGGCCGTAGAGTGGTCAGGCTTTCCATTATATAATACAGATCCAGCAGAGAAGCAGATGACTCCGGAAGATTAAGGCACTCCAGCATTGCTCTTTCCGGCGATGAAACAAGCAACTCGTTGCCGTCTGAGACGAAAGGCTCTACGCCCTTGCGGTCATCGCCCAGAAACGAGGTTACCATGTACTTTATGGTCATGTCCCATTCCCTCTGCGTCAGCCATGTAGGGAGTTTGTCGTCTTTGCCGGTAAACAGATATGCCTGCGGCTTACCCATGGACAGGTAGTGCGAGTATCCTCTCATCTCGAGCGCTGTGTATGCACCTACGATGCATTCTTTTGAGAGCTGGTAGTTGTATGCTGAAATGGTCTGCATCAATGTAGGAGTTGTGCCCTGAAGTGCATATACACCTTTTGACAGACGAGAGAGCCAGCCGCTTTTCATATATGCATACTGACTTTTGGCATCGAGCCCCTGACGGGAAAGCCATTCTCCGAACAATATTTTGGTATCCGGATTAGACTTAAGTATTTGCTGTATCTTTGTTGCCATATTCTATAAATATGCGAATTTGAGAGTAAATACTTAGCAAATATATGACTTTATCCCTAAACTGCCAAACAATTCTTTGGCCTATACAACACAGCGGTCACCCGGTTAGGTGGCCTCTTGGTATTGGAGAGAGCTGCGCTTCGCTTGCCTCTCCCACGAACCCGCTCTCGAGAACTACCTACGGTATTAACTAATTATACTTCAGCCAAGATCGGGAACAAAAGTTGGCCAAATGGACGAACGATTTTTGGCCAAATTGGGGAATTAGAAAAAATAATCTGTATATTTGTAGTAGCTATAGAGGTGATTCAAAATGGAAAAAGTGTATAAAAAAAGGATAGCAGACGGTCTGCTACAGCGCAAGTTAGCAGGGAAGGGTGCTGTGCTCATAGAAGGAGCCAAGTGGTGCGGGAAGACAACCACAGCAGAACAGATTGCCAAGAGCATACTCTATATGTCGGAGACAGGGATGGTAGAGCAGAATATTAGGCTGGCATCGTTGAACCCGAAATTGCTGTTGAGAGGGGAGAATCCGCGTCTTATTGATGAGTGGCAAATCGCTCCCCAATTGTGGGATAGTGTGCGCTTTGAATCAGATCATGGACCATTAGGTCAGTTTATTTTGACCGGATCTTCTGTCCCGGCAGATATGAGCAAAGTAATACATTCCGGGACCGGACGTATAGGATGGATTAAGATGCGTCCTATGAGCCTCTGGGAGTCGCACGAATCGACTGGTGAGGTATCTCTTGCCGAGTTGTTTACAGCACCTGATCAAGTTGGTGGCATAAACAAGATGGATGTCGAACAGGTAGCATTCTTGACTTGTCGTGGTGGATGGCCTCTTGCAGTTGACATGGATCGAGAGATTGCTCTGGATCAGGCATTTGACTATATCGAGGCTGTGGAGAAGCGAGATATTTCGAAGGTTGATGGCGTGGAGCGTGATCCAGTACGTGTTCATCGTCTGTTACGCTCTCTGGCAAGAAATCAAGGGAGCCAGGCTTCATTCGGAACGATTCGAGCTGACCTAGAAGCTAATGAGTCTGATTCGTTGTCTGAAGATACAATATCCTCATACATCAAAGCATTGAAGGAGATATTTGTGGTTGAAGATAGTGAGGCTTGGAATCCAAATCTTAGGAGCAAGACTGCGATTAGGACGAGTGATACGCGGTATTTCACCGATCCATCAATAGCTACAGCAGCTCTTGGTATTGGCCCTCAGGATCTTGTAAATGATTTGAATACCTTTGGACTGGTTTTCGAGACACTGGCAGTTCGAGATTTGAGAGTATATGCGGAAGCATTGAACGGGAAAGTGTATCATTTCCGGGACAAAAACGGCTTGGAGTGCGATGCGGTTATTCACTTGAGGGATGGTCGGTATGGTTTAGTAGAGATAAAACTGGGTGGTGATGAACTAGTTAATGAGGGTTCGGAATCGCTCCTAAGGCTGGCCGGGAAAATTGACACAGAAAGAATGAAAGCCCCATCATTTATGATGGTGCTGGTTGGCGTGGGGACTTATGCCTATAGACGTGAGGATGGGGTAGATGTGGTGCCTATTGGATGTCTTAAGGACTGATGCTAGATGGTATTATTGTGTTATTTCATAGTGTTTCCTCCATTCTCAACATTATGGGATTAGTATATGGATTAGCTTTATTAGTCAATACGGTGCTATCTAAAATCACTAAACAACTCACGTATAGGACCTGCGATTAGTCGCCAGCCAACTGTCTCATGTCATGGCTTCAATTCACACAAATTTAACGATAATTCTTTACATGTCAGTTTGTAATTCGCTTATTATGAATTTTTGACAGACTATATGTCAAGTTTTACAAAACATCTGTAATTCTTTTAAAGGGTGACGATAAATTCCTAAATTTGTATTCTGCGAGTTATGCGCGTTGTCAAATATTTTATTTCTGAATGGCTAAAGACGGTGGTATACCTGGAATTCTGATCGCGATAGGTTTGGTGATCTACCTCGTTGCGAAGTATTGGTGGATACTTCTGATTATTGCGGCTATTGGGCTGTTGATATGGATCATTTCCAACACAAAGAAATCCGATGCCACTACTAAGCAAAGTGCCAGCTCCGGCAATTCCTCAAAAAGTCAGAATCAAGTATCAGAGAATAAAGCAAGCAGAATAGAACAACATGTTCAATCTTCAGTCCAGACCGCTGTCGAGAAAGTCTCGGAAAGTGTTGCCAATGACCAGATAAATGCTGCAGATACAAAGATGCCAACTGATGAAAGCTTTGAGAAATGGCTGAAATTTCACAATGACCTCGTCCTCAAGGCCAACGAGCAGCGTCATTGGGGAAACGCGGAGAAAGAGAAATCCATATGTGAGTCGGCCTTGACCAGCCAGGAGCTTGCAGATCTCGAAGAATATTTCCGGAATAAATATGAATCGTATTGGAAGAACAGGCTATCCATGCTGGAAGAAGGTCGAAGCCAGATAAAGACAGAAAGTCCTTCTGAAAACATCACCCCTGTAGTATCTGTTTCCCGAGAGGAACTGCCGCCATTGTACAGCCGTACGGATAAACAGTATCTGCTTCACCAGCGTGATATAGATTTTATTGACAGATTTATTTTTCAAGCGAAAATCGCATTATCCGGCAGCCCCGAATTTGCTCCGATAAAACTCATTCAAAGTTTACGCGGCTCATATCAGAAATCCGAGAATGAGCAGAATATCTTCGAATATCTGAAAGAAAATCTCGCAGGCAGTTCGGGTTTGTCAAAGCCTACTACAACAGAGCGGGAGATTGCTCTTGAAGTGGTCGATAGCCTGCAAAGGGGTGATGAAGACAAAGAGATAATCAAACGGATAACCGCAAATCGACATATTGATAAGGTTGCGACTCAAGACCCGATCTACAGCCTTGCCATGGACGTGCTCCTGAGACAGAGAGCGGACTCGGCAAAGTTTGATAAAAGGCTGGAACTGGAGAAAACCGTTTGTCAGGAAGCTCTGGATGCCATTGATGGAAGTGGTGGCAGTGCCTATCGGAATTTTTGGGAAGAGAGAATGAAGACAGTGATGAAACCAAACAGGATAGCAATGGCAAGGATTGATTCCTTCCCATTGAAGGCATTCAAGAAAATACAAGACCCATATGCTCAGAAGGTAATCAGTTATTTGGGTAGCTACAAAGGGGCATTCCAGAGCAGTGGGAATGCAGATGAAGATATCTATGAGTATTTCCTTGAGAAAGCCGAAAAACGCATAAAGCAATCATCATCGAATGATATCGCAACTACTTTTACCGATTTCAAGAATCTGGTGCTCAAACTCAAAGAAACAGACGATGATGAAGTGGTTATCGCATGGATAAAGGAGAATGTAGCCAAAACATCGATAAACTTTTCCGAATCCGAAAGGAAGGTCGTTCCATGGGCCCATGTCTATGTCTATGGCACCGGAGAACTGGATGAGGCATCGCCCAGTCAGAAGTCATACTACAAGTATTTCAAGGAGCAGTTCCTTGCAGGAAAATGCTTGGATCTGGAAGGTTATTCAAACTACGCGTTCGTCTTGATGTTCGACCTTGCCGATTCCTGCACAAGCAAGGACAAGCTGGATGAGCTTGAGAGGAATCTGTCCGTATTGGGAGAACACTACCCGAAGACGAAGCATTACATAGATGCCACATTGGAGAAAGTTCAGGACAGGTTCCTTGCGCAGCAATCGAAGGAACTCCTGAATGCTTTCGATAATGTCAAGCCGACCAAGACAAGATGGATAAAGGTCGGGGAGACCGTCACTGTCGCCGGGATGAAGCTGACAAGAGGCGGATTCTATTTGGGAAATTATCTTGAAGTTCCCGAGAAGAATGTTTCGTATTTCTCTTATGGAGGTAGAAAGGGATTCAAATTCCTTGGCCCGGTAGTGAATCCGGTTCTGGAGGCAAAATATGTTGCCAATGCGGAATGGTCTTCATTCAGTTCCTATTCCACGCTCACGAAAGGGATACGGTACAGGTATTTGAGTTTCCTTTCAGGTGACATTCCTATTGACCAGATCGAGTCAGCGCTTCTCTGCCTTTACATCATGGGAATAGAGTACAGGTTGTTTGTGGACGATGAAACGACAAAAGAAGAAAAGGAGTCTCTTGTCAGGCTTCTTGTTGACATATACTTCAATCATAAGTCCGTACCGGTAAATGTCGAGAACATTACAGACAATGCTGCCTCTGATGATGTTTATGATGAAGAAGATGAGGATGATGACGATGAGGATATCATTTTCGATGATGAGGAAGAAAATGATGATTGGGACTACAACTTTGGCACCAGGGATATGGTGTCCGACCTTGTTGACCGGGCTCTGTGCACCCTTATGCCGGACAACTTCAGGGAACTGGTTGGGAATTTCCCTGTAAGGCAGCTGAAGTACTACTCGCGTTTCCTTCTGAATGCATATGTTGACAAGGGAAAGAAGATATCTCATGCCAAGGCCTTCGATTTCTCCGTTGACTATCTTGATCTGCTGTCTGGAATTCCTGATAACGAGGCGAACCGGGAGGCTCTGAAGAACCGTTTCATCGAGCATATGAAATCATGGGAGCAGTACTATCCTTCATCCAGTTCCTCTTATCGAAGTGGGAACACAACTGTCAATGAGAGGCTTGGAGATAGCTATACATATAACTTCCCGCTTTTCCGCCAGGAATCCCATGAAGTGACTTATGGAGTAACCTATCCGAAGTCCTTGGCCTCGGATAATGTTATCTATGCGGTGACCAATACTGCGAACAGAGTCCGTTCAGACAGCTGGAAGCATTGGGAACTGCTTAGGGACAATGGCGGTATTCCTACGGCTTATGCTGATATGAACTTTGCTTCATATATCAATCCTTCATCCCTTCCGACGCTGGTTGAACTTGCCTCTGACATAGAAGGCGCGATGGATGGTGACGGATATGCCATGATCGAAGTGAACGAGTTCGTGAAACGTCTCAAGTATCCTCCGCGCAAGGAGAACGGAATCTATAAGCCTTATGCGCAGGTCATAGTGGAAGCACTCAGGAAGATGGGATTCGGCATCGCACCGAATCCGAATGTTGCAGGTGACCGGCTGATGTATGGCGCGTATTGCTGCCTGTATAAGTTGTCCGGTGGCAACAAGCTTTCCGATGATGTTCTGAAGGGACAGGCCGTCGTGAAAATGGCCGCTCAGATTGCCATGTCAGACAAGATTACGATGAATGACATTCATCTTATCGAATCTGGCCTATCCTCCCTTGGATTCGAAGGTGATACGCTCAAGTATGAAGTGGCTTACGCGCGGTCCTATTCATCCCTGAAGCAGAACTTTTACACTTCCAAAATCATTCAGGAACTTTCCGCATCAAAGGTCCCGGCTATATACAAGCTGCTGCTGCGTATGACATTCAATGGCGGCGATGTGAGCACGGCTAGGGTGAAAACCCTGAAGCGTTATTGTAAATATCTCGGACAGGATCCGGAGAAGATCCATTCTGGAATACATGAGGCCATGACGACAGATGAATTCGCCACTGTTGAGAAGACGACTGGTGCTGTAAGGTATTCAATACCTAAGCCGGAAGAAGTGACTCGCAAGTTCTCCATCGATACCGGCAAACTGGAACGTATGGAGAAACAGACGAAGGAAGCGCAGGAACTGCTTTCCGATATCTTCGTGGAAGAGCAGCCGGCAGAGGCGAAGAAACCGTCCGGAGAAGTGGAAGCTGTCAGGGATATCCTTTCGCAACTCCTTGAGAAAGAAGTTTGGGAGTTCGCGGAAGTTGACGAAATTTGCAAATCAAAAGGATTGATGACAGGCTACGTTCTGGAGAAAATCAATGATTTATCATATGAGAAGGTGGATGATGCCGTAGTTGACCAGGACGGAGACCAAGTATTTGTAACAACTGATTATAAGGAGCAACTGATATGACAAGACCGATCAAGCCGAAGGAGAGAGAAACAATTATCCAGTCACTGAAAAGCGGCGTGGTTCCACGTCTGGGACTGCAGCATATTCAGGTCGGAAGGAATGAGGAACTCAAGTCTTTCATTAAGGACATTGACACTATCGCGGACGGCGGCACATCGTTCAGGTTCGTGATCGGTGAGTATGGCTCCGGCAAGACTTTCTTCATGTCTCTTGTGCGTTCCATCGCACTGGAGAAGGGTCTTGTGACGGTTCATGCGGATCTGTCTCCAAGCAAGCGTCTTCACGGTTCTGACGGCCAGGCTCGACTGCTCTTTTCAGAGCTCATCGCCAGTATGTCAACCCGAACAAAGCAGGACGGGAACGCCCTTGCAAACATACTGGACAAGTTCGTGATGCAGGTCAAGGCCGATGTCGAGGCATCCGGACAGACCAATGTTGAAAAGGCGATAATGACTTCTCTGAGCGAACTTAATGACTACACCTCGGGATTCAGCTTCGCGACTGTCGTCATGAAGTACTGGCAGGGATACGAAGCCGGAAACGACACCTTGAAGGGGAATGCGCTCAGGTGGCTGCGTGCCGAGTACACCACAAGGACGGATGCATACAGGGAACTGGGCGTTAGGGATATCATATCAGACAACTCTTTCTATGATTCCCTGAAACTGTATTCCGTACTTATCCGCAAGGCGGGGTACAAGGGTCTTCTTGTCTGCCTTGATGAAATGGTGAACCTATACAAGATTACCAACAGCGTTTCTCGCAAGGCCAATTACGAACAGATTCTGTACATGATGAACAACACACTTCAGGGTACGTTCCCAAGCATCGGGTTCGTCATGTGCGGTACGCCGGAATTCCTGACGGACTCTGCGAGGGGACTGTACAGCTACGATGCCCTGAAGACCAGGCTCTCGGAGAATGCGTTCGTCAAGCAGTTGGGACTGATAGACTATAATTCAGTTGTCCTCAGGCTTGACAGCCTGACAAAGGAGGAACTGTTTATCCTTCTAAAGAACCTCCGCAATGTCTTCGCATTCGGTGATGAGAGCAAGTATCTTGTTCCGGATGATGCTTTGGTGTCTTACCTTCATCATTGTGACACGAGAATTGGGGAGAGCTATTTCCGTACGCCACGTACAACTATCAAGAGTTTCCTTGATCTGCTTTCGACATTGGAGCAGTATCCTGACGTGAAGTGGACGGATATCCTTGACAAGGTTGAAGTGGTGAAGGACGTAGAGCCTACAGAGGTTTCGGAGATTCTTGCAGAGCAGAAGACGGAACTCGACAAGGGAACCGAGGACGAATTCGCGGAATTCAAGATGTAGGTAATCATGGCGGGCCGCTCATCATCATTCGAACTGTTGCATCCCAAGGTTCAGAAATGGGTTTGGGGGCAGAACTGGTCAGCACTTCAGACTATTCAGGAATCGACCATCCCTTATGTTCTGAAGGCGGACAGGGACCTTGTTATCAGTGCATCGACAGGTGGTGGAAAAACCGAGGCCGTATTCCTGCCAATATTGTCCAGGATTCTGGAGTCGGGCAGTTCAAGCGGAGGTTATGCAGTCCTGTATATAAGTCCTCTGAAGGCTCTTATTAATGACCAGTATCGAAGGTTGCAGGATATGACCAAGGACATGGGAATCCCGGTCACTCCGTGGCATGGTGATGTGTCCGCGTCAGTAAAGACCAATTCTCTCAAGCATCCTTCTGGCATACTGATCATAACCCCAGAGTCGCTTGAAGCCATGCTGATGAACAGAAAGCAGACGCTTCATAATTCCTTCGACGGCTTGATGTATGTCGTGATAGACGAGTTCCACAGTCTTCTCGGCTTCGAGAGAGGCAAGCAGTTGCAGTCGCTCCTTTCTCGTCTGGAGAACTATACAGGCAGAAAGGTGCCACGTATAGCCATGAGCGCCACCCTGTCCGATTATGAGGCTGTTGAGCGCTTTCTGCGTCCCGATGGAAGCATGCCGTGCACCGTGCCTGAATGTGGAGAGTCCGACCATGAGATAAAGATACTTCTAAAGGAATACATCATTACCAAACAGCATGATTCCCTTGCTGTGGAGGATGAGATTTCCGAGGATATCTACAACAAGCTGCGTGGAACGAACAACCTCGTTTTTGCCAATTCAAGGGTTGACGTGGAAGCGTACAGCGTTGCCCTGGCGGAGAAATGCGAAAAGAACAATGTCCCCAATGAATTCAGGACGCATCACGGGAGCATTTCCAAGGTTGAAAGGGAATCCGTTGAACATGAACTCCTGGACGGCAGTTACCCTGTGACCGCCGTCTGTACCTGTACCCTTGAATTGGGAATAGATATAGGCAAGGTCAAATCTATCGCCCAGATAGGAAGCTGTTCGTCCGTGTCAAGCATCCGCCAACGTCTCGGACGTTCCGGCCGCAGGGGAGAGGCATCCATCCTCAGAATCTATTCCTACGATTCGGAGGAAGAAGGCTTCCTGTATGAACTGAGGCATTCGCTTGTTCAGAATATAGCCGTTGTTGAACTGATTCGTGAGAAGAAGTATGAGAAGCCATGCATCAGTGCGTATCATTTCTCGACTCTCATACAGCAGATTCTTTCCTGCCTGACCCAGTATGGAGGCTTCAGTCCTAAGGACGGCTGGCTGCTTCTCTGTAAGAATGGTGCATTCAGGAATGTCTCATCAACGATGTTTTTGGACCTTTTGAAGTTCCTTGGAGAGAAGAAGGTTCTTGCCATGACCCATAACGGCCTTGTCGTCATTGGAGAGGAAGGGGAGCGGATAGTGCGTCAGACCGATTTCTATGCCGCATTCAAGGCGGACAGGGAGATATCCGTGGTCAACAGGAAGAATGGGAAGGAGATAGGGACTGTCCAGAACATGGAGGAAGTGGGCGTGATGATTCTGTTAGGTGGCAGACGCTGGATGGTGGAGGAAAGTGATATCAAGGCCAAGCGTCTTATCGTCAGTCTTGTTAAAGACGGAGGACGGGCCTCGTATGTGGGCGGAGGCGCGCCTCTTGACCGTCTTATTGCGGAGAAGATGCAGGAGGTTCTGGAAGCGGATGAGATATATCCGTATCTGGACAAGAATACCGCTGCCATACAGGCGCTTGAGGAAGCCCGGACTTTCTACCGGGCAAATCATCTTGACAACCCGACCGTTCGTGGCTTCAAGGAGGTGATCACTATGACCTGGGGAGGTGATAAGATCAATCAAACCATTCATCTCTGTGCCAATCTTTATCTGGACAAGGCGGTAAAGACCACCGCTGTCTCGGTCAGCCTTTCGATTGACGACATGGTGGCCATCCTATCCAAAGGTAAGCCCAAAGCGGAAGATCTTGCCGCGCTTCTTCCAAGGGAGATCAAATGTGAGCAGAAGTATGATGAATTCCTTCCGGATAATCTTCTTGATCTGGAGTATGGCGCATCAATGCTTGACGTGGATGGTGCATGGGAGGTTATGGAGCGCATCGTGTCTTTCGCCGATTGCGTACAATAACTACGTGCTACCTGTTCAGGACATCCACAAGGGTCTCAGCAAGGATTCGTATGTTCTTGATGGAATCATCGGCCTCATTCTCATCACAAGAGGCATCATCGTGGACTCCATTTGATCCGACAATCTCAGGCTGCATTTCAAGAAGGGAGGGGATTATTGCCATTCGCTCATACATTTCGGCTATCGGGCTGTCCCAGAACAGAGGTATGCGGCCTTCTTGATAGATGATCAGACCGACCCTGTCTTCCCCAATCAGCACCGGGGCTGAGATAGCGGCGGAAAGGTTCAAGTCGCGCAGGCCCGCCTGGATGGAAGAAGACAGGATTTCCATTATCATGTCGTCCCGTTCTGACTCGACTTTCTTTCTCATTCCAACTCCATCATGCAGACCCGGCCGGATTTCCTCATCCACTTCTCACAATCATCGTAGCTGTTCCTGTCCTCGCAAACACAAATGATTTTACATCGGAATCCATGGTAGTGTTTCATCGAGTGTGTCCGGAGCCGAACCCTCGGCGAAACACTATTTCCGTATCACTTCCCGATACAAAAATGCTCGAAAATATTCCCCAGCACCTCGTCCGTGGTGACTTCGCCGAGGATGGTGCCGAGGTGGTGGAGGGCTTGGCGGAGGTCTTCGGAGAGGAGGTCGGGAGTCTGGCCGGCGGCGACGGAACGTTTGACGTTTTCGAGGGATTCGGACGCTTTCATCAGGGCTTGGTAGTGCCTTAGGTTGGTGACGATTGTCTGGTCAGAATCCAAAGTTGCGGACTTTTGGGAGTCGGACAACAGTTTGCGCAATTCATCAAGACCGAAACCAGTCTTGGCGGAAATATATAACTTAACTACTTTTTCATTAGGATTAGAAACAGAATTGTTGATTAGGCTAACATTAATGTTATTACCCCAAACATCCACTTTATTCAGCAGAACGATCAACTTTTGTGACTTTACATCCAGATTTGAGACTATGTCAGAAATCGAATACTCGTTTTCTTCTTCGGAGGCGGTGACATCAAGCAGGGCAAGGACGATCGAGGCCTCGTTCATCTTCTTATACGAGCGGGAAATGCCGATCTTTTCGACCTCATCTGAGGTTTCGCGGAGACCGGCGGTGTCGATAAAACGGAACAATGTGCCATCGATGGTCATTGTCTCCTCGATGGTGTCACGGGTGGTGCCGGCGATGTCGGAGACGATGGCACGGTCGTCACGAAGGAGAGCGTTCAGGAGGGTACTCTTGCCGGCGTTGACGGCACCGACTATGGCGACCGGGACTCCATTGCGAAGTGCGTTGCCGTAGCGGAAGGAATCGGTCAGCGAATGAATATGTGCAAGTGTTCCATCAAGCAGGGAGGACAGTTCGGATCTGCTGGCGAACTCAACATCCTCCTCGCTGAAATCCAACTCTAATTCAAGCAGGGAAGTCATTTTCAGAAGCTCCTCCCTGAGGGTTTTCAACTCTTTGGAGAAGCCGCCTTTCAACTGACTGAATGCTACTTTGTGCGCTGCTTCGCTCTGCGCGGAAATCACATCGGCAACGGCTTCGGCCTGAGCAAGATCCATCTTGCCATTTACAAAAGCCCTTTGGGTAAATTCTCCAGGACCGGCGACGCGGGCACCACAATCGACCAAGCGTTGCAGGAGCCTTTCCACAATGTACTTTGAGGAGTGGCTGGATATCTCAACGGAGTCCTCTCCGGTGTAGGAATGCGGGGCACGGAACACGCTTACCAAGACGGTGTCCAGATCGGTTCCATCGGCTTCAAGAGCGACTCCATATTTAAGCCTGTAACCTTCAGTGTCTGAAATATTACCACCCTTGCATCTTATCACTTTATCAGCTATGGAGAAGGAATCTCTTCCACTCATCCTGATGATGGCTATTGCACCGGTTCCGGGGACGGTGGCGGGGGCGCAGATCGTGTCTTCTATGTTGAGCATATCTGTTCTTTTACGTCCCTTCGACGGGCTCAGGGACCAATCTCCCAACTTACTTAACAATGGACCCCAAAGCCCTCCACCGAAGCGACAACAAAAGACAAATTTATCAACATTCCCCAACATATTCAAGGAATAACCGACAAACTCGTGAAAACTCACACCAAACTCGCTATCTTTGCACCGCAAAATCTACTCTATGGCTCAGAATGACCTCACCCAAGGCAGCATTCTCGGCAACATCCGGAAGTTTTCGCTGCCATATATGATGTCATATTTCCTGCAGATCCTCTACGGATTGGCGGATTTGTTCGTCATAGGGCAATACTGCGATGTCGCCGGCACGACGGCGGTGTCCAACGGCGCGCAGATAATGCATATGTTCACCGTCGTCATCATCGGCCTTGCGATGGGAACGACGGTACGGATAGCAAGGGCGATCGGCGCGGGCGACAGGGAAAACGCGGCAAGAAACATCGGCAACACATTCACGCTGTTCACCATCGTCGCAATCATCACAACAGCCATACTATTAGCAGCTAACAAAGGCATTGTCAACCTAATAGACACTCCGCAAGAAGCTGTCAAAGGCACAATAGACTATCTAAGAATATGCTTCATCGGCATCCCGTTCATCATAGCCTACAACATCATCGCATCCATATTCAGAGGTCTCGGCGACTCGAAAAGTCCGATGTATTTCGTGATTGTGGCTTGCGTGGTAAACATCGCGCTCGACTACATATTCATAGGTCATTTCAAAATGGGAGCGACGGGCGCGGCACTCGGCACGACCTTGTCACAGGCTGTCAGCGTCATCGTCGCGGCGATAATGATCAAAAAGAAGTCCCTGATGAGCATAACACGCCAAGACCTAAGGCCTGAACGGCGCACGATGGCAGGCATCCTCAAAACCGGCGTGCCAATCTCGCTCCAGGACGGCTTCATCCAAATCGCGTTCATCGCCATCACGGTGATCGCGAACGGCAGGGGATTGAACGATGCGGCGGCGGTCGGAATAGTGGAAAAATTCATCGGACTGCTATTCATCGTCCCTTCAGCGATGCTGGCGACCGTCTCGGCGATGGCGGCGCAGAACATCGGGGCGAAAAAGCCTGAAAGGGCCAGAAAGACAATGAAATATTCAATAGCGATCGCGGTGGGATTCGGCACCGTGGCCTCAGTGATTCTCCAATTCATCCCTGAATATGCCGTAAGAATATTCACGAGCGACAGCAGTGTCATCACCCTTGGAGGCCAGTACCTAAAAGGTTACGTGTGGGACTGCATATTCGCCGGCATACATTTCTGCTTCAGCGGCTTCTTCACCGCCTGCGGCTATTCCATCATCTCGTTCATACACAACGTCATATCAATCACGTGCGCCCGCATCCCTTTGTCCTATCTGACTTCCATTGAATATCCCGGCACGCTCTTCCCGATGGGCCTTGCATCTCCGGCCGGCTCGCTTCTCTCCGTCATCATCTGCGTCACTGTTTACATAGTGATGCGCCGGAAAGGGAAACTATGACGCCCACTTATTCCCGAACTTCACAAAAATTCTTTATCTGAATATATTTGGCCTATCTTTGCAGCCCGATTAGGAAATGTAATAAACTTAAAGATGAAAAGAGACGCCATCGATTTCGGTTCCGACAGCATTCCGGGACTCTTCAGAAAAATATTCATTCCTACATTGATAGGGATGGCCTGTATGGCAGTGATGACGACCATCGACGGGGTGTTTGTCGGCCACGGGGTGGGGAGCGACGCGCTCGCCGCCGTCAATATATTCGCACCTTTCTGGATGATTATGACCGGGTTAGGGATGCTGTTCGGCATCGGCTGCTCGGTCGTTTCTTCCGTCCATCTATCCCAAGGCAACGAGAAGGCGGCACGCATCAATATGACACAGACGTTGATTTTCGGTGTGCTTGTCACTGTGGCCCTGACGATTTTGGTCCAGAGCCACAGCACCAAGAGTGCCTGTCTTCTCGGCTCATCGGACAGACTTCTGCCGTACGTCCTTGACTATCAGAAATGGCTTTCCTACGCATTCTGCGCATTGTTCCTCCAGTCGGTCGGACTGTTGATCATCCGTCTGGACGGCTCGCCGAAGTACGCTTCCGCAGCTGCGGCGATTCCATCCATCGTGAATGTCGTGCTGGACTATGTGTTCCTGTTCATCCTTGACAAAGGACTTGAAGGAGTCGCCGTCGCCACCTCGATCGGATGCTGGACCGGAGGCCTTATGGTGCTGTTTTACATACTGTTCCTGTCCAAGACAATGAGGCTCTACCCATTGAAGATGTCGTGGAAAAGCCTTTGCCTGTCGTTGCGCAACCTGTGGTACCAGTTTCGTCTCGGACTGTCTGCTTTCCTTGGCGAGATCAGCATCTCGATACTTATATTCGTGGGAAACTATGTGTTTATGAAATATTTAGGAGAAGACGGTGTGGCGGCGTTTTCCATCGCCTGCTACATTATGCCGTTCATCTTTATGACCGGAAACGCGATCTCGCAGTCCGCACAGCCGATTATCAGTTTCAACCACGGTGCCGGTAACCGTAACCGTGTGCTGGAAGCTCGCAAATTCTCTCTGCTAACTGCCTTTGCGCTTGGAATTGTGGTCTCTCTGGCCTTGGCGTTCGGTATCAGTTATGTGGCTGTACTGTTCCTCAGCAAAGACGCTCCTGCATATTCAATAGCGGCTCACGGTGTGCCTCTGATGGCCATCGGATTCACATTGTCGATTGTGAACGTCGCTGCCATAGGCTATTACCAAAGTGTGGAACGCGCGCTTCCGGCGACCATTTTCTCGCTTTCGCGCGGGGTAATATTCCTTGTGCCTTGCTTTCTTGTCATCCCACTTTTTGCCGGTGTGAACGGAATTTGGCTCGCTCTGCCGGCGACAGAGGCGCTGACATTCCTTTCGATTGTCTCTTTCAGTCTTTTCAGGAAGCGCCAGATCGCAAAGCGGTGAATTTATATTCATTGAATATTTTGCCGCTTATTCCCATTTTTTGCGTACATTTGCAAAACAAACGGACTTCCTTATGCTTGACGTGACTTTAATACCTTTGAGCGGCAGTGCGTCCCAGGATGCACAGTGGGAATGTTCTTCCATTGACTTTCACCGACCATTTCATCACTGTTTGAGATGGTCGTTTTTTTTGAATGCCCCCTGTTATTCTTCACGACCACCTGAATAAGAAAAGGAGGCACGCAGTGCCGACAGGGCCTCCCAGCGAGGGAGGCGGTGGAGGATGGCGCTCCCACCGGGAGCTGGCGCGAAGCGACTGAGGGGTGGAATAAGTTGAAAAGTCTGTTTTTAGGAAAAAGTTGGATTTAGTTATAAGTCAAAAATTATTGACAAGGAAATGAAAGAAAGAAAAGGCGCGACATTAAAGTTGGAGAACGGGGCGGAGTTCCGTGGATTCTCCTTCGGCTACGACGGCCCGGCTGACGGGGAAGTCGTCTTCTCGACCGCGATGGTAGGCTATCCGGAAAGTCTTACGGACCCCTCCTATTCCGGGCAGATTCTCTGCGTAACCTATCCTTTGATAGGTAATTACGGCGTACCACAGGAAGGAGCGGATGAACTGGGAATATCCCGGAACTTCGAGTCAGAGAAGATCTGGGTAAGGGGAGTCGTGATCAGCGACTATTCCTTCGACTACAGCCACTGGGATGCGGTCAAGAGCCTCGACGAGTGGCTGAAAGAGCAGAAGATTCCTGGAATATTCGGGATCGACACCCGCGCCGTCACGCAACTTCTCCGCGAGAAGGGCTCGATGCTTGGAATGATTGTTCCGGACGGCGTCGAGAAGGATTTTCCGATCGATGACCCTAACCTCGCCAACCAGATCGCCATCGTCAGCTGCAAGGATGTCATTGAATATGGCAGCGGCTCCAAGACTGTCGTGATGGTTGACTGCGGAGTCAAGCACAACATCCTCAGATGCTTTATGGAGAGGGGAGTGAAAGTAGTCAGAGTGCCTTGGGACTACGATTTCAACAAACTTGACTACGACGGCCTCTTCATCTCGAACGGCCCTGGCAACCCGCAGTTCTGCAATGTCACCGTAGCTAACCTGCGCAAGGCGATGGAAGGCGACAAGCCAATTTTCGGAATATGTATGGGCAACCAGCTGCTCGCCAGAGCCGGCGGGGCCAACACCTATAAATTGAAGTACGGGCACCGCAGTCATAACCAGCCTGTACGTATGGTCGGCACGAACCGCTGCTTCATCACCTCGCAGAACCACGGATTCGCGGTTGACGACAAGACCCTCGGAGCCGACTGGGAACCTTGGTTTGTGAATATGAACGACGGCACCAACGAAGGCATCCGCCACAAGACCAAGCCTTTCTGCTCGGTACAGTTCCACCCGGAAGCCTCCAGCGGCCCGACCGACACGAACTTCCTGTTTGACGAGTTTATCAGCAAATTGTAACTTTCGGATAAAGAAGAATTTATGAAAAACACGAATATAAAGAAGGTTTTGATCCTCGGATCAGGCGCACTCAAGATCGGTCAGGCGGGAGAGTTTGACTATTCCGGCTCACAGGCCCTCAAGGCCCTGCGTGAGGAAGGCATCGAGACCGTCCTCATCAACCCGAACATCGCCACCGTGCAGACTTCGGAAGGCGTGGCCGACAAGATCTACTTCCTGCCGGTAACCCCGTTCTTTGTCGAGAAGGTCATCGCCAAGGAGCAACCTCAGGGCATTCTCCTCTCGTTCGGTGGCCAGACAGCACTGAACTGCGGCGTGGAACTGTACGAGAACGGAATACTTGACAAGTACAATGTCCAGGTTCTCGGAACTCCGGTCCAGGCGATTATGGACACAGAGGACCGTGACCTCTTCATAAAAAAACTGGACGAGATCGGTGTGAAGACCATCAAGTCACACCCTGCCTCCAACATAGAGGAGGCCCGCAAAGCCGCCCACGAGCTCGGATTCCCACTCATCGTGCGCGCCGCCTACGCCCTCGGCGGACTCGGCTCAGGCTTCTGCGACAACGATGAGCAGCTCGACGAACTCTGCGAAAAAGCCTTCTCTTTCTCCCCGCAAGTACTTGTCGAAAAGTCACTTAAAGGCTGGAAGGAGATTGAATATGAAGTTGTCCGCGACCGTTATGACAACTGTATCACGGTCTGCAATATGGAAAACTTCGACCCGCTTGGAATCCACACCGGAGAGAGCATCGTCGTGGCTCCGTCCCAGACCCTGTCCAACAACGACTACTATTTCCTGCGCGAACTTTCCATCAAGATCGTCCGTCACATCGGAATAGTTGGTGAGTGCAATGTCCAGTACGCCTACGACCCTGACGCTATGGACTACCGCGTCATCGAGGTGAACGCCCGCCTGAGCCGCTCATCGGCCCTGGCCTCTAAAGCAACTGGCTATCCACTCGCATTCGTGGCCGCGAAACTCGGCCTGGGTTACGGTCTGTTCGACCTTAAGAACTCTGTCACAAAGACAACTCCGGCATTCTTCGAGCCGGCTCTTGACTACATCGTCTGCAAGATTCCTCGTTGGGACCTTAGCAAATTCCACGGCGTTTCACGCAAAATCGGCTCCTCGATGAAATCCGTGGGCGAGGTTATGGCCATCGGCCGCAGCTTCGAGGAGGCCATCCAGAAGGGCCTCAGGATGATCGGCCAGGGGGCGCACGGATTCGTCGGCAACAAGGAATTCCAGGTCGCCGACTTGGAGGAGGCTCTCCGGGAGCCGACCGACAAGCGTATATTCGTGATCTCCAAGGCTATGCGCGCCGGCTACACGGTAGATCAGATCCACGACCTCACCAAGATCGACAAATGGTTCCTCAATAAGCTGGAGAACATCGTGAAGACCTACGAGGACATGAACTCCTACGACACTCTTGAGGACATGCCGGTGGAGCTCCTGCGCCTTGCCAAGCAGGAGGGCTTCTCCGATTTTCAGATCCAGAGAGCCATCTGGAAGGACAAAGGAACCTCGACAGCCAACATGGATGTTGTCCGTGAACATCGAAAATCACACGGCATCGTCCCTGTCGTGAAGCAGATAGACACCCTCGCCGCCGAATTCCCGGCACAGACGAACTACCTCTACCTGACCTACAACGGCACGAAGAGTGACATTGAATATGAGCGTGACGGCAAGTCGGTGATTGTCCTCGGTTCGGGAGCCTACAGGATCGGTTCGTCCGTGGAATTCGACTGGTGCTCGGTGACCTGCCTCCAGACAATCCAGAAGCAGGGCTACAGGGGAGTGCTGATCAACTACAACCCGGAGACCGTCTCCACAGACTACGATATGTGCGACAGGCTCTATTTCGATGAGCTTACCTTCGAGAGGGTGATGGACATCATCGACCTTGAGACTCCTCACGGTGTCGTTGTCTCCGTGGGCGGCCAGATTCCTAACAATCTCGCCCTCAAGCTTCACAAGCACAACGTTCCGATTCTCGGCACCTCCGCCGAGGACATCGACAAGGCCGAGGACCGCCACAAATTCTCCAGCATCGTGGACAACCTCGGGGTTGACCAGCCTGAATGGAGTGAGCTTACGACCATCGACGAGGTGGACAATTTCATCAGGAAGGTTGGCTTCCCTGTGCTGGTGAGACCGTCGTACGTGCTTTCCGGAGCCGCTATGAATGTCTGCCACGACGAGGAGAAACTCCGTCACTTCCTCAGCCTGGCGGCGGAAGTATCTCAGGAGCACCCGGTTGTCATCAGCAAGTTCTATATGCGTAGCAAGGAGATCGAGTTCGACGCTGTCGCCGACAATGGCGAAATCCTCGCCTACGCTATCTCGGAGCACATTGAATATGCCGGTGTTCATTCCGGTGACGCCACCATCCAGTTCCCGCCTCAGAAACTCTATGTCGAGACCGTTCGCAGGATCAAGAAGATCGCCCGTGCCATCGCCGGCGCGCTCAGCATCTCCGGTCCGTTCAATATCCAGTTCCTCGCTCGTGAGAACGCCATCAAGGTCATAGAGTGTAACCTGCGGGCATCCAGGAGTTTCCCGTTCGTGTCCAAGGTGCTGAAGATCGATTTCATCGAGCTGGCTACCAAGGTTATGCTGGGTCTCCATCCTGCGGCTCCGCAGAAGAGTGCCTTCGACCTTGACTATGTAGGCGTGAAGTCCTCGCAGTTCTCGTTCGCGAGACTCGAAGAGGCTGATCCGATGCTTGGTGTCGATATGTCTTCGACCGGTGAGGTCGGCTGTCTGGGCGATGACCTTAATGAGGCTTTGCTGAAATCAGTGCTTTCAGTCGGCCAAAGGATTCCGGAGAAGAGGGTTCTGCTCTCGACCGGTGATCCGCTCCAGAAGGCTGATATGCTGAGGGCCTGCCGACTTCTCGTCGAGAAGGGTTATGAGCTTTACGCCACAGGTGGCACGTATAAGTATCTTGTAGAGAACAGTGTTCCGGCGACGAAGGTGCTCTGGCCAAGCGAGTGTGACAATCCTAATTTCAAGGGACGATTCAAACCAGCTTTGGAAATGATTCAGAATAAAGAAGTTGATATGGTGATCAATATCCCGAAAAACTTCTCGGCTCTGGAACTTTCCAACGGCTACCAGATCAGAAGGGCAGCCATAGACTTCAACGTCACCCTCTTCACGAATGCCCGCCTCGCCACCGCCTTCATCCGCGCTTTCTGCTCCACCAGCATAAACGACATCCAAATCAAGTCCTGGGATCAGTATTGATTCTATGATATGATTCAACAGAATGGCAGTTACCTCCAGCGATCCTCCCCACTCCGTGGGTCCCCTCCCTCTTCGGGAGCCAAAGTCGCTTGCGGCAACTGCCATTCTGTTGAATAAGTGTATTATCTGATTAATTTGAAAGCCGTTTTAATTTGTTTATCAGAAGTTTTTTGCCTCAAGTAATATCACAAACAAATAATAGCGATGATTTGTTCAATCAGTTCCTTTTAGCGGAATATTTGGTGCGGCAGACTATGGCCGCCCGTGGCCATATGAACGGGTGGCCCGCTGTAGGCGGGACGGGATGGAGCGCGCAGCGCGGAAGTCTGCAGTACCAAATATTCCGCTATGGAATCTATACTAAAAAAGGCGACTGAAAATATTCAATCGCCTTTATTCATATATTCTTGAATCAATTAGAACGTGTCGTAGTACTTGGCGTCACGAGGGGTGACTTTGTTCATATTCTCAAGGAGAAGATCATTGGTCTTGTACTCGTCCATCAACTGAAGCATAAAGTTCATCGCCTCGGTAGGATTCATATCCGCAAGAAGCTTGCGCAGGATCCAGATTCTGTTGGCCGCCTCACGGCTGTATAGCAGATCATCACGACGCGTGCTGGAAAGAACCACATTGACGGCAGGGAATATACGCCTGTTGGCGAGGGTCCTGTCAAGCTGAAGCTCCATATTGCCGGTACCCTTGAACTCCTCGAAGATCACATCATCCATCTTGGAACCTGTCTCAGTCAAGGCCGTCGCAAGGATTGTCAGCGAACCGCCACCCTCGATGTTACGCGCCGCACCGAAGAAACGCTTAGGCTTCTGCAGGGCATTGGCGTCCACACCTCCGGTCAAAACCTTACCGGAAGCCGGCTGCACTGTGTTGTACGCACGGGCCAGACGGGTGATGGAATCAAGCAGGATCACAACATCGTGACCACACTCCACAAGTCTGCGTGCCTTCTCCAGAACCATATTCGCGACCTTCACGTGCCTCTCGGCCGGCTCATCGAAAGTCGAGGCCACCACCTCGGCCTTTACGCTGCGGCTCATATCGGTAACCTCCTCAGGACGCTCGTCGATAAGAAGCACGATCTCGTAAACCTCCGGATGATTGTCCGCGATCGCGTTGGCGATTGACTTAAGCAGCATTGTCTTACCGGTCTTCGGCTGCGACACGATCAAGCCACGCTGGCCTTTTCCGATAGGAGTGAACATATCCACGATACGGCACGAAGGATCGCTCTGATGGCCGTGACCAAGAAGATTGAACTTTTCCTCCGGGAACAGCGGGGTGAGGAAATCAAACGGCACCCTGTCACGGATGTAGTCAGGAGTACGTCCGTTGATGTACTTGATCCTCACGAGAGGGAAGTACTTGTCACCCTCCTTAGGAGGACGGATCTCACCGGTGACGGTGTCACCGGATTTGAGGGCATTATTCTTTATCTGACTCTGGCTGACATAGATGTCGTCAGGGGAGTTGAGATAATTGTAGTCCGAAGAACGGAGAAAACCATAACCGTCCGGCATGATCTCCAGAACACCCGTCGCCTCCACAGTACCGTCAAACTCGATTTCCGGAGCTTTCGTCCTTTGATTTGGATTCTGGAAATTCTGTTGGGGCTTCTGCTGCTGGTTCGGGTTCTGTCCGTTGTTCTGCCCCTGGAACTTGTTCTTCTGCTTTCTGCGGGTAACATCAGCATGAGCCGCCGGATCATCCTTCAGATCATCAAAAAGCGCATGAATGAACTCCTTGCCATTTACCGGCTTGTCGGCTGAAGTCTGAGCATCGGGCTGTTGAGTGACTTCGGTGGCGGCAGCCTCCACAGATTCCGGCTTATTCTCCTCCACCGACGCAGCGGTCTCAACCTGAGTCTGAACCATAGCGGATTTAGGCTTACGTCCTCTTTTTTTAGGAGCCGGTTTAACCTCCGTTCCTTGAGCGGCGATAGGTTCCGCCTTTTGTTCTGAATTTTCCGCCTTGTCAGTCTTGACCTCCGGCTTCTGCTGCGGTTTAGCCTTTTTCTCATCTTTCCTGGTGTCAGCCGACTTGGTATCCTGAACGCCGGATTGTTCCGGAAGCGGATTCTTGCGAGGCCTTCCACGTTTGGCTTTTGGTTTCTCTATCGGTTGAAGAGACGCGGCGGCAGCCTGCGCGTCAAGTATAGCATAGGACAGATTCTCATCAGTGAATTTCTTGATGTTCTTAATCTGATGCTCCTGAGCGACTTTTTCAAGCTGCTCTCTGCTCATCTGAGTGAGTTCAAATAAATTATAAGGCATAAATTTAAAATGAATCCGATGTAAGAACCGGATATGATTTCAGAAAAGTTATAGTGGATATAATAGCCCAAAGGCTTACGCTGAAAATGTCAGCATGCAAATATAAGATATTTATGATAAACATCCAACTATTTATCCCAATAACTCGTACTTTTCTTGAATCTCAGCAAGTCAGCCAAAGCCGCCGCGTTCGCAGAGATGAGGAATGAATATGACTGGTACATTCCAGAAGGCACCCAAGAGACGGAAATATTGAAGCAATGCAGATCGTACCTGAAAGAGAACTGCGTCGTGGTCATCTTCATCGCTGTGAAATCCCATCCTGACTGCGCCTGCACAGACATCTTAGGGGTCAGTTGAATATTTCCTTGAACACCGAGTGTCTGGGTGTATTTATCCTTCTTGCTGAGCTGGTTGTTGGCGTAGTTGTACGACCGGCTCATCGAGAAGCTATAGTTGAAGTTAAGGCTCCACGGAACGTTAGGATTCGTATAATACAACCATCCGCCAGGAATATATTCACCGGTCAAAGGATGATAGTATATTCTTCTGTAGTAGTCGGCCGGATTGCCGGAGCCACCACCGTCCCCGCCTGAAGATTTCGAACCGTCGTTGCCTTTGACAGTGCCTTTGCCGGACAATGAATATGACACAGAGGTGCTGACGTTGGTGAGCCTGAGAGGCACGCCTGTCTCCAGAAGGTTATATTTGTTGACCCGCTGTCCTCTCTCGTTGATGGCATACGGGTCGAAGTTCATGTTGCCGTTGATTCCAAGTTTGCCGAAAATAGAGGTGGACATGGACAGTCCCACATTGTTCATCTTGAGGGAATCTGCCAGGAAGTTATAGCCTGTGGAGAAGTTGAACTGATCAAGGATCTTCACTTTCTTCGATCCTGTGCCTGTCGTGTCTTTCATGTCACGCACCTTGGCTTCAAGGTTGTTGCCGAGCGAGATGCTCATGGTGGCGGATTTGCCCTTGCCTGGAGCCGAGTTGATCTGTCCCTGGTAAATGTTGTAGTCGTAGGATTTCTGCACGCCGAGAGTATCCACATAATTGAACGTGCGCCATCCGTTGAAGGCTTTGCCTTTCTCAGGACTGAAGCTCATGCTGACGCTCGGAGAGACGACATGACGAAGTGCCTGTATCTTATGATACTTGCCGAAATTGTACATTCCGTAGATCCGCGTGCTCATCGAAAGTGAACCGGAATAATTGTGTGTGGCGCCGAAGGTGCCGAACTGTTTGCCCATCTCGGTCTTCACGCTGTTTGTCTCTGGATCGAAATACGCCTCGCTCTTGCGGAAAAACCAGTTCATGCCGTAACTCACATTAGGGGCCACATTCAGGTATTTGAAAAGAGTGAAATCCGGCAGTTTTATCGAAAAATTATGAGCCACGCCATTCTGGAACTTGTCAATAAAGCCAGGTTCTCCGAACTCCGAGGCCTTGAAATTGATCTTGTTCTGGATGGATGTGTTGTAACCCAGGGCGAATTTCTCGTAGAAACGCTCTTTCCCGACCCTGTTCTTGATCTTGAAAGGATAGAATGTGGAGACAGAGAAAGTGATGTTAGGCAGTGTGAATGTGTATGAGCTGTCCCTTGAGTTCTGGCTGTGCAGGGCGTTGACCGACAGGTTGAACTTTCCGTTCCAGTTCTTTGAGTATGAGATGGAAGACGAGATCTGGTTCTGGAGAGCCTCCGACACCGAATGCGAGTTGTATCGGCTGTTGGAAGGGCTGGAGAAATTGACCGACGCCGAGAATGATGTTCCAGGGTGAGCCTTGGAATCCTGTGAGTGGGACCACCTTACTCCGAAGTTCTTGCTCTGGAAGAAGTCCGTGCTCCCTTTCTCGCCTGTCTGGTCGACTGAATAGTTGACGGCCAGGTTGCCGGTGAACTTGTACTTCACCATGTACCTTGAGTTAAGATTGGCCGCCCAAGAGCCAAGGGTGTAATAGTCACCTGTCAACGACATGTCAAAATAGTCTCCCAGAACGAAGTACATGCCGGCGTCCCTCAGGTAGAAACCACGCGCGTTCTCCTCTCCGAAAGACGGCATTAGAAGTCCGGTGGCTCTGTCAGGACGCTTGGGGATGAATCCGAACGGGATTCCTATCGGGAGATCCACATCCTCCACAACGAGATGCGCCGGACCGAACACCGTCTTCTGGGATGGTTTGGTGACAACTTTCGCCGAAGACAGCTTAAGGTAATAGTGCGGATGCTCAAGATCGCAGACCGTGTACTTGCCTTTGGTTATGTTGATGGACTTGTCCGGCATCATCTTGATGTTCTTCCCGTGAAGGATGCCGTCATCCTCCTTCGTTATCATGTTCGTGATCCTGGCCTTGCGGGTGTTGAAATTGTACCGGACCTCTTCCATGTTGAATGTCTGGCCGCCCTGGGTCATCTCCGGCTGCCCCTTCCACTCTTGGGCAAGGCTGTCGTAGGTGCCTCTGGCATAGACGGTGCCGGTGGACATGTCATATTCCATGTAGTCAGCCTTCAGTTTGATGTTCTCGTAGGAGACCTCGACGTCTCCCCAGTAATACATCTTGCGTTGACCGTTGGAAAAATCCTGCCTTATGGAATCTTTCGCTCCTGAGAATGCCGGTCTGGTAAGCGAGCTTTTGTCAAGAAGAAACAACGAGTCTGCCCTTGATGTTGAGTCAGCCACCCTTAGGGAATCTCTTCTGCGGGCGATTGAGTCTTCCGCGGGCGGCAAGGAATCCTTCGCCTGTGGCAAGGTCCCGGCGGCTGGACTGATGGAGTCCGGCGTAAACTGAGCCACAGAGGCCTTTTTCAGACTCCTGTTCCTCCTCACATCCTGCCCGAACATTGTCAGTCCAGTCAGCGCGGCAAGAGCCGCCACGAGGATAATATTATATGTATGCTTCTTGAATTGCAATTATTTTATAAATTTGCAAAAGACAAATATACTACATATTTTGGATTTACATCGCAATTTTCTTGCCGTACTTACGGCACTGTCGCTTTCAACGGCCGGATTTTTCGCTTATGCACAAAAGAATCCGTCGGCTTCGATACGTTTGTCAACCGTGGTCATAGACCCCGGTCACGGTGGCAAGGACTCCGGCTGCATAAGCCCGAGCGGAAAGACAATGGAGAAGACCTTGGTGCTGGACATATCCAAACGACTGGCCGATATGATCAAGGCAGGCTACCCGGATGTGAAGGTCATAATGACCAGAAGCGACGACACGTTTGTCACACTTCAAGGGAGGGCGGACATAGCGAACGCGAACAACGCGAACCTGTTCATCTCCGTCCACGTGAATTCCGTGCCAGGGAAGAAGAACGGCCCAAACGGCTATTCTGTGCATATCCTCGGCCAATACAACAGCAAGAACAAGGACATGTACGCCGGGAATATGGACGTGGTGCGCAGGGAGAACTCAGTCATAAAGCTTGAGGACGACTACACCACCCGCTATGAAGGCTTCGACCCGAACGATCCGGAGTCCTACATATTTATGAATCTGATGCAGAACGCCTACCTGGAGCAAAGCTTCAAGTTCGCCCAGGCAGTGGACAAGGAAATGAAGGGAGGAACGTTCCAGCATAGCCGAGGAATATCCCAGGATGCGTTCTACGTCCTGTGGCGTACGGCGATGCCATCAGTGCTCATAGAATGCGGATTCCTGTCCAACTCCGCCGACCGCGAGGCCCTGATCACCGAAAAGGGACGAGCCCGGATCGCTTCAGACATCTACGATGCGTTCAAAATCTACAAGAAGGAATATGACGGCTCGGACGCTGTCAAAGGCTCCGTAAAGGCAAAAAGCACAGGCTCTGAATCAAGCGTGGCTGAAGATGGGGTAACGGAAGTGTCTGTAAAAGAGGCTGCTTCGATTGTTTATGGAACTCAGGTTCTGGTATCTTCCAAATCAATGCCCGGCAACGATCCTTTCTTCAAAGGATATGACGTTATCAAGATTCCGGCCGGAAGACTTTTCAAGTATATCATAGGCTACTCTTCAGACTTGAACACAGCCAAGGAGATGAACCGCTCACTGAGCCGCGATTTCAAGGACTCATTTCTTGTAAAGGTTGAGAACCATACCGCGGAACGTCTGAGATAGCCCTTCTGAAATCCCGTTCTTTCACTTAATCAAAGCGTTGGAGGGACGGGATTTTTATTTTAGATAAATTCTAATTTATAACTCGCTTGATAATAGCCGATTTAAGAAAATTTTTAGTCGTAAAATATTGATTACGTTAATATTACATAATTTAATTAGTGCTAAAGTAGGTTCATATAAGGAAAATAAAAATCAAAAACAATACAAAAAAAGATTTTTTATGAATTAATTTTCCCCCAATTTTGCACAAGCAAAAACGAAGAGGGAACAATTCTCTTATAATTCAAATTAATTCATTTAAAGAAATGGCTGAACTGGAAAGACATATCTCTGTCTGGAATGAGTGTCTTAGGATTTTTGAGCAGAACGTTGAACCGAAACAGTTTGACGTCTGGTTCAAGACTATAGTTCCCGTTTCTCTCGAAGGCTCTACATTGACGGTCGAGGTTCCGACCGATTTCTTCAGAAGCTATCTTGAAGACGCTTTCCTACCAATAATAAAGATGACACTCCGAAGAGTGATCGGGCAGGACGCAAGGCTGCTCTACAAGATCCATCCTGTACAGAAGGAACGCGCGATGGTATTCACCGCGTCGCACGGCAACGTACCGGAGAACAAGCCGGTGACGATCAACACGTTCCAGCCATCGGGCAATCCGAGTCCGTTCGTCTTTCCGGGGATCCAGAAACTCAAGATCAACCCGAGGCTGAACCCGGTCTATTGCTTTGACAACCTTATAAAAGGGGAGTGCAACAAGATGGGCTACAATGCGGGAATAAGCATCTCAGACAAGCCTGGCAAGACTCCGTTCAACCCGTTGTTCATCTTCGGTGGCCCGGGACTTGGCAAGACCCATCTCGCGCAGGCGATCGGTATCGCCATCCACGAAGCCTACCCGGATCTTGTTGTCCTCTATGTCACCGGCAACGAGTTCAGGACCCAGTACGTCAATGCGGTCAGTGTACAGAACAAGCTGACTGACTTCATGGCCTTCTACATGAGGATCGATGTCCTCATAATGGATGACATCCAGGAACTGAACGGCCCGGCCTCGCAGAACGCGTTCTTCAACATATTCAATCATCTTCATCAGTCCGGCAAGCAGCTGGTGTTCACCTCCGACCGCTCTCCGGCAGACTTGAAGAACTTCGAGGAGAGGCTGCTTTCGCGCTTCAAGTGGGGCTTGTCCATCGAATTGGCCAAGCCTGACCACGACACAAGGCTGGCCATGCTGAAGGCAAGATGCGTCCGCGAGGGTGTATCCGTCAGCGATGAGGTGCTGGAGCTTCTTGCGAACAGGATACGCTCGAACTTCAGGGAATTGGAAGGAGCGCTTATCTCTCTGATTGCCAACGCCACCCTTTGCCACGAGGAAGTCACGAAGGAATTGGCCGAACAGGTCACCGGCAACATCGTAAGCGAGGATCTGAATGAAATCTCCATCGACAAGGTTCAGGAAGTTGTCTGCGAATATTTCAACATCACCCGCGAGACCCTGCTCTCCAAATCAAGGAAGAGGCAGATCGTCCAGGCCAGGCAGATAGCCATGTACATGAGCCGCAACCACATAAACGGCTGCTCCCTGTCAACGATTGGTATGGAACTTGGAGGGAAAGACCACGCTACAGTGCTGCACGCCTGCACGACTGTGTCGGACCTTATGACAACAGACAAGATGTTCAAGCAATACGTGACCGACATAGAAAAGATGCTTGTGCCTGTGGCAAGATAATAAAGGTGCCAAATGAATTCAGAAAAAGTACTCTCAATCTTCAAGGAAATCACACGGATTCCAAGGGAGTCCGGACACGAAGAGCCGATGACTGCCTTTCTTCAGCGTTTCGCCGGGGAGAGGCATCTTGAATGTAAAACCGACAAGACAAACAATGTCTGCATAGTCAAGGAAGCCAGCAAAGGCAAGGAGAATGTGCCTACGCTCGTTCTTCAGGGACATCAGGATATGGTCTGCGAGAAAAGAAGCGGCGTTCAGCACGACTTCCTCAAGGATCCTATTGAATATGTCATCGAGGATGGCTGGATGGTCGCCAAGGACACCACGCTCGGGGCCGATGACGGAATCGGTGTCGCCGCGATGCTCGCGCTTCTGGACAGTGACCTTCCGATGGGGAAGATCGAGTGCGTGTTCACCATCTCTGAGGAGACCGGAATGGACGGGGCCTTCGGAATGGAACCGGGCTTCTTCACCGGCAGGACTCTCATCAATCTGGACTCTGAGGATGAGGGGCAGATGTTCATCGGTTGCGCCGGCGGCCTTGACACGACAGCCGTGTTCAATTACAAACAAGAAGATTTCAAAGAAGGCTATAAGCCGGTAAGACTGGAGATAGGCGGAGCGCTTGGCGGACACAGCGGAGATGACATCAACAAGGGCCGCGCGAACACGGTGCAGCAGATGGCGCGTTTCCTATATTCAGAAATGGCTTATGGACTTCAGCTTGTTATGCTGAAAGGCGGCAACAAGCCGAACGCGATAGCGAGGGAGTGCGAGGCAATCATCACCGTTCCGGATGCGGACGCCACAATCGCGAGACTCACCTCGTTCGGCAAGGATCTGAGGAATGAATATTTCAGGACGGATCCAGATTTGAGCTTCAGCGGCGAGACGTACAGATGCACCGAGAAGCCGATCCAGAGCGATGTCGCAAGGAGGCTGATCGCATCTCTCTTCGCCTGCCCGCACGGAGTCGAGACTATGAGCCAGGACATTCCGGGACTCGTGGAGACTTCGACAAACCTGGCGGCCGTAAGGATGAACAAGCAGGGAAGGATCGAGGTCATCACAAGCCAGCGCAGCTCGACCGGTTCGGCAAGAAAGATGATGGCCGCCAAGGTGGAGGCCAGCTTCCTGCTCGCCGGAGCCGAAGTGACCCATCTTTCTGAATATCCAGGGTGGAAGCCGAACCTCGATTCCCACATTCTGCGCGTGTGTGTGGATTCGTACAAGAAACTGTTCGGATGCGAGCCGGAGGTCAAGGCCATTCACGCCGGACTTGAGTGTGGACTTTTCGGGGAGAAGTTCGGGGATCTGGATATGATTTCCTTCGGTCCGACCCTCAGGGGTGTGCACGCTCCGGGCGAGAAGCTTGAGCTTGCGTCCCTTGACAAGTTCACCGAGCATCTTGTCGATGTCGTCACGAATTTTGAATAATATGGTAAAGATAGCCCCTTCAATACTATCCGGCAATTTCCTCAATCTGGAGCCGGACATCAGGATGGTCAACGGGAACGCCGACCTGATCCACATCGATGTGATGGACGGCAGTCTCGTACCGAACATCTCGTTCGGGTTTCCGGTGATGGAGGCGATCGCCAAGGCCGTGACCGTCCCGATGGACGTCCACCTGATGATCATCAATCCGGACAAGTACATCGAAAGATTCGCCAAATGCGGAGCGAACCTGATAAGCTTCCATCTGGAGGCCGCTGACCAGGCCGGCAAGGATCCAAAGGAGATCATAGGGATGATCAAAGACTGTGGAGCGAAAGCCGGACTTGCGATCAACCCGGATGTGCCCGTCGAAAGGCTTTTCCCATACATCGAGGATGTGGACTTCTTCCTGATAATGTCGGTATTCGCCGGATTTGGGGGACAGAAATTCATCCCGGAATCCATCGACAGGATCAAAACTCTGAAGGCAGAGATGGACAGAAGGGGAGTCGTGAAGGACATCGAGGTTGACGGCGGGGTGTCATCCGCCAACGCAAGGATTCTGGCCGAAGCCGGAGCGACAATGCTTGTGGCCGGAAGTTCGGTATTCAAGGCGGAGGATCCTGCCAAGGCTATTGCTGAGCTTCGTTAGATAACATAGCTTATTTCCTTAAAGGCGAACTCTAAACGTTCGCCTTTTTCTGTTTCGAGACAGAGCAGGCCACGGTCGGTGACACCAACGATTCTCGCACGTATTGACGCGCCTGTCGAGCAGACTACATATTCATTGAAAGTGCCGACGCGGTAGAGTCTGCTGACATATTCCTCAGCGTTGTCGTAGTGTCCAAGCCTCCTTTTCAGGAAGCGGCAAAGTTTGGGAAGCTGGTCTTTGAGATCATATTCCCTGCCGGTCAGCATCGCCATCGAGACGGGGTTCAAAAGTTGTGGCGGAAACTCCTTTTGGTTGACATTCAGGCCGATTCCGATGACGCTTGCCGTCAGGGAGTCTCCGCAAAGGGTGTTCTCAATGAGTATTCCGCATATTTTCCTGTTCCTGACATAGATGTCGTTCGGCCATTTGACCGTGGCCACAATCCCTTCATATTCAAGGTAATCAAGCACGCCCAAGGTGACGCTCCGGCTTATCGGGAACTGCCTTGAGGCCTTCAATGGCGGATAGGCTCCGTCCCCAAACTTCATCACCAGAGAGAATGTGAGGTTTTCTCCGGGCCGTGCGGACCATGAATTACCCCGCTGGCCACGCCCTGAGGTCTGATGCAGAGCCGCCAGGACTGACAGATTGTCAATCCCTGAAATATTTCTTAGGGCTTCATTATTAGTCGAATCGACCTCATCGAGCCATTGTATGTCAACTTCCTCTTTCATTGGTTCAGAATTTGTCGTATATTTGTATATTTGATTGTAATTGCAAAAATATAAAACATTCTCAATATGATTACACACGATTTGCGGGTTATGGCCGACGCTATGCTCGACAAGAAAGCACAAAACGTAATTGACATAGATCTCAGGCCGCTGGGAACCGCAATCACTGACCATTTTATGATCTGCAACGCTGACTCCACAACCAACGTCAACGCCATAGCCGACAATGTCATCGACAAGATGCGGGAGGAAGGCAGAAAGCCTCTCCGTACCCAGGGTCTGGAGAATAATTTCTGGATAATCCTGGACTATGGGGATATCGTCGCTCATATATTCCTTACGGAATACCGCCAGTTCTACAGGCTGGAGGAGCTCTGGGCCGACGCTCCGCACAAGGAATACAAGGAGAGACGCGTTCCTAAAACAAAAAAGACAGAGACAGATGCCGAATAACGCAAATTCGCCGAAAGGCAATGATCCAAGAAGGAAGGTTATCCGCGTGAGATTCAATTTCTCGTGGCTTTACCTTATTCTTATCCTTGGCATAGGTTGGCTGCTGCTCAACAACAGCGGGGCCAATCCTCAGAAGATAGAATGGGCCGAGGTCCAGGAGATGTTCCTCAAGGGCGACATCAAGGAGATTGATTTCGTGAGGAACGACTTCAAGGGCAACATCACCGTGCGCCCGGACAGGCTCAACAAATATGCTGACAAGTTTGGCGGCAAGGTTCCGGCCAGCTCGCCTCATTTCATATTCCTGGTCTCCGACAAGTTCGACGCCGAGAAGGAGTTCGGTGAGCTGAACGCCAAGCTTACTCCGGACGAGAGTCAGGTCAAGATCGTGATGGAGAACGACAGCAGGATGTGGTCAAGCGTCCTTGAATGGATAATTTTCCCGATCCTGCTCATCGTTATGTGGATCTGGATGTTCCGTGGCTTCAGCAGGAATATGGGCGGAGGCAGCGGCGGTCCCGGCGGAGTGTTCAATGTCGGTAAATCCACCGGCAAGCTCGCCGACAAGGAGAAGGTCAACGTCACATTCAAGGATGTCGCGGGTCTGTACGGAGCCAAGGAAGAGGTGATGGAGATCGTGGACTTCCTCAAGAATCCTAAGAAATATACAGCCCTCGGAGGAAAAATCCCTAAGGGAGCCCTTCTGGTAGGCCCTCCGGGTACCGGAAAGACATTGCTGGCCAAGGCAGTGGCAGGGGAAGCCAACGTTCCGTTCTTCTCGATTTCCGGTTCGGATTTCGTAGAGATGTTCGTCGGTGTCGGTGCTTCCAGGGTCCGTGACCTGTTCCGTCAGGCGAAGGAAAAAGCTCCTTGCATCGTGTTCATCGACGAGATCGACGCTGTCGGAAGGGCCAGAGGGAAGAATGTCGGATTCTCTTCAAATGACGAGCGAGAGAACACTCTCAACCAGCTTCTTACCGAGATGGACGGATTCGACACAAATTCAGGTGTGATAATCCTTGCGGCCACAAACAGGGCTGACATCCTCGACAAGGCGCTTCTGCGCGCCGGACGTTTCGACCGCCAGATTCACGTGGATCTTCCGGAACTGAAGGAAAGGGAAGAGATATTCAAGGTTCACACACGCAACCTCAAGGTCGCTCAGGGCTTCGACCTCGGATTTATGGCCCAGCACACGCCGGGCTTCTCCGGGGCGGACATCGCCAATGTCTGCAACGAGGCGGCGCTCACAGCGGCAAGAAGAAACAAGAAGGAGATTGATCGTCAGGATTTCCTTGACGCTGTTGACAGGATTGTAGGAGGACTTGAGCGCAAGGGCTCTATCATGACTCCGGCGGAGAAGAGGACGACGGCATACCATGAGGCCGGACATGCTACTGTGGGATGGCTGCTGCCATATTCAGATCCAGTGTTCAAGGTCAGTCTCATCCCGAGAGGGGATGCGCTCGGCTTGACTTGGTACCTTCCGGACGAGAGAAAGATCTTGTCCAAGTCATACCTTATGGACAAGATGTGCGCCTTGATCGGCGGACGTGTGGCCGAAGAGATCATCAACGGCGAGCCGGCAACCGGAGCGCTCAACGATCTTGAAAGGCTTACCCGTATGGCCTACAATATGGTCCAGTACTATGGTATGAGCGAGAAGGTCGGCGAGGTTTCGTTCTATGATTCGACCGGATCAAAGGGCTACGACCTCACCAAGCCTTACAGCGAGAAGACCGCCGAGCTTATGGACCAGGAGGTTAAGGATCTTGTCAAAGAGATTCACGACAGAACCTACAGGATTCTGACCGAGCATAAGGAAGGCTTCGTCAAGATGGCTCAGATTCTCCTTGAGAAAGAGGTGATCTTCGCCGAGGACATCGAGAAGATTTTCGGTCCGAAGGTGAAACCAGCTGAGGATGCGGAACCTGCCAAGGCTCAGGCAACCGAGAGTGACACACAGATAACCGAGGCTGGAAATGAATAACGTTGTCGTCAGATCCATTTCAGGCGTGGTCTTCATCCTTGCGATGTTGGCCTGCCTGATGTTCAATAAGTTCCTGTTCGCCGGACTGATAATATTCATAATGTCCGTGATGCTGCTGGAATTCTACCACATCACGATGGGGAACAGCTACACCTTCTCTAAGGTGCTGGCGATCATCGCCGCGATCTTCCTTTTCGGACTGCTGTTCGCCACGGCTTCCTATCATATTCCGATAAGATTCGTGGCCTTCGCGATGGTTCCGATCTTCATCGTGATGATCAACTCACTGTACGTCAAGGACAAGGATGAATACGGCAAATTCTCGAACATCTACACTGGGCTTTTGTACATCGCGGTTCCGATAGCGCTATCAAACCTCATCGCTTTTGACAAGGCCGGGAACTTCAGCGGCAACCTGCTCCTTTGCTTTTTCATCATAATATGGTGCTCGGATGTCGGGGCGTTCGCCTTCGGAATATCTCTCGGCAAGATATTCCCGCAAAAACTCTTTCCGTCCGTGTCGCCAAAGAAGACCTGGATCGGATTCATTGGCGGACTTGTCAGTTCGGTTCTGGCGGCGTTCGCTCTTTATGAGTTCGGAATATTGAAGTTTCCTCTCATCCACTGCCTCATCCTGTCATTTATAATGTCCGTGACCGGAGTCTATGGCGACCTGTTTGAGTCTCAATGGAAAAGAGTGTACGGAGTCAAGGACTCTGGAAAAATCATCCCTGGACACGGAGGCTTTCTGGACAGGTTCGACAGCACGTTGATGGCGATGCCGTTCGGGGCGATCTATCTGGCGATCTTTGATCTGCTATAATTAATAATAACTTGATAATCAATTAATGAATATACAAGCGATATGAAGAAGATAATAGTTGATAAGGACTCGCACGGAACGATAGGCATCAACTGGGCTGTGATAGCGGTCCTGATAGCGTGCACGTGGATATTCATACATAATCTGTTCATTTCAATCCCGATCACGGTCATCCTGCTCGCCTTTGCTTTCTTCGTTTTCTGGTTCCACAGGGTTCCGGAAAGGGTGATACCGGAGGGAGACAGCAAGATGATAACTTCCGTCGCCGACGGCAAGGTTGTGATCGTGGACCGGGTCTATGAGAAGGAATATTTCAAGGACGACCGCATCCAGGTGTCGATATATATGGACTTCTTCGATGTCCACACTAACTTCTGGCCGATGGACGGGGTGATTTCCTACTATAAATATCATCCGGGAAAGTATCTGCTTGCCTTCCTGCCAAAGGCCTCGGAAAAGAATGAGCATTCGTCCACGGCGATCTGCAATGAGCACGGTGAGATTCTGTTCAGGCAGATAGCCGGCACATTCGCCAGAAGGATTGTCTGCTACTCGAAAGAGAATTACGAGGTTGAGAGGGGGCAGCAGTGCGGGATCATCAAGTTCGGCTCACGAATCGACATATTCCTTCCGCTTGACGCTGATGTCAAGGTGAAGGAAGGTGATTTCACCAGAGCCTGCGAGACGGTTATCGCTGAGCTTAAATAATTTACTACTGATCTTTCTCGATCAGTTCAACAAGACGATCCACGGCTTCCGTGTCCTGAATATGCTTCAGCACGGGAGTCTTTCCTTTATAGATGGTGACCTTGTGGTTGCCTTCGCCGACATATCCCCAATCGGCGTCGGCCATCTCGCCGGGACCGTTCACGATGCAGCCCATCACGGCGATGACGGTGTTCTTAAGATGAGAGGTTCTGGACTTCACTTCCTCAAACGCCTTCTGGAGATCGTACATAGTGCGTCCGCATCCAGGGCAGGCGACATATTCCGGCTTATAGAAACGTCTTCTCGCCGCCTGCATCAATTCATCGACCAGATAGGCGCCAAGGCCGGATTCCTGAATCGAAATCTTGTCGCCGGAATCGTCCACGTACGTGCCAGTGAGTTCGAGCTCGTCCAAAGTCTTGTCCAACAGCCTCTTGCCGAAATCGCATGCGACATCTAACAAAAGTGTTTCCCGAGATGGGGCGTCGTAAACAGCGACAGCCTTGCGTCCCTGAAGGCTTATGGAAGTCATAGAGGAGACAATCTTGTGCCCATAACGCGCGGCAAGATAACGTGCGGCTGGAAGTTCATCCTCCGGATCCTCGGTCAGAGAGACGCGCACCGTATCACCGATTCCTTCAGACAACAGGGTAGATATCCCGACACAAGACTTGATCCTGCCGCTGTCCCCGTTGCCAGCCTCGGTCACACCGACGTGAAGAGGGTAAATCACCCCTTTTTCCTTCATCGCGGCCATAAGTTTTCGGTACGCTTCGACCATAACAATAGTGTTACTCGATTTTAGCGACACCACAACATTCTGGAAATCAGCATCTTCACACATCTTCAACCATTCCAAGGCAGCTTTGGCCATCGCTTCCGGAGTGTTGCCGTATAGATTTGTGATGTAGTCACCCAAAGAGCCGTGATTGACACCGATACGTATTGCCGTTCCATTTTCCCGGCAGACTTCGATGAGTCTGGCGAACTGTTTACGGGCTTCATTGTGGTCCCTGTGGAAATTTCCGGGATTGATTCTGACCTTCTCCACAAACGGAGCGACCATAATCGCTGTCTGTGAGGAAAAATGGATGTCCGCCACTATCGGTACATTGATTCCAAGTTCCTTCAACCGGGATTTAATGGACTTCACACACTCCACATCTGCGGGTCCCGGCACGGTTATGCGGATCATTTCCGAGCCAGCCTCATAAAGTCTGACACACTGTGCAACCGTCGCGTCCACATCTGAAGTGTGGGTGTTGCACATCGTCTGGACAACAATCGGGTTGCCCGCTCCGATCAGGACATTACCTACCTTTGCCGTCAATGTTCTCATTCTGCGTTGGATAATAAACCTGTTGATAAGCCTCACGTCTCAGCTGAGCCTTGCCGCGGCCTGTTCTTCTTGTCAGTTGGAAATACATTCCCGCTGTCACCATGATATCAAACGGGTATGCGAAACGATAGTAATCCTTGCTGTAGTAATCAGGATCATAGATGGTTCCCCAGGAATATCTTACATTGGCGTTTATGTGGAACTCGACAGGATCGAAGACAAGTCCGAAACCAATTCCGCCGCAGATTCCGTAATCAAGCCTTCGGTCGGTGTCTTTGAATGAATTGACCAAAGATTCACTTACATAATCACCTGTACGTTTGATATTCAGTCTATAGCCGCCATAGATTCCAGCCTCCGCCATAACTTTGTAGTGAAGGCCGTCAAGATGGAGATGAGCCATGAACGGAATCTCCGCCACATCCATGATAGCCTGAGTCGCATTCTCGATGCTTGGAGTGACCTTTGTGTCTTTGTCTTCCTTGAACTTATAGCCTTCATGGCTGTACCGCAAGCCTACCTTGAAACCAAAATAAGGCATATACCCGAACATCTTGCCATAGCGGGTGTAGAATATTCCGAAAGTGTTCGGAGAGAACAATGTCGTCTGAGAATACGCCGGATTGAAAGACATACGGCTGAACGACACTCCATACTCCACTCCGATCAGGGAATAGTCGTTCACCTCAAAGACCCGGTTGAGCTTGACTGTGTCCAGATACGCGTCTGAATACGCCTCCGCCGGTGCCTTCAGACTGTCCAAAAGCACAGGTTCCGGCTTGACCTTACACACACGGCCCCGGGACTTCACCTTGGACTGGACATTGACCGTATCCACCGGATTCTGCCCGATGGCCACTGAGCAGACCAAGATGGCGAACGCTGTAAGAATATATTTGATTGTCCTCATGTTAAGTGTCATTATTTGAAGAATGTCGCCAGATCTAGTTCCTGTTCTATCTCGCTTCTTTCCGGAATATCGAACAGATCGCTGTCCTTCGTCATCAGGAACTTCACCTTTTCAGGCTGCCTATGGGCAAGAAGGTTTCCGGAATCCACTATACCGTTGCGGTTGAGATCCTCAGTGATCCTGAGGGAATACTTTCCTTTCTTTAGGTACGGAAACTCCAAGACAGAGTCTGACTCAATAACATAACTGCGAATAATGCCGGATTTCCTCTCATCAAGAAGGTCTATGATGTATTTGTTGCCGTTCACACCTGTAAGCGTCAGCTTGAAGTGGCTCAGATTGTCATCGTTCGGGAGCGAGACTTTGACCTCAGTGCTGTCGTTCCAATACCCGTTGATGTCCTTGAAGGCTCTTTCCGGAACCTTGAAAGTATATTCATAGCCCGTCTGGATCTTGATTTGAGGGGTGATGTTGTATTTTCTCAGGTTCAGCGAATCGCGTTCTATCTTGAATTTCTCGACCTGTTCTTTCTGTCTTGGATTTATCGATTTGAAAACCAGCGAGTCGAAAGCTCCCAGGATCGGTGGATAATCGAATTCCAGCGTGATTCCGTTTTGCTCGAAGGTCTCCGGCGTGGCTTTCAGACTCAGGCCGCAGATCGTGTCCTTGTGCTCGATTTTCTTGCGGGCGGCCCTGGATTTGGGTTTGTTCTCATCCACAAGGCTGACCTTCTCAGTCACAGGAGCCAGAACACCAAGAGTGTCCGTCTTCCAATATTTCACCCAAAGATGAAGGGAGTCTGGCATCGGTCTCTGATTGTTAAGCCAGAGAAGGAGGCTGTCTTTCTCGATGTTGAACTCAGTGATGACATCCTTGGCCGGAAATCCTTGGAACCAAAGGGAATCAATCCTGGTGTCCGGAGCCATGAATGTTACATAGCCGGCCCTGTCGCCTGTTCTCTTATTGTTCATCAGCATTTGCTTGGAAGGCCTTTCCCTGAACACATTAAGCCTGAGTTCCGCCTTTCGGGACTGACATGCGACGGTGTCCTTCATGTCAAACTTTTTCAATTCCGCCACACTGTCGTTCACCACATTCACAGGCCTGAACAAAGTGTCCAGAAACGCTATCCTGTCCTCATCGGGGTCGTAGATGTTGTTACCGTTGCCGTCCACGATGGCATAGACACGGAACACAGTGTCCTGAATATTCTGGAGAGCGAAATAGCCCCAGTCATCGGTTTTCACCGCCGCGACAGGACGTTCAAGAAAGACCGCTGAATCCCTCTGATCCTTATAAAGCATGACGGTGGCCCCTTTGATCGGCATCAATGTGTTACAGTCTTGAACAAGGCCGGTAATGTACATTGAATCTATAGAGTCTCCTGTCGAGAACACCGTGGTGAATCCAGGGAACATATTCCCTTCATTATTGTCGGCGATCGCTCCTGTCAAGTCAAGGGTGTATGTCGTGTTCGGAAGCAGGTCTTCCTCGAAATAGACAATCACCGTCTTGCCTCTCATCTTGTATTTCGGACTTTTTTGCTGAGGAGGGGAGAGATAGATGCCTTTCGGATCCTTGACAGTGACATATTCATCGAATGTGAACGCAACCTTGGTTCCATGTACAGGAACGGAAACCGCCCCCGGCTGAGGTACAACCCTTCTGACCACAGGCGGGATAGTGTCCTTGAGTCCACCTGTGGGAGCCTGTGTCGTGTTGGCGCATGACGGCTGGAAAACGGAAAGCACCAGAAGCGTCATCGCCGGAACCAAAGGGAAAAATCTTGTAAGAAATTTTTTCATCGCGGATCGTGTATATTCAAAAATCAGGCTCAGATCTCGGTTCTGACCACACTTTTTATACCATCTATGGAATTCAACCTGCGGATCATCCTCTCCATGGCGGCCTTGTCGTGGACATAAAGATCTATGTAGCCGGAAAATATTCCTTCATCGGTACTCAGATAGACCTTGCGCATATTCACTCCCATGACCAGAGAGATGTAGCGGGAGATCTCGTTCAGCAGACCGACCCGGTCAACTCCCTTGATGGAGAGGCGCACCGGAAAAGATTGGCTGTCATCATCCTCCCACTGAGGCACGACAACCCAGTCTCCATGCTTGGAGGCGATGCTGTCAGCCACCGGGCACGATTTCTTGTGCACTGTCACCGTTCCGTCAGGAGACTTGATGCCGATGACCGGGTCTCCTGGGATAGGCCGGCAACAGGATGCGATGACATAATCACTCTTCTCCTTTCTCGTGGCCTCCTTCCTCTTTCCGAACCAAGGGAAAGACCAGGAATGGCTTTTGTCCGCCTTGCCTGAAGCCAAAACCTCCGAAAGGTCGCCTAGCTTCAGAATGCCAACTCCTATCCTGAAAAACATCTCCTCGGAATTCCCTCCAGGTATCGCGAAATGCTCCAAAAGAATCTCTATGGAGTCATTGTTCATTCTATAGCCAAGTGACTCAAGCTGCTCCGAGAGCATTTTCCTGCCCAGTTCGGCAAGTTCTTTCTTATGTCCCTTGAAATAGTCTATGACAACGTTCCTCGCATGTCTGGTCTGAAGGAACTGAAGCCATTCGCGTTTTGGACGTTCAACCTCCGCGGTGATGATCTCCACCTGATCTCCGCTCCTGAGCACATGGGAAAGGGGCACAAGCTTCATGTTCACCTTCGCGGCTATAGCCTTGTTACCGATCTCAGTGTGGATGCTATAGGCGAAGTCAAGCGCTGTGGCGCCTTTCAGGATGGATTTCTGGTCTCCCTTAGGGGTGAACACAGTGATTTCGCTGCTGGTCAGGTCATTATGTATTATGTCAAGCAGTTCCAGCGCGTTCACGTCCGGATTGACAAGGATCTCCTTCACCTTGGCCAGCCACTTGTCCATCTCGCTGTCGTTCTCGCTGATGTAGCCCTCCTGCTTGTAGGTCCAATGGGCGGCGATGCCCTTCTCGGCGATGTCATCCATCCGCTTCGAGCGGATCTGGACCTCAATCCATATTCCCCTGTCGCTCATCAGGGTGCAGTGAAGCGCCTCATAGCCATTGCTTTTCGGATGCTTCACCCAATCGCGTACACGATCCGGCTTGTAGCGGTATATTCCTGTTATTATAGAGAATATGTGGTAGCACTGGTCGCGCTCGCTTTCCTTGGTGTCTGCCGGCGGTGTGAAGACAATCCTCAGAGCATAAAGGTCATAGACTTGATCAAAGGTGATGTTCTTTGTCTGCATCTTGTGCCAGACCGAATATGGAGTCTTGACCCGCTTGCGGATCTCGAAATTGAATCCGGCTTTTTTCAAGGCCTCGTCTATAGGAGTTATGAAATCGTCTATCTGCTTGCCTCTGCCGCTAAGATTGCTGTTGATCAACCCGCTGATCTCCTTGTAAGCGTCAGGTTCCTTGTACTTCAGCCAGATGTTCTCCATCTCGGACTTTATCTCGTAAAGGCCGAGGCGATGGGCGAGGGGAATGAATATGAACATCGTCTCGCTGAGAATCTTATCCCGCTTGTATTCAGGCATATACTCAATCGTGCGGCAATTGTGGAGGCGGTCGGCGAGCTTTATCAGCACGACCCGCACGTCATCGTTCAACGTCAGCAGGATCCGCTTGAAGTTCTCCGCCTGAAGGCTCTTGGCGTTGGCATCATTGAGTTTCTTGCTGCGGTCCTCGTTGTCGAGCACGTTCTTGATCTTGGTCAGGCCGTCCACAAGACTTGCGATCTTGTCACCGAAGAGCTTGCGTATGTCATCCACCGTATAGTCAGTGTCTTCCACGACATCGTGGAGCAAGGCGGCCGCGATGGACTTGTACCCAAGCCCGATGTCGCTCACGACAATTTTTGCTACCTCGATAGGATGGATTATGTATGGCCCGCCAGAGCGACGGCGGACATTCTTATGGGCTTCATTCGCGAAATCGAACGCTTTCTGGACCACGTCCAGCTCCTGCTGGTTCGCGCAGCGTTTCTCCGCCGCGGCCTTAAGCTGTGCGTAACTCTGACGAATCAGTTCGTAGTCTTGTTCTGTGAATTGTGAGAAACTCATATTTCAACCAAATCTTTGTCACAATCCAAACCTGTGGAAGTGCCGTCGCATTCCTCCAAAGTCTGGAAAGTGTATGAAAACTGTGCTCCGTACATTATTATAAGCCATCCGAACCTCATCCAAACCATAAAGAGGGGAATGGCGGCGATTGTTCCGTAAACCGCGTTGAGGCGCATCACAAACACCTGTGTCTCAAGGTAAAGATATTGCAGCGCCGTGAACGCCACGCCAGCTATGACTGCGGCCTTGAAGGCATTGGAATATTTCACGTCCACGGCAGGAATATACTTGTACATAGCGGAGAATATCAAAGTGGCCACGACACCCGTGATGACCCAGCCAAGGAAAGACTTTATCGAAGCAGTGACCCCGATCCAGTTTGGAATCAGATCCAGAACGTGCGAGTACACGATCGTTCCTGAATATAGGATCAACACCACGAACGGGGTCAGGAACAGCAGGACGAGATCGAATCCGAAACTCTTTATGAACGGCCTTTTCCTGACTCTCCACACATTGTTGAAGACGGTCTCCACGCGCATCATCATCCAGATGACGAGCCAGACGAAAGTCAAGGCGCTGACAAGTCCGAAAATGTCGTTGGTAGCCGAAGAAAGGATTTTGTCGGCGGAATTGAGCACGGTGTCGATGATTCCTTGATTGACATTGGCCGAATAGAGAACCTCCTTCAGTTTGTCCGCGAGACCGAAACCGTTGGTGACAGCGAACGCGACAGCGATGAAAGGCACGAAAGCCATAGTGCAGAAATAGCTCAGAGCCACGGTCTGGAATCCTATGGCGTGGTCCGCGAAATCCTTGAACGTCTTTGTGACGGTCCTGCTCAGGTTGACAAACCGTGCCTTGGCCTTGGACAACTCCGTCACCTCGATGTCCCAGATGTCCTCACGGAAGAACTTCACCGTCCTCCGCGACCAACGCACAATGTTATTTATCAAAACCTTAAGCATTAATATTCAATTAAAACATTCCTGAGAACAGGTCCGGTTCAACATTCTGCTCCTTTGCGGCGGTGCCGCCGGCGGCCTGAGGGAGCATATTCCTGAACTCTTCCTCGCTGATGATTCTGACGCCAAGGTCTCCGGCCTTTTTCATCTTCTCCGGCCCCGGTTTGATTCCTGCTAAAAGGTATGAGGTCTTTCCGCTTACGGAAGAGCTGTTCTTGCCTCCGTTGGCCTCGATCAGCCGCTTCATCTCGTCCCTTGAGACGCTGAAGTTTCCTGAAATCACAATCGTCTTTCCGGCCAAGGCGTCTGACGCGGAGGTCTTCGCCTCCATTGAGAACCGGATTCCGGCCGCCTTTAGCCTTTCGATGTCAGCAAGATGCCTGGAATCTCGGAAATATTCGAAAACACTGTCAGCGATCACCTCGCCGACATCCTGGACCTCAAGCAACTGTTCCTTTGTGGCGGTTGCGATCGCGTCTATATTCCCGAAATGACGTGCGATCTCCTTTGCCGTGGTCTCTCCGACATAACGGATGCCAAGGGCGAACAACACGTGGTCAAACGTCACTTTCTTTGATGCCTCAAGACTGCTAAGAAAACGTGCGGCCGAGCGTTCCTTCCATCCGTCCAGCAAGAGCAACTGCCCTTTGGTCAATGAATAGAAGTCCGCAGGGGTCCTGACAAGCCCGAGGTTGTACATCTGCTCGATCGTCGCGTCTCCAGCAAGCACATTCATCGCCTTGCGGCTGAGGAAGTGAACCAGCTTGCCCTTTATCTGGGTAGGGCAGCCGTCAATGTTCGGACAGAACCACTTGGCCTCGTCATCTTCCTTGACCAACGCCGTCCCGCAGTCCGGACACACCTCCGGGAAAACCGGCCTGACAGCGTCCGACGGCCTGAGCGAGAGATCTACATCGATGATCTTAGGAATGATCTCACCGCCTTTGATGATCGTCACTGTGTCGCCGACTCTGATGTCCATCTGCGAGATAAAGTCCTGATTGTTAAGGGTTGCCCTCTTAACAACCGTACCGGCCAGCTGGACAGGAGCCAGATTGGCGACCGGAGTCACGGCTCCAGTACGACCGACCTGATAGGTGATTGAGAGCAGTTTCGTGTGCGCCTCCTCCGCCTGGAACTTGAAAGCGACCGCCCAGCGCGGCGACTTGGCGGTGTAGCCAAGCGCACTTTGGTAAGCCAACTCATTGATTTTAATCACGATTCCATCCGTGGCGTACGGCAGGAACTTCCTTTCGGTGTCCCAATAATGGATATATTCCTCAATCTCGTCTATTCCGTGGACGATCTTCCTCTTGTCGGAAACCGGCAGTCCCCACGATGCCGCCGCATTCAGCGCGTCATTATGCGTCGCGAACGAAACGCTCTGGCTTGGAATATGATAGAGCGTGCACATCAGCCCTCTCCTCGCGACCTCGGACGGGTCAAGCAGTTTCAACGAACCAGAGGCCGCGTTCCTCGGATTGGCGAAAGGCGGATCCTCATTGTCCTCGCGCTCCTTGTTCAGTCGGTCAAATGAATCGTACGGCATCAGCACCTCGCCCCTGATCTCAAACTCCTCCGGCCAGCCGGTACCTTTCAATTTTTCGGGAATATTACTGATTTTAAGAGCGTTGGCCGTCACGTCATCCCCGACCACACCGTCACCTCTGGTCAAAGCCCTGAACAGTTTCCCGTTCCGGTATGTCAGGCAGATAGCCGTGCCATCGAACTTCAGCTCGCAGGAATATGTGAACTTCACCTCTCCGAGATCCTTTTCGGCCCGGCGCACGAAATCCTCTATCTCACCGATGTTGTACGTGTTGCCGAGGGAGAGCATCGGGTACTTGTGCGTGTACTGGGCGAATTCCTTGCGGACGGCAGGCTCGGCGTTCGTCCCCATACTTTGGTCAAGGTCGCTGCCGACCTTCTGGGTAGGGGAGTCAGAAGTTAGGAGGTCAGGATATTCCTTCTCCAGATCCTCCAGCTCGCGCATCAGGTGGTCATATTCAAAATCGCTCATCGTCGGAGCGTTGTCCACATAGTACCGCCTGCTGTTCTCCCTGAGGATGTTCCGGAGTTCCTCGACACGTATTTTGGCCTGCTCGTGATCCATATCAGCAAAGTTCTTTGTAAAGAATACAAATTTAACGAAAATTGTCGGCTTTCCGTTCAAAAGAATCAAGAAGTTGGCCGAAATTTCACCTTGAACTACTTTTTTGAAAAGTTAAAACTGTTTCTTAAATTTGTGCCCGGTTTTACGAACATACAAATTTCTAAATCATTCGTATATGAAAGATTCAATCATCATTCTGTGCGGCGGCGGCCCGGCACCGGGAATGAACACCGTCGTGTTCTCAGTCGCCAAGACTTTCCTTTCAAACGGTTACAGGGTCATCGGACTTCACGAAGGCTACACCGGACTCTTCCGTAAGGAGGCCCGCACCGAAGACATCGATTTCTTCAAGGCTGACGCTTACTTCAACAGAGGTGGTTCCTACCTCCAGATGAGCCGTTTCAAGCCGACCAACGAGGATTTCGAGCAGAATTTCAACCTTGCCCTCTTCCAGAACAACAACGTGAAGCTTCTCGTGACCGTGGGCGGTGACGACACAGCCTCCACAGCCAACAGGATCGCCAAGTTCCTTGAGGCCAAGAACTATCCGATCCACAACATCCACGTCCCTAAGACGATCGATGACGACCTTCCATTGCCTCACAACGCACCGACCTTCGGATTCAACTCCGCGAAGGACGAGGGTGCGCACATCGCCCGCACCGTTTACGAGGATGCCCGCACATCAGGCAACTGGCTTCTCATCTCAGCGATGGGACGCAGCGCAGGTCACCTTGCCCTCGGAATCGGCGAGGCCACACACTGCCCTATGACCATCATCCCAGAGATGTTCAACAACACCACGATCACCGTTGACAAGATCATCAAGCTCACCCTCTCAGCGATTATCAAGAGAAAGATTCTCGGCATCCCTTACGGAACTGTCGTTGTGGCTGAGGGTGTGTTCCACGATCTTGAGCCAGAGGACATCAAGGCCACCGGCGTTCATATGACCTATGACGAGCACGGCCACCCTGAGCTTGGCAAGATCTCCAAGGCTGTCCTCTTCAATGACATCCTTGAGAAGGAGTTCAAGAAGATCGGAATGAAGGTTAAGACCCGTCCTGTCGAGATCGGTTACGACGTTCGTTGCCAGGATCCTGTGGCCTACGACCTTTCATACTGCACCGAACTCGCTCTCGGAGTCTATGAGCTCTTCTCAAAGGGTGAGACCGGATGTATGGTCTATGTCGATGAGAACGGCAACGCACAGCCTCTTTACCTGAAGGATCTCCAGAACGAGGAAGGCAAGATTCCTCCTCGCCGCGTGGACATCGAAGGTGGAATCGCCCGCAACTACTACGGACACATCTGCCACTACATCACTCCGGCTGACTACGAGGCCGCCAAGGCTTACGTCGCAAACCCTGAGGACTATGACTTCAAGAAGATCCTTAACTGGTAAGCGATGAATATGTGAGGTTCAGTTAGTTGATCCTCACCATCGCACAGTCGTCAGATGACACTTCGACCTCGATCCGGGTTTCCGGGTCGAGGTTTTTTATGTCAAGATAATCGATTGCTTCCTTTGGTATGCGGATGGATATAACTTCCGGTCGCTGAGCCTGTCGAAGCGACCCTCCATCCGCGAAAGAACAGACAAACAACCAAGTCTCGGAGACATCCCCACGAAGGAACGCGAAATGCCGATCCGGATCAAATCCCGGCGAGTCATAGTTGCAGTAGCAAAGGTCAAACGTCTTTCCGGATGCCACCGCCGGAACCGAAGCCGCCATATTCAAAAACCTCCTCCACTTCTCAAGCAGCTCAGCCTCTTCCGGCGTAAGTCCCTCATTTGTATGAATATATTCAATCAGCCTTCCGATTGACGAAATCCTCCACCAGTCGAATATGGTCGTCCTGCCATCCCGTCCGCTGAACCCTTCGGCATCCATTCCGCGCTCGCCGATCTCCTCCCCGAAATAAACCATATACGGAGCCGTGTTCAGGAATATTCCCGCCCCCAACGCCGCGAAAGTCCTTTGGGCGTCACGGCCGAAGAAATCCGAGGCGAAACGCTGCTCGTCGTGGTTTTCCAGAAAGTTCAGCATCCTCGGCTGCAAATCTCCTAAAAACTGCCAGTTCCAGGTCAGGCTTCTGGTCGTTCCGTGACCTTCCACTACCGCCCTTACGGAATCGTAAAGACAAGACTTGTCGTAGAGAAAATCGAATCCTACCTCATTTATGTATTTGGAATACAATCCCTTCTGATAAACCTCGGCAATGAATATCATATCCGGGAACTCGGTCTTTATCCTCCCGATCAGCCACTGGAAGAACTGCCACGGCACCATCTCAACCATATCGCAGCGGAAACCGTCCACTCCCTTGCCGCACCAATAGCGCACAATCTCGTACATCCTGTCCCAAGTCTCAGTGTGGAAATCACAGTAATTCAATCGGATGGTCTCATACCAATCATTCACGGAAGGGGAGGGCGAAAAACAGTTGCCTGAGGCCTTGGCCGGATTCTCGTAATATGTCTGCCTGTCAAAAGGCAGCCTTAACGGCTGGCCGGGATAGTAATAGAAATCGTTCTCCGGCCGCCAATGGACAGTCGGATCGTCATCGGAACCCAATGGCTTGATCTCAGGGTGAACCAGACCGACCTTGCCGTGATCCCGCGACACGTGGTTAGGAACGAAATCAATGATGACCTTGAGTCCGGCATCGTGACTTCGCTTCAACAAAGCCTCGAATTCAGTCATTCTTTCAGTCGGATTGTCAGCAAGATATGGGTTCACATCATAGTAGTCGGTAATCGCATAAGGCGAACCGGCCGCACCTTTGACAATCTGGCTGTCGGATGCCGGGCACCCTTCTGCCGAGACCGTTGTGGCGTGCCGGATCACACCTGTGTACCAAACGTGGCTGACTCCCAGCGATTTGAAGTACGACATCGTCTCGGAATCGAACTCCGAGAACTTTCCCTTTCCCCACAGCCTCGGGAGAACTTGATAGATGATCATTTTACCCATAACTAAAATCCGATCAAAGCCTTGCCTTTGTTTCTGTCAATGAATCCAGTGAGTCCGTCAACCTTCATTACCTTGGCGAACTTGCCGTTATATTCACAATCCAGTCTCGCAAGCGCGTCAAGATCAATCATTCCCGAGCCAGCATATTGATCGACCGAAAGGTAGCCTACTCCGAGAGAGGTGATGTTCTGGAAGAAATGCGTGCCTTGACTTGGGTCTATCCGGAATCCATCAATGCCATATTCAACAACCATCCTCGCGGCCGAGATATCTGTCCAGGCCACTGGCACTCCAAGGGTTGGAATCGACGATCCCCAACGTCCGGGACCTACCAGGAAATATGTCTCTCCCTTGGCGGCGAACCGGGCGTTGATCTCCGAAATCTCCTCCGCCATCAACGCGGTCTGCATCTTGTCGAACGATTCCGGACGGATTACCACAATGTGGGACGACTCCGTGAAATACCCGTTGCCCAAAGCGTTGTCACTGCGTATCAATTTATTGGACACAATCGCCTCGGCATCCTCTATCGTGGAAGTCTGCGAACCGATTCCGCTGGAGACTGGACGGACCTGAAGCAGCTTAAGGTCAGCTACTTTTCCCGCCGAAGACTTGACCGGATCCACAGCGAACTCGATCTCGACCTCGCTCATCAGCTCATCCCGGCATATTGACATAATCTCCGAGAGAGCCTTTGCCAGAGGAAAACGGTCGTATTGGAATATTCCATCGAAGGAAACCACCCTTGCTCCTCTGATTCCTATGCCAGGCACCATCCTGTCATCCAATGCGTTATAGGTGGACGCCACCAGTTCCGGACGGTCATATTCAGTAAGCGCGTCCGCCACCGGGATCCTCCTGAGATTAACTCCGTCGTTTTTTGAAATCTTAAAGGCCGAAGGTCGCAGATCGAGCACGAACATTTCGTTCTGCGTGTCCCGTTGCGCCAGTTTAGGATTGGACAACTGGAGAATCTTCTTGGGGTGCAGAGGGTCAACACGCAAGGTGCGGCCGCCGTCCACAACGGTCTTTCCCAGACCGAAAGCAACGTTCAGGACACCGTCGGTGGCTTTTTCGGATCCTATAGGGTAGGAGTTCAGCGAACGTCCCACACCGGACATCATCGGATAGAAATCGTGCCCGTGGACCGTTCCACAGATTGTCTGCACGATCACAGCCATCTTCTCCTCTCCAAGCAGGTTTCCGCTGGCCTGGATGTAGTTACGGCTGCCCTTGAAGAATGTCGAGGCATAGACACTCTTGATGGCCTTGCCAAGCTCACGCAGCATCCTGTCCTTGTTCTCCACAGGAGGACACATATAAGTCGCGTACACACCGGCGAAAGGCTGATAGTTGCTGTCCTCCAACTTGGAACTTGAACGCACCGCCAGAGGACTGTCAACCGTGGCCAGAAAAGCCTTGAGGTTCTGAGTCAACTCTTCCGGAAGCGTGGATGCCACAAATTCAGAAAGAATCTCATCATCAGACAGTTCCGAGTCAATCACATATTGCAGGCCATTCTCAACGATGAATTTGTCGAACCAATCCGTCGTCAGCACGATGGTACGAGGGATTGACACTCGCAAGTCATCATATTTCTCTGACAATGAATATTTCTGGACAAGATGATTGAGAAAAGCCAAGCCTCTTGCCTTGCCTCCAAGTGAGCCTTCGCCGACGCGGGAGAACCAGTAATAATCCTGATAGGAATCCTTATGGAATTCCGTGATGATTCCCTGCCCGATGCTCCTGTGGTAACGTTGTATGTTGTCCAGAAGGAACTCTCTGAACTCTCCGGCATTTGTGTGATGCTCGGCCCTGAATGTCTCCGCAAGATTGAACAACCCTCTTGCATACAGCCACTTCGAGAACATATTCCTGGAAGTGTTGCTCATCAGCACGGCATCCGGAATATCGTAAATGATCTTCTCCAGCTGGGAAAGGCTGGCGGCCCTCCCGCATTCAACTCCGTTCGAATCCCTGAACACAAAGTCACCGAACCCGAACTCCTCCTTCATATAATCTCCAAGTTGCAGGAACAGTGTGCTGGAATATTTCTTCAGGAATCCCACCCCGAGTTCAGCTGCCGTTTTCGCAAGGCTTCCCTGTGAGGATTGCAGCAGGACCGGCATCAAAGGATCATATTCACGGATGATTCTCACAAGGTCGATTCCGGCGTCAAGTTTCTCAGTCTTAGGGTCATCCCCCTTATGGAAGACCATTCCGACATCAGAAATGACACCCAGAAGATTCCTCCTGTACTTCTCAAAATAAGCGATAGCCTCCTCAAGGCAAGTGGCCAGGAATATCTTCGGCCTGGATCTTTTTCGGTATTTCTTCTGGTCATCGTTCAAGGATTCAGTCAAAAACTCCCGACTTTGCGTGAGCACAATCTTGTATAGCTCAGGAAGATAGTTCGAATAGTAACGGATCGAGTCCTCGACCAGAAGGATGCCTTTGACACCGACCTCGAACACATCGTTCTCCGCGTTGGCCGCATCCTCCAGTAACTTGACAATGGCCAGAATCAGATCAGCGTTCCCGTGCCAGCTGAACACAAAGTCCACACCAGGATGCGGAGACTCCAACACCCTCTGTCTTACCGCCTTGGAGTAGTGGATCAAAAGAATGAACGGGATCCCTCGCCCCTCATCCTTCAACCGCGAAGCGAACGGGAATATCTCCTTGTCCTGCTCGTTGTACATACAGATGATCATATCGATATCCTCTTCGGAACCGATAATATCCCTGGCCTGTGCCGATGAGTTTGCCCAGATGAATTTAGGAGGATTGCTCAGGTTAAGCTCACGATACTCGTTCTTGACCTGATTCTCAATGCGTCCGTCCTCCTCAAGGGCGAATGCGTCGTAGTTGCTGCAGATCATCAGAATCTTCCGGATTCTGGACCGCATCAAGGATTCTTCGTTCATTTGCTTCCGTATTTGCTAACGAACCGCAAATTACGAAAAATCCGCTGAATATTCTTGGAATATATGGACAAGATTTGCCTCAGGAGCCACTTTTCACACCCTGCGGCGGAACTCAGCTATGGTGATTGCGGTGGCTACAGCGGCGTTGAGAGACTCCGATCCTCTCTCGTCACGAGGCCAGGATGGTATGAAAAGCCTGTCAGTCACAAATTTGCCGACCTCGGCGGAAATCCCTTTGGCCTCGTTGCCGATCACGATGACGGAAGGGGAGACCATTCCTGTAGCCAACTCTTTGGCGTACATATCCTCGCCATCCAGAAAAGTACCGTACACATTGCCACCGGCGGCAGCGACAGCACCGCAATAGCCGCAAATGTCGCAATAATGGAACTTGACCCTGAATATGGCTCCCATCGTTGACTGCACCACCTTTGGATTGAATATGTCAACAGTGTCCTTGGAGGCATAGACCGCATCTATCCCGAACCAGTCGGCCGTGCGGATGATCGTGCCCAGATTGCCGGGATCCCTGATTCCATCCAGAGCCAGAAACAAACCCTTGGACGGCACGCTATGAATATTCCCGATTTCAATGTCGGCCGGTTTTCGGACAATGGCCAAAGCCGGAGAAGGGGAGGACAGGAGACTCAGCCGTGCCATGGCCGCACTGCCGATTTCGTCAGCCCGATAGACCTTCTCGACCTCGAAAGAAGACGCCAAAGCCTCGGCCACCATCTTCTCCCCTTCAACGATAAAAAGTCCGTTCTCGTCCCTGAACTTTTTCTGTTCAAGAGACTTGACGAACTTTATCTCATTGTGGGATACAGGTGACGTCATCGCTTAGAATCCGAGAATCTTAAGCATCGACTCAGAGCTCTGCTCAGGAGCGAAGACCCTTGTCGTGATCTTGCCATCCTTGTCCTTGTCGATCAGGATGTGCTTAGGCGAAGGCTGGAGACAATGCTTTACTCCACCGTAACCGGAAATCGCCTCCTGATAGGCTCCCGTGTGGAAAAAGCCGATGTAGAGCGGATCCCTTCTGTTCTTCATCACAGGGAGGAAAATCGCGTTGGAGTGCGCCTCGGAGTTGTAGAAGTCCTTGCTGTCACAGGTAAGCCCGCCGATGAACACCCTGTGATATTCCTCATTCCATTTGTTGATAGGGAAGAGGATGAACCTTTGGTGCAGTCCCCAGGTGTCAGGGAGACTCGTCATAAACGAGTTGTCGATCATATACCAGCACTCGCGGTCATTCTGCTGCTTGACATCCAGCACCTTGAATATTGTCGCGCCGCTCTCGCCGACGGTGAAGTTGCCGAACTCCGTGTAGATGTCCGGAACCTGCACACCGTGGGAGTCGCACACGGACTTGATCTGGTACACGATCTCCTCGATCATATATTTGTAGTCATAATCGACTGCCAATGAAGTCTTTATAGGAAGACCTCCTCCGATATTCAAAGAATCAAGGTCCGGACATATCTGCTTGAGGTCGCAGTAGAGGTTCAGGCAGCGCGCCAGTTCGTTCCAGTAGTAGGAGGTGTCCCTGATGCCGGTATTGATGAAGAAGTGAAGCATCTTCAGCTTGAACTTAGGGTTCTTGCTGATGCCGTTGCGGTAGAACGGAATGATGTCCGAGTATCTGATTCCCAGACGGGAAGTGTAGAAATCGAATGAAGGCTCCTCCTCGGATGCGATGCGGATTCCGAGCTGCGTAGGGACCTCGATCAGGTCGTCAAGGTCCTCAAGCTCGTTCTTGTTGTCCAGCACAGGGATGATGTTGTGCCACCCCTCGTTGAGCATCGTGGCGATGTTCTGGATGTACTGCGGCCTCTTGAAGCCGTTGCAGATGATTATCAGGTTCTTGTCCACGAGCTTGTCTGCCTCCAGTTTGCGGATAAGATCCAGATCGTAGGCGGAGGACGTCTCCAGATGGACATCGCTCTTGAGAGCCTGCTCTATGACAAACTTGAACTGGGAACTCTTTGTGCAGTAGCAATAGTGATGGTCGCCCTCGTAGCTGACCTTTGACATTGCGTTGCGGAACATTCTCTTGGCCCTCTGGATCTGAGATGTGATCTTCGGGAGATAGGTGAGTTTCAACGGCGTGCCATATTCCTTGATGATTCCCATCATATCGATGTCATTGACGAAAAGATTGCCGTCCTCCACTCTGAATTCGTCCTGCGGAAAATCGAAAGTCTGATCCACAAGATCGATGTACTTGTTCTTCATCCTAAAAAAACTGTAAACCTATAATGTTCGACATAAGTAATGATCCGCCGATGATGCCTCATCCGGCTTCGGCGTGCAAATATAGGTACGAAAATTAATATTTTGACCCAAATTTGAAGAAAAATCAGAAAGGGTTGCTATTTTTGTAGAATATGATGGCAAAATCCTCGTTTTTTTCTTTGATGGCCACCCTGGCCACCGCCGCCGCGCTGAGTTTCTCGTGCAGCACTACACGTGTTCTTGAAGAGGGACAGTACCGCCTGGCATCCAACAAGGTGGAAGTCATAGGCGACAGCAAGTTCAACACAAAGAAAGTCGAGTCCTACATCAAACAGAAGCCGAACTCGTACATAATCTTCGGCTGGAATCCGTTCCTGAACCTCTACAACTGGTCCGGCAGGAATCCCGACAAGGCCATCAACCGCCTCATCCGAAGTATCGGGACCGCGCCTGTGGTCTATCAGCCGTCTCAGGTCGAAGCCTCGATCGAGAACATCAACAGGCATCTTGAATATCTTGGCTACTACGGTTCGGACGTGCGGAGCGACATCGAGGTAAAAGGCCGGAAAGTTAATGTTACATATTCAATCACTCTTGGCAAACGGTTCAGGATAGGGGAGATAACCTATTCGGTGCCGGACGGAGAGTTCAAGGAGGATTTCCTTGCCGACACTTCCGCGACCACAGTGCGGTCTGGCGACTACCTCTCCGAGGACGCTTTGGAAAAGGAGACGGAGCGCTGCGCCTCCGCTATGAGACGCAAAGGCTACTTCGGCTTCACTAAGAACTACTTCTCGTTCGAGGCGGATACTCTCAACTCCCCGGACACGGCCGGCCTTCTGATGATGGTCAAGGAATATACCAGAAACCAGACTCCTGAATATGCCCGTCCGCACCGGAAATATACCTTGGGCGAAGTCTCCATCTCCTACGACAAAGACCTGAGATTCAATGACAAGGTGCTTAGGAATATGTGCACTCTCCATCCCGGAGACCAGTACGATGAGAATGAGGTGAACACGACATATTCCAGGCTTTCCGCATTGAGGATGTTCAGCGGGGTCAATGTCTCACTTAATCCCCGTGACTCTGGAATAGTGGACTGCGACATCAACCTCACCAGATCAAGGATGCAGGGCTTCAAGGTCAATATGGAAGGCTCCACAAACTCGACCGGTCTGATCGGCATATCGCCGCAGCTGAATTATTACCATAAGAACATATTCCACGGTGCCCAGTGGCTGAATCTTGGATTCCTCGGCAATTTCCAGTTCAAGTACGATGACAGGAGCGTCAAGTCCAACGAGTTCGGTGTCTCCGCCGGTCTGAGCTTCCCGGAGTTCCTCGGTCTGCCGAATTCCATATTCAAGGGACCGTCCGTGCCACGCACAGAAATCAACGCTTCATATAACTACCAGAACCGTCCTGAATATACGAGGAATATGATCTCGACATCTTACGGTTATTCTGGATCTCTGCGTAACGGAAAGTTCTTCTATCAGTTCTACCCGATACAGGCCAAGATCGTCAGGCTGACGAATCTCGACCCGAACTTCTACACGACTCTTTCCGGCAACCCGTTTATGAGGGACGCCTACCAGAACCACTTCGATGTCGGCTCCGGTCTCGTGGCCTACTACACGACCAGCACAGCCTTGGTTCCGAAGGAGACCTATGAATATGCCCGTCTGCAACTCGATGCATCCGGCAATGTCCTGAGCCTGTTCAACAAAGCGATGAAAAGTGATGAATATGGCTCCAGGCTTATCTGGAACACTCCATATTCCCAGTACATCCGCACGGAACTTACGTTGGGCAAGACGTTTGTGTTCGGCAAGAATGGAGGGCAAGCCTTGGCGATACGCCTTCTCGGAGGTGTCGGCTACGCCTACGGCAACTCATCCACAATTCCGTTCGAGAAACAGTTCTACAGCGGCGGCGCGAACAGTATGCGTGGCTGGCAGGCCCGTTCCCTTGGCCCGGGCAACTCAAAGGCTGACACGACGTTCGTGATTCCAAGCCAGACCGGTGACGTGAAGTTGGAAGCCAATCTGGAGTACCGTTTCCCGATGTTCTGGAAGTTGTGCGGTGCCGTCTTTACGGATGTCGGCAACATCTGGACCCTGAAAGAGACCGACGGAGACGATGGCTCCCACACCCATTTCGACCTCAAGAACCTCGCCGCCAGCCTTGCCGCCGACTGGGGCATAGGCCTCCGTGTGGACCTTAACTTCCTGATTCTCCGTCTCGATATGGGTATGAAAGTCTATGACCCGTCCCTCGACACCGCCCGCTGGCGCTCCCCGTCCCAATGGCTAAAGAAAGACGGCTACACCCTCCACTTCGGTGTCGGGTATCCGTTCTAGAACATAAACATCCCTGTTTTGATGAGCAAGACACTCGCAATTCCCGAATTTTGCACGTTACCAAAATTCGGGAATTGGAGGTCTCCGCTCATTATGAAGGATCTATGTGTTTATAGTCTTCAAATGACAACACCTATCGTAACCTCAATGCGCAGACGTTCTCGACGTGCTGGGTGTGGGGGAACATATCGACCGGCTGGACGGCGGTGATATCGTACTTGTCGGCAAAAAGAGCCAGGTCACGGGCCTGGGAGGCCGGGTTGCAGCTTACATAGACCATACGGGCAGGGGAGGCCTCAAGGATGACCTTGGCGACATCCGGATGGATGCCGGCACGAGGAGGATCGAGAATTATCACATCAGGCTGACCGTGCTCATTGATGAAATCACGTCTCAGGACATCCTTCATATCACCGGCGAAGAACTCACAATTAGTGATGCCGTTACCGGCCGCGTTCACCTTCGCATCCTCAATCGCCTCAGGAACATATTCAATGCCGATAACTCTAGCGGCCTTGCCGGAGACGAACTGCGCGATCGTGCCGGTCCCTGTGTAGAGGTCATAGACGATCTCGTTGCCGGTCAACTCAGCAAAATCCCTCGCGACCGAGTAAAGCTTGTAGGCCTGCTCGGAGTTGGTCTGGTAGAACGACTTAGGACCTATGCGGAAAGTCAAGCTTTCCATTGTCTCACGGATTGTCGGCTCACCCTTGTAGAGAATGCACTCCTGATCACCGATCGAGTCATTCAACTTATTGTTGATGATATAGTAAAGCGATGTGATCTGAGGAAACGCTTCAGCAATGGCATCCAGCATTTTCTCCCTGTCCTCACGGTTCTCGTAGAAGAAGCACATTATCACCATCAGGTCGCCCGTGTCGGTCGTGCGGATGAACATATTCCTGACATAGCCCACGTTCTGACGGATGTCAAAGAAATCCAGACCGTTTTCGACAGCATACTTCTTGATGAAAAGCCTGATGTCATTGGACGGATCCTTCTGAAGGTAGCAGTGCTTGATGTCCAGCACCTTGTCGAAGAACTTACCTACGTGGAATCCAAGTCCCATACGGTCGTTCTCCGGAACGCTCTCAATGTCCTCGTCCTTCAGCAGCCATCTTTTCGATGAGAAAGTGAATTCCAGCTTGTTACGATAGTACTGGATCTTGTCTGACGGGATTGTCGGGCGGATCTCCGGCACATTAAGATGACCGATACGTACCAACTGGTCATAAACCTGTTGACGCTTGGCCTCAAGCTGCATCGGATAGGGGAGAGGCTGCCATTTACAGCCACCGCAAACCCCGAAATGCTGACAGAACGGCTCCAGACGATCCTTTGACGGAGTCACGATCCTCTCGACAAAACCTTCGTAATAATTCTTGCTCTTTTTGGTGACACGGATGTCAACCACATCACCCGGAATAGCGAACGGCACAAACACAACGACACCGTTCCAATGCGTAAGTGCCTTGCCTTCAGCTGCACAGGCCTCGATCGTAATGTTCTCCAACAGGAGATCCACTCTTTTTCTTCCCATAAATATTCCCACTCAGCCGCAACCGGCGTTATATTAATTGTCAAACTCGTGGAACAAGGACTGGGAGATGTTGATCATAAAGTCTCCCATCGCCTCAAGCTCCGCCAACATATCAAGGTAATAGTTGATGGAGAGGAACTTGTCCGCTCCTTTCTCAATCTGGAGAATGCCTTCGTCACGAAGAGTGTCCCTCGTCTCGTTGATCTTGTCCTCGGCATTGTAGGCATTGCTGATGTCCTTAAGCTCACCATCCACAGCAAGTCTCATATTCGAGACCATCACAGCGAAAGCCTGATTGACCTTGCCGATCAGCAGGTTGACCTTGCTTATAGTCTCATCATCGAAATCAAGCTTGTGGACACGCAGGCGGGAAAGCAGACGGCTGATGTTCTCACAACTGTCGCCAAGACTCTCTAACTCGCTGATCACACGGTAGATGACCTTGACCTCTCGTGCCTCGTGATCGTTCATAGACTCTGCCGTGAGGCTGTTCAGGAACGCTGCGATCTCATATTCAAACCTGTCCGTCACCTCCTCGCACTTGACCAGTTTCTGCCGATATTCCTCAAACTTGTCAGGATCCTTTTCATTCACAGCCAGTTTTACATACTGGAAGCCATCCTGGGCAGTCACTGCGAAGTTCACAGCCTCCTTGTACGCCTGTTCGATTGAGATTGAAGGAGTTCCGAAAAGTCTGCCGCTGCCGATGAACTTCAGATGGAAGTCCCCTTTCTCAGGCGCCGGCTCCTTGATCCACTTCGTCAGCAAATCAGCGAACGGCTTGCGGAACCAGACCAGAACCAATGTCGAAATGGTGTTGAACAGGGTGTGGACACAAGCGATGCCGAATACCGCGGTCATCTGAGAATCAAGACCAAACAAAGAAACCAGTCCAAGATTGATCTTTATGAATATATTAAAGAATATCAGCACAAAGACAGCGCCGGCCACATTGAACACGGTGTGGGCGAGCGCGGCCCTTCGCGCCTGGACACCAGCTCCGCTGGCGGCGATATTGGCTCCGATAGTGGTTCCGATGTTCTCTCCGAGAACCATAGCGGCGGCCATCGGGAACGGCAGCCAACCAAGGTAGGCAAGCACCATCGTAAGGACAACCGTGACGCTGGATGACTGGAGGATGAATGTGACGACAACGCCGATAAGCATAAATATCAACACGGAACCGATTCCGTGCGAAGCCAGTCCGGCGATTGGCCCGGCGATCTGAGGAACAGTGTCAATAGCTGGTATTGAGGACTTTATGTAAATCAGTCCAACGAAAACCAGTGACAATCCCAAAACTGCCTGACCGATGTTCTTGACCAGTGATTTCTTCATAAGTGTCATCACGAAACCGGCTCCAAGCAGCACAAACGCCAGAACCGTCACATCAAGCCAGAACCCGGTAGCCGCTATGATCCAAGCGGTTATGGTCGTACCGATGTTGGCGCCCATTATAACGCAGATGCCTTGTTTAAGCGATAGGGTAGCGACGCTCACAAGGCTGGCCACCAATATTGTCGTGGCGCTTGACGACTGGACGACAGCGGTGATTCCGGCGCCGGAAAGGATCTGCTTGAACGGCGTGCCTGAGGTCATCCATTTCTCGAAACGCCTGAGCCTATCGCCGCAGGATTTCTGAATTCCTGTGCTGAGCATCTCTAGTCCGAAGACGAAGAGCGCCAAAGCACCAAGAAGCGTCAGTAGTTGCAAAATCATATAGGGTAGTGTTTACAATGCGTTCAACTTAACATAATCCGAATTGTATAACAGAATAGGCGAGTACCGTTACACAAGGGAAACTATTGATTCAGAATCGAATTTGGCTGGTGAGAATCCTTGTCTGAATGTAATTCCGTCACCGAGAATCTCAAATCCGGCCGTGGTTGCCATCTCGTTCAGCAATCGAACACTGGCGGCTGCCCAAGTAAACGATCCGAAGGCAAAGAATCGTCTGTTCTTGACCAATCTGTCACAGATTGCCTCCATCAACTGACGGACCGACGGCAATATTCCGTTGTTATAGGTCGGTGAGCCAAGAATCACAGTGTCATACTTGAACACGTCACGCAAAGCGAACGAATAACTTTCCTCATTCAGATTGTGGAGCGTGAACGGAATGTTATGGTTCTTCAAGGATTCAGCCAACGCCAGAGCAGCCTTCTCGGTGTTGCCGTACATCGAGCCGTAAGCCAGGCAGACACCGTGCTCCAAAGGTTCATAACGGCTGAACTTGTCGTACAGTGAGACGATTTCAGGAATATGATTCTCCCAAACCGGGCCGTGAGTGCTGCAAATCCGGCATATCTCCAAACCGGAAAGCTTTTTGAGTGCGGCCTGAACCGGGGCGGCATATTTCCCGACGATGTTCGAGTAATACCTTGTCATCTCGTCTTTATATTCATTGAATATGTTTGACTGCGAGTCTATCACGCCTTCCGGGAAGATTCTGAACGTGCCGAAGGCGTCACCGGAGAACAGGGTTTTCTCCTCAGGGCACCAAGTCACCATAGTTTCCGGCCAGTGAACCATCGGAACCATAAAGAACTGGAGGCTCACGCTCCCGAGCGGAAGGGTCTCCCCTTCCTTTATCACCTTGATATTGTCGGTCAGACCTTGGTAACCTTCGATCATCGGCACAGCTTTGGCGTTTGTAACTATCGTACAATCAGGATATTCATCCCTAATCACGCTTTGGAGTGCGCTGTGGTCCGGCTCCATATGGTTGACTATGAGGTAGTCGATCTTCCTGTCCCCTATCTCGGCCTTGATGTTGGCAAGAAACTCGTCCCTAAACGCCACAGCAGCTGTGTCGATCAAGGCAATTTTCTCATCCTCAACCAGATAGGAATTATAACTGACGCCAAAAGGAAGCGGCCACTGCCGCTCGAAGAGTTTGGTCTGGCGGTCGTTCACGCCAACAAAACGGATTCTTTCAGATAGTCTCATCTTATCAAAAATATGTTCTGCCATTGCGCCTATATGTGGCATTTGGCAAGTAATAGACAAATTTACGAAACTTATTCCGCTTTTTCTTAAATTTGCGTTCGGTTAGGCTGAAAAATAGCGGCCAATCCGCATTAACACAAATGTTACCCAATTAAACATTATTGTTTTTCACATTAATTGAACGATATTTAACTAATTATGTCGGATATTTATCAAAGAACGGGACAAAGCGCTATGCTTCCCCCTCTTCCAGAGCGGATGAGACCAAAAAATCTGTCTGAATATGTCGGACAGAGGCATCTTGTGGGTGAAGGATGCATCCTTAGAAAGATGATCGAGAACGGGAATCTGTCCTCTTTCATCCTATGGGGGCCTCCGGGTGTCGGGAAAACCACTTTGGCCGGGATAATCGCCCAGACTTTGTCAAGGGACTTCTACACCCTCTCGGCGGTCAGCGCAGGAGTGAAGGATGTCCGTGATGTCATCGACAAGGCAAGAGGAGCATCCGTGTTTTCCAACGGAGCGGCGCCTATCCTGTTCATCGACGAGATACATCGCTTCAACAAGGCCCAGCAGGATGCCTTGCTTGGCGCGGTCGAGAACGGCACGATTGTCCTGATAGGAGCCACGACCGAGAACCCGTCATTCGAAGTGATCACCCCGCTTCTGTCCAGATGTCAGGTTTTTGTCCTGAAATCATTGGAAGTCAACGACCTTCAGATGCTTTTGGACAGAGCCTTGAAAAATGACGTGCTGCTGAAGGAAAAGAATATTGAAGTCAAGGAAACCGAGGCTCTGTTCCGTTACAGTGGAGGCGACGGCAGGAAACTGCTCAACGTCCTTGAGATCGTCATAGACTCCTTCGCCGGCAAGGAATCACACATAGTCATTGACAACGAGACTGTTACCGGTTGCATTCAGGAGAATCTGGCGATTTACGACAAGGATGGCGAGATGCACTACGACATCATCTCGGCGTTCATCAAATCAATCAGAGGCTCTGACCCGAACGCCGCTGTCTATTATCTGGCAAGGATGCTGAACGGCGGAGAGGATCCGTTGTTTATCGCAAGAAGACTCTGCATCTCGGCCGCCGAGGATGTCGGACTTGCCAACCCGAACGCGATGCTGCTTGCGAACTCGTGCTTCCAGATTGTCCATCAGATCGGTATGCCGGAAGCCAGAATCCCGCTTTCCGAAACCACAATCTACCTTGCAAGTTCTCCTAAAAGTAACGCTGCGTATCTTGCGATAAACAAAGCTATTGAAACCGCAAACAAAGACAAGGCGGCACCCGTGCCGCTATACCTGCGAAACGCACCGACCAAACTTATGGAGGAACTTGGATATGCGGACGGTTATAAATATGCCCATGACTATCCCGGTCATTTCGCGGATCTGGAATTTATGCCGACAGGCCTTGAAGGCACAGTATTCTACGAGCCGGCGCCTAACCCTCAGGAAGACAGGCTGAAAGCCTATCTTGAAGCCTGCTGGCCAAAGTACTACACAAAAAAGTAATACAGTTTACTATTTTTTCACTAAATTTGTGTCACGTTAATATAAATAATAATGGTAACTGAGATCCTTATTCTGCTCGCCGGGCTTGCACTGGTCGTGCTTGGCGCCGACTGGCTTGTGGACGGCTCATCAACTATCGCAAGGAAAGCCGGGTTGAGTGAATTCGTGATAGGTTTGACTATAGTCGGCATCGGGACATCGACACCGGAACTTGTAGTCAGCCTGACAGGAGCCTTGAAAGGCAACGCCGACATTGCGATAGGTAACATAGTAGGTTCTAACATATTCAACACACTTTTCATACTCGGCTTCACCGCGCTTATAAGGCCGATCTCAATGACACGTGACAATGTCAAGACCGATATCCCGCTCAATATCATCACCACAGTTCTCCTGATCATATTCGGAATGCACTTCACGCTGTTTGGGATAGGCAACGACAACACGTTGTCAAGATTGGACGGCGTTATTTTCCTTATACTTTTCTCCGCTTATATGTACTGCTCCTTCAAGTCCGGGAAGGCTGAAGAGACCAAGGATTCAGCGGAGCCTGAAAGCGGAAAAATATGGGTGGCTATCCTGATGGTCCTGGGAGGATTGGCGGCTTTGATTTTCGGAGGCGACAAGTTCGTGGACAGCGCTACAAATATAGCCAGGATGCTGAACATCAGCGACAAGTTCATCGCGGTAACCATCCTCGCGGGCGGTACTTCGATGCCGGAACTCGTCACCTGTGTGGTGGCGGCGGCAAAGAAGAAAGGGCAGCTGGCTCTCGGGAATATCCTTGGCTCGAACATCGGCAATATCCTCATGATTCTGGGCGTTTCCGCTGCCGCCTACAAGCCGCAGCCCGGCTCCCCGTCAGGTCTGTCATTCTCAGGAATGACATTCGTCGATCTCGGAATATTGCTGCTCGGGGCCTTGCTGATCTGGGTAAGCGCGTTCACACGCAAAGGCCGGAAGCTGGACAGAGTCGAAGGGAGCATACTGCTCGCTTGCTTCGCCGGGTATATGACATGGCTGCTGATAAATCTGTAATGAATATATTAACACACAATAACGATGAAATTCAAACCAACAAATTACCAGCTTGTGAACGTCGGTTCCGGGAGAATATTCCAGGATGCCGGTTGGACATTGGCTGATCCGGAGGCTTCCGCGCCATCACTGGTAAGGGCCGTGTATGAGAATGAGAAGTTTACTCCACGTGACGACCTCAAAGGGCTTTACAGATACGCCGAATGGCTTCCGATCAACAGAACGCTGAAAAATTCACACGCTCCTGTTACCTACAGGAGCAAGGGACTCGCCGAGCTTCTCGGGATGGAGAACCTGTACATTACCCTGTCCGGCTACGTTCCAAAGCGTGGTGCCAAGATGGAGACCTGCTCTTTCAAGGAGACCGAGGCGTTCTCTGTCTGCGCAAGGCTTCCGAAAAACGACAAGCACATCCTTGTGGTACAGTCCGCCGGCAACACGGCCAGGGCTTTCGCTCGTGTCTGCTCCGACAACGACATTCCGATCGTGATCTGCATTCCTAACGACAACATCAGCGACCTGTGGTTCCTGAAAAGACTCAAACCTTGCGTGAAGGTCATCGCAACCCCAAACGGCACAGACTATTACGATGCCATCGCCCTTGGAGAGAAGCTTTGCAAGGATTCCCGTTATCTGGCCGAAGGCGGTGCGAAGAACATTGCCAGAAGGGACGGAATGGGAACGACCCTCCTAAGTGCCGTAGAGACCATCGGACGTATTCCTGACGCATATTTTCAGGCAGTCGGCAGCGGAACCGGCGCGATCGCCGCTTGGGAAAACGCATGCAGGCTTGCCAAGGACGGTCGTTTCGGCGAGAACAAGATGAGGGTTTACTGCGCTCAGAACGCTCCTTTCACCCTTATGTACGATTCATGGAAAGCTGGATCAAGAGACCTTGTGCCGATCACTCCGGAAGAGTCCAGAAAGAGCGCCGAGGTGATCCTCGCGAAGGTTCTTTCCAACAGAAAGCCGCCGTACAGCCTTGCCGGAGGCCTGTTTGACACACTCGAGGAGTCCAACGGCGACTTCTTCAAGGTCACCAACGATGACATTGTCTATTGGATGCTCCAGTTCTTCAACAAAGAGGGCTACGACATATTCCCGGCCGCCGCTTCCGCTGTGTCAGCTTTGAAGAAAGCTCTTGACGAGGGTACAGTCAAAAAAGACGAGACCGTTATGCTGAATATCACAGGTGCCGGAATGCTTAACGCCACAAGCAAAGGCTTTGAGATGAAGAAGCCAGATCTGATCCTGAGCACAGAACTTTCCTCAGAGGAGGTCATCGCCAGTGTGGATCGGCTGTTTTAATTCGTGAGATATTTCGCCTCGATGGAGGCAGTTACATTTCTTTCAGCACGTTGAGCGTCCCGGTTTTAATTCGTGAGATATTTCGCTTCGATGGAGGCAGCAAAAAACTGAATTTCAAATTTTGCACGTTACCAAAATTTGAAATTCAGTTTTTTGCTGCTTGAAAGTTTACTGCACCAATAAATTGGCCACACTATAAAGGCAGGCTTCGACAGACTCCGCGACCAAATATTATATAGCTGCCTACTTATCGGTCACTGAGCCTGCCGAAGTGACCTTTAAACACAACGATCAATACATTACAAAAATGTTTACATAAATAACTAATTTGTTTTTAGTATTACAAAACAAGCAAATAGCAAACAAATCGCATAATGAACGAAAAACCGCGCCGCGTTCAGAAAATAAAAATTCCCAAATTTTGGTAACGTGCAAAATTTGGGAATTTTCTATTTTTGAACGCCCTCTTCGGGCGTGATATTGCGTTGATTTCTACAACAGAGTCGCTTCTAAAGTTATTCCTGGCGAAGCGGCTCACCAGAAACAAGACGCTCCTTAGACTCAACCGGATTGGAATAGATGCGAAGGAAGATGTCACGAAGTTCGGCACGATTGAGACGACGCTCGACCTTATCCAACCGATGCTCAGTATATTCCGTAAACTTCTCAACATCCTCCGGAGTATAAAGTTCCGCATACTTATAACTATGATTTACAAGGTCATAAGCGATGTAGTTAGTCTTCCAAAGCTGATAGCCGGCGATGATCCTCTTGTCAACAGCGTGTCTGATGGCCTGATAACGGTCATTCTTGTCGCAATGCGAAGCCAACTCGATCTCGTCAGGAGTTATCGGCAGACCGAAGTTGAGATGCACGTCACCCTTCTGCTGGCGGATACCCATAACAATACTGTGCATATCCTCGGTGCGCGTCTTGACATATTTCTGAGTCCTGGAAATCAAGATCTCACGAGCCTTGCGGACATCGCATGGCTCATATTCATAAGAGATGCTGAGAGGAACGATGTTCAGCTCGGAAAAATTCTCTTTGAACGATTTCGTGCCGCTCATATCCAACATCTTCAGCAGGCCCTGCTCCGTAGTGTCGATTCCGTCTTTTGTGCGGCCCTGCCTCTGTGCCAACCAGATAGAAGATTTACCGGAAGTGATGGTTTGACGGATGTATTTAGACAGAATCTGCGAGGACAGATAGAGTTCCCTTGCCGAAATCCCGCGGATCACCCGGATCATCCTGTTGGAACGGAGCAGATATTCAACGGTCTTGCTCTGCTTGATGAGGTTGTCACCGACACAGATCTCCGTCATCGGGATGCCGTTCCTGAAAAGCACCTGTTGGGTGATGGCCGGATCAAGGATGATGTCCCTGTGATTGGACATCGCAAGGAATTTTCCTTTGATCTCCTTGATATAACTGATGCCGTCATAGGAGAAGTTGTGGATTGTGTTATCCATAACCCAGGACACAGCCTTGTTCATCACAATTTCCTGGAACTCATCGATATTATGCACACTCTTCAATGCGTTCCGAAGGAAAAAGATCGGCTCGTCAGGGAAAAGATATTCGGAAATAGCCAGCACAGCGGGATGATTCGCGACCTTGTTCAAGGCCTCGACCGCCTCAGCATCGTTGTAAGGACTGATGCTTTCGAATTCAGATGAATCAGCCATAATAAATCATCGTTAGTAATATTTGCAAATGTAAGCAATTTACTTAACATTCGCAAAGGCTTGTAACCATCAATCCACAAAGGACTTAAGAAGTACGGCGGAAAAGAAGCGAGCTGTCGCCGTAGCTGAGGAACCTGAAGCCGTGCCCGAGAGCATAGTCATAGATGGTCTTCCAGTCACCGCCTACAAACGCTGAAATCAGCAGAATCAGAGTGCTTTCCGGTTGGTGGAAATTTGTTATCAAAAGATCGACAAGCCTGAAACGGAAGCCCGGCACAATGATGATTCTTGTGCCAACCTTAAGCTCATTCAGCCCGTTGTTCTCCAAATAAGAGATTATGGCGTCCAACGACTCTTCCAATGAATATGAATATTCACGCTCATAAGGAGCCCACTGGCCCACATCCTCCGGCTTGCCTTTCTCGATGCAGCTTACACCGACATAGTACAATGATTCCAGAGTACGTACGGAAGTCGTACCGACCGCAATCAGCTTGCCTTTATTGGCCTTTATGCGCTTGAGAAGGTCAAGAGTGACCACAAACGGCTCCCTGTGCATCGGATGATCAGCCACATCCGAACTCTTGACCGGAAGGAAAGTGCCGGCTCCGACGTGAAGGCAGACATTCTCACAGTCAATGCCTTTGGCGGCGATATTGTCCAATACAGACTGCGTGAAATGCAGTCCGGCCGTAGGAGCTGCCACGGAGCCGCGGATATGAGCATACAAGGTCTGATAGCGCTCTGTGTCAATCGATTCCGTCTCACGATTGAGATACGGAGGAATCGGGACTGTGCCGCACAGTTCCAGCACTCTGGAGAAAGGGATCCCGCCATCCCAGAAAAACTCCACAATACCGGTCTCACCGTTACGCTCGACAAGGCTGGCCTTCAATCCCATCGCGGAAATAGCCTCATCACTATCCGGATTATACAAGGAAAGAACGTCATTCTTCCAGCGCTTAGCATTCCCGATCACACATTTCCAACGACAACGCTCCGTCGCGGCGAAAGCGGTGTTATATTCAGGAGGATTGACAGGCTCAAGGCAGAAGATCTCGATGTGCGCACCAGTCTCACGCTGAAAATGAAGCCTGGCTGGCACAACCTTGGTGTCATTGAATATCATAAGAGAGCCGGAAGGCAAGAGAGAGGGAATATCCTTGAATATGTACTCGCAGACATCGCCGTTCTCATAGCGCAGAAGCTTTGAGGCATCCCGCTCCGCAAGCGGATATTTCGCAATCCGCTCGTCAGGAAGTGGGTAGTTGTAATCCTCAATTTTTATAGAAGGTATCATCTCGTTGAGATTTTAAAATTCCATACAAAGTTAACCTAAGTATAAGAAATATCAAATTCTAGGAGAAGTCACATCTCTAAACATTTTAACAGTCAAAACGGGTTTACAAAACTCAAAGCGTCATTTACTTTTGTAAATATAGCCGGCAAGGGTGAAACAAATTACTTTTGTGCAATAAGGGATATTAATCAACACAAATCATTGTCTGCAATATATTGATTATCTGATTATTTATTGAATTTTAATAAAATTCACATATAGGTATTGAGTGTAAATTCGGGATTTAATCGTTAGTTTACAGTAATTCTCTATATAAATACAAGAGTATTTATATTCTTTATCAATTAATTATATTCACTAATCGAAATTTATTTCTAATTAAGTTACGTATTATATGTATTCCATTTCACTTTTGTAACAATCATCTTTTAGTTGATTTTTACAACTTATTATGTTATTTTTGTAAACAAATCACTTTTGTAATGAACAATAGATTGCAGCGATTTTTGGATGCCGAGAATATCACACAGTCGCAGCTTGCGGAAAGATTAGGTGTGGCCAAGGCCAGCATATCACATATTCTTGCGGGAAGGAACAAGCCGGGGTTTGATTTCATACAAAGTATGGCTCAAAACTATCCCGACCTGAATCTTGATTGGCTGATCGCAGGAAAGGGTAAAATGTACAAGAGTCAGAATTCCCCTCAAGCGCCACAACTCTCCGAGGAGCCGCGATTGTCCACCACAGGCAAGGACAGCGGCCGATTATTCGATTCTCAAGAGCCAGATTTGTTTCCAGAAGAGCCGGAAACTATTGATAATAAGCCTCAAACAGAGCAAGTCTCCCCTGCCGAATCCAAACCAGACACGCCAAGGATCACAAAGATTCTGGTTTTCTATGACAACGGAACGTTCAAGGAGATCGATTGACGGAATGTTTGAGAAGAAATCCCTTCTGTGTTCTGCTGATTTTGTCTAAATTTGTCGTCACAAACCTTGGTGTGGAAAACCAAGGCAAGTGCAGAAAAACATCAATGAATATGTACAGACAACTCATCAGGCCGATTTTGTTCAAATTCTCACCGGAAACGGCGCATAATCTCACTTTCAAAGGACTCGGACTTCTACGGCGGATTCCTTTCGCCGGAAAACTGATGAAGCTGATTTACAGCCACAAGACTCCATCGCTGTCAAGGAATGTGTTCGGGATCAATTTCCCGTCGCCCGTCGGTCTGGCCGCCGGTTTGGACAAGAACGGAGAGTTTTACAACGAGCTGTCGTGGTTCGGATTCTCGTTCATCGAGATCGGTTCCCTGACTCCGGAGGCTCAGCCGGGCAATCCCAAGCCTCGACTGTTCAGGCTCCCGCAGGACAACGCTATCATAAACAGGATGGGGATCAACAACAAAGGCATCCAGAACGCGATCAGACATATTCAAAAGGATCCGCCAAAGACGATTATCGCGGCGAGCATAGCGAAGAACAGCACCAGCGCCTCGGACGAGGACACCATCGCTGACTACAAGAAGGCGTTCTCGTATATGTACGACTTTGTGGATATGTTCACGATCAATGTCTCCTGCCCGAATGTTCACGGCCTGCAGAATCTTCAGGACGTGTCATACCTGTCGGATATTCTCGATCCGTTGCTGGATTTAAGGATATGCTACGATGCCTATAAGCCGATTCTGGTCAAGGTCTCCCCTGACATTCCGACAGAGGAACTTGACGAAATCCTGAAATACTGTATGCAATCAGGAATCGACGGAATCGTGGCCGGCAACACGACCAGATCCCGTGACGGGCTCACGACAAACAAGGATAGAATAGAGAAAATCGGCAACGGAGGGCTCTCCGGAGCTCCTTTGTACGAGAAAAGCCTCGCTATGGTCAAGCATATTCATCAGTTCACGTCCGGAAGGCTGCCGGTAGTGGGTGTCGGTGGAATAATGTCGCCGGAGCAGGCCAAGGAAATGCTGGACGCCGGAGCGAGTCTGATAGAGATCTACACCGGTTTCATCTACGAAGGACCTTCAATAGTGAAGAAGATCAACAAATACCTTGAAAACAATAGTTTGACAAAATAAAATCTGAATATGGCAAACGCATCGATCTGTACTATCGGCGACGAGATTCTGATCGGCCAGATAGTGGACACCAATTCCTCGCATATATCCCAGGCGCTTGAGGAGATTGGCGTGAAAGTCACAAGAATGACTTCATTCGGGGATGACCACGAAGAGATTGTCTGCAATCTAACAAACGAACTCACTCACAACGAGATAGTCATAACTACCGGAGGTCTTGGTCCAACCAAGGACGACATCACGAAAGCGGCTTTGGCGGAGATTTCCGGAAGCAAGGGTTATGTGGTGAATGAAGGCCAGCTCAAGATGGTCCACGAGATCCTTCACGCAAGGGGACTTGATGTTCTGGACATCAACAAGGCTCAGGCGCTCGTCCCGGACACTTGCGAAGTGATTGTCAACCACCTCGGCACGGCGCCGATTATGGTGTTCCGCTTCCCTAAGGAAAGATACGGACATCAGGCCTCTCTCTATGCCCTGCCAGGCGTTCCGTTTGAGGCGGTCGGGGCGATTCCTGATGTGATCAAGGACGTTAAGGAGCACAACCCACTTACGGACATATTCCATAAGTGCGTGATGGTCTTCGGGTTGGCTGAATCCGCGCTTTCCAAGGAAATTGAGTCTTGGGAGGACAGTCTGCCGGAGGATATGCACCTTGCCTACCTGCCTAATCCTTTGACAGGAGTCCGTCTCAGGCTTTCAATTTACGGTGGAGACAAGGATGAGGAGGAAAGGCGCATTGATGAGCAGTTCGCGCGTCTCAGGCCGATTTTGGGAGACAAGATATATTCCTACAATGATGACACGCTGGAGAACGCCGTTGGAGCCTTGTTCCGTGGCTCAGGGATGACCCTCAGCGCGGCCGAGTCCTGCACCGGAGGCAAGATTTCCTCCTTGATCACCTCTGTTCCCGGGGCTTCTGAATATTACCTCGGCTCCGTCACATCCTACGCCATCCCAGTCAAGGAAAAAATCCTTGGAGTTCCGGAGGCCACAATCAATGAATATGGAGTTGTAAGTTCCGAAGTGGCGGCGGCGATGGCTGAAGGGGCCAGAAATTTGACCGGGAGCACTTATGCTGTCTCGACCACAGGATTGGCAGGGCCCGGAGGCGATGAGCATAATCCAGTAGGCACTGTATGGATCGGAATCGCAGGCCCTAACGGGACGAAAACCGTCAAAAAGGTCTATAAGAACGACAGGAAAAGGAATATTGAGAGATTCGCCGCGGCCGCGCTCGATGAACTCAGGTTATTTATGCTCAGCGACCGCAAATAATTGAAAATGAATAGTGGTAACAAATTTGTTTACCAAGCGAACATTTTTGTTATCGCTATTATTATAGCTATTTGTAGGCTAATTGGCAGTCAAAGAGGTCACGTCATTGAACACTCTTAGGAAATTCTTGCCAGCGACCTTCTCTATCTGATCATCGGTATAGCCACGGCTTGACATCTCGTCAAAGATCACTCCGATTTTTGAGATGTTCTCAAGTCCGGCTGGAGTAACCTCGATGCCGTCGAAGTCGGTTCCGATTCCGACACTTTCTATACCCGCCACCTTAACGGCGTGGTCGATGTGATCCACCACGTCCTTATAGGAAGGTCTTGGCAAAGCGGCAAACTCATCCAGCACAGCGTTCCAAGCGGCGGCCTTTTCCGGATTCAACGGATCGTTGATCCAGTCCTGCTCGGTCCAGCTCTTGGACTCCAGTCCGGAATCCGCCAGAGTCTTGGCGAACGCATCCGAAAGGAATACCGGATAGAAATTGATTTGGATCACGCCGCCTTTGTCAGCAAGCGCGCGCAGCATCTCATCGGACATATTCCTTCTGTGGTGAGCCAAGGCACGACAGCAGGAATGTGTGGAAACAATCGGAGCGCGGGAATATTCAAGGACATCGTAGAATGTCTCATCCGAGGCGTGCGCGACATCGATGATCATTCCGAGGCGGTTCATTTCTGCGACTACTTCCCTACCGAACGGGCTCAATCCGTGCCAACGTTGTCCCTGCGAGGCGGAGTCCGCTATTTCATTGTCACCGTTATGGGTCAAGGTTATGTACCGTACCCCAAGCTTATGAAAAACCCTGAGCAAAGGGAGCGACTTTTGGATCGGAGCCCCGTTCTCCATACCTATGAATATGGAAATGAGTCCTTTAGCCTTATTCCTCAAAGCGTCATCCGGCGAGAATGCAAGTGAGGCGATCCCGGAATTGGCTTCAACGGCATCGTAGATCCGGCCGATCATTTCCAAAGCGTAGCGTGTGGCCGCGTCTGGCAGTAGGTCGGCGGATGTGTATAAAGCGAAGAAAGAGGCATCGACCCCGCCGGCCTTAAGCTTCGGCAGATCGACATGCCCCCTTTCATTGTCAATTCCGATGTCGCGTCCCCGCATCATCATTGTCGGGGTGTCGCAATGAGAATCCAGGACGAACATGATTACTTACGGGTTACAGTCGCATTCTGGATCTTCACGATCTTGATCACAGGATCTCCTGAGTAGCAGACACTTGCGCCTTTGCCGAGGTCGAGCGAAAGATTTTTGCCAGGAGTTACGGTAAGATCCGCACCATCCAATGACACGGTCACATCATCCACAGACATCGTGACCGCATCAATCTTTGAAGATCCTCCTTTACCAGTGACTTTCAAAGAGTTGGCTTTGCCGGAAAGGGATAGTTTGGCACTGTTGTCAGTAGCGACGGAAGCCGTTTCGCATTGACCGTTGACGGCAAGGTCAGCGGAACCCGAATTATTCACATTGAGAGTTTTCGCCGAATATTCCATGACAACCGTCGCGCTCCCGTCCGCATTGACAGTCACATTGTCCCCGGCCTTCACATTGAAAGAAGATAGCTTTGCCTTTTTGCCTACGGAAATCACAGCAGACTCCGCGTTCACGTTAAGATTGGCTATGCTTGAATTGCCGGATAGATCCATTTTGAATTTGCCGGAATTCAGACTATTGTTTGATGAGAACGTACAGTCATCATTCAAAGTGATTGAGTTAAGTGACGAGACATAAATAGTGGCTTCAAGTACAGGACCATCCGAATTCTTACCTTTGAAAGATTTCTTGACTTCTTTAGGAATTGACTTGTCATCAAGCCCGATGTAAAGTGTGCCGGCTTTAACGTAGCATTCAAGATAACTCTCAAGGGCATCGCTGACCTTGAATTTGGCATTATAGCCATCCTTTTCAACCAAGGTGACCTTGAAGCCGTCCGACACTGAGATGGCATCAAACTCTGAATATTCATGTTCGATGGTCCTGGTCTGCGCGACGGAAACCGCAGATGTTAAAGCAATGGCGGAAATCGCCATAAATAAAGATTTGATATTCATAACCTTTATAAATTAAATTTTCCTATTCATCAATTTTTTCCATCAAGGATTCCCACTCCGCTGTCTTGTGGTCAAGCTCGCGTTTGTCCTCAAGGTAGGTTCTGGTGAGCTCCATTATGTCATCACCAGGCCCGGGATTGGAGAGAATCTTCTCGATGTCCTTCATCCTCGCCTCGACCTTGCCGATTTCTGACTCGAGGAATTCGACCCTGTGCCGAATCCTGCGGATTTCCTTGGAATCACTTCGCCTTTGCTCGAACTCTTTCTGAGCCTGTTCCTTTCTGACAGAATCAACCTCATTCTTTGCATCGGGTACCGAAGACACTTTGGGAGAGAAACGCCTCTCCAATTCCTGAAGATTCTCTATCTTCCTCTCTTCCAAGAACTCATGGACACTTCCAAGATGCTCCTTGACCTTTCCGTCACGGAACTCGTACATCTTGTCAACCAATCCCTCAAGGAAATCTCGGTCGTGTGAGACCACAATCAGCGTGCCATCGTACGCCTTCAGAGCCTGTTTGAGAATATCCTTGGACTTGATGTCCATGTGGTTCGTAGGCTCGTCCAACGCAAGGACGTTGTAAGGCTGGAGCATGAACTTCGCCATCCCGAGACGCGCGCGCTCACCGCCTGACAGGACACTTACCTTCTTGTCGATGTCCTCACCACGAAACAGGAACTGAGCCAGAATGTCACGAAGCTTGTTCCTTACATCTCCGACCGCTATGTTGTCAAGGGTCTCCCACACGGTAAGATTACGGTCAAGGATGTCCTCCTGATTCTGAGCGTAATACCCGATGGAGACATTGTAGCCGGTCTTGGCCTCACCGCTGATAGGCTGCAACTCCCCCATTATCACACGCATAAGGGTAGTCTTACCCTCACCGTTGCGTCCGATCAAGGCGACCTTCTCTCCCCTTCTGACCTCTATCTCAGCGTTCCTGAAGACGACCTTCTCCGGATAGCCGACTGTCAGATCCTTGCCTTTGAAGACAATGTCTCCGGAACGCGGAGCCGGCGGGAACTTAACCGTCAGCGTGACGTTGTCAGTCTCGTCAATCTCCACTCTGTCAAGTTTTTCGAGCTGCTTGATGCGGGACTGGACCTGATTTGACTTCGTAGGCTTGTAGCGGAAACGGTTGATGAAATCCTCCGTCTTCTCGATCATCTTCTGCTGGTTCTCATAGGCCGCCATCTGCTGCGCGAGCCTTTCCTTGCGCAACTCGACGTACTTGCTGTACGGAACCTTGTAGTCATGAATATGACCGAGCATGATCTCGACCGTACGATTTGTCACGGTGTCAAGGAACCGCCTGTCATGCGAAACGAGGAGCAACGATCCCCGATGACTTTTAAGATAATCCTCCAGCCATTCGATTGATTCTATGTCAAGATGGTTCGTAGGCTCGTCCAGAAGCAGGACATCCGGCTCGGACAGCAGGATCTTCGCCAGCTCTATGCGCATATTCCACCCTTGGCTGAACGTCTCGGTCTTTCGCCCGAAATCCTCATCCTTAAAGCCAAGGCCTAAAAGCGTCTTCTGGGCAAGAACCTCCGGAGGCTCCGACTGACTCATAGCCATAGCGTCTGTCAAGTCATTCAGTCGGTTGATCAAAGAAAGGTATTCATCTGACTCATAGTCAGTTCTCTCAGCCAGTTGGGCGTTCACGCTGTCAAGTTCGGCTTGAATCTCTGTGATGTGGTCAAAAGCGGTCAATGTCTCCTCCATCACGGTTCTCCCCTTGTGGTGTTCCATGATCTGAGGCAGGTAGCCGATACGCAGATCGTTCGGCTTGTCGATGCTTCCGGATGTCGGAGACTGAAGCCCGCAGATCAGTTTCATGATCGTGGACTTCCCCGCTCCGTTTTTGCCGACAAGACCGATCTTGTCCTTCTCACTGATGTGGAAATCTATACTGTCCAAAAGTGTGTAGCCACCATAGGCCACAGTCAATCCATTAATTGAAATCATTTACGCCTCCTCCTTAATCTCTTCAAGCGCATCTTCCGGCCGTGCCGGTTTACAGCACATCACGCAAACCTCGTACAAAATCAGCAAAGGAGCGGCGGCGATCAACATCGACATCGGATCCGCGGGTGTTATGATGGCAGCGATGCATAGTATAACCACTATCGCATGCCTGCGATATTTAATCAGAGTGTTTCTGGTGACAATCCCGAGTTTAGACAAGATCACGACAACGATAGGAAATTCAAACACAATGCCGAACGCCAGCACAGTTGAAGTGAACATCGAGATGTACGAAGTCAGCGAGATCGTGTTCATCACATCATCGCTGATCTTGTAGCCCATGAAAAAGTTAAGCGAGATCGGAACGATAAGATAATAACCGATTACAAGTCCAAGATAGAACAGGAACGATGCGGAAAGGAATGCCCCTCTTACCGCACGCTTTTCATTCCTGTAAAGAGCTGGGGCTATGAATTTCCAGATCTCGAAACAGACATACGGGAAAGACAGGATGAAGCCCAACTCGAACGCGACCTGAAGATGCACGAAGAACTGGGCGGATATGTCCAGATTCACCAGCGACATCTGCATATTCCCCATTCTCAGCCATTTATAGATGAAGAAGTCGCTTTTTGTCGGAGCCAGGATGATGTCGTCAAAGACCAACGACTTGAAGCAAAAGACCACGACACTGACAAGCGTAATGACAAGCACTGAGCGGAACAATGTTCCCCTCAGCACCTCCAGATGGTCCCAGAAGGACATCTCAGCTTCTCCAGCCGCCATTATTTCTTCTCGATCTTCTCGATCTTCTCGATTTTGTCCGGAGTCTTGGCTGTGGAATTGAGATCCTTGTCAATGTCACTGATCTGGCTCTCAACCTCGTTCATGCCGTCCTTGAAGCTCTTGACACCTTTTCCAAGGCCTTTCATGAGCTCAGGAATCTTCTTTCCACCGAAAAGGAGAATGATGACAAGGGCGATAATCACCACCTGCCACGGGCCAACAACACCCAAAGGAACAATAAAAAACATAGTCTAAACTATTTAAGTGTTAAAATAATCTTTAGAAATATCATCTGTCATTGATATGAGCCTCTATCGCTTCCACAAGCTTCTCCGGACAACGTGTCGGCCGACCGGTAGCCTTGTTGAGAAAGCCAAGGGTCACCTGGCCTTCAACGCAAAGCGTGCCGTCCTGATTGTAAACCGCCTGCCTTACACGGAGTTTCGCCATAGGCACCTCATCGATCATTGCGACAGCCCTGACCACATCTCCCATCTTAGCCGGGAACCTGTAACGGCATTCCACGGTGACTATCGGAATGGTCACACCGTCCTCCTCACATTTCTCTATCGGGTAACCGCACTCGACCATCAGGTTGTTCCTCGCACACTCGAAGTACCGGATGTAATTCGAGTGATGGACGATGCCCATCTGGTCAGTTTCGTAGTATCTGACAGGAAAAGATATCTCAGAATGCACCATAACAAAATTGTTAGCACCTAAAACAAAAATGTTTTACTATTTGTTTCTCAAAGCGGCAAGAGCCTTTTCGTAACTTTCGATCTTGGAAAGGCTGTCAGCCTCCTTCTTGCGCTCCAAAGCGACAACCTTCTCCGGAGCGTGAGCCACAAAGCTCTCGTTGGACAGCTTTTTCCTCACTGACTCAAGGAATCCACGCTGATGCTCAAGCTCGGTCTCGATCTTTTTGATCTCCTCCTCGACATCCACAAGTCCCTCAAGCGGAACGAAGAGTTCAACCGTGCGGACAAGCAGCGAGACTCCGGCGGCGTCACCGAAATCAGCCACACTCTCGACCGAGGAAATGTTGGCAAGCTTGGTGACCACAGGGAGCATATTCATAGGGAAATCTCCCTTCACCTTCAAGGCAAGGCTTTCCTTAGGAGAGATGTTCTTCTGCTGACGGATTCCGCGGATCCCGTTCACCGCCTCCTGGGCTATGCCGAATTCCTCGATGATCTTTTCATCGACAACTCCAGCCTTAGGAGTAGGCTGGTACATAATGGTCTCCCCTTCCTTGCGCTCCGCCATAGACTGCCAAAGCTCTTCCGTGATGAAAGGCATCACAGGATGAATCATCTTCAGCAATTTCTCAAAGAATATGATTGTGGCGTCATACGTCGCCTTGTCGATGCCCTCACCATAAGCTGGCTTCACGGCCTCAAGGTACCAGGCGCAATATTCATCCCAGAAGAGTTTGTAGATGCTCATAAGGGCATCTGAGATCCTGAACTTGGAATAATGGTCTTCGACCGCGGTAATGGTCTGGCCAAGTTTATTCTCAAACCAACTTACAGCCAATTTGTTGACCTCACTCTGCTGAAGCTTTTCATCAATCGTCCAACCTTGAACGAGACGGAAAGAATTCCAGATCTTATTGCAGAAATTCCTGCCCTGCTCTACCTGTGACTCATCATAGAATATGTCGTTGCCGGCTGACGAGCAAAGCAGCATACCGATCCTCACGGCATCGGCTCCGTACTTGGCGATGAGGTCAAGCGGGTCTGGAGAGTTGCCAAGAGTCTTGGACATCTTCCTGCCGAGCTTGTCGCGGACAATTCCCGTGAAATAAACATTGCTGAACGGAATGTCGTTCATAAACTCGTCACCTGCCATAATCATTCTGGCTACCCAGAAGAAGATGATGTCAGGACCTGTAACCAGGTCATTTGTAGGATAATAGTAAGCAAGATCCTTGTTTGGCTGATGGTCAGGATGTCCAGGCTTCTGAGGGTCGAACACTGAAATAGGCCAGAGCCAGCTTGAGAACCAGGTGTCGAGCACATCGTCATCCTGCCTGAGATCAGCGGCTGTCAAAGCCGGATTGATCTTCTGGGCCGCGGCGAGAGCCTTCTCTGGAGTCTCTTCCACAACTATCTGCCCGTCTGGAAGATAGTAAGCCGGGATCCTCTGTCCCCACCAAAGCTGACGGGAAATGCACCAGTCGTGGGCGTTCTCCATCCAGTTACGGTACGTGTTACGGTACTTGTCCGGAATAAGTTTGATCTTGCCGGATTCGACGCTCTCAAGAGCCTTTGCGGCAAGGACTTCCATCTTGAGGAACCACTGCGCCGAGAGCTTCGGCTCGATGACCGCGTTGGTCCTTTCCGAATATCCCACCGGAGATGTATATTCCTCCACCTTGACAAGGTTGCCGGACTCCTCCAACATCTTGACAATCTTCTTTCTGGCCTCGAAACGATCCTCGCCCACCAGAATCTGAGCCTTCTCGTTCAGGCGGCCGTGGTCATCGATGATGTCAATAACCGGCAGATTGTGGCGAAGTCCGATCTCATAGTCATGAGCGTCGTGAGCCGGGGTGACCTTCAGGCATCCAGTTCCGAAATCCATCTCCACATAACTGTCCTCGATGACAGGGATCTCCCTGTTGATCAACGGGATGAGCACCTTCTTGCCTTTCAGCCAATGATGTCTCTCATCGGCCGGATTGACACAGATGGCGGCATCGGCCATAATCGTCTCAGGACGGGTCGTGGCGATCACGAGATACTTGTCCGTAGGATTGCCGTTGCCATCGGAGATATAATATTTAAGGTGATAGAAATGGCTCTTGGTGTCCCTGTGGATGACCTCGTCGTCACTGATGGCGGTCAATGCCACTGGATCCCAGTTGACCATACGCACACCTCTATATATCATACCTTTCTTATAGAAATAGCAGAATGTGGCGATCACGGCGTCGGAAAGCTCAGGCTCCATCGTGAACCTTGTGCGGTCCCAGTCACAGGAAGCGCCAAGCTTGCGGAGCTGCTTGAGAATGATTCCCCCGTGCTCCTCCTTCCACTCCCAGGCATATTTCATAAACTCCTCACGGGTAAGGTCTTCCTTGGATATTCCCATACCCTTGAGCTTGGCCACAACCTTGCTTTCCGTTGCGATGGATGCATGGTCCGTACCAGGTACCCAGCAGGCATTCTTGCCGTCCATTCTGGCCTTGCGGATCAACACATCGTTAAGCGTGTTGTTCAGCACGTGACCCATATGCAGGATTCCCGTCACGTTAGGAGGCGGGATTACTATCGTATAAGGCTCTTTCTCATTCGGCTCAGAGTGGAAGCACTTGTGCTCGGTCCACCAGGCGTACCATTTGTCTTCTACTTCCGCCGGATTGTACTTTGCGGAAAGTTCTTTTTTCTCGCTCATATTACTGCTTATAATATACAAAGTTTACAAATATAGCACATTTTTCACTAAATTTGCTTCAAAAATACACACATACTATGGAAGAAAAGAAAGAAATCAGTCTGGAAATCCGTCCGGAAGTAGCAAAGGGCACATATTCAAACCTTGCGATCATCACCCATTCGCACAGCGAGTTCATCATCGACTTCGCGACAATCCTTCCCGGCCTGCCTAAGCCGGACATCAGCAACCGCATCGTGATGACTCCAGAGCACGCCAAAAGGCTTCTCAACGCTCTGATGGACAATGTCACAAAGTACGAATCACAGTTCGGACTCATCAACCTTGGCGGCGGACAGGCTCAGCAGGGTGGCACGTTCAATCTCGGAGACCTTCCTCAGTTCGGTCCTAACGGAGCCAAATCATAACTTGAAATGACAGATTTCAAGAATATCAAAGCGTTCACGTTCGACATCGACGGCGTGATGACTGACGGTGGCATCCTCGCCGATCTGGAAGGCCAGCTTTACAGGACTTTCGACGCTAAGGACGGATTCGCTGTCAGAATGGCGTGCCTTAACGGATTCCCGGTCGGTGTGATCACCGGCGGCCGGTCACAAAGTATACGGGCCAGGTTCAGCAGCAACGGAATCAATCCCGAGGACATCTATCTGGGCTCCAGAAACAAGATTGAGGACTTCGAGGATTTCTGCAGGAGGCATAACCTAAAGCCCGAAGAGGTAATGTATTTCGGAGACGACATCCCTGACATAGGGGTCATCCGGGCAGCCGGAATTGGAGTCTGCCCCAACGATGCAGTCGAGGAGGTCAAGGAAGCTGCGGACATCATCTCCGACCGTCCGGGCGGAAAGGCCTGCGTGCGCGAGTATATGGAGAAGGCGATGAAAGCCCAGGGACGCTGGGTCTTCGACGCGATCGACTACAAGAAAAAATTCTAAAGGTTTTCTGAATATGGACACTCACGGAAAGAGGATCATCCTGGCTTCAAACTCACCTCGCCGCCGCGAGCTGCTCGCCGGCCTTGACATCAAGTTCACAGTTGACACTGGCACATCGTTCGTGGAGCAATACTCTCCTGACACTCCGCACGTTAAAGTGCCGGAATTGATGTCGGAAGGTAAGTCATCAGGCTTTCACAGAAAGCTTGAGGCGGATGAGATTCTCGTCACCTCCGACACTATGGTACTGTGTGGAACAGAGATCCTCGGCAAGCCCCACGACAGGGCGGACGCCGTAAGGATGCTCAAGCTGCTTTCCGGACGTGAGCATCAGGTCATCACAGCCGTGACAATCCGTGACTGTCATAGGACAAAGACCTTCTCCGTCACTTCCGATGTCTATTTCAAGAATCTGTCAGACAGCGAGATAGACTACTACATCGACAACTTCAAGCCTTTCGACAAGGCCGGGGCCTACGGAATCCAGGAATGGATCGGCTACGTTGGCATCACCAGATTGGACGGCTCGTTCTACAACGTGATGGGCTTCCCTACCCAGAGATTCTACGAGGAACTCCAAGACTTCTTGAATGGAAGATGAAAGCGTTTTTTCAAAGAATCTGCGGCGCGTACGGAGGAATATTCATTATATTCCTCTTATTCATTGCATGCGGGTGCAATCCGGAGGCTTTCGTGAAACCGATTAACCCTTCATCGCGCCATTTTACTGTCCGCGAAGACGGTGACACCATAAAGGTACGGTTCGGAACCGATGACTGGAGCGTGGCGTCCGTTATCCTGGACGGAAAAACCATCGAATGGATCGGAGGTTCATCCGCCTTGGAGAGTATCGATGGGAAAAGGAAAATCACAAGCGACGGATTCATTATGTATTACAAAAAATCCGGCGAGCGTGAGCTTGAACTTTTTTTCCTGCCGAACTTTTCAGACAGCGAAATGAACATTAGCGTGGAAGTCTCGAACTCCTTCGAGTGTGACACATTGACATTCAAGCAATCACGCTGTTCGGGTTATGAGTTTGAAAGCATCATCTGGGGAGATGTGAAAAGGCTCCATCCTGAATATGAGAAAGGATGGGGTCCGCTCTCTTTCAAGAACGACGGGACGGACACATTGCGAATCTCACGACGAGTTTTCTTCGGTGCCTCCAGGCAGGTCTCTTTCTCAGATGAGAATGGCTTGGCGCGGCATCGGAAAGACCTTATGGTACAGGTTCCCGACGGGGCTCTTGATAATGAAAGTTTAAGTTTCAATGACCATTGCAGTGTCCTGTACAGTTATGATACGATTGAATATCCACTCAAAGACGAAACGGAAGTCGTCATGAGGTTTCCGCCTACCGGAAAGTTTTCATGGTACTACAATATGCTGTGGTATATCGACACCTACTCTGCCGATTATTCAATGTCACTTCGCAACGTCGCCACCGGACGTATCATTCAGGTAAAGGGGATTCTCACCAGCAAGTCACCTAACGGACACTTTACTTTCTATTATGAAAAACGATCTATTATGAAAAACGATGAGCGATAGAATATTCATAAAGACTGTTTTGGGGATGTTCCTCGCCACGGCGCTTGCTCTGCCGGCCGCCGGGCATACGAAAGCGGATTCATCGAAGGTCACACATAGGATAGGTATCAATGTCCGACCTTCGTACATACTGCCCTCCCACAAATTCTTCAGAGGCGAAAACGCACTTGGCAAGCGCCTGGACAAAAGCGGATCCGCACACCTGCAATATTCATTCGCCTTTCCCGCGGACAGCCGCTTAGGCAAGATATACCCGACAGCCTACCAAGGAATTGGTTTGGCATGGAACACATTCTTCGACCAGGACGAGATTGGATCGCCTGCCGCTGTTTATGCATTCCAAGGCGCAAGGCTGGCGCAGCTTTCCCAAAAGTTGTCTTTCGACTATGAATGGAATTTCGGTCTTTCATTCGGCTGGCATCCTTACGACCCATACGGGGACTTGAACCCGAATTTCACAAACGACAAGAATCTGGTGGTCGGATCAAGACTCAACGCATACATCAATGTCGGCTTCTTGCTGACATGGCAACCCGCTCCGCAATGGTTGATCTCGGCAGGAATCGACATGACACATTTCTCAAACGGCAACACGAGCTATCCTAACGCAGGTGTGAACACCATAGGTGGAAGAATCGGGGCGGCAAGGCTGTTCGGGGCGACCCAAATCCGCAAAATCCCCACGGGCGGAACCATTTTTGAATATGACAGTGACGCCTCCGGGCTGAAAAGGATCGCGCAAAGGATGACTTACGATGTGGTTCTCTACGGCGCCGGAAGAGCCAAAGGGCTCATCTGGAACGATGTGCCACACATCTCAGAGGGCAAATTCGGAATCATCGGCTTGAACATAAACCCTTTGTACAGAGTGAACAAATTTTTCAGGACAGGCCTGTCCATCGACATCCAATACGATGAAAGCGCTAATGTCAGTGAGCATGTAGCCGGTGTAGGAGACGATGGCAACATAAAATTCTATCGTCCACCTCTTGCGGAGCAGTTGGGAGCCGGACTTTCCCTAAGAGCCGAATTTGTCATGCCGATTTTCTCCATCAACATAGGCTTTGGACGCAACGTCATATATAAAGGCAAAGAGTTGAAAGGATTCTATCAGACTTTGGCGCTGAAATCCGACATATACAAAGACCTTTTCATCCACATAGGCTACAAACTGCACGACTTTCACGATCCAAACAATCTGATGCTGGGACTTGGATGGCGTTTCGGGAACGGCAGACAACACTAAAATCTTTGGAGATATGATACCAGACTGGGCAAAAGAGTTGAATTGTTCGATAACCGTCTGCGACAAGGACGGAGTCATCGTCTATCAGAATGACCGTGCGGTCGAACAGTATAGGAAACGCGGCGATCTCATCGGCAGGAATCTGTTCGACTGCCACAATGAAAAATCCGCCGCCATCATCCGTAATCTCCTGGCGACAGGTGGAACGAACTCGTACACAATCGAAAAGAACGGGGTGCACAAGATGATATTCCAAAGCGCGTGGAAAGAGAACGGATTTGTCGCCGGACTATGTGAGATCTCGATGATCATCCCTGCCGAACTTCCGCATCATGTAAGATAAAACCAGCATGAAAGGACACGTGATTATAAAAGTCCTTGCCGCGTTCTGGTCGGTCGCGGCCATGGGGCTCATACAGCAAAGTTGCGCCAAGACAGAAGGCGGAGACAACAAAAGGATGCTTGAAGCCCTTGACAGAACAATAGCCGAAAGGGACATCTATGAAAGGATCAAACGGGAACGTATAGATTCGATAAAAGCGGGAATCCGGTCGGACACCACAGACAGTCTGAAATATGAAATCTATGACAGATTGTTCGATGAATATTACCAATATGACATCGATTCGGCCATATTCTACGCCCGAAAGAAACTCTCCGTGGCTCAAAGGGCAGGAGCGGAGCGGACCCGCAACGAAAGGATAATTGATGCGGAGATGGACATCGCGGACAGGTACGCTCTTTCCGGAATGTATCTTGAGGCTTCGGAGATTATGAATGAAATGGATCCGGAATCCATGCCGAGGCAGCTGATGTTGAGATATTTACAAATCAGCAACAATTTGTATGGAAACATGGCGAGAATGTCCGATGACCCTCTCGTCAAGGCGGACTACATCCGGAAGCGGGACTCTTTCAGGAATGAGCTGTACAGGAACCTGAGCGATGACGACCTTTTCAAACTCTACGTCTGGTCCGACATTGAGATCGACAACGGCAACGCGACGATGATCCTGGACTCGCTGCTCTCGGTCCGGTCTTCCGGCAGGCTTGATGTACACGAAAGAGCGATAGTCAGTTACATCGCATCCATCGCATCACGAATGTGCGGAAGAAACTCCGAGGCCATCGCTCTCCTCGCTGAAAGTGCCGCCAATGACCTCCAGACTCCGGTCAACGAGTACAAGTCACTCTACGAGCTTGCTGAGCTTCTGTACCGCGAAGGTGACATCAACAGAGCCTACCGTTATGTGAACCAGTCGATAAAGGACGCCGTGGCCGCTAACGCCAGCATAAACGCCCAGGCCATAAACTCGATGCTGCCTCTGATCACCGAGACCTACGACATAAGGATGCACAGCAGGCGCACACAACTCTACATCATACTGTTTGTCATAAGCGCCCTGCTCCTCTCTCTCGTCGTCGCGGTGCAATACATGATCAGAAGCCACCGGAAAGTGGCGGTCGCCAATGCGAGGCTCAAGGAGTATGTGAGCCTTCTCCAGGAATCCAATGACATCAAAGAGCAATATTTGGGAATATATCTGGACATGTGCTCGGACTACATAGCCGGTCTGGAGAGATACCGTTCCAAACTACGCAGGGCAGCGAAGGAAGGCGGCTTCGGTGAAGTGATGGAGAACCTGAAGTCCACCGAGTTCATCGACAAGGAACTGGAGGGCTTCTATGTACGCTTCGATGAATCTTTTCTGGCACTGTTTCCCGACTTCGTGGAACGGCTGAACGCCCTTCTTCAGGAAGACAAGAGATTTGATGCGAGAGGTAAGAACGGAATCCTCACAACAGAGCTCCGGGTGGCCGCGCTGATACGTCTTGGTGTCACCGATTCCACGAGAATCGCACACTTCCTAAGAAGGTCCGTCTCCACGATCTACAACTACCGTGTCAAGATGAGAAACTCCGCTGTTTCCGGCCGCGAGGACTTCGAAAAACAAATCATGAGCATCGGAAGGCTGTCTTGACACGGCTACTATTTTCGGCTGAATCATATAGTTCAATTGACGATGTGTCAATAAATTATAATTTTATCCAACTACTAAAACAGTACCATCGCTTTGTCTTGATGATGTTATTGGTTTTCTTTGCCGAAGAATAACCAATGCAATGTTCTCGTTTATTTATTAAAACTTTTTAAGGATATGAGCAAATCACACTTCCTTTTGTGTTCGATTGCCGTTTTGCTGTTTCTGACAGGACTCAGCGCATCAGCGCAGGTACTGTCGTTCAACGGAAAGGTGATCGACAAGACAGGGCAGCCGGTAATAGGAGCCGCTGTCGTGAACACAAGCGATCGTTCGGTCGGGACAATAACCGATGTGGACGGAACGTTCACTTTGGCAGCCGCCAAAGGTGACATACTGGAGATTTCGTCACTGGGTTACACGACAACCAAGGTGACCGTGGGTGAAAGTGGCGACATCACTGTCATACTTCAGGAAGACTCTGAATTTCTGAGCGAAGCAGTTGTCGTGGGCTACGGAACAATCAAAAAGAAAGATCTGACAGGAGCGGTCGCGTCCGTTTCGGACAAGGATCTCAAGGACACCCCTGTCGCCAATGTCGGACAGGCACTTCAAGGCAAGGTCTCCGGTGTGTATATTCTTGACTCCGGAAAACCTGGGGACAATGTCACGATGAAGATCAGAGGTCTGGGCACAATCAATGACAGTGATCCGCTTGTGGTCATCGACGGAGTCCCGACAGATTTGGGACTGACTTCGCTCAACACAGCGGACATCGACAGGATCGATGTCCTGAAAGATGCGTCCGCCACGGCCATCTACGGATCACGCGGTGCCAACGGTGTCGTGATGGTGACCACCAAAAGAGGCTCCAACGGTGACGGCAAAGTCAGCGTCAACGCCAACTGGGCGATCCAGAATGTAACATATATTCCTGAAATGCTTGACGCCGCAGGCTTCGCAGCCTATTCCAACGACATGTTGAGCAACGCGGGACTGGCCACAAATCCGGCATGGAGCAATCCTGAGACTCTCGGCAAGGGTACGGACTGGATCAACGAGATCCTTCACACGGGCAAGATGCAAAACTACACTGTAAGTTATTCCGGTGGTAACGAGAAAGCCCGCTACTACATCTCAGGAGGATTCCTTGACCAGAAAGGAATCGTCAAGACAGTCGGCTACAGAAGGTTCACATTCCAGAACAACAACGACGCTCAAGTCCTGAAATGGCTGAAGTTCTCCAACAACATCACATTCTCGGCAGACGTTAAGGAGAGCGGTTCATATTCAATGTCCAGTGCGATGAACGCCCTGCCTACCCAGGAAGTCAAGAATGCCGACGGCAGCTGGAGCGGTCCGGAGGGGACATCCTACTGGTATGGTGATGTCAGGAATCCTGTCGGTCCCCTCTACACCAACTCGAACAAGACCAACGGCTACAACTTCCTTGGAAACATCTCAGCGGAGATAACATTCGCGAAGTGGTTGAGATTCAAAAGCACTTTCGGCTACGACGCCAAGATGTGGTTCAACGACAACATCTCGTACGCCTATGACTACAAGCCTTCCGCCGTGGAGGAGACAACACGTTACCAGGACTCGAACAAAGCCTTCACATACTTGTGGGACAATTACTTCACCTTCGACCACACGTTCAAAGGAAAGCACAGTCTCAATGTGATGGCCGGTACTTCCGCACAATGGAACGACGCTTCGGGGATCAACGCCACCAAGGCCGGATTCCTTTTCTCCAATGTCCACGAGTTCGACAACGGAACCGTCAACAAATCAATCGGCGGAGCGTCAAGCGACTGGGCGATGATGTCCTTTATGGCCAGACTCAATTACTCTTACGACGACAGATACCTTCTCACAGCCACGATGCGCCGCGACGGTTCCTCAAGATTCGGTCCAAGCCACAGATGGGGTAACTTTCCGTCAGCCTCGGCGGCCTGGAGACTGTCCAAGGAGAATTGGTTCCCTAAGAATATTCTTGTCAACGACATAAAACTGCGCGCCGGCTACGGCGTGACCGGAAACGACAAGATCGGCTCATACGCCTACATCCAGACCTACAACACAGGCACTTACATTTTCGGCGACGACATCGTCACCACCCTCATGGCCAAGTCCATGGCTAATCCGTCAATCCACTGGGAGGAAGTGCGTCAGGCCAATATCGGTCTCGACCTGTCCATGTGGCAGTCACGTGTCAACCTGTCGGTCGATGCATATCTGAAGAACACCGCCGACATGCTTGTCAAGGCGGCGATTCCTATCACTTCCGGCTACGAGGACACAACCACGACCTACACGAACGCGGGCAAAGTCCGCAACAGCGGCTTCGAGTTCACCCTCAACACGATCAACTTCGACAGCACAGGAGACGGGTTCAGATGGGAGACATCACTGACAGCCACATGGAACAGAAACAAGATCGTAAGCCTCAACAGTGACACACCGCTTTACCAGAACGAGACTGGCGGTGCCTACATCACGATGCAGAAGAACGGCAAACCGATCAATGTGTTTTATGGCTATGTGGCCGACGGGATATTCCAGACACAGGAAGAAGTTGACAATCATGCTTTTCAGGAGAACTCCACAGCACCTGGCGACATCCGCTTCAAAGATCTCAACAACGATGGCGTGATCAACGAGGAAGACAGGACAATCATCGGCAACCCTAATCCCGATTGGCTGTTCTCAATGACGAACAATTTCTATTTCAAGGGATTCGACCTTACTGTTTTCCTTCAGGGCGTAACCGGCAACGAGATATTCAACGCTGTGGGCATCGGCAACGAAGGAATGGCCAGCGCGCACAATCAGACGGCATCCGTAAAGTACCGCTGGACCGGCTACGGGACCAGCACCAGCATGCCGCGGGCTGTCTATGGCGACCCGAACCACAACGCCAGAATCTCCGACAGATTCGTGGAAAACGGCTCTTACCTCAGGGTAAAGAACATCACTTTAGGCTACACATTCCCTAAGACTCTTCTGAAAAAAGCGAACATTGACAGTGCGAGGATATTCCTCTCCTGCGAGAACGCTCTGACCCTGACGAATTATTCCGGCTTCGATCCGGAGGTCGGCATCAACGGGATTGATTGGAACATCTACCCGCTGTCACGTACTTTCAGCCTCGGTCTCAACTTTAATTTCTAATGAATATGAACAACTTAAAGATCACAATACTTGGTTTGGCAGGCTTGGCGATGACTTCCTGCTCCGGATTTCTTGACAGTTTTCCGTCATACGCCGTGGACCCATCCGTCTCAGTCACTGACTCCGTCGCCATCGCCTTGACAAACGGATGCTACGTGCCGCTACAATCCTCAAACCTTTACAATCAAAGAATATGGTCACTCGACATCATCGCCGGAAACTCCGAGGTTGGAGCCGGTGGGGGTGACGATGGAATCGAGACCGTCCAATGCGCTAATTTCGCAGCTGACGCGTCCAACGGATTCGCGCTTTACATCTGGAGATCTCCTTGGGTAGGAATAGGACAGTGCAACACAGCGATAGAATCCATTCTTGGAGAAGGAAACCAGACCAGCGATGCCATCAAGAACCGTTCGCTCGGCGAGGCTTATTTCCTCAGGGCACACTATTACTACATTCTCACACGTCTGTTCGGAGGTGTCCCACTTGTGCTCACCCCGCACAAGGCCAACGAATCCACAGATGCGGCAAGAGCCTCTCTTGACGACTGTTACGCTCAGATCATCAGCGACTGCAAGGCCGCCATTGATCTCCTGCCCGAGAAAAGGACATATTCAGGAGCGGACTACAACCGGGCCAGCAAGGACGCGGCATTGGCCATGCTGGCAGACATCTACCTGACATACAATCCGTCCGAGCACTACGGCGAGGTTCAGAACCTCTGCTCACAGGTGGAGGCTTTGGGCTATGACCTGAGCAAGTATGATTTCGCGGACAATTTCGGAGCGAAGGCCGAGACCAGCCAAGAGGCCTTATTCACGGTAGGATATTCAGGAAGCACCCAGTACGACTTCTGGGGTGGCAGCAACCAAAGTTCATGGCTATCCACCTTCATGGGTCCGAGAAACTCGGGAATGGTCGCAGGATCATACGGATGGAACCAGCCTACCGCAGAGTTCATGAGCCAATGGGAAGAGGGTGACCTCAGGAAGGACGTGACCGTCTTCTACAACGGATGTCCGGCCTTCGACGGAATCGAGTACAAGTCATCTTGGTCCAACACAGGTTATAATGTGCGTAAGTTTCTGGTCACCAAGTCATACTCTCCGGAATACAACACGAATGCGGCGGATTTTGTCGTGTACCGTTTCGCGGATGTCCTACTTATGAAAGCCGAGGCTCTGAACGAGCAGGGCAAGACGGACGAGGCCGCGGAACCTTTGAACATCGTAAGAAAACGTGCCGGGCTCAACCCGATTCCTTCAGGAAAGACAAAGGAGGAAATGAGGGAGATCATCATCCACGAGCGCAGGATGGAACTAGCTTTCGAGGGTCACAGATGGTTTGACATCATCCGGCTCGACAAGGGACAGTACGCCATCGATTTCTTTGCCGGAATCGGCAAGAAAGCCACCAAGGACAGGCTGCTTCTGCCTATCCCTCTGACGGAGATGGACTCCAACAACCTGATGGAGCAAAACCCTGGATATTAATAAATAAACTGGATTATACAATGAAAAAATCGATAATGACCGCCGCCGCGGCACTCTGTCTGGGCATTGCATGCTCCTGCTCGGAAGAGGATTACAAGACTGTCGATCCATCCGCCGGGAATATTCTTGAAATGACCGCTTCCGGAACGGAGATCAAGCTCGACGAGAAAAAAGCCGACAGCGAAGCTTTGGCGTTGAATTGGACGACAGGCACCAACAAAGGCACAGGCAACGCCATCACCTACACTTTCGAGATGGCTCTGAAAGACTCCGACTACTCCTCCGGCTACAAGGAGGAACTCGGAAGGAAAGCATATTCAAAGACTTGGACAGCAAAGGCGTTGAATGACTTCCTAAAGTCGAACTTCGGTGCCCAAAGCGGTGTCAAGGCATCTTACAAGGCCAGGGTGACCGCTTCCGTGGCTGAATATGACGATTTAGCCCAAGAGTCGTCAGTGGAGTTCACAGTGACTCCTTACGAGCCTGTCAGCACGACACTTTACATGATCGGAGGAGCGGCACCCAACGGTTGGTCCGCAGACAACGCCACCGAGCTGACACGCACGTCCACCGGCGTGTTCTCTTGGACAGGAACGCTGAACGAGGGAGAACTTAAGTTCATCACCACCTCGGGACAGTTCTGGCCGGCATACGTCAGGGAAGGCTCGGACGCTTCGGGAAAGACACTTAGGTACTTCTCAGAACAGCCGTCAGATGACCTTGACCTCAAGTTCAATATCCCGGAGGCACGAGGCTACAAGATCACCGCCGACATACTCAACCTGACATTCACACTTGAAGAGGCGGATGTCAACAAACCGCCATACGACGCAATCTACTTTGTCGGCGATCCGACCGGCTGGTCATTCGTCAGGATGACGCAGGATCCTGTCAATCCTTTCGTGTTCCGTTATGGAACAGAGTTCACCAGCGGCGGAGAGTTCAAGTTCGGCACATCCGACGGCTCATGGGAAAACATGTACAAGGCCTCTGAAGAGAGTGCCTCCATCAAGAACACCGGCGTGCAGTTCGTGAAAGGCTTTGATCCGGATCCTAAATGGAAGATAAATGACGAGGAGACCGGAAAGGCCTACAAGATCGCCTTTGACATCACTCCTGGAAAAGAGAGCATGAACTGCGTTGAGTTCGTCCCTTACGAATCGCTCTGGCTCATCGGTTCCGCCGCTCCTCACGGATGGTCGCTGGACGACGCCGCATCCGATGACAAATGCAGGCTCAAGGCAGGTGATGACAAATATATTCTTACATGGACAGGAGATCTCTCCGCAGGCGAGATGAAGATCAGCTGCGAGCTCAAGAGAGAGTGGGACGGATGCTGGTTCATGCCGACGTCAGCCAACAAGCCATTCAACACTGTCTCCAATGAGGTCATCTCGTTCGTGGACAGCAATAAGGATTCCGGAGTGGACCGTAAATGGATTGTTGAGAACGCCGGCAACTACACAATTACTGTAAACCAGCTGGCGGAGACCATCACCATCGTGAAAAACTAACGTAAGAAACCATGCGTTACAGAATGTTTACAGAATTGATCTTGACAGGCACCATGCTTCTCACGGGTGCCTGTCAGAAAGAGAAAGGCTACACTGGATTCATGAAGCCGTCCGACGGGGAGGAGACCGTGATTTCAGTCAGGACTGACAAAGCTGCTTACAAGCCAGGCGAGACTATCAGATTCACCGCCTCCGCGACTCCCGGAGCTGACGTGTATGTCAGATACATGCATCTGGGCAAAGTCGTCAGTGAACAACCACTCAATTCATCGGAATGGAGCTGGACCGCACCGTCCGGGAACTACAAAGGGTACATGGCCGAGGTTTACAAAACCACATCGGCCGGCGAGAAAATCCTTGGAACTGTAGGAATCGACGTGTCCAGCGACTGGGCCAGATTTCCTCGTTACGGATTCCTTTCCAGTTTCGATGTCATGAGTGAAACCGCCGTCAACAACATCATCGGCAACCTTAACCGCTATCACATCAACGGAGTACAATTTCAGGACTGGCATTGGAAGCACCATTGGCCGTTGGGCGGGACACGTGACAACCCTCTTGAGACCTACAAGGACATCGCAAGCAGGAACACGTCCCTGACAACACTCAAGAACTACATCTCTGCCATCCACAGCCACGGAATGAAAGCCATCTTTTACAACCTTTGCTTCGGCGCTCTTGACGACGCGGCACAGGATGGAGTGAAGGAGAGCTGGTACATATTCAACGACAATGGCAGAAACAACAAGGATATGCACGCCCTGTCCGCTCCTTTCAAAAGTTCAATCTTCCTTGTCAACCCTGACAATCCACAGTGGCAGGAATATATAGGCGAAAAGACCGACGATGTCTATTCCGTGCTTGATTTCGATGGTTATCAGATTGACCAGCTGGGGTATAGAGGCACGAGGTACGACTATGACGGCAACACCGTTGACCTGCCGGCCGGCTATGCTTCCTTCATCAATGCGATGAAATCAAGGCAACCAGCCAAGGATCTTATAATGAACGCCGTTTCCGGCTATGGAGCCGAACGGATCTTAGGAACAGGCAAAATGGCCTTCGCCTACGATGAGATGTGGGGGGACGAAGCCGACTTCACTGACCTCAAGACCCACATCGAAGACAACAACCGGTTCAGCGGGAACGGCATAAGCACAGTCTTCGCCGCCTACATGAACTACGGTAAGGCTGGAAGTCTCGGATCGTTCAACGCCCCTGGTGTCATCCTCACAGACGCGGTGATGTTCGCCCTTGGAGGCTCACATCTGGAGTTAGGCGAGCACATGCTTTGCAATGAATATTTCCCCAACAGCAGCCTCGGCATGACAACCGAGCTTCAGAACGCAATGGTAGCCTACTATGATTTCATGACGGCCTACGAAAACCTGCTCCGCGACGGAGGAGAGTTCAATGACGTGGAAGTCACTTCGGCTGACGGCAAGCTTGGCATCAAGCCCTGGGCTCCTGAAAGGGGAAAAGCGATAACCCTATGCAGAAAAGTAGGCGATCGTCAGGTAGTCCACATCCTAAACTTCACTCAGGCCAACTCTTTGAGCTGGAGGGATATGGATGGCACAATGCCGGAGCCTGCACAGATCAGCGAAGCATCGGTCGACATCAATGTGACAGGCAATATCTCCTCAGTCTGGATGGCCTCGCCCGACATTGACGGAGGCGCGTGCAAGAAACTGGATTTCAAGCAGAACAGTGGCAAGGTCCGCATCACGATGCCTTCTTTGAAATATTGGAATATGATTGTTTTGGAATATGAATAGAAAAACTTTGATTCGCGCCCTCGCGGTGGTTTTCGCGACAGCGCTGACTTTTGGAGGCACGGCATACGCCGGAAACGCCAATGACGGTCGTCCGACCGTGGAGAAATCCGAATCCCTGATTTCTCCGAACGGCAACCTCAAACTTGAGTTCAGACTTCAAGACGGAGACAAGCCACGTTACAAACTGTCCTACAAAGACAAGGTTGTGGTTGATTGGAGCCGCATGGGATTCCAGCTTAATGACAGTGGACTCTTCGACTGGTTCGAGCTTGCGGATGTCTCCAGAAGTACCACAGATGAGACCTGGAATCCTGTCTGGGGTGAGGAAAGCACGATAAGAAACCACTATAACGAACTGGCCGTCACCTTGAGGCAGACTTCAAGCGACAGACGTATGGTAGTCAGATTCAGGTTGTTTGACGACGGTCTCGGATTCAGGTACGAGTTCCCTGACCAAAACAATCTGGTGTATTTCGTGATAAGTGATGAACTGACCGACTTCTCCATGACATGCGACCACACGGCATGGTGGATTCCCGGAGACTACGACACTCAGGAATATGACTACACCAGATCCCGCCTGTCCGAAATCCGCAGGTTGATGGAAGCCTCCATCACAGACAACCTCTCACAGACCTCCTTCTCCCCTACCGGAGTGCAGACATCACTTCAACTCAAGACTGACGACGGGATCTACATGAATATTCATGAGGCGGCTCTTGTGAACTATCCAGCCATGCATCTGGATCTGGATGACAAGAACATGGTGTTCCACGCGCATCTGACGCCATCCCCAACCGGAGAGAAAGCCTACATGCAGACTCCATGCACGACACCGTGGAGGACAATCATTGTCTCTGACGATGCCCGTGACATCCTCGCGTCACGCATCACCTTAAATCTCAACGAGCCTTGCAAGATCGAGGACACATCGTGGATCCATCCTTGCAAGTATGTCGGTGTCTGGTGGGAGATGATCACCGGCAAGAGTTCTTGGGCCTACACTGATGACCTCCGCAGCGTACACCTTACGACCGATGACCTGACAAAGGTGAAGCCTAACGGAAAGCATGGAGCGAACACGGCCAATGTCAAGAGATACATCGACTTCGCCGCCGAAAACGGATTCGACGGCGTGCTTGTGGAAGGCTGGAACATCGGATGGGAGGACTGGTACGGACACATGAAGGAAGACGTGTTCGATTTCGTGACCCCATACCCTGATTTCGATGTGGAAGGCATCGAAAGATACGCAAAGGAGAAAGGCGTGAAGATGATCATGCACCATGAGACCTCGGCTTCGCCACGCAACTACGAGCGTCAGCTTGACACCGCCTACAAGTTCATGAGGGAGCATGGCTACGACGCCGTCAAATCAGGTTACGTCGGAGACATGATCCAGAAAGGGAACAATCACTACAACCAGTGGATGGTCAACCATTACCTGTATGCAGTGCGGAAGGCCGCTGACTACCACATCATGGTCAACGCCCACGAGGCTGTCCGTCCTACCGGTCTTTGCCGCACGTACCCGAACCTTATCGGCAACGAGTCCGCGAGAGGCACAGAGTACCAGGCGTTCGGTGGCTCCAAGCCGTTCCACGTCTCAGTCCTTCCTTTCACCAGACTCATCGGCGGTCCTATGGATTATACCCCGGGAATCTTCGAGATGAACATCTCCAAGATCAATCCAGAGAACAACTCGCACGCTAACTGCACGATAGCCAACCAGCTCGGCATCTATGTGGTGATGAGTTCCCCGCTCCAGATGGCCGCTGACCTTCCCGAGAACTACGAGCGGTTCCCTGACGCGTTCAAATTCATCAAGGATGTGGCCATCGACTGGTCTGAAAGCCGCTATCTGGAGGCTGAGCCAGGGGAATATATCACCGTGGCCCGCAAGGCCAAAGACACAGGCAAGTGGTTCGTCGGCAACGTGACCGGCGAGAAGGCGCACGAGTCCGTGATCAGATTCGATTTCCTCGATCCAGGCAAGACCTACATCGCCACTATCTACGCAGACGCCCCAGATGCGGACTACAAGACCAACCCACAGGCCTATACCATCCGCACGATGAAATGCAAGAGCAAGACCATCCTCAAGCAGAAGGCTGTCGAAGGTGGCGGGTTCGCGATTTCCTTTGAAGAAGTCGGTGGGAAATAACCAGCTGATTGTCAAGCCGAAAAGAAACCGTCTTTGGTCCATTCAGACCAAAGACGGTTTCTTATTTCTCTGATATTAAACTTATTACCAATCACACTGCATGCCAAAAGCAGACTCGTGACAGATTCTACGCTTTTGTGAAATTATAAGCGATCTCGAATTCAGTTGTGGCCTTCCAGACAAGGTCAAGGTCAGACGGCTTCTGAAGTCCGATCTGATTCATTATCTTCTTAATGGTCTGAAGGGTCTTGATGTCCTCTGGATCATGAGACTGCGCGAGTTGCTCAAGCACAGCGTCAAGGGTCGGAAGAACCGGAAGAAGAGCGTCAATCACAGGAGCGCAAAGTTCATTGTCAACATAGATTTTCAGGTTCTGGCCGTTAACTGTATATTTATATTCAATGCCTCTGGTAAGCACTTTCTGAAGTTCCGTGTTCAATGCATCGACATCAACACCGAGCGCTTTGAGTGTGGCAAGGATTTCAATGACTGAGGACATGTCGATTCCATCAATGTCAGTTCTGGTCTCCTCCGCGTCAGCGGCGTCAATGATGGCACTCACATTCGGCACGATGAACAACGCGTTGTCCATAGCGTACCAGAACACCAGATTAGCCTTAGGAGAGGTCTCCCAATCTGTGTGATGGGCGGAAAATGTGACATTGCCGTCCGCGTCAGGCTTGATCATCTTGGCCAATTGCTTCAAAGTAGCCATAGGATCGTCACCAAGATCCGGTTCTGCCCAATATCGTGCGGTGATGTTGCCGGTCTCGTCAAAAGTCACCTGATCCATTAACTCAGCCGCAAAAAGGCAACCGAATATATTAGCGTAGACAGAGGCTTTGGCTACCGCCGGAGCTGCCGCGCCTGCGGCCTTCCATGTCACCTGCACCGGTCCGCCGACAGGAGTACCGGTCTGATCCACCTTACATTTGCGGGTGACATTCCAACTTCCCGTCAAAGAAGCCGCATAGGAACCTTGAACCTGAGTGGTGACTGCCATACTGATTGTTCCATCAAGTTTCACCGTTCCTTCCACTCTGAACGCATAGCATGGATTGTCATCTGTGCTTCGTAAGGTGGCGGCGACTGATGGAGGAGTCGATACTATCGTCGATCCTTGAAACGAGAAAGAGTCATCGGATTTCTTGCGAAGATCCACTTTCATTTTCACTTCTGGATAACCAGGCACGATTCCGGTCAAAGTAAGTGTTCCGGCATCCTTGCTGTCAGCAACCAACAGCACTTCGCCATAAGAACATGTGACATCATTGACAGTTACCGCGGCATTACCGCTTTCCACCGAGATTTGTTCGACAGGAATCTGTCTCCAAGCGTCGTCAGCATTGTCCTTCTGACAAGCTGTAGTGGCAAGAATGGACGCTACCAGCGCCATCAAGCCAAAGAATTTAGTTTTCATAATTATAAAGTTATACTCACTTTTCCTCTTCCTTAGGTAAAACTATGGTTCTGAAGCGCTTCTGACGGCGTTCCCAACGCTCGCGGGCAAACTGCTGCATATCAGTGGCCTGGTCGTTCTCGTCGATGATCTCCAGACCGAGAATCGTCTCGATGATGTCCTCAAGGGTGATGATGCCCTGGAAACAGCCATATTCATCAATAATCAGGCCGATCTGCTCGTGCTTTTTGAGCAGTTCCTCCCAGATGTGGCCGCAGGAATCCTCCTCCGTGAAGAAGGAGATCGGGCGTTTCAGTTCCACAAGACGTTTGTCGAACTCATCGTCAGCAAGCCCCTCAAGCGCATCACTCAGAAGGATATATCCGGTGATATATTCAGGAGAGTCCCCATAGACCGGAATCCTTGAGAAATGGAGGTAGGTCTCGTTCTTGTAGAAATTCTTCAGGGACATGTTCTCCTGCGCCGTCATCGCAACGATCCTTGGGGTCATCACGTCGCAGGCCTTGACGTTGTCAAGTTTCATAATGTTCTGGATGACCTTGTTCTCGTCGGAGTCGATCACTCCTTCCTCAGCACCGATATTGGCCATCGCCGTCACCTCTTCCCTGCTGACTGTCGCCTCGTCCTCATCCTTGGTCATCAGATTGGTGATCAACCGGACCATTATCACAAGCGGCCACATAAGAACCGACAGGAACGAGATGACCGATGTCACAAAACCCATAAGATTCTTCCAATATGATGTTCCGATGGTCTTAGGGACAATCTCGGAGAACACCAAAACCAGCAAGGTTGTCAGCGCTGAGATGATACCGAACCAAGTGCTTCCGAACAAGATGGTAGCCTGCCGTCCAACCGCAGCCGCACCCAACGTGTTTGCGATTGTATTCAAGGACAGAATAGCCGCCAAAGGCCTGTCAGGATCCGATTTGAACTTAAGGAACTTCTCCGCAGGCCTGTACCCTTGCTCCTTCCTCATCGTGATGTAAGAGATCGGTGTCGACATCAACACCGACTCCAGAAGCGAGCAAAGGAACGACACACCAAGCGTCCCCAGCATATAAACTATAAGCAGAGCCATATAGGTTTTCAGTTAATTCTTACAAATATAGCATAAATTTCCTCTTTCTGCCTAAATTACCTATGTTTACACGCAAAAAATCCCTTCCATACAAATTGAAAGATTCTCAAAAGACTGGGCACATACTTAACAGCAGCCGCATACGCAAACAAGAGACTTATCATATACGCGCAAGATTGCGCGCAAGATAGAACCTTTTGCGCACAATCTTGCGCGTATGAAACTATTTTCTCTCGAATGTAAGAGTACTTCGGTAAAAATTTACCGTACTAAAAAGTTAAATAATGGAAGCCGGGTGACCGGTTCCGCTATATAAAAGTTCATTGAAATACTGTCAATAACTGTCGCTTGGCAAGCTGATGCGGGGACAAAGCTGAAAAGGTTAAAAAGTTAAAATATTGATATACAATATATATATTTACCCTATTTTCTGCATCGGGAAGTGAAAGGCGTAAAAAAGGGCTTGGATGTCCATTCTCTGATTGCTTCTCCGATAGTGCCGTAAACATCATCGCAACAGTCCTCAAATGGTTCGCCGGATGCGCTGACGCAGCATTCTTCGGGAAAGTAATCGCCTTCATCGTGGGTGTAACAGACCTCACATCCACACTCAGAGCATCGTCTGCCACATCTTTTTTTTTTACTTGATCCGAAGGCTCTACAATCAAATCAAACGAAACCATTGGTGAGAGATCCTTACATTTTTCTGCCATCATCTTCCACCACTCTACAACTTTCTCATGCTCCCCAGCATTCGGATTCTCCTTGTAAGATTTGGCAGAGAAGGCTATAATTGGAATCAGCTCATACTACATGCAAGTATTTATCTGCGAAAACAGTCTCTTGAAATCCTCATCTGTAAAATGATAATGATGCAGGCGGAATCTTACATGCATAATACCTTGCTGTGCAAATCTCTCAACTGCCGTTTCCGAATAGGACCATATTTATTTTTCTCACTTCTCCCCCACCAATCGACATCGATTCCCTTCTTCAGCATCTGCTGATAATCGCGTGGGGCGATGGCAGAAGGTTGGGCGTTAGCGATAAATGCTGTTAAAGTCAACATCAGACTTAAATAATCTTCTCAAAATGAACAGGCCTATATAGCATCCGCACAATGAAATGCCAGAGCAAGACAATCCTCAAGCAGAAAGCAGTCGAAGGTGGTGGATTCGCGATCTCGTTCGAAGAAGTCAGTGGACGATAACCAGCTGACTGCCAAGCAGATAATAAACCGTCTTTGGTTCATCCAAACCAAAGACGGTTTATTATTTCTCTGATATTAAGCTTATTACCAATCACGATGCTTGCCAAAAGCAGACTTGTGATTGTCGCTTATGCCTTCGTGAAGTTGAGGGCGATCTCGAACTCGGTTGTGGCATTCCAAAGAGTCGCCAAATCAGAAGGCTTCTTAAGACCAAGGAATCCCATAACCCCCTTTATTTTCCGGGCGGTTTCATTTTCCGCCTGAACCAACTGCTCAAGAAGGACATCAATTTTAGGAAGTGCCGGAAGAAGAGCTTTTACGATCGGGTCGCAAAGGGCCTTGTCCACGTAGATTCTCAGACTGTCACCATCCAGTGAATATTTCAGCTCGACTCCTCTCTGAAGAATCTTCTGAAGTTCCGCAATAAGAGCGTCTACATCCACTCCAAATTCCTTGAGTTGTGCCAGAATCTCCTTGATTGAGGTGAGATCTATTCCGGAAGCATCCGATCTGACGGTCTCCGAGTCCGCGGCTTCAATGATAGCGGCAACATTAGGAACAACGAAGAGTGAGTTTCCTGTAGCATACCAGAATGCGAGGTTGGCTTTAGGTGACTCCAGCCAATCAGTATGATTTTTTGGTTTGTAATTGTAGTATCCGTCTGATGGAGGGAAGAATAAGGAAAATGCTCCCGCCAGACTATCATCTACTCCCAAATCGGGCCAGTAACGGGCCATGATATTGCCTGTCTCGTCAAATGTGACCTGATCGAACACCTCTGTCAGAACACAGTTCCCGAAGTGATTGAGATAGGTAACACGAGATAAAAGCGTTTCACCTAACCCATCAGATATTTTCCATTTGAACTGTATCGGAGAGAGATCATTTGGATCCATACACTTATCTTCAATGTACCTGCTCTTGCGGACAATGTTCCAGCTTCCGATCAATGGAGCCGAATCCCCTTGAACCTGAGTCGCGACAGTCACTTTGACCGCACCGTCAAGAGTGATGGATCCATCAACATTGAAAGCATAACAAGGATTTTCATCCGTACCGCGCAGAGTGGCAGCAATTGATGGCGGAGTTGACACGATGGTCGTACCCTTGAACGCGAAAGAATCATCTGACTTCTTAAGAAGATCCACACTCACCTTCACGTCATTGTAACCTGGCACGACTCCTGTCAATGTAAGAGTGGCTGCATCATCGCTGTCCGCCACCAACTGAACATTTCCATAGTTACAAGGGATATCATTGACCGAGATTGTGGCTTTTCCGCTTTCCACAGAGATCTGACCGACAGGCAGTTGTTTCCAAGTGTCATCAGCCTTGTCCTTCTGGCAGGCTGTCATGGCAAAGATGGAGACCAGAATGGCCATCATGCCCAAGAGTCTAGTACTTTGTAACACTTAAAAGTTCAATATAGGATAGAGGTGCTTCAGCTTGGTG